>Ga0265318_10000007_pt1 | contig 280699 bp, 241 predicted proteins | sample 4821metaG_FD_192431 | JGI IMG/M metagenome (GOLD analysis project Ga0265318, IMG submission 192431) | Rhizosphere microbial communities from Carex aquatilis grown in University of Washington, Seatle, WA, United States - 4-8-21 metaG | ecosystem: Host-associated > Plants > Roots > Rhizosphere...
GCCGCCGTCCCAGCCGATCCCGACGCTCCCCGTGGTTCACCAATTCCGTATTTACCGTAGTTCCCATCCCGCCACTTTATCACATCGTAAGTCCCGTAACTACGGGGTACCCGCGACGACGCTTACAATTTAACTCAACTGTTGAGAGAGCGCTACGAAGAGATCCGCCTCGATCTTCGGAAGGAAATGTAAGCATCCGAACCAATTTGACGACATCACATCTTAACCGGAAGGCGGAATGGTACTCCGGCCATGCAGTTTGTAGTCTGGTGCATCAATCGCCCACAGGCCCAGACGCCGCAATAACAGCTGGCCAGACTTTTTCTGGATGGCAGCCATTCAACCCGGCACCCCACGCCGCATTGAATTCGATCACCGCCAATCCGCGACTGGCGACGTCGCTCATACTGCTTAGACAATAACATGTGATATCGACTATCTCGCGTCGGATCTAGGGAACGTCGAAAAGAATCCTCCAGTTTCCATCGGGATCAAATTGATCGTCCCCGGTGCTTTCATCATCTGAGACCCAAGATCCGAAAAAATCTTCGACGTGTCCTTCTGACATCACATGCAGCATATTCGTTGGGATAGAATATTTGCGCTGCAAATACCCTAATCGATAACAATCCGCTTCGTCAAAAAAATCGAAGTCATCGATCTCGACGTTGCAAATCTGCGAAATTGCATCGTCTGTAAGTGCAAATTTCCCTTTCACATTTTTCCTAACCGAAACCTCGAATAGTTCGGATTGCATTTGAGCAATTTCCGCGAAAAAACGGCAGGAATTGATGACATCAATTTCCGCCTTCGGAAAGCCATCCCCATTTGACGGGGCACGGTAAGAAATGAGCTCACGAAATGCTTTGAGATGCGCGACGTGATGATTGACTCGTTGAGCGACTTCCTTGTTGAACCGACTAAGGATGCTAACAGCGACGTTAATGGTTTTAGTGTGGGTCGTCTTCAGCAACTCACCATTGCTCCACGCAACATGTGGATTAGTAAGAATGATAGCGCGAAGGCAGTTCAGCACCGTATAGTAATCCAAATAGGAGTTTACCACCCGAAGATTCGTTTTCTGGGCGAATTCTAAACTCTGAGCCATTACGGATGAACTCAGTATCATCTTCGCCGCAAAATAAACCCGGACGATCCACTCGGAGTTTTTAGCTTCGTTCCAGTCCTTAGTAATCGGCGCCATGTCTTGGAGCAAAGCTTGGCAGGTTTTCTCCACCTCAGCCTCTTCACAATTGATTGGGATATGACGGAAATGGTAAAACCACGAGCGCCCCGCGTAGTTGCCTTCAGCCCCCATCATCTGGCGAATATGAATGTGCGACATACAGCAATATCTTGGGAATAGTCCATTCAGTTCGGTCTCGATGTTGAATCCGGCCAATTCTGATATCGAAGAAGTTCTACAGTCAAATTGGTGATTTCTACAGACGAATCGTTGATACGATTGGCGAGTTGGGCATATAACACCGCCTGCTCCTTTGTGGCTGGGGAATTGTCCCCTCGCGGTTCCCAGCGAGATACATATTTGGGTTCAGTTGGCTGAATTAGTTTCTCAAACCGCCCCGAATAATATTCACCCATCTTTAGGTGCAAGACAAACGCCAGAAAGTCTCTCACAACGTCATATAGTGTTTGAAAATCTTGTCGGCTGGTTCCCAGAGCTGTTAGTCGACGATAAAGTGGCTCGAATTGCGGCTTCAATATCGCCGGATCCTTGTGCTCGCGGAACAACCGCAATCGGCCGGATCCGATTTTTCGCGTGGGATTGTGTTGGTCCGTCAGGTGATGATTTGGACACAACGGCAAGAGATTCAATGGCGTATTATTCTCGGAGTTCTCATCGACGTGATGCAATTGAGGGTTTACCGCTCCGCAAATAGCACACAGATGGCTGTATTCGGTCATCACTTGCTCGCGAATAACCTTTGGAATATGCGGACGAGTTTTTGCCACTGATAAAATCCATCAATTCAGCCGAAGCTTCGCAATCATGATATCAGCATATTTCGGACACCGGCAAACGGGACGATTGGGTGAGCAAAAAAAAGGGGTCGGGTTGCAAATGTTATAATCTGCGGGCTTCTTGCATGAAAGCACGTCATCCTCCGCCGCCACTTCATCTTCTTTGAGCAATCCATCGAAGGCGGCACCTAGTGGGTGGTCTTTGAACCGAACGGCGCAGTTCTCATCCATCTGCATGGAAAGGCGCAGAGATCGCTCCGGATAAAATCCTATGCATTGTCACGTCATGCGCGCCCAAAGCACCTTGAGATAGCCGCTTTCGGGGCAGTTGGAGTAGATGGGGTGGTCGATGCCGGGGCCGGTGCGGTCGAAGAACTGGAGGCGGCGGTTCAAGCGGTGCACGCCTTTGATCACGCATTCCTCGAACGTTTCGAGCGACACGAGGCCGGAGCAGGAGCAGGTGACGAACAGGCCGCCGGGTTTCACGAGGCTGGCGGCGATGGTGTTGAGGTCGGCGTATTTTCGCATGCCTTCGGCGGCGCCGGCGGGCTCGCGGGTCATCACAAACTTCGGCGGGTCGCACAGCACGGCGTCGAACTGCTCCCCGTTTTTCTGCATCTGCCGGGCGTAGGCAAAGGCGTCGGCATGCACCCATTTGAGTTTGTTGGGTGAAATCTGGTTCAGGTTGGCGTTGCGCCGGCCCTGCGTGATGACGTCCTCGTCGAGATCAACTGCGGTCACCTCGTTCGCGCCGCCAAGCATCGCGTTGATGGCGAAGCCGCCGGTGTAGCTGCACAGGTCGAGCACGCGCGCGCCTTTGCAGAGCGTGCCGAAGCGGCGGCGGTTGTCGCGCTGGTCGCAGAAAAAACCGGTCTTGTGGCCCTCGGCGAAGTCCACCTCGTACTTCACGCCATGCTCGCGGATCTTCACGCGGTCGGGCGCGCTGGCGGTGATTTCCTTCATCGCCGACGGCTTGATGCCTTCGAGACTGCCGAGATCGTGGTCAACGTGGACGCGAACGTGTCGCGTGCCCAGCAGTTCGTGCAGCAAAGGCAGCCAGCGCGGCAGGCGCATGAACATGCCGAGCGAATACACGTCGCAATAAAGCACATCGCCATAGCGATCGATGGTCAGGCCGCTCATGCCGTCACCATCAGAATTGATCACACGCCAGGCGTCGGTGTGTTCGTCGAGCTTGAACATCTCCTTCCGCAGCGCGACGGCGCGGCGAATCGCTATTTCAAAATACTCCTCGCCGATCGGCTCGTGAGAATGCACCACGACCCGCAGCGGCATCTTGGCCCGTGGATTGAACAAACCGGTGCCAACCCGGTGCCCGAACTTGTCGTAGACGGAAACGAGGTCACCCGGCCGGGCATCTCGCGAGACCTCGCCCAGCATGCGGGGAAAAATCGCGGGCTGAAAACTGACGAACTTGAGCTGTGCCCAAGGCTTCGACCATTGCTCAGGCCGGAGCGGATCGCCCAGCACGGGGCGGGCAAAGAGACTGGGGGCTTTTTCAGCAAGAGCGGAAGCATCAGGAGCATCGTCGGACATGGATTCACGCAAAGGCCCCCGAAGACGAAGCGCAAAGAAAAAGCCTTTTTCAGCAGAATCTTGAATCCAAACGAACGGTTCGCGACATTCACTTAGCGAAACCCTTCCATTCCTATGTCCCATCTCGTCTCCGTTCCAACCCTCGCCGCGCTCTTCGATTTCAATTTTCCACCGCACATGATCAGCGTCTTGGTTCCAATCACCGTTTTTATCGTCGGAGGCATGATTGTCATTGGCTCCCTTTATTTCCAGCATCTGCATCGCAAACTGTGGCACGAGACGGCCCGGATTGCCCTGGAAAAAGGCCAGCCGGTTCCCGAACCACCACCGGAAGACGATGACGAGCGGCGACCCGTTGCCGCCGTTGGAGGGATGGAATCCGCCCGCATGCAACGCTGCCGGGGCCTGATCATCGCCGGCCTGGTCAACCTGGCCGTCGGGGCGGGCCTGTTTCTCGCGCTGTTCAAAGTGGGGGTCGGCAATGCCAGCTACTTTGCCGCGATCCCCGCTTTCGTCGGCGTGGCATTGTTCCTCAGCGCATGGATCGATATCGTGCTTCTCCGCAAAATGGAAAAGTGAAACCAACCAGGCCCGCGCCACCGTGACTTCTTCCGATCTCGACCTCGTCGCGTCCGTCCTGACCAACGACGATCGCGAGGCCTTCGGTGAACTGGTGCGCCGTCATCAATCCGCCGTGCGCAACTTTCTCCGTCACCTCACACGCGGCGATGCCGCGCTCGCCGACGATCTCGCGCAGGAGACTTTCCTGCAGGCCCACCGCTCGCTGCGGCGCTTTCGCGGCGAAGCCGGGTTCTCCACCTGGCTGCTGGGCATTGCGCACAACCACTGGCGCAACGCCCGCCGCAAACAACGCGACCACGCCTTGCTCGACGAATCAGCCGCGCTTGAATCTTCGACCGGCCCGACGGTGCGTGTCTCCGACTTGAAGCACGACCTCGCCCTGGCGCTCCGCGAACTCACCGCCGAGGAACAACTCGCCCTTCATCTCGCTTATCAGCAGGGCCTGTCCCACGGCGAAATCGCCTCCCTGCTTGACTGGCCCCTCGGTACGGTGAAAACTCATCTCGCCCGCAGCAAAGAAAAGCTCCGCCACTTTCTCTCCGCATGGAACCCGCTGACCTGAAAAATTTCCCATCCGAAGAAGACGATCGGCTGCATGCCCTGCTGGCCGGGCAGATGTCGCCGTTGCCCGACGCCGGATTCACCCGCCGCGTGACGCAGGCGCTGCCCCCGCGTGCGATTTCCCGCGTGCCACCTGTTGGGTGGGCGCTGGCCGGCGCGTTGGCCGGACTCGGCCTTGCCTGGGTCAAGGGCGCCACATGGACCGGACTCATTGCCGGCACCACAGAACTGGCCCAGGCGGGCACAGCGCTTCTGGCGCTCGCCACCAATCCCTGGTTCGTGCTGGCCCTCACCACGGTCGGCCTCTCGCTGCTGCTCACGTTCGTGATCACCCGGCAGTTCTCCGCTCGATACCGTTAGCCAAAAAAAATCCCCTCAGACTTTCCCTCGGCCCAGCAGAAAGTAGAGGATCGTGCCTAAAAAGGGCAGCAGGATAATGATGACAACCCAAAGCAGTTTGTTGGAATTATTACTCTGGATACAATCCACCAGCGCCACTATCCAGAATATGAAACACAAAATGCCGATCAGATAGTTCAGGTTCATTGGCAGGAAAAATACGGGGTTTCGCCCGACTGCACAATGGGGCCAACACCTACTTCCAGTCGAAAATCACCGCGCCGGCCGCTTGGCTTAGAGATCGCTGACAAATTTTCCCCGGGCGAATTGAAAATACAGAATCGAACCCAGGAAGGGCAGCAGCACGATGACGGCAATCCAACGGGCCTTGTTCTCGTTGTTGCTTTTCACGCAATCGGCGACCGCCACGATCGACATGGCCAACCCGATGACCGAAACAAGCAGACCAATGAAATAATGATGATGCATCAGGTTTTTTAAAATACTCCTGAAGACGGCAGACATCTTTCCAACCCACCGGTTCCAAGTCCGGCGGGAAATGCAGCAACAAAAAGGCCGACCAGAAGCGGTCGGCCTGAAGGATCTGCCTAAAAGGCACGTTACGCCACGCGCTCAACGATGAGCGCTGGCGGGATCGGACGCTTCGGCGCGAGACGATAGGCGGTCTTGAAAAGCTCCAAGGCCTGCTCGAGCTTCGCCTCGTCGTTGTAATGGATCATCATCAGCGGCTCGCCCTGCTTGACCTGCGTGCCGACCTTTTTGATTTCGGAAACGCCGACCGCGTGGTCGATCTTGCCGTGGGCATCCTTGCCGGCACCGAGAATCGAAACCCCCTGCGCGATGAACGCGGCGTTGATCGTGTGGACGTAGCCGCGCTTGGGCGCGGGAAGTTTGCGGATGTGTTTGGCGGTCGGGAATTTTTCCGGGTGGTCGATGTACGAGGCATCGCCGCCCTGGGCCTTGACCATGTCCTTGAGCTTTTCGAGGGCGGATCCGTCGGTGAGATGACGCTGCACGGTTTGTTTCGCGGAGAGCGTGGAACCGGCGACGCCGGCGAGGCGGACGATTTCCATGCCGAGCTTGAGCACGAGTTCCTTCATGTCCTCAGGACCCTCGCCCTTGAGCAACGCGATGGCTTCCTTGATCTCAAGCGCGGTGCCGACACTGTCGCCGAGCGGCTGATTCATATCGGTGACGAGCGCGACGCAGCGGCGCTTCATGGAGCGTCCGACCCGGGTCATGGAACGCGCGAGCTGCTTGGCCTGCTCGAGATCCTTGATGAAGGAGCCGTTGCCCCACTTCACATCGATGACGAGACCTTCGGCGCCTTCGGCCAGTTTCTTGGAAAGGACGCTGCCGGTGATGAGCGGGAGGCTCGGGATCGTGCCGGTTTCGAGACGGAGCGCGTAAAAGATTTGGTCGGCAGGCGCGAGTTCCTTGCTCTGCTCCGCGATGGCTCCGCCAACACGGGCGAGCTGCTCTTGGAAATGCTGGATCGTCATGTGGCTCTTGAAGCCGGGAATGGCGGAGAGCTTGTCAAGCGTGGTGATGACGTATTGCTGTTCAACGCCACACATCATCGGGACGACGACGCCGCTGGCCATGGCCAGCGAGGCGAGCACGATGGCGGTCTTATCACCCACGCCACCGGTGGAATATTTGTCGATCTTCGGCTTCGCGATGGCGGAAAGGTCGATCACTTCGCCTGATAGCATCATTTCCTCGGTAAGAATGGCCGTCTCCTGCGCGGACATATTGGCGAAGTAAATCGCCATCAGCAGGGCCGCCTGCTGGTGCTGCGGCATCTCCCCATCCAGCACAGAATCGATAATGTAACGAATTTCCTCCTGGGTGAATTCGCCATTATCGCGCTTCTTCTCAATCAGAGAAGTAAACGACGGCTTGATGAAACGACGCGTCGGAATAGGACGCTTTCTCATTGAATTGGTGCTCACGTGTGTAGTTTTAGAACAGGGATAGTCGGGCGGCGCAAAGCCCGCAGAGGCAAGAAGTTTTGCGGAAAATGTCGAGACAATAATACCCTTTCGTCACCGAATTGTCATGAAAAGAAATTTCCGACCGGCAGATTTTGCGAGCCGCGATAATCGTTCTTGCTCAGGAGCAAGCGCAATTCCTCAATGCTCCGATGGCCCTTCCTTTTCACGTCGCCAACCACCTCGATACCGCTCTGCGCCGCTCCGCCGACCAACTTGGGTTGCTTTCCCGCGGCTTCGAACCCGAGGTGCGGGTGGCCGATCCGGCGCATGGAGATTTCCAAGCCAACGGAGCCCTCGCCTTCGCCAAACGCGAGAAACAAAACCCCCGCGCCCTGGCCCAGCAAATCGTGGACGGACTGGAGCCATCGCTAAAAGCCGATTTCGAAATCAACCTCGCCGGCCCGGGTTTTATTAACTTCCGGCTCACGCCCGTAGCGCTTTTCGCTTGGCTGCGTACCTACGATTCCGCCCAACACCTGCAAACCGGCGCAGCGTCCGCCCATGCCGGCCAGACCTGGGTCGTGGATTACTCCTCGCCCAACACCGCGAAACAAATGCACGTCGGCCATCTGCGTTCCGCCGTCATCGGCGAGGCTTTGTGCAGGATGCTGACTTTCACCGGCGCAAAAGTCATCCGCGACAATCATCTCGGCGACTGGGGCACCCAGTTTGGCAAACTCATCTACGGCTACAAGCGCTGGGTTGATCCCGAAGCGATGATGTCCGAGCCGATCGAAGAACTGGAGCGTCTCTACAAGCTCGGCCATACCGCCACACCCGAAGGCTCGCCCGAACTCGACGAAGCCCGCCGCGAACTCGTCAAACTCCAGAACGGCGACCCCGAAAATGTCGCGCTCTGGAAACAATTCAGCGAAGCCAGCCTGCGCGCCTTCGACCAGATCTACCAGCGCCTCGGCATCCATTTCGACTACAACCTCGGCGAGTCGTTTTACCGCGATAAAGTTGATCGGGTTTATTCAGAACTGACCGAGTTAAATCTGGCGCAAGCAAGCGAAGGCGCACTCGTCGTTTTTCATCCCGAGCATCCTCGTTTTAACACGCAGCCTTTCATGGTTCGAATGTCAAATAGTGCGAGTAACTACGCTTCCACCGACCTCGCCACCGCACTCTACCGCACCGAGCACTTCAAGGCCGACGGCATCGTGGTCGTCACGGATTTCCGCCAGACCGATCACTTCGAACAGCTTTTCCTCACGGTGAAAAAATGGTTCGCGGCCAAAAACTACCGCCTGCCCGAGCTGCATCATGTGACCTTCGGAGCCGTCACCGACGAAGCCGGCAAGGCCCTGAAGACCCGCGACGGCGGCACGATCAAACTCAAGTCCCTCCTCGACGAAGCCGTTGACCGCGCCTTCACCCTCGTCACCGAAAAAAACCCCGATCTTCCCGAAGACGAACGCCGCGCCATCGCGCAGACCGTCGGTGTCGGGGCCGTGCAATACGCCGATCTTTCCCAGAACCGCAGCAGCAACTACGTTTTCTCCTGGGAAAAAATGCTCGCCCTGGACGGCAACACCGCGCCGTACCTTCTCTACGCCATCGCCCGCATCCGTTCGATCTTCCGCAAGGCCAACGCCACCCCTGGCGACGCCGCCAGCGAGGCCGGTGCGACTGCCCCCGAAACGCCCGCCGAAATTTCCCTCGCCCGCAAGCTGGTGAAATTCCCCGATGCCGTGCGACTCGCGACCGACACCCTGCGCCCGCACCACCTCAGTCTCTACCTCTACGAACTCGCGGGCGATTATAGTACCTTTAACAGTGCCGACAAAGTTTTGGTCGATGATCCGGCCTTGCGTGCCCGTCGGCTCCAGCTCTGTGCCCGCACCTTGCTAATTCTTGAAACCGGGCTGCATCTGCTTGGCCTGCGCACGCTGGAACGCATGTAACTCCCTGCGGCCCGGGTGGCATTTATCAATCGACGGTTAAGAAATCGCCCCTTTCGCCGGTGGCCCAATTAACTCTTGCCCGCAACCCCTTGGCTCGCAACATAGCCCCCATGCCCGCCCTGGAATACTATGTTCGCGGTATCAATGATACGGATGCCCGTGGGCCGTTCACTTTGGAACAGCTCGTTTCGCTGGCCGAAGCCGGACAGCTCACCGCCGAAGCCTACTACTTCGACACCGCCACCGAACAGTGGCTCGCCATCAGCAACAATCCGGAGATGAAACTGGCCATCTGGCCGGAAAAGAAACAACTGAGTTTCAAAGCCGTCGAGTTCCGCCCCATCAATCAATCGGGAGTCGATGACAACCCGATCACCGTCCAGCAGTTTCTTGCCGCTGCCGAGGGCAAGACTGAGGAAACGAAGGGCCGCAAAGATAGCAGCATTCGGATCATGCAGGCTGCCATCTGGGGCACCCGGGCCGCTGCCCTCACCATGTTCATCAGTGCCGCGGCGATGATCTTGCCCAGCGAGAAGATCATCGTGGCCATGGAGTATGAAAAACTGTTTGTCAAACCCCTGGTGATTCTGGGACTGCTCGACGCGCTGCTGGGTATCCTGCTTTTTCTGGGACTGATCAGCCTCTATCCTTTCGTCCGTTTTCGCGCCATGTTTGGCCTGGGCTTTCTTGGCTTCATTTTTTGGACCCAGGGTAATCCCACCGGCATGATCTATCTGGCCACCGGCTGCGCCGGACTGTATTTTTGCACCATCTTCCTGAATTATGTGCCGCTCGGAGTCGCCATGCTGGCGGGTGTTTGCGGCATGGCCGCCCTCACCACCATTTCCTTCGCCTGACCCTTCCGCCGGTTGACCGAGGTCATGCGGATAATTTCTTCAGGGTTTGAGCGCCTCCGTCAGCTTTGGCAGCGCGATATCTGGCTCGCCGCGACCTCCCGGGAACTAACGCTCCGCTCCCGCGTTTATGCGGCACTGCGCGTCCTCTCGATCACTCTTTCCGGTTTACGCGATATCCATGTGGCCATCCGCTCCGCCGCCCTGAGTTACAGCTCTTTGCTAAGCCTGGGACCGATGGTCGCCCTCGTCGTGCTCATCTCCGGTTTAGCGCTGGGCAACAAGGATCCGGCCATTCTTGCCAACGGTCTCCGCCGTGTCATCGAGCTTATCGTCCCGCAGGTTGATCAGATCGACGCCGCTGCGGCCAAGGACAACGCCGAAGCCCGCAAGTGGACGGTCACCCGCACCGAACCGGGCCGGCTTGAGGCCCACGCTGCGGCACCGGCCGATCCCGAGCTGGTCAAGTTCATCAACAACTTCATCACCCACTCGCGCTCCAGCGCGGCCGGCATCATCGGCGTCTTCACGCTCCTGATCATCGTCATCCAGCTCTTCACCACGGTCGAAAATACTTTCAACGATATCTGGGGTGTCCGGCGGGGACGCAGTTGGTTGGCCCGCTTCGTATATTATTGGAGCGCGATCACTCTGGGCGCGCTGCTCTTTTTCGCCTCTCTCACTCTTTTTTCCGCCGGCGCCTTCATCAATGTTTTTCTCGAAAAACTTCCGCTCGGCGCGCAGTTGAAACACCTCTTTGTCTGGATGCTGCCTTCCAGTTCCATTCTGCTCCTCATGTTTGTGCTCACCATGTTTTACCGCCTGGTGCCGAACACCCGGGTGCGGTGGACCGCGGCCTTTGCGGGTGCGGTGGTCGTCACCGGCCTGCTGTACCTGAACAACTACCTCGCTTTCCTTTATTTTCGTCAGGTCTACCTGCAACAAAGCCTGTACGGCTCAGTCGCCATTCTGCCCGTCCTGATGCTCGGACTGTATGTCTTCTGGTTCTTCGTGCTGGTCGGCGGCCAGCTCACCTATGCGATCCAAAACGTCCATTACCGCAGCAGCCAGGCCGCCTGGCATACGATCAACCATTTCACCCGCGAAGGCCTCTCGCTTCTCGTGCTTCTGCTCATCGCCCGCCGCTTCAAAAGCTGTGATCCGGCCTTCTCCGTCACCCAGCTCGCCCAGCACATCCGTGTGCCCGCCCAGGTTCTGAACGAAAGCCTCAACCGGCTGTGCGACCTCGGCCTCATCACCGAGCTGCCTCCCGCCGAAGGTTCCGACCAGACCGATCATCGCTACCAGCCTGCGCGTCCGCTGAACAAGGTGACGCTGCACGATTTCAAATTTCTCTTCGAGCACCATGGAGAGTCACCCAGCGGCGAATTGCTCGACAGCATCGACCCCTTGCTCGCGCACTATCACCAAAAACTGGCGGCCGCCCTCCCGGAAATCCTGGGCCAGAAAACCCTCGACGCACTTATCGATGAGCTCCCGCTGAGTGAAAGCCGTGTGCCGTTCCCGATCAGGTGACGCGCCACTCCTTCAAATCAATCGCGCCACGCGGCGACCTACACCGGAATCTTGATGCCTTTGCGGAGGTATGTGGGGACGTCAAGATCCTGGCCTTGAAAAAGATTTCGGTCGGTTTTGTTGAAGGAGCCGCGGTTCTCCACGGGGTCACTGCCGCCAAAACCAAATTCTTCCTGCTGCAGTTTGTCGGCGGGATTGGGCACCGTCGTGGCCGAGGCTGCGACCGGTGGACGTGTGCCCGTCTCCGCCGCCACCGGGGTCTTCACCGCGCGCAGACTGGCAGCGGACGTCGCCGGTCCTGCGACCGGAACGGCAGTCTTGTCAGTTTTCTTCGCCACCGGCGGTGCGCGGCGGACAAAGTTTCGGCTGCCAAGATCCGTCGTGCCGAGCACGCAAACCTCCACCTTGCCCTGCAATTCCTCGTCGATCATCGCGCCCATGATGACGTGGGCCTCCTTGCCAAATTCTTCCGTCACGGCGGTCATCAGCTCGTTGACCTTGGTCAGGCTGAGATCGGCGCCACCGGTGATGTTGACCATGAGCCGGTCGGCCTTGCGGGCAAATTCCGGCGTGTGCAACAGCGGGCATTGCTTGAGATCCTCGAACGCATCCATCGCCGCATTCTCGCCCTCGCCCAAACCGAGACCAAAAAGCGTCTTGCCGCCACGTTGCTGGAACGCCTGGCGCAGGGCCGCGAAGTCGAGGTTGATGAGACCCGTGCGCGAGAGCAAACCCCAGATGGATTTGACGCCGCGCCCGATCCAGGCATCCGCCCGGGCAAACGCATCGAGCACGCTCGTCTGCTCGGTGCCTTCCTGCAGGAGCAGATCGTTGGAGAGCGGAATGACCGCATGACAAACCGCACGCAGCTCGGCGAGCGCTTCCTCGGCCTGCTTGCGGCGGCGTCCGCCTTCAAAACTGAAGGGCAGCGTGACAAACGCGATGACAAGGGCGCCCACCTCCATGGCCACTTCGGCGACGACCGGAGCCGCGCCCGAACCGGTGCCGCCCCCGAGTCCGGCCACGATGAAAACCAGATCGGTGCCGCGCACGATATCCGTGATTTTTTCGCGGTCCGCATCAGCCGCTTCGTAACCGAGCGCGGGATCTCCGCCGGCGCTGAGACCGCGCGTGACGGTGGTGCCGATGAGGATTTTATCCTGCACGGGTGAAGTGTTGAGCGCCTTGAAATCGGTGTTGATGACGGCGAGCTGCAGCCGGTCGAGGTTCTCCATCTTCAGCCGGTCAACGGCATTCGAGCCGCCGCCGCCAATGCCGATCAGCTTGATGCCGACATCGCGGTCGGTGAGCACTTCGAGCGGAAGTTCGTTGCTGGGATTGTCCATGGTCGGAAGCCTCAGGAGAAAATCTTGGTAAGTCCGCTGAACAGGCCGGGTTTGCGGCGGACGGGAGTGGGATGTTCATGCGCGGCGCGCAGGCCGAACTGATAGATGCCGAGCACGGTGCTGAACATCGGGTCTTTCAGCTCGTCCTTCACCCACGAGGGTGATTCCCCACAGCGGGCCGGCAGGCCGAACACCTTGGTCGCGGCCTCCGCAAGGCCGGGCAGTTTGGCCGTGCCTCCCGTAAGAATAACACCGGCGCCGCAGCGTTCGGGCACAAATTTATTCCCGAGTTTTCCGAGCACGACTTCCAGCAACTCCTGGATGCGCGCCGTGGTGATAAGTTCGATGGCGGTCTTGGGCAGTTGGCGGTCGCCAAAGGACATGTCGCCGTTCAACCAGACTTTTTCGGACTTGTCGCGCGTCTGCACCGTGCCGCGACCCCAGCGCAGCTTGAGCGTTTCCGCCTGCATGCTCGTCACCCGCAGGCCGATTGCGAGATCATTGGTCAGGTGGTCGCCGCCGACGGGCAGCACGCCCGTGGCCAGCACATGGCCTTCGCGATAGAGCACGTAATCCGTCACGCCCTTGCCAATATCGAGGACGAGGGCGCCGTGGAGGCGTTCCTCGGCTGTGGTCATCAACGAACCGCTCGCCAGGGCGGCGAGCACGAGTTCACGTACCTCGAGATGGTAGCCGCCGACGACATGGATGTTGTCGCTGACCTTGCTTTCCTGCCCGTGCACCATCCAATAGCCGACGTCGAGGCGGCTGCCGGTGAGATGCTCAGGATCGGGCACAGCCCGGCCATCGAGACAAAAGGGACGGCGGATGGCATGGATACGCGAGCGTCCAGCGGGCAGTTCTTTTTGCTGCGCCAGCGAGCAGACGCGCTCGATATCGAGCTGGGTGACGGTGTTGTCCGAGGACTGCACGTTGACCGAAGCCTCGTTGTAGAAACCGTCGAGATGGCCGCCGGTCTGGGCGAGCCAGACTTCGTCAAGATGCGTGCCCGCCTTCGACTCCGCCATTTCCAAGGCGTGATGCGTGGCTTCGCAGGCGGCCTTGTAGTCGACAACTTCGCCCTTGGTGACGCCGCGCGATTGCGCGAGGCCGACGCCGATGATGTTGAGCGTCCGTCCGCGGGCGATTTCGCCCACGAGGACCGCAATTTTCCCGGTGCCGATTTCGACGGCGCCGACGATTCTGCCGCTGTTAGAAGTCACGTTGTCCTTTGCGCTGGAGAGGTTGAAGAGTGAATTGGGAAGTATATTCCTGCCGGGCCAGCTCGTCGGGGCCGCGGTCGAACTTCACCGGCACCTGGCCCGCCAGCGAGAGGTTGATGCTGAGCAGGCTGGCGTCGGCGCGCTGCTGCTTCGCCATGAACAGGACCGAGTCAAGCTGCGCCACCTGCTTGTAGAAATCGGCCTTGCGCGAAAAAATAATTTCCGCGACATCTTGGGCTTTGACCGTGATCTCGTCGCGCTCGGCCAGTTTCGCCAGGGAAACGATCATCCAGGTCCGGTAGAGATGCGGCGCCTCGATCTGTGCCGTGGAGAGCAGACGGGAAACATCGGCCATGCCGGCAATCGGCGCAAAACCTGATCCTTGCCGCACCAGCCGGATACCATCGAGCCAAGGCAGCCCTCCCACCATCTGCATGTCGTAATTCGTACCCTCATAGACGACGCCGTCTTGGGCCACGAAGAGCTGCCTCAGCCGGCCCTGCCCGTCCTGCGCCTGAACCCGGGCCACCGGAAACCGCTCCTGCAAGGTCACCGCCAGCATGTCGGGAAACCGCCGGGTCACCACCGCCACCCGCACCTGTCCCTGGGCCATGAGCCCGTTGCGCAGCGCGATGAGATCGACGGACATCAGCGTGGCGCCCTTGGGCAGCGCGAGCGTCTGTTCGACCCATTTTTTTGGCAATGTCCCGTCGGTGCTCACCGACAGCTCGCGCACCGGATCACTGCTCACGGAATCGGCGAAAGCGGTGCGATCAGTGAACCATTCGTGGGCGAGATGATATATACCCAATGTAATTCCGCTGACCAAAACGACCAACGCTCCGATTTTAAACCAAGCCGCGTATTGCCGTCGACGCCCCTTCTTCGACATGGCGCGCGGTTTCACCTCCTGGCTGATATCACGCCAGGACCGGCCGGACTTGGGGGCAATTGGGGCGGCTTCGCTCATCGCGGGGCAGACTGGGCCAGATGAAAGCGTTCCACGGCGGGTCCCACCATCTCGCGGCACAGCGCGTTAAAATCCAGACCCACACAACGGGCGCTCATCGGCAACAGGCTCGTTTCTTTCATGCCGGGCAGCGTGTTTATTTCCAGCAAATAAAACTCTCCTTCCGCCGAAAGCATGAAATCGATGCGCGCGTAGTCGCGGCAGCCGCACGCGGCAAACGCCGCCTCGGCCGCCGTGCGCATTTCCGCCGCCAGTTCGTCGGGGATCGAGGCCGGCGCATAATACTCGGTCAGGCCCTTCGTGTACTTGCTGGTGAAATCAAACACGCCCGACTGCGGCACGATTTCCACCACGCCCATTGCCCGGCCGCGCAGCAGGCCGATGGTGAACTCGCGCCCGATGATCCGTTTTTCCAAAATCCATTCGCCCTTCCGCAGGCCCGCCAGCGCCACCTCAAGCCCGGCGCGGGTGGAGAGGATCTGCAGGCCGACGCTGCTGCCCTGCCGGTTGGGCTTGAGCACCACCTGTTCGCCATATTCCCGCACCACCGCCGCCGCCGAGGGCTTGTCCGTCGCATTGAACAAACAGCCCGGCGCCACCTGCACATCCGCCGCCGTCACGGTCTGGCGCGTGCGCCATTTGTCGAAACACAGGTCGCTGCCCTTCGCATCACAACCCGCATAACCGATCCCGGCGGCATCAAGCAGCCGCTGCATCCCTCCGTCCTCGCCGAATGTGCCGTGCAAGGTCGAGCAAACCACATGCCGCCGCGGATCGAGCCCGGCCGGCACGGCTTCGTCCTTCAGGGCAATTTTTTCGGTCGGGTAAGCGAAGGTCATGGCCAGGGCCACAGCCTTGCCCGAGCCGAGGGAGACTTCGCTTTCCGAGGAAGTGCCGCCACAAAGGACGGCGATGATGGGAGCTTTCAAAGCAGATCCCTCCAGTTTTGGCCGAAGAGCAGGACTTCAGGTTCGAGGTCGATGCCCCGGGCATTCTTCACGCGTTCACGGATAAGCCGGACGAGTCCGATGATATCGGCGCTCGTGGCGTGCCCGCGGTTGACGATAAAATTCGCATGCACCGGCGAGACCTCCGCATCCCCCACCCGCTCTCCCTTCAGCCCGAGCTCGTCGATCAGCCGGCCGGCCGAAGTGCCGGTCGGGTTTTTGAAAATGCAGCCTGCGCTCGGTTCGCGTGGCTGGGATTCCAGCCGTTTCTTTTGGTAAACATCGATCTGCCGCCGGATGTCCTGCGCGGCGGATTGCGCCGCCGGCTTCAGATATGCGCCCAACGCCACGGCATCGTGCAGCGCGCCGCAATGCCGGTAGTCCACATGCATCTCCGCCTTCTTCATCACGCGTTTTTCTCCGGCCATTGTCAGCAGGTGAACCTCCTCAACCACATCGAAAATCCATCCGCCCATCGCGCCGGCGTTCATGCGCAGCGCGCCGCCAACCGAAGCCGGAATCCCCTCGAGAAACTCAAACCCGACCAGGCCGGCCTTGGTGGCGAGACCGCAAAGATTTTTCAGCCGCAAACCCGCGCCCACCCAGAGACGACCGTCCGGCTGCAACACAAACTTCTGCCAGTTCTCTTGCGCCAGGCTGATCACCAAGCCGTCGACGCCCTCATCCGGCACAAGAAGATTCGAACCGCGCCCAAGCATCAGCACGGGCAATTGCCGCGCATGCGCTGTGGTCAGCAGCAACTGCAGGTCGGCTTCATCCGCCGGCTCGGCATAGAGTCTTGCCGGACCGCCGACGCGCATGGTGGTTTTCGGACCGAGCAATTCGCGCTCGGTAAATCTCGTGCCGGCGGACAACCGCGGCCTCACCGCGTCGCTGAATTCCGTCCACGCCCGCTCCCGCAATTCCTCCGCCCGCAGCCGGGCGACAAATTCCTGGCCGGCCTGGTCGATGTCGCCGGCCCCGACAAACACCACCAGATCACCCGGCCGCAACGCCGTCTTCAGTGCCGCCAGCAGGCCGGTGGCATTGCCCGGCAGATAGGTGATCGGCTGGGTGCCGCCCGTTTTTTTGAACTCGGCGTAGACATCCGCCGTCGTGCCGCCGGTCACGGGGGCCTCGCTCGCGGCATAGACATCCAGAAGAAAAACCTGATCGGCGCCCGCCAGCGACGCGGCGAACTCAGTCTTAAACTGCGCGGTGCGGGTGAAACGGTGCGGCTGAAAAACCACCAGCAGCCGCTGCGCGCCCCTGCGCAATCCCGTCAGCAGCGCACGAATCTCAGTCGGGTGGTGCGCGTAATCCTCGATCACCGTCACGAGGCGCGAAGCGTAGAGAATCGTCTGCCGGCGGCGGACGCCCGAGAAAAGACTCAATGCGGCCGGTTCGATTTTCGCCCCAAGCTGTTGCGCCACGGCGAGCGCCGCCGCCGCATTGGCGGCGTTGAAGTCACCCAAGGCGCGGACCGTCGCCTCGGCGATGGTGAAGCGTCCGCCGAGCGACAGGGTCTGCCCGCCGCCCTGCTCGCGTTTGATGGAGTACTGGAAATCTCCCGTGCGGCCGAAGGTGAAGGCGGTCGCCTTGCGATTCGCGCGGGCCTGAAGCCGTTGCGAGAGCAGACACGCATCGCTGGTGAAAACCGCGCCGGTGGTGCGATCGAAGAGCGCGGCAAATTCATTCTCCAGATCGGCCAGTTTTGGGTAATGGTCCGCATGATCCCAGTCGAGATTCACGGCCAGCGTGATCTCGGGAGAAAAATTTCCGATCGTGCCATCGCTCTCATCCACCTCGGCGATCACCCAGTTGCCGGCATGGCGGGCCGGCGGCAGGACGTTCGCGTGAAAAAGTCCGCCCAACACCCAGCCGCATTCAAAACCGGCACGCTGCAACGCCGTGATCAGCATCGCCGTCGTGGTCGTCTTCCCATGCGAGCCCACCACCGCCACGAGCCGGCGGTCGCGCGTGACGGTCGCGAGCATTTCGCCCCGTCGCACCTGGGTCAGGCCGCGCGCCACCGCGCGTTGCCGGGCGGGATGGGAAGGAGCCACCGCCGATGTGTAGACGACCAGCTCGGTGACGTCGGGCGCAGCGTTCAGGCCGGTGAGTTTCACGCCCGCCTGCGCGAGCACCTCGCGCGTCGCAGGATTCCAATGATCATCCTCCGCGCTGACGGAGAAACCGCGTTGCACCAGATAAAGCCCGAGCGGCGTCATGCCCATGCCACCGGCACCGAGCAGATGCACATGACGCAAAGTCCGGCCGAATACTGGAGGAAGATCGCTCATGCGGCGGGTTGGAAGGCGTCCGATGCCTTGGGCTGGCCATCCGACTGGTCCCGGCGGGCCAGCTCTTCCAGATCACGCACCATGGTTTCGATGGTGTTTTCCTCCGACATGCGGCGCAGATTGCCGCGAAATTTATTGACCAGCGAATCATTGAACAGCACATCGGCGACCTCCTGCTTCAGGGTGGCAATGGCGGTTTCCGCGATCACCACCCCGCCACCCTGCTGCTCAAAATGCTGCGCGTTGGCCTGCTGGTGATTGTTCGCGGCAAAAGGATAGGGAATGAGAATCGCCGGGGTTTCGCAGCGGACCAGCTCCGCCAATGTGCCGGCACCGGCGCGGCTCACGACGAGATCGGCCGCGGAAAAAAGCGCGCCCACGCGGTCGGTGAACGGCTCGAACCAGGCGCGCACCGTGGCGCCTGTCTTCGTGCGCAGCTCGCGCACCTGCGCTTCGCCCTTGCCCAGTCCCGTCACACACCAGATCTGGATGCCCTCGCGGGCCAGCGCCTCCAGATTCGCCTCCACCCAGCGATTGAGCGGTCCCGAACCCTGGCTGCCACCGATGATCACAAGCAGTTTTTGCAACGGGTCCACTCCGAGTATGGCCCGCGCCTCGATCCGGTGAATACGCTGTACCTCGGCTCGCACCGGGAGACCCGTGTGGCGCACCAGCAGGCCAAGCCGGCCCGGCAAACGAACGCCCGGTGGCAAATACAACCGTGCAGCCAGACGGGAAAGAAAGCGGATTGCCCGGCCGGGAATGCGATTGGCCTCATGCAAAGCGACGGGCACATCCTGGCACCAGCCGGCGAGAACAATGCCCGTATTGGTAAAGCCGCCGAAACCCACGACGGCATGTGGCCGGTACTTGCGGACAAAAGCCAGGCTGAAGCGCAGTCCTTTTCCCTGGTACCATATGAAGCGAAAAAATTCGGCCGGCCTCCAACCCAACGGCGCCCCCGGGACGGGAATCGCCGTGAGTTTCGGATATTGGCCGCAGAGCCGGGCATCCACTTTTTTTTCGCTGATGAAAAGCGTCGTCGTGTGCCCGCGCGCCTGCAACGCCTCGGCCAGCGCGATGCCCGGGGCGAGATGTCCGCCGGTGCCGCCGCAGGCGATGAGAAATTTGTAGCTCATCAGGAGGGTCCTGCGATTGGGACAACAATCGAGATGCCGAGCTGTAGGAGCGGCTTTATGCCGCGATGGCAGACGCGAGAGCGCGGCCCAACATTCGTATCGCGGCATAAAGCCGCTCCTACAGTTTCTAAAAAAGCTTTCATGCCACCACCTCCGCGAGAGAGCGCTTGCGCACAAGCGGCCGGGGCCGGGCCCAGGTGCGCGCGCTGTTGATGATGATGCCGACCAGCAGGCCCATGAGCAGAAGATTGGAACCGCCCGCGCTGATAAACGGCAGCGACATGCCCTTCGTCGGCACGAGGCCGGTGACGACGGCAAAATTAACGATCGCTTGCAGGCACATGATCAGGAGGCATCCCGTGACGACGAGAAACTGGAAAAGATTGGGTGCCCGGCGCACATGCATCAGGCCCGCGATGAAGATCGTCACAAAGAGGCTCACCACGAGCAGGGTGAAGATCAGTCCCATTTCTTCGCCCAGGACGGCGAAGATAAAATCCGTGTGCGCCTCGGGAAGAAAAGACTGCTGCTGCCGGCCGTTGCCCAGGCCAACGCCATCGATGCCGCCGGCGGCAAAGGCCAGCAACGACTGCCAGAGCTGGTAGGACCCCTCGGTGCGGTTGCCTTCCACGTCCAGATATGCCATGAGCCGGTACAGGCGATTGGGATTATGGATGACCAGGGCCACGAACGCCATGAGCGCGAGCGTCACCGAAGGGATCAGGAAGCGCAGCGGGCCTCCGGCGAGAAAGAGGAGCCCCACCCCGATGGTGCCGGTCAGGAGCGCGGTGCCGAAATCCGGCTCGGCCAGAATCAACAGGGCGAATACTCCCACCAACGCACAGGGCGTGACAAAGCCTTTCAAAAAATCGTTGAGCTTGTTTTGGTTCAGGGCGAGGTAATGCGAAAGACAGAAAACCATGGCGAGTTTGGCGAACTCCGAAACCTGCAGTCGCACGCCGCCGAATCCCAGCCAACGCCGGCTGCCCTTGACCGCAATGCCGATGCCCGGAATGCGCACGAGAAGCAGCGCGATGACCGTCACCACCCCTACAATCCAGGCAAATTTTCTGAGTTGCTCCAAATCCGCCCGGGCCATCACCCAGCCTCCGCCGATGGCGAGGCCGAGAAAGATGAGCTGTTTGTACAGATAAGCCGTGGCACCGCCCACGGCGCGGGAACTCGCGCTGAACAACACTGCCAACCCGATGGCCAGCAAGGCTGACACACAGACGAGGATGACGCTCGCAGGCGTGATCGCGAGTTGGCGGCGGGAAGGAGCGGCGGCGCTCGGCGAGCTCACCATGGGAGTGGCGGTCGGGATCGGTTACTTCGTCGCTTCGTCAGGCTTGGACTCTTCGACTTTGATCGTCGGCACGTCCGTCGCAGTGTTTTCTTTCAGCCCGGCGTCAAGATCCTGACCGGGAGGCGGCGGCTTGATTTCAGACTGGGGCGCGGCTTCGGCGGGGTTTTCCACGGCGGGCGCCGCGGCATGAACCGCAGGCTTGACCGCTGGAGCTGACACGGTGGGTTTGGAAGCAGGGCTGTTGGTGCTCTTTCCGACGGCATGCTTCGCCCCCGGAATGACCAGCGGCTGGCCCACGCGGATCTTGGCCGGATCGGTGATGTTGTTGGCCTTGGCGAGTTCGCCCACCGTCACCTGATATTTGCGGGCGATGGTGCCGAGACTCTCACCGCTGGCGACAATGTGCTTCGTCAGCTCACCGCTCGAACGGGCCGGGGCTTCCGCGGGCGTGCCCACAGGAGCAGGAGGCATGGTCAAGGCTGGCGGCGCATTTTCAACCGGAGCCGCTGCGCTGATGGGCTTGCCGGGTATCAGGAGTTTCTTGCCGGGACGAAGCGCGGAGCTGCTGGTGAGATTATTGGCCTTGGTCAGCTCGGCGACGGTGATGTGATTCTTTTTCGCAATGATCCAAAGGCTGTCGCCTTTTTGAATCGTGTAGGAGGTGACAGGAGAAACATTCGGAGCGGCGGGTTTTGTCGGAGCGATCGCCGCGGCATTGGGCGAACCGGGCCGGGTGGGTGTCGCGCGACCGGGAGTATTGTCGGCGATATAGAGCGGGCGATCAGCCGGCGGAGGCATCTCCGCCAAACCGGCATTGTAACTGACGCCGGATGACGAACTGGAAGCGCTGGGCACCGTGGCGTCCGGCGTCGGCACATTGCGTGGCGAGGAGGAGCAGCCGGGGCTGGCAAAAATGCAGAAGAACGCGACGAGATGGATCGCGACGACCCATCCGAAGATCTGAAGAATTTTCATGGTGGAATATGAGTGGCTGGATTTAAGTTTTGCTATCTAAAAATGAGGGAGATTCACAAGCTTTCCACGATCGCTTCGAACTGCCGGCCCCGGTCGTCGTAGCCGCGGAACATGTCGAAGCTGGCGAAACCCGGGCTGAGCACCAACTGGTCGCCCGGCACCGCCAGGGCGAGGGCGGACCGGACCGCCTCCTCCAGCGTGGTGCAGACCGACGCCGGCACCCCGAAGGTTTGACAATGCCCGGAGATGATTTGTTTCGTTTCCCCGATCAGAAACGCATGGCGAACCTTCCGGGCAATCCGCTGCACAAAACCGGCAAGGTCGCCACCCTTGGCCTTGCCGCCCCCGATCCAGAGCACCGGTAGCGGAAAATTGCCCAGCGCCGCTTCCACCGCGTGGAAATTCGTGGCCTTCGAGTCGTTCCAAAAAGTCACGCCCCGCTTCTCTCCCACTCGGGAGAAACGGTGCTGGCCAAGCCGGAAAGAGCGCGCAGCGGCAAAGAGCGCACTCTCCGGCAGCCCCTCCAGCCGCCACCAGGCCGCGGCGAGGAGAAAGTTCTCGTACTGTGGGTAGCCGGCAAAAACAGAACCCTCCAACCGGGGGTCCGGCGGCCGGCCCTCGGATACAATGCAGCCAGCGGACGGAATGGCCCGACCGGTTTGCCGGGCATAATTCTGCACGGATGAACCCAAAAAGCTGGACCCGGAGGGTGTTTGTTCCACGAGCCGCCATTTCGCCGAGAAATATGCCTCCATCCCGGGATGACGCTCGAGATGATCCTCGGCAAAATTGGTCCAAAGGGTCGCCGTCGGCTTTAGGAACCGCAGCGACTCCGCCTGGAACGAGCTCACCTCACACACCGCCACGGCATCCGGGGGCTGCTCGGTCACAAATCGGCTGAACGGATAACCGATGTTGCCTGTCGCATGGGCCGGACGGCCGAAGGAGTTGAGCGCATGCACCAGAAATTCCGTCAACGTGGTCTTTCCGTTCGTACCGGTGATGGCCACGAGTTCGCCCCGCCAGAAGAGCGAGGCGAAATCCAGTTCACCCAGGCAGGTGAGTCCGGCAACGCGGGCCGCAGTCAGCCAGGGATGCTCCGGGGCAAAGCCCGGACTGAAGAGCACAAGCCCGTGCTGCGCCGCTTCGGTCGCGCCGAATATTTTCCCGGCCCCCTCCGCCTTCTCATCATACAACACTCCGCGCCCGCCGCTAGCCGCGAGCAAGTCCAGCACGCCCTGCCCGCTCACGCCGGCGCCGAAAACGGCGACAGGACGCGAGAGCAACGCGGCAATTTCACTGGGAAGGCGACGGAGCATGAAAGAAAGCTGAAGTCCGCAAGCAGCGGGTTGGTTTTGGTTCCGGTTGGGAGATATAAAGAACCTGCCTACGAACTTCGGCGAAAGCGTTTGGTCGTTTTGACAACGACCGGGACCAGTTTCGTATCCGTGACCGAAGCACGAAGTTTGCGCAGTTTGTCCAGGGAACGGACAAAGGGCTGACGGATGAGAGCCATTCCAGCCTGCGTGAGATTGCGGAAGCTGGGAGTGATCTCGTAATTATAGTCGATGGGCATGGTGACTTGGGGTTGAGGGTTTTTGGATTTGGGGAGCGGTTGTCTTTGGGACTGGACGTGACCGCTGGGCGCGCCATTCATGCGCTCCACCCAGCGGTCTGTCCTCAGTCCCCTGACAAAATTTTGTTTTTCGTGGGAATATGATTAGCGGAGTTTGAGGGTGGAAAGACCGAGCAGGGCAAAACCGAGCGAGAGAACCCAAAAGCGGAGCACGACCTTTGTTTCCGGCCAGCCCTTCTTTTGGAAATGATGGTGGATCGGCGCCATGAGGAAGACCCTTCGCCCGGTGCCGGTGCGACGCTTGGTGAACTTGAACCAGCCGACCTGGATGATCACCGACACCGCTTCCATGACGAATACGCCGCCGACAATCACGAGTGTGAGTGGTTGGTGAATCATGAAGGCCATCACGCCGATCAATCCACCCAGGGCCAGCGAACCGGTGTCGCCCATGAACACCTCGGCCGGATGGGAGTTGTACCACAGAAATGCCATGCACGCCCCGATCAGCGCGCCGCAAACGACCGTCAGTTCTCCCGTGCCCGGCACATAACTGATAAGCAGATATTGCGAGTAAACGATATTGCCCGCCACATAGGCCATGATGCCGAAAACCAGAGCGACCGTAATCGTGCAGCCCACGGCCAGACCATCGAGACCGTCGGTCAGGTTGATCGCATTGCTAAAACCGACAATCCACAGGTAGATCATCACCAGCAGCAAGGCCCAGTGCATGTGAGGAATGACCGCGGCCTTGAAGAATGGCACCCACAATTCCCGGATCTTCTCTGAACTCTGCGGATGCCAGAGCAACACGCCGAGGGCGACAACGGTGGCGAGGGATTGCCAGGCGATTTTTTCCCAGGATTTGATCCCGTCCTTGTTCTTGTGCACGACCTTCAGATAGTCGTCGCGCCACCCGGGAACCGTCAGCGCCGTGTAGACGAAGAGGGCCACAAACACCCAGACGTTCGGCTCGGCCCAGAGCACGGTGCTCGCAAAAACCGAGATGAAAATAATCAATCCGCCCATCGTGGGCGTGTGCTTCTTGTCGAAATAAGTCGCCCCGAGCGAACCGGTGCGTTCGTCAATATAGCCATGACCGAACTTCAATTCCTTGAAACGCCGGATCAGCCACGGCCCGATGATGAAGCCGATCAGCAACGCCGTTGCCGCCGCCCCGACCGTTCGCACGGTGATATATCGCAGCAGCCGCAACGGGCCGAAAAGATGGGCGTACTCTGAAAGATAACTAAGCATGGGAAGGTTTTTTCGTGAATCCTTTGCTCGGATTGAGCCGGACGCAGTCGTCCATCCACTCGCGAGCATCCTGGCCAAACCAACGCTGCGGTCCGTGCTGGATCACCAGGCGCTCTGCGACTCGCCGCCGCGTGAAAAAACCGGCGGACGCATTGGACGTGTGCAGCAAATACGGCTCGCCGGTCACACACCGGAGCGCGGGCTGCGTTGAGATGTGGAAGTTAGCGGGCATGGACCAAGGTGGCATCAAGGACCGTTTCCAACTGGTAGCGGCGGCTGGCTTTGAGAAAAACAGCGCCCTGAAATCCGGCGAGCCGGGTGCGCACCGGCGCGACATCTTCGATCACGGTGACCTGCGCGGGATCGTTGCCGTTTTCCAGCAGCCCTTCCCGCACCGCCTCCGCCTGTGCTCCGATCACAAACAGCGCATCGCCCGGCCGCAGCAAAATCAAACGGCCCAACTGCCGGTGATATTCCACGGAACCGGAGCCCAACTCCTCCATGCAACCGAGCACGTAGAGCCGCGGGAGTTCCGGTCGCACCAGGCTGGTGAAAGCAGAAATCGCATCCGCCATCGAGGCGGGATTGGCGTTATAGAAATCACAATAAACCTGCGCCCCGCCCACCTGCTGGAGCTCGCCGCGCCACTTCGAAGGCTGCCAGTTGTTCAGGCGTGTTTGCAGCGTGGCGTCGTCGATTCCAAGTTCGGACGCAAGCGCAAGTGCAAGCGCGGCGTTCTGCGCCATGCCGCCGGAAACCCGACGGAAAATAAATTTTCGGCCGCCCTCCAGCGTGACCTCGGTCCGCTCCGGCCGGTGCAGCACCGTATAACCGAGCGTGCGTCCCGTCACCTTCACCATGCCTTCGTTCGCCGGCACGAGCACGAGTGGATTGGCCAGCGTGCGAAACGATTCATACGCCCAGCATGCAACTGGAAAAACATTGAGGCCGCCGCGGCGCGTGGCCGCAGGCAACCGGGATTTCTCGAATGCCACCCCTTCCAGCGAACCGAGCAACGCGAGGTGTGCCGGGCCCACCAGCGTGACCAGACTGTGATCCGGTTCGATCATTTCTGCGAGGCCCGTCATCTCACCGGGCATGTTGATGCCCGCCTCGACGATTGCCGCCCGGTGCCGCATCGGATCGAGTTTCGTCAGCGTCAACGGCACCCCGATGTGATTGTTCAAATTTCCCTCTGTCTTAAGCACCGTATCTTGGACACGAATAATCCCCCCATCCCCATGAGCGCCCTTGTTCAGATTTCCCTCGGTCGCATAGACTCCCGGCGCGCCACCCAACAGCACCGCGAGCATATCCTTGGTCGACGTCTTCCCGGCGCTGCCGGTAACGCCAATCACCGTGCCATGAAATTCCCGGCGGTGTTCCCGTGCAATGCGCTGAAACGCCGCCAGCGGATCCGCGACCACGAGCTGCGGCAAAGAAGAGCCCGCGACTTCGTGCGCCACGAGTGCCGCCGCCGCGCCCTTGCCCTGCGCTTCGCCAAGAAAATCGTGCCCGTCGCGTTTGTCCGTCTTCAGCGCGACAAACACCTGCCCTGCTGTCAGCGCCCGCGTATCCTGATTGAATCCCGTGAGAGCCCCTTCCGGTAAACGGCTCCAGCGTCCGCCAGTCCACACGGCGAGCTTTTCTTGGGCGAACGATGGCATGGATGGGTTTTCAGACCGGTTTGATTTTCTTGATCTCGATCAGCTCGCGCACCACCTGACGGTCGTCGAACGGAATGATCGTGTCGGCAAATTCCTGGTAAGTCTCGTGTCCCTTGCCCGCAATCAGCACGCAATCCCCTGCCCTCGCCGCATCGAGCGCGAAACTGATGGCGCGGCGGCGGTCCTCGACAAACGCGATCTTATCCGGCGCGGTCACACCCGTTTTCATGTCGGAAAAAATCTGCGTGAGCGCTTCCGAGCGCGGATTGTCCGCGGTCGCCCAGGCAAAATCCGCAGTCTCTTGCACGGCCGCAGTCATCAGCGGGCGTTTGGTCCGGTCGCGATTTCCGCCGCATCCAAAAACCACAAAAAGCCGACCCGGCGTGATGGCGCGCAGCATGCCAAGCGCGTTGTGCAGCGCGTCGTCGGTGTGCGCATAATCCACCAGCACATTGTAAGGCTGGCCTTCTTCAATCCGCTCCATACGCCCGGGCACGCCGGCAAAACCCTTCAGCCGCGAGGCGATGACCAGCGGGTCGCGGCCCAACGCATAGCAGGCTGCGAAAGCCGCCAGCAGATTGCTCAGATTGTAGCGGCCGATCAGCGGGCTCTCGATGGCGATCGTGCCTTCCGGCCAGACCAGCTCGAATGTGGTGCCCTTGAAACCGAGGACCACTTTTTCCGCCCGCATGACCGCCGCGGACGATTCGCCAAACGTGATCACCTTCAGATGCTGCGGCACCTCAGCCACGAGGCGGCGACCATACGCATCGTCGATATTGATTGCGGCAACACGCGGACCGGCCCCGATCCCGCCATTGAAAAGCCGGGTCTTCACCTCGAAATACGACTCAAGTGTTTTGTGGTAGTCGAGATGGTCGCGGGTGAGATTGGTGAACACCGCCACGCCGAACTGCATGCCGAGCACGCGCTGCTGGTCGATGCCGTGTGAGCTGACTTCCATGACCGCCTGGCGGCAACCGGCATCGCGCATCTGCGCGAGCATGCCGTAGAGTTCCAGTGATTCCGGCGTCGTGCGGTAAGACGGCACAATCCGCGCGCCCAGATCGTAATTCACCGTGCCGATCAAACCGACGCGCTGGGTCGGCGTGGAGATGAGCTGCTTGATCAGGTTCGTCACGGTCGTCTTGCCGTTGGTGCCGGTGACACCCACGAGTTCCATCGCTTTGTCCGGAAATTTGAAGTACCGCTGCGCCACCCGGGCCAGTGTCCGGCGCGCATCCGTCACCTCGATATAAGTCACCCGCGTGGCCGTGCCGCTCGGGATTTTTTCCGCGACAATCGCCACGGCTCCGCGGTTGATCGCTTCGTCGATGAAGGAATTGCCATCGGCCCGGCGGCCCGGCAGCGCAAAGAAAAGATTGCCCGGCATCACCCGGCGGCTGTCCATCGCGAGCCCGGAGATCGGCCGTTCGAGATCACCCTTGCTGGCGACAATCTCATCGTCATTGAAAAAATCCGAGAGTTTGGGAGCCATTTTGAAAATTCCTTGGGTTGGGCGGGAGGCGCTGCGGGAACGGGTGCGTGGTTTATCGGCGGGCAGCGTGCGAAACGCGGCGACCAGGGGATAGTTGGGGACGAGGTAGCCGATCACCGGACACCTCCGTTCAAGGCGAGCACGCCCGGGGTGGGAGTCATGACAGGAGTGATGTCGAGGTATTGGATGAGCTGTTCGGCAAGGTGCTTGAAGGACGGCGCGGCGACCGTCCGGCCGTAGGCGATGCCCTTGGCCTCACTCGCATCATCGACGATCACGCTGATCACCACCTCGGGCCGGCTGGCGGGAAAAAAGCCCACAAAGGAGGAAACGTGACGGTTGGTCACATACTTGCCATCGATGATTTTTTGCGTCGTGCCAGTCTTGCCCGCCAGGTCGAAACCCGGAATATCAAAACCTTTCGCCGTGCCCTCGGTCACCACCCCATGCAGCAGTCGCGCCAGCACGGCGGCGGTGCTCGGCCGCAGCACCTGCTCACGTTTTTCCGGTGGAAAAGTGCGGACCACATTGCCCCGGGTGTCGCGGATTTCCTTTAGGATCAGCGGGCGAAGCAGCGTGCCGCCATTCGCCACCGCGCTCATCGCCATGTGCACCTGCAATGGCGTCGCGGCGATCGAGTGCCCCATCGGCATGCGGGTGATCGTCAGCCCGTCCCAGTTTTTTGGCTCCTCCAGAATGCCGCGCACTTCCCCGCCCAATTGATATTTGGTCGGCCGGCCAAAACCGTATTTGCACGCATACTCATAAAATCTCTCCTCGCCCATGAGCATGGCGAGCTGAGCCGCCCCGCGATTGCTCGAATGCGCGACGATTTCCGCCACCGACAGCAGTTGAAAGGGTTCATCCTCCTTCGGTAGTTTCAGCGGGCGGTTTTTGTAGACGATCGAGGTCTCGCCGCAATCGAAGACGCTGGCCGGAGTCACCAAGTCCAGGTCGAGCGCGGCCCCGGCCGCCACAATTTTAAAGACCGAGCCGGGCTCGACAATATCGGTGACCGCGTTGTTGCGCTGCGCGTCGAGCGGGGCTTTTTCAAACTCGTTGAGATTGTAACTGGGATAATTTCCCATGGCCAGAATCCGGCCGGTTTGCGGTTCGCTGACGATGATCGTGGCAAAGTGCGGGTGAAAGTTGTCCGCAATCGTCTTCAGCTCGTTCTCGACCATGTGCTGGATGACCGAGTCGATTGTCAGCACCACGTCGTTGCCGTCCTGCACGGGCACTTCCCGGGAGCGGAACTGCGCCAGTTCACGCCGGGCACCGTCCTTCTCCGATTCGATCCAGCCATCCTCTCCCTTCAGATAGATGTCCAGATGATGTTCGGTCCCGCTCACCGCCACACCCTCCTTGTTCACATAACCGAGGACATGAGCGGCCAGTTCACCGCCGGGATATATCCGCTTATAGGTCCGGGCGCCATAGATGCCGCGGACTTTCAAGCGGGTGATCCGGTCATACGCATCCTCATCCACCTCGTCCGCCAGCTTGACCCAGCGCACGCGTTTTTCACCGGGAAGCGAAAGCGTGTTTATCAGCGCCTGCCGGCCGGTAGTCATGGATTTTTCCAGAATGGCCGCCAGATCATTCGCGGGAATATTCAACAACCGGGCCAGCTCCGGCCACTGCCGCTGATCCTCGGGATGCATCATCTCCGGATCAACCCCCACCATCACAAACGAGCGGCTGGTCGCCAGCAAATCGCCTTTCGTGTCAAAAATTGCCCCGCGTCGCGCATGCTCGACGACAATCTGCCGACGGGCCTTGTTCACAAACTTGAGCAAGTCATCCCGGTCGACGACATGCAAAAAAACCAGGCGGACCCCCACGCCGACAAAGCAGGACAGAACGCACGCCGCCAGGAGCGTCATCCGGATATTGGAGGCGAAACCCTTGGACATTGCTTACGGGTTGGATGCGAGAACGAGGCGGAATTTACCGGTGTTAGCGCCAGACAATCTGGCCGCAGAGTCTGAGAAAATCTCCTGATTGTGCCGCTCCCTGAGCCGGAGTTCCGGCGAACCCGGCAGGCGCACGACCTGGACTTCCTTTGGCGCCACCAAACCCAGCCGCATCGTCTCGTTGCAGCGCAGGAGCGTGGCGGGATTCAAAGCGATGGCCACCCCGGCATCGACCTCGTCGAGCCGGCGCTCGACATCGGCGATCTTGCTCTCGAGCACATTGCTCCGGTTGGCGGTGGAAAATATTTCCTGCCGCACCCAGACAGCGCCCAGGCCCAGGGTGCCGCTGAAAACCAGCAGGCAAAGCGTCAGGGCGACGATCTTGTTGACGAGTGCGTTGGGCGGGGGAGGTCTCATGGGGGATCAAAGTTTACGCAGCACGCGGAGCTTCGCGGATCGGCTGCGAGGGTTGTGGCTGATCTCACTTTCAGAGGGGGTCAGAGCCTTCCGCGTCAGCAACTCGGCGTACTTGGCGCGCAGTTGCTGGGGCATGGCGTCGTTCGCATCGACAGGCAGGCCGCACATCCTGCGGAAAAATTGTTTGACCGGCCGGTCTTCCAGGGAATGAAAACTGATGACCGCCATCACGCCGCCAGGCAGCAGCTTCGCAAAAGCGGCGGGCAGCGCGCGCTCAATCGCGCCCAGTTCGTCGTTAACGAAAATACGGATGCCCTGAAAGGAACGGGTGGCGGGATGAATGCGGCTGGTGCGCCGGACCGCTGCGGGAATCGCCTCGGAAATCAGGTCCGCCAGACTGCTGGTGCGCTCAAGCCGGCCGGAACCCCGGGCCTCCTCGATCGCCTGCACCACCCGGCGCCAGTTTTGCTCCTCCCCATAATCACGGATCGCCCGGATCAGATCGGCATGACTTGCCCGCTCCAGCCAGTCGCCGGCCGACAGGCCGACGCGCGGATCAAGCCGCATGTCGACATGCGCATCACTGCGAAAAGAAAAGCCCCGCGAGGCATCGTCCAATTGGAAGGAAGAAACTCCGAAATCAAAAAGGATGCCGTGAAAGCCGCTCTCGGGGAGCGCCGCCAAGTCGCCGAAATTCAGGTCCACAAACCGGAAATTGTCGGGAAATTCCGACTGAACCTGGACCGACCGGAAAGCCGCCGCCGGATCGCGATCCAACGCGGTGACCTGCGCCCCGGTGGCGAGAATGACCCGTGTGTGACCGCCGCCGCCAAAGGTACAGTCCAACAGGTGTTGGCCGGTCTTGGGGGCGAGGTATTCGAGCACCTCGCGCAACAATACCGGGAGGTGCCCGCTTTCAGCCATGTCGTCTAGGACTGATTCAAGTTGGGCGGTGTTGACCATGTGGTTTTTTTGTTGGTCGGGACTGGAACGCGGGTGGAGGCACGCAGGAGGCGGCGATGATTTTCTCTGATCGTGTATAACTTTGGCAGGGTCAGGGTGCGTATTGTCATGGTGGGTTTGGGTGAAAATCGTGTGGTCAGAGTCCGATGCGGCGCATGATGTCGCCGAAATTCTCGCCGGCGGTGACGCGCTCCATTTCCGTCCAACGCGCCGGACTCATGATGTTGAACGTGTCGCCCATGCCGCACAGCACCGCGTCCTTGGCGATGCTCGCGTGTCCGAGCAGGCTCGCGCTGATTCCGAAGCGACCCTGCTTGTCGAAGGTGAACGAGAGGGCGTTGGAGAAAATCTTCGCCTTTACCGCCTGCGCATCGCGGTCGGAAAGTTTCATCTCAGAAACCTGCGCGATCAATTTGGCCACGCGTGCCGGAGGCAGCACCGCAATGTAGTTATCCGGGTGAGGCATCGCGAGAAACGTCTCCGTGTCCGAATGCACCCAGCGCCAGAGCGACGGAATCGTGAGCCGATTCTTGTCGTCGAGCGTGTGCTCAAAACGTCCCGAATAAACCGTTGTGCCTGTTTGCGCCATGAAGGGTAATCTAGGGCCCAAATTCCCCAGAACGCCCCATTTCTCACCATTTTACTCCAAACAGTCAAGAATAGACCTGTTAAAATGTCGCAAAACTTGTTCACAAATTATTTCCGGGCAATTCACACGTGGCTGTTTCCAGGAGGAGAATTTTGCCCGTCGCGAACGCAACCTGGACACAGGAGACCACGCCTACCGCACCCTACCCGTTCCGGCACAACCCAGATCAATGCCTCCTACGACTACAATTCACTCGCATTCACCAAGAGCGATCGCGCCTGTTCGCAACGTCTTTTTGATTTCTCCACGCCGAGGGCATCCAGTCCGATGGCATTGGCGGCAGCGAGCACGGTGCCCACCCCACAAAATGGATCAAAAACCGTTTTTGCCCTCACTTGATCACGCGCAAATCTCACTGCATGCCCCGCCGCGCGCACGCCCATGGCTCGTACCCACGGCTGGCGGCCGGCATCGGTGATGACATCGGGAATCGACAACACCTCCGGACACTTCATCGCCCGAGAAACCGCAATCAGGTGTGTATAGCCGGGCCGCCCCATCGTCAGCATGCCCGGTGGACGACGGCACACGATCTTGTGAAATAGCACATGGGCGCCTACGTCTTCCGCCGCACGGATCACGAGCGCACCTTTGTCGATCCAGGCCCCGTCACGCTTGATGTCCGATTGGAAAAACAGCGCCGCGCTTTCATCCGCGACAGACTCGACGACGAGTTGCACGGCGTTGAGGAACCATGTGCGCCACACCGGCAAGGCGAGTCCAACCTCGGAAACATCCGGCAGCGACGTCACCACGCACGCGCTTGCGATTTTTCCACGCGCTTGCATCCACGGAATAGCATCGGCGCAATGCACCTCACGCGCAGGCTCCAGCCTACTGGCAGAAATTGTGGTTTGATCGAAACTGATAAGACCAGCCAAACCCAGCCCCGGTCCTTCGTCAGCCTCTATTTCCCCGCCGTTTCTACTGCATGAATTTGAACGCCCCGATCGGGACGTGACAGCCCGGTGCGATTTCCCAAGCTTTTTTTACCCCATTCCCTTGCGCTTCCCCACTTTTCCCGTGCGCTTCCTATCATCGCTCATATTCAGCCTCATCGCTTCGTCCGGTCGCGCGCATGACACTGAGCCCGCTTTTCACCTGTGGGCCCAAAGCCCGCCCCTGGGCTGGAACAGTTGGGATTGTTTCGGCACGACGCTTACCGAATCGCAAGCCAAGGCCCAAACCGATTACCTCGCTGCACACCTGAAGTCGCACGGCTGGCAGTACCTTGTCGTCGACATCCAATGGTACGAGCCCGGTTCGTCCGGTCACAGCTACCGCGAAGGCGCTCCGCTCACGATGGATGGTTTCGGTCGGCTGCTGCCAGCACCCAATAAATTTCCCGGCTCAGTCAACGGCGCGGGCTTCAAGCCACTCGCGGATTATGTTCACTCGCTCGGTCTGAAATTTGGCATTCATCTCATGCGCGGCATTCCGCGCAACGCCGTGAAAGCCAATCTGCCGGTCGATGGCACCCAATTTCACGCGCAAGACATTGCGAATATCGCGAGCACCTGTCCGTGGAATCCCGACATGTACGGCGTCGATATGACGAAGCCCGGCGCGCAGGCCTACTACAATTCCGTTTTCAATCTCATCGCCTCGTGGGGCGTCGACTATGTGAAGGTCGATGACATTGCCCGCCCCTATCACGAAAACGAAAAGGAAATCGAAGCCATACGCACCGCGATCGATCAAACCCGCCGGCCGATCGTGCTCAGCCTTTCGCCTGGCGAAACCGCCCTCAGCGCCGCCGAGCATGTGCGCGAACATGCCAACCTCTGGCGAATCAGCGATGATTTCTGGGACACGTGGATATCGCTCCAGGAACAGTTCGAGCGGCTAAACAACTGGACACCTTATCGTCGTCCGGGCGCGTGGCCCGACGCCGACATGCTCCCCCTCGGTGTCCTCAACCTCGGCCAGCGCTCCACCCGCTTCACCCGCGACGAACAATACACCGTCATGTCGCTCTGGTCGATCGCCCGTTCCCCGCTCATGCACGGCGGCGATATGACCAAGACCGACGACTTCACGCTATCCTTGCTCACAAACGATGAAATCCTCGCCGTGAACCAGCATAGCGAAAACAACCGCCAGCTTTTCGCGCACGACGAACTCGTCGCGTGGACGGCCGACGTCCCCCGCTCACCGGACAAATACCTCGCCGTTTTCAATGCCCGAGGCCCCGTCTCTCTCGCGCCCGACCGTGCCGCTTTTCGCGGCGAAATTCTCAGCGCCGCCACACCCGGCCATGGCACGGATATCGACATCGCATTGAACGGCGCCACCCGGCTCATGCTGCTTGCGGAAAATGCGAGCAACGACATCAACCGCGACCATGCGCTTTGGATCGCTCCGCGCCTCCTGATGGCCGACGGATCAGAACGCAGTTTACTTGATGCACCGTGGAATCGCGCCGAAGCGCTCTGGGATCAGGTCTCCACTGCCAAGGCACCGAACGGAAAACCCATGTCGCACAACGGCCAGTCCGTGCCTCGTGGCATCGGTGTCCACGCCAAATCACTCATCGACTACACCCTGCCCGCTGGAGCAATCCGTTTCCTCACCCGCGCGGCCCTCGACGACGAAGCCGTCACTCCCGGACACGAAGGCAAGGTCCGGATGTCCGTTTTCATCGGCGGACCCGGTGGTGATCTGGAAAAATCGGGATTGCCGGTCAGCGTATCGCTCGCCGGGCTCGGATTCACCGGTGCGGTGAAGATCCGCAATCTTTGGACCCACGAAGACCTCGGCAAATTCAGCGGAGAGTTCGCCCCGTCGATCAACTGGCATGGAGCCGCGCTCTACCGCGTGAGCCCCATGCTGACACAATAAAGACATGTTTTGAACGTCTGATCCCAAATGGGTATTGGCAGCGTGCAGCCTGACAGATATCATCGCCGAGCACCCTGTCTCACCGCCGTCCTGCTACAATTATGACTGCATAAAAAAGGCTCCCTCTGCAGGGAGCCCTTTGTTTGAAAACGTGTCCTGATAAAACTTCCGATAATCAGGCCATTTGACGACGACGGCGGATGCCGGCCAGAGCGACCATCGCGCAACCAAGCAGCGCCAGTGTGGACGCCGAGTCAGGGACGGTTCCGGTAAGAATCGGGTCGCCGGGCTTAACCGGAGTCGAATTGATGATGTAGTTATACGAGATTGTTGCAGAAGCTCCCGCATCCAAGGAACTGATGCTCCAGGCGTCAAAAATGGAATAATCACCGTCTCCATTGTTTATCCCGGCGAGCAAGCCATAGGGGCTGTAGGTTGGCCAACTGGCGACAATGTCGGCAACGGCACCACCGGTCAGATCTTGGATGAGAATGCTGTTTGTCGTGAGAGGACCCGTGGCCTGAACAATGCCAGGCGCAATGATCGAGTTGGTGGTGAAATAAGAACCGTGTTGATAAACATCGGGATCAGGATCAAAGCCGCTTGCATAGGCGATATTGTTCAGCGTACCCGTGGTCGCGTTGGTCAAAGTGACCGAAAAATTGATTATGCTATTATTCGCTCCAAAAGAGAGGTTCTGCACATAATTCAATCCGCCATAAGAACCGACGGTCTGGGTGGACAACGGACCGGTTTGGATAGTGGTGGCACCCAAAGTATTGCCAGCATAATAGCTCGCATATCCGTAGTTGCCGTTGACACCAAGCGAGTACATCTGGAAGGGAGTGCCGGGAGTAATGAAATCATTATTCACACTGAAATTGCCGGAACCGCTGCCATCCCAAATGATTCCGGGATGCGAACTGTATGACTGACCTGCAACAGGAGTAGCCGAGCCTGATGGATTAATGATCGAACCGTCAGCACCGACACCAACCTGCAAGTAATTGCCCGATAGCGTGTATTGCGCGAGAGCTTTTGTGGAGGTAAGCGTGATGGCGACTCCTGCCGCCATCATGAGCAGTGCATATTTTGAGATTTTCATAATACTGAGTGACCTAAGTTATATGTTTTTGGTGATTTAGAAGACAAACATTCCTAGCCTCACGCATGCCAAAATTATAAGATGCCCGAGTGATTAAGAATTTTAAATACACATATATTTAATATTAAGCTAATAACAAATTAACATCGAGCGCTGTTTTTCCTTATTTCCATGTATTGGAGCATTGTAATTTTGTAAGATAATTCGACGATAAACAATCATGCAATATCGCCGTTAATATATTTAAGATTATTAATATAAATAGCTTATGCAGAATCAACAATCCTGTTAAACTAACTTACAAAATCGTCTTCATGAAATAACTAAGCCATAGCACTCACAAAAATAACATAACCGATTGTTAAATAATATAACTACGCCACTTTATCTAACGTGAGTTTCGGTATGAATTGCGATCGCAAGTGCGCAAAATTGAAGGACATCAAAGAATCAGCCAAAAGCCAGAGAGAGGCCACACCGACACATGCGCTGAAAAAATTCCGGTTTCGTCCGGATCACCCGAACGCCAAGGATCGTACCCACGAGGGTCGGCCAAAATAATTCTTTGCTCTCGCAGCCGAGTGCGCGGCAATTCCCCGAGATGGAGTCCGTCATCCGCCATTCGTTCAATCGTGATCAATTCTCCACCAGTGCGGCGATTCCTGTCGAACGTCCGTCCGGCGCCACGCTGATCCTAGCGTCGGATCGTGAAATCCTTCTCCCACTCATGCCATCCCGTCCCCAACAGTATGGCAGATCCGCCCGGCCAGCCATGCAAAAACAGCAGCACCGGATTTCCCAAAGAGTCGCCGCGAATCCGCCCCCCATTGCTGAATTCCGCCGATCTCAATGTAACCGAACTGCGTGGACTGCGAAGGAATGCACCGACGACTACGAGCCAAAATAAAAATCCGTCTGCTCCCAAAACAGGGAGCGCCTGTTGAATGTCAGGTAGAAATGAGAGATGAAGCCGCTTAGCCGACAGTTTTGCCAAGATTCAGAACGCAATCCAATCTGGCTTGCCCCAACCGCAGTCAGAATGCCATCGACGCACTTCACGAACCAGTGCCGGCCTTCCATGCGGTGATCGCCTCGGCCACGACCTTCGCGAGCTGGCGGCGACCGGGCACCGTGAGATGGCTGGCATCCTTGAAATATTGTTTTTGGCCGAGAAACGCCTTCCACAGATCGATGACAGGCAGTTTCTTTTCCCGGGCAACCTGCAGGGTCTCGTCGCGAATCCGCCGGTAGTTCGCGTCCTCGTCCGTGCCGCCGCGCGGCAGGGGCAGCACAACAAACACCACCGGATGGCTGGAAAAAGCGGAGATCCGGTCAATCAACGTGCGCAGGTCCGCAGTGAACCGGTCCATGCTGACCTTGGTCAGCAGCTCATGATCGCCAAAAGGACCGAGAATGACCGCGTTCGGCGCGAAGCGCTCCGCGAGTTTAAACTCGTCGCTACGCAACACGGACCGGGGATTTTCCAACTCGTGATCGAGCACGGTACCGCGCGGATGGCCGAAATTGCCGATCCGATATTTCGTGCCACCGCCCTCGAGAAATCCCCCTTGATTGGGATGCACTTTGGCGGCATCAACCTTGAAGTCAGGATCGAGGATCTCGCCAAGGAAAACAGGGTACTCCGGATCATTCTCGCGATGAAAACTGTGGGTCGTCTGCTCGCCGAGACAGGCTATTCTGGTCTGGGCCCGGGCCGGCAGAATCCCGGCCGCCAGCAGGGCGAGACCAACAGCAAGGAGATTAACGATATGAGGCGAACGGGGTCCGATTTTCATGGGGTAAATGAGGTTGGAAGCGTCCAATCTGTTGGAATCAGAAGATCGTGTCACGCATCAATTCATTCCAACGGACACGGAACATCATTCACTGTTGGATTGAAACTTCGCCGCAGTCCTTGCCTAGTGGAGCGATGCCTCAAAATTATTCCGCCCCTGATCTGATCGTGTTTGCCACCTCCCTGCTGATCGCCGCCGGCCTGGACCAATCCAAGGCATCGGCGGTGGCGGAAATTTTGGTGGAGGGTGATCTGCTCGGCCACACGACGCACGGGCTGACCCTGCTTGCCCCCTATCTGGTGGAGTTGGAAAAAGGCGGAATGGAAAAATCGGGGGAGCCCCGGGTGCTGGCCGATTATCCCGCCGCCCTCACTTGGGACGGCCGCCGTCTGCCCGGCCCGTGGCTGGTGCTCCGCGCGTTGGACCAGGCCATTGGGCGCGCGCGGCAAAACGGCACCTGCACCGTGGTAATCCGGCGCAGCCACCATATCGCATGCTTGGAAGCCTACCTGAAACGAGTGACCGATCAGGGACTGATGTTGCTGCTGACCTGCTCCGATCCGAGCGTCACCGGAGTTGCGCCCCACGGCGGCCGGCGCGGCCTTTTCACCCCCAACCCGCTGGCGGCGGCGTGGCCCACCAACGGCGATCCCGTGATGCTGGACATATCGATGTCGATCACAACCATCGGACTCGTCAAACGGTGTCACGCCGAAAAACGGCTGATGGACGGCGAGTGGCTTGTCGATGCCGAGGGCCGGCCCACGCGTGATCCTGCGGTTTTTTTCACGGACCCGGCGGGGGCGATTCTGCCCATCGGCGGACTCGACCACGGTCACAAAGGCTACGCGCTCGGTCTGCTGGTGGAGGCGCTTACGGGCGGACTCGCCGGGCACGGGCGGGCCGATCCGCCGGAAGGCTGGTCAGCCTCGGTGTTTCTCCAGGTGTTCGATCCCGCGCTGTTTGGGGGAACCGAAAAATTTTTGCGTGAGACCTCCCATCTGGCCGAACAGTGCCGGGCCACGCCGCCACGTCCCGGCGTTGAGCGCGTGCGCCTGCCCGGTGAAGGCGGTTTGCGCCGGCGGGCCACCCAACTGAAACAGGGCATCGAGCTTTATCCCGGCGTCGTGTCCGCGCTCACTCCCTGGGCAAAACGCTACGGAATCGCTCTGCCGATGGAGAAAATTCCGACCTGAGCACACAGGGGGATCGCTGCCTGCATATTTTGCTTCACTGCGATTGATTTCCCGTTACGCAAAGAGAAGCAGTGAAACGGATTTGTAGCTCAATTGGATAGAGCACTTGGCTTCGAACCAAGGGGTTGGGGGTTCGAGTCCCTCCAGATCCGCCAATTTCGGTGACGATTCCAAACTGATACACTACCGAAATTGCCCTCCGACGCCTTGGCAATGAATGACACCTCATTCGCGCAGCGTTCATCGTCAGAAAATTCATCATCGCTGAACCCACTCGCGTCGTTGACAGCAAATTGGAGTTGATGACAGATCAGCCAATGACGCGTATCATTCAGTTGGCCTGCCTCGTTTTTCTTCCTGTCGTGTTTATGGCGCCCAGATCGAACGCGACCGAAGGCCGAGCAAAACCCGTCACTCCCCAGGCTTCACCGGAAGCGACTGCTTTGCTGGAAACGTTGTATGACATCTCGGGAAAATATCTCCTCACCGGTCAGCACAACTACCCCGAACACGAAAAATGAAGCCTATTCATACCGCCTTGCTTGTTCCGGGATGCTTTTCTCTAGACGAATTTTTGCGAAGTTTGTTTGCGCGGACAAAACATTCTGTGTCCCCTTTTCCCAAACTTTGTGTCGAAAAGGACACCTTTTCTTCGGTCCTGAATCTTCATCGTCATCTCCTTCAATATCGTCAACGTGTCAGCCATTAAAATATTACCGGGGCCCGTCTGTTTGTGCCCAAAACTCCTCCCCATGATGCTGGGATTGTTGCTCGCTGGCGCCTGGAGCCCTCACGCAGTTGCGGCACTGCCCGGTGACGCGCTCCAAGCCCGATATGTCGCCCTGAAAAGCCAGCTCGAAAACAATGCGTTTCATCGGCCGCTCTATCTCGAATCAAATGAGACCGCCGAGGAACTGAAGGGAGATCTCTATGCGGTGATGGAAGAGCCCTTCGCTACCGTCCGCCAAAACCTGCAGGCTCTGGATCATTGGTGTGACATCCTTATTTTGCACCTGAATGTTAAGAGTTGCCGCGCCGTCAACAATACGGGGGCACCCACCCTGTTGCTGACGATCGGGAAAAAACATGACGAACCGAAGGAGAAAGCTTTTCCCGTGGCATTCGCCTACCGCGTGGCGGCATCGTATCCCAGTTACCTGAGAATCAGGTTACACGCCGACACCGGACCGTTCGGCACGAGCAACTACCAGATCGCCTTTGACGCTGTGCCGCTGGAGTCGGGACGCACTTTCATCCATCTGGCCTATTCCTATGACTATGGTCTCGCCGCCCGGCTGGCGATGAAGGGCTACCTGACCACAGTCGGCAGCGGCAAGGTCGGGTTTAGTCTCGCCGAAGCGCGACCCGGTAGCGCAACCGCTCTGATTGGCGGAGTGCGAGGCGTGGTCGAACGAAATACCATGCGTTACTATCTGGCCATTGAAGCTTATCTCGGAGCACTGGCCGCACCGCCCGCCGAGCAGCTCGACCTGCGCCTGCACCGCTGGTTTGCCGCGACCGAACAGTATCACCGACAACTCCATGAAATCGAGGAAACCGAATACTTGGAGATGAAACACAAGGAAGTGCTCCAGCAGCAAACGGGCAAACCGCACGCATCTTCCGATCCGGCCAAAGCGGATATCAAGCCGGACAAGTAATCGCCAGTGGTGAATCGCCGCACTGTCGTCCGGCAAAATCTGATTGCTCATAGCAGTGATTGACGAGATGCAGTGACGTTTCGAACTTCGCCCCCCATGGATCACCTCACCGCCGGAGAATATTGGAATGGCAATGCGGAGGCTTGGACGAAGCTCGCCCGCGCGGGCTACGATGTTTACCGCGACCATCTCAACACCCCCGCATTCCTGGCAATGCTGCCTCCGGTCGCCGGGCTGCGCGGTCTCGATCTCGGTTGCGGCGAAGGCCACAACACGCGCGAAGTCGCGCGGATGGGCGCGAGCATGACTGCCATCGACATTTCGGAAATTTTCATCCGCCACGCAAGGAGCGAAGAGGCCCGTGCTCCGCTTGGCATCACCTACCATCACGTCAGCGCGGTGGAGCTGCCATTCGCCGGAAACGAATTCGATTTCGCCACCGCGTTTATGAGCCTGATGGACATTCCGGAAACGGAGCGCGTGATTGCAGAAGCATTTCGCGTCCTCAAACCCGGTGGCTTTCTCCAATTCTCCATCCTGCATCCGTGCTTCAATCCGCCGCATCGCAAGAATTGCCGTGATGAAGAAAACATCACCTATGCCATCGAGGTGGGTGACTATTTTATCGATGCACGCGGACAGATCGACGAATGGACCTTTGCCATCGCGCCGCAATCAGTACGCGGACAGTTTCCAAAATTCCAGGTCCCGCGCTTTCACCGCCCTATCAGCCAGTGGGTCAACCTTCTCGTCGCCGCCGGCTTTGTGGTGGAGCGTTGCGAGGAACCCGTCCCGAACGATGAAACCGTTCGCAATTGGCCCATTCTGCAAGACGCGCAGGTTGTCGCCTATTTTCTGCACATCCGGGTGAGGAAACCAGGGGCGGGTTGATTGAGGCAGTGAAGGTGGGGCGCGACCGCTGGGCGCGCCGTTTCGAATTTCTCACGCCAGCAGCGGCTCGGCAGGGAAGCCTCGCCCTATCCCAAACAATCTCCCATCCACCCAGCCGCAAAAAAAGCCGGAGCGGCCGCTCCGGCTTTCGCGAGGTGAACAAAATAGGCGAGGCGCTAGAGCTTGCCGGCAAGTTTCGCCTTAAGTGTGGCCTTGTCCATCATGCCGACGAACTGCTCGGCAACGGCACCGCCCTTGAAGAGCAGCATGGTCGGGATGGCGCGCACGCCGAACTGGGCGGCGAGATCACCGTTGTCGTCGACGTTCACCTTGGCGATCGTGAGTTTGCCGTTCAGCTCCGTGGCGAGCTCATCAAGGATCGGCGCGATGGCTTTGCACGGGCCGCACCAAGGAGCCCAGAAATCCACCAGGACGGGAGTTGCACCGGCCACGGTTGCTTTGAAATTGTTGTTATCGAGTTGAATGATGTTGGGTGACATGGAAAAAGTGGTAGTCAGGTTGCGGCGAAAGACAACTCAGCAGCTTACCGGGGAATCGATTTTTGAATGATTTCATCGAGTTCCTTGGGTTCGACGGTCTGCAGATTCTTGCGGCGGATTTTCAGTGTTTCGAAGGTTTTGATGAAAGTCTCGGTTGCACGCTCATGCGTTTCGGCCGAGCCGCCGAGCATGGTGAACTGTTCGGCCGAGGTGATCCGTTTGTGTCCGTCATCATTATCGATGGCGAGTCCCACCAGGTGAAGCTTGGCTTTGGCAGGCGTACGGCGTCTGGGCGTCTTTTTCATTTAAGCGACAACGGTGGGCGGAGCGACGGGTGTTTCAAGCGGGATTTGTTCGACGGCGGTACAGATAATATCGGCAAAAGCCTCGTCCTGCTGAAGGGTGAGTTTGGCGAGGCGCGTCAATTCCAGCATGGCGAGAAAACTGGCCACGAGGCGGCGGAGGGAGATTTTTCCGTGAAACAGGCTCGAAAAAGCAAAGACCTTCTGGCTTTTCAGGTGTTCCAATATGTATTCCATCTGGTCGGCGACCGTGACCTGCTCGGCGTGAATCTGCCCGACAACGAGTTTTTCGGCGAGCCGGCGAAGCACAAGGTTGAAGTTGTTCCAGACCTCGATGCGGTCGATGTGCTGGAGCGGCCTCTCCGCAGCGGACACAAAGGCCGAGGCGGGCCGGGAAAGCATGTTCTGGGCATCAAATGCGAGTTCGCCCAAGCGGCCCGAGGCTTCCTTGAATTTTTTATATTGGATGAGCTGGTGGACCAGTTCCCAACGCGGATCGAGATCATCTTCGTCGGCATTGGGATCGATGGCCTGCTGGTGCTTGGGCAGGAGCATCCGGCTCTTGATTTCCATCAATGTCGCCGCCATGACAAAAAATTCGCCTGCCACCTCCAACTGGAGATCCTTCATGGCATAGAGGACATCAAGGTACTGGCGCGTGACGTTCGCGATGGGAATGTCGTAGATATCGAGCTCATTCTTACGGATAAGAAAGAGCAGAAGATCCAGCGGTCCCTCGAATACAGGGAGTTTGATGCGATAATCGGCTTCGGCAACCACAGGGCGAGTCGAGGGACCTGCGGCATGGCCCGCAACTGGAAAATGCCGTTACGCCTCACGAAATTTTGCTCCGAAAGTATTTTTAAAAACCAACTGTCTAACAGGACTGTTCGCTTGCGTCTGTCCCAGGTCTGGGCATGGTTTCTGCAGGGTTGGTAATCGTATCGGCGGGCCCTCCACTGCTGGGGTTCGAGGTGCGCCTCAACCCGCCAATCAAACTCCCAATGGCCAATTCCTTAAAGTGCGACCTCTGCTCGAAGCCGGCAACGGTTCATCTTACACAGATCGTCAATAACAAGATCCACAAGGTGGATCTGTGCGAAGCCTGTGCCCAAGCCAAAGGCGTGACCGATCCGAGCGGCTTCTCCCTTTCCGACCTGTTGATGAAAGCCTCGCTCAATCCCGAGCCGATGGGCGACATCCGCTGCGAGACCTGCGGATTGACCCAGCAGGATTTCAAGAAAACCGGCCGCTTTGGCTGCCCGGCCTGCTACGACGCTTTCTCGTCCGTGATCGATCCGATCCTCGACAACATGCACAAGGGTACGACCCACGTGGGCAAGATCCCGCGGCGCGCCCTCGAACGCCGCTCCCTCTACGAGCGCCTCACCAAACTGGAAACCGATCTCGACCAAGCCATCAAGTCCGAGCGTTACGAGGACGCCGCCCGTTTCCGCGATGAAATCCACCAAGTCCGGCAAACCGTCAGCCCGAAGCTTCAGGCCTAAGATGAAAATCAACGAGCTGATCGCGGCCCCTTCCGAACTCACCGACACCTCTGCGAGCAAAAGCGCCGTGGTGATGATGACGCGTATCCGCTTGGCGCGAAACCTCGCGAGCCACCCCTTCCCCGGCTGGGCCAAGGAACCCCAACGCCGCGACGTTCTCGGCCGTTGCCTGCAAGCCGTCGCGGGTTTGTCCCAGATGAAACGCGGCCTCGCCGTCGACACCTCCGATCTCTCCGAACAGGAAAAACAAATCCTCGTCGAGCGCCACCTCATCAGCCGCGAGCTCTGCCACTCGAAGGGCGGCTCGGGCGTCGTCATCAGCAAGGACCAATCCTGCGCCGTGATGATCAACGAGGAGGATCACCTGCGCATCCAGGTCCTCCGCGCCGGATTCCAGTTCAAGAAAGTCTGGAGCACGATCAATGCGATCGATTCCGACTTGGAGGAACAGCTCGATTACGCCTTCTCCCCGAAGCTCGGTTACCTGACCGCCTGCCCGACCAATCTCGGCACAGCCATCCGCGCATCCACGATGATGCACCTCCCTGCCCTCGTTATCTCGGGCCAGATGGAAAAAGTCGTGCGCGCCGTCAACCAGCTCGGCATGGCCGTGCGTGGCCTGTTCGGTGAAGGCTCCGACGCCAGCGGCAGCATCTTCCAGATCTCCAACCAGACCACGCTCGGCGAATCCGAAGAAGGCATCATCAAGCACCTCACTGGTGTCCTGAACACGATCATCGAGCAGGAGCTGAACGCCCGGGAAAAACTCATCGAGAACGAGGCCACCAAGCTCTACGACAAGATCGGTCGCGCCTACGGCATTCTCCAAAATGGCTACCTGCTCAATTCCGGCGAGGCGATGAACCTCCTTTCGCTCATCCGCCTCGGCATCGACCTGGGCGTGTTCGCTGATTCCCAACGCGCCGTCGTGGACCGGCTCTTCATCGAATGCCAGCCCGGCCACATCCAGCACGGCAACAAAAAAGCCGCCGAAGCCGGCCAGCGCGACGTCCTCCGCGGGGAGCTTTTACGCGCCGAATTTGCCAAAGTACCAAGTCCTGACTTCAGTAACGCTGCCAAGTAACCGATTTAATCATTTTCATACTCTATGGAACCGATGAACAACTTCACTCCGCGCGCGCAACAGGTGCTGGCGCTGGCCCGTAAGGAAGCCGACCGCTTCCATCATAACTACGTCGGCACCGAGCACTTGCTGCTTGGCCTGATCAAGCTGGGCCAGGGCGTCGCCGTGAGTGTGCTCCAGAAAATGGGGCTCGATCTCGAGACTGTGCGCAACGAGGTGGAGAAGCAGGTCGGCACTGGCCAGGAGAGCAAAACGCCCATCGGCAGCATTCCTTACACCCCCCGGGTGAAAAAAGTCCTGGCCCTCGCCGGCAAGGAAGCCAAGGCCCTCAATCACAGTTATGTCGGCACTGAGCACATTCTCCTCGGCCTCCTCCGCGAAGGCGAAGGCGTGGCTGCCCGTGTCCTCAAGACCCTCGACATCGACATCGAGCGCACCCGTCAGGAAATCCTGAAGGAACTCGATCCGCAGTTCGCCTCCGGCAACGCCGGCGACACGGGTCCCGGCCAGTCGGCCAGCGGCTCGGGCTCAGGCGAAGAAGTTTCCCCGCGCTCGGGCTCGCCCGACGACAAAAAGGAACTCAAGACGCCCGCGCTCAAGGCCTTTGGCCGCGACCTCACCGAGCTCGCCCGCAAAGGCGAAATGGATCCCGTCATCGGCCGCAAAAACGAGATCCGCCGTGTCATCCAGATTCTCTGCCGCCGCACCAAGAACAATCCCGTGCTCGTCGGTGAAGCCGGCGTGGGCAAGACCGCCATCGCCGAAGGCCTCGCGCAGGAAATCGCCAAGGGCAATGTCCCCGAGATTCTCGCCGAAAAGAAAGTCATCACCCTCGATCTCGCCCTCATGGTCGCCGGCACCAAGTACCGCGGCCAGTTCGAGGAGCGCATCAAGGCGGTCATGGACGAGATCAAGCGCGCCAAGAACGTCATCATCTTCATCGACGAGCTCCACACCATCGTCGGCGCCGGTGCCGCCGAAGGCGCGATGGACGCCTCCAACATCTTCAAGCCCGCCCTCGGTCGCGGCGAACTCCAATGCATTGGAGCCACCACGCTCAACGAGTACCGCAAGTACATCGAGAAGGACAGCGCGCTCGATCGCCGCTTCCAAAACGTCAAGGTTGAGGCTCCGTCCGTCGAGGACACGGTTTTGATTCTCAAGGGCATTCGCAGCAAATACGAGGATCACCACAAGGCCGTCTTCACCGACAAATCCCTTGAGGCCGCCGCCAAGCTCTCCGACCGCTATATCACCGGACGTTTCCTCCCCGACAAGGCCATCGACGTGATGGACGAGGCCGGTTCGCGCGCCCGCATCACCTCGCTCAACCGCCCGCCCGAAATCGAGGCGATGACGAAGGAGATCGACGAAGTCTGCGCCCAGAAGGAGCAGGCCATCGCCGCCCAGCACTTCGAGGAAGCCGCCAAGTTCCGCGACAAGGAGAAACAGCTTCGCACCAAGCAGGACCAGATCATCAGCGACTGGAAGAAAACCCGCGACGAGAACCGCGTCACCATCGACGAGGAGATGATGACCCAGGTCGTCGCCGAATGGACCGGCATTCCGCTCAGCCGTTTGGAAAAGAAGGAAAGCGAACGCCTGCTCACCCTCGAGAACGAGCTCCAGAAAGTCATCATCGGCCAGGAGCCCGCCACGCTTGCCATCGCCCGCGCCCTCCGTCGCAGCCGCGCCGATCTCAAGGATCCGCGCCGGCCCATCGGCTCGTTCATGTTCCTCGGTCCCACCGGCGTCGGCAAAACCGAGCTCGCCAAGCAGCTCGCCGCCCAGATCTTCGGCTCGCAGGACGCCATTCTCCAGATCGACATGTCGGAATACATGGAGAAGTTCGCCGTCTCGCGCCTCGTCGGCTCGCCTCCCGGCTACGTCGGTTACGAGGAAGGCGGCCAGCTCACCGAGGCCGTGCGTCGCCGGCCCTACTCCGTCGTGCTCTTCGACGAAATCGAGAAGGGCCATCCCGATGTCATCCAGCTCCTGTTGCAAATCCTCGAGGACGGACGTCTCACCGACTCGCTCGGCCGCACGGTTGATTTCCGCAACACGATCATCATCATGACGACCAACGTCGGCGCCGCGCTCATCCAGCGCCAGAGCACGATGGGCTTCGCCGCCGCCGGCAGTTCGGATTTCCGCGACATGGACAAGCTGAAGGAAAAGGTGCTCGAGGAAGCCAAGCGCGTCTTCAAGCCCGAGTTCCTCAACCGCATCAATGATATCGTGGTCTTCCGGCCGTTGGGCAAAGACGACCTCATCAAGATCGTCGAGATCGAGACCGGCAAGGTCGTCAAGCGGCTCGCCGCGCGCAACCTGCTCCTCGAATTCTCGCCCGAGTCAAAGCTCCTCCTGATCGAGAAGGGCTACGACGAGAAGTACGGCGCGCGCCCCCTGCGTCGCGCCGTCGAACACTACCTGGAAGATCCGCTCGCCGAAGCCCTGCTCAAGGGAGAAATCAAGGAAGGCGAGCCGATCCTTGTAATCCGCAACGGCGACAAACTGGAATTCAAAACCCAGTCCCCCGCCGCCGGCACCGGCGTCTCGAGCTGAGTGCAGCGGGTATTGTCTGAAGACGGGACCCGGCCTCCGGACGGGTTTCACCAGCGCACGTTGAACCGGTTTTCGGTCAACTTCAGTACCGTGTCCGGTTTAAGACACAGCACTCTTGGAATTCGCCCGTGTTATGTTGAGCACCGAATATTGCTCAAAAATATCGGTGCAGCTTGTTTTTCTTTCAGAACCAAGATCAAGCCTTACAAGTGTCCAACCTCCTTGCCCTATTGTCTTCTCATAGACCTTGGCTACCTCATTCCGATCAGGGCCTGACAAAATATGGACCTCATCGCCGATCTTGAGAGAAGCACCGTTGAATTTGCTGCACAGCGCTCTGACCCATGGCCAACAAGTGAACATGCCCAAGAAATATCCCAATAGCGTTGTAGAACAGAAAAGGACGACCGACGGGAATATGATTCCCGACCCGAAATGCGGTACAGACGACGAAACCTCAGCCATAAGCACTGCGAAAACGAAAACATTCAACGTTAAGGCGCCAATTAACCAAGAGACCCCAACAGGATGGGCACATACGAAATTGAGTGTAGTGGGCTTCATCCTGTTTCTCTGATCTTTCATTGCTCACCCGCCGCCCTTTTAAATATGAATCGCCTCGTTGGTCGTCGCAGCGGCCGCCTCACCTAACGCCTCCGACAAGGTCGGGTGGGCGTGGATTGTGTGGTGGATTTCTTCGATCGTGGCTTCGAGGTTCATCGCGAGTCCGTACTCGGCGATCAGCTCCGTGGCCTCGTTGCCGATGATGTGCACGCCGAGAATCTCGCCGGTCTTCGCGTCGCTAATGACCTTGACGAAACCTTCGGAGTCGCCGGACGCCACCGCCTTGCCGACTGCGGTAAACGGAAATTTGCCGATCTTGTAGGCTAGACCTTTCTCCTTCGCGGCCTTCTCGGTCAGACCGGTACTGGCGACCTGCGGCTGGCAATAGGTGCAGCCTGGGAAGTTGCCGACCTGCTTGGGCTTCGCGTGACCGAAAATGCCGTTGACCGCATTGATCGCGCGGAACATCGCGACGTGCGCCAACCAGGGCGGCCCTTGGATATCGCCGCAGGCATAAATGCCGGACGTGCTGGTCTGGTAATTGGCGTCCACCTTCACGAAGCCACGGTCGAGATCGATCTTCACCTTGGGCGAAACGAGGCCTTCCAGATTCGACGTGATGCCGATGGCGACAAGAATGGTGTCCACCTCGATCTCGGTCTTCTGGCCGTCTTTCACGAGATCGAGCTTCACGCTGCTCTCGCCGACGTGGATGTTTTCGCTCTTTGTACCGGTGTGGCAAGAAATACCCTGCTTTTCAAAACTGCGGTTGAGCGTCTTCGCGACTTCTTCGTCCTCGACCGGCAAAATTTGCGGCAGCATCTCGACGAGCGTCACCTTCGAGCCGAAGGCATTGAAGAAATAGGCAAACTCCACGCCGATGGCGCCGGCACCGATGATCGCGATGGACTTCGGCGGCGTCTTGGCCGCGAGTGCTTCCCGGGACGTCATCACCCGCACGCCGTCGGCAGCCAGGCCGGGCAGTTGCTTCGGTTTCTGGCCGGTGCAGAGCAAAATGTTCTTCGTCTTGAAGAACTTTCCTTTGTGTTCGCCGGAGGTGATCTCGACCATGCCGGGAATCGTCACCTGGCCCTTGCCGACGATGTAATCGACCTTGTTCTTCTTGAAGAGAAACTCCACGCCCTTGGCCATCTGGGCCGCGACGCCCCGGGAACGCTCCACGACCTTGGCGAAATCAAAACTGAGACCGGTCACGCTCAGGCCGTAGCTCTCGGCCTTCTGCATGGTGCGGTAGAGTTCGGCACTCTTGAGCAAAGCCTTGGTCGGAATGCAGCCCCAGTTGAGGCAGGTGCCGCCGGCGCGCTCCATTTCGATGCAGGCCACTTTCTTGCCCAATTGGCCCGCGCGGATCGCCGCCACGTACCCTGCAGGACCGCCACCGATGACCACCAAGTCGTAAATAGAGTCAGACATAGTTTGATTGTGTGAACGGTGAAAATCGCCCCGCCCGTCGGCCTCGTCAAACGGAAACTCTGTCATGCCAGACTGAGGAAATTTTATCTTCGAACCGCGAATGAACGCGAATACCAGAAAAGGCAGAGACAACATCCGTTTGAATACTCATTTGCCGGTTGCCTTCCATTCGCGTTCATTCGCGGTTAAATCGAATCGTCTGGATAAGTTAGCGGTCTACTTTACCGCATCCAGATTCAGCGTCACCCACACCGGCCGGTGGTCGCTCGCATCGGGCACGCCCGGACCGTCACCGATCTGGCCATGCCCGCCACGGACAAATGGCTTCAACAGCGGCGAAACCAAGAAATAATCGATCCGGCTGTAACTGTCTTCCCTGAAATAGGCATGCGTCCACGTTTCGCCGCGCGAGTCGACGGCGCGCACAATCTCGCCCAGCACGGTCTGTCCGCGTTTCTGGAGCGTTTTCACCGGCTTGCTGTTGCGGGTGTCGTTCCAGTCGCCGCAGATCATGAAACGCGCTTTCGCCGGATCGGGAAACCGCTTCAACACGAGATCGCGCACGGCCTCGGCCTCCTCCTGGCGCTGTTTGACTCCTTCAGGATCATCCTCCCGCTCGGTGCGCTTACTTTTCAAGTGCACCACGAACAAAGTCAGATCACCCTCGTCGGTGGCGAAGGTCACCTCCAGCACACCGCGCTTCACCCTGTCTTTTTTGCCGAAGAGCAAAACCGGCACCGCCGCATGCGGGAGGGTCTGCTTGAACGGCACCTTCGACAGCACGGCGACGTGACGATCGGGATCAGCGGCTTCAAGCAGCACCGCGTAGGGATAATCCGCGCCCTCTTTTTTCAAGTCTCGTTGCAGCTCGTCGAGAAAAGGCTGTGTTCCCATCTCCTGGACCGTGAGAATATCGGGAGCGATGCGTTCGATAACCTGGCGCAGGGCGGTCTTCTCGGCCTCGGGCTTCGGATAGGCATCCCGGTAAACGCCGTCCACCAACCGGTCGGCAACAAGATAATTTTCGACGTTGTATGTGGCGATTGTGATTGCGGCAGACGCCACCAAATTCGCTCCAAACATAGCCATACCCAAGGCCACAAAAAGCGCGCAAATTCGCCGGGCAACACAGCTCCCAAGGCGCCTATCGGCCCACGGAACATCCGCAGGAACAGGACGAACCAGTCTGGCTGTCCCAACACGAATTAACCACAGATGAACACAGATTGACACGGATTGATCGAATCAGCGTTGTTGGCAGAATCTCCTGCCACCGTTTGCCGGAAACAAACTGGATTCTAAAACCAGAGGAAACTCCAATCCGAATCTGTGTCCATCCGGGTTCATCCGTGGTTTCGAAGTCTTGCGGCGATCCTGCCCGCTCATCGTTGTAACGACCGTTCGCGTTCGGTGATGGTGGGATGCGAATAATAAACGGCACTGTAGAGCGGGTGTGGCGTAAGGTTGCTCAGATTTTTTTGCGCGAGTTTGCGGAGCGCTCCGATCATCGGCGCGGCCGAACCCAAGGCGTTTTTCGCAAAGGCGTCGGCTTCGTATTCGTGCTTACGCGAAATCCAATTTCCAATCGGCGAAAACCAGAACGTCACCAGTCCGCCGAAAAATCCGAAGAGCAGAAACGCCGGGGCCAATGCTCCGGCCGGCAGGCCAAACGAAGCATTGAACCACGGAGCCTGCGCCAACCACGCCACGACGCCGAAACCGCCGAACAGCATCAGCGCGGCGGTGACGAGCCGTTTCGGAATGTGCCCGCGTTTGTAGTGGCCGATCTCGTGGGCGAGCACGGCTTCGAGTTCTTCCTGCCCGAGCTGGGCGATCAGGGTGTCGTAGAGCACGATGCGGCGGAAGCGGCCGAAGCCGGTGAAATAGGCGTTGGAATGCCCGGAGCGCTTGCTGCCATCGATGACCTCGATCGTCTTGGCGCGAAAATCCGTGCGCTCCGACAAGGCCAGCAAGCGGGTCTTCTGTTCACCCTCCGGCAAAGGCGAAAGCTTGTTGAACAGGGGCAAAATCAACTTCGGGTAGAGCACCATCATCAGCAGTTGGAAGCAGAACAGCAGCACAAAGCCCCATACCCACCACCACGGACCGACCCATCCCACCAACGCCAGCAGTCCCCAGGCGAGCGGAAACCCGATGGCGAGGCCGAGCAGCACAGACTTGATCTGATCCATCACCCAGAGACCGGGCGTACTTTTGTTGAAACCATATTTTTCCTCCAACCGAAAGTGCGACCACCAGTCCAGCGGCCAGCCGGGGATGCTGAGCAACACGCCCGTACCGACCAAAAACAGCGCGCCGCTCCACGCCGCGCCGGGTGCCAAAGCATTGAAATGCGCCCACAACCACGGCAGCAACCCGCTGAAAAGCACGATCAGCAGAATCGCAGCATCGTAAACCAGTTCAAAGGAACTGAAGTGGCTCTTCGCCAGCGTGTAGTCGGCGGATTTGGCGAAGGTGGCCTCGTCCATCACCCCGGTCAGCGCTCCGGGCAGCACACCGGCGTGCAAGCGGGTTTCCGAGCGATTCAGGGCCTCGAGCGCGAGCTGGACGGCAAGACGCAGGAACAGGAGAAAAACAACCGTGAGCGGGAGCCAATGCATGCCCGTACTCCACACGGATTTACCTCCACGCCAACCTCAAATGCGCATTGTGCGCCCAGACCAGAAAGATTGTTTGAAATCAATCTCCCCCGTCACACAGTTGCGACGTGGACCCAGACAAGACCGCCAAACTCAGTTTTGAAGCCGCGCTCACCAAGCTTGAAACCATCGTTGATTCAATGGAACAGGGCGACGTGCCGCTGGCCGACCTGCTGGGCAAATACGAGGATGGCACGAAGTTGCTGAAGATCTGCGAAGCGCGCCTCAAGGAGGCCGAACTCAAGATCGAAAAACTCCGGAAACAGAAGGACGGCACCGTCACGTTCGAGAACTTCGAGCCCACCCGCAGCGAATAAGCTGCGCAACACCTGCACTTTTTGATGACTTCTTCCCGCATTCTCGACCGCATTCACGGCCCGGCCGATGTCAAAGCACTGGCCGAAACCGATCTGCCCAAACTGGCCCAGGAAATTCGCGAGGAATTGATCTCGGTCACCGCCAAAAATGGCGGCCATATCGGCCCGAATCTCGGCGTGGTCGAGCTGACCATCGCGCTGCACCGCTTCTTCGACACGCCGACCGACCAGTTCGTCTTCGACGTCGCCCACCAGGGCTACGTGCACAAGCTGCTCACCGGCCGCGGTGGTGAATTTTTCGCCAAGCTTCGCAAGAGCGGCGGCGCCTCGGGGTTTCTCTACCGCAAGGAAAGTCCGCACGATGCGTTCGGAGCCGGACATGCCGGCACGGCCCTCTCCGCGGCGCTCGGCATGGCCACGGCCCGCGACCTGCGCGGCTCCGGCGAACATGTCGTCGCCATCTGCGGCGACGCCGCCTTCACCTGCGGCGTCACCCTCGAAGCGCTCAACAACGTCGTCAGCTCCACCAAGCGGCTCATCGTCATCCTCAACGACAACGAGTGGTCCATCGCCAAGAATGTCGGCGCGATTTCGCACTACCTGAACCGCATCAGCACCAATCCGACTTACAACAAACTGCACCACGACGTCGAAGCGTTCTTCAAGAGCTTCCCCGCCGGCGAAGGCATGAACCGCGTGTACCATAAATGGAAACGCGAGACGAAGGACTTCTTCGTCGAGTCGTCCTTGTTTGAAAAATTCGGCCTGCGCTATCTGGGACCGGTCGACGGCCACGATTTCCACGCCCTCGCGAAGAACCTGGAATTTGCCAAGCACTGCGATGTCCCCGTCTTGATCCACGTCCTGACCAAGAAGGGCAAAGGCCTCGAAGCCGCCGTCGCCTATCCCGAAAAATTCCACGGCTCCGGACCTTTTGATCCCGTCACCGGTGAGCACAACAAGAGCATACCCGGTGCGCCGGTACATTACCAGGAAGCGTTCGGCGCGGCGCTCGTTCGCTTCGCCAAACAAAATCCCAAGGTGCTCGGCATCACCGGGGCCATGCCCAGCGGCACCAGTCTCTCGATGCTCGCCAAGGAAGTGCCGGGACAATTCTTCGACGTCGGCATTGCCGAGGAGCACGCGGTGTTGTTTGCCGCCGGCCTCGCGACCAAGGGTTTCCGCCCCGTGTGCGCCATCTACTCGACCTTTCTCCAACGCGCCTACGACATGGTGATCCACGATGTCTGCCTGCAGAATCTCCCGGTGACCTTCTGCATGGATCGCGCCGGCCTCTCGCCCAACGACGGCCCGACCCATCATGGGCTCTTCGATCTCGCCTATCTGCGTTGTGTGCCCAACGCCGTCGTCATGCAGCCGGCCAACGAGGACGAGCTCACCGACATGTTGCACACCTCGCTGCAACACCCCGGCCCCGCCTTCATCCGCTATCCGCGTGGTGCCGGCACTGGCGTGAAGATCAAGGCCCAGCCCATTTTAATTCCCATCGGCCAGGCCGAGGTGATCCGCGAAGGCTCGAACATTATCATCTGGGCGCTCGGACCGATGGTGCAGGAAGCGATCAAAGTCGCCGATCGTCTGACCGCCGAGGAAGGACTGTCCGTCGGTGTCGTAAATGCCCGTTTTATCAAGCCGCTTGATCGCAACCTGCTGCTGAGCCAGGCCGCCGTGGTGCCGTTGCTCGTGACCATGGAAGACCATGTCGTCGCCGGCGGTTTCGGCAGCGCCGTCCTCGAAGCGTTACAGGAGGCGGATTGCCTGACACCCGTCGAACGCATCGGCTGGCCAGATAAATTCATCGAGCACGGCAACAGCGTGGAAAGCCTGCGCGCCGCCTACGATCTTTCGACCGACGATATCGTCCGCCGGATCAAAGACCGCGCCAAGCGCCTCGGTAAAGCGACCGTCGAGGCGGAGGCATAAGAGAACAATCTGGCTGTAGGAGGGGCTTTACGCCCCGATGGTGTTATAAATCGGGGCATAAAGCCCCTCCTGCAGTTCAAACATTTTCATCCACGGAGGCATAAAAAAGCCGCGCAGGGTCAGTGCGCGGCTTATTTGCCTGGTGTCCAGGGAAGCTGAACAGCTCCCGCCGAAAATATCGGACATGCCCCGTGGGAGGCATCGTTTTTATTCGGCGGAGGCAGCCGGCTGCTGGCTGTGGTTTCCAACACTATCACTTTGGGCCATCGCCGCGTCGCTAAAAGCATAGCCAAAGGCCAAGCCAAGAGCAACCAGCGCGCACAGTCGCAGGGTTCGCATGTTTAGGGGTAGGTTATTTGTTTAGGGTGACTGACGGGAAAGGGTAAAGTCTTGTCCTATTTTTCCCGCCTGCACTCAGAAGCTTCGTCACGACAGCCTTCGCCTCGTGGCGGTGGCCTGCCGAGCCGTAGCCCGTGAGGGCGAAGGCTAGGTGCGGGCGGAGGGAGTCGAAATCTTTATAATGGGTTTGTCCAACTTAAAGTGATGTGCCTATTTAGACGATTCTCCTCTGAAAACGTTCAAACTTACTTTGTCGCATGGTTGCACGGTTTGGCAGAAATTGGCACCAATTCTGGCAGGAATCGGGCAGGAATTTTGGCAGGCGCGACCAATTATCGATCTGCTCTCGGTTACATGCGCCTCGCGCGTACTGCGCGGAAGATCAGTACGCTTGTGATGAGCCAGTGAAGATTTCGAGACGCCTCACATTGCCCAAAGAATCGCCGAGGACGGGTAATCATTCGCTCATGAGCAGTGGAATGGCCTGCAGCAGCCAAAAGACCGAAGAGGCCCTGTGTCGTGGACAGCAATGGCCGTAGCGGCAGAGCGTAGCATAAATGGCAATCACTCAAAAAGCAATCGATTGGATTGGTCACTCTTGCTATTTGTGGATATAGGCAACTTGCGGTTATTTCGATGACGGAGGTAACATGCATTTTCGCTGCGTCGGCCTCGATTAGAATGCGAAATTTCTCATCACAATACCGTATGCTACTCGACCGTAATGATTATGGTCGCATTGGAGGGGGCGACAATGATCGTAAGCATTGCTGCTTCACTAATGACCGAGCCAGAGGAATTGGTGGCCACGAGAGTGTAGGAACCTGCATCAGAGGTGGCAGCGCTGGCGATCGTGTAAGAGCTGTTGATGGCGCCGGGAATGCTCAAACCATTCTTCTGCCATTGAAAGAAAGGGACAGGCGTTCCGCTTACGGTGGCTGTGAACGTGACGGATCGCCCGGCAGCCACCGTCTGGCTAACAGGTTGGATCGTTATGCTTGGCCCCACGGGAGTATTGAGAGGTGCCGCGACAATTAGGAGTGGGGTGGTAGTATTGTAGACACTTAGCCCTAGTGCATTAGTATTGTTTAGGCCCATACCCCAAAGACTGCCATCGGTTTTGATGAAGGTACTAAAGCCTCCGCCTGCGGATGCCGAAAGAACATTGTTTGATATAAACTGTGGTGTATTCATGCTTGTAACCCTTGTCCCCACTCCAAGTTCACCGTATGTATTATCCCCCATTGACCAAAGTGAGCCATCCGCTTTGACGAACAGTGTGTGCCCATCTCCAGCCGCAACAAACATTACGTTGTTCGAGATCAGGACTGGGCTGCTTCGCTGGGTGTATGACCCGTCGCCTAGCTCACCCCATCCGTTGAGCCCCATGCCCCAAAGAGTGCCATCCGTCTTGATGAAGTAACTATCGAATGTTCCGGCAAAAACCTTTTCGACGTTCTTAGCAATTTGCACGGAGGTCGACCGGCTGATGGTCGTGCCGTCACCGAGCTGGCCATTAGAATTGTTCCCGACAGCCCAAAGTGATCTATCGCTTTTGATAAACAAGGTGTGTTCCCGTCCGGTCGCTACCGACACGACACCGGAAGCCACTTGCTCCCAAGTGAATTTATCCGTCATGGTGCCATCTCCCAACTGGCCATGATTATTTTCCCCTGTCGCCCAAAGCGTCAGATCAAGCTTGATATGCATGCTGAAATTACCCCCACCGGAAGCGAGTAAGACGTTACTTGCTACTTGAGTTGGCGTCGATTGATGCTGCTGACTACTTCCGTCGCCAAATTGTCCATACAAACTAAAGCCAGTGGCCCAAAGCGTGTTATCCGGTTTGATGAAAAGAGTGTGCGACCTTCCGGCTGCGATGCTCGCTACGTTTGAGGTGATCTGCACAGGAACGGTGGTGGAGACACCTCCGTTCGCAACACCCAACTCACCGAAGGAATTCGTACCCATTCCCCATAACGCGCCACCAGTGGTAATAAACAGCGTATGATTTAAGCCCGACCGCGCAACCACTGCACCAGGTGCACTGAGCACAGTCAATGTGGCCACAGACGATAAGATCGATTCGGTTGATGTGCTTACGACAACGCTGTAATCACCTGCATCAGATAGCTGAATATTTGTGAAGATTAGGGCGGGTCCGTTAATATTATTAGGTATGTCGATCCCGTTTTTGCGCCATTGATAATAAGTTATACCCTCACTTGATTCCGCAGAGACGGCCAGGGCGATGCTGCTGCCAAGGTAAGTCGTATAACTCTGCGGCTGCACTGTGATGGCGAGCGGAATTGTCCGGAAGAAACTAAGATTGCCCTCGACGGCGCCGGTATCGCCACCAAAGCCGTCTACCGCAATGTAGTAAATCACGCCGCTAGTCGCATTGAAATGGCAGGAGCTAGTTAGAGTGGTTCCACTTTGCGTATCATCATTGGAAGAGATGCTGGTCAAGGAAGAGACCGAATTTCCGGTATAGACTGCAAGCGTCGTATCAAAATTGCTCCCGGCCGTGTCCACAGTCATAACGCCATTGCTAGTCGCCGTCCACTTCCACCAAATCGAGTGCCCGCCGGCATCGCCTGCATGGTTAGGCTCTCCCGTCTCCTTGGTCGCCCTATAATTATTCCCGACCAGTTGCGCCGAATTATTGTTCAGGAAGATTGCAGTGGCGTTGGCAAAATTGTCATTTCCGGATACAACTCCGGGGGCACCATAGAGAATTTGCGCACCATTGATGTCATCCGGCTGAAGTGAATCGATATTGCTGATCACGCTATTCATGATGGCGGAAACCGATTGACCAGCTTCGTCTGGGTGACCGAGACCTAGCACGTGGCCCAATTCGTGCAGGGCCACGCGCTGGATGTCGTATGGACCGCTGGTCGACGTGACTCGTGTGACACCGCGGTAAGAGTCCCAGGTAAAGGCTGTGTTGAAAATAATATCAGCCTCTGTCCGTTGATCCCCAGAGGACCAACCAGTGGTTATCGCCAGAGTGTTGCTATCCCAGCTATAACTGTAGGGAGAACTGGAAAAGAAAATCTCGTTTATATGATCGTGATCAGTGCCCCCGCTACCGGCGGACTGGATTTGCGCAGTGAATTGCGTGTTGCCTAAATACTGGTTCCATCCGCGCGTCGCATCCAGCATGGCCGCCTGGATTGTGGTGGCTTGAGTCGAGCCATCGGAGAGAGTGGTGCCGGTGTCCGCCATTATAGTAATCGGAATCGTCCCCGCCGGCCACTTGATTGGCTGCCCAGTGCTCGAATTGGTGATGAACGTATAACCCCAGGCCTCAGAGGCCATGGCCAAGGTGACCACAAGATATAGCAAGCGTTTCACGGACTTATGGCTGGGGTTGGATGGACGCGTTGTGTTTGGCTACCGCGGCTTTGATTCGGATGACGAAATCGGCGGGATTAAGCGCAGACTTAGCTGGAACAGGAGAAGGAGTGGGGGAACTTTTTTCCGCCAGCATCATGGGCCGGGCGACGTCTTGCTCATCGGCGAGAAGGCTGCCATCGCCTCGGGTCATAAATTGCCGGCCGGTGCTGGCATCGCTTTTGATCGGATAGCGGCCGTGCAACAGAGCGACTAACGGACAGAACTGCACGCCATTGCCATGGACAAAAAGAATGTCCTCGTCCCCTACTTGGAATTTCGGAGTGCCATCAACTGTCATCTCCTCCGTACCCACCTTGCCGCCTAGCATCTTCAGGACCAAGGGTTGTGGCGGTGTGCCGCTGATGACTTCGCGCACATCGAGTTCCACCGAGGTGGTGATGTGCCGGTGCGGGCCGTCCGTATGCATCTGCGCATTCACTGACTTGACCACCACCCGAACGATATAATCCGACTTGGCGACCAGTTCCTCAAATTGAGGTGGCACGACCGTGGTGGCGTGGACCGGCAAAGCGGCCAAAAACAAAATCAGACAAGCTGGCAATAACCGTGATCGGAGCCAAGTTCTGCATGGAGTATGTCGAAAAGATAGGATGTTCATCAATGAAGCAGGATAAGAGAGGAAGTGGCGCGAAGGCCGCAAGCAACAGAGCTGGAAATACAAAACACAGATATGGGGCGGCAACTACTAGTAACCGCAGTTTTGCATCGGAGTCTTTGCATTAACAGGGGGAAGCTAAACATCTGCGACCCGACATGAACAAGCTGCTGCCGTAAGGCACGAAGCTAGTGGGGTCTAAAACGAACTTATGTTACCAAAATGAAATTCGTTTTAACTTCAGTTGTTCTTTAACTTGGTGCGGGCGGAGGGAGTCGAACCCTCCTCTCATGCTTGGGAAGCACATATAATACCGATATACTACGCCCGCGGGAAAAGAACGGTCCTCAGTGCTAACCGCCGACCTTCGTCGGTCAAGCTCACATGGGGATTTTTCCTGCCTGCGAACGAGAATTTTTCGCTTTTACAAACCAGCTTGGAAAGGCGGCGCGCATTGCCCCAATGCGCCGGTTTGAGAGCTCCGGACCAAGTGCTTTGGGCAACGTGCTCCACCACCCATCAACTTTCTTCAGCTATAATCCCGCCGGCCTTCAAGCGCACTCTTGAGCGTCACGCCATCGGCATAGAGCACGCCGCCGCCACTGGGCAGACCGAAACCGATGCGCGTGATCTTCACCCCGCTCTTCGGCAGGCGCTCCACCAGGTAGTGACAGGTCGCCTCGCCTTCCACGTCGTTGGAAAGGGCAAGCACCAGTTCGGAGATTTCTCCGGCCTCCACCCGTTGCAGGAGCGACGCCAGATTCAGATCTTCCGGGCCCACGCCGCGGATCGGCGACAGTTTTCCGTGCAAAACATGGTAGCGTCCGCGGTAGGCGCTGGAACGTTCGATGGCCGCGAGGTCAGGGACATTTTCCACCACGCACACCTGGCCCGTGGCCCGCCGCGGGTCGGCGCAGATCGGACATTGCTCCTCCTCCGCCAGATTTCCGCATGTTTTGCAGCGCCGCACACCCAGTGCCGCCGCTTGCATGGCCGCCACCAGCTCGGGCAAACGCGCCGGCTTCTCCACAAGTAGATGCAAGGCGATGCGCTCGGCCGAACGGTAGCCGATTCCGGGCAACTGCTTGAGCTGTTTCTGCAATTGTTCAAGCGCGGGAGTCATGAGGATTGATTGGGAAATAGAGTTTAACCACTAATGAACCCCAAGGGCCGCTCATGATACCAAGCGAGAGTCAGATTCAGCCCTGTTTGGATTAGTGTCCAATTAGGGTGGATCAGTGGTTAAAACTCCGGGACTGGTTCCGCAGTCTTGGTGGTTCAAAATTGTTCATCCTCAGAACATCCCCGGCATCTGGAACCCGGCGGAGATGCGCTGCATCTCGGAGTCGTTCAGCTCCTTCGCCTTCGTGGCGGCTTCCTGCACCGCGTTGAGAATGGTTTCTTCGAGGAGCTTCTTGTCCTCCTTCAAGAATTCCGGGTCGAGATTCAGGGCGAGGAACTTGCCAGCGCCGTTGATCTTGATCTTCACCGCGCCGCCGCCGCTGGTGACGTCGATTTCGCGCGTCGCGAGCGATGCCTGCATCAACTCGATCTGCTTCTGCATTTTCTGGGCTTGTTTGAGGAGGGTGCCGACGCCGGCCATGGTGGAATTGGGTTGAAGGTTGTAGCGACTGACGAACCCCAATGAAGACCGTCCCACTCAATCCCCTTCAAGCCAGAAATCGCCCGGCCGGCAAATCAGCCGGGTTCGCCGGAATTGATGGGCGGAAGCATCCCGGCGAATTTTTATCGGCGCGGAGCCAAGTTTCGTGTTCATTCGCGGTCGTTTGTCATCCACTCTCCGCCATGCCGCCTGACCTCAATGCCGTCCGTCGTTACCTGCTCGCCTTGCAGGATGTCATTTGCCGGACCCTCGAGGAAGAGGATGGCGGCCGGCAATTCGCCGAGGATAACTGGACCCGGCCCGAGGGCGGCGGCGGTCGCACCAGAATCTTGAGCGAGGGAGCGGTGTTCGAGAAAGCCGGCGTCGGCTTCTCGCATGTCTCGGGCAATGCGCTGCCCGCTTCCGCCACCGCAACGCGGCCCGAATTGGCGGGCCGACCGTATCATGCTCTTGGCGTGTCGCTGGTGATCCATCCGCGCAATCCCTATGTGCCCACGACGCACATGAACGTGCGCTTCTTTCTGGCCGGGGATGTTCCGCCACCACCCGGCACGCATCGGATCGCCCCCAAAGGCAAAACCTCTTCACCACCGGTCTGGTGGTTTGGGGGCGGCTTCGACCTGACCCCCTATTATGGTTTTGAAGAAAACGCCGTGCACTGGCACCGCACCGCCCGCAGCGCGTGCGAACCGTTCGGCGCCGAGCTTTATCCGAAGTTCAAGCAAGGGTGCGACGAATACTTCTTCCTCAAGCATCGCAATGAACCGCGCGGGATCGGCGGCATTTTTTTCGACGACTTCAATGCCCCCGGATTCGAACAAAGTTTCGCGCTGATGCGCAGCGTCGGCGACGCGTTTCTGCCGGCCTACCTGCCCATTGTGCGTCAGCACAAGGACAAGCCCTACGGCCCGAGCGAACGCGATTTTCAACTCTACCGGCGCGGCCGTTATGTGGAGTTCAATCTCGTCTGGGATCGCGGCACACATTTCGGCCTGCAAAGCGGCGGGCGTACCGAATCGATCCTTATGTCGCTCCCGCCCCTGGTCGCCTGGCACTACAACTGGAAACCGTTGCCCGGCTCCCCCGAAGCCCGGCTCTACGACCATTTCCTCAAACCGCGTGACTGGGTCCAATAGCCGACATCATACTCGCTACCCACTACTCGCTACTTTTACGCAATGACCTCCCGCGAACGTTTCCTTTCCGCCTGTGCCTGCCAGCCGCTCGATCGCCCGCCTGTGTGGGTGATGCGCCAGGCCGGACGATATCTGCCCGAATATCGCGCGCTGAAGGCGAAAAGTTCGTTCCTCGAAATGGTCAAAACCCCGGAGCTGGCCACCGAAGTCACGCTGCAGCCGTTGCGCCGCTTTGCCCTCGATGCGGCGATTATTTTTTCCGACATCCTCGTCATCCCCGAGGCGATGGGCCAGGGCTACAAATTCCGCGACGAAGGCGGCATCGGCATGGATTTCCGCTTGGAAAATATCGCCCAGCTCGACCGCCTGAATCCGACGGGCGTAGCCGAACGCCTCGCCTATGTCGGCGAGGCTCTGGAGCGTGTGAAAGCCGAATTGAAAGGCGAAAAAGCCCTGCTCGGTTTCGGCGGCTCTCCGTGGACGCTCGCCACCTACATGGTCGAGGGCGGCAGCTCGGAGGATTTCGCCCGCATTAAACAGCTCTTCTTCACCGACCGGCCTTTCTTCACCGCGTTGATGGAAAAACTCACCGCCGCGCTCATCGAGTATTTCAAGATGCAGATCCGCGCCGGTGCCGATGCGATCCAGATCTTCGACTCGTGGGGCGGGATCATCGCCGGACAGGATTACGAAGCGGCCTCGCTGCGCTGGATTCGGGAAATCATCGCTGCCTTGCCGAAAGATTTTCCGGTCATTCTCTACGCCAAGGGTACGCCCTCGCAACTCACCGACATGGCTTTCAGCGGCGCGCGGGTTCTCGGCGTCGACTGGACCGTCGATCTCGGCGTCGTGCGCCGGCTCGTGCCGGACACAATCGCGCTCCAGGGCAACCTCGATCCGGTGCTGATGAACACCACACCCGAAATCGTCCGGCGCGAAACGACGCGCCTGCTCGAAACCATGCGCGGCACGCGCGGACACATTTTTAACCTCGGCCACGGCATCATGCCCGAGGCGAAGATCGAGTGCATGGAATCGCTTGTCGAAACCATCACGACGTGGAAATGACCCGTGCATTCCAGGTAGGGCGTGACCGCTGGGCGCGCCGAGAATACCCGGACGGCCCAGCGGTCCGTCCCTACCTAAAAACACAATCCACGCCATGAGCCCCTCCCCAAAATCCATCGCCGTCATCGGAGCCGGAATCACCGGTCTCACCGCCGCGTTCCGGCTGCATCAGCGCGGGTTTCGCGTCCAGGTGTTCGAACAGGCAACGCGCACCGGCGGCTCGATTCAGACGGTCTCCGAAAGTGGCTACCTGATCGAGGCCGGGCCGAACTCGCTGCAATATGGCGCGCCGGAACTCAAGCAACTGGTCAACGATCTCGGTCTTGAGTCCGAAATCGTTCCCGCCAATCCCCTGGCCAAGCGCCGTTTTCTGGTGCGCGGGGGAAAATTCGTGCCCGTGCCGGCCTCGCCCGGATCTTTTCTCGGTACTTCTTTGTTCGGCGCGCGCACGAAGTTTTCGATCTTTGCCGAGCTGCTGGCGCGGCCCCGTGTACGGACAACGGACATCAGTCTCGCCGAATTGGTACGCTCACATTTCACCCAGGAGCTGGTCGATTACGCCGTGAACCCGCTCATCGCCGGCATCTATGCCGGCGATCCGGAAAAACTTTCCGTCAAACACGCCTTCCCCACTCTGTGGGCCGCCGAACGCTCGCACGGTTCGATCATCCGGGGAATGATGTCAGCCTCGAAAGCCAAGAAAGCCCGGGGCGAATCCGGCGTGGCGCCCATCGTTTCGTTCCGCCACGGTCTCCAACAGCTCACCGACACCCTCGTCGCCCAATTGCCTCCCGGCGCGATCCGGCTCAACACCGCCGTGGAAACGCTCTTGCCAGGCCAACCACACCGGCTGATCTGGCGAAACGGCCAGCAAACCGGCACAGACGAGTTCGATCATATCGTTCTTGCCGTGCCCGCCGGGGCCCTGGCCCAACTCACCTTCGGTTCCCTCGGGGAACGCCCGATGGCGTCGTTGGAAAACATTCCCCACCCACCCGTCAGTTCGCTTTTTCTCGGTTACCGGCGCGATCAGGTGGCGCATCCGCTCGACGGTTTCGGCGGGCTCGTGCCGGCAGTGGAGAAACGCGATGTCCTGGGAATTTTGTTTTCTTCCACGCTGTTTCCCGGACGCGCGCCGGAAGGACATGTGGGGCTCACTGTCTTTGTCGGCGGCATGCGCCAGCCCGGACATGCCCGCCTGACGACTCCGCAGTTGTTGGAACGGATCGGAGGCGACCTGAGGGAATTGGTCGGTGCGCAGGGCGAACCGGCGTTCGTGCGTCACACCTATTGGCCGCGCGCCATCCCTCAATACACGCTCGGCTACGAGCAATGGCTGGGAACCATCGAGACAGTCGAGCAAGCCCACGCCGGACTGTTTATCGGCGGCAACGTCCGCGACGGCATTTCGCTGCCCGATTGCGTGAAAAGCGGACAGAAACTGGCGGAGCGGGTTGCGGCTGCTGGCTAACCTGTAGGAGCGGCTTTACGCCGCGATTGATTGTGAGCCAACGGTCGGATCGCGGCGTAAAGCCGCTCCTACAGCCGAACCTCGTCCTGCAGTATTTCCTCAGCGAAAATCGGGCCTAAAAAATCAAAAAGATATAGTCAGTCTAGCCCCTTGACTCGCCCCTTTGAAAGAGTAGCTTCCGGCGCTTTTATTTCCATGGCGCTCGAACTCAAAGACACGCTGCTGCTACCCAAGACGGATTTCCCCATGCGGGCCAATCTCGTGCAACGGGAACCCGCCCGCGTCGCCCACTGGGAAAAGCTCGGCCTCTATAACCGCATTCAGTCAGCCCGTGCCGGTTCGGAAAAGTCTTTCGTTCTCCACGATGGGCCACCGTTCACCAACGGCGATGTCCACATCGGCACCGCGCTGAACAAGACGCTCAAGGATATCGTGAATCGCTACAAGTCCATGCGCGGCTACCGCACACCCTATGTGCCCGGCTGGGACTGCCACGGCCTGCCGATCGAGCAAAAGGTCTCGCAGGAAATCCGTGAGAAAAATCTCACCCTGACCACGGCCGAACTGCGGGCCAAGTGCGACGCGTTTTCCGAAAGCTGGATCACAAAACAGACGACCCAGTTCAAACGCATCGGTGTGCTCGCCGACTGGAAGAACGAATACAAGACCAAGGCCCCCGCATTCGAAGCCGACATCCTTCGCACGTTCGCCGCGTTCGTGGAGCAAGGACTCGTCTATCGCAGTAAGAAACCCGTTTACTGGTCGATCCCCTTCGAGACCGCGCTCGCCGAAGCCGAGATCGAATACAAGGAGCACACTTCCCTCGCAATTTGGGTGAAATTTCATATTCCCGCATTAAGCAAAGGTGGTATTCCAACGAGTATTGTGATCTGGACGACGACCCCTTGGACACTGCCTGCTAACGTAGCGATTGCAGTCAACCCCAAGTTAAACTACTGCCAAGTTTACGATGATGCTCGAAAAGAGTCTTACATCGTCGCAGAAGCTCTAGTCGAAAAGTTCAAGAAAGATGCTAACCTGCCCAGCGCGCATGTTTCACCCGACTATGCTATCGGTGGCGGGATGCTTGGAAAACATCCAGAGCTTAATGGCGGACTACTTGCGCGGCATCCATTCATTGATCGTGATGTTCCCATTGTCCAAGCCGACTACGTCACCGTCGATAGCGGAACTGGTTGCGTTCATACAGCCCCGGGCCATGGAGCCGAAGACTACCAGACAGGCCTGCGATACAACCTGCCAATTTACTGCCCGGTAGGTGCTGATGGACGATACGAAAACGATAAAGATTATTCAGAGCTTCAATTGCCGTCCGATCTTGTCGGCCTGACCACTTTGGAGACCGTTGAGGACCTCGCCGCCAAGAAACCTTCGCCTGCCAATCTGGCCGTCCTAAAGAAACTTGCCGAAGCCGGTGCGTTACTTGCAAAGGCGAAATACCAGCACAGTTACCCGCATTGTTGGCGCTCTAAGACCCCGATCATCTTCCGTGCGGTTGACCAGTGGTTCGTCGGCCTTGACCGAGCAGTTCCAGAATTTGAACCTCTTGCAGAAGTCTATTCTTCTACGGGAGAGCTTGTATCTATCAGTGGTACCCATCACACGCCGCGCAACCGAGCCCTTCGTGAAATCATAAAGATAGATAAATCCCATGGTTGGATTCCCGCTTGGGGCGAAGCGCGTATCCGTGGAGCAGTGGAGTCGCGGCCGGACTGGTGTATCAGCCGCCAACGTTCGTGGGGCGTTCCGATCATCGCCTTCTACGGACCGGATAAAAAAGCTTACATCGACGCCGGCGTCATCCGCGCCGTGGCCGACAAGATCGCCACCACGGGCACTAACTTCTGGTACGATGCCACGCCTGCTCAGATTCTCGACGGCGTGACGTTGCCAGCAGGCTGGCCCGCCGCCACGGAACTGAACTGCGGTCGCGACACCCTCGACGTGTGGATCGATTCCGGTTCGACCCAAGCCGCCGTGCTCAAGCGCGGTCAGGGCGGCACGTCTTGGCCGGCCGATCTTTACCTCGAGGGCAGCGACCAGCATCGCGGCTGGTTCCAATCCTCGCTTTGGTGCAGCGTCATCGCCTTTGGTGCCGCGCCCTACAAGTCCGTTCTCACACACGGGTTCATCGTCGACAAGAACCGCCAGAAGATTTCCAAGAGTTCGACCTACCAGAAACCTCAGACCGCCGACGCCTACATCGCCCAGCACGGCGCCGATGTCATCCGCCTCTGGATCGCCTCGCAGGATTTCCGCGACGACATCCCGGTGGACGAAGAGATCTTGAAAAACGTCGGCGAAGCCTACCGGCTTCTGCGCAACACTTTCCGGTTCCAGCTTTCCAACCTGTTCGATTTCGACGCTACCAAGCACGCCTTGTCCATCGCCCAGATGAACGTGCTGGACCGCTGGGCGCTGCACCAGACCGCAGTCCTCATCGACGAATGCACCAAGGCCTACGACGCTTACGAATTTCACCGCGTCTACCAGCTCTGCAACCAGTTTTGCTCGGTCACGCTGTCGTCGATCTATCACGACATCCTGAAAGACCGGCTCTATACGCTCGGCGTCGCGCACCCGCTCCGCCGCTCGTCACAGACCGCCATCCATCACATTTTCGACTCCCTCGTGCGGATATTAGCGCCGTTCATTACTTTCACCGCGGATGAAGCCTGGAGCTTTGCCAAGACCGGTCAGGAATATGGCGACGACTCGATCCACCTGCAGGATTGGCCGGTTGCGGGCAAAGGCTGGCATGACGCAGAACTGCCCGGTGATTTTGACCAGCTCTTCAAGGTCCGTGCCAGCGTCACCGAGTCGCTTGAGCCCCTGCGTCAGGCCGGAACCATCGGGAAATCCCTCGATGCCCTGTTGACCATCTCCGGTGCGCCAGACGACGCGGCGATGTCCGTTTTGCGGAGGCACTATGACTTTTTGCCCGAATTTTTTATCGTTTCGCAGGTCACGTTGGAACCAAAGTCCGGCGCGGCGCTCGAAATCCACGCTTGCCACGCTCGCGAGACAGGCCATGCCCGTTGTCCGCGTTGCTGGCGCTGGGTGCCGGCAATGTCGGTAACTTCTCACGGAGAAGTTTGCCCTCGTTGCGCAGAAGCCCTTAACTCCTGAACCAAACTACCGATTATGGCTAAGAGCAAAAAACCCACCAAGACGAAGCCAGCAGCAAAAGCCCCGGCGAAAAAGCCCGCGGCCAAGGTTGCCCCCGTCAAACACGCTTCCGCCAAACCAGCCGCCAAGGCTCCTGCCGTAAAACCGCCTGCCAGCAAAACGCCCGCCGCCAAAGCGACACCCGCCAAGCCCGTGGCCGCGCCTTCGACCGGCTCCAAAGCCCCCATGTCCGCCTCCGATCTCAAACGCAAAATCCTCGAGCGCAAAGCCGCCCCCAAGGCCATCGCCTTCAGCCTCGACGAGGTCCGCGAGATCGCGAAGAAAAATGAAACGACGCTGGAGACCGCCGCCAAAAACGGCAAAGCCGGAGCCAAACCCGCCACCAATGGCAAAACGGCCGATGCCGCCGCCACGCTGGAAAAGCCGGTCAAGCCGAACCATATCAAGCCGGCCTCGCTGGCGGATATCCTGGGCTTCAATCCGGCGAAAGGCCGCAAACCCGCGCTGCATCTGGACGAATCACTCGTGCCGGAAAAATTCAAGCGCTACTACAAGCTGCTCGTTGAACTGCGCAACCATGTGCTCGTCCAATTGGGCGAACACACGGAGGAAACCCTGCTCAAATCCGCCAAGGAAGACTCGGGCGACCTCTCCGGCTATGGCCAGCACATGGCGGACGCCGGCACCGACACCTTTGACCGCGATTTCGCCCTCAGTCTCGTCTCCAGCGAGCAGGAAGCCCTGGCAGAGATCGAGGCCGCCATCAAGCGCATCCACACCGGCACGTACGGCATCTGCGAATCGACCCAGCAGCCCATCGCCAGGGAGCGTCTGCTGGCCGTGCCGTTCACCCGTTACTCCGCCGAGGCCAAGAAAATCGTCGAACGCCACTCGCACCGCGAGCAACAGCGCGGCGGTCTCTTCGGCGAAGCCGGCGAAGAGGACGGCGGCGGCAAAATCTCCGACGACGGCGGAGAGGATTGATCACCGCCAAGCGCCGAGCCCTTGGCCACTCCCCCATCAGATTCCAGGCGTGCGCCCGGCTACGGCTTTTTCTGGAGCTTCGCGCTTCTGGCTTTCAGCGCCGATCTGCTGAGCAAAATCTGGATCACCCACCGGATGCCGTTGGGCAGCTATGGCACGCGGGCGCTGACCATCTTTCCCGGCTTTTTCAATCTCGTGCATGTGGGCAACACCGGGGCGGCCTGGAGCATGTTCAGCGGTCGCAGCACGATGCTGGCTGTCCTTGCGCTCGGCACCCTGGTCGCCATTTTCATTTGGCGCCGTCATCTTGGCCTGCACCACGCCGTTCCCCAGATTTGCTTCGGCTTGCTCTGCGGCGGAACGGTGGGGAACCTCGTCGACCGTCTGCGCTACGGCCATGTGACCGACTTCCTCGATTTCCATTTTGGTGATTATATCTTTCCGACGTTCAACATCGCCGATTCCGCCATCTGCATCGGGGTTTTCAGCTACATCCTGTGGTCGCTGAAACAGCCGGACGGGGAAAGCCTCAAATCTCAAAATCCAAACTCCAAATAAGACACCGACAGCCAGTGCTGCTTGCTTGGCCCTTGGACTTTTGGCGTTTTGGGATTTGCCGCATGGCGGTTATTCCACATTCGCAATCTGCTCCTTCACCCGCTCCAGCTCGTTTTTCAATTCGATCACGCGCTGGGAAATCTGGAGATCGTTGGCCTTGCTGCCGATCGTGTGGATCTCCCGACCGATTTCCTGAAGAATAAACTCCCCCTTGCGTCCCACTTCGTCCGCGCTGCGCAACAGGGTGGTGAGCTGACCGAGATGGCTGTGCAGGCGGGTGATTTCCTCGGCGATATCGCAGCGGTCGGCAAACAGCGCGACCTCCTTGAGCACGCGCTCATCATTGACATCGAGCTCCAGCGCGGCCGCTCTCAGCCGCTGCATCAGTTGCTCGCGATAGGTGCCGACCACCTGCGGCGCCCGCAATGTGATCGCCTCCACCTGGGCGCGAATTTTTTCCAGCCGTCCCAGGAAATCGATGAGCAGCGTTTCGCCCTCTTTCGCCCGCATGGCGGCAAACCCGCGCAAGGCCGTGCCGAGCGTCTTCAGCAACACATCAGCGGTGTCGTCGTCCACCGGTAGTTTGGAACTTGTCCGCTGGGCGTTCGCCACCTGCCAGAGCAGTTCGGTCGTCGGCGCAAATTTCACACCGTTCGCCTGCGCCAGTTTCTCCAACTGCTGCAATGAAGCCGTCACCGCGCCCTCATCCCAGCCCGGACCGGCCGTATTCTTGCCAGTCACCTCGACGGCCACATGCACCTTGCCGCGCTGGGCGACCTTGCGCACCGCATCACCACAGGCGGGTTCGTAAGACTGCCACTCATTCGGCAGTGAAAGCGCCAGATCCAGCCCGCGGCGGTTCACCGAGTTCACCTGCACCGTGAGCGTCATTTCACCCAAAGGGGCGGTTGCGCGGCCATATCCGGTCATCGAATTCATATAGCAGGAAGTTTAACCACGGATTTCACGGATGGGCACGGATTAAATCACAGATTCTTAAACGGTTCACAAACCTGGAGATTTATGGCCATGAAAAACACGGAATCGTGTGTCCTTCCAATGGAAATAGGCCGCGCGCCTATAGGCGCCTTGAGAGATGGATTCGCCATTAAATTTTTGTGTTTCTTGTGGCCAACCTGCCTTGCAGGGGAATTGAGCTTCAAACTTTCTCGTCCAGCAGTCGTTGCACCTGTTGAACGTCTTTGTCGCCGCGACCGGAAAGATTCACGATCACGATCTTGTCCTTCGCCAGCGCCTTGGCGCGCTTCAGTCCATGCACCAAGGCATGCGTGCTCTCCAAGGCGGGAATAATCCCTTCCATCCGTGAGCATAGCTGGAACGTCTCGAGCACCTCGTCGTCGGTGGCATAGGCGAATTCGATCCGGCCCTTGTCGCGGTAAAACGCGTGCTCGGGTCCGACGGCGGCATAGTCGAGACCGGCGCTGACAGAGTGCGTCAGCTCGATCTGCCCTTCCTCATCCTGCAGCAGAAAAGTTTTGCAGCCTTGCAACACGCCCAGCCGGCCGCCGGCGAAACGCGCCGCGTGTTCGCCGCGCTTGATCCCATGACCACCCGCCTCGACACCGAACATTCGTACGCCGGGCTCGTCGAGAAATTCGAAAAACAATCCGATGGCGTTGCTGCCGCCGCCGACACAGGCGACCAATTCATCGGGCAGCCGGCCCTCGCGGGCGAGAATCTGTTCCTTCGCTTCCTGGCCGATCACACGATGAAAATCCCGCACCATCATCGGATAGGGATGCGAGCCATAAGCGGTGCCGAGAATGTAATGCGTGCTGCGGACATTGGTCACCCAGTCGCGCATCGCCTCGTTGATGGCTTCCTTGAGCGTCTTCTGGCCGGCTTCCACGCCGATCACCTTCGCCCCCATCAGGCGCATGCGAAACACATTCAACGCCTGTCGCTCCATGTCGTGCGCTCCCATATAAACCACGCATTCCAGGCCGAACTTAGCGCAAGCCGCCGCGGTCGCGACGCCATGCTGGCCGGCACCGGTCTCGGCGATGATGCGCTTTTTGCCCATGCGCTTCGCGAGAATGGCCTGCGCCAGCGCGTTGTTGATCTTGTGCGCCCCGGTGTGCAGCAGATCCTCGCGCTTCAGATAAATTTTTGCCCCGCCACAATGGCCGGTCAGACGCTCGGCAAAATAAAGCTGGGTCGGCCGGCCCGCGAATTCCTTCAGATGGTGCCGCAACTCGCTTTGAAAACCCGGATCATCACGCGCCACTTTATACGCGTCGGTCAGTTCCTGAAGCGCGGTCATGAGCGTCTCGGGCACAAACACCCCGCCATAAGGACCAAAATGCCCCTTGGCATCGGGTTGAGTGAAGCGCGGAGCCTGAGTGGCGGCGGGTGCGGGAGCTGACATAGGCCAACACGACTAGGTGCCGCACGGAGGAAACGCAAACGGGATTTCCGAGCCGTTTCCCACTTCCAGCTTACACCCGCTTGATCGTCAGCAGCGTGAAATCGTCGCGCAGGCCGGTGTTGCCGGTGAAACGCTGGCCGGCTTGGAGAACCGCGTCGTTGATCTGTTTCGCCGAGCCATGGTTGGCGCTGCGCAAGGCGTCGGACAACCGCGCACTGCCGAACTCCTGGTCCTCGCTGTTGGGCGCCTCGGTCAGGCCGTCGGTGTAAAGCAGCAGCACATCGCCCACCATAAATGGCACGACAATATCCGCAATGGCCTGATCGAACATCCCAGGCGGCACCAGACCGAGTGGCATGCCCTCGGAGACGACATACTCGCAAACCGGCAGGCCCGTCGCACGGTCGCGTTTCAGGAAAAGGGGCAGCTCATGCCCGGCGCGAGCCAGGATCACTTGTCCCGCCGAGGGATCGACGATGGCATAGACCATGGTGATATAAATGCCGTTGCGGACATCACCGGCCAGCGCCTGGTTCAGTTCCGAGAGCGCCCGGGCCGGAGAATCGAAGCGCCCGGCAATCTGGTGCAGCAGGGTGCGGCAAATGGCCATGTGCAGCGAAGCCGACACGCCTTTGCCCGAGACATCCGCCACCACCACACCCAACCGGCCCTCGCCGAGGTGAAAAACGTCGTAGAGATCACCCGTCACTTTTTGCGCCGCCATGTAGCGGGCATCGACATCGAGGCCGGCCAATTGCGGCAGCGTATGCGGCAGCAGCATCTGCTGCACATCACTCGCGAGCGACAGATCCACATCAAGGCGCTGCTTGGCCACCTGCAGCTCGATAAAATCCGTGTTGTACACCGCGAGACCGGCCTGCTCGGCCAAAGTCGCCACCAGGGAATAATCCGTCTGGGTAAAAGGCAGGCCGTCGGCTGAATTGCACACGCACAGGACGCCGATCAATTGCTGGCGCACCATGATGGGCGCGGCGATCACCGAACGGACAACAAGTGCCGGATCGTCGTGCTTGACCACCCGGGGATCGGAGGGCGCATGCTCGATGAGTTCGCCCCGACCGGTCGCGGCCACCCGGCCAACCACGCCTTCGCCGACGGGAAATTCCTCGGACTTGAGGACCTGCTCGATGAATTTCGCGCGTCCCATCTTCAATTTTTCCTGATCGGGAATCGGCCGGTGCGGCGGAAACAGCCCCTCGACCGCCACGCCCCGCAGCATGTTGTCCGCGCGTTTTTCAAAAATGCAGGCGCTCAGCGCCCCGGTGCTGATAATGGCGGCGTGCACAATGCGTTGGAAAAGTTCGTCCCGGGTCAGCCGGGCGCCGACGGCGTCGACCATGTTATGCATGAAGTCGAGCACGATGGTCCGCTCTTCCAACAGGCTGAGTTTCTCCTCCTCGAGCTGCGCCACCTTGCCGCGCGCGCGCCAGTAGCTGCCGTACACCAGCACCGCGCCAAGAATCACGCCGAGGATGAAAAACATCATGGGCGCAATCCGGCTTCCCGCACAGGCAGGTCAATGGACGGAATACAACCGGGAATACTCATGAATAACTGTTCCAAACCCTCAGGGCGAATTGAGCTGGTTGCGCAAGAATGCCATCACGTCCTGGAACTTCGCGGCATTGGCCGGATCGGCGGTGAGCAGGTGTTCATGCGCTTCCAGCACCAGCCGGGTCCGCTCGATTTCCGAGCGCATCTGCTCCGTCAGCGCCAGGGCTCCGCCGCCCAGATTCATGGAGAAACTGCCCGCATCCACCACCGCCAGCCGGTGCAAACCGAGATTGCGGATGAGCTCAAGATTGCGCTCCCCCACCCGGACCAGCGTGAGCGTGCCCGCCGGAGTGCGCCTGCGCAGCTCCAGCGCCGCACCGGCCAGCACGCCAAGAAACGTGCTGTCCATGCTCGTGCATTGCTGGAAATCGACCGCGATCCGGCCCTTTCCCTGCCGGGCCATTTCGGCAAAAAAATCCTTCAGACTGCCGCTGTTCATGAACGAAGCCCGCCCTTCAATCCGGACGAGCACCGGATCGACGTAGGCATCGACAAGGAAGGTTGGTTTGACGGGATCTGACATTGGAATTGAGATAATCGGGCCGCTGAAGCCGCTCGGCATCAGCGAAGATACCGGCAGTTTTTAATTCTTCGCCACAATCTGGCGCAAAACGTAGGGCAAAATGCCGCCATGCTGGTAATAGTCGATCTCGATGGGCGTATCAATGCGGCAGCGCACCGGGACGCTTTCAACGGCACCGTTTTTTCGCGTGATTTTTAAGATCAAGTCCTGCTGCGGCTTGATCGCGGCGGTGAGGCCGACGACATCGTAGCTTTCCGTGCCATCGAGTTTCAGCGTCTGCGCCGTCGTGCCTTCCTTGAACTGCAGGGGCAGCACGCCCATGCCGACAAGATTGGAGCGGTGGATGCGCTCGAAGCTCTGCGCGACGACGACTTTCACGCCAAGAAGATTCGTCCCCTTCGCCGCCCAATCGCGGGAGGAACCCGTGCCGTATTCCTGGCCGGCGAGAATGATGAGAGGAGTGCCGGCTTTTTGATAAGCCATCGATGCGTCGTAGATCGAAGTCTCGATGCCATCGGCGCCAATCGTGTTGCCGCCTTCCTTGCCGCCGAGCATCAGATTTTTGATACGCACGTTCGCGAAGGTGCCGCGGGTCATCACCCGGTCATTGCCACGGCGCGAGCCGTAGGAATTAAAATCTTCGAAGGTGACTTTGTTATCGAGCAGGTACTTTCCGGCCGGTGAACTTTTCTTGATCGCACCGGCCGGCGAGATGTGATCGGTCGTCACGGAGTCACCGAAGATGCCGAGCGCACGCGCGCCCTTGATCTCGGCGATGGAGCCAGGCGTCATCGAGAAATTCGTGAAGAACGGCGGCTCCTGGATGTACGTGGACTTCGCGTCGAAGGCGTAGACGTTGCCCGTGCTGGAAGGGATCTCGTTCCACTTCGGATTCTGCGCGGCGAAATCGGTGTAAAGCTTGCGAAACACCTCGGGCTTGAGTGCGGCGGCCATTTGATCACGGACTTCCTTCAGCGTCGGCCATAGATCCGTCAGGAAAACATCCTTGCCCGACTGATCCTTGCCAATGGGCTCTTTCGAGAGATCGATATCCACGCGGCCGGCGAGCGCGAAGGCGACCACAAGCGGAGGCGACATCAGGAAGTTGGCCTTGATGTTCTGGTGGACGCGGGCTTCGAAGTTACGATTGCCCGAAAGCACCGAAGCCGCAACGAGATCGTTCTTCACCACAGCGTCCTCGACCGGCGCGGCCAGCGGGCCGGAGTTGCCGATACAAGTCGTGCAACCGTAGCCGACCGTCTGGAAACCCAGTTTGTCGAGATACGGCGTCAATCCGGTTTTGTTCAAGTAATCGGTGACGACACGCGAACCGGGGGCCAGCGAGGATTTCACGAGGTGATTAACCTTCAGGCCTTTCTCAACGGCCTTCTTCGCGACCAATCCAGCCGCAAGCATCACGCTCGGATTGGACGTGTTGGTGCAGCTCGTGATGGCGGCGATGAGCACGGAACCGTGGCCGAGCTTCTGGCCGTTCACTTGCGCGCTGATCGAAGCAAACTCTTCGGCCTTCTTGCCAAAGCCATTTTCGGTCACGGGCTTTGCAAACGCGGTGGTGAACTCCTGTTTGAGATTCTTCAGCTCAATGCGGTCCTGCGGCCGCTTCGGACCGGCGACACTCGGGACGACGGTTGAAAGATCGAAATCGACCACTTGCGAATAGTCGATCTGACCCTTCTGCGGAATGCCCCAGAGGTTTTGCGCCTTGTAGTAGGCCTCGTAGGTGGCGACCTGTTTTTCATCGCGACCGGTGGCGCGGAGATAATTGGTGCACTCGGCGTCGATCGGGAAGAAGCCCATCGTCGCACCGTATTCGGGCGCCATGTTGGCGATGGTCGCGCGGTCAACCACCGGCAGCGCCGCGGCGCCGGGGCCGAAAAATTCCACGAACTTGCCCACGACCTTCGTCTTGCGCATGAGCTGCGTGATCGTGAGCGCAAGATCGGTGGCGGTAACGCCTTCCTTGAGCGCGCCGGTCAGATGCACGCCCACGACGTCGGGCGTGAGGAAATACACGGGCTGGCCGAGCATGCCGGCTTCCGCCTCGATCCCGCCGACGCCCCAGCCCACGATGCCGATACCGTTAATCATCGTGGTGTGCGAATCGGTGCCGACGAGTGTGTCGGGATAATAGACGTTACCCGCGCTCAGCACGCCCTTGGCGAGATATTCAAGATTCACCTGGTGCACAATACCGATGCCGGGCGGAACGACCTTGAAGGTGTCGAACGCCTGCATGCCCCATTTCAGGAACTGGTAACGCTCGCGGTTGCGGGAGAATTCCAGCTCCAGATTTTTTCCCATCGCCTCGGCGCTGCCGGCGAAATCCACCTGCACCGAGTGGTCGACCACGAGATCCACCGGCACGAGTGGCTCGATGATCTTGGGATTCTTGCCCATCTTCGCCACGGCGGAACGCATGGCGGCGAGATCAACCAGCAGCGGCACGCCCGTAAAATCCTGCAACACGATCCGCGCGACCACGAACGGAATCTCCGCCGTGCGGGCCTCCGTGGGCTTCCAGTTCGCAAGCTCCCGGATATTCGACTCCAACACGCGTTTGCCGTCGCAGTTGCGCAGCACGGCCTCGAGCACGAGGCGGATGCTCACCGGCAGACGCGAAATCGGGAAACCGGCTTTTTCGAGCGCGGGCAGCGAGTAGAACTGCTTGCCGCCTTCGAAGGCTTGCAGGGTGTTGAAGGGATTCGGGAGAGACACGGGATTTTCGATTTTGGAATTACGATTTTCGATGAAAGGAAAAGGATCGCTGGCTGAAACTGTCGGAGGGGCTTTACGCCCCGAAGATGAATCGGGGCGTAAAGCCCCTCCGACAGCAAAATAAGCAATTATTTGGCCAACGCCGCCTTGACGGCGGAAAAATTAGGCAGGTCTTTCGGGGTCGGGGTTTGTTCGGCGTATTTGATGACGCCATCCTTGCCGATGACGAAGGCCGCGCGGGCGGCGGTTTCATACATGCCGGCAAGATTCGGGAACACCACGTCATAGGCCTTGATCACGGTCTTGTTCTGGTCGCTCAGCAGCGTGAGCTTGATGTTGTTGGCTTTGGCCCACGCTTCTTGGGTAAACGGCCCGTCGACGCTGATGGCGTAGACTTGTGCGCCCAGCTTCTCGTATTCGCCGAGGCCGGCGGTGGTGTCGCACATTTCCTGGGTACAGACGCTGGTGAAGGCAGCGGGGAAAAACAACAGCACGGTCTGTTTCTGGCCGAAATTGGCGCTCAGTTTGACGTCCTTGGGGCCGTCGGCGGTTTTCGTCTTGAGGGTGAAATCAGGGGCTTTGGAACCTACGGCGAGTGGCATGGGATTGTGGGATTGAGTTTCGTGATTGGAACGACGGGCTCCCGTCGCGTGGAGCCGGATAACTAGAACCTCCGAGGTTCCTGCGGCAACCCCTTTTATACCGATATGAGCCGGGATACTAAAAACACCCGGTGACCTATTAGCCTGACAGTAGGAAGGGACACTGACTACCGGCCCCACTCCGACAAATCTCCCCTTGCCTCCCCCGCCTCCGCCCCCGTTAACTGCCGCCCTTCATCATGAGCGATATCCTCTCTGATCTGCAATGGCGTGGCCTGCTGGCCAACTGTACCGACCTCGATGCGCTGCGCAAGCGCCTCGCCGAAGGCCCGGTCACGCTGTACTGCGGATTCGATCCGACCGGTGACTCGCTGCACGTCGGCCACCTCATGGGCCAACTCACACTGCGTCGTTTCCAACTCGCTGGCCATCACGTCATCGCCCTGGCCGGTGGCGCCACCGGTATGATCGGTGATCCCTCAGGCCGCTCCTCGGAGCGAAACCTGCTCACCCGCGAGCAGCTCAACCACAACATCGCCAGCATCAAGCAGCAGCTCTCCCGCCTGCTCGACTTCACCGCCACGGGCAATCCCGCGCGCCTCGTGGACAACGCCGAGTGGACCGCGCCGATCAGCTACCTCGATTTTCTACGCGATGTCGGCAAGCATTTCACCCTGAATCTCATGCTGGCCAAAGACTCGGTGAAATCCCGCATGGAGGGCGACGGCGGCATCAGCTACACGGAATTTAGTTACCAGCTCCTGCAGGCCTATGACTTCTACCACCTCCGCGAGGTCTTCAACTGCGAGCTGCAGATCGGCGGTTCGGACCAATGGGGCAACATCACCGCCGGCACGGATTTCATCCGCAAGAAGCTCGGCGTGCCCGCCTGGGGCTGGACTTTCCCGCTCATCACCAAAAGCGACGGCACGAAGTTCGGCAAGACCGCCAGCGGCGCCGTCTGGCTCGACGCCGCCAAGACAAGTCCCTACCGGCTCTACCAGTTTTTCGTCAACACCGAGGACGCCAAGGTCTGCGAGTACCTCCGCAAGTTCACCTTCCTCACCCGCGAACAGATCGAACCGCTCGAGGCCGCGCATGCGGCGAACCCCGGCGCCCGCGAGGCCCACCGCGCCCTCGCCCGCGAAGTCACCACGCTCGTCCACGGGGCAGACGCCCTCGCCGCCGCGCTCAAGGCCAGCGAAATCCTTTTCGGTGGATCGCTCGAAGGCATCAGCGAAACCATCTTCAACGACGTCGTCGGCGAAGTTCCGACCAAGGACATTTCGTTCACATCAATACATCCGGCCATGATCGAGGGAGCACATGCGCGGCGTGCCGCAGATGGCAGCATGGTACTCGAAATTGGCAGTGGTTGCATTTCAATTATCGAACTCGTTGTTCAAGCCGGCCTAGCCCCGTCAAAAGGCGCCGCTCGCAAAGACCTCGAGGCCGGCGGCATTTATCTGAACAACGTTCGCACCGACCACACCCGCCAAGTCACGACGAACGATCTGCTATTCGGGAAGTATTTACTGCTGCGAAAAGGGAAAAAGTCTTACGCGGTACTCACTGTTCGCTAAGGTTCGGTTTCCATTTTCAGCAGAAATTGCCTGCAACAGTTTATCATTGAGTCGCCCGGTTCTGCTGCATTTTCGTGCAACAACCACCCGCACCGAGTTAGCGTTTCACTTCCCCGCCGGATAAAGGCAGTCTACCTCGATCCGCTCGCCGCAGGAGCAGGTCACGATCAGGCGCACGATCTTGTCGCCTTGCTTCACGGTCTCGACTTGGGCGCCGCTGTGGGCCTCCGGCGCACCGTTCGGCGCGACGACAGGAAAGGGACTCTGCGTGACGCGGAGCAATTTGCTGTCGACGGTTTTTTTGCCAAAGAGGAATGGTTTCATGGAAATTAAAAACGGAGGCGGGGCTTGTCAGACTTCGCGGCAGCGGGTTTTTCCGCCGCCTTGCCCGAACCGGCGGTCTCCGGCGTTGTGCCGCGCCCCTTCCCGCTTATCGCCATGGACAGGCTGATCGTCACGCGGTGGTTGGATTCGGATTCGGGCTTTTCCCCGGGCAGCGGCATGGTGTCGGCAAAACCGGCGACGCGCTCGATCTGGTTCGGATCGACCGCATAATGCACGAGCATGCGCCGGGTGGCATTCGCCTGGTCGGCGGAAAGATCCCAGGCGGAGTAATCGGGCCGGGAAGGCTTGAAACCGGTCCGGGTGTGCCCGTCGATGATCACCTTGAATTTGTTGCGCTCGATCATCCACGAAAGGCTTTGCATCAGGCTCTCGCCGAACTCCGTGAAGTTGGCGGAGTCGCCCACAAAAACCGGATGCTTGGGCCGGTCATAGAGCGTGATGCGCAATCCTTCGGAAGTCACCTGAAGATCGAGGGGATTCTGATCGGGAGACTGCTCGAGATTCAGCATCCGGCTGAAGTCGGCCGCCACGGAATTGAGAAATTGAAGCTGGATCTGTTTGGAGGTGTCGCTGGTGGTGTTCGTGCCGGCAGTGTCATCCTTGGTCGAGGAGCTGTTCGTGCTGTCCTTGTTGAAAGGCATCACGCCGGAGTGCTCCGTCATGGGCGAGGAGAACGGGCTGCGGAAATATTTGGAGGTGGCGATGAGGATTTTCTGATCCTGCGCGGAAATCCACAGCACCAGAAAAAGCGCCATCATCGCGGTCATGAAGTCCGCAAACGCCACCTTCCATGCTCCTCCATGTCCGGCCATGATCGTGGATGCTCCTTATTTGCCGAGGTTCTTGACGGCGGTCTCGAGCTCTTCGGCGCCGGGCTGCACGGAACTGTCGAGCGAACGGCGGGCGACCTCGACCGCCGTCAGCGGCGCGAGCCCCTTGGCAAAGCCGGCGACGGCATGCATGATGCAGTTCAGGCACAGCATTTCCGAGGCGTTGTTGGAAGTGATCCGGCCGGCGAGCGGATTGACAAAGCCGTAGGCGAAAAAGATTCCCATCAAGGTGCCCGTGAGCGCAGCGGCGACTTTTTCACCGACCGCTTCGGGACCATCCGCAATCGCGGCCATGGTGTTGATGATGCCGAGCACGGCGGCGACGATGCCGATGGCCGGCAGGGAATCGCCGATCATCTGCAGGGCGTGGACCGGATGGGCCATCTCGGTTTCCTTGGCCTTCAATTCCGCGGTCATCAGGCTTTCCAACTGATCGGGTTTGATCTTGCCGTCGATGACGGGCTTCAGGCCGTTGCACAAAAAATGCAGCCGCTCATGATTGTTGAGCAGCGAGGGATATTTCTGAAAGACGGAGCTCTTGGGCGGATCCATCACATGTTCTTCCAAGGCGATGAGACCGTTGCGCCGGCCCATCATGAAGAGTTCATAGAGGAGCTTCAGCAGGTCGAAAAAATCCTTTTTGCCCGCGGTTTTACCCGCGAGCGCCTCCTTGGTCTTGTGCACGATCTCCTTGATCACATGCACCGGCGTCGCGATGACCAGCACACCGAGGGGAATGCCGAGAATCACGACGAATTCCGACAAATGCAGCAGCACCCCGGGATGACCGCCGGCCATCATGAAGCCGCCCAGCGTGGCGGCGAAAACGATGACTGCGCCGACGATGATCAGCATGGGCAGGAACTCAGCGGTTCCGCGCCCGGCCGAGGAATGAGCGCAAGCCGAGGATGGTTTGGGAATGGATCTGGCAAATGCGTGACTCGGTCAGGCCGAAGACCTCGGCGATTTCTGCGAGCCGCATGTTTTCAAAATAGTACATAGCGAGTATCTTCCGTGGTATATCGGGCAGATTCGCCATTCTTTGAGTGAGAAGTTGTAAAAGCTCCGTCTTCTCCATGCTGTCCCGGCCGGTTTTGTCGGAGTCATCCGCCAGAAGCTCATGCAGTGAAGCGCCTTCGGATTCCTCGCCTTCCGCGTGCTGGTCCAAAGCGATGAAGGTGACGGGCCGTACCTCTTCGAGCCACTTGGCGTATTCCTTGTGGCTGAGCCCAAGGGCCTCGCAAATTTCGTCCTCGTTGGCGGTCCGGCCGATCTTCTGTTCCAACTGGTTGATCGACTCCTTCAGCTTGCGGGCGCGGGCGCGGGTGCGACGTGGACACCAATCCATGCGGCGCAGCTCGTCGAGCACCGCGCCGCGAATGCGCATGGCCGCGTAGCTGGCAAAAGTATTGCCCTGCTCCGGGTCGTATTTGCGCACGGCGGCCAGCAGACCGGTGACGCCGACGCTGTAGAGGTCGTCCGCATCGATGTGTAAGGGCAGGGTCATTTTGATCCGGTCCACGACATTGCGGACGAGGGGCAGGAAGCGTTCGATCAAATCCTTTTCCGTAACAGCTCCCGAGGTGATCCCCGTGTAGGCGCGCCAGGCGGCGGCGGGTTTGGCATCCGTGCTTTGGGTGGAGGCGGCAGCAGAATTCATGACTTATTTGGGTTAATGCTATCGATCAACTACGATTGGGTTTGGGCTCGGCGGCTTGGGCCGCTTGCGCGGCTTTATGCCGGGCGTGGACCGTTGCCCGGAGACCGCCCAGGAGGACGGTCCAGAACCAGCGAAAAAGAAGGGCGCCAACCAGACAGCCGCAGGCGGCGTCAAAAAAAATGCGTTTCGGGCCGCATTCGGCATACCAACTGGAGGCACCGGCGACGGTGAAACCGGATATGCCGCCGAGTAGAAAAATAAAACGCATGATCAGGCGGCGGTGTTGAAGGTGGCGGTGACCGTGTCGGCTTCATCGGCATCGGGCTCCTCGTCTTCCGCCGGGCCGGAGGGCAGTGTGCGACGGGCGATCGCCTCGAGGACATTTTCCTCGCAATCACCCGTGAGCGACGGGCCGGTGCCGAGAAAAAGCGGTTCCAATTCGCCATCGAGAACATAGTCCCACAGGCGGCCCCATTGGGTGACCTCATCCAAATGCGTGAAGACCACATGGGTCGCGCCCAGATCCCGGCCGATGCCATAGGCGGAACGCAGGGCGCCGGGTTCATACGCGGCATTGAGCACCAGCACGCGTTGCTCGATCTGCTCGCGTTCGAGAAAATCCATGATCGCGGCGTTTTCCGCCGGATGCCGGAGAGAAAGACCGGGCATATCAAAATAAACAAAACCACCGGGCGTGGCCGGTTGGGTCGAGGCCGGATAATGCGCCAGCGGCACCCCCATCGCCTCGCAAAATACGCTGAGCGGACCGGTCGGGCTCGGACGGTCAAACTCGGCGGTGATGACATGGCCCATTCGGGCGCGGCGGAAAAGTTCGCCGGCAAGCCATTTGCACAGCGCGGTGGTGCGCCCCACCCCCGGCGTGCCAAGGAATGCGGCGCGGGACAGCGGCTGGTGATCAAAATGCGCCGCGCCCATCTCGCAAAGGTGACGGCCGGTTTCGACCAGGGCGCGATGCAGGGGCAGTTCGCTGATCGTGATCCAGGCGGGGGATTTCTCGAGGCGGTTCACGAGAGTCTCGGAAAAACCGGAACGGCGCAGCAGCTTGGCCAGATTTTTCTCGGCTTGAAAAGTGGCGCCGGGGGCGCCGTAGCGGCGGCCCGAGGCCACCGGTTTGGCCGCCGCGATCAGATTGATCTCTTCGGTCGCCACCGGAGCGGATTCCTCATCCGGGGCGATGATCTGGGCGATGACCTCCAGCTTCGGGGCGGAAAAAAATCCGGTGAGACCGCCGGCAGAAACCGTGCGCACCGAAAGCACGCGGGCGCTTTCGCCGAATTTCTCACGGATAAGGCGGGCCGCCTCGTCGGCGGAGGCAACGATGAATTTGAAACAGGTTCCGGGGGTGGTGGGAAGCAGTGCGGTGTTCATGGCGGGGAAGGAATCAGGCGGCGGCCTTCACCTGCTCGGGCAGGCGGGCCAGATGGGCCGGGGTGCTGATGATGCCGGCGTTTTCGATTTCGGTGCTCGCGGGCAGCTCCTGGAAAGCAAGCACGACGAGACGGGGGAAAGAGGGCTCGAGGAAACGTTTGAGCGGGAGACGCGCTTCGGTGGAGACGCACAGGATGGCGGTCTTGCCCTGCGTCATCATGTCGGCCGTGCGCCGGTTCAGCTCCTCCACGAGATGGCGTCCGGTGGCGGGATCGAGGGAAAGCCCGACTTCGGTCGGCGTGCGGTGGATCTTGCTGGTGAGGACCTGTTCCAGGCGCGGATCGAGCGTGAGGGCATGCAGCACGCCTGGGCGGATCTCCAACTCGGGCACGAAATAGAGACCGATCCGGCGGCGGACCAATTCGCTGAGATCGTCGGGATTTTTGGAAAGGGAGGCAAAATCGGCGATGCCCTCGAGCACAAGCGGCAGGTTGAGGATCGCGATGTTTTCACGCAGGAGATTTTGCAGGACGCGCTGGATGATGCCGATGTTGACGAGATCGGGCAGCAGCTCGGTGATGAGCGCGGCGTGCGTGCCCTTCACATGATCGATCAGCACCTGCACATCCTGACGGCCGAGGAGATGATGGGCGTTGGACTTCAGGACCTCGGAGAGATGCGTGATCAGGACCGAAGAAGGATCGACCACTGTGAAATTGTTCAGCTCGGCCGTCTTTTTTTCACTGTCATCAATCCAGGTCGCATCGAGATTGAAGACCGGTTCGCGGGTGGGCTGGCCGCGCAACCGGACGTTGCTGCCGGCGACGTTCATGGCGAGGAAACGCCCCGGGACCAGCGAGCCGCGCGCGAGCGTCTTGCCGCGCAGCAGGAACCGGTAGTCGTTGGCCTCGAGCTCAAGATTGTCGCGCACGGAAATCGGCGGGACGATGATGCCTTTTTCCCGCGCGAGACTCTTGCGGACGCCGGTCACGCGGGCGAGCAGATCACCGCCCATCTTCACATCGGCCAGCGAGAGCAGGCCGTAGCCGATCTCGATGGCGAACACATCCACATCGATCAGCTTGCGCACATCCTCACCGCCCACAGTGGCCGGGGCCGCACCCGCCGCCGGAGCTTCACCGGGCTTGCCCGGAGCGGCTTTCTTGCCGGTTTTCGCCTGGGCCGTCGCACCCGCCGGCGCGCTCAATTCCTCCTCCTTGTTCAAGGTGCGGGCGAGGAAAGTGGCCATGAAAGCCAGCCCGAAAAAGGGAAACATCGGCATGCCGGGCATGAGACCGAAAAGCAAAAGGCAGCCCGCGGTGAAATTCAGCGCCTTCGGATAGCGCACCGCCTGCCCCATGACCTGGGTGCCGAGATTGGTGCTGTCGGAGGCGCGCGTGACGAGCAAACCGGCGCCGATCGAAATCACGAGCGCCGGAACCTGCGAGACGAGACCGTCACCGATCGAAAGCAAAGTAAACTTCTGCAGCGCTTCTGTCAGGCTGAGATCCATCTGGAAAACACCGATGACGAAACCGCCGAGCACATTGATCAGGGTGATCAGAATGCCGGCGACCGCATCGCCGCGCACGAACTTCGAAGCACCGTCCATCGCACCGTAGAAGTCGGCCTCTTTCTGCACTTTCACGCGACGGGCCGTGGCGGTGACTTCATCGATAATGCCGGCGTTCAACTCGGCGTCGATCGCCATCTGTTTGCCGGGCAGGGCATCCAAGGTGAAACGCGCGCTGACCTCGGCGATACGGCCCGCGCCCTTGGTGATGACGACAAAGTTGATGACCACCAGAATCAGGAACACCACGGCGCCGACGACGTAGTTGCCCTGGATGACGAAATGCCCGAAAGCATCAATCACATGGCCGGCATAGCCCGAGGAGAGAATCTGCCGCGTTGAGCTGATGTTCAGGGCAAGGCGGAAAAGCGTCAGCGCCAGCAGAATGGTCGGGAAGGCCGAAAACTCGGGCGGATCCTTGACATAGATGATGGCGAGCAGAACCAGGAGTGAGAGTCCGATATTGAGCGCCAGCAGCACGTCGATGAGGAACGGCGGCATCGGCAGCACCAGCAGCAAGATGGTGCCGAACAGGGCCAGGGCGAACAGCAGATCGGCGCGCTGGATCAGCCGGGTGATAAAACTGTTGGAGCTTACGGGCATCGGATCAGGCGGCGTTTTCCAGGCGGCGGGTCTTCAGCTCGTGGAAGTAATAACGATGCGTGCGATAGACCACGGCGAGAATCTCGGCCACGGCTTGAAAAAGTTCGGGCGGGATCGGCTCCCCCACCTTGCCCAGGGCGTAAAGCAATCGCGCCACCGGTTTATTCTCGATGGTTGGAACGGAATGCTCGGCCGCGAGCGCCTTGATGCGCCGCGCAAAATGATTTTCCCCCTTGGCCAGCACCACCGGGGCCTTGTCAATGCCCCGTTCATACTTGAGCGCCACGGCATAGTGGGTGGGATTCGTCACGATCACATCGGCCGTCGCGACGGCGGAAAGCATCTGCTTTTGGGAGAGCCGGCGCGCCATGCGCCGCATCGCGCCCTTCACCTTCGGATCACCCTCCGAGCTCTTGCTCTCATCCTTCACCTCGTGGTGCGTCATCATCAACTGCTTGTTCGTCGAATGCTTTTCCCAGGCATAGCTGATCGCGGCAATGACGCTGAGCGAAAGGAGCAGGCGGGAGAGAAAGGCCATGGTGGCCTGGTTCAAAAACTGGCCAAGGTAGGCGGCCTCAACCGGGGCGGAAAAAATCGGATCATCCAGCAGCGAGCGCGAGCCTTGGTAGAGGGTGTAGCCGATCGCAATCAGTTTCAGCAGATCAATGCCGGACCGGACCAAGGTGCTCTTGGAAAACATGCGCTGGAAACCAGGCACAGGATTCAGCCCTTCAAAATTCAAAGTGAAACCCTTGTTCGCGATATGGAAGCCGGTCTGGAGACCGTTCGCCAGTATCGCCGCGAGCGCGCAAGTGAGCAGCACCGGCATCAAGCCTTTCGCGATCACCATGATCATGTCCCCCATCGGGAGAGTGATGGTATCAATGTCCACTTTCGTGACCGCGAAGTTCGTGAAGACACTGGTCAGGTACTGGACTAGAGTGTCGACCGTCGCCCGGGCCGTGAAAGCCAGCACCCCCAACGTCGCCGCCAGAATGAACACGACACTCATTTCGGGACTCTTCGCCACCTGCCCACGGTCGGCTGCTTCGCTCAAACGACGCCCGGTCGGTTGTTCTGTTTTATTGTCGTTGTCTTCGTCAGCCATGGGGTGAGGGCCAATAAATAGCAACGTGGATGCCAAGGCCTTCAGTCTCACCATTAGCCGCTTTCAACCAATGTTTTAAAAGTATCTGAGATATTGAGCACCGGCCCCAGTGACCTCTCGGCAAAATCCAAAATACTTTAGGCAAATATTGCCGACAACCGCATCTGCCCTTTCGCCCGTGACCGGATCGCAAGCAGGCAAGATCCTGACCGGCGTACCACCCCGTTGCCCTCACCCGCTGGTATCATAGTCCGGGCAGGATCTGCAGCATTTGCAATGGGATCGCCGCAAACTCGACGTAAAGATAACGCGCCAGCAAGGTGCCGGCCCCCGCGAGCAGACCAAAACCCATGAGCGATCGAAGCGAGAAACTGATCACGAACACATTCATTCTCGGGACAGCCCTCCCCAAGGTGGAAAACGCCAGATTGATCAGAAAATTCAGGGCAATAAACGGCGCGGCGATTCTCAGACCCAGCTCGATCGTCCTGCCCGTCGCCACCACCACATGCTCCATGGCTCCCGCGCTGAGTGCGGGAGCTCCCGGGGCCGCCAGCATGAAACTGCGGGCAAACGCCCCGAAAACCATGAGATGTCCCCCGAAAAGAAAAAACAATACCACCGCAAGAGTGGAGAAAATGGATGCCAGCGGTTCATTGCCCGCTTCCGGAGCGCCCATGCCCGGCGTCGCCACCAGGCCGATTTCCGAAGACATCATCCGACCGGCCATATCCACGGCCGAAAAAGTCAGGCGGGCAATCGACCCCATCGCCAGCCCCAGCAAAGCCTCACCGCAGCAGGCAAAAGCGAGGTCCCAAACATCACCCGGCATGCGTGCGGCGGGGACCAGGCCGACGATCAAAGAGGCCAGACAAATCGCCAAGGCAATCTGGATCATCTTCGGCAGCGGATGGCTGGTGAGTGACGGCAACAGCACCACGACGCCGATCCCCCGCAGAAAAACCATCAGCCAAGTGATCAGATAACCAACGCTCATGGCGACGGGCTAGTGCGCCAACGTGGCCATCCGCGAGATGGTATTGATCGTGAACTCCGAAAGGGTGCGCAGCAACCAGGGCGCCAGCAGCAGCGACAGTGCGGACATGGCCACCAGTTTGGGGGCGAACGTCAGGCTTTGCTCCTGCAACGACGTCACCGATTGAAACAGACTGGTCAGGAGACCGATCACCAGCATCGTCAGCAGGAACGGGGCGACGATCCAGAGCGCAAACATGATGGTGGTCTTGAAAATATCGATGGCGATTTCTGGATTCATCGGCGGAATAGTTTAGTTGAGGAAGCTTTGGACGAGGGTCTTCACGATCAGATGCCAGCCGTCGACGAGAACGAAAAGCAGGAGCTTGAAAGGGAGCGAAACGACGTTGGGCGGCATCATCATCATGCCGAGGGCCATCAGCACCGAGCCCACGAGAAAATCGATGACCAGAAACGGCAGGAAAAGCAAAAATCCCATCTGAAACGCCGATTGCAGTTCGCTGATCACAAAGGCCGGGATCACGACGCGGATGGGCAGGTCCTTGACCGCCGTGGGACCAAAACCACCCAGCTCCAAAAAATATTCCAGATCGCGTGTACGGGTCTGTTTCAGCATGAATTCCTTGAGCGGGATGGTGGCGCGGTCGAGTGCATCGGCGGATTGCAACTGCCCGTCCAAGTACGGTCGCAACGCCTCCTTGTTCACCCGCTCAAAAGTGGGGCCCATGATAAAAAAGGTCAGGAAAAGGGCCAGGCCGGTGATAATCTGGTTTGATGGCGCGGCCGGCACGCCCAGCGCGGTGCGCACAAATCCGAGCACGATGATGATGCGCGTGAAGCTCGTCATCAGGAGCACCAGCGACGGCGCCACCGAGAGCAAAGTCATCAGCAGCACGATCTGCACCGCGACACTCATCTGAAACGGCTTGTCCGCGCCGTCGAGATTGATGGAAAGACGCAGCGGATCTCCGGCGGGTTTGGCCGCAACGGGAATCGGGCTCACCAAGCCATTGGTCACGGACGGTGGTGTTGCCGGTGTCGCGACCGGAGTCGGCGCCACCGTCTGGCCCAAGGCCGAAATCGCGCCCAGCGTGACCGCGAGCAAGAGGCAGGAAAAATAACGATGGAATTTCACGGAATACGGGGCGGAGTATTTCCTTCCAATGGTGAGAGCAGATCGATGCGACCGGGGCAGACCCCGAGCAGAAACTTGCGGCCTTCGTAATCCGCGACGACAAGATACTGCCGGTTGCCGAGCGACCGAGACTCGCTGATCGCGAGCTTTCTCGCTTCACGGCCGTTCAAACCCTGGGGAGATCGACGCTTCTGCCAGAGCAGCCAGCCGCCGGCCGCCGCCGCGACCAGTGCGAGCAGGAGCAAAGTGGCGTTGGAACCGGCTGAACGCACCGGAGCCGGAATTTCAGCCGGTGCCACACTGCGCGGATAGATGACCTTGTCCTGCGCCATGCAGAGGACGGGCGAAACAAAAAACAAAACCAACGCCACGCCGGCCAGACGGCCGAGCGAAGTCAGGCCGCCGGCCGATCGCCGTTCAGGAAAAGTAGAGTGATGCATGGGGTTGAGATCCGGCCTGACCAAGAAGGAACCGACTCAGGGCTTCACGCTGCCGACGAGCTCGGTGATCTTGATGCCGAAATTATCCTCCACGACCACGACCTCGCCGTACGCGACCAGTTTGTCGTTTACATAAAGCCCGACAGGGTCGCTGGCATGTTGCGTCAGTTGGATGACAGAGCCTGCTACCAGTTCCAGGACGTCGCGCATGGGCAGTTGGCAGGAGCCGAGCTGCACGGTGACTTTCACCTTAACGTCGAGGACGATATCAAGTGTTTTTTCTTCCATCATGTTTGTGAAGGGTTTTGTCCTCTGGGGGCATAGGAATTTTTTTGGAGAGCTGGATCGCCACGCGGTCGGTATCCAAGCCGACGGTGCCGATGAACTTCGGCGTGCCATTCAGCACCAGGCGCGTCTGGGTCAGCAGCTCGGCCGGCATCTCGATCACGTCGCCCACCCGCAGACTGCTGATCTCGCGCAGTGAGAGCTCGAGGGCATCCCATTCGGCGCGAACCGGCATGGTGATGTGATCGTAGCTTTTTTGCCAGGCGGCGCGCTTCTCGACCGAGGCGACGGCCGCATCCTTCTGCCGGCGGGCCTGCATTTTTTTGACCAGGGGCTCGATCGTGTAATAGGGCACGCCGATCTGCATCTGCTCCGAGCAATCGCCAAAATTCACCTCCAGGGTCAGCGCCAGGATGATCGCATCCTTCGGCGAGGTCTGAAGAAAACGTCCGTTGTTCTCATGGCCGATGATGTGCGCGTGCAGATCCTGCTCCACCTTCCACTGCCCGCACCATTCCTCGAGCACGATCAGCACCACGTCCTCCAGCAGGGCCATTTCGATCTCGGTCAGATAACGCTCGGCCTTGACGGAATGCCCGCGGCCACCCAGCAACCGGTCCGCAATGGTGAGCGCGAGGCGCGGGTTGATATCGAGGATGCAAACGCCGAGCATCGGCTCGGCCTTGAACAAACAAATGTGGGTGGGGCTCGGCAGCAGCTCGGTGAATTTGGCGTAGGTGACCGTGGTCAGCTTGGCCATTTTCAGACCGAATTCCATGCGGAGAAAAAGGGAAAGCCGGGCGCTGAGGTAGCGGATATAGTCCTCGTGCAAGAGGCGCAGGCGCCGCAGCTCCACCTCGGAAAGAAACACCGGGTTGCGAAAATCATAGGTCTCCACCTTGCCCGCACCCTTGGCATCCCCGCGTTTGCCGTCGGCATGGATCAGCAGAGATTTCGTGACCGCGGGCGCCGAACTTTGCGCCAGCAATTTGTCGATCTCGGACTGGTCCAGGAAACTGGACGCGGCGGAAGCCGGCGGGACGGCCGGAGTCACGGGGGGCGGCGGGACTGGAGTTTCATCGGCCATGGGGCGGCGGTTTTATTGGACGACGAAATCGGAAAAATAAACCTGATCGACCATGCGTTTGCCCAGCGCCTGATTGTAGGTGGCCACGAGTTTTTCCCGCAGCACGTTTTTCGATCCCGGCTCCTCGAGATCCGCCAGCGTGAGGGAGGACAGCACATTGAGGGTGACATCGGTGAGCTTGGCTTTCTGCTCCTCGAAAACGCCCTTGAGATTCCCTTTCTTGTCGGCCGGCGTGACGATGAAGCTCGTCTTGAGATAGCGCGTGCCCATGGTGCCGGAGAGATTCACGACCAGGTTGCTGAACTCGTAATTGCCTCCCGTGGCGGCGGCGCCTTCCTTCCCGCCCTTGCCGCCATGACCGCTCGCTTCCTCTCCGCCGGATTCCGCGGGCGCTTCCTCGGCCGGAGCCTCGGGCGCATGCGCCGCTCCGGCTGCCGGAACTTGGAGCGCGATCTGTTTTTGCATCCGGGGGAGGAGGACAAACTGGGCGACCGCGAAGCTGACGGCGGGGGCAAGGACCACGGCGGCGATCGCCGGCAGCCAGCTTTTAAGGCCGGAGTTCTTGTCGCCCGCTCCGCCCTTGTCACCGGCGCCGGCCTTGTCGCCCGCACCTGCCTTGTCGCCTGGTGGCGAGGCATCCTTGTCCTTGGATTCCTTCGGATCAGGCTTGGCCATGGCAGATGTGGGACAGAAAAATCAGGATTAGCTGCGTTTCAGATTCACGATGTCATCAAGCACAGTGTCGGACACGGTGATGAGTCGGGAACCGGCTTGGAAACTTCGCTGGGTGGTGATGAGGTCGGAGAACTGCTGGGTCAGGTCGACATTGGAGGATTCCAATGTGCCCGACTGGATGCTGCCAAGGCCTTGGGTGCCGGGATCGTTCTTGCCCGTGAGCGCGTTCGCAAAAACAGTGCCGCCGACGGGACCGGCATTGGTCAGGCCGGTGTAGAGATTGTTGCCCACCCGTTCCAGCGCCGAGAGATCGTTGAAATTCTGAAGCAGCACCTTGTTGGTGGTGGCGGAAGTGCCATCGGAGTAAAATTCGATCAAATTACCGGACGTGTCGAAGCTGGTGGACTGGAGCTGCGTTCCCACCGGAAGACTCTGGCCGATCTGGATGTCGCCGACCGCGCCCAGACTTGTGCCGGTGAGACCCTGGACGCGCAGCCCGCCCTGTGTGACCAGAAAGCCTTTGTCGTCGATCCGAAACTGGCCGGCGCGGGTGGCGAACTCCTGTCCACCGGTGGCGTCCTTCACAATGAAAAATCCGTTGCCCGAAACGCCCAGATCATCGGTATTGCCCGTGGTGTCGAGGGCTCCCTGGTTGAAATTGGTTGTGATGGCGGAGAGCTGCACGCCCGTGCCGACCTGGATGGCCGATTGGCTGGAGACGGTGCCGTTCGACGGGGCGGACCCGCGCAGGGTGTTGCTGAAGCTTTCCGCGAAGCTGGCGGAGGAGGCCTTGTAACCGGTGGTGTTAACGTTGGCGATGTTGGCGCCGATGACTTCAAGGCCTTTGCCAAAGGTGCGAAGTGCGCTGACGCCGGAAGTGAGTGTGCCGATGAGTGACATGGTGGTGCGGGAGTTTGAGGTGTCGGGATGGGTTTAAGGCGTAGTCGAGCTGGTTGTAAGGCCTTGGTTGACGCGGTTGCTGATCAGGGAGGTCAGTTGGGAAAGGAGATCGCTTGAGGTGGACGAAGGGTTGGCCGTGGGGTCGGTGGCCACCGGTGCAGTCGCCGGGGTGGTGGGGGAAACTTCGATGCGCTTGACATACGACACCGGGTAACTGGTGCCATTGATCACAAGCGCCGGGGCGGTGCCGGTATTGTCAACGGCTGAAACGACTCCGGTGGTATTGTCACCGCTAGCCGGGTCCTGCACCGTGACATCGCGTCCGAGATAACTTGCGCTGGTCATCATCTGCTGGCTCTGGCTGAGCTCGGTCATCTGCTGGAGCGAGGTGAATTGCGCCATCTGCGCGATGAAGGCGGTGTCATCCATCGGTTGCATGGGATCCTGCGTCTCGAACTGTTTGGCCAACAGCGTCAGGAAATCCTGCTGACCGAGAACCTTGGTAGGCTGGCGGGCAGTGCTGGTTTGCTGGCCATTGAGGATGGCCGGCGTAGGGTCGCTGGAGCTGACTGAGGTAACACTCATAGTGATTGTAGTTAGGCCGTGGCGGCGAGGAGACGGGAATTAGGCTGAACAACCGGACTGCTCACGGCAGCGTCGGTGTTCGGCACCACCAAAGGGATGTTGCGGCGCAACTCGCGCAATTCAGGCATCATCCCGGCTGCCCGGGCCTGCTGTTGTTGCGCGTTTTGTTGCGCGTGATTTTGTCCTTGGGAAGCGGAACCAAAACCGGCCGAGACACCCGAGCTGGTCGGCATGATGGTCGGCTCCAACAGCCTGAGGCCGGCCGCACCACCCTGCCCCGCCATGATCTGCCATTCGGAGGAAATCGCACTGCGAAGCTCGGCTGAATCGGTCAGAAACTGGGTGAGCACTTCGCCCCCGCGCATCTGCACGCGCACCGCCAGATCATCTCCGCCAAATTTGAAATGCAAATTGACGCTGGAGGCGTTGGCCGAGCCGTTGCGCTGCGCCTCGACCACATTCATGATGGTTTCCACCGCCCGATGGGCGAGCACCGGAGCCGGGGTCGCAGAGTCGGAAGCATTGGTGGAAGCAGCGAATTTCGGCGTCTCGTTCAGCGTTGGCAGCAAATCCCCACGATCATTGAACCGGGGTGGCAACTCCAGGGGATCGACCGTAAGCCGTCGTGAGGTAAAGAGCGCTGGCATGTTGTCACCAGAAACAGCAACGTCGGTGCCAGCCTCGCTCGACTTGGGTTTAAGTTCCTGTCCAGCCGCGCTTAGAAATGTTTTTTCAGGCAGAATATTTTTTCCTTTCGCGACTGCCCCGGCCGATTTGAAATCACCGGCAGTTTTTTCCGCCCGCCCGGAACGATCACCCGGCTTTTTCTCCCATGAATTTGCCCCCGGTTGGGACGCGACAATTTCAGCCGTTAACGAACCAAAGCCGGGCACTTCTATCCGCACCTCCACCGGTGTGGCTGGCGTTTCACCCTTGGGTGCCGACTGCGGGGACTGTTGCCCAAACTCAGCCGCAGTAGCAGAAATCGCCTCGTTGATCACGGGTGTCTCCGGTTGCAATCCATCCGATGTGGCAGGGATGTCATTTTTGATCCCAAGCGATTGCTGCAATAACTCGCCCGGTGCGGCGGGAATGGCTGCCGTGGTCACCGATTGCGGCTGCACCTCGGTCGAGACAGCCGGGAGGTCTGCTTTAATCTCCACCGACGGTTTCAACCCCGGCAAAGGCGTGTCGTCAGGTTCATTCAATGGCACTTGTGGCCGGGTCGGATCGGCCACGCTGGCAGAATCCTGATCGGACAATCCAATGTTTTCAGAATTTGTTGAGATCGACTCAGCATTATTGGTCACCGCGACGGCAACACCCGGCTGGCCGTTCGTGGGATTTAATTCGGACGGAGCATCCTTCACGACGGCTTTTCCGGCGACCGCAGTCACCTTTGGAGCAATCATGCCAGGCAGCGGATTAGCTTTCGCCAAGGCGGCCTCGATCTTCGTCTTGAGCTGAATGCGGAAATCCAGTGGCAATTGGCCGGGCAACGCCGCATCCAATGCAGCCGGTTGCAACAGGTCTTGGTCCAAAATGGTCACTCCCGCCTCGCCTTGTACCGCCGATTCAGCCTGGGATACGGCAGACGCCGGCACTTGAATCTGCCCGCCAGCGGATTCAGTGCTCCCATCCGGCGTCGTTGGCCGGGACGGCAGGAGCGAAGCATTCGCTTCAGACAATGCAGCATCGGGCAAAGAAAGTTCGATCGTGAAAGAAGGCTGATTGCCCAGTTTGATCGTAACTGCGGTGTTCAAAGCCTTTTCGCCGTCACCGCTGCCGCTCAAAGGAATCCCTTGGTCCGTCGTGCCATTGGACGAGACCGGCGCGGTCTGGGGCGACATCTTGGGCAATGCCGCCCACAATGGCGCGAGCAAAGCCACGACCGTCTCAATCACCTCACGGCGTTGGTCCGGATTGATCGTCGTTGCCGGGGCGGTCTGCTCCGCCGGATCACTCGGAGGGATTTCCACGACCGCCTGAATTTTTTCCGCCGACAACAAGCTGTTTCCGGCGCGGGCGGAATTCTGAGTCTGCGGCTGGTTCAGCAAGCCATGGAACCGTGGCCCTTTCGTGGGAGTCTGGACGGACGTTGCCAGGCTCCCGCTGGTTTTCACCGGATCGGCCGTTGTACCAACGGACGCCGGAACCGTTTGATCCGTGGCCGGCAAGCCCGGTGTGTTCGGAATCGAAATCGATGGGATCACAACCGCTTCCCCCAATGTCGTGCCTGCCGGAGTCGCGGCCGCCGAATTTGGATCGGCAATAGTGACATCCAGAATATTGCCCGTGTTCAAAACTGGCGTGGGAGTGGTGGCCGGAGTGGTCGGCACCGGCACTACAATCCCGGTAAGTGCCGGGAGACTCAGGTCGCGAGCGGGAGCCGCTTCTTTTTCAGGCACGGATACAGAAGCGTCCGCTTTGGTCCCGGCAGCCGAAATAGTTTTCCCCTTGCTCGCCATAGACCGGGCAGCCGTCGCAAGCAAACCACCGGCAGGCTGAAAGCGACCCAAACCGGAAGCCGGCTTGCTCCCGACCGCGGACAGTCTCGCCGACATCAGCGGAGATTCATTCGTCTGGCCGACTGATGCGATTTCTGTGGCGGCAGTTTCGTTCAATGATACCGCGACCCCGGAAACTCCCTGGGACGACGAGGCCAACGCCGATGCTCTCATGCCCCGCGACGATTGGAGCACCACCCCATCGATATTCTTCTCCGAAAGCGGCTGCAGCGCAACCGTCACAGTCTGGCCCGAGCCGGAGACCATGCCCTTGATCTGCAACGTGGCCGTCGCCACCGCACCGGATGCAACGGACAAAACACCGTTCCCCTGATCCGGGAGCCCGGCTAAATCACCCGGCAGGGGTTGCCCGAATTTCGTGGGCTTTGATTTCGCCGTCCCGTCGGCCAACGTCGCCGGAGCATTCAGCATGGACTGAAAATCAGATCCGGTGCCTGAGCCGGACTCGGCCTGGGCCGACCGGGAATGGGTGAGACCGGCGAACATTCCCTTGGAAGGGGAAGTCGTGCCGGCGGGAGCACCGCCGGCAAGGAGCGCGGTGAGGTCGTTGGACGTAGTGGGCATGGAAGTATTCATCGGGGAGCTTCCATCCATGGAGCAGAAACGCCCCCTCCTTGGAGCGCGGTTTATGAAAGGGAAAAATCAGTTGGTCGCGGGCGGCTTGTTGGATTTCATCAGCCGGAGCTTTTCGGACAAAATGGCCGCGCGGCGCGCGAGGGCACCCTCGCGGTCGGATGTTTTGCTCATCACTTCAAAAATCGGAGCGACAACGTCGGCCTTCATCAGGGACAGAATTTTGACAACGGTCGTATCATCCATTTCCCGAATGATGGCCACCGCCGCCGGCGCGGAAAGATTGGTGTAGGTTTGGGCGAGAGACCGGAGGTTTTTCGATTCATCGGCGCTGATTTCGATCACGCGGTCGGAGATTTCCTTGCGCGTGGCCTCAATGCTGGTGCGCAGCTTGTCCAATTCCTTCCGTTCTGCGACAATCCGGGCTTCGGCCAGTTTCATCTCCTCGGCCTCTTTGGCGAGGCGGGCCTTCTCATCCTTTAGCTCCGCCGCAAGATTATCCACCTCGATGGTCCAGAAGTCCCAGCCCTGATCCTTGAGGTGGTTGGTCGTGACCGCACGGCCGGTGATAGCCTGCTTCACGAGCTGCTGACTGGCGCGCCACAATGGGGCAAGGCCGCCCGCCAGACCGGCCAGGACAGCCACCACCGTGATGATCGCGGGATTGTGCAAAAGTTTTGTCATGAGAGTGTCGGCCGCCGGCTGGCCCGGAATCCGGCAAATTCATCGAGTTCATTCTGCTCGATCCGGGCATTTTCCACGCGATTTTTATTCCGTGCTTTTTCTTCAAGCCGGTGGATGATTTTCAACTGGCGGTTGGCCTCGATGTAGTCGGCCCGCCGCTGGTTCATCACGTCCCGGGCGGCGATCACCTCGCGCTCGGTTTCCATTTCCGCATGGCAATCGGTGCGGTAGACCCGGAAAAGCGCGGCGGCATCCGCGGCGGCAAAGCGTCCGCTGCGTCCGGCAAAAAGCAGTTGCTCCAGTTCCGCCACCCGTTTCCGGGTGTCGGCGAGCCGCTCTTCCGACTGCACATAGGCATGGACCGCGGCGGCAAACGCCTCGCGGGCGCGCAGCTCCTTGTGCGCGCGGAGCACAGTCACCGGCCGGAGCGGAAAGCGGAAACGTTTCATGGCGCGACGATCCTTCTGAGCTGGGTGAAGGCGTCCGCCCGGGGAGTCAGCTCATTCACCCCCTGACGGAGAAATTTGCGCAATGGATCCTGCAGGGCGATCGCGTGATCGATCGCGGGATTGACGCCCTTTTGGTAGGCACCGATGGAAACGAGGTCTTCATTCTTCCGATAAAGGGCGAGATGTTCGCGGGCCTGCGCGGCGGATTCGATTTCCTCGGTGGTGCAGACGTCGCGGACGAGACGGCTCACGCTCTCGAGCACGTCGATGGCCGGATAATGATTGAAGTGCGCGAGTTGCCGCGAGAGCACCACGTGTCCGTCCAGAATACCGCGCACGGCATCGGCCACGGGTTCATTCATATCGTCGCCCTCGACGAGGACGGTGTAGAGCGCCGTGATCGATCCGGTCTCTCCCGCACCCGAGCGTTCCAGCAAACGGGGCAACATGGCAAAAACCGAGGGCGTGTAGCCACGTGTCGCCGGCGGTTCGCCGACGGCAAGGCCGATTTCACGCTGGGCCATGGCAAAGCGCGTGACGGAATCCATCATCAGCATCACGTTTTTCCCCTGGTCGCGATAAGCCTCGGCAATCGAAGTGGCGGTAAAGGCCGCGCGCAGCCGCAGCGGCGCGGGAGTGTCGGAAGTGGCCACGACCACCACCGAACGTTTCATGCCCTCGGGGCCGAGATCCTTTTCCAAAAATTCCCGGACTTCGCGACCGCGTTCGCCCACGAGCCCGACCACCACGACGTCGGCATCGCAGCCGCGCGCAATCATGCCGAGCAAAGTGGACTTGCCCACGCCGGAACCGGCGAAGAGCCCCATGCGCTGGCCGCGGCCAATCGGAGTGAAGGCATCCAGGGCGCGCACGCCCGTGGTCAGGGCTTCCTTGATGCGCTGGCGACGGAGCGGATGCGGCGGCTTGTTGCTGTGCTCCACGCGATCGACCGGCAACATCGGCAATCCATCAAACGGCCGGCCCAAGGCGTCGAGCACACGGCCCAATAATTCCGGACCCGGACGCGGCAGCGGCGGACGGTCCGCGGCGGCCACCGAGCAACCGACGTGCAATCCCGCCATGTCACCGAGCGGCATCAGCAGCACGCGGTGCTCGCGAAAGCCCACGACTTCGGCGCGCACCGAAAAATCCGTGCGCGGGGAGCGCACATTGCACAATTCTCCCAGCCCCACATTCGGACCCTCGGATTCTATCACCAATCCCGCCACGCCGGTGACAGCGCCGACGCGTTGCACCGAGGGCACGTGCCGCACCTGGGTGCGGAGCACATCGATCATGGGGAGGATGGCAGAGCTCATGGATCAGCCTCCGGTCAGGTGGTGGGCCAGCGCGGCCAGTTTCGTTCCCTGGCGCGCGTCCGTCAGGCCGAACCGGCTCCGCACCTGGCAATCGCCGGGGGCCAGCGCCGCATCGACGCGGATCCGCAGATTGGGATAAAGTTTGAGCCACGCCGGATTCAGCGTGTTGAGCAATTCCGTGTCGCGGGCGCTGAGGGAAATTTCCAAGCCGTCGCGCTCGGGATAAAGCTGCTCCAGGGATTCCTGGCAGAGCCGGGCGACCACTTCAGCCGGCGGTTCATAACCGGCCAGCAAACGCCGGCCGATCTCCACCGCCAGCCCGGGCAACGCCTCGCGGATTTGCGCCATGAGGGCCGGTTCCAGTTCGGCCAGTTTTTTGAAGACCCCGTCGCCCAATTGCTCCATATCGTGCCGAAACTCGACCATCTGCTGGTCGGCGGCGGCCCGCGTGGCATCGACGCCCCGGCGGTAGGCGGCCTCGCTCATTTCGGCCAGATCCGACTCATTGTATTCCCGGCCGCGGCCACCCTGCAAAATGGCGCCGGCAAGCGGCCGGTCGAAAGCGATGAGTTTGGCGTAGGGCATGGGGATAAATTGATCAGGCCACAACCGCCTGGGATTCGGAATCGAGCGAAATGAGCCCCTCCTCCTCGAGTTTGCGGACCGCCTGGATGATGGTGTCCTGCGCCATCTCGACATCCTTGAGCCGGACCGGCCCGAGCAAATCGATCTCCTCCTTGAGACTTTCCGCCGCACGTTTGGAAAGTCCGCCGTAGATTTTGTCGCGCAACTGTTCGCTGGCCGACTTCATCGAAATCGCCAGATTGGCGGTGTCGACCTCGCGCAACACGCGTTGCAGATCCGCCGCCGTGAGCCGGTTGAGATCCTCGAAGCTGAAAAGTTTCTTGCGGATGGCGGCGCCAAGGCCCGCGTTGCGTTCCTCGAGCCGCGCGAGCAGCGTCTTTGACATGTCCTTCTCGAGCGAATTGAGGAGCGCGGCCACCACGCGGACGCCACCGCTGTGGTGGAAAGCCGGCCGGGCCTTGCTGTCGAAATGCTTGCCCAGGCTGCGCACAATCTTGCCGACGAGATCCAGCGAGGTGGACTCGATGGTGCCCAGCCGCTCAATCACCTCTTCGCGCAAATCCGGGCTGAGCAGGGAAAATACCTCGGCGGATTTCGCGCCGTCCAGATAGGACAGGACAAAGGAAATGGTCTGCGGCTGCTCATGCTTGATCAGATTGAAGACCTGGCGGCCCTCCATCTCGGCGATTTCCGCCATGACCTCGACCGAATTTCCGACCGGGCCGACCCGGCCGATGATGGCCGAGGCCTTGTAGTCGCCCTTCGCAATTTCCAAGGTGCGCTGGGCGTAGGCCAGGCCACCGAGGGAGGAATTGACGCTGGTCGCGACCACGCTGGAAAATTCTTCCATCGACTGCTTCATGATCGACTCGGGCACCACTTGAAACGTGGACATCTCCCGGCAAAGCAGCTCGACCTCGTTATCGTCAAATTGCTTCAGGATGGCCGCCGCCTCCTCCGGTCCGATGCAGATCAGGAAAACGGCCAGCTTCTGCATGCGGCTTAGTTTGCTGTAATCGATTTCGGCCATGGCAGGAAAAACAGATCAGCGGTTTCAGTTCTTCGCCGCGGGCGTGGCGACCCAGTCACGCAGCGCCGTGCCGATGTTCGCGGGCTTCTGGCGGATCAACTGATTAAGCATTTCCGGGGTGACAGCGCTGCCATGCTGCAGGGAGCGGGCCGCCATCTCGGGCGGCATGGAAAGCACTTCGACCGGCACGGGCTCGGGTTTCTGCTTGGCCAGCATGCGGAGGAAAATCAGCAGCACAATGGCGGCACCAAAGACGGCGGTCCATTTGCTTGCGACCTCAAGCCAGCCCTGCACGCGATTTTCGCTCTGGATGGCCTGGATCTGTTGCGAGACCGGTGTCACGGCGAAAGGCATCTCCTGCAACGCCACCACCGATTCAAGCGTCTGGCCGGGGGCAAGTTTCAGTCCGAGCGCATTGACGACCACCTGACGCAGGGCATTCATCTCATCAGGAGCGCGTTTTTGCTCGGTCGGCTGGGCATTGGCCGGAATCTTGCCATCGGGTCCGGCAACCGGAGGCACCATGCGCGGCGCCACGAAAACCGCCGCAGTCACGCTCTTGATCGAGCCGGGGTTGCGGGTGGTGTTGGTGGTGACCCGGTTGATCTCGTAAGTGGTCGTGCGATTCTTGCGATTTTGCTCCGAGCTGGAAACGGGTTTGGCCCCGTCGGAGGGAGCGGTTTTTTCCGGGACATTGGAGCTGACGCCGGCGGCACCGCCACCGCGCGTTTCGCTGGAGCTGGTCACATCCTCGTTCGTGGTCTGGCTGCGGACCACCGACCCATCCGGATCATATTTTTCCGACTGCTGGGTGCTCGCCTCGGTCTCGATCTCGGCGGAGACACGAACCACGGCGTTGCCGGGGCCGATGACCGTAGCCAGCATGCTCTCCACTTTCTTGGCGAGGTAATCCTCGACCTGCTGCTTGTAATGCATCTGCGAGGAAGCGGTGCCGAGCGTGGGATCCTGCTTGAGTTCCTCGGAGAGCACATGGCCGCGATTGTCCACCACGGCCACCTGATCGGGGGAAAGTCCCTGCACGGAATTGGCCACGAGATGGCGTATGGCGTTGACCTGATCGGTCTCGAGCCGGCCGCCGCCCATATCAACGAATACCGAAGCGGTGGATTTCACCCCTTGCTCGGTGAGCAGGAGGCGGTTTTCCGGTTGCACGATCATCACCCGCGCCCCGCGGACGCCGCTGAGCTGCGCGATGGTGCGGGCGAGCTCGCCCTGGACGGCGCGCATGTAATTGGTGTGCTGCACGAAATCGCTCAGGCCGAACTGCCCCTTGTCGAAAATCTCAAAACCCACGCCGTCACCGCTGGGCAGGCCTTTGCCGGCGAGATCCATGCGGAGCTTGTAGACGCGGTCGGCCGGGACGGAAACCGAGGAGCCGCCGGCCGAAACCTGATGGGGAATGTTCTGGGCCTCCAGATATCCGATCACGGATGCAGAGTCCTTGTCGCCCAGACGCGCGTAGAGCAACTGATAGTCCGTCCGGTTGGACCAGACGACAATCGCGGACATGCCGGCGGCCACCACGATGGTGGCGACGATCAACGAAACCCGCTGGTTGAGGCCGAGCTGTTGCCAGAGGGTGAGAAGGGATTGGGCGAATTTTTTCATCCGAAATTAGTTGATGGATCTCAAACCTGCATGCGCATCAGCTCCTGATAGGATTCCACGAGCTTGTTGCGGACCTCGATCATGAGACCGAAAGCGACCCCGGCTTCCTGCATGGCAATGACCGATTGGTGCAACTGGTCTGTCTCGCCGAGCAGGACACGACGGGTTACATCCTGGGCCTCGTTCTGCTTGGTTCCGACCAGATCGACTATACCATCGAGCATCTGGCCAAAACCCTGGGTTCCCGGCGGGGTGAGCTTCGCCGCATCGGTGGGCAGCGTGATCTTCTGGCCAGTCTGCAGCTTATCCGGCTGATTGACGGGATTATTCTGGAGGGCGGAGGTGATCAAACTGATGGGAGACATGGAATATCAGACCGGGCTTGGATTATTTGCCAATCTCCAGGGTCTTCATCGCCATCTGTCGGGCGTTTTTCACCACCGAAAGATTCGCCTCATAGGTGCGCGAAGCGGTGATGAGATCGACCATTTCGAAGGCCAGATTGACATTCGGCATTTGCACGAAGCCTTCGGCATCGGCATCGGGATGCTGGGGATTTTGCACCCGCTCGCCTTCGGAACGATCCGACGAAACCCCGGCGACATGGACGGTCTGAAGATTGTGTCCGCCCGCCTGCTTCAATAATTCGGTTTCAAACGACACGATCTGCCGCTTGTACGGGCCACCCTGGGGAGTGCGGGTCGTCTGGGCGTTGGCGATATTTTGAGCGACGATATCAAGGCGCATTCTTTGGGCCGCAAGCGCGCCGGAAGTGATGTCGATGCCGGAAATAAGATTCATCGGAATGATCAGGAGGCGTGGCCGGTGATGGCCATTTTTAGCTGCTTGATGTTATTCGTTATGATCTGGGTCAGATATTCGTGCGCCACGGAGTTTTTGTTCATTTCCAGCAGCTCTTTTTCGATTTCCACGGTATTGCCATCAGGACGGAGCGCCCGGGCGTGGGTATCTTCGGTCAGGGTCGGCTTGACCGCAATGTTGCCCCGGGCCAAGTCACCGGAGGCCATGCTGGATTTCAATTGTTCGAGAAAATCCGGGGCCAGATCCAGCCGGCGGTAACCCGGCGTTTCCGCGTTGGCGACGTTCGCCGCGATGGCTTCCTGACGCAGTGCCACTCCGTCGAGCAACTTCCGGGTCAACTGGTAGTTCTCGGAATTGAAGATGGGGTCGATCATACAAACCCGCTAATACCACGGCGCGTGCCAGACACGGAAGCGTCTCCGCAAACAACTCGATTCCATAACGATAAACATATCAGCCGGCCCGTTTTTTTCGGCCGCTTCAACTCCGGCCAGACCGAGTCGCACCAACCGGAAAAAATTGCCGCCGGTTCCACCCCGGCCCGAGCGATTTTACGAACCATCGCTTCATTCCAAGCAGTTTGATCCGATTGATAAAGATCACCTGCTCATGAAAGACAGTGAGTTCGAATTCATACGTACCCTGGTTTACGATCACAGTCGCATCCAACTTGGTCCGGACAAAAGGGAGCTCGTCACCGCTCGCCTTGGCAAGCGCCTGCGCGCCACCGAACTGACCTCCATCTCCGACTATTGCCATCTGCTGAAAGGGCCGTCACGCGAAGACGAGTTATCCCACCTGATCGACGCCATCTCGACCAATCACACGTTCTTCTTCCGTGAATCGCCCCATTTCGACTATCTGAAGGACCATGTGCTGCCCGAACTGATCCAACGCAACCGGACCGAACGCTGGTCGCGCCTCTACGCCTGGAGCGCCGCCTCCTCCAGCGGCGAAGAACCCTACTCCATCGCCATCACTTTGGCGGAAGCCCTGCATGGTACCGGCTGGAACTGGCACATCGAAGGCACCGATATTTCCCACCGGATTCTGGCCAAGGCTTCGGCTGCGATCTACCGCGAGGACGTGGTGGCCAAGCTTCCCGCTTCCTGCATCAAGTCCCACTTCCAACGGGGCATCGGGCCACAGGAAGGCTCCTACCGGATCAAACCCGCACTCCGTCAGCATCTGGACTTTCACCAACTCAACCTGCTCGAAGGCGAGCCGCCCTTTCGCGAGCCGTTCCATTTTATTTTCTGTCGCAATGTCATGATCTATTTTGATCGGCCGACCCAGGAGGAACTCGTCAACAAACTCGCCCGCCGCCTCATTCCCGGCGGTTACCTGTTTGTCGGCCACTCGGAAAGTCTCAGTGGCATCAAGCATCCGCTGCAAACCGTCCTTCCCGCCATCTACCGCCGGTCTCCCACCTCCTGAGCATGAATACTGCGCGCAAAATCCGTGTGCTGGTCGTCGATGACTCGGCGGTCGTTCGCAAGCTGGCCAGCGATGCGCTGTCCGCCGACCCGGACATCGAGGTCGTGGGCACCGCCATCGATCCCTACATGGCCCGGGACAAACTGCGCGAACTCTCGCCCGATGTTTTGACGCTCGACCTGGAAATGCCCCGCATGGATGGCCTGACCTTTCTCCGGCTGCTGATGGAACGCCGGCCGATGCCCGTCGTCGTCATGAGCTCGCTCACCCAGCGCGGTTCGGATTATGCCCTGGAGGCGTTGCGCCTCGGCGCGGTTGACTTTATCGCCAAACCCAGCGGCTCGTTCTCTTTCGGCGATCTCGGCCCGCAATTGATCGCCAAGGTGAAGGCGGCGGCCGGCGCCCGCATCCGCCCCGCCGCCCGCACGCCCACCAATCCGCCCATCTTGCCGACCACGAGGCCGGCCGTTCCCGCTTCGACCCGCCCCCCCGTCCACCATCACCCCCGTTCGATCATCCTTATCGGATCGTCCACCGGTGGCACCGAAGCCCTGCGGGATGTGCTGACCCGGCTCCCCGTTGATCTTCCCGGCATCGCGATCGTCCAGCATATTCCCGCGACTTTTTCCAAAAGTTTCGCCGACCGGCTCAACACGCTCTGCGACCTTGAAGTGCGGGAAGCCGTGGACGGGGACCGCATTCAACCCGGGCTCGTCCTGATTGCTCCCGGTGGATTCCACATGATGCTCCATTGGACGGGCGATCATTATCAGGTGCGCATCGTCAGCGGACCGCCGATCTGGCACCAGCGCCCGGCCATCGATCTGCTTTTCAAATCTGCGGCGGACTGTGGCGCCGGGCCGCACGCGATCGCCGGCATCCTCACCGGCATGGGCAAAGACGGGGCGGAAGGCCTCCTGCGCCTTCGGGAAAAAGGCGCGATCACCTTCGCCCAGGACGAAGCTTCCTGCGTCGTCTATGGCATGCCCAAAGCCGCTTGGGAATGCGGTGCGGCCCAGCAGCAGGTCCCACTGGATCGCATCGCCTCTTTTCTGATCAGTCGCCACGAGCAGTCCGCGCACCCGCGTGAAACCTCCATCGCGACCACGCCTCCATGACCCCAGCCCCCTCCGCTTCCATTCTCATCGTCGACGATGAGCCCATCGTGCTCAACGCGCTCAAGGAAACACTCGAGCGGGAGAAATATCACGTCGTCGCCTGCTCCAGCCCGATCAAGGCTCTCGCCATATTGGAGGAACGCTCCTTTGCCGTGATCATCTCCGACCAGCGCATGCCCGAGATGCTCGGCCTTGAATTCCTGGTCGAGAGCCGGCGCACCTGCCCCCACGCCTCACGCATCCTCATCACCGCCGTCCTGTCCCTGCCCACCATCGTCGATGCGATCAACAAGGGCGAGATCTTCCGTTTTGTGGCCAAGCCCTGGCTGCGGGAGGAACTGCTCGCCACCGTGCGCAACGCCCTGCACCGGCATGAACTCATCACCCACAACGAGGCTTTGCAGGGCCAGACGCAGGAGCTCAACGCCCGGCTGATGACGGTCAACCGCGAGCTCGAAAAGCAGGTGAAGGATCTGGAAGAGCGTCGCCAGCAACTCGACGCGGCGAACCGAGAGCTTGGCACCCGCTATGAAAGCTCGCTCGAGCTCTGCCGCCGCATTCTCACCGCCTATGATCCCATTCTCGGTGGTCAAGCCAAGGCCCTGGTGGAATTTGCCAGCAAGATGTCCGAAACCGAGCATTTCACCGAGGCCGAACGGCACGCCCTGCGCTCCGCCGCCTGGCTCTCCGACCTGGGCCTCATCGGCATTTCACGCGAACTGCTCCGCTCTTTTCACAACAATCCCGGCGGGCTCACCGAACGGGAACGCGCCACCCTCCATCATCATCCGGTCTACAGCCAGACCCTGGCCGCCTTGGTCGATTCACGCACCGATGTCGGGGAAACGATCCGGGCCCACCACGAACATTTCGACGGCACCGGTTACCCCGATGGCCTGGCGGGAAAAAATATTCCCTGGCCCGCTCGCTGCCTGGCTGTCGCTGTCGGCTTCGTGGAATCAGGCCAGCCCAAACAGGCCGCGATTGACACCATTCTCGCCAAATCGGGCTCCACCTACGATCCCGAAGCGGTCCGGCTTTTCCTCAAGGTCACTCACTTGGTGCATCTGCCCCGGCAAGTGCGGGAAATCATGCTCGAGGAACTTGAGCCCGGCATGGTGCTCGCCAGCGGGATATACAGTCCTCACGGCTTGCTGCTCGTCGGTGAAGGACAGGCCCTGGGATCCGCCACGATCGCGAAAATCCGCAATCACAACCAGATCACGCCCATCAATCAGCGCTTGCTGGTTTATATGTGATCGTGCTGGTTTCGTGGCCCCGACGAAGAACAGACGCAGGGCCTAAGGGTTGCCGCCCTCGCAAAGCCACATCGCCCCCAAAAAAGATGGGCGCGATCAAGCGGCAAATTTCACCGTGGGATATCTACGGCACGGACCGGACGCGCCTTAAGCCCATTTTTCCCTCCGATATTGCAGGAAAATATCCAAATCTAATTCGACGCAGCTTAAGTTCCGCTGGCCGGAGACGTTATTAAAGCAACGCCGTGTCGCCCCCGTGTGACACTGCTCATAGCATGCCCAATAATTTCCAGAACTGTACGGCCCAGGCTTCAAGCCTAGCCAAACCTTAATCTATGGCCGGAGCACCTACCATTGCCGCCCTGTTTGCCCAACGCGTCGTTATCGGCGTCGGAGACATGGCCGCATCCAATAACACGCAGGTTATCCTCAGCACTTATGCGCTGGGCTCCTGCATCGGCGTCATCGCCTACGACTCCTCCATCAAAACCGGCGGCATTCTGCACCTGATGCTCCCCGAATCGACCATCTCGCCGGAAAAAGCCGCGAAGCAACCCGCCATGTTCGCCGACTGCGGACTGCCGCTTTTTTTCAAGCAGCTCGCCGGCATGAAGGCCGAGCGCTCCCGCATGCGGATCTTTGTCGCCGGCGGGGCCAGTGTCATCAGCGGCAACGACCCGTTCCGTATCGGCGAACGGAACACCAAAGCCACCTTGGAATATCTCGCGAACAGCGGTTACACCGTCGCCCGCTCCGAAGTCGGCGGCTCGGTCAACCGGACCATCCATCTCGAATTGAGCACGGGCAATGTCACGATGAAGACGCCCACGGAGACCGGCCAGCTCTCGCTCTGCGCCTGAGCCAGACCGTTGCCGATCCCGCAAGGCTGGCGTCTTGCCAACTTGACGTGATGCGCCGTTAAACAGGGGACAATTTGCCGCCAGCCCGGATGGAAACGGGCAACCAAAGGTACACTTTCCCTTTCTTGCCATCTGTTATGGCTCTTTGCCTCCACCGACGGGCCGCCAATTGCATCCGGTGCGACACGCCCGCGAACATCCCAACTATTTGGGCATGATCGTCAGCGAGAACTCGGGGGATTCCTTGCCGGCCCAGCGAAATTTAAACCGGTAGGCCCCGGGGATAAACTTTCCATCCACCACCGGCCAGCTTGGGCCGGTGCCTCCCACCAGCAGGGTGGCGATGTTGATCGAAAAAGCCCGTCTCTCTTTGGGCGGAACCTCAAAACGATTGCGGGTATCCTTGCGGAAAACAGCGTCGTCCTTCACATCGGTGGTCAGTGAGGTCCAGTAGCCATCGGGATGATCTTTATTGTCCAGCAAAGGGGTGCCCTTGGCATCGGTGATCCGCACCGCACAGCCGTAGGGGAAATCGAGCGGCTTATCGTCGTCCATGCTCTTAAACCGGGTCACGAAGACGGTTTGCGCCTCCTCGGTATTTTTATTGGTCAGCACGACCGAAACAATCACCGGAATATCCGGGGTTCCCACCATGTTGTTATTACCTGAATTCTTGAAAATGTGCCGGACCTGAATGTCGTCCGGCACTTCCGCGAAAGTGAGCCCCGTGCCGTCCGGTGCGGATTGGGCCGGCAATGACCCTCCCAGCACGCCGTACAGCAGCAAAGCGATGCCCGATCTCACGATGGAGTGCGCAAGCGACAGTCGTGCGGTCGATGTCATGGAGAGTTTCAAAATGTATGGATACACCAAGAGGTTGGCGGGTAATACATCGGAACGAACCAAAGGCGCCTTTAACAGTTTCTGGAGGGATTGTAACCTAACTGGCAAACCATCCGCATGAAACGGATAAGCCTCTTCTTATGCCAGACCGCGACGATTACTGGCTTAAGGGCTTAACAATTCCAGCCAGGCTGTTTTGGCGGCGGGGAATAAATTTATCGCGAAGAACCATGATTGCCTGTCACCTCGACAGCAGCCAACCTTCCGTCCCGACATGAGCGCCACCCTTTCCGGCCCGCCCCATCCTGCCGATCCCGCCGATTCCGGCGAGTCTTTGGATGCCTCCATCGTCCGCGTCCTGTTGGAGACGATTCCCGACCGGATCTATTTCAAGGATCTGCAGAGCCGATTCGTCCGCAACAGCGCCGCCCAGGCCAAACTGCTTGGCGTGAGCTCTCCCGAAGAGTGCATCGGCAAGACCGACTTCGACTATTTCAACCGCGAGCACGCCGAACGCGCTTTTGCCGATGAGCAGGCCATCATCCGCACCGGCGAACCCGTCATCAACAAGGAAGAGCGCATCACCACCCGCAACGGCGCTCAGGCCTGGGTCTCAACCACCAAGCTCCCGTGGCGCGATGCCTCGGGCCACATCATCGGTACCTTCGGTCTCTCCCGCGACATCACCGCGAACAAGCTGGCCGAGGAAAAACTGGTCGAGGAACGCAATCTCCTCCGCACGATCATCGACCATCTGCCCAGCCGGATCTTCGTCAAAGACGCCAACTCGCAGTACCTGATCAACAACCTCGCCCATCTGCGCGTGCTGGGCGTGGATCGACAGGAACTGGCCCGGGGCCGCACCATCCTTGATTTTTTTCCCAGCGAACGCGGCACCCAGGCTATCGCTGACGATTTAAAGGTCCTGCTGAGCGGCACCCCCATCATCAGCCAGGAAAAATCGGATTTCGGTCCGGAAGGCCAGACCCATTGGTCGCTCACCACCAAAGTGCCGCTGCGCGACCTGCGCGACAAGATCATCGGTCTTGTGGGCATCAGTCACGACATCACGGCGCTGAAGCACACCGAACACGAGCTGCAGCAGCGCACCACCGAGATGGAAACCGACCTGGCCATGGCCCGCCAGATTCAGGAAGCCTTTTTCCCCAAGGAATACCCGGTCTTCCCCTGCGGCGTGCCCGCCGAGGCGAGTGAGCTCCATTTCGCCCACTGCTACATTCCGGCCGCCACCCTCGGTGGGGATTTTTTTGATATCATCACCATCTCCGACACCCAGTGCGGCGTGTTGATCTGCGATGTGATGGGGCATGGCGTCCGCGCCGGACTGCTCACCGCGCTCATCCGCGGCGCGGCCGAGGAATTCGGTCCGCGCACCCACAACCCCGCCCAGGTCCTCACCGAGATTAATCATTGCCTGATGCCCATTGTCCACCAGACCGGACAACCCGTGTTCGCCACCGCCTTTTTTGCGCTGATCGACACTGCCGCCGGCACTCTCTCGTATGCCAACGCCGGCCATCCCCCGCCGTTGATTCTGCGCAGCATGACCAAGACCATTCATTCCCTCACTATCGCCAATCCCGAACCCGCCGCCGGCTTGCTCGAAGGTTTTCCCTACTCAAGCCACACGGTCGAATTTCTCCCCGGCGACACCCTGCTCGGTTACACTGATGGACTGTTCGAAGCGAGCAACGCCGATGGCCTCCAGTTTGGTGAAATACGCCTTTGTACCCTCATCACCGAAAACATCGGCCTGCCCGGCAAACAATTGATCGAGCGCCTCATCCATGAAGTCATCGCCTTCACCGGTCGCCGTGACTTCGACGACGATATTTGTGTGGTTGCCGTCGAATCCACCGGCAAATCCTGCGCCCTGCGCCCGGCCCTGACGTACGATATTTAAAACCAAAGCTATCGGGCGTATTTTGCCATTTACTAGGCCTCGTCTGCCCGAAATGCCGCTTGGAGTTGCGCCTCGGCTGGATAATAGTCTGTTTTTAACCCATGACGACACGCCGTCTTGCCATCTCCACGTTGGTTATCATCTCCCTTGCAGTCGCCGGTTGCCGGGATCGGGAAATCACTTCGTATAAGGCGCCAAAAGATGCTCCGCCGCCGGCCCAACCGGCCGCCGCCGCATCCAACGGTCAAATGCCAGCCGACCATCCGCCGATTGGCAACGGCACTCCTGCCGCGACCGGCTCCGACATGGCCAACACGCCGATGCCCACCGCCAGCGGCACGGCGCTCGCCTGGACCGCGCCTTCCAACTGGACGCCAAAGGCGCTCGGCACCATGCGCAAAGGCAGCTACGCGATCAAGGGCGAAGGAGTTGACGCCGATCTCTCCATCATCGCCCTGCCCGGCGCCACCGGCGGGCTTGAAGCCAACCTCAACCGTTGGCGCGGACAGGTCGGCCTCGCTCCACTTTCCGGGCAGGAAGTTCTGGCTGCAGTGGAAAAATTCGAAGCCAATGGCCTGCAGTTCACCGTCGTCGATTACGCCGGCAATGGCAGCCGCCTCATCGGCGCCATCGTGCCTTACCAAGGCAACAGTTGGTTTTTCAAATTAATGGGTCCCGATGCTCTCGTCGTCGGCCAGAAAACCGCCTTTCTCGGGTTTCTCCACACCGTAAAGGAGAACCAATAACATGTCACCCGCCTTGCGCTCCGTCCGCAATTTCTTCGTCTCACTGCAGCTCACCGTGGTGCTGCTGAGTCTGTCACTAATACTGGTGTTTTTTGCGACGTGGGACCAAAAGGATCTCGGCATCTGGACCGTTCAGCAAAAATGGTTCCATAGCTTTTTCGTTATCGAAACAGTCGGACTTGATCTTTCCCTCAAAGGATTCGTTGTCTTGGCGCTTGTGATTGGAGCCGTCCTGGTTGCGATTAGATTGATTTGGAGCAAAAACCAATCCGTAGAAGCGTGCCTCAATGGATTCGTTCTCACCGCCTACTGCATGGCCACTTCCGGTGTGGTCATGACCTACTCCATCACAAAGCAGCCAATTCCTGTCCCGGTTTTGCCCGGCGGCTACCTCATTGGCGGTTTGCTGCTTCTGAACCTCATCGCCGCCCATATCTATCGCTTCAAACTCACCTGGCGAAAAACCGGCATCCAGCTCGCCCACGCCGGAGTCATTCTGCTCCTTTTCGGCGAACTCATCTCCGGGCTCATGCAGAAAGACAGCACGATGCAGCTCATCGAGGGCGAGACCATGAAGTACTCCGAGAGTTTCCGTGACCACGAGCTCGTGCTGATTGATCAGAGCAATCCTGATTACGATCAGGTGGTCGCGATTCCCGAGGCCGTCCTCGCCGATAAGTCCTCCCTCCAACACCCCAAGCTCCCGTTTCTGGTGCGCGTGAAGGAATTTTATCCCAACGCCAATGTCCAGATGCGTGATGCGTCCACCGCGCCGAACCCTGACGCCCCTGTCACCGGTTTGGGCAATCGCATCGCCTTGATTCCTCTGCCCATCACGTACAGACCCGACGAAAACAATCACCCCGGGGCCTACGTGGAACTCACCGGCACGGACGGTCCGCTCGGCACCTGGCTCGTTTCACCGCTGCTTGGTGCCCCGCAAACGTTCAGCGTGCAGGGCCGCACCTGGTCCGTCGCCCTCCGGCTCAAACGTTTCTATCAGCCGTTCTCCATCTCGCTGCTCAAGGTCACCCACGATGTTTATCCCGGCACGGAGATTCCAAAAAACTTCGCCAGCCGCGTTCGCGTGCATAGCGACGATGGAAAAGATGATCGTGAGACCACGATTTATATGAACAACCCGCTGCGTTTTGGTGGCAAAACCTTCTATCAATACCAGATGAACGCCGCCAATCAGATGTCGGCCTTCCAAGTCGTCAGCAACCCCGGCTGGCTGCTGCCTTACATCGCCTGCATCATGATGGGCTTCGGGCTCATCATCCAATTCGGCACCAGCCTCTTTGCCTTCATCAACAAACGGGCGTCCGCCGTGTCAGCAACCACCTGAATGCTTACACAGAGACGGAAGGAGATGCACAGAGAACACAGAGAAAAAACACCAAGCATAAACTTATAGTTATGATCCCATTTCCTCCTGTCTTACTCTGTGAGCTCTGTGTCCCTTCTGCTTTTCCTCTGTGACAAAATCTCTTTCTTTTTATTCCTCCGCGCCCTCCGCGTTTAACTCATGAAAAAGTTTCTCCCTCTCATCGTTCTCGGCCTGGGCCTGCTCTACCTCGTCGTCGCGTTATTCCCGGCTAAAAACAAAACCGATTTCGACCTCGCCGGCTTCGGCAGCGTGCCCGTGCTTGTCAACGGACGCGTCAAGCCGCTCGACACCGTCGCCCGTACTTCTCTCCTCGTTATCCAAAGCCGGCAGCGCGTCAGCACCCCGGAAATTTCGGAACCCTTCGTCGCCACTCCGACCGAGTGGCTCGCCGACGTGCTTTTCGCCCCGGCCAAGGCCGACGACTATCCCACGATCAAGATCGAATCACCCGAGGTGCTTTCCCTGCTCGGCATCTCCGAGGAAGACACCAAGATCAAATATGAGAGCACGGTGAAAAATATTTTGGCTGTGGTCGACTTCATCCCCAAGACCCGGTCCCGCTTTTCCTACAATCAGCTCCGGCCAAAACTTGAAGAACTCGACCGTCAGGGCCGTCTCGCCGATGGCGTGGAAGACCAACTGCGATCCCCCTTCCAGCGCCAGATTCTCAATGTCCGCAATCATGTGATGCTTTACCTGCAGTTGAAAACCGCCGTGCAGGTCCCAGACTCGCCTGATTTCTCCCAGGAACTCGTGATCTTTGAAAAAGCCTTGCCCACCGGCATCCGCGCGATTCTCGCCAAGAAAGACAATCAGCCACACGACGAAGATGCTGTGAAAGCCATGAAGGAAATGGCCGACCGCTTCACCTATATGGAACAGCTCGGCAACCTCCGTATCGTTCCGCCGGATATGGGCGACACCAATCCCGAGCACTGGCGCTCCGCCGGCACCGCGCTGATGGAATCCTTCGGCACGTCCAAGATCAACGCCACTGTCATGAACTATGCCCGTCTCGGCGCGGCCTGGCGCACCGGTGATTCCGCCACCTTCAACCGCATCGTGGCCGAGATGCACGGGCAACACATGACCCGCTTTCCTGTTGAACTAAAGAAAAGCAACTTCGAACAATACTTCAATCACGTCGAGCCGTTTTACCGCAGCATGATCCTCTATGTCTGCACGTTTCTTCTTGCCATATTCTCATGGCTGTTTTGGCCGCAAGCACTCAGTCGCAGCTCCTTCCTTCTACTGGCCATCGCCTTTGCTTTCACGACTGCCGGAATCGGAACACGCATGTGGATAGGAGGCTATGCTCCTGTAACGAATCTGTATTCATCAGCACTTGGTGTCACATGGGGGGCGGTTTTCCTCTGTCTCGTGCTTGAATACATTTTCAAGAATGGCGTTGGTAGCGCAGCTGGTGGGATTGTGGGATTCGTGGCATTGATCATCGCGCATTTCCTTTCACTGGCCAGCAGCGACACGCTCGAAATGATGCGAGCAGTCCTCGATACCAATGTCTGGTTGGCCACCCACGTCGTCATCATCACCATTGGGTATGCGGCCACTTTCCTGTCCGGCTTCCTAGCGCTAATTTATATCTTCCGCGGTGTTTTTACTCGTTCACTAGACCGAACCACTGCCGATGCGATAGGCCGCATGGTTTATGGCATCGCTTGTTTCGCCACCTTGTTCAGCCTTGTTGGTACAGTGCTCGGTGGACTTTGGGCTGATCAAGCATGGGGCCGGTTTTGGGGTTGGGACCCGAAGGAAAACGGTGCGCTCATTATCGTCCTGTGGAACGCCATCATTCTGCACGCCCGCTGGGGTGGCATGATCAAACAGCGTGGACTGATGGTCATGGCCGTGTTCGGCAACATCGTGACGAGCTGGAGCTGGTTTGGTGTCAATATGCTCGGCGTCGGTTTGCACAGCTACGGCTTCATGGATGCCGCCTTCTACTGGCTCATCGCCTTCGTGATCAGCCAGCTCGTCATCATGGCCATTGCCTCCATTCCCTTGGAAAAGTGGAAAAGCTTTCGCGCCGCGTAAACCACCGAGATCATTTTTCTCCATTAAAAAACGGTTTTTTCTCAACCTTGATCCCGGCGCTGGCTTGGCTAGCGTCGGACCGATGCAGGTAAAATCCCCGACCACCCGTTTTCGAATTGCTGCGCTTGTTTGCGCCGCGATTCTGCTTCCCGCCCTTTGCTCCGCCGCCCTCACTTGGGACGCCCGGCGGATCGACCTGACGGCCAAGCCGGGCGACAAGCAGGCCGTGGGGCTGTTTCATTTTGCCAATTCCGGGAAAACGACGGTGACGATTGTTTACATCCAACCGAGCTGCGGCTGCACCACCGCCGAACTGGAGAAACGCGTTTACGCACCCGGAGAATCCGGCGCGATCAAAGCGGTCTTCACCATCGGCGACCGGGTGGGCGAACAGGAAAAAAGTATTTTGGTCTCCACCGACGAGGCTCCGGACAAAACGGTGTCGCTCGAGCTTCACGTCATGATTCCCGAGCTGCTTACCTATTCGCCCCGTCTGCTGATGTGGAATGTGGGCGACAAGCTGGAAGACAAGCCGGCCGCGATCACGGCCAATACCAAGCTGCAGATCACCGCCATCGTCATCGTCCCGCCACTCCCCACCGGGGTGAGCACGCGGATCGAACCGGTGCAGACCGGCGTGAGTTATCGCCTGCTCGTCCGCCCTCTCTCCACGGCCACGGTCATGAATACTCCCGTCGCCGGCATCGCCACTTTCGCCGATGGCACGACCCAGCCGTTCAAGATCTACGCCCTCGTGCGATGACGGCGGCTCCTGCATCGTCACTCCGGAAAATCCTGCGCGATTGTGGAGTTTTTCTGCTGCTGGCGGCGATACCTGCGTTGCTGTCGGGCTGGCTTCATCCGAAGCGTCCTGATTGGAGTTGGAGCAAACCCGGTGTGGCCGAAGTGAGCCTCGACGAGATCCTGCGTTGGTCACCTCCCATTCTCTGGGTCGATGCCCGGACGGCAAAATCCTATGAAAACAAACATATCCCTGGCGCCCTCTTATTGAACGAAGACGAATGGGAGCAACAGCTCCCCGGCTTTCTTGCGGTTTGGCAGCCCAAGGCGCACATCGTCGTCTACTGCGATTCCGCCGTTTGCGATGCCAGCCAGGCTGTCGCGCTGCGCCTGCAACGCGAACTGAGGCTGACTGATGTCCACGTCTTGCAAGGAGGATGGGGCGCATGGCTGAAAACCCACCCATGAAGAATATCTTTTTCTGGTGCGGTCGACTCGCGCTGGGCGGAACGTTCGCTTACGCCGCGCTGCAAAAAATTCTCGCTCCCGCGGCCTTTGCCGCCGACATCGGGCACTATCACCTGCTGCCGCATCCGCTGACACTCGCCCTCGGACTCTATCTGCCGTGGCTGGAGATCTTTTGTGGCATCGGTATTTTGTGCCGCTGGCGCGAACGCGGTGCACTCATTCTGGCTGCGGCGATGTGCGCCATGTTTTGCGTTGCGCTGTCATCGGCCTGGTTTCGCGGCCTGGACATCAACTGCGGCTGTTTCGGCCACGGTGCGGCTTCGTCCGATCTGCCGCTGGCGATTGCCCGCAGTGCCGTGCTGGGATTGCTCGCGCTCTCTCTGTTCACCCGCAGCCAATCAGCCGACAAACACCTTTAGTTTGTCGTTGCCGCGCATTTGCCCGCAAACCACCGTTTCACGCTGCGATGCCGCTCCTGAACGTCACTGATCTCCGCATTAGCTTCCACACCCGCAATGGAGTGTATCGCGCGGTCGGCGGTGTCAGTTTCACCCTGGAAAAAGGCGAAACCCTCGGGATCGTCGGCGAATCCGGCTCGGGCAAATCCGTCACCTGCGCCTCGCTGCTCGGCCTGCTTCCCACCCCGCCCGGCCGGATTGAAAACGGCACGGCGCTCTTCGACGGCACCGACCTGCTTCGCTGCACTCCGGAAGAGCTTCGCGCCATCCGTGGCAAACGCATCGCGATGATCTTTCAGGACCCGATGACGTCGCTCAACCCCTACCTGCGCGTCTCGGAGCAACTCATCGAGCCCCTGCTCATCCACGAAACGATTTCCAAAGCCGACGCCCTCGCCCGCGGTCTCACGATGCTGGAAGCCGTCGGCATCAACGATGCCCCGCGCCGCCTTCACCAATATCCGCACGAGTTTTCCGGCGGCATGCGTCAGCGCGTGATGATCGCCATGGCGCTTATCACCAAGCCCGAGCTGCTCATCGCGGACGAGCCGACCACGGCGCTCGATGTCACGGTGCAGGCTCAAATCCTCGAGCTCATCCAAAAACTCCAGCACGAGTTCGGCATGGCGGTAATCTTCGTGACCCACGATCTCGGCGTCGTCTCCGGCCTCTGTGATCGCGTGCAGGTGATGTATGCCGGTCGCATCGTCGAAAGCGCCGACACCCGCGCACTCTTCAAATCTCCCCGCCATCCTTACACGCAAGCCCTGCAACGTTCCATTCCCGGCCTGCAGCCGAAGGGGCAGGAACTCCACACGATCTCCGGTCTGCCACCCGATCTCTCCAAGCCAATCACCGGCTGCGCGTTCGCCCCCCGTTGCGAGTTTGCCACTGAGCGCTGCCGCATGGAAACACCTGCGCTCGCACCCCTCTCACCCTCGCATCAGCATGCCTGTCTCCGGGTACAATCCGGAGAACTTTGAAACCACTAATCCACCCTGATGATCACTGATCACCGCACATAATCATTAGTGTCTGTTAGTGCCCATTGGTGGTTAACAAAATGTCTTCCCCTCTTCTCCAGCTCACCAACCTCCAGACTCATTTCCCCGTGGAGTCGGGGTTTCTCGTGCGCAAGCAAACCGGCACGGTGAAGGCCGTGGATGGAGTCAGCCTGAATGTGCAACGCGGCGAAGTGCTCGGACTCGTGGGCGAATCCGGCTGCGGCAAGTCCACGCTCGCCCGCACGATCATGCAACTCGTGCCCACAACCGGCGGTGCCGTCGTCCTCGCCGGACGCAATCTCACCACGGCCACCGCAACGGAAATCCAAGCGGCCCGGCGCGACATGCAGATGGTTTTTCAAGATCCGTTCGCATCGCTCAATCCGCGCATGACCATTTTTGACGCGCTCGCCGAACCCTTACTCGTGCATGGTGTGGTACCGTCCGGCCAAGTGGAGGCACGCGTGATCGATCTGCTGCGCAAAGTCGGGCTCGATCCGCGTTTCATGCGGAAATATCCGCACGAATTTTCTGGCGGCCAGCGCCAGCGCATCGCCATCGCCCGCGCGCTCACGCTGGAGCCTCAACTCATCATCGCCGACGAACCGGTGTCAGCGCTCGATGTCTCCATTCAGGCGCAGATTCTCAATCTGCTGGCCAGGCTTGTGCGGGAGATGCATCTCACCCTCCTCTTCATCGCGCACGATCTTTCGGTGGTGAAACATATCTCCGACCGCATCGCCGTCATGTATCTTGGCAAGATCGTCGAACTGGGGCCTGCTGCTGATGTCATCGAAAACCCGCGTCATCCTTACACCCGTGCGCTCGTGAGCGCGATTCCGAGTCATGACCCCGATGCGCAACGATCCCGCATCATCCTCGCCGGCGATCCGCCTTCGCCGCTCAATCCGCCGTCCGGTTGCGCTTTTCATCCGCGTTGCCGCTACGCTCAGGAGCAATGCAAATTGTCCGTGCCGCCGCTTGTTCCCATCGGGCCGGACAAGACCGTCTCCGCCGCGGCAACCCTGCCGTTGCGGGAAGCCGCGTGTATCCGGCTGGGTGACGTTTAGAGACTGAGCTTCGATCCATCACCCAGCGCACCTGAATTTCAAGGTGGAACCCGGACTCCGGACGGGTTTATTTGGGTCATGCCGCACCAGCCAGAACACCCCGCGCCCCTCGTGCCCGGCTGGGTGAAATCCGGCGAAGCGCATCATATCCGCATCCGGGCCGAATCGTTTACACCCCTGCCGTTAACCGACAAGCAGATGGCTCCCGCATTGCTCGAATCAGCCGGGCTCCATCACGGTATTGCGCGTTGGTATTGCCACCTGTTTTTGCTGATGCCGGACCATGTACACGCCCTGCTGTTTTTTCCGCCAGACCGAAAGATGCGCGAGGTTGTCGGCGATTGGAAACAAACCCAAACCAAGCAGCACCGCATCCAGTGGCAGGGGAATTTTTATGAGGAGCCGATCAGCCACGGGCCGGAACTGACCGGGAAGGCCCTCCACATCCGGCGGAATCCCGTGATCAAGGGTCTGTGCGCAAAGGAATCGGATTGGCCGTGGATACTCGGATATCCGGTATGAGCGCCGCCGTATTGGCAAAGGTACGGCCTTGAGGTTTTTGCCGCGCCAAAAAAAACGCCCGGTCGTTTGCACGGCCGGGCGTTGGTTCTCTTTTAAGCGTTCTGTCCCAAATCAACGGATGAAGAGCATCTCCTCGTAGGTCGGCACCGGCCAACTGTCATCCGGGCAGATGGCTTCGAGCGCATCGACCACCTTGCGGATGGCGAGGAGCTGCGGGAGCACCTCATGGCAATAGTGTGAGGCCTCGGCTTCAAGACCGCTGACATGATGGGTGCGCAGTTCGGTGAGCTTGTCCGCCTCCTCGCCGAGGCTGGTGATGAGCGCACTGATCTTGTCGAGCAGCCCGGTATCGGGCTTGACGCCGGCAGCCTTCAGGGCGGCGACGTTCTCAGCGAGCTCGGTCTGGTAGCGCACGGCAGCGGGCACATACTTGGTGGCGACCATCTCGGCCACGATGTTGGCCTCGACGTTGACCGACTTCACGTATTGCTCAAAGGCGATATCCCGGCGGGCCTCTAGTTCGCGCTTGGTCAGAATACCGTAGGCCTCGTAGGCGGCAACGGTGCCCTTGGCCGCGATCACAGGGATGCAATCGACGCTGGTCTTGAGGTTGGGCAGACCGCGCTTGGCCGCCTCCTTATGCCATTCTTCGGAGTAGCCGTTACCATTGAAGATAATCGCGCTGTGCTCCTTGGCGATCTCGGTGAGGAGATCCTGCACCGCGTCGTTGAACTTGGCCGTGGGCGCCTTCTCGAGCTTGGTGGCGACATAATCCAGCGACTCGGCCATGATCGTGTTCAGGGCGGCCAGCGGGGCGGCGATGGACTGGTTCGAAGCGACGGCGCGGAACTCGAATTTGTTGCCGGTGAAGGCAAACGGCGAGGTACGGTTGCGGTCGCCGGCGTCCTTCATGAGGACGGGCAGCGTATCGACGCCGAGGTGCATCGTGCCACCGGACTTCGAGGACTTGGCCTTGCCCTTCTTGAGCTGGTTGAACACATCGGCCAACTGCTCTCCGAGGAAAATCGAGATGATTGCGGGAGGCGCTTCGTTGGCCCCGAGACGGTGGTCGTTGGAGGCCGAGGCGACGAGGGCGCGGAGCAAAGCCCCGTGCGTGTGCACCGCGCGGATGACCGCGGCGCAGAACACGAGGAACTGCATGTTCTGGTGCGGCGTGTTGCCGGGCTCAAGCAGGTTGCCCTGCGTGGCGTTACCCAGCGACCAGTTGAGGTGCTTGCCGGAACCGTTGACGCCGGCGAACGGCTTCTCGTGCAGCAGGCACTCGAGACCGTATTTGTGCGCGACGCGCTTCAGCATGACCATGACGGTCTGCTGGTGATCGGCAGCGATGTTGGCGTTTTCGTAGATCGGAGCGATCTCGTACTGGGAAGGAGCGACCTCGTTGTGGCGGGTCTTGACCGGCACGCCGAGCTTGTAGAGTTCAGCCTCGGTCTCGTGCATGCAGGCGAGGACACGCTCTGGAATGACGCCGAAATATTGGTCTTCAAATTCCTGGCCCTTGGGCGGACGCGCACCGAAAAGCGTGCGGCCGGCCGAGATGAGGTCGGGACGGGAGAGATAGAAATTGCGGTCGATCAGGAAGTATTCCTGCTCAGGACCGGCCGTAGCCGTGACCATGGCAATATTCTGGTGGCCGAAGAGTTTCAAGATGCGACGGGCCTGGGCATCGAGGGCTTTCATCGAACGCAAGACCGGGGTCTTGAGATCAAGCGCCTCACCGGTCCAGGAAACGAACGCGGTCGGGATGCAGAGGGTGACGCCGTTGGCGTTCTCCGTCAGATAGCACGGGCTGGTGACATCCCACGCGGTGTAACCACGGGCTTCGAACGTGGCGCGAATGCCGCCGGAAGGGAAGGAGGAAGCGTCGGGTTCGCCCTGGATGAGCTGTTTGCCGGAAAACTCGGCGATAGCACCACCGCGACCGTCTGGCTCCAAGAAACTGTCGTGTTTTTCCGCAGTGATGCCGGTAAGCGGCTGGAAAACGTGCGCATAATGTGTGGCGCTGTGCTCCAAGGCCCAGTCCTTCATGGCAGTCGCCACGATATCGAGCACGGCGGCATCAAGCGGCGCACCCGTGTCGATGGTCTTGCGGATCGATTTATACGCGATCTTGGGCAGTCGCTGCTGCATGACCTTGTCGTTGAAGACATTCTTGCCATAAATGGCGGCGGAATGGCTTTCCTTGAAAGCTAGGGCAGAGGCGGGTTTGAATGAGTTCGCCGCAGAGATGGCAGCGAGACGGGAGGGACTGACGCTCATGGTAGTTTAGTTTGCGGGGGTTGAAAAACCGCATCGGGCAACGCCACCTGGCCTTGCCTTAAGGCGGAAGAGAATTGGAACGAAGAAAGCACGTCGTATGCCACGGATCAATGATTGTCGGGCTAAATTTGCGTCTTAAATGCCGGAGCAGGCATGCGTTTCACGGCGATGAATTTTGCCCGGAAAAGCTGGTCCATCACCTCACGGGCCGAGGCCGGGATACGCCGGATCAGGTCGTCCATGGGCGGCAGAGCCACGTTTTCCTCATCAGCCTCAATCGCACCGATCGCCGCGATCGGCGGGGGCGGATTGGCGAGCCGCTGTTCCGCCAGAAATGCTGATTCCTCGGCCTCACCGGGTCCAACCGGCGCACCAAGATCGGCAGCCTCGGCGGTTTCAATGGTAATCATGGTGACGGGAGTTTCTTCCTCATTGTCGCGGCTGGCGGGTTCAACCGGCCGCGTCAGTCGTTTTTTTTTGAGCCATCGTCCGGGAGACTGTCCGCCAAGGTGGCGATTTCCTTGATCAAACTGTCGATCGCCCGGGCCCGGCTGGCTTCGACCGCCTTGAGCAAAGCCACCTCGAAATTGATCTTCTCGGACAAACCGTGCTTCACCCCACCCTCGCCTTCGCGCAAACCGTCGAGCAAGCGGGTAAGCTGCTCCGTCGTCATCGGGGAACCGAGCGCCTCGCTGCCACCGCCTTTGGCAATGGAATCAAGCAGCGCCATGCGGACATTGGCCTGCACATCCACCAGCAAGCGATAGAGGTCGCGACCGTTCTCGTCGCATTCATCCACGATGGCCACGATCTGTTTGTGATCACCAGCCGCAAGCGCCGTAGCGAGCGCGGCGATTTTTTCCGCCGAAACGAGACCATAGACATCAAGCACATCGGGCTCGCCGATATCGGTGCCACAGAAGGAAATCATCTGGTCAAAAATCGACTGGGCATCACGCATGCCGCCATCAGCCATCCGGGCGATGCTCGCGAGCGCCGCGTCGCTCACCTTGATTTTCTCGGCAACCGCAATTTTTTTCAGCCGCTGCACGATCAGCTCCGTGGGAATCGGCTTCAGGTCGAAACGCTGGCAACGCGAAATGATCGTCGGCAGCACCTTTTGGACGTCGGTCGTGGCGAAGATGAACTTCACGTGCGCCGGCGGCTCCTCGAGGGTTTTCAACAGCGCGTTGAATGCCGCTGCGGAAAGCATGTGGACTTCGTCGATGATGTAGACCTTGAACTGGCCCTGCGCCGGAGCGTAGCGGACCGTCTCACGGAGCTCGCGGACCTGCTCAACGCCGTTGTTAGACGCACCGTCGATCTCAATCACATCAAGGCACGAACCGTCGGCGATCGACAAGGCAACCGGATCCTGCGGATCGAAATCGGCCTTGGGTCCGCCGGTGACATTCAATGCCTTGGCAAAAATGCGGGCCGTGCTGGTCTTGCCTGTGCCACGCGGACCAACAAACAGATAGGCATGGGCGATGCGCTGACGATTGATGGCATTCCGCAGGGTCCGCACCACATGGTCCTGCCCAACGACGTCGTCGAAGGTCTGTGGGCGCCACTTGCGCGCGATGACTTGGTAGGCGGAAGACATGAATGCCAAAAGGACTGAAAGGTGGACGGACGGAAAAATCCAGCCCGCGTTTCGATATTTTCAGACTTTCATCCGTTCCGCTGCCCAAGTCGGCGAAAGTAAAAGTGGCCAGGCACTCCACGGCACTGGTAGGACGTCGTCACCGTTGCTACCTTCCGGTCCTGGCGGGGTTCACGCGCCTGCCCATGCATGGCACCTGGCCAAGGCGGAACGTAGGTCGCACCTCCAAGCGCGCAACTAAAATAAGATTCGAAGACAAAACATGGCTGTGCGGGCCAAAAAACACTGGTCGATGGCCCAGTCAGCGCCGGTATTCCCGGCGACAGCCACTTTTCCGGCCAAGCCGGCGTAAAACAAATCTCGCCACCGGCATGACCGGCAACCCCGCCATTACACCCGGTTTTCCGGTGTGGCGGTTGGCGGCGGCGGCGGCGGTTGTGGCGGCGGTGCGCCCTCAGGCTTGCCCTCCCGCCCACGCGGCGGATCGCCCCGACTCTGGTTTTTCTTCGCCCGTTCCCTCATCTCCTGAATCAGTTTCTCATACTTGGGGCGCTGCTCCGGCGTCAGGATTTCGGTAATTTCCCTCTCCATGCGCTCGAACACCGTCTTGATCTGCGCCTGGAACTCGTTCCGCACCTGATTAAGGTTATCTCGGTTGCGCCGGATGATCGGCAGGATTTGATCCGCCTGTTCCGGTTTCAATTCGAGTTTCTCGGTAAGCTTTTTGAGATGAATGGTGGCCCAATGATCGGGAAACGAACGGTTGGCGAACCATTCGCGACCGAAACGCACCGTCACAAACACCCCGGTCACTCCGCCGCCGATAAAGATGCCCACCAAGAGCAAGATAAGTTTCCACGGTTTGGCCATCTCAAGAAAGGTCGAGAATTTCGGCGACCGTGTCGGTGCTTGCATAATCATCCGCCGGCTCGGACAGGATGCTGGAGAAACCCAAGGCCATCGCACCCACGCCGAACACCGCCGCGACCATCAGCCCGCGGAAGGCGAACCGCTCAAACAGCGCCCAGGGCGGGGCGGCAGGCAGGGTGGCGGCCCGGGCGGCGACCCTGACCGCAAAGCCAAAGGGAGCGGCAACATCCCGCGTGTCAGCCGCCTTGCGGGCGAGCGTGGTGAGTTTTTGCCATTGTTGGTCGAATTGGTTCATGACTTCTCCTTGCTTTGTAGTTCTCGAAATAATTTTTGCAATTTTCGTCGGGCCCGGAAAGCGCGCACTTTGATCATCGACTGTCCCCAGCCCGTGATCCGGCTGATTTCGGCGATGGTTTTTTGTTCCAGATCCAGCATCCGTATCACCGTCTGGTCCCCCGGATTCAACTGGTTAAGCAGCTTGTGGACCAATTCATGGGCGGCGAGCACATCGCTGGGCGTTTCGTCCCGGGCATCGGTCAGCACATTGTCGAGCACTTCCGCCTCGGTCTCGGACAGGTCCGCCCAACGCAGCTCCGGCCGGCGTTGCTGGGCGCGCAACTGGTCGATACATGTGGTGACCGCGATCCGGGAGACCCAGTGGGAAAAGGGCACCACGCCCTGATACTGTGCGAGTCGGGTGAACATTTTTAAGAAAATCTCCTGGGCCAGGTCTTCCTCGTCCAAACGGCGGGGCAGACGGGCCCGCACGATTCGGATAACCATGGGATAGAGGTGTTCGACCAAAGCCCGGGAGGCGGCTTGATCGTGCAGACGGACGCGGTCGAGACAACCCGCGAGGTCGAAGGTCTCGTCAGCCATGATAAGCATAGGAACGGAAAGGCCACGTCGAAAGAGACGATCGGGTGGAGAGTGGAGTTACCCCAATTTTCCGTTGCACCCCTGTGTGTTAAACCGACTGCGGCGCGGTTACCAAGACCTATTTATCCCAATCTTCCCGTGCGAGGCATGCTTGCCAAGCCCGACTCCTCCCGCAAACTGCCCCGATTCATGTCTAAGGAACTGCCGCCCACCCCCGCCCCCATTAGTGAAGAGAATCGGATTGGACGGGATGTTTTCTGGCTGATTTTGCTGGGGGTGGCACTGTTCGGCCTGCAGCTCGGCTCGGCGCCTTTGGCCAATCCTGATGAAGGCCGTTACGCGGAAATCCCCCGCGAAATGCTCGCCAGCGGCGACTGGGTGACACCCCGGCTGAATGGGGTGAATTATTTTGAAAAACCGCCGCTGGTCTACTGGCTGATGGCCGGGAGTCAGCGTCTTCTCGGGCACAACGAATGGGCCGCCCGGGCGGTGCCAGCGCTTTTCGCCCTCGGCGGCGTGCTGCTGACCTACGCGGCAGCGCGAAGTCTGCATGGACGGCTGGCAGGGCTGGCCTCGGCCTGCGTGCTGGCGACTTCCCTGCTCTACTTTGCCCTCGCCCGGATCATTCTGCTCGACATGGCGGTGTCGGTGCTGATGAGCGCGACGCTGTTTTGTTTCATCCTCGGCGTGCGCGAACCGCCCGGCGCCAAACGGCGGTGGCTGTTCTACGGACTCTATGCCAGCGCGGCGCTGGCCACGCTGACCAAGGGCCTGATCGGCTTTCTCGTCACCGGCGCGGTCATGTTTCTCTGGTTGCTGATTTTCAACCAGTGGAAACGGCTGCGCCCGCTGCATCTGCCGACCGGTGCGCTGCTCTTTCTCGCCATCGCAGCACCCTGGCATGTGCTCGCGGCGCAGCATAACGCAACGTGGGCCCACCGGTATTTTGTCTACGAGCACTGGCAGCGGTTTTTCGAACCGGTAGCCGCACGCGAGGGGAAGTGGTATTACTACATCGGCATCGTGCTGGCCGGGCTGATCCCGTGGACCGGATTTCTATGGCCGGCCATGCGATCGGCCCTCACGGGCGGCTGGGCCTCGCGGGCGAAGAATGCCGACGCCTGGTTTTTTGTGATGTGGGCGGCGTTCATCTTTTTGTTCTTTACCGTCTCACATTCGAAGCTTCCCCCCTACATCCTGCCCATCTTTCCGGCACTGGCGGTCTTGATCGGGACATGGCTGGCAAAAGTCAGGGCGGCAGAGAACGCAACGCAACTGCGCCTCGGTCTCACGGTGTTTTCCTTGGTGTGCGGGCTGTTGGCCGTCGCGTTGTGCGTGGTGGTGACCGTGCCCTTCGCGATGAACAAGGCCCATCTGGAACCCGCCCAAGCCCTCAGCCTCCAGCCCTTCGCCTTCACCATGACGGTCGTGCTGCTGCTTGGCAGTGTGCTCGTCCCTTGGCTGGCAAAAAACAAGGGTGTCTGTGCGGCATTGGACGGCATGATTGTGATCATGGTGCTGTTTTGCAACGTCCTGGTCAGGGCGGAACCGCATATCCAGAAACCCGGCACAAAAGAGCTGGCCCTGATCGTCAGGGCCCAGGCCCAGCCTGGTGACCGCGTGGTGCAATACCATGAGTTTTTCCACGACTTCACTTTCTACACGGAACGCCTGGTCGATCTCGTTTCTGTCCAGGACAACTCCGCCAAAGGCGAACTGGAACTGGAAGAAGACGCCGCAGTCAGAACCGGTGACCGTTTCATTGACGAGACCGAATTCCGGCGCCGTTGGAACGGCCCGGTTCGCCTCTGGGTCGTGGCCGCCAAAACCGAAACCGTGAAACTTTTTGCCGACCCGACGTTCCATTATCATTTGCTTGGCGAAAGCCCGCGCCACTATTTATTCAGCAACCAACCCTGACATGTCCGCGTCCACCCGCCCTGCGCCCGTCAAACGGGCCAATACCAACGCCGCTCCGGCCCAAACCGCCCTGCCCTTTTTGCCGTTCACCCGGCCGACGATCGATGACGAAACAATCGCCGGGGTCGCTGAGGTGTTGCGCTCGGGCTGGATCACCTCCGGTCCGCAAGTGAAGGCCTTCGAGGCGAAACTCTCCGAACTCTTCGGCGGTCGTCCTGTGCGCACCTTCAACTCCGGCACCTGTACGATGGAGATCGCCCTGCGCATCGCGGGCATCGGTCCCGGCCACGAAGTCATCACCACGCCGCTCTCCTGGGTCGCCACCAGCAATGTCATCCTCGAAGTCGGCGCGCGTCCCGTCTTCGTCGACATCGATCCGGCCACGCGCAACATTGATCTCGCGCGCATCGAAGCCGCCATCACGCCCGCCACGCGCGCCATTATTCCCGTCGACCTCGCCGGCCAGCCGGTCGATCGCGACCGCCTCTACGCCATCGCGAAAAAACATAACCTCCGCGTCGTCGAGGACGCCGCGCAATCCATCGGCACCACCTGGAATGGCAAACGCATCGGCAGCTTCGGCGACTTCGTTTCCTTCAGCTTTCATCCCAACAAAAACATCACTTCGATCGAGGGCGGCTGCCTCGTCCTGAACAATGACGCCGAGGCCAAGCTCGCCGAGCAATATCGTCTGCAAGGCGTCGTCCGCTCCGGCACCGATGGCATGGACGTCGAGGTCGTCGGCGGAAAATTCAATCTCACCGATGTCGCCGCCCGCGTCGGTCTCGGCCAGTTGCCGCATCTCGAAAAATTCAACGCGCAGCGCCGCGAGCTCGCCCAAATCTATTTCGAGCTGTTCAACACTCCGGTCGTGCGCGAACTCGGCCTCGGTCTGCCCCCCGCCGATTTCACCAACAGCAACTGGCACATGTTCCAAGTCATGCTGCCCGAGGCGAAGCTCACGATCAAGCGCGCCGATGTGATGACCCAGCTCACCGCCGCCGGGATCGGCAACCAGGTCCATTATCCCGCCATCCACCTTTTTTCCGTTTATCGCAAGCTCGGCTGGAAGCCCGGCGATTTTCCTCACGCCGAATACGCCGGCCGCAATATTCTCACTCTGCCGCTCTTTCCCGGCATGACCCGCGCCGATGTCGCCCGAGTCGTCACCGCCCTGCTCGCCATCCTTCAAGCCCACCGCCAATGAGCGCCCCCACCATCCCGCTTTCGGTCGTCATTCCCGTCTACAACGAGGAACTGAATCTCCCCACGCTTTTCACGCGGCTTTATCCCGTGCTCGATTCGCTCGGCCAGCGGTACGAAATCATCTTCACCAACGACGGTTCGCACGACCGCTCGATCGAGCTGCTGAAAGCCCAGTACGCGATCCGGCCCGACGTCACCCGCGTCATCGATTTCAACGCCAACTACGGCCAGCACATGGCGATCATGGCGGCCTTCGAACGCGTGCGCGGCGAAACCATCATCACCCTCGACGCCGACCTGCAGAATCCGCCCGAGGAGATCCCGAAGCTGCTCGAAAAAATCGCCGCGGGCTTCGACTACGTCGGCGGCTACCGGCTGAAACGCCAGGACTCGCTCTTCCGCACCTATGCGTCGAAGCTGATCAATTTCGCCCGGGAAAAATTCACCAGCATCAAGATGACGGACCAAGGCTGCATGCTCCGCGCCTACCGCCGGCCGATCATCGACGCCATCGTCCGCAGCGGCGCCATCAATACCTTCATCCCCGCCCTCGCCTACAGTTTTTCCGGAAATCCCGGCGAGGTGGGCGTGAAACACGAGGAGCGCCACGCCGGCACTTCCAACTACTCTTTCTACAGTCTCATCCGGCTGAACTTCGACCTCATCACCGGCTTCTCCATCGCGCCGCTGCAATACTTCACGATGTTCGCCGGCTGCTGCGCCGTCGGCAGCATTCTCCTGGTGTTGGTGCTGGCTTACCGCCGCTTGTTTCTAGGCGCGGAAGCCGAGGGGATTTTCACGCTCTTCGGCATTCTTTTCTTCCTGCTCAGCGTGGCGATGATCGGCATCGGCCTGATCGGTGAATACGTCGGCCGCACCTACCAGGTCGTCCGCGCCCGGCAGCGATACCATGTGAAGGAAGTGCTGGAAAAATTGGCGTGAGCAGACCCCGCATCCTTTTCTTCGGTTACAGTGAGGTCGGCTACGAATGCCTTTCCTTGCTGCTCGAACGCGGCGACAACATCGTCGCCCTCTTCACGCACGAGGACAACCCGCACGAGAAAATCTGGTTCAAGACGCCCGCCCTCGCCGCGCGCGAAAAAGGCGTGCCGGTTTTCACGCCGGAGAAAATCACCACGCCCGAGTGGCTGGAGCGCATCGCGGCGCTGAAGCCCGACCTGCTTCTTTCTGTTTACTACCGGAACATGATCAGTACGAAAATCCTCGGGCTGGCTCCGCTCGGCGCCTTCAACGTGCACGGCTCTCTTCTCCCCAAATATCGCGGCCGCGCTCCGATCAACTGGGCCGTGCTGCACGGCGAGCCACGCATCGGCATGACCCTTCACCGCATGGTCAAAAGCGCCGACGCCGGTCCCATCATCGATCAGGAGGGCGTGGACATCGGCCCGCGCGACACCGCCGAACAGGCCTTCCGCAAAGTCCTCCCCTGTGCCCGCCGCGTGCTCGCCCACCAGATCGACGCGCTCCTCGCCGGCACCGCCCATGAAACGCCGCAGGACGAATCCCAAGTCACCTATTTCGGCGGACGCAAACCCGAGGACGGCCGGATCGACTGGAAGCAAACCTCCCGACAAATCTTCAACCTCATCCGCGCCGTCACCGATCCCTATCCCGGTGCTTTCACGGATGTGAACGGCTGCCGACTGATGGTCTGGTGGGCCGAATTTGATTCTCCCGCCACAAGCCAGTTTGTAGGGCCGCCGCTTGTCGGCGCGTCGGTTCACGGCTCGGCCACAAGGGCCGGCCCTACCGTCAAACGACCTGTTCCCGGAGAAATACTTTCGCTCACCCCGCTCGTCATCGCCACCGGCGACGGCGCTTTGGAATGCACCCGCACCGAATGGCGCGGCTCACCGCCACCGGCTTTGCAGGTGGGGCAGGTGGTGTGATCCGTTATTTTTCTTTCCGACCGGCACTCATTATTCTTTCGTGTCTTTTCCCATTTTTCGTGATTAATCCGTCCTAACTTATGCCCCTCAAAGTCCTCATCCTCGGCGCCAATGGTTTCATCGGCAGCTCCCTCACTCATGCGATTCTGAAAAAGAAAGACTGGGAGGTATACGGCATGGATGTGGGCGACAACAAGCTCGGCGACAGCCTGGGCAACCCGCGCTTCAAATTCGTCGAGGGCGATGTGATGATCTCCCACGAGTGGATCGAGTATCATGTCAAGAAATGCGATGTCGTGGTCCCGCTCGTCGCCATCGCCAACCCCGCCCAGTACGTCAAAAATCCGCTGCGCGTGTTCGAGCTCGATTTCGAATCCAACCTCGCCGTCGTCCGCCAGTGCGTGAAATACAACAAGCGCATCATTTTCCCGTCCACCTCCGAGGTCTACGGCATGTCCCCCGACCGCGAGCTGAACGAACATGACACCAACATGGTGTATGGACCGATCGACAAACAGCGCTGGATCTACGCCTGTTCGAAGCAGCTCCTCGACCGCGTCATCTACGCTTACGGTGTGCGCGACAACATCGACTACACGCTTTTCCGCCCCTTCAACTGGATCGGCCCCAAGCTCGACAATGTCTTCGAGGCCAAGGAAGGCAGCTCGCGGCTCTTCACCCAGTTCATCTCGAACGTCATCTACAAAAAGCCCATCCAGCTCGTCGATGGCGGCAAACAGAGCCGCTCGTTCACCTTCATCGACGACGGCATCGACGCCCTGCTCCGCATCATCGAGAACAAGGACGGACGTGCCTCCCGCCAGATTTTCAATCTCGGCAATCCAAAGAACGACGTGAGCGTCGCCCAGCTCGCCAAATACATCATCGCCGCCTTCAAGCATTATCCCGAATACCGCGAGCATGCCGCCCAGGCCAAGGTCGTCGCCGTTTCCTCCGGCAAATATTTCGGCAAATATTATCAGGACATCCAAAAACGCGTGCCCTCGATTGCCAACGTGACCAAGCAGCTCGGCTGGAAACCCAAGATCGATCTCAAGACCGCCATCCGCCTGACCCTCGACTACCACCTCGCGCACAAGGATTATTCCCTCGAGTAATGGATCGGAGGTAGGGCGGGACCGCTGGGCCCGCCGCGAACCAGTTGACGGCCGGCCCAGCGGTCCGGCCCTACCTTTCATTCCGCCACGTCCGATGCCCCCCCTCCGTCTCGCCCTCAAGATCGACGTTGATACCGACCGCGGCACGCGGGTCGGCGTACCCAATCTGATCCACGACCTGCGTGCTGCGGGCATGCCGGCGACGTTTCTGTTTTCCCTCGGACCCGATCAAACCGGTCGCGCCATCACCCGGGTTTTTCGTCCGGGTTTTCTCAAAAAAGTCGGCCGCACCAGCGTCGTCCAGCTCTACGGGGTCCGTACCCTCCTCAATGGCACGTTGCTGCCCGCCCCGCACATCGGCCGGCGCAACGAAGCCGTGATGCGCAGCGTGCGCGACGCGGGCTTCGAAATTGGCATTCACTGCCACAACCACTATCGCTGGCAGGATTACGTCCAGACCATGGGCGTGGAAGACGTGCGCGCTGAGTTTGGCGCAGCGCGCGAAGAATTCCGCCGCATCTTCGGTTGCGCAGCCCCCACCGCCGGCGCGCCCGGCTGGCAGGCCAACGCCAACAGCCGTCAGATCTACGACGAAGCCGGTCTGCTCTACGCCAGCGACACCCGGGGCAACACACCGCATTTTATCCGTATCGCCGGTCGTGCTTTCACCACGCTGGAAATTCCCTCGACCCTGCCCACGCTCGACGAATTGCTCGGCCGGCCCGAGTATCCCGACGATCGCATCGTGCCGCACCTCATGTCGCTCCTGCGCCCGGACGTGCTCAATGTTTTCACGTTGCATGCGGAGCTTGAAGGCATGGGCAAGCGCGCATTGTTTGTGGCATTTCTCGCCGCCGTCAAAAAAGCCGGCATCGAAGTCGTCTCACTGGAACAGACCGCTCGCCATCTGCTCGCCCACCGGGAAAAAATCCCGGTGTGCGAAATGATCCAAGCCCCCGTGGATGGCCGCTCGGGCTTGCTCGCTGTCCAGGTGGCATGATATTGCCCAAGGCAACACTATTGCGCGGACGTCTCTCCGCATGACCGGCCCGGTCCGGTGGCAGACCGCGGCCCGACCGGCAATACGGCGGCGATCAGGGTGATGACACTTACTTTAGCATGAACACCTTGAACATCTGCAGCGTGGCCAGCAACCCGACGCCCATGGAGACATACCAAAGCCAGCGTTTCTTCACGACCAGGCACACACCGCCCAGGGCGATCGCGATTTGGAAAAAAGTGGTGGAGAGGCCCATCTCCCGGCCACGGTCAGCCGAGTAGACGGAGAGCTCACGCGCAGCGTCCCGCTTTGTCTCGAAATCCTTCGCCGTTTTGGTGATCTCCTTCTTTTCGGCATCATAACGGTCGATTTTCGCCGTGATCGCAGCCAGCACCTTGGGTTCGAGGGCCACGCTGCCCGACGTCGCCCGGTCGCGCTCCAATTCATAAATACTCTGCTTGATCCCCTTCGCCTGATAGTAGGCCCACTGGTCGGAAGCTTCGGCCTGGTTAAAAGTCGCCTCGTTCAGCTGTTTCATCGTGGCCGAGGAGTACCCCGCGCCGCGCTGCGTGGCGATGGCCGCCAGGACGGCCAGGCAAATCATCGAGAGTGAGACGTACTTGGTCCATGCGTCGCGCTTCTCTTTTTCCTTTTGCGCCAGATGGTCGGCCTTGAGGGCCGCCACCAAGGCATTCAGTTCGTTCAGGTCAGTGCTCATGGTTGATAAAATGAAATTCCCATAGAGGAAATCTCCGCCCGTTTGTCTAGCCCTTACTGCAAAATAAGCCGGTCGCGGCCAGACTGACAAAACGACGCTTCTCTTCCCCATGCGCGTTGCTTGATTCCATGGCATGGCCTGCAAGTGTAACCATGTCCTGACCATTTGTGTAACCCATGTCCTCGGATCATAACGCTCGGATCTTGCTCAGAAATCATGAAAACGAAATTCGGGGAATAAACCGCTTCGCCTTTGCCTGAACAATCCGACCGGGTGGGGCTGTGGCCGACAGGATCTCAGGATCAAATCAGCCAGCCCGCGGTTTCACGCCAGTTTGACCGTTTCCATCGAGGTCGTGATTGCGTGATCGGTGAAACCGCATAGCCTTCAGCTCGTCCAAATCCAAAATTTCAAGTTGATATTGCTTATTTCATAATCGTGAGAACAGCTTCATGTTTATTGCGGTCGTGGGTGGTTGCGTCCGCCATCGGGTGGGCTGTTTTTTTTGGCTCACCACTTTGGGGAAACGTACCCTTATCGCGCAGCATCCTTCCGGTGGAGGGCACGGCAATGGCCCTATCTGCCAGTGCCGCCAAGCCGTACGGACGGGTGGTGCGCACCAGCCTCACGGCCGATGAACTGGGCGCGGTGATGGAATTCGACCTTGCGCTAAAATTACCAAATCAGGACGAATTGAATGCCCGGATCAGCCGGGGTGAGCTGCTTTCTCCGGCTGACCTTGAGGCCTATTTGCCGACGAAGGCCGATTATGACAGTATCCGCTCCTGGTTGGTGGCGCAGGGTTTCAAGATCAGTTTGGACGCCACCACCCGACATGCGATTTTTGCCAAGGGAACCAATGCCAGGGTAGCCGCCGTGTTCGGAGTGACACTGGCGAGAGTCACCACGGCCGATGGCGAATTCACCTCGGCCGTTTCGGAGCCATCACTCCCCGATGAAGTCGCCGGTCCCGTGGCCGGCATCAGGGGTTTGCAGCCGCACATCGTGCGCCATCCCCACCGGTCGCAAAAAGCGCTGCAACTGACGTCGAACACCTATTGGGCCATCACTCCAGCGGCTGTAGCCGCCACTTATCAGGCCCCCGCCAGTCTGTCCGGCAGTGGGCAGACCATCGCCGTCGTCGGCGCTTCGAGCGTGAAAAACTCCGATCTGACTTCCTTTTGGAACGACTGCGGGATACCCCAGTCCTTGACCAATATCAGCACGGTGAATGTCGGCGCTGGTCCCGGCAGCGACGTCACCGACCAAGACGAAGTATCCATGGATGTGGAATGGACCAGCGGTTTCGCCCCCGGCGCGCAGGTCCGGCTTTATGCCACTCCCTATCCGATGGATTCCAATGGCGAGGCCAGGGCCTACACGCAGATTCTCAATGATCTTGCGACCCATCCAACCATCCATCAGGTGACCGAGAGCTATGGTGGCACGGAGGCCCCCTTCTTGCTGAACCACGGCGATTCGGCGCTGCCACTACTGGCCGCCCAAGGGGTCACCTGTTTTGCCTCATCGGGGGATGGTGGCTCCAACGCCAACGCTACATCGGGTGCCTACGACCCGACGGCACCACTCTCCGTGGAATATCCGGCCGTCGATCCCAACATGACGGGCGTCGGCGGCACGACCATCCAATATCTAACAAGTCAAAACGGCTCCCCCTCGCTTCCGGAAGTCGCTTGGTCGGTCGGGGCGTCAGGCAGCAGCGGCACCAGTGGCGGTATCAGTACCATCTTCACGCGACCCGGTTGGCAATCGGCCCCGGGCATGCCCACGGGCACGATGCGCTGCGTGCCTGATGTCGCTGCGTTGGCCGACACTGCAATCACAAACAATGATAATGTCCATATGGGCCCAATTTTCTGGGTCGCTGGCAACGCCAAGATCGGCGGCGGCACCAGCTTGTCTTCTCCGATCTGGGCGGCCACCTGCGCTTTGATCAACCAGGCTCGCGCAAACCTCAGTCAGTCGCCAGTCGGATTTTTAAATCCCAAGCTATACCAGGCAGCGGGAACCTCGTGCTTCACGGATATCACCAGCGGAACAAACGGCGCCTATCAGGCCGGGACCGGCTATGATTTATGCACCGGACTCGGCTCCCCCTCGATTGCCAATCTGGTCACTTTTCTCACTCGCCTTCCCGGATTCCCGACGATCACGACCCAACCTGCGGGCCAGAGCATCACCAACGGCAATTCAGTCTCCTGCACCGTGGTCGCCACCGGTTCACCGACGCCGACCTACCAGTGGCTGAAAAACAATGTGGACATCAGTGGTGCCACCAACAGCACATTCACCATCGCCAGTGTCTCGCCCAGTGATGCCGGCAGTTACACTGTGATCGTGACCAACTCGATCGGTTCGGTGACCAGCAATGCGGCTGTTTTGACCGTGCTCGTCGGCCCGTTCAATGCCGTCATCACGATTACCGTCCAATAAGCACCAACGGTTTTACTGGGACGGCAGGTGGAGGCGACACCAGATGTCTTCGCCGGTCTGAGCGGCCATCTGCGCTTTGATCAACAAGACTCGCGCAAACCTTAGCCGGAAGGAACCCACCCTAACCAGCCCGTTTTTTTTCATCTTGTTTGGGACAGCGGAGGCAGCGCAGTCAGGGGAGGGATGCGGCTTGCAATTGTCATAACCCCCGACCGCAGATCTCTCGCCCGGTGTTTCGGATTTCGTTTTCCTTCGGTCTGACTGAAACACGGGAGACACCGACTCGCCTCGTGGCATTCACCAACGCCAGCGACATCCAACTATCAGTGGCCGATAAAAGCCGGGGAAAATGTCATGATCCCCATCTATATCATTTTGCGCCGCACTTTAGCCGGCGGCGTTTATCTCCCCGCAAAAAAAGCCCGGGCGGTCAGGCCCGGGCGGAAATGTTTTTCGACCGTGAGCCGATGATTATTTCGTCGCGTCCTTGGCGGCCTGCTTCTCGGCCTTTTTGGCATCGAGTTCCGCCTGGTGTTTCTCCTTCTCCGCCTTGCGGGCGGCTTTCTCGGCTTCAATGTCTGCCTGCATCTTTTCCTTTTCCTCGGGGTCGAGCTTCCCGTTGTGATTGACGTCGTACTTCGCCAGCAGGGCCTTTTTCTTCTCCTCGCGCTTTTCCCTGCTTTCCTCCTTCATCTCGGCTTTTTCCGCATCGCTGAGTTTGCCGTCCTTGTCGGTATCGAACTTTTCCTGCGCCTTGGAAAGAGGTTTGTCTTTCGGGGCGGTGGCATCGTCGGCTCGAACCAAGGGGGTGGCGGCCAAAAGTGCCAGCACAATGGCCGGCACGAAGAAACAACGGGGTAGCATGAATTTCATGGGACGGACACCATGTCAGACAGCCGCGGCACATTCAAACCCGACTAAGACCGGAGAACAGGCCAATTCAGGGCTTGACGACCAGTTGCGTGCAATTTTCCGGTTGAAAATATTGCCGCGCGAAAGCCTGCAGCAGAGCGGGCGTCACCGCCTCGATATGCCCCTCGTAATTGCGCCAGTCATTCGCCGGCAGACCGCAAACGACGCTGTGCGCGGCTTGCAGGGCGCGGGACGAATTGGTCTGCAGCGCCATGCGTTTGCCGGCCTTGAGCCGTGTCTGGCAGCGGCGCAATTCCTCGGTTGTCACGCCGCCTGATTGCACCCGCGCGATCTCCAGGGCGAATTCCTCCAGCACCTCGCGATAGCGCTCGGGACTGGTGCCGGAATAAAAATAAAACATGCCCGTCTGCATGCCGCTCACCCGGCTGGCCCGGACAAAATATGCCAGGCTCTTCAGCTCGCGCACGCGGGCAAAAAGATTCGAGGACATGCCGCTGAACAATTCCTCCGCGACTTCACCGACGTAATAATCGGGTGCGAGCAAACCGGGTCCGGGATAGGCCTGAAAGACCACCGCCTGCTGGCGGGGCTGCGTTTCGACATGGTCACCGGCCCTGGCCTGCACTTTGAAAGTCGGAATGGTGGGTTTGCCTGCCGGCAATGTCGCGAGAAACGCCTTCAGTTTCGGCACCAGTTCTTTCCGGTCAAAATCTCCCGCCACAGCCAGAGTCGCGTTGCCGGCCACCATGAGTTTTTTTTGCAGGGCGCGAAGATCGGCGGGCTGGATGGCCTTGATGCCGGCTTCGTCGCCGCAGCTCTCGATGGCAAACGGATGGGCGCCGAAGAATTTTTCGCGCAGCCGCTTCCGTCCCACCGTCACGACATCGTCGAGCGATTCGCGCAGTCCGGCGAGGGCGGACTCGCGTTCGATTTCCAACCGGGCCGGCTTGAAGGCGGGCCGGAGCACCGCATCGGCCAGCAGCCCAAGACCGAGAGCCGCGTCCCCGGGCAACACTTCCATTACCAGACCGAAGCTGTTGTTGCCGGAATAATCGGAGAATGATCCGCCGACCGACTCGATGGTCCGGGCCACCTCTTCGGCGGAACGGCTCGCCGTATCCTTGGTGAGAAGCGTCGAAAGCAGGGAATTGACGCCCCGCCGATCGGGAGCCTCCACCAAGGCCCCGCCGGCAAAAGCCAGTCGCAGGTGCAGGTTGGGGAGCTGGTGATTCGTCTGCAGCAGCAGATGTGCTCCATTGGGCAGCTTGACGTCCTCAAAGTCGAGCGAGGTGGCGGCGACCGCAGCGACGGGTGCCAGCTTGGCGGCAGCCGCCTTCGGACTGCTCGAAACCACCGTGAGCCGCCCGGGCACGAGATAGGTGCGCAGCACGCGCTTCAAGTCGGCCGGCGTGAGCGCGAACAGTTGCTCGAAGTAACGTCGCGTGTAATTGATATCTCCCACCACAACCTCGGCCGAGCCCAGGCGCGAAGCCTGGCCGGACATGGTTTTCCGCATATTGATTTCAGAGGTAACGGCCTGGCGCACCGCCTTGGCCAGGGCCGCGGCGGTGAAACCGTTTTTCGCGACCCGGGCAATTTCGCGAAGCACGGCCGCTTCAGCCGGCGCGCGATTTTCCGGATCGGCCAAAAAGGAAACATAAAAAAGGCCGCTGGTACCCGGACTCCAGGTCGCGGCATCGATGGTGTGGACAAGGCGCGCCTTTTCGCGGATCGAATCCCAGAGCAGCGAGCTGTCGCCATAACCCAGCACCATGGCCAGAATATCGAGCGCCGGGGTGTCGGGATGCGTGAGCCCGGGAATCTGCCAGCCCAGTCCGCAACGTGACACCTGCACATCCTCAAAGAGGTGACGATCCCGGCGGGCAAGCTGCGGCGTTTCATCGGGGACAAGCACCGGAGCGAGGCGGCGACGGGGCGTTTTCCCAAAGTGTTCCCCGATGGCGGCGCGCGTGGCCTCCGGTTCAAAATCGCCGGCGATGACGACCACCAGATTGCTCGGACTGTAGCGCTCGCGATAATAACCCAGGAGGTCTTCGCGGGTGTTGGCGGCAAAAACATCGCGATGCCCGATGATCGGCTGGCGATACGGATGCGTGCGAAACGCGGTCTCGAAAAGCGCGTGCATGAGACGCTGGTCGGGATCGTCCAGCCCCATGTCGATTTCACGCAGGATGACGTCTTTTTCCTTGGTCACCTCGTCGGCCGGAAGCGTCGAATGCAGCGTGGCATCGGCCAGCAGATCGATCGCCACCGGGGTGTGCTCAGAGGGAATGTCGATGTAGTAGACGGTGCGATCAAACGTGGTGTAGGCGTTGATGTAACCGCCATGGGCCTGCACGGTGGCCGAAATTTCGCGACCGGCCCGACGCTCCGTGCCTTTGAAAAGCATGTGCTCGAGATAATGCGAGAGACCGGCACCAAGATAAGCGCCTTCGTGAATGCTCCCGGTCTTCACCCACACCTGCACCGAGGCGACGGGAGAAGACGTATCGCGTTTAAGGAGGACGGCCACACCATTGGCCAGGGAGTAGCGTTCGATCGGTTCGCGCCAGAGATTTTCGAGGAGAGCGCGGTCGCGCGATCGGACGGAAGTTTTTTTTGCCATGAAAAATTATGGATGCAATGCGGGCTTCGTCGCAAATTCAGGCGGCCCCGAGGGATGTCCGGCGCCGTTTGCGGACCGGCACAAAGGGCTTCACGAAGGCATCATCGAAGTCGTACACGTCCGAGAAGTCTTCGCGGCGGTCGTTCTCGGTTTTGCTGAAAACATTGTACTCGATGAGATTGAAAACAATGTCGCCAAAATCGCTGCAACGAGTGATGCCCCAGCCATTCAGCACGGTTTTGGCCAGCGGGCCATATTGGTCGAGCGCGAAGGAGCGGACGCCGTGCAGGAGTTCCGCACCGGACACATGCTGGGATTTCTCGGTGCGTTCGGGATGTTTTTTCTTCAACTCCTTGACCGTGCAGTCCAACGCCTGGCGGATGAACGTGTAGGCCTTGCGGTCGAACCGACCGTCTTCCTTGCAGATCAACTCCACAATCTCGCTAAATTCCAAGTCTTGCATTTGATATAAACTGAATTTGTTAGCACACCGCCCCAGATAGCGCAACTCCGCTATGTGTCCTGCTTTATTGAATTGCGTCTCCAATATCGGCCACGTTTTCTTTTCCAGCAAATTTCAGACCACTTCCTCTCTGCCTGCTGGATTCGAACAGAATTCTGAAAAGTTTACCTCGCTTTTAACCTAAATACTTGCAAGACACATCTAAAAGATGATTGCCGCTACTCAATCGAACCATCCTTTAGGCAGCATTCCCTCCAAGCCTGATGCCACCAATCTGGAGGCTGCCTGCGTCCGTTTGCGGCAGGCACAAATGCGCGTCACCAAGCCGCGCGTGGCTATTCTGGAGGCGCTTATCCGTCGCGATACGCCCATCTCCATTGAGCAACTGCATCATGATCTGAACGAAAGCTCGTGCGATCTGGTCACCGTTTACCGCTGTCTCGCCGCTTTTGAGGAACTCGGCTTGGTGCGCCGCAGCTTCCAGCACAATGGCACGGGCCTCTACGAATTCGCCCACGCGAGCCGTTCACGCCATTATCACGTCCTTTGCAAGGTGTGCGGAAAATCGGAGCCCGTTGAATACTTCTCCGTCGAAGGCATGGAACGCATGCTCACCGAACGCGGCTTCACACAGTTGTCCCACATCGTGGAATTTTTTGGCATCTGCCCCGCCTGCCAGCTCAAAGCCCCGGCCCGCCAGAACGCACCGACGATTCCGACTGAATCGCCTGAACGGTAAAACCGGAGTCGGCAAAGCCATCGTCTCGCCGCAGCGGTGTCACCGCAATCACGTCGGCGCGGTTGGACGAATTATTTGATTCCTGGCTCGGAAGACAGCCCGACTTGGCGCAAGGCTTCGTAGCACGCGATCCCGGCCGCCGTGGAAAGATTCAGGGACCGCAGGCTGCTATTGGCATGGGGAATGGTGAGCCGCCTTTCCGGCCCGATGGCATCGTGCAACCACGCCGGCGCACCGGCTCCTTCATTGCCGAAGACCAACCCATCCCCGTCGGCAAAAGAAACCTCCCAAAAGATTCGCTCGGCATGGGTCGTGAACAACCATAACCGCCGCGGGCCGACGGAACTGCCCAGAAACGCAGGCCAATCGGCGTGCTGATGGACGTCCAAAGAGTGCCAATAATCCATCCCGGCCCGCTTTAGGTTCTTATCGGTGATTTCAAAGCCCAAAGGATGAATCAGGTGCAGCCTTGTCCGGGTGACGGCGCACATCCGGCCGATATTGCCAGTATTAGGCGCGATCTGGGGCTGGAATAACACGACATGAAGCATTCAAACCAGCTAGTAAGCCTTTGATGAAAAGCGCAATCCTCGCGACAGATTTCGCTCGCTCACCGCAACTCCTTGTTAAAGCCTGTGTCTGCACTGGCCGCCTTACTTGGATAAAACGTTCCTAGAAAAATTTCCGCATGGCTGCAACCGGATCCTCTGCTCCCCAACTTTCTCCCCAAACCCAGGGCAGGATAACCAAGTGCGTCATCCTCGTTGATGATGAGAAAGCCTACATCGATCTGCTGGAGCAGTTGCTCTCTTCGCACCTCTCCTGTCCCGTGCACAGTTTCACCCACGCGGCCGATGCTCTCCGGGCCCTGCCCGATCTTGAGGTCGGCCTCATCGTGACGGATTACAACATGCCGGATATCGACGGCCTCCAGTTGCTGGCTGAAATCAGACAACGGCTCCCGGCGGTGCCGGCGGTGATGATCACGGCCCACCAGGAACATTTCACCGAGCAGCAACTGGCCAAGGTGCCGAACCTGAAAGTCGTCATCCGCAAGCCATTCAAGTGGATCACCCTGGCCGAGCATATTTCACAGTACTGGAACGGGTCGACTCCTCCGTTCCCGATGACCCGCAACGACCGGTAGTCAGCGCGTCCGGGGTGCGGCCCGTTTCCTCCGCCAACATCGCGCCGGCAAAATATTTTTCACCGTTTGCGCGCAGTGATTTTCAAACCGTGATTGTCGGCGTGCAGTGAAAATATCCGGCTCTTGATTTTATGCGCGTGAAACGCACCCGCCATGGCCCGGCCAACCTTCGCGGCCTTCCGATTATCGCTCACGCAAAGCACACTGGATCCGCTGCCGCTCAACCAGCCCGTGAGCGCACCCGCCGTGACGCCCGCCTGAATGGCCGCGCTCGCCCCGGGAATCAACGGCAGGCGGTAAGGCTCATGCAGAAAATCACACACCGCGTGCCGCAAGCGTTCGTACTCGCCGGAAAGAATGACCGCCACAACGTACGCCGCGCTGTTCACGCTTTTGATGGCATCGAAATACGGCAGTTCCTTGGGCAGAATTCCGCGCGCCTTCTTCGTTTCCAATTCCTGCTCGGGTGAAACCACCACAAAGCACAGCTCCTTGCCGATGGCTTTGCGCACCACGCCGGCGAGTTCACCCGTGTGCGGATCGCACCGCGCCACCACAAAACCACCGATGACCGCCGGCGTCGCGTTATCAGGGTGGCCTTCCAACTGCGTGACGAGCGTGCAGAGATCGTCCTTGGTCAGTTTGGCTCCGGCCAGCTCATTGAGTCCCGCCACCACTCCGGCGCGCAGCGTCACGCTGGAACCGAGTCCGCGCGACATCGGCACATCGCCCTCGATGTGAAAAGAAAAACCGAATTCCTCCACGCCGGCGCGCACGAAAAACAGCCGCGCCGCTTCGTTGGCCATGTCGATGCCGGCCGCATCGCTCAGCCGGGCGGGCCGGGCGCCAATCGGATTGCCCCGGGTGAGACTCACAAAATTATAGACCGTCAGCGCGAGGCCGAGCGTATCGAATCCGGCGCCGCAATTCGAGGTGCTGCCGGGCACGCGGACCGTGACTTGGTTCATTTGACGGGTGGGACGGGACGTTTTGGTTTTCATCAGCGGGGACGCAGGGCGCGCCGGGCTTCCAGATTGAGTTCACGTTTCTTAAGGTCTTCGCGCTTGTCGTACTGCTTCTTGCCGGATGCCGTGGCAATCTCAACCTTCACCAGCGCCTCTTTGAAATACATCCGCAGCGCCACGATGGAGCGGCCGCCCGTCTCCACCTGCTGGGTGAGTTTGCGGATTTCATTCGCATTCAGCAGGAGCTTCCGCGGACGCCGCGGCGCATGCTGCGAGAGCCCGCCGTGCGAATATTCCTCGATGTACGCGCCGTGCAGCCAGACATCGCCTTTCTCCAGCCGGGCGAATGCGTCCGCAATCTGGGCCTTGCCCGCGCGGATCGATTTAACCTCGGTGCCGACGAGCTTGATGCCGGCCTCAAATTTGTCGTGCACGAAATAGTCCCGCAGCGCCTTGGGATTGCGCAGCTCGGTGTAGCGGGAGGAATCATGGACCTTGGCGGACATGGGAACAGATGACTATTGCGGTACGATTGCGGGGTCGGCAAACAAAGAAGCGCGGCCAGTGTGCCGCGCTTCGTCATATTGAAAAGTGATAGTCCCGGATGATTCAGGGAGCGACCATGAGCTCGTAGCTGATCTTGCCTTCGATGACTTCGCGCAGGGCGATGTCCTCGGGGCTCAGCTTTTCGAGCGATTCCACGAGGGGACGGCTGCCCCGGCGGAGTTGCTTCACGCGGCGCGAAACCACGTTGATCAGGATATTCGGGTCCTGGATGATTTTCTGGGCGTCCTTGATGTATTCGTCTCTCATGGGTTGGAAAAATGGAAGGGATAGCCCTACTTTTGGCCCGGAGTGCGTCAAGGGTGAAATCCATCCTTCGCCGTCCGCAATAATTCCGGAATTCCAACCCGTAAAGGCCTGGACGTGATTTCGCTTTGCAGAACAACGCCCACCGCATTCACTTAACCCCATGTTTATCGCCTGGACCACCACCGCCACTCGTGCCGACGCCGATCGCCTGGCTCGCGGAGCGGTGGAAATGCACCTGGCGGTATGCACCCAGATCGACGGCCCGATAACCTCGCACTACCATGAGGCCGGCCGGTTGCAGCAGGCCGAGGAATACCGCGTCTGGTTTAAATATCTGCCGGCCAACGCTTCCTCCCTCAATAATTGGATCCACGCCCATCATCCGTACACCACGCCCCAGTGGATTGAAGTCAGTGCTGAATCTGTGGGAGAAAAGTACTTGTCATGGGCAATTGCGAACTCTACACCCCCACCCTTTCGCACCTCGAATCAACCATAAACGAAACACCTTTTATGTCCCAACATCCCAGCCTCAAGCCATCCGGCGGCGGTCTCGTCTCCAAACGCAATGTCCTCAAACGCTTCGAGCGCGTGGCCATTCTCAAAAAACGCGGCCAGTGGAAAGAGGGCGAACGCGTCCAGGGTCTGCGCAAGACCAAGGCTGACGTCTAAGCCATAATCATTTCTCTGAAGGCGGGCCCGCATGCCCGCCTTTTTTGTTTATGCACGACCTGTTCAAACCACTCATCGAGTGGTATTCCCATTCCTTGGAGTCCGGCGGCTATCCGCTGATTGTTCTCCTGATGTTCATCGAGAGCACGTTTTTGCCTCTGCCCAGCGAGCTTATCATCCCGCCCGCAGCCTACCTGGCTTACACCAAAGGTGAGATGAGCATGGTTGGCATCGTCATCGCCGGCGCTTTGGGTTCATGGCTTGGCGCCACGACGATGTATTGGGCATCGCGCCTCGCCGGACGTCCGCTGGTGCTTAAATTCGGAAAATACTTTCTCGTCCCGCCGGAAAAAGTCGAGAAAGCCGAACGATGGGCCTCGGCCTATGGCAACTTCGGCATCTTCGCCTCGCGCCTTTTGCCGGTCGTGCGCCATCTTATCGGCATTCCCGCCGGCATCGTGCAGATGAATTACTGGAAGTTTTCCTTGTGGACCATCGTGGGCTCTTCCCTCTGGTGCGGCGTACTCTGCTGGCTCGGGGTCAAAGCCGGACAGGATGCCGACCTCATGCGCGGCGATCTGCACGCTGTCACCCTGTGGGCTGCGGGCATTCTGACAGTACTCGGTGTTTTCTACTGGTTCTTTGTTCACCGCCACATGCAGGCGGAGAAGAAGTAACCCGGACCTGCCTCCGACAGTTCAAGTCGCGCGAAGTGTAATTCTCCCTCGAGCTTAAAACCGGCTTGAACTCCCGGTTCATTGTTCGAAAGCTGGCCCCACGTTTCTTGCGAGTGTAGCACAATGGATAGTGTAGTAGCCTCCGAAGCTATTGATCCCGGTTCGACTCCGGGCACTCGCACCAAATTTCAGTCCGAAGCGGATTAAAATTTTCTCTCTGTCTTGTCCTCCATATCTCGTAGAGCGACGGAGAAAAACTTTCTTCCCTTGCGGATAATGGCCGACAGCACGGCCCCCGATGTGACGCTTCAAATTCTTCGCCATGCACTCGCATTTGACGCATGGCCGATCCCGACTATAACGGATCAACCCCATGCCAACCCCACCTCTCGGCTTCGCCATCGTCGGCACCGGCATGATCGCCGGCTACCATGCCCAGGCCATCGCCCAAACCTCCGGTGCCCGCCTCGTCGGCGTCGTCAGCCGTTCCCCTGAAAGTGGCCGCGCCTTCGCGGCCAAACACGGCATCCCCATCATCACCGCCACCGTCGAGGAAATGGCCGCACGCTCCGACATCCATGTGATCAATGTCACCACGCCGAGCGGTGCGCATCTCGATCCCGCTCTCGCCGCCATCCGCGCCGGAAAACACGTGGTGATCGAAAAACCCGTCGAAACCACTCCGGCTCGCGCCGACCAGATCATCGCCGCTGCCGATAAAGCCGGCGTGAAAGTCGCCGTCATTTTTCAAGGGCGTTTCGGCACCGGCGCCCAAACCCTTAAAGCCGCGATCGATGCCGGTCGCTTCGGCCGCCTCGTCCTCTGCAGCGCCTACGTCAAATGGCACCGCACGGCCGAATACTACAAAACCCCGTGGAAAGGCACCTGGGCTCTCGATGGCGGCGGGGCCCTCATCAATCAGGCCAGCCACGGCGTTGACCTCTTGCAATGGTTTGCCGGCCTCCCGTCCGAAGTCTTCGCCTGGACCACCCGCCGCGTCCACACCGGTATTCAGGCCGATGATACGACTGTCGCCACCTTGAAGTTTCCCGACGGTTTTCTCGGCACCATCGAAGCCAGCACCGCACTCTGGCCCGGTTGGTCCCGTCGCATCGAGATTTGCGGCGAGCACGGTTCCGTCTGTCTCGAAGACGATCATCTTGTCCGCTGGGATTTCGCCCAGGCGCTGCCTGGTGATGACGCTCTCCGTCAAAAACCTCGCGACAATGCCCTCGGCTCCGGTGCTGGCGTCCCCGGCGGCATTTCCCTTACCGGCCACATCCGCCAGATCAGTGATCTCGTCACCGCCATCCGGGACAATCGCCCGCCCGCCATCGATGCCCGCGAAGGCCGCAAAGCCGTCGCTCTCATTCACGCCATCTACGAATCCGCCAAATCCGGCCAGCCCGTCAGTCTCGCATAAATCGATTTCCTTTCCCCATGCCCGACGAAAATCGCCGCCATTTCATCAAAACCCTCGCCGCTGGCGCCGCGACCATCGCCACTTCATCCACCACCCACGCCCAGACGCTTCCGCCCATGACCCAGAAATCCGACGGCCAAAATTACGCCCCCAAGGGCAAACCCAGCCCGGTCGTCAAGCCCGGCGAATTCATCATCGCCGCCGCCCACCTCGACCACGGTCACATCTACGGTCAGTGTAACGGGCTCACCGAAGCCGGCGCCCAGCTCAAATGGGTCTACGATGCCGATCCCAAAAAAATCGCAGCCTTTGTGGAAAAATTTCCCGGCACCAAGGTTGCCCGCTCGCTCGACGAGATCCTTGACGACCCCGAAATCAAGCTCGTGGCCGCCGCCGCGGTGCCCAACCAACGTGGCACCATCGGCGGCCGTGTCATGCAGGCGGGCAAGGATTACTTCACTGATAAAACTCCCTTCACCACCTTCGACCAGCTCGCGGAGGCCAAACGCGTCGTCGCCGAGACGAAGCGCAAATACATGGTCTATTTCAGCGAGCGCCTCCATGTGGAGTCCGCCATGCACGCCACCGACCTCGTCCAACAGGGCGCGATCGGCCGCGTGCTCCAGGTGCTCGGCCTCGGGCCGCACCGGCTCGGCACCGGCCGTCCCGACTGGTTCTTCAAACGCGAACAATACGGCGGCATTCTCTGCGACATCGGCAGCCACCAGTTCGAACAGTTTCTCACTTACTCCGGTGCCACCGACGCCACGGTGCAACACGCTGCGGTCGCCAATTACGCCCATCCCACCACGCCCGAATTCGAGGATTTCGGCGAAGCCAATCTCCTCGGCAATAATGGCGCGACAAACTACATCCGTGTCGACTGGTTCACTCCGCCCGGTCTCGGCACCTGGGGCGATGGCCGCATGATTATTCTCGGTGAGAAAGGCTACATCGAGCTCCGCAAATACATCGAGGTCGGCCGCGATAAAACCGGCGACCACCTCTACCTCGTCGACGAAAAAGGCGAACAGCATCTCGAGCTCGCCGGCAAGGTCGGCTTCCGCTTCTTCGGCGAACTCATCATCGATTGCCTGAACCGCACCGAGAAAGCCATGACGCAAGCCCACGCCTTCAAAACCGCCGAGCTCTGCCTCAAAGCCCAGGCCGCGGCCAAGCGCATCGCCGGATGATACCCGACAACGCAAAAAATTATCGGCGTCCATGATGGCGACCTGGACGTAGGAGAGGGGATGAGCACGTCTTTATCCGCTGATTCACCAAACTCTATCGTTTCCCGCTCCGTGCTGATCACGGGCGGGACTGGTTATCTCGGCCGGGCCTTGATTCCGACGCTGCTGGCCCGGGGACACCGGGTGCGCGCGCTGGTGCGGCCGGGCTCGGAAAAGAAATTACCCGCGGGAGTGGAGCCGATCATCGGTGATCCGCTGGTGGACGACGATGTGGCTCGCAGTCTGAGCGGAGCCGATACCCTTGTGCATCTCGTCGGTGTGCCCAAACCGAGCCCCGCCAAGGCTCGGCAATTTCGCTCCATCGATCTGGTTTCTATCCAAGCCACGGTCCAGGCTGCAGCGAAAGCCCAGCCGCGCCCGCATCTCGTTTACCTCAGCGTCGCCCAACCCGCTCCGGTCATGAAGGCCTACATCGCCGTGCGACAGGAAGGCGAAACCCTGATTGCCGCCGCCGGACTCGATGCCACTTTCCTTCGCCCATGGTATGTGCTGGGACCAGGTCACCGCTGGCCCGTTGTGCTGCTGCCCGTTTACGCCCTGCTGAAATTATTCCCACCGACCCGAGCAGACGCAGAACGCCTCGGCTTCGTCACTCTCGAGCAAATGGTCGCCGCACTTGTCCATGCCGCCGAACAACCCGCCCAAGGCATCCAGATTATGGACGTTCCGGCCATTGTCCGCTGCGCTTCCGCCCATGCGACACGCCGACAGCACTCACACAAATAGCCACCAAGGCGTCTGCTGCCCCCATAATTAAACCTACACTATATTATCGCTTCAAAACGCTCCAGAACTTGCCGCCGATCTCGCTGCTCGCATTTGCGCGCGACGTCTCCGCTGCGGCTGGACGCCGGCGAAAATCGCCCGTCGGACCGGCCTCAAGGTGCCCACTTGCATCCCCTTCGAACGCACCGGCCGGATCTCGCTGCTGCGGCTGCTCAAGATTCTGGCCGTGCTTGAGCTGAAGGGCGAATTGGAAAAATTGGCGCCCAGGAAGATATGTACGGTCTGACGATGGACGACATCGTGAAACCACAACACAAACGCGGCAGCCGTCTCCGCGCATGAATCTGCCCACCGTCAAGTATCTCGGCCAAAAGGCGGGTGAACTTGGTTTGGCGCCCGCCGGTGGGGCTTCAGTACGATCCCGCTTTCATCGCCACGCGCCACGAACGGTCTCCCTTTCATCTCTGCCGCTGCGGCCGGGAACGCGAATGCGCGACGGTAGCCGCCTGCCGGGTCCGTTCGAAGATTCGCTGGCCTCGCAAAAAATTGTTTGCCGCTGTGAGTTCGGTTAGTCGTCCACTCCAACTCGTCTCAGCGCCTGCCTTCAATGGTCTTAAGATGAGCCACCACTTGCCTCAAATGCTCAAAAACCGGTCGAGCCGCTACTCTCGCAGGCTGAATCCCATCAATTGCTCACTCACAGCTTCGAGCGGCGCCCGAGTGGACTTGTGCTGATTCTTTCGCCTCCAATGCAGGCTGACTGCGTTCGTGACCTTGGCCAGCCATGTCCGATCCTTGGTGAGCTCCAAAATTTCTGGCGTCGCGAAATGTTTAACGCCATTGGGCTGGGGATTGCCCAGCGGCTTGAGCAACCGCGCCATGACCAGAACCGGCACATCATGCGGCTGGCAATTCAGCACCCAGGCGGTCTGCTCCATTGTCAGCCGTACAGGTAGCTGCCCGTCATTCCTACCCCATGACCAGCTCATCCCCTTTCACCTTGAAGGTGACGGTCGAGTCCTCGGTGACATCGCCGGCAATGAGCGCGCGGGCGAGCCGCGTCTCGAGGTGGCGTTGCAGGAAGCGCTTGAGCGGACGGGCACCGAAGACGGGATCGTAGCCCTTCTCCGCCACCCAGACTTTTGCCCTGGCGTCGAGCACCACTTTCACCCGCCGCTCGGCCAGCCGCTTGTTCACGTCGGCGATGAGCAGATCCACAATCTTCTCAATCTCATCCAGCGCGAGGGGCTTGAAGAGCACCGTTTCGTCGATGCGGTTGAGAAACTCCGGGCGGAACGTCTGACGCAAATCGGCCATGACGGCTTCGCGCACGTTTTCGCGGATCTCCGTGCCGGTCACGCCTTCGAGCAGATGGCGGCTGCCAATGTTCGAAGTCATGATGATGACCGTGTTCTTGAAATCCACGGTGCGGCCCTGGCTGTCGGTGATCCGTCCGTCGTCGAGCACCTGCAGCAGCACGTTGAACACATCCGGGTGCGCCTTCTCCACCTCGTCAAAGAGGACGACCGAGTAAGGCTGGCGCCGCACCGCCTCGGAAAGCTGGCCGCCCTCGTCGTAGCCGACGTAGCCGGGCGGGGCGCCTATCATGCGCGCCACGCTGTGTTTCTCCATGTACTCCGACATATCGAGCCGGATGAGATTGCTCTCCGAATCGAAAAGCTGTTCGGCCAGCGTCTTCGCCAGCTCGGTCTTGCCCACGCCGGTCGGGCCGAGAAACAGAAAACTGCCGATGGGCCGCCGGGGATCCTTGATGCCCGCCCGCGCCCGCAGAATCGCCTCGCTCACCAGCCGCACGCCTTCGTCCTGGCCGATCACGCGCTTGTGGAGCTCGTCTTCGAGTTTCAGGAGCTTTTCCCGGTCGCCCTCCATGAGCTTGGTGACGGGAATATGGGTCCACTTCGAGATGATCTCGGCGATTTCCTCGGCAGAAACCTCCTCCTTCACCAGCGTGGTCTTGCCCGGGCCGGTCTTCTCGGCCTTGGCGACCTCCTTCTCCAACTGCGGGATGAGGCCGTGTTTGAGCTCGGCGATCCTGTTGAGATCATAGTTGCGCTCGGCCTTGGCCATTTCCAGGCGGGCCGCCTCCAGTTCCTGCCGAACTTTTTGCACACGCCCGAGCGACTCCTTTTCCTTTGACCAGATGGTGCGAAGCGCGGTGGCCTGTTCTTTGGCGTTGGCCAGTTCCTTGCGCAGCTCGGCCAGACGGCGCTTCGACGCGTCGTCCTTCTCCTTCTGCAACGCCGTTTCCTCGATCTCCAACTGCATGACCCGCCGCTGGAGCTCGTCGAGTTCGGTCGGCAGCGAATCGATTTCCGTGCGGACCATGGCGCACGCCTCATCCACAAGATCGATCGCCTTGTCCGGCAGAAAGCGGTCGGAGATGTAGCGGTGCGAAAGCACGGCGGCCGAGACGAGCGCGTTGTCCTGGATGCGCACGCCATGGTGCAGCTCGTAACGTTCGCGCAGTCCGCGCAAAATCGAAATGGCATCCTCCACCGTCGGCTCCTCGACCACCACCGGCTGGAAGCGCCGCTCCAGCGCGGGATCCTTCTCGATGTACTTGCGGTATTCGTCGAGCGTGGTGGCGCCGATACAGTGCAACTCGCCGCGGGCGAGCATGGGCTTCAGCAGATTGCCCGCATCCATCGCGCCCTCCGTCTTGCCGGCGCCGACAATATTGTGGAGCTCGTCGATGAACAAAATGGTCCGGCCCTCGGCCTGTTTCACCTCGTTGAGCACAGCCTTCAGCCGTTCCTCGAATTCGCCGCGGTATTTTGCCCCCGCGATGAGCGCGCCCATATCGAGCGCAAAAATGGTCTTGTCCTTCAGACCTTCCGGCACGTCCCCGCGCAGAATGCGTTGCGCCAGTCCCTCGACGATGGCGGTCTTGCCCACGCCGGGCTCGCCAATGAGCACCGGATTGTTCTTCGTTTTGCGGGAGAGGATGCGGATGGCGCGGCGGATCTCGGCATCGCGGCCGATCACCGGATCGAGCTTCCCCTTGCGCGCCTGCGCCACGAGATCGATGCCGTATTTTTCGAGCGCGTTGTAGGTCGATTCCGGATTGTCGGAGGTGACGCGCTGGTTGCCGCGCATCTGCTTCAATTCCTTGAGCACCTTGGAACGGTCGAGGTTGAAGCTCTCAAAATATTTCCTCAGCGCCGGCGGCTGGCCCGTCTTGATCAGCGCGAGAAAAAGATGCTCCACACTGACAAACTCATCCTTCAGTTGTGCGGCCTCCTGCTCAGCCTGGGTCAGCACTTCATTGAGCGCCTGGGTGACATAGATTTTGGAAACGTCCACGCTGCCCGAAACCTTCGGGAATCGTTCCAGTTCACGATTGGCCGCGAGCTGCATCGCGCTGACCGTCAGGCCCAGTTTCTCGACCAAGGCGGGCACGATACCGCCTTCCTGCCCAAGCAGTGCCATCAGCAGATGCCAAGTTTCGACTTCATTGTGCGAGCGGCGACGGGCCTCGTTTTGCGCCTCCTGCATGGCTTGGCGCGACATAGCGGTCAGTTGTTGAGAGTCCATGGTTTGAATCTACCTGCAAACGGCATTCCAAGCAAATCACCGGGTTTCTCCTCTGAAAGCGCAAAGCCATTGCGCCCGATTGTGCCAGACCGCGCGAATACTGTCACACCCCCGGGCCAAAGTGACCGGGCTCAGACCGCGCCGACCGACTGCATGCCCGCCCTGAGATAACCCAAGGCAAAGGCCATGCCGGCGTGCCAGGGAGCGGCACAGCTCATCTGGGGCGCGTGGTCGGGAATGATCACGCCTTCGAATCGGTTGCGCTGGAGAATGGCGAGCACCCGCAGCACATCGACATCACCGTCGTCAATGAAGGTCTCCTTGTAATGCGGCACCTTGCCGCGAATGTTGCGCAGATGAACGTAACCGAGGCGGTGCTGGCGCGAATGGGTGTCGACGGTTTCGTAGAGGTCGCCCTCGGTCATCTCCGCGAGCGAGCCGACGCAAAACTCTAGCTGGTTGGCCCGGCTGGGGTTCAAGTCGATCAGCTTCTGGTAGTGGTGCGGCTGATAAACCAAACGTGGCTGTCCGCGCACGGTGGGCATCGGCGGATCATCAGGGTGTGCGGCGAGTTTCACACCGGCGGCTTCGGCCACGGGCAGTACCTCATGGAGAAAACGTTCAAGCCGGCTCCATAGTTGTTCGGACGTGGCGGAGGGAATAGGGCCGGCGGGCGCGTTGGCATCGTAGACCATGTTCCAGACCATGCCGCGGGGCATCGGCAGATCGTAGGGACCTTCCATGCCGACGGAGGGAGCTCCGCCGCGGGCATGGTTCCCCTTGGTGCGACCGGCGACACCGGCGATCGAGAAATTATAGCCCATGATCGGGATGCCCGCTTCACCCATCCGGCGGATGATCGTCTTCACATTCTCGATGTGCAAAGCGCGCCTCGGACCATCGAGCAAAATATCGTGCCAGTGCGCCGGATCGAAGTTCTCGATCGCCTCCAGGGTGAGTCCGGCGGCTTCGATGTTGCGGCGGAGCGTCACGAGTTCATCAAGCGTCCAGAGTTTTTCGGGATCGCCCGCGAGGCCCCAGCCCCGGTCGGTGCCGAGCGGCTGGTCGTGGGAAGCCGAGAGGCTCTGTCCGCCGCGGAAATAATCCACGAGATGGGCGACGATGTGGGTGGCACCGGCCTGCTTCGCGAAGGCGAAGTTTTCCGGCGTGAGCATGTGCCTGTAGAGGCCGAGGCCAAGTTTCATGAAGGCGAAAGACTGGGAGACCGCGGGAGAAAAGTCACGGAGCGAACCGGTCGGACCGCAGCGAGGGATCAGGATTTCGCGTCTGGGGCCGTGCGTCTTGGATTGGGTGCAGGGACGAACCGCCGGACCGTCCGCGAAACGTCGTTGCGAAGCGCCCCCCGTGCGGAGGCACAAACAAGCACGAGGCGCTCCGGCAGTGCCGCCGTTACGAACCGTCGTTGAAGACAAACTCCTGCCGGGCCCTGACTGCAACGGGGTGACCGCCGCGAGTGGGCGCGGAGAATCGCCATTGGCCAAGCGCATCAACCGCCGCTTGCGCATAAACTGCTGACGGAGAGTCGAGCACAACCGGCATGCGGGGCTGGCCTTTGTCATCCACATAAAAATCGATCACGACAGAACGCCGTGCTCCGTCCTGGCCCGCAGGTTTCGGAGGAGACACCAATCGTACGGCGGCCAGTGCCTGATCCAGTTCATCAGCCCGGCAAACTTTTGTTACCACCGTGCGTATCCCCATTTTATCGAACAGGGTGTTCACCGTGTCGAACACATTGAGCGAAATCACACGGCCTTTGGCGGAGAATTCGAACTGCAATTCCATACGCACCCCGACCGGCTTTCCGTCCACCGTGGCGGCGGTATAACGCCATTGTTTGAGCATGCTCACGGCCTCGTCCGCAAAGGCCTTGTCGCTGTAGCTGGTCACCAACAGGTCCGCCAGATTTCCAGTGTCATCGACATTGATGATCACGCGGGCCTCTCCGGTCAAGATGGGCGAGAGGGCCAGAGCGACGGGGAATCGGGGCTCGACCGTCTGCTCAATCCGAATCGGTGTGCTTGTGGCAAAAGCGGCGGTTCCAGCAGCCAAAACCGCAAACTGACAACTACGGAAAAGTAGGCGTGCAGCATTCATGGGGAGCGAGGATTTAACCCGGGGCAATTTACTCCTGCTTCCATGAAAAAACAAATGCGAAGCAACCGAATCTCCGGTGAAAAAATTTTAGCCGAAAGAGCGCCCAATTTGCCCGCACCAGAAAATCAGCCGGGTCACGCCGGTTACAATCCGTCCGTGTTGCTGACGAAAGCAATTCTCGTGCTGTCCGGCGACCAGGAGGGAACATTGATGGTACCCTGCCCGCCAAACACATAAGCAATCACGCGGGACTGACCGCCGCCCGCAGGCATCATGCGCAAATAAACGTGTTTATAATAGGGATGATCGTCCGCCTTCACGTCCTGCCCGAAGGAAAGAAATACGATCCACTTCCCGTCCGGCGAAACGTGCGGAAACCAGTTATTGAATGCGTCGTTTGTGATCTGCTCCTGGCCGGAACCGTCGGGTTTCATCCGCCAAAGCTGCATGAGACCGGTGCGAGTCGAATTGAAGTAGATGTATTTTCCATCCGGCGAGAACTCCGGGCCATCGCTCAAGCCGGGCGAATCGGTGAGCCTGATCTCTTCACCCCCGTTGATCGAAATTTTGTAGATATCATATTTGTCGGGACCTTCAGCCGACGGCTTGCGGCCGCCGGTGTAAACGAGCCACTGTCCGTCAGGTGACCAACCATGGAGATACGAGGGTGCCTTGGGCGTGACGCGCACCGGGGCGCCACCGGTCGCGGGCAATCTATAAATCACCGACCGGCCACCGTCGTCGGCGCTGTGATGGCTGATCGCCAGTTGCTTCCCGTCAAAGGCAGGGACATGGTCGTTGTTGTTCTTCGTGGCAAAACCGGTGTCGAATGGCGCACTCTTTCCGGTGACGAGATCGTAGGTTTTGAGATGGCCCTTGTTCGGACCAGGCCCGCTGACGTTGAGCAAAATCGTCCGGCCATCCTGCATCCAATTCGGCGCCTCGAACTGCTCGGGCGAACTGTGGACCATTTCCAGTTTGCCCGTGTAAACGCTGAGGATTTCCAGTTGAGCGCCGATATAATCGCGATAAGGCACATAGCCGGTCTTTGGCGGACGGATGATCCGCACGTCCTTGAAGATCGCCTCTTCCTTCACCTGCGCGTTATGCGAACAGAGGAACAACCCGACGTGCACCTCCTCGCCCAGCTTGAGGTCGGCCATTGCACCGGTCACAAACGTCTCGCCAAAATGCGCCGAAGAAAAAACATATGTGTTCCCCCGCCGCTCGAGCTGGACGACATCACCGCCCCTGATGTCGAGGACAACCTGCTCGGTGATGGCTCCCTTGGTGCGCCGATATTGCAATGAAGTGAGCCCGTCGCCATGCACGCAGGCATCGGCATAGGCCGAATCTGTTTCGAGCGTGGACCGCACCATCCACCCAAACTTGCGATGTGGATCGACGCCCTGTCCGACAAATTCCACCCGGGCGCGGACGATGAAGTCACCCTTGATCTTGTTCCAGGCATACTGGAATTGATCGGATGCGCCCCACAGATTAACGCCAGCAGCGGTCATGCGATAAGTCTGGATTGTAGAGTCGTAAGTAGTCGAGCCGGCGATAGCCGGCGCGCCAATATCACCATGGGTGGTGAATAGCCCGACGGACGAATCCGCCAACAAGCTGATTGCGGCAAGAAATGCAGCCGCGAGGGTAGTGAGCGAACGAAGTGTTTTCATAATGGGGTAAAAACCGAAAACCGACCACCCGCACATTTAGGCCCATCGGGGTAATTCCGCAATGCAATGCCGGAAGGCGGTGGAAATATATTCAGAAACATTAATTTGCCGGGGATTATCCCCAAGATTATCACCGGCCTGCCCCCGTATTAGCCTTCATGCAAATTGGTTCACCTTTCGCTTCTGCCCAACAGGCTTGAAAAATCAGACTCGACAGCTTCCGCGCGAACAGGTTTTCTCCCAAGCATAGATGAACCGTAACACTACAACACTGCTTAAAGCCGCGCTTGGCCTGTCCGCCATTGTTGTATCCGTCGTCTCCGCCACCAGAGCGCCGCGAAGGTTCTAATTGTCCAACGACTTTAGCCCCTCCGGTGCCATACCGGAGGGGCTTTTTTTGGCCCACGGTCAATGGCCAGGAGGGGAAAAGCCCAAACTTTTCCCACCATGAAAAATACCAAAACCACATGTCCCGCACTCCGGCGTCTCATTCACCCGGCGCGCAAAGTGAAAAGCTTCAAGCTGCAGCCCAGGGTGAAGCATCCCCGGCCTACCGCTCACCGCTTAACGCCTGATGCCCGCCCTCATGACTTTCTCGCCTTATGCTTCTATCCAGGCATGGGCGGTCACAGCAGCGCGGCATGAGCGCGCACCATAAAAACCGCCCGGCCAATGCCGGGTCGGTTGGATTTTCCATGAGCGCCAAGATCGTGCCCTCCACGGATCGGCGCTCGTCGTGGAAATCATTGCTCGTGCCGAGTAACCCCGGTCGGGAGTGGCCGTCTCAATTCCTTTCCCACCCCATGAAAACACTACGTAATCTCGCCGCGGCGTTTCTCGCCGCTTCTGTTCTCACTGTCGCCGCCTTCGCCGCCGACCTCACTGGCAATTGGAAATGGACCGCACAGGGTCGCAACGGGCCCATGGAAACCACCGCCCAACTCACGCTCAGCAAAGAGGGCGCACTATCCGGCACCGTGGCCGGCCGCAATGGTGATACCCCCATCAGCGACGCCTCATTCAAGGACGGCACGATAGCATTCGCGGTCAAACGCGAGTTCAACGGCAACACTTTTGTCATCAAATACGAGGGCAAGCTCGAGGGCGATACGATCACCGGCACGATCGAACGCCCCGGCCGCGATGGGGGCGCTCCCACCAAAGCCGAATGGAAAGCCACCCGCGTCAAATGACCCGGGCCGCCCGGCTCACTTCTCCCCAGCAATGCTCTTTCGCCCCGGCACAACGCCGGGGCTTTTTTCTGGATTTTTATAACGGTTTCAGGCCTTGCCTCATTCGGCCGGACCGCTCCAAAGGACCGTCCGTTCAGCGCAGCAGCTTGAACGCATGCACCCAGTCGTTCTGCAGAAAACCCGGAATGCACCAGAGCATGCACAGCGGTTCGATCGCGCGCGCCGCCTCGACCTTGCCCATGTCCGCCGTCTCCCAGCCAAATTGATCGAGGATGGCCGTCACCTTCTGCTTGGCCGGGTCATTGTTACCGCAGATAAACATCGTGGGCTTCCCGCCTTTGAACTGCGGATTCACCATGCTGGCGGCGCCAACCGAATTGAACGCTTTGACGAAATTCACGCCGCTGAACTCACGTTGCAAACGCTCCATCATGGACTCGCCGAGGTTGGTGGTGAATTGCAACACGCCGTTCACCGGCGCAGCATCCGCGATGGGATTGGTCGCATCAATCACGGTCTTGCCCGCGAGATTCGCCACCCCGGCGGCACGCACGGCTTCCGCCGCCACGGTGCCTTTGACGGCGAGCACCACGACCTCGGCAAATTTCGCAACATCCGCAAAGCCGCCGGTCCGGCCTGAGGGGTTCTGTTTCACCCAGTCCGCCAGTTTGGCAGGATCACGGGTGCCGAGCATGACGGCATGCCCGTGTTTCAAAAATCCACCGCCCAAAGTCCGGGCTACATCGCCTGATCCGATGATGCCAATTTTCATGGCCACATCCTAGCCACGAACTGCTCCGGCGCAAGGGGCCTGGCCCGAAATATTGGCCGCCCCGGTCAGCGCAGTTTTCCAATAAAGGCCACAAAACCTTTCGCCTGCGTGTTGAGCCGATCGAGCGAGTCTTCATTCGTCACCCGGCCATCGGGGGAGAGCTGCTCGTTGATTTCCGGCAGGAAAACCCGCCCGGGAAAAAGATGGGCGTTACGGTAGCTGAAGACCGCCGCCAGTTGCTCCACCGGACGCAATCCGCCCCACCGGCCGGCCGACAAGCCGGTGAAAGCCACCGGCCGGTGCTCGAATGATTCGGGAAACTTGAGCATATCGATGAAGTACTTGAGCACCCCGGGCATACCGCCGTTGTATTCGGGCGTGACGATATGCACGCCATCGCTCGCAAGAATCGCCTCGCTGAACCGGGCAAAGGCCGCCGGTTTTTTTGCATAGGATGCGGGCAGGAAAATTTCCGGCGGCAGTTCCGCCAGATCGAGAATCTCCGCCGGCTGCCCCAGCGCAGCGTATATCCCGGCCAGTTGTCCGGTAATTTTACGGGTGTTGCTGCCCGGGCGATTGGTGCCACAGAGAAGAGTGAGTTTCATGGGAGCGGTATCGGTGTTGCCCACAGGGTAAAAGCAACGGGCGAGAAATCAAAGAGATCTTTCTCCCTCGCACGGTCGGCGGCTGCCATGTCGCGCCGCAGCAGGAGCCGGTTCGAAAAGGAAAGCAACTGCCGCGCTGCCATGCTCGGTGGGTGGTGGATTCATCCGCGCTTTTTTGCCAGAGCCGCAGAATCGCAGGTGTGCGCTTTGCCTTTTCGACGCGATGACATAGCATGGCTGTCATGCCCGACCAGAATCCACCCATCGATGCGGCGGTGCGCATCGGTCATGTTCACCTGAAGGTTGCCGACCTGCAACGCTCGCTTGATTTTTACTGTGGCGTGCTGGGGTTTCAACTGACCCAGCGTTTCGGCTCCCAGGCAGCCTTCCTGTCGGCCGGCGGCTACCATCATCACATCGGGCTCAACACCTGGGAAAGTGCCGGCGGGAAGCCGCCCGCCCCGGGCACAACCGGCCTTTACCATGTCGCGATCCTTTATCCCACGCGAATTGCGTTGGCCGATGCGTTACGCCGGCTCAACCGGGCCCGCATCCCGCTCGACGGCGCAGCGGATCACGGGGTGAGCGAGGCGCTCTATCTGCGCGATCCGGATGGCAATGGCGTGGAACTCTATCGGGATCGACCGCAATCACAGTGGCCGCGCACCCCTGATGGCACACTGGCCATGATGACAGAACCGCTGGACCTGAACTCCCTGCTCGCCGCAGCGGTCTGATTTTTCTCAACATCTCTCACAACAAGGCCAGCGGTTCTGATTCGTCCACATAAGTGCTGAAAGGCGCGCCACTGCCTTCACCCTCCATCTCGCAGACGAACAGTTCAGGATGGATCTCCGTTGCGACACCACGCAGGACACTGCTCCATGTATCCGTGTCCGGGATTGATTCACCGTTTGATTCGAGAATGGCAATGATGGCGCGATGCGGCACTCCGGCCCCACCACCTGTCCCCTCTTTCCAGTGCAAGAATTCCGGCGGGCAAGGCTCATTACCATGCACCGTCATGATGATGACTTCCGCCGCCTCTATGTCACGATTGGCCTCGGCGGAACATTCGGGGGAAAGGGCGACATCCAGTCGCCAGATACGCAGATCGGGTTGGAAATCACCTTCGAGTTCGTGCGTGAGTTGCGAATAAGTGGCCATGGCTTTGCCAACTGATTCATAATTGTCATAGAGCATCACCACGGGAAAATTTCTGACGGACGGCTGGCAGGAAGACATGACGGGCGCGGGGACAAGGGTTGATAGACAGTAACACAGACAGGGGGACGTGGCTGCAGCAGGAAGGACTGACTGGTCGCTGAGATTTTAACCAAACACCAAGCAAAGGCGGCGGTAAGCCGCACGATGGAATCTTGCGCCGACGAAGCCGCATAAATCCCACGAGAAAAGGACGACTGTGATTGACAGAAGGCGGCGTCCCGGATGAGGCGGTGTTAAAATCAGAACCGATTTAAGCGGGCTGACTTGGTCTGGTGGTGGGACGCCGTATAAAATTTGCGAGTCGCATTAGTATCACGAGTTCTGACTGAAGTACATGGGGGAAAAACCTAGCAGAGGAGGACCAGGCGACATTCCAAAAGAAAATTCCCGCGACCCAAACCAAGCGAAGAAACAAAACCCGACCCACCAGACTTATTCACATTGCCACCACCAGCCGTAGAACACACTGAGGCACATCCAGTTCACCGAAAATTATTGGGAATAAAGTTTCGTCAGCGTTGATTCAATTTTGGCCGAAACAAAGCGCACACACATTTTTAATTCCAGGTATTGGAAGAATTCCGAATGCTATCATCCTTTGGAATTTTTTTTGTAATCAGCGATTGTCAGATCTAGAAGAAATTATTCCAGACCAACTCGTCAGTTGGAACATCCAACCGCCCTCACTCATCGCCGGTGGTCCGCCGCCCTTTTGTTCACAGAGAGATCATGAAAGATAGCGAAGTATAGGGAGTGTCTTTTGACTTCGTCAGGGCTCAATGTTTGACGAAAACCCGCCATGAGTTGAGTGATGGGTTTTATGGTGTTGCTGACTGCCAACCAGCAGGCCCTGCCTGATCAGATTCAAAGCCGCAGTTTCGGAACTTTAATAATCCAACCACGGCCTTCAGCTAATGACATAAATTTCCTCTGTAAACGGAATGAAAATAGCTTACTCAGTTGCTTCGTGCATCGGAGGTTCATTTTCTCCTGACGCACTATTTCTTCATGCCTTCACGCTTCCAGAACCTTCCACCCATACCAGAACCCACGGACCCGCAATTGCTGGCTTACCTGAATCTCAAGCTGCATGAGATCGGCCAGCCCGGTGTCACCCTTGCCAGTGGCGACAGTTTTGCCAATTTTGTCGACCACTTCCTGACCCTGAGCCGCGAAAAGGATCGCGTCCTCTCCAGCCACCTTTGCCCGGTGGACCAGCGCATCCAGAGCTTCATTGCCGATTGTCTTACCGGCACCGGCCCCATCCCGCGCCTGCCCGCCATCTCGCTGGTCCTTGACCGTCCCGGTCTCGCCCGCGCTCTCTCGCTGCCGCCCGGTCGCGACGAGCATCACAGCAGCATTCTGGCTTCGCTCCGCGTCCGGCAGGGCGTGCTGCACAATCCACGCAGTGATCGACGCACCACCCAAGGTATTTTCCACGTCACCGAAGGCGGGCTGCCGATTCCCGATGATAAGAAGGCGGTGCCGGCCGCCGTCTTCGGCCGGTTGCTGGCTGCCGCGCTCAACCCGCCGACGGAACTGCTCCGCCTTCCTTTTACCGCCGCAGCGCCGGCTCAGGCCGAATGCTTCGTTTCCCTTTACCTGCGGCCGGTGGTCGTGCCCGCGGTGCTTGGTTTCAGTCCATTGCGGGCGATGGAGACCCGTTTTTTTGCCCCCGGGGCGCTCGTGGCCAACCTCGATTTCGTCGAAAGCATCTTCGGCAATGCGGGCGATCCGCACCTGCCGGAAAATGATGCCGGCCTCGATCCCCAACACTGGACCGGACACACAGGCTGCATCATTCTCGCACCCCACCTCAACAGCCTGACCAAGCGCGAAGTCGGTCTGCCGGCCCATGCCGACGCCACCGCCCGGCAGCGCCGCGACGGCATGTGCTGGCAATCCCCTGATGAGCTCTACAACGACGGTGGCGCCTTCAAGATAACCGTCCGCAACGCCGCCGGAGTGATTGTGACGCTGATCTCCGACAATTATTTCGGTTACTGCAAAAAGGAGGTGAAGACCCAGATCAGTTTCGCCGCCAACCTGCTCGGCAGGGCCGAGGAGGAACACGCCGGCGGCGCCATCGTTTTCCCCAGCGTGGATCTGGGTGAAAACTTCCAACTGAATCCCAATCTGCCCAATGTGAAGCACACCTTCGAGGAGGCCCTCGCGCTCTTGGGCGACCAGGCCGAGCTCCAGCCCGGTGGTTGGGCATGTGATCGCGAATTTCCCAACATCCTCTATGTGCCGCAGAACGCACGGTTTGATCTGCGCACGCAGCTCATCGCCTGGCGCGACACCGGCGCGAAGGAACGGACGCTCAAGCTTCTGCCCGGTCGCACCCATGTGCTGCCCTCCGGTTACAAGGTGGAGATGGTAAAGCCCGAATCCAGCCGACGTTGGCGCCTGCGCGGCACCGATGCCGAAGGCCTCCTCTGCCACAAGCCCTGCACCGTTTCCGGCGGCGGAAAATCCGAAATATCCAAACCGATCGCCGACGCCATGTTCGCCGGCCCGGTGTTCGTCAGCGATCTTTCCCACGATCTCGATGCCGTCGAAGCCATTCTCAATCGCGATTACACCAAACGTTTTCACCACCCCAAGAGCAATGTCGTGCGGGCGCGCCACATCCTCAGTCCGGAGCGCTCGCTCGGCTCCGTGGTCAAACTGCTCAGCCGCAGCCCGGATTTTACCGAGGAGTACAACCAATGGCTGAGCACCATCCCCCGCTCCATCCGCGATCTCGTGCTGCTCCTGAAGCGGCTCTACAAACCGGAATGGGGTGCGGACTGGCGCAAGCAATTCAGCGTCGATACTATCAACGCCCGTCCCGGCAACGAGCTGAAGCACAATACGGAAAAACTGCTCACCCATTATCTGCGCGTTGGCTACACCCGCGAAGGTGGCTGGCGCACCTTCACTTTGCGTTCCGATTTTTTCCCCGCGGAAAAAATCCAGGTCGAGGATGACATCACCGCCTCCACCGTCGCTCCCCGTGAACAGGTGCCCGGCCTGCCAGCCTGGGTGGCCCAGCCGTCGCTCAAATTTGTCCACAACTGCGAACTGCGGCTCTTCCAACGGCCCGACGATGCGATCGTCCGCGGCTACGACCGGCGCACCGAACGCGATTTTGCCCGCACCGGTCATTTTTTCTCCAACTACGAACCGCTCACCCGCGACAACGCACGCACGGTGGTGGAGGACGCGCTCGGTTTTGAGGCGTTCACTGAACCGATGAAAGCCGCTTTTGAGAAATTCCTTTCGACCGACGGCCCCGCCTATCTGGTCTCTCCGTCTCACCCGCGCATTGTCGACGGCAAACCTTCCAAGAATCCGCGCTATCTGCAAAACCGACCGGATCTTGAAGACCCACGGTCCACCTACATTGCCCAGACCGGCGCCAGACTCTATCGCCGGCTCGCCGCTGATTCGCCCGCGCCCTTCCCTGTGGGCTCCGTGCTGATGGGCCGCCGGCTGAATCCACCTGAAGCCGGCATCCGCCCGCTCTGCGTCTTCGGCCCGATCCATTATCAGGAAGTCCCCGAAGCGTTCATGGACCTCATCGCCAGCCTCACAGGCAAATCGCCCTCGACCACCGGAGTCGGCTCCGAAGGTGCGCTGACCAAAGGCCCGTTCAACGCCCTGCCGCCGATCTACGATCTCAACGCGGCGATCACCTCATACATTCTGACCGGACTGCCGGTTTTCTCCACCGCCGCAGGCTGGGTTGGCCCCCGTCACCGTGTGGATCACGACATTAGCCTGCTGGTGCCCGAAATCTGGTGCCGCATGACGCCGACCGAGCGCGAACCCGCGAACCTGATCGCCGGCGGGCACCTTGAAAAATGCGAGGATTTTGAATTTGAAGGCCGGCAGGTGCTGGCCAGCCGCCTGGGGTGGCGCATCACCGCCCGCTACGTGCAGACCTTCTGCGGCCGGGTGCTGGGCAATCCGAGCAGCGTGTTCGATGAGGAATTCCTCCAGCCGGAAAAACAGGATCTCGCCGTCTTTGCCGACGGAGTGGACAACATCGTCGCCGCCATGCGCAAAGCGGCGGAGCATTATTTTTCCGACGGCTCGGTCGAGACTGCCTGCCCGCCGCTGCGGGCCTTGCTGCACATCATGCGTGACGGCACTTGGGAAGGGCACAAGGCGGATGCTCCGGCGTTCCGCGCTCTCTTCACCCGAGAATCCCTGCTGGCCAGCGACTGGTATCATGCCCGGCTCGAAGCCCAGCGCACGATCGATATGCATCTGGCCGAAAGCCAGTCCGCCTACTTGGAGAAATTCCTCGCTCGGCCCAATTATGTCGACGTCGCGATGCGTCTCGATATTCGGGGTAGGCAAGAACAGGCTGCCCTTGCCGCACGCAACGCCAGCGATCCCGCCTATTTGAAAAAATTGGTCGGTACCCTCGGGGCCGAGCCAGCCATTGCGGCCGAACTCGTAAAATCTCATCCAAACCGGTAAAACCGCGTGTTCTCATCAGCCAGCGAACCACAAAAGTGTTCGCTGGCTATAATCGACAATAAGCCCGCTTGGATGCCTGCCGTTGACGAATGGGGGGCCGCTCCGCCCCGGACTTATGAAAAAATCGCTTAGGTGCACAGGCTCAGGATATAGCCCGATTTATTCGCCAGCCTTTCTTTCACCCTGAATTCCCGCGTTTTAGCCGAAACTTAAGTGGTTGAAGCTCAACTTAGTTTCTTCTCAAGCGTTGTCAGATTTGCCCGATAGTATGAATGCAACCACTGACCCTCACTATGGCCGTATCCCAGACCATCACCGACACGCACATTCAGGATTTCATAATCAAGGCGATCAAGAATGTTTGCTCGACGATGATCCGACAGGACGCGAGCTTTGTGGAAAGAACCGCCGAAGCGGCCTACACAGGTTTTAAGGACAAGGTTTATGTTTTTGGCAGCGTTGGTTTTGAAGGCGAGATCAACGGTGTCGTTTACCTGTGCATTCCTGATGATTTTGCGTCGCACGCCGCGAGCGAGATTTTGGGCATGTCACGTAATGAGGTGACCATGAGCGGCGACGAAGTCGTGCGCGACGTCATCGGTGAGATCACCAACATGACCGTGGGAGGTTTTAAAAACGCTCTCTGCGACATTGGCTTCCCCTGCAAGCTGACGCTCCCCACCGTCGTGCGCGGCAATAATCTGGAAGTCGTCTCCCTCAAGTCGGCCACGCGGCACATCTTTCAATTCGACTGTGGCAGCCACCGTCTTGTCGCGGACATTCAGTTGAAGCATGAATAAGGTCCTTACGCCAGAAATGCCCCACCCCGCTTCACCGCACCACGCAGGCCTATGAAACGCATTCTCTACATCGAGGACAGCGTGACGTCCCAGTTGATCGTCCGGCGCATTCTTAGCGGAAAAAACGAAGTCGTCATCGCCCCCACCCCCCGGGCGGGCAACGTGCTGCTGGATCAAAGCAACTATGATCTCGTAATCACCGATTTTCTGTTCCCCCAAGGTGACGCCCTCGATCTCATCGTGCCATTGCGGCAGAAAAAATCACCGTCCGAGCTCCCGATCATTGCTGTCAGCGGTTCCATGGACGCCGCCCTCGTCAATCGCCTGCTCAAGGCCGGAGTGAATGCCTGTCTCTGCAAGCCGATCAAGCCGCCGGAATTTCTGATGCTGGTCGAGCGCATGCTGCTGGAGCCGTTCATCGATCACTACTCCAATGCGGTCAACACCGTGAACTGTTTCCAATGGTTCGCTCATGGCGCCTACCACGAATATTGCCCGGAGCTGCAACAGTATCTCACCGGAAAAGACCGCAACGATCTCTCTCAACGAATGCAGGTGCTGTTGCACGAACAGGCCAGCCAAGGCACACCCCTCGGTTTCACCACGCAGGAACGCGTCCGCTCCTATCTCGTGCAACCCGGCCCGACCGCCCCCGTGGAAAGCAGCCTGCAGCCCAGCGTCTAGCCCGGTGCTCCTTGTCCGCGTGCCGTGATGTGCAACGGCGGGAATCAGGCCAGATAACACAGTTTGACTCATGGCTGCGCCTTGTCGAACCTGCCCCGGTGACTGACTCTGCGCCCACTCCTCTCCTGCTGACCATCCGTTGGCTGGCTGCCCATGCCGGCTTCCCGGCCACCCGCCTGCCCGAAAAAGCCGAGCTGCTGCTGCTCATCGCCACTGCGGCCGCGAACGAAGATCTCGCGGTTAAAAATCCGCAGAACGCCAGGATTCCGTTCAATTCGAATTACAGCGCCCAGATCCGAAACTACACCGCCCAACGCCGCCGCACGCACATCAAGTGCGACAACAGCGCGAAGACGTAAGGCACATTCGTAAGCTTTGTGCGCCGAGGGGCAGGCTGCCTTCTCCATGCCGTAACAAGACGGAAACCGGAGCTTTTAACTTGTTGCTTATCGCTTACAGCCTGCCGGTGGCGGCTTCCAGCTCCTCCCAGCGGGCGAAGGCCTTGGCGTGTTCTTTCTCCAGCGTTTCGAGCCGGGATTTCACGGTGACAAATTTCGCCGCCTCGTTCTTGTAGAAGGCTGGATCGGCAAGCTTGGCCGTCAGTTCCGCCTGCTCTTTTTCGAGCATTTCGATTTTCGCCGGCAGGGTCTCAAGTTCCTTCAGCTCTTTGCCGGAAAGTTTTTTCTGTTTGGCAAGTGGAACCTGGCCTCCGGACAGGTTTTTCCCCGCTGCGTTGGCAAGCCCGTCCGGCGACCGGGCTCCGCCTGGCATCGCCGCCCTTGCCGCCACTTTCTTTTTCTCGGTCTGCCAGTCGGAGTAGCCGCCCACATAGTCGCCCAGACGGCCATCGCCCTCGAACACGAGCGTGCTGGTGACCACCTCGTCGAGAAATTCGCGATCGTGGCTGACGAGCAGCAGCGTGCCTTGGAACTCGACGAGCAGATCCTCAAGCAGATCGAGTGTTTCTGCATCGAGATCGTTGGTCGGTTCGTCGAGCACGAGCACATTCGCGGGCTTCGTGAACAGCCGGGCCAGCAGAAGACGGTTGCGTTCCCCGCCGGAAAGCACGCGCGCAGGTGTGCGAGCGCGGGCCGGCTCAAAAAGAAAATCCTGCAGGTAACTGATGACCGCCCGGGTGCGACCGTCGATGGTTACAGTCTCGTTGCCGTTGGCAATGTTGTCCGCGACTGTTTTGTTGTCGTCGATCTGGGCGCGCAGTTGGTCGAAGTAGACGACCTCCATTTTGGTGCCGTGTTTGATCGTGCCGGAAGTGGGCGCGAGCTGTCCGAGCAGGAGTTTGATCAACGTCGTCTTGCCGGCGCCGTTTGGCCCGAGAATGCCGATCTTTTCGCCGCGCTGGATGATGGTGGAAAAATTCTTCACAAGCGGCCGGCCATCGGACCAAGCGTAGGTCATGTTTTCCACTTCGATGACTTTCACGCCTGTGCGTTCGGCTTCGGTAACCTTGATCGTGGCACTGCCGGTGCGATCCCGGCGCGCGCGCGCGGCGGCGCGCATGTCCTGCAAGGCGTGGATACGGGCGGAAGCCCGTGAGCGTTGCGCCCTCACACCGCGACGGATCCACTCTTCTTCCTGGGCGAGTTTTTTGTCGAAGGCGGCGCGTTGTTTCTCTTCGGCTTCGAGCACCTCCTGTTTGCGGACAAGGTAGGTGTCGTAGTCGCAGGCCCAGCCGGCCAGCCGGCCACGATCGAGCTCGACGATGCGCGTGGAGATCCGGCGCAAAAACGCGCGATCATGTGTGACGAAGAAAAGCGTCGGTTTTTTCTCAAGGAGAAATTCCTCCAGCCAGAGAATGGATTCGAGATCGAGATGGTTGGTCGGTTCGTCGAGCAACAGCAGGTCGGGCTGTCCCGCGAGAGCCCGGGCGAGCAACGCTCGGCGTTTCAAACCACCGGATAGCGCGGAGAACTCCTGGTGGGACGGCAGACGGATCGCGGCGATAAGATCCTCGACGCGCACATCACGCTCCCAGTCTTCCTCGTGATGGTCGTCGTTCGGACGCAGGCCGCTGTAGACAATATCGTGCACGGAGCCGGTAAGATCGGTCGGAACTTCCTGCGTCAACCGCGTGTAGACGGCACCGGGCGGACGGAAGACGTCGCCCGAATCCGGCTTCATTTCGCCGGCGATCAGCTTCATCAGCGTGGATTTGCCCGCGCCGTTGCGTCCGAGCAGGCAGACGCGTTCGCCCGCATCGATCTGGAAGTTGACTTTTTCCAGGATCGCCGGGCCGCCAAAGTGGAGGGTGAGGTCGAGTAATGTGAGCAGGGAGGCCATGGGCAGCCGGCCAACTTGAGCCACCCCGCGCCGGCAAGCAAGCCGGGTTTGCAGCTTCGCCAATCATCCCGGAAAACGATTTAATTTCCTGAAAATCCAAGTGGCTTTTGGGAGCGAAACAATTAGCAATGCGTGCATGCCGGCCAAGAAACCAAAAATCCGCTGGGGGGTGCTCGGATGGGCGCGCATCGCCCGCAACGAGGGCATCCCCGCCATCCAGCGCTCATCCAACGGGGTGTTTCACGCCCTTGCTTCGCGCGACGCCGCCAAGCTCGCCGAGTGCCAGGCCAAACACAACCCGCCACGCCTTCACGCCAGCTACGATGAACTCGTGCGCGATCCCGAGGTAAACGCGGTCTACAACCCGCTGCCCAACGCCCTGCACAAGGAGTGGACGATCAAGGCGGCCGAGCATGGTAAACATGTGCTCTGCGAAAAACCCATCGCGCTGAACGCCGCCGAAGGTCGCGAGATGCTCGCCGCCTGCCGGGCCAACGGCGTGATTTTGATGGAAGCCTTCATGTACCGCTACTCCGCGCGCACCATCAAGGTCCGTGAACTGCTGCGCAGCGGCAAACTGGGCGAGATCAAATTCATCCAGTCGCAATTCCGTTTCCTGCTCAACCGGCCCGGAGATGTCCGCCGGAATCAGGGGCTCGGCGGCGGTTCGCTCTACGATGTGGGCAGCTATCCGGTCAACTTCATCGGCATGGTGATGGACGAAATCACCAAAAGCGCCCCTGGCAAAGGGCCGCGCGCCGAATCCCTGTCCGTCCAATGTGTGCAGGAAAACGGGATCGATGAACTTTTCTCCGCGCTGATCCGCTATCCCGGCGGAGTCGTCGCCGCGTTGCACAGCGGATTCAACGCCCAGCTCCGGGTCTTTTCCGAAATCATCGGAGCCCACGGCTCGCTGGAAATTCCCGCCACGTTTTTCGGCGTGACCGGGAGCATGATCATGACGGTAGGCGACAAGCGCCGCGATATCCCTGTACCCGAAAGCGACCGCTACCAGTTGCAGTTCGAGGACTTTGCCGATGCGATCCTGCACAAACGCCAGCCCCTGCTCACCATGGAGGAAACCCTGCGGAATATGGAGCTGATCGACCGACTGCACGCCGAGATCCTGTAGGTTGAAAAAGCAAACGCCGGCCCGGGTGAGCCGGCGCGATCCATAACATGTTGGTCGGTCCGAACGTCCGGTGGGCGTTTAACGGCCTTCGCCAAATTTAAATTCCTGCGAGGCCTCCACCATCACCGGCTGGCCCCTGGCGGTCGGCGGCTCGAACTTCCATTCGCGCACCGCGGCAACGGCGATTGCCGCAAGATAGGGATCATCGGCGTGGTCAATCGCCGGCATGCGGGCGGCACCATTTTCGTCGATGTAGAAATGCACCTGCACTTTGCCGCGCACTCCCTGTTTCAGGGCTGCTTCCGCGTACCTGGGTGCCACGCTGCGGGTGAGAACGGGAACCCGGTCGATCTCACCGGGGTGGCTGGGCCGATACTTCAGTTGATCACCCATCAGCCGATCCAGGAATGTTTCCACCATTTCCTCACCGGTATGGCTGACCACCAAACCCACGGCCGACATTGTGACCGTAAGCTCAATCTGGGCCGGCACCGGCACACCATCTCTGCGGGCCGGTTGATAGCGCCATTCCTTTAAGGCGTCGATGATCGGATTCACCAAAGGCTCGTGCGTATAACCCACCACGAGATAATCGGCCAACTTGCCCTCGGCGTTGATGTCGATGGCCACCACCACTCTGCCTTCGGTTACACCACGCTGCAGCAATGAAACCGGCATTTGGGGCATATGGGTGGTTTCGACGCGGATGGATTCAAGGGCAGCGGTCGCCTGGGTGGCAGCCGCGAGAGCGCACAATGCAATCAAACTGGTCAGGGTGTTTTTCATCGGAGCGAATGGTTACTCTGCATAACACCACCTTTGTTCTCATCCCTTCTTAGCCGCGCGATGAATCCGCCGACCGATCAGGCCGCCCGGAAATGATCTGCCACAACCACGGCACAAGATTGCACCGCATCCTGTACTTGAAATGTTTCCCGAAGTTTTCCGCCAATGCTCATGATAATGTCGCAGACCCGGTCCTGTACCACAGGGTCCTGCGGCGAAACATACCCGCCGCGGCGTTCACCTTCCAGCCATGTTTCGTCGGAAATGATCTTTTGAATCACCGGAAGCTCCCGAAAAACCACTGGATCTAGATTGGTCATGGCGCTTGGCGGAAGCCGCTGGTGCAGTATCCGCCATACAATCCTGTATATCGGTGCGACGATCCCGTGATGTAGCGTGGATTCGCGGAAAAACAGCTTCGTTACAATTTTCTGACCCCACTCGTGGGTCTTTTCCCGGTAAAAAACCCGCCGATACGAGTCGATCTTCGCCACTCACCGAATTTTCCCAACGATAGCATTTGGCTCTGCAAAATCAGCCAGCCCTTAGGCACAAAATATCTAATACTGCGGTTTCCCAGAATAAGTTTCTGAAGATCAAATATCTCAACATGCTATCGGAGGAACCTGAGCTCGTATTTGTGTCGATAATGACCTATATTTTGCTCGGCCGCATCTACCCCTAGGCTGCGACCTGGCTTCTTCCTTTCCCATGATCTTACCTCCCTCGCCCGCGTCCGGAGAGTCTTCCGGTTCAGCTCCAACCAACACGATATCTGATATTGTCATCCGCCTCGCCGGTGACTCTCAGGACGGCATTCAGGCCATCGGCGGTTTCCTTGCCCGCCTCGCCGGCCGATCCGACCAGGAAGTCATGACGTACATGACGATTCCCTCCACCATCTCAGGAGGTCCCTCAATATTTCAAGTCCGCATGGGCTCCGGGGAAATCCTCTCCGCCGGCGATCGCGCCGATGTGCTCGTGGCATTCTACCAGCACAGCTATGAAAACCACCGCTCGTCACTTCGCCCCGGCGGCGTCCTCCTCTACGACAGCGATCATGTCACACCCAATCCCGACGACAAGGAAGTGACCGCCGTCGCCATTCCAATCACCAATGCCACCATCGAAGCCGTGGGCGGTTCCGCCAAGGAGAAAGGAAAAAACATCTATGTGCTCGGCCTGCTCGCCCGCATGTTTGATCTCGACGTGCCGAAACTGACCCAGCTCATCCGCGAACGTTTCGGTGGCAAAAACGAAGACATCGTCCGCAACGCCCTCCTCGCCTTCGACGCCGGCTACGCTTATCCGGCGGAAAATCTGCGCCACTGCCTTTTCCGGTTGGCGAAACCCGCCGCCACCGCCGGCACGCGTCCCCAAATCACCACCGACGGCAACTCCGCGCTCGCCTACGGTCTCCTCGCTGCGGGAGTGCGCTACGGAGCCGGTTATCCCATCACCCCATGGTCCTCGATCATGGAAACCCTCCGCACCGAACTGCCCAAGTACGGCGGCATCTTCGTGCAAACCGAGGACGAAATCGCCGCCATCTCCACTGCTCTGGGCTTTGCCTATAGCGGCCACCTCGCCATGACCGGCAGTTCCGGACCCGGCCTCTCGCTCAAGATGGAAGCCCTCGGCTGGGCCACCATGGCCGAGATGCCGCTTATTGTTGTCAACGTCCAGCGCGGCGGCCCTTCGACCGGCATGCCGACAAATATTGAACAGAGCGACCTGATGCAGGCCATCTACGGCAGTCACGGTGATTGCCCCCGCGTTGTCCTCGCGCCGAAAAACGTCGAAGACTGTTTCCACCTCGCCCTCGAGGCCGGCCGCATCGCCCGGGACTACAGCACACCCGTGCTCATCCTCACCGATCAGGCCATCGGCACACGCATTGAGGCGTTTGATGAACCGGATCTGCCCAAGCTGATGGTAGAGGCCAAACCCGACACCCGTCCGCGCGATCCTTCATTCAAACCGTATCCACTCGACCACCTGACCCAGCACGCGCCTCCTGGATCGATCATGACCTCGGGCAAATACCCGACCGTCACGGGTCTGGAGCATGACGAGTTCGGCCACCCAACCGCCAATCCCGGTCTGCACATGAAGATGACGGCCAAGCGCCGCGAGAAACTCAAGACCTTGGCCGCCACGCTCCCCGCCCCGGAACTGGCTGGCGACGAATCCGGCGATGTGCTGCTGGTCGGCTGGGGCTGCACCTACGGCCCCATTCGCGAAGCCATGACCCGCCTGCGCGGAGCCGGTGCCAAAGTCGGCCATATGCAGATCCGCCATATTCACCCGCTCGCTCCCGGTCTCGAAAAAACTTTCGTCCGCTACAAGCACGTCCTTGTCGTCGAACTTAACGACGAAGGTCTTTATGGTTACGGTCAGCTCGCCACGCTCCTGCGCAGCCGTTACTGCAATCCCGCCATCACCAGCATCACCAAGACCGACGGCCTCACTTACAAGGTCAGCGAAATTGTCGAGCGTGTTGCCCAACACCTCGGGCTCGCCGACACCACCGCCGGCATGCGCAAACACAGCATCCTCGCCACCCTCACCCGCAGCTAAGCCAATCGTCCTACTCACACTACCCGCTACTCACTACTTTCTCCTCCCATGTCCGCCACCGCCACTCTCCCCACTCCCATCCCTGTCCAAGGCGCACCCCTCACCAAGAAAGCGCTCACCGCCGACCACCCCACGTGGTGCCCCGGCTGCGGCGATTTTGCCGTGCTCGCGTCCTTCTACAAGGTTCTTGAGAAACTGAATTATCCACAGGAAAAAATCGTCACCTTCGCCGGCATCGGCTGCTCGTCCCGTTTCCCCTACTTCGTCAACACCCATGGCGGCCACTACATCCACGGCCGATCCCTGCCCTTTGCCGCCGGCATCAGTCTCGGCCGCGATGATCTCCATGTCTTCGTCTTCGGTGGCGACGGCGACGGTTTCTCCATCGGCGGCAATCATCTCGTCCACACCGCGCGCAAGAATCCGCGGATGACCTATGTCATCATGGACAACTCCGTTTATGGCCTGACAAAAAAGCAGACGTCCCCCACCTCGCCCATCGGTTTCAAATCCAAGACCGATCCATGGGGCGCGTTTGACCAGCCCATCAATCCGATGCGCACGCTCATCAACAGCGGCGCCACGTTCGTCGCCCGCAGCCACGCCACGCAGGTCAACCACATGGTCGACATGATGCTTCGTGCCGCCAACCACGACGGCTTCTCGGTCGTGGAAATTCTTTCGGAGTGTGTCGAGTTTTTCGAGGGCGCCTTCGACGCCGCGAATCCCCGCAAGGGCGGGGCTTTCCAGACCATCGACCTCAAGAAAAACGACGGTTCCCCCGAAGACGCCGCCCGCCACGACCCGAGCAACGAGCTCGCCGCCTTCCAGCTCGCGCTCGAACCCTGGCCCGGCAAATTCGGCGTTTTCTACGAGGCCAAAAACCGTCCCACCAAGAACGCGCTCGAACAAAAACTCATCGCCACCACGAGGGAGAAAACGAAAAACGCCTCGGACTTGGAACTCCTCTCCAAGACTTTCGCCCGCCTTCGCTAAAACGACGGCGCGGCAAGCCCGGATGCGCTGAGGAAACCGGTTTTGCGGCGGGAGCAGGCTAGATCGCACGATTGTCGGCGGTGTCGCATTTTTTCTGCACCAATACCGCAGGTCGACGCAGTCGTCTTTCGTTCGGCCGTACCTAAACGCTGACAGAACCGTGACGATTCGCAACCTTGCACGGTTTCTCTTGGCAACACTTTGCCGTTTTCTACCTTGTGCGCCTATGCCCCGTGCCCACCTGCGCGTCATCCTGATCGCATCACTTTTTGTTTTCGGCCAATCGCTGAAGGCAGAATCAGTCTCGCGGACTCCACCGGAAATTTATTCACAGCAACTCGCAGCCTTGCTCACGCCTTTGGCCCAGGTCATGGCCGGCCGCGACGTGTTCCCCAAGAAAGACTCACACGGGGTCGTGCTGCTGGATGAGACCGTCTATTATCGGGATGCCGCCGGCACCGATTACCGTCTGCTCCATGATGTCTATCTGTCGCACGACGATTCCGCCCCGGAAGTCATGGGCAATTCAATCATCACCTATGATCGGGAACATGAGTCCATTTTTCTGATCGCTGCCGCCACCATCCGCCCGGATGGTGTCCGACAGGATCTGGATGACCGCGCCACATTCATCCAGACACCGCAGCATGAGGCGGAGAACGGCCTCTACACCAGCAACCAGGAATTAAATCTTATTTTCCCAAAGGTGGTGCCCGGTGCCATCACCGAGTCGATCGTTCTGATCCGGGTCGACAAACCGATCATTCCCGGGGAATTTGCGCGGCACAAACTTTTCGCCGGCGGCTGGCCCACCTACAAATCACGCCTGGTGGTTGACCTGCCGGAAAGCGTCATGCAGCGGGTGCATTTCGTCGCCGCCTCGCCCTTGGTCCCGGAAGCACTGGTGGAAAAAACGGCCCCGGGTCGGACCCGGAAAGTCTGGACGCGTGATCGCATCGCGCAGCTTGACTGGGAGGAGTCCGCCCCATCCATCGAATTTTGCGCCCCCACCCTCTGGCTGAGCACCTTGGATTCCTGGGACCAGATCACCGCATGGCTCGACGATCTCGTGAAGGACCGGTCCGAACTCGGCCCCGATCTGGAAAAGGAGCTCGAGGGCTGGACCGCCGGCCTGACCGCACCCCGAGACATCATTGCCAAATTGTGTGCGGTGGTGGCCAACGACGTGCGGTACACCGGCCTGGAATTCGGTCTGGCCGGATACCAGCCTTATCCTTGCGCCCAAGTCTGGGCTAACCGCTACGGTGATTGCAAAGACAAGGCCAATCTCCTCCGCGCCCTGCTCGCCCGAAAAGGCATTAGCTCCCATCTCGTGCTCCTGCAAACGGAGCGTTTGGGACGCATCGAAAAACGCAGCCCTTCCTGGCGGCAGTTCAACCATGCCATTCTCGCGGTCGAAAATGGCCCGGGTTCCTATTTCTTCTGCGATCCGACGATGAAGCATCTTCCCGCCGGCGCCATCACGCAGAGTGACTCCGCCCGAAGCGTCCTTGTGGTTAAGGACCGCCATGCCGAATGGGTGCAGACCCCCGATTTGCTCAACAATGCCATCCGCTATGGGGCGGACCTCACCCTGGCTCCCTCCGGCGAGTTGAGCGGCTGGTTCTCCCTCAGGGCGGAAGGGGCCGATGCCGCTGCTTACACCGAGTACTACAATAACTTCGATCCACCGGAACGACGGCGAACGTTGCAGCGCTCCTTGGAAGGATTTTTTCAAGGAGCGGAAATCGTCGATCTTGATTATCACCCTGTTTCCGGGGTGGTAACGAATTTTGAAATCCGGGCCTATTTTATCCGCAAACCCAACTCCGCGACGGTGGAGAACGTCACGTTTCCGTACTCGGCCACCTGGCTGCCCTCGGTCAGCACGACGAAACGCGTGTTCCCCTACGCGACGGCACGCCGGATTGAAGCTCTGGAGGTCAGCATCGCTCTCCCAGCCGGCTGGAACGCACGGAAAACCCCGGAACCCTTCAGCGCGACCTCCAGCGCGGCCCGTTTTGAAGCCTCATGGAAAAATGAACCGGGCCGGTTGCGCGCCCACTTGGCATTTCAACCGGAAGCGGCGGAACTGTCCTCCGGAGATTATGCGGTTTTCCAACGATCCGTCCGGGCCTTGCGCTCTTGGTTGGAGCAACCGGCGCAAGTGGCCCGCGGCGAAAACGCCACCACTGCTCCCCGGACCGCCCTCACCAACTTTCCCGTTCTGGCCACCGGCGAAGGCCAGTTGCGGCTGCTCGCCCAACGTTTTCCTTCCGGCGAAAAAGACCGCGAGCGGCGCTCCGCCCTTGAACAGGTGTTGCAATGGTTCCCCGACGATATTCCCACCTGCTTCGAAGCCAAAGTCTTCATCGCCCTCATCGACGCCGACAAGGACAACGCCAGATTATCCGGGCTGATCCGTGAATTGTTGGCCCGCTATGAAACGCAGATTTCCAGCGAGTCCCGCGGTTGGGCCCAATATCTGGAATGCCGTGCCCGCTGGTGGGCTACGCATGAGACCGCCGCGATCAAGGATCTGCAAAACGTGGCCTCCGACAAGTCGCTCAGCGGCTACCGCCAGAATTGGAGCGCTTACTACGCCGCAGTCTTCCTTTCCGAGAAAGATCCCGTCCTTGCTCTCGCCTATCTGCAAGACTTTGATACGCGACCCGAGGAAGCCCAGGAAGACATGTTAAAACTCGAAGCCCGGCTGCTCGCCCGGCTCGCCGATCCCGCCGCTACGCGTCAGTGGGCCGAACGGATTGCCAAGCTGCCACCCGAGAATGCCGACAGCCTGCTCGAATCAGCCTTGGAAGATTTGAGCAAAAAACGAGCCGAGCTGCCTGAGTCCGCCTACGCCCACATCACCGATTGTCTGACGCCCGTCCTGCAAACCATGCCCGGCCTGACCAAGGCCGCCGCCCAGCTCGCGCGGATCAAAGCCATGGCAGAAGCCGGCCGCCTGCGCCTTGCCTACACCAAGGCGATCAGCGCCTGGCTTGACGAACATCCGCTCGCGTGGATCACAAAGGAAAAATCTCCCCAATTCACGGATACCGCCGCGCTGATCAAACACATCGAAGCCAAAAATGACGCCGCCAAAGGGGCGGAGACAATCGATGCCGTGCTCCAATTGATCCGCTATCACGAAACAGATTATCCGACTTTCGCGAAATACACCTATTGGACCGCCTGGTGGCTGCACCACGACAACCTTGCCCCCGAACTATTGGCCAAGATCGCCGAGGAATCCTACACGCTGCCCACCGAGGAATCGAATGACATTGTTGAAATCTGGCTCGAATACGCTGAAGCCTTGCAAGCCCGCAAGCAGATCCCGGCCGCGCGCACCGTTTATCAGAAGATCATCACCCACCCCGGCACCCGCCCCTATCAGCGCGTCGAAACCAGCGGAGAACTCGCGCTCATGGAACTGGGCGAAAGCCAAACCGACGCCGCGCTCGCCGACTTTGCCATAGTCACCAAGGATCATCTCACCCATCGGCGCGGTTCCGAATATCTTTTCGCCGCAATGCTGCTCAATCTGGAGCTGCACCGGTATGACCAAGCCCTCGAATTGCTCAACGCCATGGGCGAGGATGTGCCCAAATACCGCGAGGCCATCCGTTATGCGGACACCCTGAAATATCTTCTGCCCGAGGCCAGCCAGCCTGAGGCGTTGCTGAAATTCTGGAAACGCCAGGAATCCTGGCGTCCGGCCTGGGATAAACTTTTGCGCAAATACGGCGTGTCCCCGAGTCAGGCCGATCAATTGCCCCTGATCGACGATATCACCGGCTTGCAAAAGAAAATCTCGACGGACGTTGGCACCAAGAATACCGCCGCCTTTCTCCGTCATTTGGATCTGCTCGTCCGCAATGCGCAATGGATTCCTCTTTTCACCAGCAACGTGTGCGCTCAATCCGGCTCGGCCGGCAACATCTCCCCGGCGCTGCATCGTGATCTGTATGAATTCGGGTTGCTGCTGGTGCATGATTTTCCTTCCTTGGACGAAGTCGCCTGCCGCAGTGCGCGGCTGTGGGAGACCGCGCTGCTGGCCGACTTGAATCGCCCGGCGGAAGCCCGTCCGCTCGCCCGGAGACTGTTCGAGGAATACGGCACCACCCAGGCCACCGGGGCCGCGGCACTTCGACTCTGGCTGCTTACCTCCGCCGATTCCGATGAGAGCGCCCAGGCCATCGCCGCCGCCACCGCCGCGCTGAAAGCAGACAAGGAACTGAACAGCCGCGCCGAAACGGTTGAAGCTCTTTCCAACGCCCTCTTCGCCCGCAAGGATACTGCGGCAAATATGGCGCTGCTCAACAGTGAGCTGAACCATCCCGATATCACCGCCACCGCAACCATAAAATCCCGCCTGACGGAAAGACTGGACCAACTGCGCAAAGATTCCACAGCGGGGGCGGATTTCAATGAAGCGGTTCAGCGTTGGCTGATAAACCGCAAACTCGACTGGCTGCTGGCCGTGCCCCCGCTCACTCTCGATGCCCCCCGTTATGCCAATCCTCCGGCCAACGGCCTTTATGAGTCCGGGCCGTTTTCATTCGACGAGGCGACCATCTGCAATCTCCGCGTTGCATTGAACGATGACAAACCCATGGATCTTCGGTATCGCGCTTTTGAATATGTCGCCGGTGCCACCGGCTATCTTGTCCACCAGGCTGATGACTACGCCGATCATTATGGCTCGGCCCTGCTTCTTAAATCACTGCCGGAAAACATCCGATTCCGTCTGTACTCAGGTCGGATCGCCTTTCTTCTCCAATTCGGCAATACCGCCGCCGCCGCGAAATTGCTCGTCACCGAACAAGATCTCAAGGCGCGCGAGCACTGGAAAAAAATCTATGATGCCGGTTTCGCCGCCGCCCGGGTCCTGGAGAACTACGAGACCGCCAAGGCAACGGAAGCTTGCCAGGCTCTTCTCCAGGAACGCATCGACCAGTTCCAAAGCATCCTGATCAAAGGCCTGCTTACCCAGATGGTAAGGGCAGGAGACTCCACTCTTGCGAGCAACCTGGTCGAAGGGGCGACAAACCTGAATGTCGCACCCGGCTTCACCCAGTCCGCCAACGGCCTCCGCCTGGACTGGAGCAGGCAGATTCGGCGTGAGACCGCCAATCTGCCGTTCTATCGTCAAATCCGGGAAATTCTGGCGCGACATTGCGATTCGAATCTGGCCGACGCCAAGATCTACCGGCAACTTACCTGGCACCATAGCCTGAAAAGCTTGGATCATCAAACCCGGGGCCGGGCCATCGCCGCTTTCTTTGCCCAGAATCTTTATGCCGAGACCGATCCTTCGATTGTCCTGGGCCTTCTTGACGACGCATCCACCTATGTAAACAAACGCCGCGCCCTGGGCCCCGATCTGGAAACCGCCATACTTGCCGCCGACATTGATGATTCCACCCGCGCCCGCTGGTTTGGTGCCATTGCGAGCTTGTCCGATCCAGACACCCCCGCCGTGCGCGAACGCGTGGTGACAATTTGCCAGAATTTTCTCTCCAACGCCGACGCCAGTACCACTGCGGAAACCCGCCGACAGATCCGCCGGCAACTTGCCCAATTCGACCTTCGCAACTCGGCGGAGGCGCGCCCCGAATCCATTTTTGGCCAGCAAGCCATCAGTGAGTCCGACCATCAGGCCATCACCAGCCTGCAATTCATGTATCATTGCTCCCGCCAGCAAACCAACGCCGCCCTCGCTCTCTTTGAAAAAATCGACGCCGACATCCTCGCCTCTTCCCGCCTCTTCCCCTATGCACAACATCTGTTGCTTGCCCAAAACAACCAGACGGAGCTGAAGATGCTCACGGCCGCAGCCAGGGAAAAACTGGCCAGCATGCTTCCCAATCTTTGGATCGAAGGCGGGGCTTCAAGTATCTTGCATGCCACCCGTCTGGCGCAGCTCATTCAGGCTCCCGAACTGCTCCCCGACACCTTTTTTGAACACACCGCGGCTGTCCAAGCGGATGAATTTGACCGGCAGATGATTTACCTGGCCCGCGCCTCTCTGCGCCAAGACTGGGCCGCCCAGAAAAAATCCGCTGAAGCCGTGCTGGAACTCGCCAACGAATTCTATCTTATGAATTATTATGGCGGCGAAGCCCGCTTCCATCTGGGAGATTTTCGCGGGGCAAAAAAGGATCTGGAACTATTCCTCGGCAAAGCGCTCGAATCCGATCTCCGTCCTGAAGCCCAGCACATGCTCGATAAAATGCCGCGGAAATGATCCGTGGTCGGAACCCTCCTGGACGGAGTTTCGCGTGGACTCGTCCGGCCCCATGGCTTTGCTCACTGCACCCCATGAGTCATCCCACCCCGGCGCGCGAAGCCACGCATCTTCGCGAAATCTCCGCGCAACAATGGAAATCCGGCATCGCCGCCTGGCTCGGCTGGTTTTTCGACGGCCTCGAACTGCACCTCTATACGCTCGTTGCCGGACCGCTCGTGCTCCATCTCCTCGCCACCACGGCGGATGATCCGCAGGTGAAGCAAAAAAGTGCCTACATCCAGGCCGCATTTCTCGTCGGTTGGGCGTTGGGCGGGGCGTTCTTCGGCCGGCTCGGCGACCGGCTCGGCCGCAGCCGCACGCTCGCGCTCACTGTGCTCACCTACGCGCTTTGCACCGGTCTCTGCGCCCTGTCGCAAACCTGGTGGCAGCTCATGATATTTCGTTTTGTCGCCGCCCTCGGAATCGGCGGGGAATGGGCCGTCGGCTCCTCGCTGCTCGCCGAGACGTGGCCAAAAGCCTGGCGGCCTTGGATCGCCGCAGTGCTGCAGAGCGGGGTGAATCTCGGGATACTCTTCGCTTCCGCCGTGGTTTGGCTGATCATGCCATGGCTCCAACAGCTTTTCATCGATACGGGGCAACCCGGCTGGCTGCACGGTTTCGTGCCCGCGGTGAAAAGCTTCCTGCCCCGCCTAGCGCCTGAACACATGGTTTTTCTCATCGGAGTATTTCCCGCGCTGATTGTTTATTGGATTCGAAAGAACGTGCCCGAGCCGGAAGCATGGCAACACGCAGAAAGTGAAACCGTGCGCAAGCCGGGCATCCGCGACCTTTTTCGTGGCACGGTGGCCTCGATCACATGGCGAACGATGGCGGTGTGCGCGTTCAGTCTCTCCGCCTGGTGGCTGTTCATCTTCTGGCAGGCACAGCATGTGCGCAAATTGCTCGTCGACGCAGGCACGCCCGCCCCTGAAATCACCCCCAAACTATCGGCGGCATTTTTCACCATGATCGCGGTATCGGTCATCGGCAATTACTTCGCCGGCTGGTTGGCCAAACTGATGGACAATCGTCGCGCCATCATGCTGATGTTGTGGGCGCTGTTCGGCAGCATGGCGGGAGCGTTCATCGTGCCGCGCGGATTCGGCGAGCTCGCTTGGTTCTGGGTGCCGTTCGTCGGATTTTTCTCCGGCGTGTTCGGCCTGTTCACGATGTATTTGCCCCCGCTTTTCCCCGTGCTGCTGCGAACCACCGGTTCGGGTTTCTGCTACAACATCGGACGCGCCGCCGCCGCCGTCGCCTCGATCATCTTCGGCTGGCTCGCCCCCGTCGGCGATTTCCGTACCGCCCTGCTCTACTCCAGCCTGCTCGCCCTCGCCGCCGCGATCTGGGCCTTCTGGCTGCCGGACGAGACGAGCGAAGCCGGGCTTAGAGGGGAGAATTAATCTGACAAGCTCCACCCATGAACACAAGGGAGCTGATCGTTGAGGAGCTGAAGACGCAGCCGACACCGCAGTTGGCGGAGGCGACCGCGTTGATCCGCCGCTTGCACGACAACCAGCAAGCCGAACAATTGGTCGTGCAGGAACGAAGCGCCGGCAGCCCCGGCCCGAGCTATTACCCCGCCTACGACGGCAACGGCAACGTGGCCGCGCTCGTCAACGCCGGCACCGGCGCGCTCGCCGCCGTCTATGAGTACGATCCCTTTGGCAACTACCTCCGCAACGAGGTGCTGGATGCCGCCGTGGCCGACAACCCCTTCCGATTCTCCACCAAGTACACCGACCCCGAGACCGGCTGGGCCTGGTACGGCTACCGGTATTATTCACCCGCCCTCGGCCGCTTCGTGAACCAGGATCCCCTCGGCGAAGCCGGCGGACTCAACCTGTACGCCTTCTGCGGGAACGACGGCGTCAACCGCTGGGATTACCTCGGCCAGCTCACCGACTCTTTCATCGAGGATAATCCCGGCACCATCGATGCCATGCACTACTCGCTCCTGCATCCCACCCAGCAGGCCTGGGCCGACAACGCGTGGTATAATCCCGGTACGGACACCCTCTACCACTACGTCCCCTCCACGGCAATCCATGTGGAGGAGCTGCCCCCGATGCCCATGCTCGGTGACAACACCCCCTCCTTGTTGGCCCAGATCGCTCAGGCTGATATCGATATTGAGATATTCCGTGCCCAAAGAGATTATATGAATAAAGCCGAAGCGGACAGGCAAGCCAGGGAGCAGGCACGCAAAGAGCAATGGAAGCGGTTGGCAGCAGACATTTTCCCGGCAGGTCCGGCACAGCCACCAAGATTGATAATACTTGGTCCGGAAAAATCAGATGCCCCAAACAGTGCAGAGCGGCGAGGCGGACTCGGTGCCGACGGACCTTTGCCTACACTAACTCAAAGTCAGATTGATGGATTTTGGAGTAAATGGGGAAAGTATTTCAAACTTTTTGTGCCGGGATTGGGGATTCCGGCAGGAGCCCCAGGGAGAGATGTAGTAGATGCCAATCTTGCGACTTTAAAGGGATTGTTGGCACAAGCATTCTTGTTTCAGCGCCCCAATGGGGACCCGGCAATTGGGATGACATTTATTACTAAAAGCTTGTTGAACCCGGATAACGAAGGCAGACAAATCACATTTGAATTTGGTAATAGCAATGAAACATGGGCCAATGATGGGTTAAATATACAAGTTCAGATAATGCGCGACAATGGGGCTCAAATGCTCGTTTCAACTATACATGAGCTTCTCCACGCAACCGACTTCATGAATGCGCGAACAGGCTGGGATATGATAGATGCGAATAGTAACGCCCGACACCTAAAAATCTATCAGTTGCAAAATCAAACGCTATGGGACGTTACCAGAACGGTGGATCGCCCGTCGGGAGCAGGTTCGGATTGGGATCCCAATCCGTATAGATAGTCATTCAAACATTATCTGCCATGAAAACTCGTCTTCATACATTCCCATTTTGGTCCTTAGCGCTATTATGTAGTTCAAGATTTAAACCGTCTGTTTTGCTGCGCGGAGTCCACTTGCCATTAAAACTCGGGGCAGTTTATTTTCTATTGTCGGTGATGCTTTCGGCTGGTCAGCCCAAGCCTGTCTTGATCATCAAAAACGATTCGGATCAGTCATATCGCGGCGTCTTGGATTGGGATTGCCCTGTCTTTTCGGCATATTCCGATGGCGTAGTAATTTGGAGGAAAGGTTGGGCTTGTTCCGTCAGTGCATTTTCAATTTCACACAACAATAAGGCTGAACTTATCGTTAATCAATTTACCGAGTTGGCCGGGGCCTATGGCGGCAAAGTTTTCGCTCTGACTAGTAGCTCCGATCCTGAAGAAACTGCTATTTGGTGCGGCGGGAAAAGTATAGTAATCAAGGGCGATTGGCGAAAGCCGCATGTTCTCAAAAGTGATAATCCTGAGATCGCAGCCGAATATGTTCAGTTGAATGAAAACGAGAGAAAACTGTGGTCGGCGCTACCTGCCAAAATCCGCGATGCCCTTACCGAAGTAGCGGCATTTGATGATGTGGATGCTAAGCGGTGGCAGCCGGAGAAGGTTGTCGTTACCCTAGAACCGGGTGGACTTGGAGACCCGGTGGCATGGCCAAGCAGTTGGCCCCAAAATTTTGTTTTTGTGCCTGGAAGTCAGATCATGAAGCGAGTGGAACTTCCAGGGAGCATGCTCGACCAGTTATTGGACCTGCTCACAATTAATGGCCGCCAGCCAAGGACTGTGTTGCTCGCAGGAGAAAGGAGATACGGCAGGATTAGTTTCCTCTTTCCCTAAATGTTCCCGGCCAAATTGACGTCGTAGAACGGACCGTGATTGTCGTCGTAGGATTTTTACGCGGATTACCAAAACGATCCGAAAGGGTCAGGCCTTGGGGTTTGGGGTTGACGGCTGCCAAAACGATCCGAAAGGGTCAGGCCTTGGGGTTTGGGGTTGACGGCTGCCAGGTGCGTCCCCAGAAGCAGGCCGATGGCCCGACCGTTGCGCATGGAATCCGAAGCCGGAGTGTATCACGTCCTGAACCGGGGAAACCACCGGACGGATATTTTTCGGACGGAAAAAGCCAAAGCCGCTTTCCTCCAGTGCCTGGGCAGAAAAAAGGGGGCCAATCTGAAGACGTCATGTCTTGACTCTTGACAAGCCGATGCCGAATTCTGCCTTTTGTCAAAAGTCAAGACGTGACGTCTTTACTTCCCTCTTTCAGGATTTCGGAAATCGTCTAACCGGTTTAATCTGGCAATGTGACAGCTCCTGTCATCCCTTGGGCAAAACGTTCCTTTTCGAGGCGCTATCACATTGCCGGATTAATAATAATGAAATTGTTTTTCATCTCATTTCTATTTCTTTGGAGTCTAACTTTATCAATTGCCGAAGAGCCAAAATTGCTGGCTAGGTTCGAGGTTCTGCGCGGGTTAACTGATGATGTGGCCGCACAAAGAAAACTTGTGATCGTCCTCTATACACGGGGAAACGAGATTTTTGGCAGTCGAATAGTAGGCGATAAGATTACGGAAGTTCGACTATCGACTTTTGAAAGCGCCTATCTGCTAAAACGCTTACGAAAACTAAATCTTACAAATCTTGATTACCAAAAATATTTCGATGATCTGAGAGTGAAATCTGAAAAAATAGCGACGCTCAGTGGATCACCGTCGACGGTTTTGGGATGTTCATCGATTTAGAGATTGATAAATCGTCCGTGCATTTCCGCCTTCGAGACCCATACGCCTTTTTTGCCAACCATGATAATGACAAAGTTGCTGCGAGAGTAAATTCTGCTGTCGAGCTCTTCATTATCACGCTAGGGAAAGGAACGATCTTTTGGTAAGGGGCGGGTCTCATGTTCGGGCAGAAAAAAGGCTGCAAATGTTATAATTTGTGTCGAAGCGGCGTTCGGGACTAAGCAAATGACGTCACGCCTCTCTGAATCTTGGCAAGCTGTCCTCGCAGCCGCGCTCGCAACGCTCTCCAATCACCAGCGGCAAACGGTGCGCAAGCGAAGCCGCCTGTCTCCTGAATTTGTGCTTTGCGTGCGCCGCCCCTCCGAGCCAAGCTCACGCCCGTGATCGCCTATTCTGAGCTCGGCCAGCGGGCGCAGCCTCCGACCATCGCCCGGCTCATGACGCTGGCGTTGGAGAATCCGCGGCTGCTTTCGCTCGCGGCGGGTTTCACGGATAATCACACATTGCCGGTCGGACTGGTCAGCACGGCCGTCGCCACGCTCGCGAAAGCGCGGGCAGCCGACCCGGAGCATCTGCAGTACGGCATGAACCAGGGCCGGATCGGTCTCCGCCGCCAACTCGCGCAACAGCTTCTCGCCCACGAACCCGCCCTTGACGGCAATCCGGTCGCGACCGACCATCGCTTCATCATTACGAATGGATCGCAACAGGCCCTCTACCTCGCGATGCAGGTGCTTTGCTCGTCCGGCGACATTGTCCTCGTGGACCGACCGAGCTATTTCGTTTTTCTCGAGATGCTCACCGGCCTCGGCATTGAGGCCCGCTCGCTGCCGACAACGGCGGAAGGCCAGCCCGACCGGGATGGCCTGCGTGCCCTGCTTACGAAAATGAAAACCGACGGTTCGGCCTCGCGGCTCAAGGCGGTTTATTTTGTCAGCTATTTCTCCAATCCTTCCGGCCGCAGCCTGAGCACCGAAGGGAAAAATCTCATCGCCGAGGAACTCGCCGCCGCCGGCCTTTTCATCCCGGCAATCGAAGACGCCGCCTACCGCGAACTCTATTTTTCCACGCCCCACCCGGCGCCGAGCATTCTCAGCCTGCCGGCGTGGATCGACTTTCCCAAGTTTTATACGTCGACTCTAACCAAGCCGTTCGCCACCGGACTCAAGATTGGCTACGGCACCTGCACCGATCCGAAGTGGCTGGCAAAGATGCTTCACGTCAAAGGCCATCACGACTTCGGTTCGGCTCATTTGAACCAAGCGATCTGTGAACACGCTCTGGTCACCGGCGCATTTCAATCGCACCTCGCGCAACACCTGCGTCCGACCTACGAGCGCAAGATGCAGATCCTGCACGACGCCTTGGAAGCAGGTGGCCTGAGGGTTAAAGGCTGGCGCTGGGAAAAACCAACCGGCGGTCTGTATCTCTGGCTCGAAGCGCCGGCTTCGCTCGATACGGGTCTTGATTCCGCCTTTTGCCGGGCGTGCGTGGATGCCGGCGTGCTCTACGTGCCGGGCGATCTCTGTTTCGGCGATCAACCCGCACGGAACTTTGTCCGCCTGAGTTATGGCGTGTTAAGCGAGGAAAACCTGCGAGAAGCCGCCCGACGCTTTTGTAGCCAGACTTAAACTTAACTCGCGGCGGTAACCTGCTGTTCGCAGCCTAACAAACGACCATCGTAAGCATCCAGTCGCACCACTCGCCCTGCCGCCGACTGTACAAGCAGAACGCCACCCTCTTCGCCGAGAATCGCGGCGCAAGGATCATCGGTATAAGGCCAGGCGGCCATCCAGCGGAGCCGAAGGTCGGCGTCGAGACAGTACAAATTGGCCATGCCCGGGAGAAGACCGAAGGGATGCTCGCGCACATAGAACTGCAACGGCCCCTGCCGGAACTCCACGATAGCGGAACCGAGTGGCGCACACACAACCGAACGCATCCCGAGCCGGTCAATTTGGCAAAGCGTGCCATCAATGATGGCGGAAGCATGGGGAGTGGTCTTCAAAGTAATGAATCCCGATCAAAGGGATTTTCCGCCACAGCGGCGAATCTAATTTTTCGTTAAACGACACACCGGTCTGGTCGCCGGAAGGTCAGACGGAGATTGAAAGTATTAATTCAAACCCAACGCACTCACCTGCGACGTAGCTCCCGGCGCATACAGTTCTCCACCGCCGAAACGCCGGATGAGCGTCCACATCCCGACAACCAGCGAATGGTACCGGATCTCGTAACGTTCATCCGAAAGTTCTGCTGTCTGGATGAAATTGAAGCTCACCAATGTCCGGTCCAAGGAGAGCGAAAACACCCGCACAGGAAACAACCCGAGTTCATCCACCGACGGTCCGACCCGCAGATCAATGACGCCGGTGCGATCATCCGCATCCGATTCCACGATCATTTCACCCCGGGTGGTGTAGGCCCACCAGCCGTTGTGCCGCAGTTCGAGCCGTTCACAAAACCCCGCGGCCCATTTCGGAAGGTTTTCAATGTCGGCGAGAAAATTAAAAACGGTGTCGCGCGGAGCGAACACGGCGACGGAAACGGTGCGGATTTGCATGGGAAAAAATCAGGTTCAAGCGTGCGGTTTGCGCCGGTGGAAGTAGAGGTCGTTGCCGTCCGGGTCCTTGATCGCGAAACTGTGGCAGACGGGGAATTCGTTTGGTCCCCACGTGACCTCAATCCCGGCGGCACGGACGTGCCGGAGAGCATCTTCCAAGTCGGTCACTTCCAGCGCGACGCCCGGGCTCTTGGTTGCATTCATGGCCGGTGATTCGAAATTCGTGAGCGCGAGGGCACTCGGGCCGCCGATGTCGTACTCCACCCACCATTTGCCGGGAGCAAACTCCATCTCCATGCAAGAATGCAGACCCAGCATTTCTCCGTAGAACTTACGGGCGCGGGCGACGTCGGTGACGTGATAGATTACGAAAACAACACCAGCAACATTAAGGGCGGAAGAAGAGGACATGCTGACATTCTACCACCTGGCCCTGACAACCCTATGTCAGGAGCTTTGCCTAGCGGTGCTGCGCCGCGATTTTTTCCGCAGCCACGCGTACGAATTGGCGGAGCTTGGCCGGCGCGATTGCCTCAGCCCGTTCCCCGAAGGACAGGAGCCACTGCGCCGTCCATTCGAGTGAATAGGAATACACGGTGAACTCCGCACCGCCATCGCGTCGCTGCTCTTCGATGAGCGTGGCGTAGCTTTCCCGTTGCGCGCGTTCCTGCGCATGGCGGTGAAACCACACCCGCACCGGCAAGGTTGCACCGTCCGCCTTGGTGTGGTTCATGTGCTCCGTGAGCGAGAAATCCTCGCGTGGCGGAAAGGTCACCGGGAGCAGTTCCAGCCGCTTGATGCGATCGACCCGGAAATGCCGGATCGCTTTTCTCAGCCGGCACCAAGCCACCAGATACCACGAGCCACCGTAGAAAACCACCCCCAGCGGCTCCGCTTCGCGCTGCGTGTCCTCATCGCGTTCGAGCCCGCGGTAGCTCATTCGCAACACCCGCCGAAGCACGACGCCCTGCTGCACGGTCGCCATCCACCGCTGAGCCGCGATGGCGGGCGTCCCCTGCCCCATTTTTCCGCGCACAATCGTGCGACTGACCAGTTTCTCCACATGATCCTGCCTTTCGCGCGGCAGCACGGCGCGGAGTTTATCGAGCGCCGACGCCATCGGGCCTTGCAGCGAGGCGTCGGTAAATTGCTTCACGAGCTCTCCACCCACAAAAAATGCCGCAGCCTCCTCCGCGGTGAACATCACAGGCGGCAACTGATAACCCTTCATCAGGCAGTACCCCACCCCTGCTTCGCCGGAAATCGGCACTCCTGCCTCACCCAAGGCGGCGATATCGCGGTAGACCGTGCGGATGTTGATCTCAAAACGCGTCGCCAGGTCCTCCGCGCGCACGACCCGCCGGCCCTGCAGGAAGAGCACCATCGCCACCAGTCGGTCGGTTCGATTCATCCCGCCACATCATGCGGGACCGGAAGCCATCGCAATATTTTCCTGCCAGGCGTGATCGAGATGGTGACGCACCTCGGCATCAGTCACCGGTTCGAAATTCTCGTAGTACTCCCCGACACTGCCGAAATCCCGCGGCAGGCAAAGGGTGACAAAGCCATGGACGCTGGCGCGTAATTCCAGATAGCCCTCCCGGGCGGCCACGGGAGTCGCCACGATGATGGGTCCGGCCCGGGCATCACGCACCGCCGCCACCGCCACCCGCATGGTCGATCCGGTAGCCAGGCCATCATCAATCAGAATAACCGGCCGGGAATGCAATTGCAGCGCCGGCCGGCCATGACGGTAAGACTGTTCCCGGCGGTGCAGCTCGCGCGTTTCCCGTACGGCCACTGATTCGACCGCTTCCGGTTTCACGCCGAATGCATCGAGCGCACGGTTGTTCAGCACCCGGAATCCACCGGAAGCAACCGCACCCAGCGCGAACTCCGGGTTGAAGGGAGCACCCAGTTTGCGCACAACGAGCACATCAAGTGCAGCCTGCAAAGCATGCGCCACCTCCGCCGCCACCGGCACCCCACCCCGTGGCAGCGCCAGCACCAACAAACCCGGCCGGCTTGCATAAGGAGTCAGCTTCTCCGCCAGTAATCGACCGGCGACGGCACGGTTGGAGAAAATCAGCCGCATAAGTTTTCGTGGTTAAGCTGCGTAAATTTACACCCAATGGCAGAAATCTCCTAATGTGATTCCTGCGCATCCCTTGTTCAGCGACCAACCCTCTCAAGCCGAACCCGAAAGGCAAATTTCCCGCACGACGCTCTCCGATCATTCGTCTGATTTCTTGAGAATCAAGGAATCACCAGTTCCATGCCGACATGGATATCGCTCTCGTTTTTCATCACCTTGCGGTTGGCCGCGTAAATATCCTTCCACCTGGCTTTGTTCTTGTAGTAACGCTGGGCGATATTGGAAAGCGTGTCACCCTTTTGCACAACGTGCTTCCGTGGGGCCGTCTTGGCGGGAGCCGCTGTTGCGGCCGGCGCGGGCGCAGGTTTGAGGCGCACGATTTCACGAGAGGAAGCAGGGGGCGGCGCAACGACCAAGGGTGCAGTGACAGCCGGTTTCAACGGGAGCTTGGCCGTGGGCGCGGCGGGGCGGGTCCGCACCGTGGGAATGGTGTCGAAACCAAGGCTGAAATTATTTTCGGCGGCGGGTGGACCCGGAGTGGCGCCGTTGGATGGCGCATTGTCAGCGAGCGAGACAGCCGTGGCATGGTTGGCCTGAAGATCGGCGAGCTGTTGTTTAAGCTGGTCGTTTTCCAGCTTCAGCTTGTCCATGGCGGCGATCAGATCGACGCGTTTGGCCGCATTTTCAATCGGCTGCGCCGGCAGGCTCCGGGCGAATTCACGGATGCATCCGTCGATGCGTTGGCGCACTTGCGGGGCGAGCGGGCTGTTAGGCCGCAGCGCGAGGTACTTCTTGAAATGGTAGATGGCCGAGAGCGGATCATTGATGTGCTGCTGGTAGAGCAGCCCGATCTCGAGTTGAGATTCGGGAGCGTCTTCCCCCCGCTTGTCGATGACCTTGAGAAAAGCCGTGAGCGCTTCCTGGTGCCGGCCGGTCTTCAGGAGTGACTGGCCTTCCTTGTAATAAGGTTCATCGGTCTCGGTGGCGTAGGCCAGCCGGTCGCGGTCACCGCAACCCGACAGCCACAAGGCCACGACCGCACAAAGGATCCCAGGCAGCCAGCGGCGGAGGTTAAAGGATATGAGGGGCAATGCAGGAAAGAAGTTGAATGGATAAGCGCGACCGGTACGTTTGCGTGAGGTTCCCCCCGACTCAAGTATTTGATGCCGCTGAACGACAAAACCATCCTTGCCCAAGCCCGCCGCTGCCTCGCCATTGAAAGCGAAGCGCTCGACGCCACCGCCAAGGCGCTCAATGCCGAATTCATCCAGGTGGTGCGCCTTATCGAGAAGGCTCTCGGGGAGGGGAAAAAACTGATCTTCAGCGGGGTGGGAAAAAACGCCCATATCGCCGAGAAGCTCACGGGCACGTTCAACAGCATCGGCGTTCCCTCCTGCTTCCTCGATCCGACCCAGGCTTTGCATGGCGACCTGGGCCTGTGCGCACCGGGGGATGTGGCCATTTTATTGAGCAACAGCGGGGCCACGGCGGAAATGCTGCGCCTGCTGCCCTTGTTTGAAAAATTCGGCCTGAAGACGGTGGCCCTGACCGGTGCCGTCGGCAGCGAACTGGCCAAAGGCGCCGATTTTCGCCTGACATTCTGCGCACCCCGCGAAGCCTGCCCGCTCTCGCTCGCCCCCACCGCGAGCACCACCGCAGCCCTCGGCCTCGGCGACGCGCTCGCCATGGTCCTCCTCGAAACCCGCGGCCTGACCCGTGAAGGTTTTGCCAAATACCATCCAGCCGGCACGCTGGGCCTGACTCTGTTGCTCCGGGTGAAGGACATCATGCGCACCGGTGAAAGTTGTCCGGTGCTGAAGGAAGCCAGGACCACGGTACAGGAGGCGATTTTTGCCATGACCAAGGCAAAGGCCGGAGCGGTGGCGCTGATCGACGCGAAAGGACGGCTGACCGGCATTTTCACCGATGGAGATTTTCGGCGCAGCGCCTTGGATGGCGGTACCGGCTTCCTCCAGAATTCCGTGAGCAACGCCATGACCCGGGGGGGCAAGACCGTGGCGGCGGAAGCACTCGCGGTGGAAGCGCTGAAGCTGTTTCAACAATTCAAGATCAGTGATCTCTTCGCCCTTGATGCCAAGGGGCGTCCGGTCGGCTACATCGACGTGCAAGATCTGCCGAAGCTAAAGATGCTTTGAGGCCCCACCGTAATGGGTGGCAGAGGATGGCTTAATAATCAGCGGCTTGGTTTGCACGGCTGCTTGTCATTGCCGGGGTTTGGGCTAATCCATGGAAGCATGGCAACGCCACCTTTTGTCTATCAGGATCCAATGCCGCTGGGTGCGGATGAAACGGAATATCGCCTGCTCACCCGCGAAGGCGTGTCGACGGCGACATTTGAGAACAAGGAAATACTCAAGGTCACGCCTGAAGCGCTCACTTTTCTCGCGCGCGAAGCGTTTCATGACACCAACTTTTTTCTGCGGCCGAAACATCTCGAACAGGTGGCGGCGATCTTGCAGGACCCGGAAGCATCGGCGAACGATCGCTATGTGGCGCTCACGCTGCTGAAGAATGCCGAGATTGCCGCCCGGGGCATTTTGCCGATGTGCCAGGACACCGGTACCTGCGCGATTTTCGCCAAAAAAGGCCAGCAGGTCTGGACGGGAGCCAACGACGCCGAGCATCTTTCGAAGGGAGTCTATGAGTGCTACACGAAGGAGAATCTCCGCTATTCACAAGTGGCGCCGTTGGACATGTTCAAGGAGGTCAACACCGGGACGAATCTGCCGGCCCAGATCGATTTGTATGCGACCGAGGGCGCGAAGTATGAATTTCTCTTTGTGGCCAAAGGCGGGGGTTCGGCCAACAAACTGTTTCTTTTCCAAGAAACCAAGGCTCTGCTCAATCCGAAGAGCCTGGAGAAGTTCTTCGTGGAAAAGATGCAACTGCTCGGCACCTCAGCCTGCCCGCCGTATCACCTCGTGTTCGTGATTGGCGGTACTAGCGCCGAGGCGTGCACAAAGACCTTGAAGCTCGCGACCACCAAGTATCTCGACGCGCTGCCCACCACCGGCAACGAGCATGGACAGGCTTTCCGGGATATTGAGCTGGAGGCAAAGGTGCTGAAACTCGCGCAACAGGCAAAAGTCGGCGCGCAGTTTGGCGGCAAATATTTCGCCCTCGATGTGCGCGTCGTCCGCCTGCCCCGGCACGGCGCCAGTTGCCCCGTCGGCATGGGCGTCTCGTGCAGTGCGGATCGCAACATCAAGGCCAAGATCACGCGGGACGGCATCTTTCTGGAAAAAATGGAGGACAATCCCGGACGGTTCATTTCGGAGGAAGCCCGGACGTTCAAAGACACCAACATTGTCCGCATCGATCTCAATCGGCCGATGAAAGACATCCTCGCTGAACTGACCAAGTATCCCGTGACAACGCGCGTATTGCTCAGCGGGCCCATGATTGTTGCCCGTGACAGTGCCCATGCCAAACTCAAGGAGCGGATCGACGCCGGACAAGGACTGCCCGACTACGCCAAGAATCATCCAATTTATTATGCCGGGCCGGCCAAAACGCCTGCCGGCTATGCTTCCGGCTCTTTTGGACCGACCACCGCAGGCCGCATGGACAGCTATGTCGACTTGTTCCAATCGCACGGCGGCTCGATGGTCATGCTGGCAAAAGGCAACCGAAGCAAAGGCGTGACCGATGCGTGCAAACGGCATGGCGGTTTTTATCTCGGCAGCATTGGCGGCCCGGCGGCCATTCTCGCCCAGGACAATATCAAGAAGGTTGAAGTGCTCGAATATCCTGAACTGGGCATGGAAGCCATCTGGAAAATTGAGGTGCAGAATTTCCCGGCCTTCATCCTGGTCGATGACAAGGGGCATGACTTCTTCTACGACGTCTGCGGCATCTGCACCGCCGAGAAATAATCCTATTCACCAATGAAGGTCACCTGCACCTGCCGATGGTGAGGGGCGTGACGGTGCTCCCAGAAAAATATCCCCTGCCACGTCCCCAGCAGCAGGCATCCATCGGCAAACGGAACGCTTTCGCTGGTGCGGGTCAGCGCCATCTTGACATGACTGGGCATGTCATCGGCACCTTCGAGCGTGTGAGTGAAGTGCGGATCGTTTTCCGGTACCAATCGATCCAGCCAAGCCTCGAGATCGGCCCGGGCGCCGGGATCGGCATTCTCCATGATGACAAGGCTGGCGCTGGTGTGCTGGCAAAAAACCGTGGCCATCCCATGACGCAACCCGCTTGCTTTCAATTCCCGGATAACATCGGCCGTAATTTCAAACAAGCCGGCATGGCGGGTCTGCAGAGAGAGTGTGGTTTGACGCACCGGCATGGGAGAAAAAAAAAGAAGCAACATCAGCCTGAAAATGACAAGGCCCGCCGTTGCAGCGGGCCTGATCAGAGAACCTTTTTATTTTCGTGCTAGAACTTCAATGAAACCTGATCGCCCTTCAACCCCACTCGGGTGAAGTGATCACTGACGCTGGTGGCATCAGCCAATAATTGCCGGGTCAGGCGCTCACGGACAATTGCGGAGGCCTGTGGTTCTGGCGTAAACTGGCGCTCATTGAACTGGGCGAGCAACCGCGAGCGCTTGGAAGCCAGGGCTGATACCGATGCGAGTTCCGCCTCCGCCGACCGCTGGAGACGGTTGGCTGTGGCAGAAAATGAATTATCGACCAGCGTCTTCACCAAGTGGATTTCAGTCCGAGCAGGAGTTTCGATATTGGTTGCGAATAGTTTTGCAGCGGGCGATTGAACCGGCTGAGAAGCACTCCACGGAGTCAATTCGGAAGCATGATCAGGGAGATTGGCGGAAAGAGGCGCATCGGCCACCTGGACTGGACCCACAGGCAAACCTGATTTGGAGGAAGAGTTGTCCGCAGCAACAGCCTGAAGTTGTTTGGAAACAATAGGACTGGCAACGGCAGCCGCAGCGATTTGGGCGGGAGCGGTGCTGGATTCCGAATTGGTTGGCGCAATCTGTTCGATGGACTTTGGCGAATGTAATTTGACCGAGATCAAGGAGAAAGCGAGAACAGCCGCAGCCCCAAGAGGGAGAATGACCCGACGCCCAGCCAGCATCCGTGGCGCGGTTTGCCACCACGGACGACGATCAATCAAGGCGGCAAGTTGTTTTTGACGGAGCTCAGATTCAAATCTGGACCAAAATTCCGGAGGCGGACGTTCGGCCCGCTTGAGCTGAAGAAGATCCTCGAGGGATAAGGGAGAGCGATGATCAGAGTCTGGCATGATTTTATCGGAGATAGTTGCTTAACTCAGCTTGGAGGAATTGTTTTGCGTAGTGCAGACGGGAGCGCACGGTCCCCTCAGAGCAGTCCATAACTTGGGCAATCTCGGTGTGGCTGAGTCCATCGATTTCGAATAAGCTGATCACGGTGCGATGCTTGATAGACAATTTTTGCATCGCTTCGTTCAATTTTTCCTGAAGTTCATGCAGGTAGGTATCCCTATCCGCAGTATTTTTATCGGCCAATTGGGCAAGGATCTTGGCGCCAGCTTCCTCTTCGTTCAGTTTTTCAAGGCTGAAAAAATGGCGCAAACGATTGCGTCTCAAATGAGTTATAGTGGTGTATACAGCGATCTTATAGAGCCAGGTGAAAAAAGAAGCTTGGCCGTTAAACCGATTGATGGATTGAAAGGCCTTTATGAAGGCGTCCTGTGTAAGATCAGCCGCATCTTCGCGATTCGAAGTTAAATTGTAAACCACACCGAAGACCCGCTCGCGATATTTGCGGATCAATTGATCGAATGCTGCCGTGTCCCCCGCCTGTACCTTTTGCACTATGATATAGTCCGCATCAGCCTCCTGCTGGCGTTCGGGAGAGGTGACGATTGACCGATTGAAAACCTTGGAAAGGTTCATCTGCGAATCCCAATAGATAGCGACCGAGTGATGTGGTGCAAATGAATATTAACGACCGAGTGAAGCTTGATAGAGTGTTTGCACTTGCGCAGCAAGAACGTCGCAAAGCCGCAACATCAACGGCACCGGCAAAAGATCGCTATGCGAGGTGAAAGCACTTCTGGCCAAAGAAAGCTCCGAATCAATGGCTTGGACCACATCGGCTGCAATCCCCAGTTCGCGCATACGCCCGACACTCGATGCCAGAGGCATCGGCAGGCCTTCATGCAGAGCTTTCAAAACAGCCTCCCGTTCAAGGGGAGGCAGTTTCTCCAACAAGAACATAAGAGGGAGAGTTAATTTACCGGTGGCCAGATCGGTCCCGAGTGTTTTGCCAATTTTTTTTTCCTCACCGATAAAGTCCACCAAGTCATCGTAAATCTGATAGGCGATGCCAAGGTGACGGCCAAAATCATTCGCAGCTTTGACAAATCCCGTCCCATGGCCCGACAAAAGCGCACCGAGCCGGCAGGATACCCGGAAAAGTTCGGCGGTTTTCAGATCAATCACCCGGTAATAGTCGGCCACTGTCAGGCTGGTATCGCGTCGTCTCATCGTTTGCATGATTTCCCCGGAACACACTCTTCGGGTGGATTCTGAAACCAAACGGCAAATCTCATTGGTGGGAAACAGCGAGGCTACATGCAATGCCTGACAAAACAGCGTGTCACCGAGCAAAACCGCCGCATCGGGACCAAACTCCCGTGAGGCCGTACGCCGGTTTCGACGGATATCAGCCTGATCCATGATATCATCATGCACGAGAGTGGCCAGGTGCACCATTTCGATGACCCCGGCGGCTCGCACCAAATCATCGCTGATGATTCCGGCTCCTTGCCACCCGCTGATGAATACCAAAGAAGGCCTGAGCCTTTTGCCTGTGCTTTCCAAGCAATATTGCGCCATGGACTGAATTTCCGGTTCAAAGTGTGCCACTTGGCCAGCCATGAAAATGTCCAGCGCCGCCATTTGCGGCGCAATCTGACGAAATACGGCGTTCAGATCGCCTGTAAAAGCTGAAAAGGTGTTAGTGTTGACAGTCGCGGCAGACATCTAACAGGAAATGAAGCAATGCTCCTTAAATTGCTAACAAATATTCTACCGGCCAGCCCGGGACCATTCAATGTTTTGATTCATAAAAAAGGCGTACCGAAAATTCGGTACGCCTGGTAAATTTAAATCAACAAACAATGATCAATTTTTCTCAGCGGGCGCTGGTTTGAGATACAGCTCCCCGCCTTTTTGGATACGCTGACCGGGCAGCTCATCACGGGTGACACCCGCAGCTTGGACAGCACGTGGATCAAACATTTCCTCCGGTGCGGCACCATCGGCACCAACGGTACGGGCAGTGATAAAGATCAGCAGGTTGGTGGTGGTTTCGTCTTTGCTCTTCGAGGAGAAGAGGCGACCCAATCCGGGAATATCGCCTAACACGGGAACTTTGGTGGTCCCGTTGTTCTTATTCGCGGTGATCAAGCCGCCAATGCCAGCAGTATAGCCGCTCTGCAGTGAAATCTGTGTCTTCACCTTGCGCGAGGCAATAATCGGAATTGTGGCTCCACCAGCGCCACCGAAAGTGGTTGATCCGTTCCGGATACTGACTTCGGGCTCAATCGCCATTTTGATTGTGCCCTGTGAATTGACCTGCGGGGTGACTTTCAAAATCACCCCGATCGGCTTATAGGTAAAGCCCGATACTTCAAAGGCACCACGCTCGGAATTATAGGTGTAGCTCGGAATGGGGAATTCTTCGCCCACATTTAAGGTGGCCTCTGTATTATTGAGGGTCACTACCGTTGGATTGGAGACAACCTTTACCGTGTTGAGTGATTTCAATGCCGAAATAACCACATTGAAATCAGAAGCGGAGAACAAAGCGGAGGCTACCCGGGAGGTACTGCCAGTTCCTGTAAGACTGGATAGTGCATTTAAGGCATTCGAGGCATTCGACGTAAAAGTGTCCAATGGAGTCCAAGAAGCGGGCGTTCCAGGTGTAGCGGGCGAGATGACATTACCTGTAACATCGTAAACTGCCGGTGTGCCCGGGACTGCAGGGGTGTAATTTGTCGCACTAGTAACCGCAGGGACCGTTGCAGGTAATCCGCTAACCGTTCCAGAAGGAAGAGCTATCGTTGAAGTTGCATAAGTCGCTCCAGTGGCAGGATTGGTGATATAGGTTACTGAATTGCCAACTGTGGTGCCATTTTGTCCGTTGATCCCATTGCTAGAGGTCTGGCCACTGCTTTTCGAGAAAGCTTGGCTGATGTTACCCACACCTAACTGTAGGCCTTGCAGGCCGGCCCAGTTCACGCCGATGTTGCGCACATCGCGATCCGTTACCTCGACGAACTTGGATTCGATCATCACTTGGTCAGTAGCCTTGTCGAGTTTCTCGATTATGGTGCGTACGCGACCCATACGCGAAGGCCGCTCTGTGACCACGAGAGCATTGCTGCGGGCATCAACGAGTATTTTTCCGCCGGCAGCGGCGTCAACCAGTCCATCGACGGTGGGCTTGATATCCGATGCCTTGGCATAATTCAGGATAAAAACCTCGGTCGACGTTGGCTCCACCTGCAACGAGTCGTTGCTGACAATCTTGATGATGTTGCCATCTTCGATGTAGGTGAAATTGACCGGGGACAGGACCACCGAAAAGATTTGCCGCCAGGAAACATCCCTCAATTTGATGGAGGTCTTGCCCACCAAAGTGTCGGGCACCACGAGGTTCAGCTCGAAGAGATCGGCGACATTGCGCAAAATGGTTTTGATGTCTTCATCCGGAAAATCCACGGATAAAGTATCCTTTTCACGATTAACGGCCGCCGGGGTCGGGGCTGCCGGGGTTGGAGCCGCCGCGGCAGGCGCTGCCGCCGGGGTTGCGGCCGCAACGGGAGCTGCCGTTTGAGCCTGACCAAGGGAGGTCAGGGTCAGGGCGGCAAGCGCGGACATTAATAGGCGGGTGCTCATAATGGGGTTCCTCATTTGATTGGTCTGGTTAGTTCCTCACGATTTAGTCGGAGGGTAAAACTGGTTCGGTCGATGGCGGTGATCTCAATGGTGTATTCAGTGCCTTCAAAGTTAATCGTCATCGGCATGCCAGCTTTCACGCGCTTTTGACCGAAGATAAGCGTTTGCTGGCCGTTGAGATTGAAGTTTCCAGTGGGTTTTAGCTGGGCACCGATGGCCTCAAGAATCTCGTGATCACTGCGGGGACCGGCCTTCGGTGCCTCGCTGGCGGCCGGTCTGGTGAGTCCCATCGCCTCACTAAAAGCAGTCGAATTAAAAGGATCGATCGCGTCTGCCGGAATCATGGGCGGTTTGATCGCCAAAATGCTTTCTGCCGCCGACAGCAAACTCTGGCGTGCATCAGGCTTGGAAACGACTTGGCCCTGAATGGTCAGGACTGCCGACACGCTGCCCAGTGCGAATATCAAATGTCTGTTCCGTGATTTCATGGCGTGCCAAGCAATTCAATGCTCATACTGACACTCAACAGGCCACCTGCGGTGGTGTCGCCGGCGGCTTTGTTGAATGAAATTGAAGTGTATTTCGCGAAATATTTTCCGTTTTCGATTCTCTGGAGAAATTCCAGCACCTGTTTAAAGTTGCCTTGCATTGTCACCACATAAGGAATGCCAATGAAGAGGCTGCCACCGGGGCGGCCGGCTTGGTTTTGACGAACATCAGTGAGCTTGACCCCGGTGTCGCTCTCCAGCCGGTAGAAATATTGGAGATTGGTCGCCAGTTGATTTGCCTTCACCAGCCTGGACTCCAATTGTTTGGCTGCTTGTTGAATGGCTTCGGTTTGTTGGACAAGCCCCGTGGAGTTTCTCACATTGCTGGCCATTGCTTCGCTTTGCTGAGTGACTTCGTCCAATTGCTGTTTGGTGGTGTCAATCGTATCGCTAGTCAGATAAATCGTCACACCGCCAATCAAAGAAACGATCCCGCAGGCCACCCCGATCGGGTGCTTTTTCAACAGAATGATGAGGTCGGCACCGGTCATGATTTCGTCTCCTTGCCAGCGGGTTTGAATTTAAGAACGATCTCGAAACGCATGAATCCTCCGGCAGGATCGGGATTGATCGAGGGCATGTTGACGGATTCGAACTTGGACCCGATCAACGGGGAGTTACGCAGGATACCGACATATTTGTCGGCCGCGCCACTCGCCGTGTCCTTGCTGCCTGCCACAATGCCGCGCAAAACACACTGATCGCCACTTGCCCCGGAAAAACGCAAATCAACGGACTCGATCTGCACCTCCTTGAGCAGCGTTTTCCCAAGCAAAAGCACAAAGGCGGATGGTGCCATTGCTCTTTTGGTGAAGTTGTTAGCTTCGATGATCTTCTTGCCCTCCGTCTCGAATATTTTGGAAAGCCGAAGCGCTTCCGCATTATCTTTGGTTGCTTTCGCTATTTCCGACTTGGCCGTATCAATCTGGCCCTTCAAGTCCAGGATGCGATATTCCCGCATTCCCACCAAAATGAGCAGACTGGCGGCGATGGCAATGGATGTGACATTGACGAAGAAGGTGGTGCGCACGACCTTGGTATCCGGCAACCGCTCAAAGTTGCGAAAATTAGGATGCCACAGCGTCACAGACGCTGGGTTGGCGTCACTTTTTTTGATCAATGACATTGTCGTATGAAGCTATTAAGGCCAAGAGGCCCAACCAGCGCTCGTTAAGTGGGACTGGACTGGCGCCTTCGGCAAAACGAATGCCGGATGACTCCAACCACGGTTGCATATCCAAGGTGAATTGGGCCACTCCCAAAGCGGTGGTCATTGTAGCACTCAACCAATTCAATGATTGAGGCAGTTGGGTGCAAAGCACCCCGCCAATTGACTGCCCGGTCTGAACCTCGTAAAAGCCGATGGATGACTGAAGTTCCTTCAAAAGCTTCTTCGTCAAGGAAAGACCCATGCTGGTAAAATCGAATGTGTTGGAATAAAACAACTTCTTTGCCGACTCCTCGTCCTTCAGCCCCAGTTCTTTTTGCACCACCGGTATCATGGCTGCGATGCCGCTTTGGATCGGACGGGAAATTTCCACCCCCTCGGCTGACAGAATATAGCTTTGGGTCGTGTCCGAACCAAACTCCAAAAGCAATAAAGGCGTTTTGCTCTGCTTGAACTTCAGATAATTGACCAAGGCACCCAAGGTGGCAACCGAAGACAGCTCCAACCGTTCAGGATAAACCATCATGGTCAGGAGCGAGTCCTGCATGGCATCGATTTCTTCACTCGGTAATCCGCAAAAAATCACCTCTTTCTGATTGGCCTTGGAATCGTCGTACTCACTGCCATCGGTGGAATTCACCACCATCATGGTATATTTTTCAGGATCGACGCGAAACTGCTGGGTGTAGATCTCGTTAAAGTAAGCGGGTTCCTTGATCCGCTTAAGATCCAAGGTATGCCGGCGTACCACGCGCTTGGAAGGGAAAAGGCCACACCTGGTATGGGCCAAACCTGTCGGCCCCTTGCCGGGAGCGGTTTTGAGATATTCTTTCAGAGAGTTGGTATCGTTGGCCGTAAACTCCTTAACTTCCTCAATCACCAATGGCACATGAGCCTGTGACATCCTAGCCAGCATGATGGATTGATCACCAAATTCGATGCAGTAGCCCTTGGTTTTGCTCGAGAATAAAGCCATGCTAGATATTGGTCGGGTTAAGCTTGTGTGGGGCAACTATCGGCAAATTAGGGTGAAAATTTAATCCGATGGCATTGTGGACAAACACCAAGGGCGAATTAATCGTGCTGATTTCGATACGTTGCCTCCTTCCAACTGACAAGTTAAATAATCACCGACGCCCTTTGGCCACAAGCATTTCGAGATATTTTACATTGCAAATCTATAGCAAAAAACCCGCCAAATGACGGGCGGGTTTGCGGTAAACATGGCATCCAGAAACTGGAATATGTTTATTTTTGCCAAGTGCGTTTCTTGTGACGGTTCGCTTTAAGGCGCTTCCGGCGTTTATGCTTCGACATCTTCAGACGTCGTTTCTTCTTCAGATTTCCCATGGATAAAGTTAGTGTTTAGCCGGCCAACTTGCGTGCGCAGTACGACGGTGTAAAGCCCGAATTTATTATAGTAGCCGCATCGGTACCGGGACTCGGCGGCGATGCTGGGTGAAAATCAATTCCCCCGCAACTGAACCAAGATTCAATCCAGTCAGCACCGCCACGACTCGGCGATACATGTTTAGCTGCCCCATATGGCGGGAAACCGCCTCCACCATCTGTTCTTCGGCAAATCGGTCGGTTTTAAAATCATAGACGATTGCCCGTCTCGCTCGACCGGCAACATCGTGCTCCACCACCACCCGGTCAAATACGCCCGTCACCCAAATATTATCCAAAACCACTTCAAATGTGCGCTCCCGCCACAATTCCTTGCGTCCTGCGTTCCCTTGTTTGGTCCAGATGGATGCCAGCCCGGGCTCGCGCAAACACCCCGCAGCTTCGTTTAATACCTCAACCGGCAGCCCACGCCGCTCCCATTCAGCCAGCTTGGCCGCACCGTTCCACTCCACTTCCGAAAATAATTTGTGCACAGCCGATCCGAATTCGGCCCCCGCATTCGCTTCAAGGGAGAACAATCCTGCGGCGTTCCATCGCTCTTTGTTATCACCAGACGGTCGCCTTGCCATCAGTCGGGCTGGGAGTGGTTCAATGCCTTTAATGGATGCAATTTCCGGCTTCATCACTGCCGGCCTTTCCGCAGCAGTCAGATTCGTGTGCCAGTCAGCCTCACCTGTGGCCCAACCGCCGGTTAGCTTCAACTTCCCCACTCTCACTTCGCCCGCATCTTCGCCGAGCGTCCCGGTCAGCAGCCGCCGGTAATTCCGCGATGCCGAATCCGACGCCGGCGTTGTGATCACATACATCGCCCGTTTCGCCCTCGTCATCGCCACATACAGCAGGGAGAGCGCCTCATAACCGGCCTCCGCCTCCGCCGCGCGTACATGAGCCGCGAGCACCTCGTCGGCCGCACAAAATAATTTTGGCGGCAAATCCAACACCCACTCGACCGAGCGGTCAGGCAGCTTGTGCACCGCCAAACCCTCTCGCGCCTGATCCAGCTTCTTGCCCTCCAGGTCCGGCAACATCACCACATCAAAGCCGAGCCCCTTGGACTTGTGAATGGTCATCACACGGATGATCGCCGCCCCTTCATTTTCACGCACGGTATGCCGCTCCATGAACGCCACAAACTCCGCCACATCACGCCGCCCCGTCTCATCGAACAATCGCGCTGCGGCCACAAACTGCCGTGCCCGGGTCCGGTTGAACTCGTCATCCGGCGCCAGCAGCGCAACCAGTTTCGCCGACCACCATTCCATCGTATGCTCAAAACCGTCCGCGTGGATCTGCCCCAGCACCCGTTCAGCCAGCGTCTCCGGAACAACCAGTCCCTCATCCCGCAACACCGATCCGAGCGGCGTCATCCGCAAATGTTCCTGCGCCAGAGTGTCGCCGGGATGGGCCGCCGCCTGCACCAGCGCAAGCAATGCCTGGCCAAAAGGATTGTCCGTGCATACATGCAGATCCGCCTCCGCAACCGCAGCCAGCCCTTCGCGGCGCAGGAATTCCGCCAGCTCGGCCGCCGTGCCGTTCGACTGCACCAACACCGCGCAGGTAAGCCCGCGTTCCAGCGGCCGGATCTCGCGCAACAACTCCAGCACCATGGCCCAACGCGCGTGTTCCTCCTCCGCATGCAGCCACGCCGCCTGGCCCGTGCGCTCCGGCACCGCCGTGGTGTGCGCGCGCCATTCGCGATTCCAGTTCGTGGCGATGTCTCCCGGGAAAAGATCCTGCAACACGGCCGCGTCACCGAACACCGTGTTCACCATCTCAATCAACGCCGGGCCGGAACGCCGCGACTCGACCAGATGCTCTTCCGCAATGTTGTCCGGCTTCGCCGCGTTGTAGTGGTTCAGGATCTCCCGGAACAGCCGGGGATCGCCCTCGCGCCACGTGTAGATCGCCTGCTTCACATCCCCGACGCAAAAAAATGTCCGCACCTCCGCCTCATCCTGCACCGCCTCGTCGATGAGGTTTTTGAGCACGCTCCATTGTCCGTAGCTCGTGTCTTGAAACTCATCCAACAGCCAATGATCGATCTCCGCATCCAAACGGTAGTCGATGAAGAGCCGCCCATCGTGCGCTGCACCCCGCGTCAAGCTCGGCGCCCCGGCCCCGGGCGCCAGCAACCGCTGCACATCGCCAAAGGTCATCTTGCCCGCGCGCCGCACCGCTTCGTGATAAAAGTTCTCGTAACCGCGCAACACCGCGTGAATCCCGCGTGTCGTCTCCAGCCGTCGTGCTAACTCGCCGCCGATCACATGCCGTGCACATTCCCGCAACGCCGCGCAGGCCGACGCGCTCAATTCCTGCTTCTTCCGGTCAAACTCCAGCACAGCACGCCCCGCATTGATATCGTCCCACAAATCCAACGCCTTCTCCAAGACATAGGCCAGCCCGCGTGGCAATGTCACTCCCGGAGCCCAGTCCGCGAGCTCGGCTAAAAACGTCTCCCAGCGACCCCGTTGCTTTTCGCCCAGCCCTGCCTCGCCCAGCCACACGCGCAACGCCCGCACCGCCAGCGGCACATCGGCTTTCCCCTTCAGCCATTGACAACCCTGCGGCCAGATCAGTTCCGGGTTGCCCCAAAGCGCGCCCTCGCGCGCCGCCAGGAAAATTTCCTGATGCTCATCGATAAACTCATCCAGTTGCGTCCCCAGCCGCTTCGTCTCCCGCCCGAACGTCGCGCGCTTGAAGGCCTCGATAAATTCCTTCTGCGCCACATCCAGCTCGCCTGCCCGCGCAAACATCCGTTGCAGCACCCGCCGCCGCTCCAGCCGCGCCGCGTATTCCTGCAAAATCTCGAAATCTCCGGTCAGGCCCAGCTCGAGCGCAAAGGCCCGCGCGATCCGCGCAAAAAAGCTGTCGAGCGTGCCGAGCCGCAGCCGTGGCATCGCCTCCGTCACCTCCCGCAACATCCGCAAGAAATCCGCCCGGCCCAGTTCCGGCCGGCCCGTCTCGGCCGCGAGTATTTTCGCGCGTTCTTCATTCGCCGCGGCCTCGGCCAGTTTTTTCAGGATTTCATCAAAAAACTCGCCGGCTGCCTTTCGCGTAAACGTCAGCGCCACGATGCGCTCCGGCTTCGACCCTTGCGCGAGCAGACGGATAAAGCGCCCGGTGAGCGCGTAGGTTTTCCCCGAACCTGCCGAGGCCAGGATCATCACATGCCGCGATGCGCTCATGGATGGATGTCCTCCCATGCCACGCTCTCCGCCGCGCCCTGGTGAAACAGCGCCGCAAAATCATCCAGTTCGCGCTCCCGGCCCGCCAGCTCGCGTGGCGGCCAGAATTCTCCCGCGTGGATCGCCGCACACACGCCCGCGGCGCAACGCCAGGCCGATTCCTGCAACTCCGGTGTATAGCCGTCCCACACCGCCAGACCGGTCTCGCCCGATGCCTTCGGCAGATTAAAATAACCGCAGGAAATATTCCGGCCGTACTCAGACGACAACGCGTGCAGGTAGAGCGGCAATTGCAGATCCGTCCATCCGCGCGTTTTTCCCATGCCGGCAAACTGCGCCCACTCCGGCACTGTCTCGCCCGCGCGCAACGCCCGCAGATGAATCTCCGCCGGTGAAACCGCCGTGTCCGAGGTTTTGTAATCGAGCACGCGCACCGCTCCGGTCAGCGCGTTGCGTTCGATCCGGTCGATCTTCCCGTTCACCGTCAGACCGCCCACGTCGATCGAGAATTTTTTCTCCACCGCCTCGATCACCCAGCCGGCAGCACATTCGCGCGCCTGGACCTCCGCCGCCTTCGCCAGCCGCTGGTGCGCCGACTCCACCTGCACCAGCAACGGCAGCGTCAGTTCCGGGCCGAAGCGTCGCCGCACATGCCGGTCAAACTCCGCCCGGATAAAATCCCGCAACACCGCCGCATCCGTGCAGACGCGCATCGCCGGATCACCGCCCATCACCTCGAGTGCGCTGTGACAAAGCGTGCCGAAATCCATCGCATCGAGTTCGTTTTTTGCCGGATCGACCGCCTCCATGCCCAGCACATGGCGGAAATAAAAACGCAACGGACACTTCAACCAGCCGCGCAACGCCGTGACCGATACCGTCGGCGGCGCCGGAATACGACGGGGCGTCAGTTTCCACGCCCGCCGCCACGCCGGGTTATTTCCTTCCAATTCCGGCTCGCGAAAAAGAAACTTCACCCGCGCCGGCAACTCGACGTCCACGCAGCGCAGCAGCAGCCGGGAGGGCCGCAGCGGTTCGCCTGTCGCGGAATTTTTTCCTAACAACAGATCGAGGCGGCCCACCGCTGCCCGTGAAGAAGCGAGGGCCTGCAGCAGGTAACAATCGCGGGCCAGCCGCGCCGCGTTGGTTTTCAAGCCCAGCCGCGCCCGCAGCGATTCAGGCAGATACGGATCGCCCGCCACACTCTCGGGCACGCAACCGTCATTCATGCCCGCCACGACGAGGTGCGGCGCGTTTTCCCATGGCAACTCCAGCCAGCCTTGCAGTTCCACCGCGCCCGCCGGTTTTTCCTCCGTCCTCAGTCCATCCCCGTACAGCCGCAGCGCCAGCTCCCACCAGTCACTCCGCGCCAGTCCGGGAAATTTTTCCTCCGCCTCCGCACAAGCCCGCACGGTGTCCATCCACGCCGCCGCCTCCTCCTCGAACCTGACATCACGTTCATGCACCGGATCGAGCTTTCGTTGGGAGAATATTGCCGCCAACACCACCGAGACACCCTCGGCAAACGAAGCGCGCGTCAGCCATGAGCGCAATTCCTCCATCTCCGCAAGCGCCCCGGCCCTCTCCGGGAAATCCTTCGCCGAACCTCCGGCATGCTCCCGCGCCGCCGACAAGGTGGCCGGCAAATACCGCGCCCGCAAATGATCCAGACCCGCCAGCCAGCGGGCAGTGGAAAACGATTCACCGAACCGCCGGCGCAGATACGCCAAAAAATCCGGGCAGCGCGCCAGCGACTCCACCGCTTCAAACACCGGATCGTGCGCCAGCCCGGCCAATGCCGTCAGCAAATAATAAAGCCCGTCGTGCCGCAAGGCCCGCCCCTCGGGATTAAAAACCGCCAGGCCCGACCGGTGCAACGCGCCCTCCAGTTGCGGCAGCACTTCCGCATCGGCCACACCCACCGCGAGCAGACCTTCGGGCGCACCGTACGCGCCGGCCAGCCGGGCCACCCGTTCCGCCTGCCCGGCCGGATCTGCGCACAAGTGCACCCTCGTTTCAAAATAATCCAGCGCCAGCACCCGCTGTTCCCAAGCGGCCGTAAGCGGCCGGCCCCACTCGTCGAAACTGGCCGCTTCGGATTCCGGCGCGAAGATCACGACCGCCACGGGCCGCGTGCTCGCCAAGCCGGCCAAGGCCTCCAGCGCCAGCGGCAACGGATCGGGCGTCGCCAGCAGAATAATCTTTTCCACACCCTCGGGGCACTGCGGATCTTGGGCTGCGGCAATTTTCGCGGCCTGGACATCCATCAAACCCAGCGCGTCCAATCGCTCCGCATGCTGGCGCTCCAACGCTCCCAGTTGGCGCCAGCGCATCGTCTCAGGAAACTCACCGGCCCGCACCGCCACGTCCGCCAAACACAGGCCGCCCTCCGCCAGTTTGGCCTGCAGTCCGGCAAATTCCTGCGCCTGGCGCAGCGCCCACGCGAAATTCCGCGCCGGCGGATCGACCGGAAAAATTTCCCGGCACTCAGCCAGATCGAGTTCAAACAAAACATCGGCCCACGCCAGCAGTGACTCCAACGGCGTCGCCACAGTCCCGGTCGGGTGTTCCAACAGCAACCGGTCGGGTGTCAGCACCCGGGGTGGGAAAACCGCCTGCTCCCGCTCCGCCGCGTACGCCGCCAAAGCCTCGCGCAGCCGCCTCCCGGCCTGCTTGGTTGAGACAACCACCGCCAGCCGCGAAAGATCGAGAGGGGTTCCGCCAGACCAATCGCCGGCCAGAAACCGCACCGCCTGCGGCAGCAGCGGCCGGTCCCAAGGAAGAAAATGCCGGCGAACGTTGGCAGGAGGAGCCACGGCACCAACTTCCTTCACGACAACCATTGAGTGCAAGCCCGGAGCGGCAGCCAAAGCGCACGGATATCCTGACCACTACTTTCGCGGCACCGGTTTTCCAAACCATGACTTTTCGGATTTCGAATCGAGCGACCCGCGCCATTTTCCCCTCCAAGCAAAAGCCCCGCCGCCGATGAAGGCTGACGGGGCGTGGCAAAAAGGATGGTGCAGAAGCTTACTTCTTCGCGAAAACAAACTTTGCCAGACGGGACTTGTGGCGGGAGGCGACGTTCTTGTGAATGACGTCGCTTTTGACGGCTTTGTCCAAAGCGGAGCTGAAAGCGATCGCGGCGGCGCGGGTCTTCTCGGCATCGCCGGCGACGACGGCCTTCTGGACGCTCTTGCCGAGAGTCTTCAGGCGGGTCTTGATATTCTGGTTGCGCGCGGCATTGCGGAGCGATTTGCGGGCGGCTTTGAGTGCGGACTTGGTATTGGCCATGGCGGTTAGTAAATTGGGAAGGGTGAAAGACCCAAAATCCTCGAGGTGAGTCAAGCGCTTTTCCTCGCGGGTAGCCGCAATCCACATGATCCTGCCTAGAAACACCCCCGAATCAGCCTAAAAGCAGACTTAAAAATACTTGCGGGCCTTCTCGAAAAAGCTCTTGGAGACGGGTTCTTCCGCGTCACCGCTGGTTTGGGCAAAGGTTTCCAGGGCTTTGCGCTGCTCGGAAGTGAGCGAGGTCGGCACTTCCACCTGCACCCGGATGAGCTGATCGCCGTGCGCGCCGCCGCGCAGGTGCGGCATGCCGCGGCCTTTGAGCCGGAATGTCGTGCCGGATTGCGTGCCGGTGGGGATTTTCAGCGTCGCCTTGCCCTGCAAGGTCGGCACCTGGATCGTGCCCCCGAGGGTCGCGAGCGTGAACTTGATCGGAATCTCCGTGAACAGATCGTCGCCCTGGCGCTCGAAGACCTCGTGTTCTTTCACATGGATGACAATGTAGAGATCGCCGGGAGTGCCGCCTTGGACACCCGCTTCGCCATTCCCGGAGGAGCGCAGTTTCGAGCCCGTGTCCACGCCCGGGGGGATGCGAATGTTGATCTTGGCCGTCTCCTGCATCCGGCACTCGCCTTTGCATTTCACGCAAACTTTTTCGTAACGCGAGCCCGAGCCATTGCAGCCGGGGCAAACCTGGCGGACGTGGAAAAATCCCCGGGAGGTCGTGACCTGGCCGGCGCCGCGACAGGTCGGGCACACCGTGCTCTTGGAACCGGGTTCCGCGCCCGAGCCGTGGCAATGATGGCAGGCGCCAAGCCTTCGGAAGGAAATTTCCTTTTCCACGCCGTGGGCCGCATCTTCGAGCGAGATCTCAAGATCGTAGCGCAGGTCGGAGCCGCGGCCGGCACCGCCGCCCGAGCCGCCACCGTCGCTGAAGAAATCCTCGAAGCCACCGCCGCCGCCACGCTGGCCAAACACCTCGCGGAAAATATCGAAGGGATCGTGGAAACCGCCGCCGCCGCCAGCGGGACCGCGGGCACCGGGGCCGCCCTGTTGAAATGCGGCATGACCATACCGATCATAGGCGGCGCGTTTTTCGGGATCTTTGAGCGCCTCGTAGGCTTCGGACACCTTCTTGAACGTTTCCTCCGCCTCCTTGTTGCCGGGATTCTTGTCCGGGTGGAACTGCACGGCTTTCTTGCGATAAGCCTTCTTCAGTTCCTCCTCGGTGACATTTTTGTCCACTCCGAGCAACTCGTAGTAGTCCTGTTTTTGTGCGCCGGCCATGGGTTAGCTTTTCTCTTCTTTGGCAACGCCGCTGGACACGATCACGGAGGCCGGACGCAGAAGGCGACCATTGAGCGTATAGCCCATGCGGACGACCTGCATGATATTTTCCGCCGGGACCGTGGCGCTGGGCTGGTGGGCGATGCTCTCGTGCAAATTGTGGTCAAAGGGCTGATTGACGGGATTCACTTCCTTGAGCCCGTGGCGGCCGAGCGTGCTCTTGAACTGTTCCAGCACGAGGGTGACGCCATCAACGATGGCTTTCACATCCGACTGCTGCTTGGCGGCGGCCATGCCGAGACTGAGATTATCCAAAACGGGAATGATATCCTCCACCACGTTGGCGGCGGCGTACTGGCGCAGCTCGTCTTTCTCCCGCAGCATGCGCTTGCGGTAATTTTCCAGATCAGCCACCGCGCGCAAATAACGCTCCTGATGATGGGCCGCTTCTTTTTTCGCTGACGCCAGTTGCTCCTCCAGCGTGGGGCCGGCCGGCGCTGGAGCAGGAGCCGCGGCCGTTTCAGGCGCAGGCGCGGCCGTGGGAGTCGGATTGGTGGTGTCGGTCTGAGTTTGGGTATTCTCGGTCATGCAAAAGATCGGACGCTACCTTAAGGTTTCTTCTTTTCAAGCGATTGAAACCATTTCTTCAAAGATTCTCCCGTTTTCTTTCCCGCTTGTTCCAAGGAGTTTAGGGTTCCACCCACGGAGACAGGGACAAAATCAAACATTTTCCCGATGGCATCCAGCACCACCCCGTTGAATGGAATGATGAGTTTGGTCACGCTGTCCACCTCCCGCATCTCCTGGGAAATCTTAAGATTGTATTCCTTGATGGAGGGTTTCCGGCCCGAATAGTCGGCCATGACCAGCCGGTCAAATTTCAGAGACAAGTGATGGATCAGGAACTCCGTCTTCTGACTCTCCTCCTTCGGTTGCTCCGATTTCGAAGTGTCGCCCTTGGCTTTGGCGAGACCTTTGCGAAAGGCCTCCGTATTCAACACGCCGTCCTGATTGCGCACCAGGAAGAAGCTCTCCACATCAACGGTCATTTCATCGGCCACGAACCGGTGGCGCAGCAGCGGGAGCAGATCGGCAGCAACCTTGAAGTGCCGCAGGGTGATGAATTCATGGGTCGGCCAGCCGATCGGATTCTCCACCACCGCTCCCTCGATGTTCACCTTGCCGATGAACGGATTGACGCTCATCTGTTCAACTTTCACCACGAATCCGGTCCGGGCCTGGATCGTCGATACCACAATGCCGGGCAGCAACACGATCCACGCCGCCGCCAGTATCACACCCAGCACGGCAACAATCAAAACGCCGCGGATCAACCATCCTCCCCGGAAAGAGTTCGGCATCGGGTCATTCATGGCTGGAAAGCGGAAAAACCATCGGTCACGAGCACAACGGCATCAGTCAGGGCGGTGAAGGAAAAATTGCCGGCATAGGGCAGCACCGCGTTGGCGCCACGCTCAACCAGAATTCCATCCGCGCTTTGCAGCCGGCCCTCGACGACGGAAAGAATGCGCGGCTGCTCACCGGCTTTGAAAGCAAGGCTGCTGCCGCGAGACAGCCGGTGCCGCGTGATACGAAACTCCCGGCATTCCGCCAGCACCGAAACCGCCTCGGGGCTGCGCACCAGTCGCGGGACCGGAGCCGTGTTGGCCGCGAGCGACGCGAGCGACTGCTCGATGTGCAACGCGCGGGGCTTGCCGTCGAGTCCCACGCGCCCCCAGTCGTAGACGCGGTAGGTTGTGTCGGAGTTTTGCTGGATTTCGAGAATGAGATTGCCGGCGTCGATGGCATGCATGACGCCGCTGTGGATGAGAAGCGAATCGCCCGCCACCGTCGGCAGGCGATGCACGAGCTTTTCCGCCGTGCCATCCTGCAAGGCCGCGCGGAACCGGGCGGCATCCACGCCCGGCTTGAGGCCCGCCAGCACGGCCGCACCGGGCTCGGCATGCGCAATGTACCAGTTTTCCGTCTTGGGCTCGCCGCCCAAGCCGGCGGCAATCGAAGCCGGGGGATGAACTTGGAGGCTCAACCGGTCGCTGCAATCCAGCCATTTGACCAAAATGGGGAACGGTCGCGCCGCGGGCCAATGTGGTCCCATGATTTCGGCGGCGTTTTTCTCCATCACTTCTCGCAACGTCCGGCCGCTCCATGCGCCGCCGCCAATGACCGACTGGGCCTCGGGCCGGTCAACAATCTCCCAGCTTTCGCCAATCGGCCCGCCATCCGGCAGCGCACGCCCGAGGTGTTTGGCCACACCACGACCACCCCACACGCGTTCCTGGTAGAGCGGTGCAAATTGCAGAAAAAATGTCATGAATAAAACGGCGAATTAGGGTGTATTGCGGTTTGGGGAATTTACATTGACCCCTCTGCCGATAAACTTGCTATTCAAGGAACCTCACAGAAATGCCAAAAGCGGAGAGTTCAAACTCAAAGGACAGTAATCCATCGTTCGAAGGACCGCGCCACCGCCCGCAATGGCTCGCCGCTGTCCTCTGTTTGATGGTGGCCTTGTTGCTGACCGTAGCCCTGGCGGATTTCATTCCGCAACAGAGCTACAAGAACACCTCCAACCCTGGCAGCCAGAATCTGGTGGGATTGCTCGGCTCGGAATACAGTTGGTGGTCCTACCATCTCATCGGGGGTGCCACCGGGCTGGTGCCGATCTTTTTTTATTGGATGACGTATATTTATCTGCGACGGGCGCGTCGTCTGGCCGCCATGCGCCTGCTGGCCATGATCTGCTGTATAGCGGCGCTCTCCACCCTGCTGGCCATGCAGACAACAATTTTCACTGACATATCCGTCTACACGAAAGGCCCGGGCGGCGTTCTCGGGCATCTGCTCTACAACGAATCCCTCAACGACATACTCGGTATCTTTGGCACCGCGCTGATCATGGGGACGGTCTACCTGGTCGGCATGGTATTCATTTTCACCCACGATATCGGCATCGAGTTTGGCAAACTGGTCCAAGGCTTTCACGACTGGCGCAAACGGCGCGCCGACGAAAAATTCGCCCTCGTCGAAGATCGCCGCAAACAAATCGATCGCGCCGAAAAAGACAAAGCCGCCGCCGCCGCCCAAGCCGCCAAGGCCGCCGCTGCCGCGCAAGCCGCCGCCGCCTTTAAAAAACCCACGCCGGCTGAAACCGCGATCGCCCTCGCCGCCGGCAGCACGCCGACAAAAACCCCGAGCACACCGTCGCTCGCCCCTAAACCGGCGACCAAGCCGCCGGCCGAGCCGGCAGCCGGCAAAACCGCCACCGACGCCAAGCAGCTCGCTGCGGCCACGGGCAAAATGGAACTCAACATCGTCAAGCCCGAGGAAACCAAGAAAGCCAAGGTCATCCTTCCGCAGAGCGACGACAAGACCTACGAGTTTCCCCCGCTGAAACTGCTGAAGGAGCAGATGAAAATCTCCGCCGCCGACAGCGAGGAAGAGCACCGCGCCAATGCCGAGAATCTCCTCCGCATCCTCGGCGAATTCGGCGTCGAGGTGACACTGGGCGAAATTCATGTCGGTCCCGTCATCACGCGTTACGAAGTGGTGCCCGCCGCCGGCGTCCGCGTCGAAAAAATCTCCGGCCTGGACAAGAACATCGCCCTCGGCATGCGGGCGCAATCCGTCCGCATCCTCGCCCCCATTCCCGGCAAGGCCGCCGTCGGTGTCGAAGTCCCAAACCAGATTCCGACTCCGGTCGGCATGCGCGAGATTCTCGAGAGCGAAGACTGGGCCCACGCCAAAGCCGAGTTGCCCATCGCCCTCGGCAAGGATGTTTCGGGCAAGCCCCTCGTCTCCGATCTCACCAAGATGCCCCACCTGCTCATCGCCGGCGCCACCGGTTCGGGCAAATCCGTGTGCATCAATTCCATTGTCGCCTCGATTCTCTACTCGAAGAGCCCGAAGGATGTCCGCCTCATCATGGTCGACCCCAAGGTGGTGGAATTGAAAATGTTCAATTCGCTCCCGCACATGCTCATCCCGGTCGTCACCGAGGCGAAGAAGGTGCCGGGCGCACTCAAGTGGCTGCTGAGCGAGATGGAGCTGCGCTACCAGATTTTCGCAAAAGCCAACGTCCGCAACATCACGGGATTCAACAACCGTAAGAAAGAGGAGCCTGCACCGCCGCCGCCCGAAATCCAAGGCGAACTCGCAGGCGTCGAACCCGACATTGAGATTCCGGAACGCCTGCCGTACATCGTCGCGATCATCGACGAACTCGCCGATCTCATGATGGTCGCCCCGGCTGAAATCGAGACCAGCATCGCCCGTCTCGCCCAGCTTGCCCGTGCCGCCGGCATCCATCTCATCATCGCCACCCAGCGTCCGTCGGTGAACGTCATCACCGGCGTCATCAAGGCCAATCTCCCCGCCCGCATCGCCTTCCAGGTCGCTTCGCAGGTCGACTCCCGCACGATCCTCGACGGCAAGGGTGCGGAAACACTCATCGGCCGTGGCGACATGCTTTTCACTCCGCCCGGCACCTCACGACTCGTGCGCGCCCAGGGCGCTTTCGTGGCCGACGATGAAGTCCAGGCCATCGTTGACTTCCTCAAGCGCAACGGTCCGCCCCAATACGCCGCCGCCGTCCAGCAGCAGATCGACCGTGCCGCCCGCGAGGATGATGAAGACGGCGAAGAAAGCGGCGAAGACGGCGACTTGGGCGACGACGAGGCCTTGTTCCGCCAGGCGCTCGACGTGCTCCGATCCACCAAACGTGCCTCGACGTCCATGATTCAGCGCCGGCTCCGCATCGGCTACAACCGGGCTGCCCGCATCATGGACGTGATGGAGGACAAGGGCATCATCGGACCGGAAAACGGCTCCAGCCCCCGGGAAATTCTGGTCGATCTCGAGACTTACCGGCCCTGATCCGCGTTTAATCTTTCAACCCCCCGCGAAATCCCTTTAAGAAGAACCCACATGCAGACCATCGGCGAACGACTGGAAGAAGCGCGCAAACGCAAGGGCGTTTCCATCCGCGAAGCGGCGGAAGCCACCAAGATCCGCAGCGACTACCTGCAGAAATTCGAGGCCAACTCCTTTGACCTCGACCTGCCCCCGCTCTACATCCGCGGATTCATGCGCAGTTACGCACGCTACCTCGACCTGGACCAGGAACGCTTCATCGCCGAATACGACTCGGTCGCCGCCGCCGAGGGCCGCGGCCCGCGCCGCGCCGAATCGCGCGAAAATTACGGCCGCGTGGAATTTGCCGAGGGCGGCGGCGAAGCCCCTGCGGGCAAGCGCAGCTCGGTCGACCAGGCGATGCTGATAAAGTACGGCCTGTTCGGCGGCGCCGCCATCGCCGTGATCGTGGTGCTCATTCTCATCATCAATTATTTCGTATCCAGTCCGTCGACCAAACCCGCGCAAACGGCAGGAAGCACCCCGTCCTCCGCCAGCAACCAGTCACCGGCGGATAACACCCAGACCCTCACGTTAACCGCAACCGACAACACACGGGTAAAGGTCGTGCTAAGTGGGGAGAATCGCGTGCTTTTCGACGGAGCGCTGGCCCCCGGCGAGACCAAATCCATCAAAAAGCAGGGCATATTGCGGATCACGGTTGAAGACCGCACCAAAGTACGGGTGGAAGTGAATGGGAAAAACATCACGATCCCGCGGCTCAAGTACGGTGATTACGGATGGTTCGACGTTGATTAACAGCTTCGGCAACCAACGGCTCCCGCTCCAGATTACTGAGGCCGGCTTCACGCCGGCCTTTTCATTGCGTCTCAAAAGGCAACTTTCCCCGATCACCGCATCCCCACCGGCGGGCCAAGCACTTCGCGCAGGACAAACGCCCGGCGCAAGGCCTGCGGATCACGCAGGTCCTCCAACATGCCCGCTTTCGCTTTCTGCAAAGCCGCGGGCTCTTTGTCCGCGGTCGATGCCTCAAAGACTACCCGCCGTTGCGCCGCGGCTTTCATCAATTCGGCTTCCTGTAATTTCTGCAGCAGTGCCGCCTGGCGCTCGGCTTCCTCGGCAATATTGACCGCCACAGTTCGCCGTGGAACCGGCGGTACCGGTGCCGGTTTGGGTTGCAACACTTCACGGAATATCTCCGGCAATGTGATCGGCGGCGGCGTGGCCTCCGGCGATCGCTCGATCGGGGCGGGTCTGGGCTGCACCGGCTGAAGCGCCGGCGGCTGGGCATGCTGTCCGCGCCGCTCGGCGATCTTGCGCTGGATTTCCTCGCGGATTTTCCGCGTGCGCTCGGCCAACTCCGGATCGTCAAACTCATACTCCTTGGCCGGCGGTTTATCATCTTCGTCCGCGCCGGCCTGGTTACGCTTCATCAGCACCCGCGCAATGACGGTGGCGATCGCGATCAAGACCCAGAGGTGTTCAAAAATCCAGTCCATGGTTGGAAAGTATCAAGTCACCAAGGGACAAGTAACAAGAGAGCGACGCACCGTATACGGCGCAAGATTCGTCCCTGTTACCTGAATCTTGTTACTTCTCATTTTTTGCCCTCGGGATGGGCGATCGAGCCGCGCATCGCGGTGTCGGCCTGGATATTTTCCATCTTGTAGTAATCCATCACGCCCAAGCGGCCGGAGCGGAATGCTTCGGCCATCGCCAGCGGGACCTGCGCCTGCGCTTCGACCACCTTCGCCTGCATCTCCTGCACACGGGCCTTCATTTCCTGCTCGACGGCGACAGCGGCCGCGCGGCGGATTTCCGCCTGCGCCTGCGCGATGCTCTTGTTGGCCTCGGCCTGCGCTTCCTGGAGTTTCGCGCCCACATTTTCGCCCACATCGACGTCGGCGATATCGATCGAAAGAATTTCAAACGCACTGCCCACATCGAGACCGCGCGCGAGCACTGTCTTGGAGATACTGTCGGGCGATTCAAGCACCACCTTGTAGCTCTCGGAGGAACCGATGGTGGACACAATGCCCTCGCCCACGCGAGCGATGATCGTTTCCTCCTTGGCGCCGCCGACGAATCGATCGAGGTGGGTGCGGACCGTTACGCGGGCCTTCACCTTCACCTGAATGCCGTCTTTCGCCACACCGTCGATCGTCGTGCGACCACTTTCGGGATTGGGACAATCGATGACCTTCGGGTCAACGGAAGTGCGCACGGCCTCAACGACCGATTTGCCCGAACCCTTCGTCGCGAGATCGATGGCACAGGCGCGATCCCAATCGAGCTCGATGCCAGCCTTCTTGGCGGCGACCAGCGCCTGCACCGTCGGGACGACGTTGCCGCCGGCGAGATAGTGCGCGGAAATCTTGTCGGTGGAGACCTCGATGCCGGCCTTCACCGCCGTGATGCGCGCATCGACCACCAAACTGTACGGCACGCCGCCAAGGCGCATGCCAAGGAGATTGAGCAATCCGACCGGAGCGCCGTTAAGCTTCGCCTTCAGCCAGGTGCTGAAAAAAGAGGCGACGATAAAAAACACGATCAGCGTGGGGACCGCGATGATAACTATCAGGATGGTGGAGGGCATGGGGGGATCAGGATTTGGTTACGATAAGACGAAAATTATCAAGCCCGGTGACACGCAGGACCGAGCCCTTGGCGACATGACCGGATGGGGAAAATGCCTCGTAGCGCCGGCCTTCAATCAGCACATAGCCACTCGGCACCAGCGCCGTCAATGCCTCACCGGTTTTGCCGATCACTTGGTCTTTGTCGGCCACGGGCGGCTGACTCGTGGCATCCACCGTGGATTGCACAATAAGTTTCCGGCCCAGACGGGTCGTCGGCAACCAGACCAACTCCACATACAGCGTCAAACCAAGCAAGGCCAGGGCCACGACTGTCGCGAGCATGCCATAGCCGGTTCCGAGTTGGATAAATGAAATGGTACAACCCGCCAGCATGCAGACGGCACCGAGAACACCAAGCACCGCCCCAGGCACGAAGACTTCGCCCGCCAGCAAAATCACTCCCAGCAAAAACAAGATCAGAATGGCGTTCATGACGTGGTCCTCTCGACGATCAGCGCAAAATCCTTCCTTCCGCGAACGATGATCGCATCGCCCGCATCCACGGCCCCCACTTCCACCGTCGCCTCAAAACGCCGCCCCGCGATCTCCACCTGCCCGCTGGGCCGCAGCACCGTCACCGCCACCCCGCGCTGCCCGATGATCGTGGCCAATTCGTGTGCCGCCTCCGGCGCGACCCCGGCCACTTGCGCGGCCCCGCCAATCGTCGAGCCAACGATCATCTTGTCCCACATCCACCCTTTGGGCAGATAACGGATGAGCAATGCCGCCATCCCGACGGCCAGAATCAGACCGAGCCCGAGATTTTGCAACGGGGCGACAAAAACATCGCCCGACCACGCGGTGGTGACCGGCACCCCCGGCCAGAGATCGGCCATCGCCCACACGAGCGAGCCAAGCATCAGCGCCAACCCGATCACCGCCACCACGGCCACACCGGGGAAGAAAAATATTTCCAACGCCACCAGGAGCAGGCCCAGCGCGAAGAGCAGCAACGGTTCATGCCCCGACAACCCGGCCACATAGTTGCTCAGAAACACAACCGCCAGCAGCACAATGCCGGCGATGCCAAAGATCCCAAAACCCGGTGTCTTGAATTCGATGAACAGCGCCAGCAAACCGAGGCCGAGCAAAATCGGTGAAAGCGCGGTAAGGTACTGAGCCAGTTCTTCCGACCAGGTGACTTGGAATTGTTTGATCGTGAAATTACCCGCCCCGTATTTTCTTGTAAGCAACGCATCCAGGTCCTTTGCAATGCCAGCCCCGAGCAAAGCCTGCGGCGGCTCGCCGTAGGACTTCATCGCCTCGGTATCGGTCAAGGACAGCAACTCGCCCTTCGCCTTGATAATTTTATCACCGATCTTCAGCTCGGAGTCTGCGTCGATCATCGCTGAGACAACGTCGCCCCGATAACCTTTGCCCTCGGATATAGCCCGGACACGGGCCTTCAGGTAGCTGACCACTTTCTGCTTCATCGTCACATCGATATCCTTGCCACCCGACGAAACCGGAGCCGCCGCCCCAATCACCGCATGGGGAGCAAACCAGATTTCCTGGGTTGTGGCAGAGATGAAAGCCCCGGCCGACATCGCTTCCTTGTTCACATAGGTGAGTGTATCACCGTGAAAATTCCCCAACGCCTCCATGATATCAAAAGTCACGCTCAGCGCTCCACCGGGAGTGTCCATGTCGAGTACCACGGCATCGGCCTTTTGGTCGATCGCCTCTTTCAACCCGCGGCGAAGGATATAGAGAATCGGCTTATTGATCTCGTCACGCACCGGAATGACATAGACCATGACATGCTTGGTTGGAGCGGGTGAAACAGCCGGAGCCGCCGCCGGGGTGATCTCGGACGCGATCACTTGGGGAACCGGTGCCTTCTCAACCTTAGGCACTGGCGCAGGTTCAGCCTCAACCACGCCCGGAGCAGCCGCCACAGCGGGCGCCTCGGCCCGTGCGAACGTCAGAACGGTCAAGCAGAGCAGCAAACGGGGTGTGGCTGGTTTCAACATCTGCCCGCAACATAGAACTTACCTATTCACCATGCAAGCCCCGGCACGGTACAAATTGTCAGCGAGATTCGCATGAGCTGAGGAAAAATCATGTGTCTGCACCAAAGACGTGACCCCGCCCTTCGTCCGGGCCACACCGAGGCTGCAAAAAAGAACCGCAGCGCTGTGTTGAAAAATTATCCGACTTTGTCTTGGAACGCGGCGGGCATTGTGGTTTACGAATTACCCCATGGAACGCATCCCGTATCTCGGGCAAACAATTTTGAAGTGGCAGGTGGGCAATTCCACCTTTCTGGCCCTGCCGGAAAAGGGCGCGCGCCTCATGAACTGGAACGTCACCCTTGGCGACGGCTCGGTGCGCGACATCGTCTACTGGCCCGAGGTGAGTTCCCTCGACAACTTTCACAAGATTCGCGGCGGCAACCCCATATTGTTTCCCTTCAACGGGCGTACTTTCGACCGCAGCGAGATCCATTTCTGGAGCGCCGACGATGGCATTCGCCGGCCCATGCCGATGCACGGCTACGCCCGGCAAGGTGACTTCCGGATCACCCGGCTCGACGAGGGCGGTTTCTCCGCGCAATTCCTGCCCGGCACCGAAGCAAAGGCGGGGTATCCCTACGACTACGAATTCATCGTCAGCTACCGGTTTGAGAAAAGCGGATTCTACGTCGAACTGGAACTGAGCAATCGCGGCACCACCCCCATTCCCTGGTCGGCCGGACACCATTTCTATTTCACTTTGCCCTGGACCAGCGGGCTCAAGCGCAAAAACTACCTGCTCGAGGTGCCCGCCACCAAAACCCTGAAGCACATGGAAAGCGGCCGCCTCATCGATGGGCCCCGGCTCGGCCAACGCGAGACACTCGATAACCCGGCGCTCATCGACACGATCCACACCGGTCTGCGCGGCCACACCTTCTCGGTCACCGAACAACCCAGCGGCCAGCGCCTGAAGTTCAACACCGGCTTCACCAACACCACGGCGCGCGATGCGGCGGTCGTCACCTGGACCTCCGACGAAAAAGCCCCCTACTACTGCATCGAACCCTGGATGGGGCCGCCCAACAGCCCGGAAAACAAAGCCGGCCTGCATCTCGTCGGCCCGGGCCAGACGCAAAAATTCCTGGTGGAGATCACGCTGAGCTGAGCACACCAGGTGCATTGGGATTGAGCGTGCGGCCCCAACACGCTGGTTTGCACGCGACCGGGCGAAAGCGCATTGAGGGCAACGCGCTCCCCCCACCGGACCCGATCTGTTTCCCACCTACCTCATTTTTCCGTTTCTTTTTCCGTCCCATTCACTCTAATCGGTCCATGTCTCTGTCCGCAGCATTTATTGAAGGTATCGGCGGTCCCGAGCTTGTGCTGATCATGTTCGTGGCCCTGCTTCTTTTCGGCGCGGACAAATTGCCCGGGCTCGCCCGCGGCGTGGGCAAGGCGCTGCGCGAAGTCAAGAAGGCGACCAGCGGGGTGGAAGAAGAAATCAAGAGGGCCATGGAAGAGGAACTGCCCGCCAACAAGACCCTGCCCAAACCGCCCGCGTCCGTTCCGCAAAACCCGCCGACTCCCATCCCCGATAGATTCCCGCCCTATCCGCCCGCGATGGAGTGAGCGCGCATAGGACGTTTTTCCAGGTTTGGCCGACGTCTACGGCAACAAACCCGTCCGGAGGCCGGGTTCCACCACCCAAATAATTTTCAGCAACGAGTGGACGTCTGCATCAACCGAAAATGTTGCCACGGTTGAAGCGCCAGACCGCCAGACCCATCACGACGGCCGTGATGCCGCCGAGAATCCCGAGGATGGGCAGGAGCTGCACAAAACTGTTGCCCGCCCACAACACCGCGCTGAAGCCTTCCATCGACCAGTAAACCAGCGTGAGCCTGCTGAATTGCTGGATGAAAGCGGGCATGATGCTGATCGGAAACCATGCGCCGCCGAGCGCGCTCATCAGCATGATCAGAAAGGTTGCCAGTCCGCCGGCCGCCTCGGCGTTGGGCGCGATGGCGGCGATAAGCATGCCGAAGGAAGTGCAGGCGGCGGCGGCAAAAGTGCAGACCAAAACCAACAGCCCGAGATGCTTCTCCACCTCGATGCCGAAAAGAATGCGGCCGGCATAAAACAAGACGAGGAGCTGAATGAGGCCGATGCTGACCCCGTAAAGGAACTTGCCCCACAGAATCTGGGCGCGAGTCACGGGTGCCGCGAGTATGCGCTGAAATATGCCGGCGTCGCGTTCGCGGAAAAGACTCGCCGCCGAAGCGCTGACCGCAAAAAGCAAAAACTGCATCGCCCAACCACCCACCACACTGGTGGCAAAGGGGCTTTTCACGTCGGCCCCGACGACCTGCTCGTCCTCAATCCGAATGAGGCGGGAGAAAACATCGGCCGACGGCGCACCGGATGTGGTCGGCGTGGCGGAGGCCTTGGTCGCAGCCCCCAAGCCGAAGTCGCCCGCCTCCATCGAGCGCTCGATCTGCTCCTTGTCGCCGCCAAAGGCATTGCTCACCGCGCCGGCAATGGAGCCGTTGAACTGTTTGAAGCGTTCATCTCCGAGCCTATTTTTTGCTCTGGCCTGGAGCGACTGACCAAGGAGCTGGGGAATCGCCGTGAAGATTGTCTTTTGCAAAATGCCGTTGACCGTCTGTGTCTCGATTTCGTTGCGCGGGTTGGAGAGGATTTTCAAATGCAGACCGAAACCGGGGCCGCTCACGAGGTCGGCGGGTATGACGAGGGCAAAGTGAGTATCCGCCCCCGCGCCGCGCAAGAGTGGACGAAGGTCGGCCTCCGTGAGCGGACGGATCGATTTATCGGGATTCACGAATTGCGTGATGACCCGAAAACTTTTCTCCGCCTGCAGAGCCTCCACCAATTTGACGGCTGCGGGGTTGTCGCTGGCGTTGACCACCGCAAGCGGAATGCCCGCCGGCCCGGAGTCCTTTCTGTTCACATTAAAAATGTTTCCAAACAGCCAGATCATCGCAAAAGGCACGAGGAACGTGAGTGAGACCGCCGCCTTGTTGCGGAAGAAATTAAGGAAATCCTTGCGGACAAGAACCAGTAGGGTGCGCATGGGGGGAAATTATTCGCGAAGGTTGCGGCCGGTGAGATGCAGGAAGAGGGCTTCGAGCGTGGGCCGCTGGCTGGTGAACAACCGCGCGGGCAGGCCGAGCGATTCGGTGAGCGCGTAGAACTCCGAGAGCTTGGCGCCGGCGCGGGGCCGGAAGCGGTGTGTGCCATCCAAGGCGGTCAGCGCGCCCATGGGCGCAAGCCGGGCCGCGAGCGCCGCCGTCTCAGCGCCGGCCTGGAAACGGATTTCCTCCTCGAAAGGCAGCTTGGTCAGCAGTTCGTCGAGCGAGCCGAGCGCGAGAATTTTGCCGTGATCGATGATGCCGATGCGGGAACAGAGACGCGAGGCTTCCTCCATATAGTGCGTCGAGTAGATAATCGTGAGGCCCTCGCGGTTGAGTCGTTCGAGAAACTCGAATATGGCGTTTCGCGATTGCGGGTCGATGCCGACCGTGGGCTCGTCGCAAAGCAGCAGCTTCGGACGGTGCAGGAGCGCGGCAGCCAGGTTGAGCCGGCGCTGCATGCCGCCCGAGAAAGTCTTCACCTGATCCTTGCGCCGGTCGTTGAGCTGAACCGCTGCAAGCGCCTCATCCACGCTCTCCCGGAGCAAAGCGCCATGCAGGCCGTGGAGCTGGCCAAAAATGCGGAGATTCTGCACGGCGCTCAGCTCCTGGTAGAGCGCGATGTGTTGCGGCACGAGGCCCAGCGCCCGACGGGTCGCGGGCTCGGCGGTGGTAATGGCCGCACCGTTGAGGGTGAGTCCACCGCCATCGGGTGCGCGCAGGCCGGCTACGAGCGACATGAGCGTGGATTTGCCCGCGCCATTGGGCCCGAGCAGACCGAAAAATTCACCGCGGGCAACGCGGAGCGAAACTCCGTCAAGGGCGGTGAGGGCGCCGTAACGTTTGGTGACGTGATCGAGATGCAGCATGTGAGCTGATGTTTTCTTTCACAAACAAACGTCGCGCGCGAGCGTTCGCGAAAATTTTTTGTCATCAATCGTCATGGTCATGCCTGACCCGTTGAACTCGTCCCGGCATTGGGAAACACCGGTCTCATCGCCGCGCCAGATTCAGAGGGCGGTCGGACCGGCTGTTTGCGAATTTATTTTTCTAAGGACTGAAGCAACGCAGATTGTAAGCCCCGCTGCAACTTGGCCCAGGTCATGCGTGTAGTGAAATCAGTCCAACTTCTCCCATGAAAACAAATGCCCTCGTCTTCTCCCTCGCGAGCCTCAGCCTCAGCTTCACCGTCCTGCCGGCCCGCGCGGCCAGCCCAACCGAAGAAACCGAACCAGTCCAATTGCCCGTCTACGTCGTCAACGCTGAGCGCCTCTCAGACGCGGAAAAAACGATCGAGCGCAGTCTCCAGCAACTGCGCGCGTTGGCAGCCAAGCCTATCACGGTGGAACGCCCGGTGCCATTCTTCATGGCCAAAACCACCGGCAACCTGCAGGAGAAAAAAGCCCCTGGCGTGATTGTGGCCGGTCTGTGAATCTGAATCTGACGTTCGATGGTGATTGCGACCCACCCTGCTAGCGGCGGGTTTTATTTTGTCTCCGCCGCGTTTTACGTATAGCTTGGGGTATGACTCGTGATGGCACCAAACAACCCGAGGCAACGGCTCATACCGAGCCCGTACGCATTCCGATCACCGGTGAACTCGATCTTCATACTTTCCGGCCGCAGGAAATTCCGAGCCTGCTGGAAAGTTATCTCGAGGAATGCACCCGGGCCGGCCGTCGCGAGGTCCGGATCGTGCATGGCAAGGGCACCGGCACGCTCCGGGAAAGCGTGCACACCTGGTTGCGACGCTCACCGCAAGTAGCCGGATTCCGGCTGGGCGATGAACGCACCGGCGGTTGGGGCGCGACCCTCGTCACCCTCAAGTAAATCCGAAGTGACACCGTCTATCCGGTTATCGTGCCGTCTGTCACACATGCGATTGCGAACTGATCTTACAAATAATCCCTATTCATAACAACTGCCCCTCCCATGAATGCAAAGTTCACCTATGCCCTGATTCTTACCATCGTCCAAGCCGTGTTCGCCCTTCTGATGTATTTCACCGGTTACCAAACCGAAAAATTGGCCATTGGTCAGCATCTACAATGGCTCCTTCTACCGATTAACATCGCCATACTGTGGATGGGCATAAAAGCCGTGCGCGAAGAGTCAGCCGACAAATCACTGAGCTATGGCCAGGGAGTAGGCGCGGGTGTCCTGATCTCCCTCTATAGCGGCCTGATGAGCGGGCTCTACAATTTCATCCACTTCAAATACGTTGCCCCTGAATTTTTCGACTATCAGATGGAAATGATCCGGACCAAGTGGGCGGCCGCCGGCATGAGCAGCACCCAGATGGAACAGGCCGAGACAATCACCAGCAAATTCATGGGACCTGTGGCGACCGCCATCATGACTCCGGTCATGGCAGTGTTTTTCGGGCTGATCCTGACGTTGATAATCTCCGCTATTCTCAAACGCCCTGCCCCAGCGATTGCGGTACCGCCGGTCGCAAGCTGAACAAGTTACGAGGTCGGGCGGCCTCGCGTTCCACACACACCGGCGCGGGCTTTCGGTCTGCGCTAAATTGATAAGAACGCCAGCGACTTGAGACCGTATTCTGCTAACCATTGTTTCCAGGGAGCTGGTGCATGAGTGAGATCCATTATTGGTGCGATTCGGTGTTTATTAAATGGAGGCGTCATGTGAACCGTCATTTTTTGTTTTTGGCGAGAGTACCCTCATCGTTTCCCAAAATGTCAAAAAAAGAGGCCGGAGATTCTCATCTCCGGCCCCTCGTGCCATTATACTTTCTGCAAAAAGACTTTCGCTGTTAGATCAGCCGCTTGGCGCGGTTGGTATCCATCGCAGCCAGACCTAAAATCGCCAGAGCAGCGGCATAGCCGACATAATCCCCTGCGACGGTGAGGCCTTTGACTGCAATGAGAGTCATCCCGAAAAGGACGACGGCCAAGAATCCGAGAGCGACGAAGAAGAATTTGCGGAGATTGAGAGTTTTCATGTTAGAAGAAGAATTTTGATAAGTGATTTTCGATTCAGTTGTTACATTTGAGATGTCCTGATTATTTTTTATTACTGCAGGCCAGTGATTTACGGATGAGTTCTGGCTGTTCTTGCATTTGACCTGCTTGGACACCTGACGCGCTCCCAGCCGGGATAGGCTGCGTGAATTAGCGATTCGGAACGGATGGTTGGTGATGGTCGTGGTATTCATGTTTGGAAGAAACCTTTTGGATTTCGCCGCCATATTAATGCATCTCTTGCAATAGTTGAAATACTTAATAACTATTCAATCAATAGCTTTAAACTATGGATATTTACCAACTTCGTTACTTCGTTGCCGTAGCCGAATCAGGCAATTTCACCAAGGCTGCCACGCGGGCAAACATTTCTCAACCTTCTCTTAGTCAGCAAATATTAAATCTCGAGGCTGAATTAAATCAGCCACTTTTTCACCGACTTGGGCGCAGAGTGACTCTGACCGACGCCGGTCAGCTTTTACTCGCCCGAGCCCGCCGGATCATCGCCGAAACCGACGATACAATCCGCGAATTGCGCGAAGATCCCGGTTTCGGGCACCGCGTATCGGTGGGCGCGATTCCGACCGTCGCCCACTTCTTTCTCCACGCCGTGGTCGCTTATTGCCGGGCCAACAACATCAATATCAAACTCCGCAGCCGCGAGGATTTTCGCGCGGCTATTCTTACTGCGGTGCTGGAGGGCGAACTTGACTGGGGTCTGATTTCCATGCCCCTGGCCGATCCCAATCTGGAGATCACCCCGCTTTTCACCGAGCCCCTGCTTCTGGCCATTGGAGCCCAGCATCACCTGGCCAATGCCGAAAAAATAACCCTCACTGACTTGCGCGATGAAAACTTCATCATGACTGGCAGCGCCTCCTCGGTCACTTCGCTGATTTTGCAGCGTTTCAGCGGTGAAAACGATTTCACTCCGAATATCACGCATCGTTGCGCCCAGCTCAGCACGGTGAAATCACTCACCGCACTCGGCCTCGGGGTTTCGGTCCTGCCCCGCAGCGCCCGCAATGCGAATGACCCGGAAGGGCTCGTCTACCGACGTCTGGAAGGGCCACCCTTCACCCGTGAGATCGCCCTCATCCGTCACCGGCGGAGATATCTCAGCAAAGGCGCACAACTTTTTGCCGAGGCCGCCCGGGCCGTGGTCGGTCCATTGGAAAAAAAAGCGCCGATTTCCCAATTAACCACCACCGGCGATTGAGCCAAACAGGGCGCACCACCTGTCCGACCGGCCATAGCAGGTTTGCACCTCGCGCATAGTTGTGGACATGTGGATATTTGATGCCGAAAGGCCATTTATCAGTTGCCCCTCTGGCGGACTGGGTTGGCCTTCTTTGTTCCGCGCCTTCGCCGTCTAAAATTCATGCCTGTCGAAACCTCCAACACCACTTCCGCCCGACCCGGGCCATCGCTGACCCGGCCCGAGCTGCTTGCACCCGCCGGTGATTGGGAGTGTGTGCGTGCCGCCGTCGAAAACGGTGCCGATGCCATCTACTTCGGCTTGGAACGTTTCAATGCGCGGATGCGCGCGCACAACTTCACGGTCGCCGACCTGCCCAAACTCATGGAGTTTCTCCACCGACGCGGCGTGCGCGGCTATGTGACCTTCAACGTTCTTGTTTTCGCCGACGAACTCGCTTCCGCCGCCGAATATCTCCGCAGCATCATCGCCGCGGGTGTCGATGCCGCCATCGTCCAGGACATCGGCATCTGCCGGATCATCCGCGCGCTTTCGCCTGATTTCCCCATCCACACCTCCACGCAGATGACGGTCACAAGCGCAGCCGGTGTGGAATTTGCCCGTGAACTCGGTGCCCAGCTCGTGGTGCTCGCACGCGAAAATTCCTTCAAGGAAATCGCCGCCATCCGCGACGCTCAGTTTGCAGCCGGCTCAGCTCTTCCGCTCGAAGTGTTCGTGCACGGTGCACTTTGTGTCGCCTACTCGGGCCAGTGTCTCACCAGCGAATCGCTCGGCGGCCGGTCCGCCAACCGGGGCGAATGCGCCCAGGCCTGCCGCATGCCCTACGAACTTATTTCCGACGGCCAGAAAGTCGATCTCGGGGACCGACGCTATCTGCTCAGCCCGCAGGATCTTTCTGGTCTCGAAGTCCTGCCCGACCTCGTGCGGTCCGGTGTTTCCTCCCTCAAAATCGAGGGCCGGCTCAAGAGCGCCGAATACGTCGCCAACATCACCCGCGTCTATCGCACCGCCCTCGATGCCGTCATGGCCAAACTGGAGACCGGTAATTCGGACGCCGCGCCCCAACCCGAGTTCGACGCCAAAACCGCACGCTACAACCTCGAGATGGGCTTCTCGCGCGGCCTCTACACCGGCTGGTTCCGTGGCATCAACAACCAGGAGCTCGCCCACGCCCGCTTCGGCACCAAGCGCGGCGTCTTCCTCGGTCAAGTTACCCGCGTCAGTCGGGACCACCTTGCCCTCCAACTCGAAGCCCCGCTCAAACCTGGCGACGGCCTGGTCTTCGATGCCGGACGACCCGACGAAAAAGAAGAGGGCGGTCGCGTCTATCAGGTCGAGCCACAGCACAGCACCGGCGAAACCATTCTGCGTTTTGGTCACGGCCATATTGATTTTGCCCGCATCCACCCCGGCGATCGGGTTTGGAAGACCAACGATCCCGAACTCGACCGTCGCGTGCGCCAGACTTTTGCCGGCGACCAGATCCGCCATCGCCGCCCGCTTCATCTCGAGGTTCACGGTCACGCCGGAGTGCCGCTCACGCTAATCGCGCGCGATGACGATGGCCACATTGCGCAAGCCGACTCCACCGCCACACTTGCCCGCGCCGAAAAGCAACCGCTCAGCCCCGAACGGCTCCGCGATCAGCTTGGCCGGCTCGGCGGCACGCCGTTTGAACTGGGTGAACTCACCAACCGGCTCGAAGGCGATGTGATCATCACCCTGAGCGAGCTGAATGAACTCCGCCGCCGGATCGTCGCCGAACTCGACGCCCAGCGCGCCACGCCAAAACGCTGGCAGATGACGGCGGAAAAGTTCCAAACGCCAGGTTTCAAGTCACGTGAAACAAGCGAGGTTGCCCCCGAGCTCATCATCGTGATCCGCCACCTGCATCAGCTCAATGCCGCCTGGGCCGCCGGTGGTCGCACGATTTATTGCGAATTCGAAGATCCCAAAAAATACCGCGCCGCCGTCGCGCGCTTCCGCGAACTCCAAGCCGCCGGCTCTCAACCCTCAGCTCTCAACCCTCAGCCCTCCTCCATCTGGGTTGCCGCTCCCCGCGTGTTCAAGCCTGGCGAAGACTGGATTCTCCAGCAAGTGCTCTCCTGCGAAGCAGACGGTTTCCTTGTCCGCAATTACGACCACCTGAAGGTTTTTGCGGGCAAGCGCCGCCGCGGCGATTTCTCCCTCAACGTCGCGAATCCTCTCACCGCCGCGTATTTTTTAGAACGCTACGGACTCGAACGCGTCACCGCTTCCTACGATCTCAACGTCGCGCAACTGGAAGCCCTGCTCCAAAGCGCGCCCGGCACGTGGTTCGACATCACGCTGCACCAACACATGCCGATGTTTCATATGGAGCACTGCGTGTTCTGCGCCTTTCTGTCCGAAGGCACCGACTACCGCAACTGTGGCCGGCCCTGCGATACACACGATGTCCGGCTGCGCGACCGCGTGGGCGCCGAACACCCGCTCAAGGCCGACGCCGGCTGCCGCAACACCGTCTATAACAGCCGCGCGCAAACCGGAGCCGAATTCGCCACCCGGCTCGTCGCGCTCGGGGCGCGCTCCTTCCGCATCGAGTTTCTCAACGAGACCGGCGACGAGTTGCAGCGCACGGTCCGTCGCTATCAACAGCTTCTGCGCGGCGAGATCACCGGGGCGGAACTCTGGCGGGAATTCAAGTTCATCAACCAGCTCGGGGTCACCCGCGGCCAGCTTGAGCGCGCCCCTCAGGCCATCCGCCGCAAGGGCTGAAGCGCGGTCGGCGGTTCCTCCATTTTGGGGTTCTGACGGTCATGGCGCATTTTTGGTCGCCACGCCAGAGCGCCTCTCCCTAGCCTGACCAGGCCGTTATGGAGTCGCATCGCAATTTCACCATCCCACCCATCCCGCCCGCCACCGCTCCGGCCGCGCCCAGCCGACCCGCTGATTTGCAGATCAAGGACGCCAAGATCATTTTTGATCCAATCTGGTCCGATCTCGAAACCGAATTCGGTCGCAAGCATCTGCGCTTCCCCAAGGAACTGATTTTGCTCGGTGGCGCGCCGGGCGCCGGCAAAGGCACGAACACTGCGTTCATATCCAAAACCCGCGGTCTCACCCGTCCGCCCGTTGTGATGAGCGCTCTGCTCGACACGCCGGAAATGAAGAAGATCAAGGACGCGGGGCATATGATCGGTGACCGCGAAGTGCTCTCCGCCCTGTTGCGCGAACTGCTGAAACCGGAATACCGCGAGGGTGTCATCCTCGACGGCTTCCCCCGCACCAAGGTCCAGGTCGAGTGCCTGAAGATGCTTTTTGAAAAAATGACCCAGCTCTGGCGTGAGTTTCATGGCTCGGCGCTGAGCATTCATTTCCGCCAGCCGACCTTCCACATTGTCGTGTTGTTCGTCGACGAACATGAGAGCATCGCCCGCCAGCTCAAGCGCGGCCGCGAGGTCAAAGCCTACAACGAAAAAGTCCGCACCACCGGCCGAGGCGAGCTGATGGAAGAACGGGTGACTGATTTCGACGAAGCGCTGGCCGCCCGCCGTTATCGCGTATTCAAGGAGCAGACTTGGGAAGCGCTCATCTCGCTCAAGGATAATTTTCACTACCATCTGATCAACGCCCAGGGCCCGATCTCCGAGGTGGAGGAGAATATTCTCAAGGAGCTCGAGTACCAAAGCTCGCTGGAACTCGACCCGCACACGTTTTCCCTGCTCCGCTCGATCCCGCTCGCCAGCGAGATTGTGGTGCACGCCCGGCAGGAGCTGGTCAAGCGGCTCGATACCTACGCCCTCACGCAGCCCGAACTCTTCGGCCGGGTTATCCAGCTCATTGAGAAAAAAATGATGCCGATCGTCGTGCGCCACGCCCTCTCCGGCCACTCGAACATCAACAGCGAAGATCCCTGTCTGCACGAAACCGATGCGCTCGCCATGCTCATCGACATTTTTTCCGAGCGCGGTTACCATGCCGTGGTGGACGTGCATCGCATCGAGATCCCCGAATCCGTGGACCAGAAAACCGGCAAAATCACCTGCCGCCTGAAGAAAGTCTACCGCACGATCATCCGTTTCAAGGGCTCCGAAATCCGCCGGGGTTAAGCCCGGATTCCATCTCCCGCCCATCAACCTGTCCATTCTCGCAATTTTTCTGGCCAAAGATCTAGGATGAATCCAATCATCCCCAATGCTTAGCCAACGCGCCTATTATTTGATCAAGCCATTCCTCCCTGGACGAATCAGACTGGCATTGCGGCGGGTTCGGGCGAGGCCGATCTTCAAAAGCTGTGGTGATTTCTGGCCGATTTATGAACCGGGTGGGAACAAACCGAAAGACTGGCCGGGCTGGCCTGGCGGCAGGCAATTTCCGGTAATCCTGACTCACGACGTCGAGGGCCTGCGCGGATTAAACCGGTGCCGCCAGCTGGCCGAAATCGAAATGGAGTACGGCTTTCGTTCCTCGTTTAATTTTATACCCAAGGGTGAATACAAAGTGCCTGAAGAACTGCTCTCCTGGCTGCGGGCCAACGGCTTCGAGGTCGGAGTGCATGATCTGCGGCATGATGGCACCTTGTTTCAATCCCGCGATGACTTCAAACGCGATGCCGTGGCCATCAACCAGCAGCTCAAGACCTGGGGGGCAGTGGGCTTTCGCGCCGGTTTCATGCTGCACAAACTGGACTGGCTGCATGACCTGGATATCGAATACGACTCCTCAACCTTTGATGTTGATCCGTTCGAACCTCAACCGGACGGCGTACAGACAATATTTCCATTTTGGGTGCCAAGACCTGATCCGGAAGCCGATGTTTTTCCCGGCAAGGCCCACGCACCAAGCGATTCTTCCGAGGGCTACATCGAGCTGCCCTATACACTGGTGCAGGACTACAACCTGTTCATTGTTCTGAAGCAGCAAGGCATTGACACCTGGACCAAGAAGCTGCGCTGGCTGGCCGCGAAAGGGGGCATGGCCATGCTCGATACCCATCCCGACTATATGGCGATGCCGGGCCATGCTCCCAGCGTTTTTGAATTCCCCTGCCAATATTACCGGGACTTCCTCGAACATATCCGCACGGAATACGCCGGTCGTTACTGGTCGGCCTTGCCCAGGGAAATAGCCGCCTACTGCCGGCCATTCCGGCCCAAACAGGCGCGCCCGCCTAGGCAGGTGACCATGCTCACATACAGTTACTACAACTCCGACAACCGAGTCCGCCGCTATGCCGAAACCCTCGCCCGCCGTGGCGACCGCGTGCGGGTATTCAGCCTGGGTTATGAGGAACAGGTCCGGGCCGGCACTTGGGAGACCTTCAACGGAGTCGAGATCAAGCGGCTGCAATCACGAGTCAGAAACGAAGCCGGAAAGTTAAGCTATGCTTGGCGCCAAAGTCGCTTTTTTTTCAAAGCTCTGGCCGCTCTCGGCCCCAGGAGCCACCCCAACGGTTGCGATCTCCTCCACATCCATAACATCCCGGATTTTCTCGTCTTCGCCGGATTGCGTCTGAAACTGCGCGGTTCGGCCGTCATACTCGACATCCACGACATCGTGCCGGAGCTGTACGAATCCAAGTTCAAAATCGGTCAAAAATCACCGGTCGCCGCCGTACTGCGTCTGGTTGAGAATTGGTCGTGCCGGTTCGCCGACCATATCATCATCGCCAACCATATTTGGAAAAAAACCATCATCGGGCGGTCGGCTCCGGTCCAAAAAGTAACGGCCTTGGTCAACAATGTGGACCTGGATCTGTTTGCCCCCAAACCACGCACCCGCTCCAATGACCGGGTCGTCATCCTGTATCCGGGGTCTTTGAATTATCATCAGGGGTTGGACATTGCCGTTAACGCCATTGGGAAACTTGTCGGTGAATTCCCCAAGATTGAACTGCATATTTACGGCACAGGTGCAACCCTGCCGGAACTGAAAGCCCTGACCAAAAGCCTGGGGCTGGAGCAAAACGTCCAGTTTTTTCAAGGCGTGCAGATCGATCAGATCCCGGGTGTCATGGCCAACGCCGACATTGGGATTGTGCCCAAGCGGGCGGAGGGATTCGGCGACCAGGCCTACAGCACCAAAATCATGGAGTTCATGTCGCAACGCCTCCCGGTCGTGCTGTCCCGCACGAAAATCGACAGTTTGTATTTCAAGGACTCTCATGCGGCATTTTTCACCTCGGGGGATTCTGCAGATTGCGCACGGGCGATCCGCAAAGTCCTCACTGATCCGGGCTATCGCGAACAGCTTGCCGCCAATGGATTCGCCTACGCCCAGGCTAACTCTTGGGACACCATGAAAGACGTCTATCTGGACATTGTGGACAGACTGACCACGACCGCCATTATGGCCCATCATGCTCCTTCGGGTCGCCCCGATTGACGGCAGGCAGTTGACCGGCTCACCAGCCTTGGTTACAGGACCACGCGGACCCGATAGCGTACATCACACAAACCAATCTGCGTTGCAGCCAATGGTTGGTCAATTTTGCCAGCGGTTTTTTCTGGGATTGGCAAAAGAAGCCGGTTGACGCAAAGGTTGCGGGACCTACTCAGACTGCCGTGTCCGGACGAACCTCGTGCTCAAGCAAGGCCGTTGGTCCATTGGCTTCTGCTTGGGAAAGGGACGGCTCAAAACGTCTTTTTAAACGAAGGAAGGTTTGCTCGATCAAATGATAGGAAATCACCCCGGAAATTATCGCTACAGCCAGACGGACGCCCTCGGCAACCAAGGGCGGCAGCCCAAGAGCGATTAAACTCTGGGAAGTGGCGAATTTTTCCACCGGCACATGCCAAAGGTAGAGGGAGTAGGATATCCGACCAAACCACCGGAGGACGGGAGCTCCGAGTACCCAGCCAAATAACGAATCGGCACGCAGGGTGGTCGTGAGGATGAGCACAGCAGTTACACCGCCAGCCAGAGCAAAGGCAATCATACCCGGCAAAGCCTTCTCCCAATGCAATGTCACCAGCAACACCGCCAACACCAGCGCGCAAATCGACTCGAGAATCGAAATCGCGATTCGCCCGGTGGATGTGAGCCAGCGTACCTTTTCTGGTGCTGCGAGAAAGCGCAGCCGGATTAACGCGGCCAAGGCACCAATGAAAACAGCATCCAATCTGGTGTCAGTACCGAGATACATGCGCAGCCATCTGGTCTGTTGAACCCACAGCACAGCCCGCCACCCGGCCGAAGCAATGACAACGATGATCGCTATGGCCGTCAGTATATTTAACAGTTTCGACCTCTCTTGCACGGCACCGAATCGACGCGACAGAAAGGCGATCGTCACCGCCCAAACGATGTAGAATTGCACTTCAATCGCGAGCGACCAAGTGTGGGGCATACCACCGTGCCAGCCATTCGGGTCGGCCAAGTCCTGCCAGTTAACCTCATAGGTGAGCACACCGACCGCGTTCCACAGATCCTGTCGCATACTGATTTCGTGGTGGAATAGCAGTGAAAATGCCGTGGACACGATCACCAACGCGACCAGCGCGGGATAGAGACGGATAGCGCGACGAGCGAAAAAATATCTCAGAGAAATCCCCCCCGATTCGAACTGCTCATCCAGCAGAAGCGTGGTGATCAGGAATCCGCTCAGGGCGAAGAAAATATCGACGCCCAAGAATCCACCCGGAAGCCATGGCCAATCGAAGTGAGCAGCGAGTACGGCAAGAATCGCAAGGCCTCTTATTCCATCGAGCGTCGGCTGGCGACCAAGTTTGGCTGGAACTGCTGATGAAGACATAGTCGTCATAAATTCTGTTGGTGAGCAGTTACCGTTTAAAACAGCTTTGCACTTGAGGCAAGTATCTCGTGATCCGTTGTCATATGGTCAAGGACTGACAACGACCCATTCACCAATGCTTCTGTTTTCGCTACGCTTCAGGAGCAAAAATCGGCAGGAGCTCCGGGAAACAATATATATTTGATCATACCCGTTTCAAAATAAAACATGCATTGCTACGGCAGGATACTAGACTTGTGTAAGACCATGCCTGCAATAAAATCTATTGTTTGGAGATTCGGCCACCGAAATTACCGGGAAAATTCCTGCTTATTCTCCATCGCGCAATGAATCTTCGATTACACCCAAAAACCAAGTTAATACCTAAAAAACAACTAGATAACTCAAAAATATGGGATGAAAGCATACTGGGACCTTGACAGTATTATTTCACAGTTGAAAAACGAGGTCTCGCCCCTGTGTCACGGGTCAACACCATATGCTTCTCATGATAAATCCGCTTTGAATATTATAAGCCCATTCACCACCCGTCAGTTGACCAAATATACGGCATCTTCCGCGCGTGCCGGGATCGCGTCATTTTCGGTAGGAATCAACTCGTTCCCCTACCTCGCTGACCATGCATTTCAAGGCATGGTCGTGCTGCCCGGCTCATTTTATATTGAAATGGCGCTTTGTGTTCATCGCGAATCTCTCCAAGCCACCGTCGGAATAGTCAGAAATGTTGCGTTTCTCAATCCGGTGATCCTGTCCGATCGGGACGTCATGCTGACCGTTGGAGTGCAACCGCTCGGGGAACACACGGTTCAATATACGTTTCAAGAGATAAACGGAGACAGCGCCGAACCATTGGCTTCAACGCCTTGCGCCCGGGTAGAAATCACAAGCGATCAGAGCCGGTCGCAAGGCGGATCAAAATCGGATTTTGTCGTCAAAGATTTCCAGATCCGGGCCGGGCACAATTACCATCAATCAGATTTCTATCGGCGGCTGAGTAAAAACGGCAATCAGTACGGCCCTCGGTTCCAGTGTCTGCGTGAGGTCTGGCGTGAGGGAGCAAAAGCGCTGGGCCGGCTACAGGTTCCTGTGGATGAAACCGACAATGGGCAGCATCATCTGCATCCCATCCTATTGGACGGAGTGGCTCAGTTGCTTTCCACCTTTCTGCTTGAGCAAGGCCGCACGTTCATTTTGCAAGGCATAGAGGAGATCAACATCCTCTCTTCCGACATGCCCCGCGAGGTCTGGGTCCGTACCGATCTCAGGCCGGGGTCCGATTCGCAAAAAAACGGAGGAGTGGGCGATCTTGCTGTGTTTGGCGAATCGGGCCAACTCTTCCTGCGGTTGCAGGGAGTCAAGTTTACCTATCTGGACAAAACGGGTACGGGGGAACAAGGCTCCGCGCCCAAGACCGAGGTTGTCGTGGCGTCGACGTTCACCGCCGAGCCGGTCGAGGATTCATTACGTTTCTGGGGCGATTATCTTGGATTGCCAATACAGGTCGGTTTCGCTCCCTACAATCAGGTCTTTCAGCAACTGCTCAGTCCAGAAAGTCAGCTCCGCCGGAATAAAGATGGATTTAATGCCATCCTGCTCAATTTGCGAGACTGGGCGACAACCGGCCATCCGGTTGGCTTGGAACTGACCGCCGAAAAATCGACATCGGCCTTTGGCACCCTCAATCGGCATATCCTCCCCAACGGCATCGAAGTCGCGCACCTGAACCGCCACGAAACCGAATACGTTTACAAGGAAATCTTCGAAGACCGCGTCTACTTACGGCATGATATCCGTTTGCCGCAAGACGCCACCGTCATCGATATCGGTGCCAATATCGGTCTGTTTTCGTTGTTTGTTCGCAGTCGCTCGCCCGGCGCGTCGGTACTCTCTTTCGAGCCAAGCCCGATCGCCTTTCGGGCGCTCCAAGCCAACTGCGCTGCTTATGGCCCGGGTCTCCTGCCCTTCAATGTGGGCGTTTCCGAACGCCGCGGTTCGGCTGCGCTGACTTTTTATGAAAAATCGTCGGTTTTCTCCAGCTTCCATTCGGACGAGAAAGAGGATCGGAAGGCGATCCAAGCCGTCGTGGCCAACATGGTGCGGAGTGAGCTGGGCGGGACCACCGAGTCGGTCGATGAGTATGTCGATGAACTCATGACTGACCGGCTGGATCGACAGACGTTTGATTGCCCGTTGCTGTCCATCTCCGATATCATCCGCGACAATGATCTCCAACGGGTGCATCTGCTGAAGGTGGACGCCGAAAAATGTGAACTCGAAATCCTGCGTGGAATCGACGCCAGCCACTGGCCCTTGATCGACCAGGTGGTGATCGAAGTTCACGACCGCACCCGGAAGATGGTGGAAGAGGTTCAGGAAATTTTGTCGAAACAAGGATTCCAGTGTGCGGTCGAGGAAGAAAATTTCCTCACGGGTTCCGGGTTGTTCAATGTCTACGCCACACGGAAAAACAACCTCTCCGAACCAAGGACCGCAACGAGTCCGGACGCCACGCTGCGGGACGAGGTTCAAGGCAAGGTCGATCAATTTGTCCAAGCCATGGAGTCGTTCACGGGGTCCGCGAGCGCACCGACGATCTTGTGCGTCTGTCCATCGGGTGGTCGCAAAAGTGCGCAGGAAACCGTCCTCGACCGGCAACTGGTTGAAATCGAAAACCACCTGCTCAAGCAGGTTCGTGCTTTCCCTCAGGTTCATGTAATCGGTTCGGCGGAGATTCTTGCCCGCTACCCGACAGCCGATTTTCACGATTCGCATGCCGATGACGCGGGCCACATTCCCTACACCCCCGAGGGTTTTGCGGCCATTGGTACCAGCCTGTTCCGGAAGTTCGCCGGCTTACGACGGTCGCCGTACAAGGTGATCGTACTTGATTGCGACAACACGCTCTGGCAGGGCGTCTGCGGCGAGGAAGGACCGCTCGGCGTAGTCGTCACCCCCGCCCACCGGGCGTTGCAGGAGTTCATGATCCAGCAGATGGACGCCGGCATGCTCCTTTGTCTTTGCAGCAAAAACACCGAGGCCGACGTCTGGGCCGTGTTTGAAAACAATCCTAGCATGGTGTTGAAACGCGCGCACCTCGTCGCTTGGCGAATCAATTGGACCCCGAAATCCGAAAACATCCGGTCGCTGGCCGGTGAACTCAATCTCGGGCTGGAAAGCATCATCTTCGTTGATGACAATCCGGTCGAATGTGCCGAGGTGCAGACCAATTGTCCGGCGGCACTCACGCTGCTGCTGCCGCCCAATCCGAAAAGTTTCCCCGAGTTTCTCGACCACACCTGGGCTTTTGATCACTTGTTTGTCTCCGCCGAAGACCGCACGCGAACCAAGAAAGCGCAGGAGAACGTCGAGCGAGAAAACTACCGCAAAAACGTTTCCACGCTCAAAGACTTCATCGACGGGCTCCAACTGCAGGTGGAAATTTTCGGACCTGCCCGCGATCAGGTCGGCCGCGTTTCCCAGCTCACGCTTCGGACGAACCAGTTCAACTTCACCTCCATCCGGCGTTCCGAGAGCGACATCATTCGCTTTCTGGATCAGGACGCCGGCCGTTGCCTCGCGGTGAATGTCCGCGACCGTTTCGGCGATTACGGCATGGTAGGACTCCTGCTCTATCGAGACCTAATGGACCGCTACGAAGTCGATACATTTCTCCTGAGCTGCCGTGTGCTCGGCCGGGGCGTGGAGCACCAGATTTTCGCCGAACTTGGCCGGAAGGCGTTGGCTCACGGGAAACAGTGGATCGATCTTTCTTTCATACCGACCGAAAAAAATCAACCCGCCTGGGAATTCATCAAGACTGTCGGCGCGGAATTTATGCAACCGAAGGATCAAGGAACGTCGTTCATATTCCCGGCTGCCAAAATGTCCGCAGTCCGCTATGAACCAGACCACCCCTTGGCCGACTCTAAGTCCACCGGGGAAAATTTGCCATCGGAAGCAGGCCCGTCCTCACTAACGGTCTCAGGTCTCGCGGGATTGAACGAAAAAATACCGCAGATCGCCAATAACCTACGCGACCTCAAACAACTGTGCGCGGCCATTGAAACCTACCGGCTGCGGGCCAGTGGATTCGTCGAGCCCGCTGCTGATGCCGAATTGCCGCTGACCCTGGAAGACCGGATGCTCGGGATCTGGCGGAAAGCCATCGGGAACCCCCGCATTGGCCTCAATGACAATTTCTTCGATGCCGGCGGAACGTCGTTGAAAGCAGTGCAAACCATAGCCAGCATTCGCCGTGAGTTAAAATTCAATCTTTCGATTATCAACATCTTTGAGTGCCCCACCGTCAGCCTGCTATGTGAAAAGCTGGCGCCCGGCAAAACCGCAGACAGCCCGGTGAACCAGGCGATGGAACGCGGGGCCAAGCGGAAACAACACCTCCGCAAACGCGGCTGAAAAGCTCAAAGCAGAGCATCCAAACCAACAATTTCAGCGGCAAAACCCTTCCATGAATTTCAAAACTGTCGGCGTAATCGGTATCGGCAACATCGGCTCGGGCGTGGTGGTCGACTTGGTCCTCAATGGCATCAATGCGGTCGCCGTCGACATCTCAGAAAAAGCCTTGGAGTCCGCCAAAGCCCACATTCTGCAGACGGTTCGCTTTGCGCCGATGCTGAAGAAGGGCGCGCCCAAGCTGACCCGGGATGACACCCTCGCGCGCATTAAATTCACGACCCGTCTGGAGGACCTCGCGACCTGCGATTTCATCGTCGAAAACGCCACGGAGGATTGGGACGTCAAGAAGCCGATCTACGAGAAGATCGACACGGTCGCACCCGACGGGGTTTGCTTCGGGGCCAATACTTCGTGCATTTCTGTCACCCGGATCGGTGGCGTCACCAAGCGTCCGGACAAAGTGGTTGGGATGCATTTCATGAACCCGGTGCACATGATGCCGACGGTGGAGGTTATCCGTGGACATCACACTTCCGATGTGACCATCACCGCGGTCAACCAGCTCTTCAGCCAATTGAAGAAGGAAGCGATTGTGGTGGGCGATTTGCCGGGTTTTGTTTCGAACCGGATTTCCCACCTCTTCATGAATGAGGCCGCCTTTGTGTTTCAGGATGGTCTCGCCACCGCCGCCCAGATCGATGCGATCTTCAAAAAATGCTTTGGGCACAAAATGGGGCCGCTGGAAACGGCCGACCTCATCGGGTTGGACACCGTCATGCGCTCGCTCGATGTGCTCTACGACTCATTTCACGACACGAAATTCCGCTGCTGCCCGCTGCTGAGAAAAATGGTGGATGCCGGCCATTGCGGCCGGAAGAGCGGGCGCGGATTTTACGTCTACCCCGGCTCTCAAAACTAACCATCGCGAATTCAACCATGACCACGCCCGATCCAAAACATGTGAAGGAATCCGTCCGGAGCTTCATCAACAGTTCCATCAACATCGATGCGCTGGGGGACGATGAAAACCTGTTCGAAACAGGCATCGTCAACTCCCTGTTTGCCGTCCAGTTGATGACGTATGTCGAACGCACCTTCGCCATCGAAATCGGGATGGATGATCTCGACATCGAAAACTTCAAATCGGTCAGCGCCACCACGGCGTTTGTCTTGCGCAAATCAAACGGCCAAACCGCCTGAGCGAATCCGGCCGAGCCTGCAACCACCGCCATGAACAGTTTCCTCAGCGAAGAGCAAAACCGGAAATACGCGGAATTCCAGGCCTTCGCCGCCGCAAATGTCGCTCCGCTCGCGGGCGATTGGGACAAGGCCCAGCGAATCCCTGACGCCGCAGTGGCCCAGTTGGGACGGACCGGCTACCTGGGCGCAAGTATTCCTACTGAGTTCGGCGGTCAGGGTTGGGACGCGGTTACCTTCGGTTTGTTAAATGAAGCACTCGGACGGCAGGATTCCGCCTACACCGGGATTCTGACGGTTCAGTCCATGTTTTCCATGGCGGTGCTGAAATGGGGCACAGCAGAACAGCGCGCGAAGTGGCTGCCGCCCCTCGCGAAGGGGGAAATGATCGGGGCGTTCGCGCTGACCGAGCCCGGCGTGGGCAGCGATCTGCAATCAATGACCACCGAATACCGTCGCAGCGACAAAGGGGATGGCCTGATTTTGAGCGGTGAAAAGAAATGGATCACCTGCGCCCAGATGGCCGGAGTATTTTTGATTTTCGGCAAACTTGAACAAAAGCCCGTCGCATGCATCGTGCCGCGAGAAAGCCCGGGATTTGAGATTGAACCGATCAAGGATCTGATGGGATTTCGCGCCGCAGGTCTGGGCAGACTTCGTTTCCACGATGTGGCCATTCCGGCGGCCAATATCGTCGCCAAACCCGGCTTCGCTTTTTCCCATGTGGCCCCGATCGGCCTGCAATTCGGACGGCTCAGCACGGCCTGCTCGGCCCTTGGCCTGCTGCGCGGTTGCTTCGAGGAAAGCACCGACTATGCGGTCTCCCGCAAAGTCAGCGGGCAACGGGTCGGCGATTTTGGGATGATTCAGTCCATGCTCGCGAAAATGGGCACCGATCTTGAGGCGGCAAAGCTGCTTTGCTGGAGCGCCTGCCGCGCGGAGGACGATCATCTGGCGGATACTTTCACCAAGGCGTTTCTCGCCAAATATTTCACGTCGAAAGCCGTCGTCGCCGCGTCCGCCGATGCCGTCCAGATCCGCGGAGCTTCCGGCTGCCATGAATCCTCGCCGGTTGCCCGCTATTACCGCGGATCCAAAATTATGGAAATCATCGAGGGCACGACCCAAGTGCATGAATACATCCTCGGCAAAGGATTCATCGCCGACGCCCTGCGCCGACAGCGGACCGCCAAAATCTCAACCGGCCCAACTTCGGCCGTCTGACAAATTCTTTTCGCATATCAGTCGTTTAGTGGCCGATTTTAAGCTTTCCCCTCGCTCAGACCATGTCCCAGCCGACCAGCACCGACCTCGACCCTATCGACGCGTTCAACCGCACCGGCCGGGAGTATCCCAGCAATGTCACGCTCCAGGAGTTGATCGAAGCCCAGGTGAAGAAAAATCCACTGCAGTCCGCAGTGCTGTGCGACCATGACAAGTTTTGGGGAACCTCCACTCTCAACTACGCTCAACTGAATGAACAGGCGAACCAAGTAGCCCACCTGCTACGCGATAAGGGTGTAAAGCCGGGTGAAATCGTGGGCATCATGGTGGAACGTTCCTTTGCCATGATCATTGGCATTTTTGGCATCATCAAGGCCGGTGGCGCGTATCTTCCGCTTTCCCCTGAAGATCCGCCCGAGCGCCTCGGCTACGTCTTGGAGAATGCCAAGGTGAAGCTGCTCCTCGTCCATGCCGCCACCGCGAAAAAGGCTCCGGCGTCACTCAAAACCATTAATCTCGAGCAACCGGAAACCTATGACGGCCCGGGGAGCAACCTGGTGATCGTGAACAAACCCACCGATCTCGCCTACGTGATTTATACGTCTGGCTCCACCGGCCGGCCGAAGGGCGTGATGATCGAACATCACTCGGTCGTCAACCGCCTCAAATGGATGCAGAATGCCTACCCCATCGACGGCCGAGACGTCCTGCTGCAAAAAACCTCCTTCTGCTTCGACGTTTCAGTCTGGGAAATTTTCTGGTGGGCCCTCGAGGGCGCCACCGTCTGCATGCTCATGCCGCGCGGAGAGCGCATTCCCCTTGCGCTGGTCGACACCATCAAGAAGTACCGCGTCAGTGTCCTGCATTTTGTGCCCTCGATGCTCAACGTCTTTCTCGAATATCTGGACGGCAAGCCCGACAAGGTGAAGTCCTCCCTCACCTCGATTCGCCGGGTGTTTGCCAGCGGCGAAGCCTTGAGCCCGGCCCACGTCCGAAAGTTCAACGAAAATATCGGCCAAAACACCAACGGGCGTCTCACCAATCTCTATGGACCGACCGAGGCGACCGTTGACGTGACCTATTTCGACTGTCCCGCCGAGGGTGAATTCGACCGAATTCCCATCGGCCGGCCGATTCAGAACATCCGGACTTACATCCTCAAAGACGGGAAGCAAATGCCGGTCGGTGAGACCGGCGAGCTTTGTCTCGCGGGAGTCGGTCTGGCCCGGGGCTATCTCAACAATCCGCAATTGACCGCAGAACGGTTCATCGAGAATCCCGCCGTCCCCGGGGAAAGAATCTATCGCACCGGCGATGTGGCGCGCTGGCTGCCCGACGGCAATATCGAGTACTTGGGGCGCGAAGATCACCAGGTCAAGATCCGCGGTCTGCGCATCGAGCTGGGCGAAATTGAAAACACCATCCAGGCCTTCCCGGGGATCGCCGACTGCGTGGTCACCACGAAAAAATATTCCGAGAGCATAATTCTGATCGTGGCCTACATCGTCTGCAAACAGGAGATCGACTTGGAGAAGCTCAAACAACATCTCCAGCGCTATCTGCCGGCCCACATGGTGCCCGATCATTTCGAGAAGCTGGAACAGATTCCACTTACCGCCAACGGCAAGGCCGATCGCAAGGCCCTGCCCGAACCGACGATCCGGGCGAAAGCCACCTGAGCCGATGGACCACGAATTTGACATCGCCATCGTCGGTATGGCGTGCCGCTTCCCCGGTGCGTCAAGTATTGACGCGTTCTGGAATAATCTCGTCGGCGGAGTGGAATCCATCGCCCGACTTTCCGATCAGGAAATTCTCGCCGCAGGAGTTTCGCCGGCCCTGCTGGCCCGGTCGGATTACGTCAAGGCTGCGCCCGTTTTGGACGCACCGGACGCGTTCGACGCCACATTCTTCGGTTACGCCCCGGGCGAAGCGGGCACGATGGATCCGCAGCAGCGCATCCTGCTCGAACTGGCCTATGCCGCCATCGAGGATGCCGGTTGCGATCCGGAACGTTTCCCCGGACGGGTCGGAGTTTTCACCGGCTCGGCGATGAACACTTACTTCATGAACAGCGGCCTCAGCAGCCGGTTCGCGGAAGACTACATCCCCACGCTGATTGTTAACGACAAAGATTTCCTCGGCACGCGCATATCGTACAAGCTCGGCCTCCGCGGCCCCAGCATGACGGTGCAAACGGCCTGCTCGACCTCCTTGGTCGCCATCCATCTCGCCCGGCAAAGTCTTTTGAATGAAGAAACCGACCTGGCCCTGGCCGGCACCGTTTCGGTGCGCGTGCCACATCGCGCCGGTTACATTTATGATGGCGGTGGGGTGGTCTCCTCCGACGGGCACGTGAGAGCTTTCGATGCCGGGGCCAATGGTACCGTTTTTGGCAGCGGAGCCGGAGTCATTGTGATGAAGCGCCTGACCGACGCGCTGGCGCAAGGCGACCACATCCATGCCGTGATCAAGGGATCGGCCGTCAACAATGACGGATCGGGCAAAGCGGGATACACCACGCCCAGTGTGAATGGCCAGGCTGATGTGGTCGTGGAAGCGATCGCCAATGCCGGGGTGGAAGCGGACACCATTTCGTACCTCGAAGCGCACGGTTCAGGTACACCGGTGGGGGATCCGATCGAGGTGCTCGCGCTGACCAAGGCCTTCCGCAATTTCACCCAGCGAAACCGCTTTTGCGCCCTCGGCTCCGTGAAGACCAATGTCGGTCATCTCGACGCGGCGGCGGGCATGGCCGGGATGATCAAAACTATCCTCGCACTCAAGCACCGCGTGATTCCGCCAACGTTGCATTATTCGCAGGCCAACCCGGAAATTGATTTCGATGCCACGCCCTTTTTTGTGAACAAGGACGCCATGCCGTGGACCCAGCAAGGCCACCCGCTCCGAGCCGGCATCATGTCCACCGGTATGGGCGGCACCAATGCCTACGTCGTCTTGGAGGAGGCCCCCGCCGTCACGTCCGCGACTCGTTCGACCGGACCGAGCCTGTTGTTACTCTCCGCCAAGTCGCCTTCTGCCATCGAGGCCATGTCCCGCAACCTCGCGGAATTTCTCGCCTCTCCGGACGCACCCCGGCTGTCCGATGTGGCCCACACACTCCAAACCGGCCGGAAGTTTTTTCCGTACCGTCGCTTCGTCGTCGCGAATTCTGCCGCAGACGCCGTGACCGCACTCAGCGTCCCCGATACAAAAAAAACGGCAACCGGATCGGCACCGGACAAAAACTCTCCCGCCGTGGTCTTCTTGCTGCCCGGCGTCGGCGACCATTACGTGGGCATGGGCGAAGGACTTTATGCGCGGTTCGACGTTTTCCGACAGGAGGTGGATCGTTGCGCGCAGATCCTTCAACCCCTCATCGGCCTGGACGTCCGTGAACTTCTGTTTCCCAAAGATCGCATCGCGAAAGAAACGAAGCCTGGTAGTGGCATCGATCTGAAGCGAATGCTCGGTCGCACGGCCGATGAACCCGCAGACCCGGCGGCGCAGAAACTCGATCATACCATTCATTGCCAGCCTGCACTCTTTACGGTGGAATACGCCCTCGCCCGACTCTGGCTGCATTGGGGCATCAAGCCCGACCGGATCGTCGGTCATAGCATGGGCGAATATGTCGCGGCGTGCCTCGCCGGAGTTTTCTCGCTTGAAGATGGCCTGAAGCTGATCGCGGCCCGGGCGAAACTGGTGAACGACCTGCCCAAAGGCATGATGCTGGCGGTCATGCTTCCCGAAAAGGAATTGCTCCCTCTTCTTGGCACCGAGCTTTCCATTTCGCTGATCAATGGCCCGAAATTGTGCGTGGTCGCGGGGCCGGTTCCCGCCATGACGGCATTTCAAAGTCTGCTCAAAGAAAAGGAGATCATATTCCGCCCGGTGAGAAACGCTCACGCCTTCCATTCGCGGATGCTCGACCCCATCGTCGAGCCGCTCGCCCGCGAAGTGCGCAAGGTCCGGTTAAACGCGCCGCGGATTCCGTTTATTTCCAATGTCACCGGGACATGGATCACGCCGGCACAAGCCGTCGACCCGCTTTATTGGGTGGAGCATGCCCGCCGCACCGCCCGGTTTAGCGACGCTCTCGAGCAAATGTGGAAATTGCCGAACGTCCTGCCGCTTGAAGCCGGCCCCGGACGTACTCTCGGCGTTTTGGCGATGCAGCACCCGGCCCGGCCCGCCGCGGCCGTTCCCGTGATCGTTTCCTCGCTGCGCCACAATTACGAGAGCCAGCCCGACACCGATTTCATCCTGAACAGTCTTGGCCGTCTGTGGCTCGCGGGCGCGAAGATTGATTGGGAGAAACTGGACCAGCGTTCGCCGTTGCGCAAAGTCTCCCTGCCCACCTACCCGTTCGAGCAGCAGCGCTATTGGATCCAATCTCAAATTTCATCGACCACGACTCCCGTTGCGGAAAAAGCGCACGGCCCCAAGGCCGATCTGACCGACTGGTTTTATGTGCCTACTTGGGAACGAACCGCTTTCGCCCCTGATTCGAACAGCCACGAATTCAACGCCGGCGCACAGTGGATAATTTTGGGCGACCCTTCCGATTTCTCACATCGCTTTAAACAAATTCTGGAGGCCCGCGGTGCGACCGTGGTGCTGGCTAATTTTGGCGGGGCTTATGCCCGGAAAACCGATGGGACGTTTGCTATCCGCCCCGCCAACCTTGATGACTACCTGGCGCTGTTCGGGACGCTCAAGGCAAACCTGGCAGGAAAGATTCTGAACATGGTTCATCTGGGTTCCCTGTCGTCGCGCGTCGGACCGCCCGAAATGGGCTACGATTCATTAAGTCAGGACTTGGGTTTCTACAGCCTCCTGAACGTGGCCAAAGCCGTTGGAGAACTGAGCATCGCCGAGACCATTCGCATTGGCGTGGTGACCCGCCTGATTCACGAAGTGACCGGTGAAGAAAAATTAAATCCTGCCATGGCCACGATTCTCGGGCCGTGCGGTGTGATCCCGAAGGAGTATCCCAACATCACCAGCTTCTCCGTCGATTTGCCCATCGAACCTAAGGCCGATAAAGCCCTCGACGATCTGGTACAACGGCTCACTGGCGAATTTTTCGTCCCCGAAAAGGGAGCGGTAATCGCCTATCGGGGAAAATATCGCTGGACCCGATCTTTCAAATCACAACCACTGCCCGCGCCCAAGGCCAGCCCGGAAGATTTGGCTGCACAAGGATTGCGGCACCGCGGAGTCTATCTCATCACGGGCGGTACCGGCGGCATCGGACTGGTTATGGCGAAGCATCTTGCCAAGACGTGTCAGGCCCGGCTGGTTCTGACCAAGAAATCACCCTTCTTGGAAAAGTCGCTCTGGTCATCGCGCCTCGCCGCGGGAAATGCGTCCGATTCGGAGCAGCAACTCATCAAGCATTTGCAGGAAATCGAATCCTTGGGCGGTGAGGCGGAGGTCGTCGCTTGTGATGCGTCAGACCGGGCTGGCATGAAGCGAGTCGTCGCGCAGACGCTTTCCCGTTATCAGTCAATTCACGGCGTGATCCACGCCGCCGGCGTAATCGGCGTCGGATTGATCCAGGTGAAAACCAAGGATTTTGCCGATCGGGTGCTGGCACCCAAGGTGGAAGGCGGTTTCGTACTCTATGAGGCATTGGAAGGAGTGAAGCCGGATTTCGTGATGTTGGTGTCGTCGCTCGCCTCGATCACCATGCCTTTTGCGCACGTCGACTACTGCGCCGCGCACGCTTTCATGGACGCCTCCGCCGATTACTATCGCGCCAAAACAGGATGCCGCACGCTAACGATCAATTGGCCGATCTGGCGCGAAGTGGGAATATTGGCGGAAATGAAGGCGCAAACGGGCGTCGAAGGCTGGAGAGACGAGGCGCTGCAAAAAGGAATAATCACCTCGGACGGGGTGGAGGCTTTCAAACGCGCGCTATCTTCCAATTTTTCCCATCTGGTGGTCAGCCCCGAAGAACTTGGCCGCGTCCTGATCGATTCGCGGGCTCCGGTGGATTCCCCGGGGTTGGCCACGGGCAACGGACCAACCGCGTCCAAACCGATGGTGAAGCGACACGTCCAGACTGTTGAGGAACCACAGGATGACGTGGAACGCGCCGTGGCTGAAATCTGGAGCGCCGTGCTGGGGATCGCCCCCATCGGCCGCCGCGAGAGCTTTCTTGATCTGGGCGGGCACTCACTCATGGCCATGCAGATTGTATCCCGTGTCCGGTCCGCCTACGGGAGCAATTTCACGCTGAGAAACTTCTTTGAAGCCCCGACCGTGGCCGACGTAGCCGCCAACATCCAGGCGGGAATCCTGGCTGAAATCGAAAAACTTGATGATGCGGATGTGAAACGTCTACTCTCAGAGCAATGAGCGCGCCCCACCGCTGCGGCTTCCGATCCGAATCACGCAAAACGCAATGTCCGAACCCACGCCAAAACTTTCTCCTGACAAGCTCCTACTACTGCAACGCCGGTTGAAAAACGCGACTGGAGCCGCCGCCGCACCGCGGAGCATTCCGCCACGTTCTCACCAGGGACCGGCCGCGCTCTCGTTTGCGCAGCACCAGATGTGGCTGATCGACCAGATGGCACCGGGCTCCACGGCCTACAACCTGCCCGTCGGATATATCCTGACGGGTTTGCCGAAACCGGATGCGCTCGAAGCGGCATTCGACGAGGTGGTCCGGCGACACGAAATTTTGCGAACAACCTTCTCACCGTCAAATGATGGAGAAGCAGTCCAGGTGATTCATCCGCCGTGGCGGCTCAAATTGCACCGGGTCGAATTCGGAGCACTGCCGGCCGACCAGCGGGAGACTGTACTGCAGAAATTCGCCGCCGCCGAAGCGGCGAAACCATTCGATCTGAGCAAGCTGCCCTTGGTTCGCGTATCGCTTGTCAAGTTGAGCGACCGAGAGCATGCGCTTTTCATCAACCTGCACCATATTCTGGCCGACGGGCTTTCAATTTCGTTGCTAATGAAGGAACTCGACGCCGGCTACCGCGCTTTTTCCAGCGGCGCGCAACCGGCCCTTCCGGCTTTGTCCGTTCAGTATGCCGATTTCACCGTCTGGGAACGGCAGCAAGCGACCACCGCCGAGCGTCTCGCGCAACTGGCGTTCTGGAAAGAGCAGCTTAAGGGGAATCTTTCCTTGCTCGAGCTGCCTTGGGACAAACCCCGTCCGGCAGTGCAGTCTTTCCGAGGTGCGAATGTTTTCTTCGAGATTCCCGCCCCGCTCTGTGCGCGTTTACAGGCGGTCGCCGCCGCGCAGGATTGCACCTTCTTCATGGTCGTGCTGGCCGCTTTTTCGGCGATGCTCCATCGCTATTCGGGCGCAACGGATATCGTCATCGGCACACCGGTTGCCAACCGCACCATGAGCGAGGTGCAGCCGCTGATCGGCAATTTCCTCAACATCCTGGCCCTGCGTTGCGACGTATCGGGCAATCCTTCGTTCAATCAATTGCTGCGAGCCACGAGGGATTCCGCCCTCAACGCTTTTTCCCATCGCGAGGTGCCGTTTACGCAGGTGGTCGAGCAGTTGCATTTGCCCCGCGATCCGAGCCGGAATCCGATCTTTCAGACCATGCTGCAGGTGCTGCCACGGGGCGACCCGAATCTCGCCGATCTGGCGATCCGCGATTTCCATTTCGATCTGGGCTTTGCCCAGTTCGACTTCAGTATGCATCTGTACGAGCTCGCAACGGGCTATCACGGTCGCTTGGAATATTGCACCGACCTGCTAAACCGAGAGACCGTAGAGCGCTTCGCCGGCCATTTCCTGAATCTCTTGCAGCAGATTGTTGCCGATCCGGAGCAGACAATATCCACCATTCCCATCCTCTCCGAGACCGAACGCCGCCAGATCCTGGTGGAATGGAACGCCACCACCGTGGATTACCCGCAAAATGTGTGCCTGCATCATTTGATCGAAGCACAGACAAAACGCACACCGGACGCTCCGGCCGTAGTCTTCGAGAACAGTCAGCTCAGCTTTCGCGAACTTGACGCCAAAGCCAATCAGCTCGCCCATTTTCTCCAAAAGCACGGCATCGGCGCCGACGACTTGGTCGGCATCAGCATCGAACGATCTCTGGAATTGGTGATCGGCCTGATGGGCATTCTCAAGGCGGGCGCCGCCTATGTGCCGATTGATCCATCGTATCCCCAAAATCGTCTGGCTTACATGCTGGAGGATTCAAAGGTCAAGGTACTCCTGACCCAGCAAACCCTTTTGGGCAAACTACCGTCGCATCAAGCCGAGACCATCTGCCTCGACACCGAATGGAACAAAATCGCGACCGAAAGCACGGCGAAGCCGGCCGACCGGGCCAACGCCGGTAACCTCGCCTATATGATCTATACGTCCGGCTCCACCGGCCGGCCGAAAGGCGCTTTGAATCCGCACCGCGGAATCGTGAACCGTCTTCTTTGGATGCAAGACGAGTACAAGCTGACGAGTGCCGACTCCGTGATGCAGAAAACGCCGTTCAGCTTCGATGTGTCCGCCTGGGAATTTTTCTGGCCCCTGCTCACCGGGGCGCGTTTGGTGCTCGCGATTCCGGGCGGGCATCAAGATCCCGCCTATCTGATCAACCTGATTTGCCGCGAGAAAATCACGGTAATGCACTTTGTACCGTCGATGCTGCGGGCCTTCCTCGAAGCACCCGACGTGGAGCGGTGCGTGTCGTTGCGCGAGGTGATCTGCAGTGGTGAAGCGCTGCCTTATGAACTACAGGAATCATTTTACGCGCGGCTCTCCTCCACCAGACTGGAAAATCTTTATGGTCCGACCGAAGCGGCGGTCGACGTCACCTACTGGGCCTGCCCGCGGCTTAGTGATCGCAAGATCGTGCCGATCGGCCGGCCGGTCGCCAATACCCAGACCTACATCCTCGACCAGCACCTGAATCCGGTCCCCGTCGGACTTCCGGGTGAACTCCATCTGGGCGGGGTGCAGGTCGGGCTCGGCTACTTCAATCAACCCGAACTCACAAAAGAAAAGTTCATCGCCGACCCGTTCAGCCCGGTTCCGGGAGCACGTCTCTACAAAACCGGCGACCTCGCGCGCTATCTTGCCGACGGCAATATCGAGTACCTCGGCCGGATCGATCATCAGGTCAAAATCCGTGGTCTGCGGATCGAACTGGGTGAAATTGAATCGGTGTTGTCTCAGCATCCGGCAGTGCGGGAATCCGTTGTCGTTGCCCGCCACGAGGCCTCGGATGCGCGATTGGTGGCCTACCTGGTGACTGCGGCACCGGCGCCCGAAGCGGCGGCGTTGCGCGAGCATCTCAAGAATCAATTGCCGGACTACATGGTTCCATCGGCCTTTGTTTTCCTTTCGCAACTGCCGCTGTCCAGCAACGGAAAGATCGACCGCAAGGCACTTCCCGCACCCGAGCATACCCGGCGCGAGCTCACCCCTTACTTGGCGCCACGCAATGAGAGCGAGGCCGAGCTGGCCACCATCTGGGCGCAAGTTCTGCGCGTGCCCCAGGTGGGAGTTCACGACAACTTCTTTGAGCTGGGCGGTCACTCGCTGCTCGCCCTCAGAGTCGTATCCCGCATCCGGCAGCAGCTCGGTATCGACCTGCCTTTGTCGACCGTCTTTGCCGCTCCCAACGTGGAAAAAATGGCCGTAAAACTGTCGGAGATCCGGATTGCAAATCTCGATGCTGATGATCTGGCCAAGTTGCTCGACGAAATCGAATCGACACCAGGAAATGCCGCGTCCTAGGTATTCCCCTTCCCCCGCCCCGGCATTCAAATCCTAATGGACCTTTCAGAAAGACTCGCCCGCTTGACTCCGGAGCAGCGCGCCCAATTGCAAGCCCGCCTCAGGGGCCGCCGCACGGAAACCCCGAAAGGGCAAAGGGACGCCTTGCCTAGGCGTCCGGCCTCTGAGCCGACATATCTTTCGTTTTCTCAGGAGCGGCTGTGGTTTTTGGAGCAGTTGGAAGAAGCCTCGGCCACCAACAATATCTGCTTTGCGATCCGATTACGCGGTGCCGTTCGTCCCGATCTGCTGGAACGGGCACTGGCGGAAATTGTCCGCCGGCATGAATCGCTCCGAACCAATTTCCCCGCCACCGAAAAAAATCAGCCCCCGGTCCAACTGATTCGCGCGACGGCAGAATTTTGTCTCGATATCATCAATCAGGCGGATGGCGTCTTGGACAAAAAGGAACAAGCGGCCCGGCTCCGGATGGAAGAAATCGCCCGGCGGCCGCTGAACGTGGCCCGCGATCCCCTGTTCCGCGCGCATTTCTTCCCTCTCGACGCCAGCAATCACTTCCTGATGCTGACCGTGCATCATATCGTCGCGGACGGCTGGTCCTTTGAAATCCTGTTCCGCGAGTTGTCCGTCTTGTATGCGGATTTTCTGGCCGGAAGAGAGTCTTCGCTGCCGCCGCTTGAAATCCAATATGCCGATTTTGCCTACTGGCAGCGCAAGCTGAAGCAGACCGGACAGCTTGAGAAATCCCTGGGCTATTGGACCAAACGTCTGGACGGCATTCCTCCGTTGCTGGAGCTGCCGACGGATTTTCCGCGGCCGGCCGAGCAATCCTATCAAGGTTCCTATTGCGAGCGGGCGATCGGCCCCGCCTTGACGCAAAAAATCCGCCGGCTGGGCGATAAAGCCGACGCAACGCTGTTCATGACGATGCTGGCGGCCTTTCAGACGTTGCTCCACCGTTATTCAGGTCAAACGGATGTTGTGGTCGGGTCGCCGGTGACAAACCGCAACCGCGTGGAATTCGAACCGTTGATCGGATTCTTCGTCAACATGCTGCCGTTGCGGGCGGACTTTTCGGCAAAGCTCACCGTGCTTGATCTGATCGCCCAGGTTCGCCGTTCGACCTTGGAGGCGCTCTCGCAAGAAGAGCTTCCCTTCGAAATGCTCGTGCGCGAACTCAAACCCGAGCGCAACCTCAGCCATTCGCCGCTCTTTCAGGTCGCGCTGATGTTTCTGCAGGAGGGGCATCACCAGCTCCAATTGCCCGGAGTGAGCACCGAAACCAACCCGGTCAGCACCGCCACCGCGAAATTCGATCTGACCCTGCTCGTCCGTGACACCAAAGAAGGACTTTTGCTGTGGCTGGAATATTCCTCCGACCTTTTTGCTGCCGCCACTGCAAACCGGCTGCTGACCCACCTTGAGTGTCTTCTTGAGAGCATGGTGGCGAATCCGAATGAGGACGTCGCCCGGCTCAATCTGCTGCCGGCAGCAGAACGCCAGGAAATCCTTGTCGGCTGGAACCAGACGGCTCGCGATTACCCTGCGGACAAAACCATCCACGGATTGTTCGAGGAGCAGGCGGCAAACACACCGGCCGCGATTGCGGTCGAACATGGACGCGAACGTGTAACCTACGCGGATCTGAGCCGCCGTGCTGACGCGCTTGCGGCGGAAATCCAAAAAAACGGTGGCGGACTGGAAACGCCGGTCGGGATCTATGTCGAGCGGTCAGTCGACATGGTAGTCGCCGTACTGGGCACGTTGAAGGCGGGCGGTTTCTATATTCCGCTCGATCCTGCCTTTCCCAAAGACCGCCTCGCGTACATGGTGGCTGACGCGCAGATCCCCATCCTGATCACCCAATCGCGCCTGACGTCCGAATTGCCCGAACACCAAGCGAAGGTGATCCACGTCGATAAAATCGCCCAAAGCGCCTCGGCCGGAAACGGGCGCACGTCCGCCAGCCAGGGTCAATCAACCAACCTTGCGTACGTTCTGTTCACCTCAGGTTCCACCGGACGGCCAAAGGGAGTGCAGATTACACACCGGGCCGTGGTCAATTTTTTGCACTCGATGCGCCAGAAGCCCGGGCTGCAGGCCGCCGATGTTCTGCTCGCGGTCACCACCCTGTCGTTCGATATCGCCGGCCTTGAATTGTATCTGCCGCTGACCACCGGGGCTCGTGTCGTGATCGCCTCACGCGACGAGACAATCGATGGGGCGCTCCTGGCAAAATCGATCGAGGCCGCCAACACCACCGTAATGCAGGCCACGCCCGCCACCTGGCGCATGCTGATCGAGGCCGGATGGGGAGGCAGTCCCAAATTAAAGATCCTGTGTGGCGGAGAAGCCATTGATCGCGGACTCGCCGATCAATTGCTCTCACGCTGTGGCGAACTTTGGAACCTGTACGGACCAACCGAGACCACCATCTGGTCAACGGCGGAAAGACTGGTACCCGGCCAACCCATTACCATCGGCCGGCCCATCGCCAACACGCAAATCTACATTCTGGATGGCGTTGGCCAGCCCACGCCGCCCGGTGTAAGCGGTGAGCTATTGATCGGAGGGGATGGCGTGGCGCGAGGCTACCTCAATCGCCCGGAACTGACCGCCGAAAAATTTATCCGCGATCCGTTTCAGCAAGACGAATCCCGCCGGCTTTACCGGACCGGCGATCTCGCGCGCTACCGTGCTGACGGACGGATCGAGTTTCTCGGCCGGTCGGATTTTCAGGTTAAAATCCGCGGCTTTCGCATCGAGATCGGTGAAATCGAAACCGCTCTTGCCGCCATCGATAGCGTGGCTCGTGCCGTCGTTGCTTTGCGCGAGGACACCCCCGGCGGCAAACGTTTGGTGGGATACATCGTGCCGAAAATGCCGGCCTCACCCCCGGCATCTTCCACGAACGGCAGCACTCCGCCCGTGACCGACGCGGGGGCTTTGCGCAGCAAACTCCGGTCAAGCCTCCCCGATTATATGATCCCGTCCGTGTTTGTTTTTTTGGAAGCCATGCCGCTCACGCCCAACGGGAAGGTGGATCGGAAAGCCCTGCCTGAACCGGGGAAAAGCGCCAGCCACGAAGTCCGTTACGAAGCTCCTCAAGGCCCCACTGAGGAAAAGCTGGCGGGAATCATGGCCACACTTCTGCAAGTGCCAAGGGTCGGGCGATCGGACGATTTTTTTGCTTTGGGAGGATATTCCATCCTGGCGGTCTCGCTGTTCAACGAAATCGAACACCTTTTCGGCAAACGCATCCCCCTCGCCACGTTGTTCCGTGCCCCCACCGTCGCCGCGCTGGCCACCGAACTCGAGACCCAGAATGATGCCGTTAAACATTGGGACTCCCTCGTCCCCTTTCAAATGTTTGGAGAAAAACCGCGCTTCTTCTGCGTGCATGGCGCCGGCGGAAATATTCTCTTGTATCGTGACCTCGTTCGCGCCCTCGGCGCCGATTATCCGTTCTACGGCCTTCAATCCCAGGGGCTGGACAAGAAGACCAAGCCGTTGACGACCGTTGAGGCGATGGCCGAGAGATACATCAAGGAAATCCGCACCATTCAGCCCAACGGTCCCTATTGTCTGGGCGGTTATTGCCTGGGTGGAACCATTGCGTACGAAATGGCTCAGCAATTGCGCAGCGAAGGTCATGAGGTCACCCTGCTGGCGCTCTTCGACACTTATAATTTCACGCGCATGACCAAGGCAAAGACCCTGCCCTATCTCTGGCAGAAGCTGGCCTTTCATGGACGCAATCTCGCCAGCCTGTCACGGAAGGAGCTGGTTGGTTACCTCGCGAGCAAAGTACGCATCGCATCCGACGGCGAGCTGCGTTCACTCTGGAAAGACCTTTCAAAACCGTTGCGGCGAAAACGTGAAGATGAAATCGCACGCAACTCAGTGGCCAGCGTGCAGGAGGCGAACGATGCGGCGGCGGCGGCTTATCTGCCCAAGACGTACGGCGGACGGGTTACAGTCTTCAAACCAAAGGTAAACTATACTTTTTTCCCTGACCCCAAAATGGGCTGGGGCGAAAGTGTGAACGGCGAATTGGATATCGTGGCGCTCCCCGTAAACCCTCACGCCATGCTGGTCGCGCCATTCGTCCAATATCTGGCCAACGAGCTGAAGCTACGGCTGGATCACATCAACGCAGGGAAAACGTCCGTTGGTTCAAAAACGACGGACGGGCCGGCCTTCATGACACCGACAAACGGCTGACTGGAGTGGGCTTTCGAAAATAGCGCCTCAGTTTATTTATCATGGCCGCTGGCATCATCGAGCCCACATTCAAGATCAGATAGCATGCGAGACGGAACTGGCGGCGCTGCAGCGCCCAGCGGGTTGAGAACAAAGCCATTCCTCCAATGTAGGCGCGACGATCGAAACGACGTGCGGAACCGCCAGGGTAGTCCCCCCGCCGCTCAGCGGTAGCGAGAGTCGAGAATGCCTTAAACGGAAAATCCGTCCGCTTCATCGTGTTGGTTTCATGCTGGCGATAGCCTACCGTAAACGGCCGTTGCAGGACGATGAATGGGGAACTGACGCCAAGCCGCAGCATGATGTCAGAAGGTTCATTGGGCCAAGCGCCGGTCCTGAGCGCATCAGTGGCCTCAGCTTCGGATTTCTTGATCACAAACTGACTGCAGATGTGTTCAACCGGCACATCCTTGGAAAGAAAATCACGGAAACGAAAATACTCGATCACGTCATCGTCAGTCGCAAGTTTGGCAAGGGGAGTTCCGTCTTTGAACCATTTCACCGCTCCCAAAATCAGGAGCGGTGAATCAAGTAAGCGGATAAGACGGTCGTACGTGGCCAATGCCCATGGAAACAAGAGATCATCGTTGTCGAGGAGCACCAAATAGTCACCCTTCGCAACGGCGGCGCCGTTCCGGCGCGCCAGTTCCGGCCCGCTGTTCTTCTGAACCATTATTTGGACCCGGGAACCGTAGGCCTCGAGCATCTTGACCGTCTGATCCGCCGAGCCGTCGTCAATGACGATCAACTCGTAGTCCGTAAACGTCTGCGCAAGCACGGATTCGACGGTCAATTTCACAAGATCCTGCCGGTTGTACGTCGGAATCAAAATACTAAACCGAGGCGGGTTGGTCATATGATCCATTCACCCGATACCTAAAGGGAATTGTCCGCTTTTCCAGCCCGATATGGACAATCGCGCGCCCGCCGAGGTCAATTCGGCAAACCCAATATCCAGATCGGCAAGACACACCCGGCCTGCAAATTTTTCCGCCGTCTTCCTCAAGAATGTTGAACGATATCGCTGACAGGCCCGCCGCCGTGCATTTTGATCTCTGAATTCAGTATTCAAAAAATCAGATGCCCAAATGCGCGGAATGAAATCGAGGACAGTGTTTCGGGAGAATCCTACGCTGCGGTCCATTTTCTGGTGACAAGCTGAACCGGCCGGCCTTCGATGGCGACGGCACCCGCATAACCAGGCGCGGGCACTAGGTTGAACATCGACCAACGCTCCTGCACGGCAGGATCATCCGACACCCATAGTATTGCCGGAGATTCATTGTCACCCAAAGATACGGAAAACTCCTTCAATGGAAATCCGAGGCCTTCGCCTCGCGCTTTGATGTAAGCCTCCTTGCGGGTCCAACAGCGAAAAAATGCCGCGCTCCTCTCATTAGGACAGGTCGCCTGCAACGCCTTGACCTCTGCTGATGAAAATTGTCCCTGCGCCAGATCCATCACGTCGAAATCCGTCCGTATCAATTCGACATCCACACCGACCTGGCGAGAGCCCGCCACCACATAGAGGATGACATTGCCGGAATGAGTCAGATTGAAGGACAACATTTTCTTCCCGTCTCTTTGCGCCAAACCAGGTTTGCCAAATGGATTCGTCGTAAAAGCCAGCTTGGCCGGATCGGCGGCGAGATATCGGCCCAAGAGTTCTCGCAATATTCCGTGAGTCGCAATGTGTCGGTCACGGTCTTCGGTCCGAATAAAACGAATCGCCCGCTGCATCTCTTCCGGGGAAATCAGGCTGTTGTAACGCGCAAGCTGCGCTGTGCTTTCACTCAGCAGCGCGATCCAGACATGCGCCTCCCCTTCTCCAGGCGATGGGAGGCTGCCAAGCGGATGATTCACATTCACACGCCGGCCACAGGCTCGTTGGAAAATATCCGGAACTCAACCCCGATAATCATATAACGCTGATTTTGCGTAAACACGCCTGACCGGGCGACGATTTCCTGCTCCCGCGGGGTGCCGTAGATCAACCAGATCGACCGCGGCTTTCTTTTTACCGACTCACCGATATTCTGCAGCACTTGCGTCAACACTGGCGCATTGAATGGGTCGAACATGAAGAACACGGTCTCATCATCGTTCAGATGATATTTTGCGACATCCGACTCAATGATTTCGATTTTTGATGGGGACGGACATTTTCGCATGAACTTTTCCATATTGATCCGGGACTGGTCACAGAGCACCCCGGAAAACTCAACCCCGACAACTTTGCGAAACCCATACTTCGCGGCCAACATCAACGCGCGGCCTTTGCCAGAGCCCAAATCCACAAAAACGCTGTCTTTCGGCAGGTTGAGCCGGCGCATCAATCGCATAAAGGGCATCGCTTTGCTGGCCCCATAATCCGAGCTGTGCACGACATTTTCGGAATTAGCCTCAATACTCCCCCGTGCGACCCGCCGGACCGTATCGGTGCCATAATAAAGATCAAACGATGAGTCGATGACCACGCTCCAGATGACAGTGAGCGTCTGGGCCAGGCCGAAACTGCGCGTGCTGTGGTAAAACCATGTGAAGGGATTTTTGCCTAGGACTCGGAATGGATTCATGAAATCAGTTGGGTGGTGGAGGGAACTAAAACTTCAGTATCTGCTGACAGAATATTGTGGAGAGTGAAATAACATAACGCCGCCAGATTTGGCAACATTGTCATGTGACCAAGATGCTCTCGTCGCCCCTTACGGATCAAAAAGGGCCATGTCGTGCACCAATCACCTGTGCGCACCAAGGCCAGTACGCAATGCGCGGACTGCTTCACACCGCTCCACACAATTTTTGCAAAAAAAGGCCGAAGCCATGGACTATCCCCGTTTTAAAGGATGCATAAGCACGCTGAATTCCCGGTTGGCCAGGCCGGTGAAATCGTTACGAAGAGGCGAAGTTCAAGCTCGGCTATTGCCATCGAACCATCGGGCACATTATCTGGCCAAGATACTGCAATATATTCCCGTCTCTGCCCCACCCAATCGCTCATGGCAATCTCCACCCTTCCCGCCTGCTCGGTTCGCGCCATTTGCTCCAGTGTCCCCACACGTTGTTTCGACAATCTGACGGAAACCACCGCCTTTGACCCGAAGGAAGTCGACAAAGTGGTGAAAATGGCCGGTGTGCGCACCCGACATATCGCGCCGGAAACCACCTGCAGCAGCGACCTGTGTGTCGCGGCGGCGAAACGGGTTTTGGACCGCTTGCAGTGGAAACCCGAATCGGTCGATGCGCTGATTTTTGTGACCCAAAGCCCGGACTACCTGTTGCCGTCAACCTCCTGTCTGGCCCATCGTGATCTCGGCCTGTCCGACCGCTGCGCCGCGTTTGATGTTGGCCTCGGTTGTTCAGGTTATCCTTACGCCCTCTGGTTGGCGACGATGATGTTGTCCGGTGGTGGCCTTCAGCGAGTACTTGTGCTCCACGGGGAAACACCCACCCGTTTTTCCGACCGGTCGGACCGGGCGGTGGCGCTGCTATTCGGTGATGCCGGCTCAGCCACCGCCTTGGAGGCCAGTCCGGACCGGACCGGACTGCCATGGGGCTTTAATCTGCATACCGACGGCTCCGGTTGGCGCGACCTGATCATCGAAGGCGGCGGTTTTCGGAATCGGACCCCCGCCGATCCCCGCCAGCTCTGTGTCGCGATGAATGGAGCGAATGTATTCAATTTCACGATCAAGCGCGTCCCTTCCCTCGTGGAAGAAAGCCTGCTGGCATTCCATTCCCCTGCCGAATCGATCGATTACTTCATACTGCACCAATCAAACCTTTTCATCATGAAACATCTGGCAAAAAAGATGCAGGTGCCGGAAACCAAAATACCCTACACAATCCAGCGCTACGGGAGCACGGGAGGACCATCAATTCCGCTGACCATAACGCAAGGCGGATTGGTCCGCCCGGCCGATCGGGCCTTAAAATTGCTTTTGGTCGGTTATGGGGTGGGCCTGTCCTGGGGATCAGCCCTGATCGAATTGCCGCCTGAGACCATCCTTGATCATGTCGAGGTTGGCTAAAACGCATCCATTTCGCCCCTTGCCAGCCCAAGCCGACCTTGTCCATATACGACTGATCCATGACCCAAGAAGAAGCCCTGAAATGGTTTGCCGATCTTTTCGGCCTGCCCGCCTCCAGCATCACCCCTGAAACCACGCGCGACAAAATCCTCACGTGGGATTCACTGGGTGTCCTCACCTTGATGGCATCACTCGATGAAACCTTTAACATCGTGACTGACGATGCCAGCATGCGCGCCATGCAGTCGGTCGGGGATGTCCTGAACCTGTTGCGAAAACACGGCAAGTTGACCTGAACAACCTCATGCGCTTCATCCTCGTCGACGAAATCTTGGAAATGAAGCCGGGCCACCAGGTGCGGGCGGCCAAATTCATTTCGCCGGACGAGGACTACTTCCGCGACCACTTTCCCGGCTTTCCGGTTGTGCCCGGCGTTCTGCTCACCGAGATGATGGCGCAAACCGCCGGGAAATGTCTCGACGCGGAAAATCCCGCCCGTGGAAAATCGATGCTGGCGCGCATCACCTCCGCAAGCTTCCGCGATTGGGTGCGACCCGGCCAGACCGCAATCATTCACGGCGATATCCGCACGAGCCGCCCGCAATTCGCCACGGCAGATTGCCGGATCGAAATCGAAAACCGGATCATCTGTTCCGCCGAATTATTTTTTTCCTTTGTCATCATGGAGAAATTCTCACCCGGTTACCGCGATGAAGTTTTGGAACACTTCCTCGAGCGGCAAAAATCAGGCGCACCCGCCACCGGAATAACCCCATGAACGACTCCTTTTCACTCCAAGGCAAAACGGCTCTCGTCACGGGCGGCACCCGGGGGATCGGTCGCGCCATCGCCCTCCGTCTGGCCCGGGCCGGCGCCCATGTTCTGGCGAACTATGTCCGTGACAGCGCGTCGGCTGAAAGCCTCCGGCAGGAAGCGGCGGCAGAAAAACTTTCTCTGGAAGTTGTCCGCGCGGATATTACGGGTGAAAAAGGGCTGGAGCGTCTCCTGGCCGCGATGGAGCCAAACTACACTCCGCTCTCGATCTTCGTGCATTGCGCGGCCACCGGGGTGCACCGCCCGGTCGAAGAGCTGACGTTGCGACAGTATGACTGGACTTTCTCACTGAACGTGCGGGCATTCTTTGAGTTGACCCACCGCCTTCTGCCCAAATTTGCCCCCAGTGCCAGCATCGTCGCACTCTCTTCCGAAGGAGCCGTACACGCCGTGCCGCAATACACCCTGGTCGGCGCATCCAAGGGCGCACTGGAATCACTGGTGCGCCATCTGGCCGTCGAACTCGCCCCGCGTGGCATCCGGGTCAACGCCCTCTCGCCCGGATCCATCGTGACCGATGCATGGAAAGCGCTGCCCGATGCTGAACGCCGTCTCGCGGAGGCCGCCCACCACTCGCCGTCCGGCCGGCTGATCACTCTCGCCGAAGTCGCCAGCGCCGCCCATTTTCTTTGTTCGGACGCCGCGGCCGGCATTGCCGGACACACCCTCGTGGTCGACGGCGGATCACGGATCCGTTGCTGATGAGCGCACACGTCCTATCACACCTCCTCGGTCTCCTCCCATGCTGACGTCGAAACCGCGCTTGCCGATCAAGGATATAACCTTGGTCGGATTGCTGCCCTCTCCGCTCAAGAAATTAATCTACCGGCTGAAGGGCTATAAAATTGGCCGCGGGGTTTCGCTCGGTTTGGGCTGCGTGATACTGGGCGACTCGGTCGAGATCGGCGACGGGACCCAGGTTGGTTTTCTCACCGTGATCCGGGGCCGCTCGATCCGCATCGGTCCGCATGTGCAGATTGGCACCATGTCGTTTCTCGATGTGCCGCACATCGAGATCGGCGAAGGCTCCCGGATCAATGAACAGGTGTTTATCGGCGGCCTGCAATTTCCGGATTCGAAATTCATCATGGGCCGCAACTGCCAGATCATGCAGATGAGCTTCATCAATCCGACGCGCTCGATCACGATCGGCGACGACTCCGGCATCGGCGGCCATTGCCTGCTCTTCGGCCACACTTCGTGGCTGAGCAAATTCGAGGGTTACCCGGTGGAATTTGATTCGATCGAAATCGGCCGGAGCGTGTCGGTCGCCTGGCGGGTGTTCATCCTTCCGGGTTCAAAAATCGGCGATGGCACGGTGATCGGCGCCAATTCGCTCGTGCGCGGCGCCATCCCGGACCACTGCCTCGCGGTCGGTTTTCCCGCCCGGGTGGTCAGCAAACCGCCCGAATTGCCCCGCCAGGTGAGCGACTCTGAAAAGGAAAGTTACCTCCATGAAATCGTGACAGAAATGATCGGCTATTTTCGCGGTTCTGAGCTGGAGTGCCGGGAAGATGCCGCCCATTGGATCATCACTTCGCGAGCCCGGGGCTGGCTCGGGACGCGCTCGCATGCCTGGACCCTCCGGATTCTCTCGTCACAGGGAGCGATTCTGGCCGGAGAACTTGCCGCAGCGAAGGCCGATGCATTGGTCAGCCTTCATCCGATTCCGACCGAGGACCGCCGCCGATTGGATTCCTCGCACTGTGTGTGGATCGATATCCACAGCAAGGAACGTTCGGATCAAAGCAATGAAATCGGCGAAGAGGTGGCCATGTATCTGCGGCGATACGGAGTCCGTCTGCTTCGTCAGAAATCCGTTTGAGGGGTTTCGTAAACCTAAGCCTCCCCGACAATGGCGATAACGGAGCGAATGGACGGAAAACGTGTCGTTATCACCGGAGCCACCTCGGGCATCGGCCGGGCCACGGCACAAGCCCTGGGGCAGCTCGGGGCCAACCTCCTGTTGGTTTCACGCGATCGTGCGACTGGCACAGCACTCGCTTCCCATCTAAGGAAAACTTCCGGCGCCAGCGCGGAATTTATTGAGGCCGATCTGTCCTCGTTCGCACAGGTGCGCGCCGCAGCGAAACAAATACGCGAACGCTGGTCCACGCTCGATACCTTGCTGAACAATGCCGGAGCGCGTTTTGATGCCTATGCCAGCACCCCGGACAATTGTGAGCAAACTTTTGCCACGAACCATCTGGGACATTTTCTCCTCACCGGCCTGCTGCTGGATTGTCTGACCAGCGCTCCCTCGGCGCGAATTATCACGGTTTCATCCAGCGCCGCCGCTCAGGCGATAAACGACGGACTCTGGCAATTTGGGCCCGGAAATTTTGACCGGAAACAGGCCTATGCGAAATCAAAGCTGGCCAATCTGCTCTTTGCCTTCGAACTGGCGCGCCGGTTGGCGGGGACTGCCGTCACCTCCCTCGCCGTTGATCCTGGAGTGGTAGCCACCCGATTCGCTCGGAACAACGGCCTGATTCCTTGGTTCAAACACCTCCTTTATCACGGACGAAGAGGTGAACTTTTGCGGCCCGCGCAAGGTGCGGATTCATTGATTTATCTGGCAACAACGACGACGTTGCCCCCCCAGGCTGCGGACCACTGTTTTCGCCTGCGCCAGCCCATTCGCGCTTGTCCGGCCGCATACGACACAGTTGCCGCAGCCCATTTGTGGAACGCCAGCATCGCCTTGACTGGACTGGATCCTTTCCCAGAGAACCGCAGCCGCCAAGGCAGTAATTGAGTTGTCCATCAATCGACCCCCACTATCGTCTAAACGTGAACCCGAAAAAGACCGCCACTGATTTTCTCGCCATTGATTGCGCCGCGGAAACCGAACGCATCGCCCTGTCGATCCGGGCCTATCTCCAAAAAAATCGCCGCCGGGGTTTGGTCCTCGGTTTGTCGGGCGGAATCGACAGCACCGTCACCGCCGCACTCGCGGTTCGCGCCGTCGGGGCGGAACGAGTTTTCGGCATTCATATGCCTGAGCGCCAATCGGAAGATGCAACCCTGGTGCTCAGCCGCAGTGTCGCCGATTGGCTCAAAATTCCCAACGAGCTCGAAGAGATCACTCCCTTGCTCGAGGCCGCCGGTTTCTTCCGGCGCTACACGGCGGCGGCCCGACAAGTCATTCCAGAATTTGATAATTCATGGAAGTCGAAGGTAGTCATCCATGCCACGGGCGGCACGCAGACTTTCAGTTATTTCAGTTTGGTCGGACAATCGCCCGATGGCCGGACGGTGACAGCCCGCCTGTCGCTCCAAGCTTATTTGGAAATCGTCGCCGCGACCAATTTCAAGCAACGCACGCGCAAAATGCTGGAATACTATCATGCCGACCGGCTGAACTTCGCGGTCGCCGGCACGCCGAACCGGCTGGAATATGACCAGGGGTTTTTCGTGAAAAACGGGGATGGTTCGGCGGACGTGAAACCCATCGCCCATCTCTACAAGACGCAGGTCTATCAACTCGCGGAATATCTTGGTGTGCCAAAGGAGATCCGCCAGCGCCCGCCCACGACCGACACTTACTCGCTGCCCCAGGGTCAGGATGAGTTTTATTTCGCCCTGCCCTACCACCAGATGGATGTCTGCCTTTTCGGGAAAAACCACGGCCTAGCACCTGAAGTCGTGGCCGCTGCCGCCAAATTGGACCGCGCCACGGTCGAACGCGTCTGGGCCGATATCGATCGCAAGCGCGAAACCACCCGCTATCTCCATCTCAAACCGGTCCTCGTAGAAGACATCGTCGAAATTTCGACTTTGGCGTGACATCCGACCCACTATCCAACAATCCCGCTGTAAACATGAGCGATTCAAAAAGTGATATCCGTAACTTCATTGTAGAAACTTTCCTGTTTGGACAAGCGAAGGATCTGACCGACGAGACTTCATTTCTCGAACAGGGCATTATCGATTCCACCGGCGTGCTGGAACTCGTGGCGCATTTGGAGAAAACTTACGGCATCAAGGTGAAGGATGAGGAGCTGATTCCGGACAACCTCGATTCCATCAATGCCATTGCCGGTTTTCTGGCCAAGAAACAGGCCTGAGCTGCCGTTGTGTCGCCACGCTAGAATACCTCGTTCACTTATATTCGACATGGGCCAGACGGTATCCACCCCCAGCCGCCACGCACCGCTTGTTCGTGATTTTCTTGAGCAAAGCGCCGATCGGCTGCCAGAAAAAACGGCCTTGGTTTGTGACGGCAAGCGACTGACCTATCGCGAAGTCGATCGCATGGCCGACCAGGTGGCGCAAGCGTTGATCAGTCTCGGCGTGAAGCGGGGTGATCGCGTCGCGATTCTTCTCCAAAACTCAGTCGAGACCGTCTCCGGCATCTTCGGCATTGTGAAAGCAGGAGCCGTGTTCGTGGTAATCAACCCGACCACCAAACGGGACAAGTTGATCTACATCCTCGCCAATTGCCGCGCCACCGCGTTGCTGGTGGACGGCCGCACCGATCTCACCGGGCTTGCGGGGGAGACTGATCTCTTGGTCCCCTCTTTGCGCGGCTGCATTTTGTGCGGAGCGACACCGACCATGCCGACCGGAGGCACAGTGCGCTGCCTGAGTTTCCAAACCATCCTGGAGCAGTTTCCCGCCACCCGCCCGGCGCGCGAAAACATCGACCTTGATCTCGCCTGCCTGATTTACACCTCCGGCACCACGGGTGATCCGAAGGGTGTGATGAGCGACCACAGCAACGTGGTTTTTGCCACCAGCTCTATCATCGAATATCTCGGCAACACCGAGAGCGACGTCATCATCAATGTCCTGCCGCTTTCCTTTGACTATGGGCTCTACCAATTGCTGATGACGTTCAAGTTCGGCGGCACCTTGGTCTTGGAGCGATCATTCGCTTACCCGGCGGTTATTCTCAAGCGGATCGAGCAGGAACGCGTCACCGGTTTTCCCGGGGTGCCCACACTTTACGCGTTGCTGCTGCCGATGGATCTCTCGGCGTTCGATCTCTCCAGCCTGCGCTATCTGACCAACACCGCCGCCGCCCTGCCGGTCAGCCACATCGAGGCCCTGCGCAAAAAATTCCCGCGGGTTACCATGTTTTCGATGTACGGTCTCACGGAAACAAAACGCACGCTTTACCTGCCTCCCGCCGAGCTGGATCGCCGGCCCGGATCCGTGGGCGTCCCCATTCCCGGAACGGAAGCGTGGCTGGAAGATGAAGCGGGACAGAAACTAGGCCCGGGAGAAAGTGGCGAATTGGTCGTGCGCGGCCGTCATGTGATGCGCGGATACTGGGAAGCGCCGGATCTCACGGCCAAACGCTACCGGCCCGACCGTGTCACTGGAGACCGCCTCTGCTACACCAACGATCTTTTCCGCACGGACGAGCAGGGTTTTTTCTACTTTGTCGGCCGCAAGGACGACATCATCAAGAGCCGCGGCGAAAAAGTCGCCCCCAAGGAGGTGGAAAGCACGATCTATGGCATCGCCAGTGTGCGCGAGGTCGCAGTGATTGGCATAGCCGATCCTGTGCTCGGCCAGGCCATCAAGGCCTTCGTGGTGACGTCGGACAGTTCACTGACGGAGAAAGCGGTGCTGGCTCATTGCCGGGCACATCTCGAAGATTACATGGTGCCGAAGCTCGTCGAGTTTTGCGCTGAACTGCCGAAGACCCCCACAGGGAAAATCAAGAAAACCGACCTCACATGAACAACGAGACCGCGGGCATCGCTCCTGCTGTCACACAGCAGCCGAAAGCTCCCTTCTGGGAATGTATCTGGTGCAGCTTAACTCTCCTTTGAAGAATCTCCCAAACCCATGTGTGGCATTGCCGGATATTTAAATCTGCAGGAAGGTCTGCCCCCGAGCGAATCGCACCTGCGCAAAATGCTCGGGCAGATCCGGCATCGTGGACCGGACGAATTCGGGATCTATCTCGACGATCATGTGGGCCTCGGCAACGCCCGGCTGTGCATCGTGGATCTGGCGGGCGGCCAGCAGCCCATTTCCAATGAAACCGGCGACCTCTGGATCGTCTACAATGGGGAGATTTTTAATTATCCGGAGTTGAGGCACGATTTGGAAGCCCGGGGACATCGCTTCGCCACGCACACGGACACCGAGGTCATCGTGCACCTTTTCGAAGAGTACGGCACCGCCTGTCTGGAAAAGATGAACGGACAATTCGCGTTCGCCCTGTGGGACACTCGCAAGCGTTCTCTATTTATTGCCCGTGACCGGTTGGGAGTGCGTCCGTTGTTCTATACTCAAGCCGGTGGAGCCCTGATCTTCGGCTCCGAAATCAAAACGATTTTTGCCGATTCGCAGATTCGCCGGGCGCTCGATCATCGCGGCCTCGCCCAAGTTTTCAGTTATTGGGGTCCGCTCGCTCCGACCACCTGTTTTGAGGGAATCAGTGAACTCCCCCCCGGCCATTGCATGGTTGTCAGCGGTGGAATTATCCGCACCACCTGTTACTGGTCGATGGATTTCAGCCCACCCGATGCGCCGTCTGGCAGAACGGCCCGGCGAACCGCCGCGAGCCTCGCGGATGAACTGGCCGAGTTGCTCACCGATGCCACCCGAATCCGCCTGCGCGCCGATGTCCCGGTCGGCGCCTATCTCAGCGGTGGACTCGACTCATCGGTTATTGCCGCGATCATCCGCCAGATCGGCACCAGCCGGCTCGACACCTTCTCCATCGCGTTCAGCGATCCGGAATTTGATGAGAGCGAACCGCAGCGCAAAATGGCCGATTTCCTCGGCACGGATCACCAAGTCATCCGCGCCACCGACGCCGATATCCCAAGAGTTTTCCCCGAAATCGTCTGGCATACGGAAACTGCTCTCACCCGCACCGCACCGGCGCCCATGTTCCTGCTCTCGAAACTCGTCCGAGACCGCGGCTACAAGGTCGTGCTCACCGGCGAAGGGGCCGACGAATTTCTGGCCGGCTACGATATTTTCAAGGAGGCGAAAATCCGACGGTTCTGGGCGAGAGAGCCCGGTTCGCAGCGTCGCCCGCAACTGCTCCGCCGGCTCTATCCTGAAATCCTGAGGCTCGGAGCCTCTGCACCCGCTTTCATGAAGGCTTTTTTTGGCACCGGGCTTGAGGAAACCGATGCACCCGACTTCTCCCACCAGATCCGGTGGAAAAACAACCTGCGCACGCACCGGTTCTTTTCTGCTGAATTCGTCGTCAACCTCAGCCGTTTCCCACACGGACCCAAAGCCGATCTCTCGTACCCGAAAAATTTCTCCCGTTGGGATCATCTGCAACAGGCCCAGTATATCGAGGCGACGACGTTTCTTCCCGGCTACCTGCTTTGTTCCCAAGGCGATCGTGTCGCCATGGCCCATGCCGTCGAGGGCCGCTATCCGTTCCTCGACAAACGTGTGGTCGCATTCTGCAACGCGCTCCCTTCCGAAATCAAAATGCCGGCCTTGCGCGACAAAGCGTTGCTCCGCGAAGCCGCCAAGCGCTGGCTCCCGCAGGAAATCACCCAACGCCGCAAACGTCCTTATCGCGCTCCTATTCACCGTTGTTTTGGCAAACCGGAGACACCCGCCTATGTCGCTGAACTGTTCTCGGAAGATTCCTTGCGTCAATCGGGCCTCTTCAGCCCGGTTCCCTCCGCCCGCCTTTATCAAGCCGTGAGACAAGGACGTGCGCTAGGTGAAACCGATGAGATGGCATTGATTGGGATCCTCTCGACTGAATTGTTGAATGCGCAATTCGTGAAAGCATTTTCGCCGCGACCAGCCCTCAATGGTCACGATCGCGTTAAGATTATCCATCAGGGACGTCACGCATCTTAATCCGCTGCTGCTTTTTATGTTGCCAGCCCCCGGTTTAACCAGCTCCTAATTGCGGCTCGCTTTGCCAACTGAAATACTCTTTTTTGCTCCCAATTTATGAAAATCGCCATTGTCGGTCTGGGTTATGTCGGTCTGCCCCTTTCACTCCAATTCGCCCGTTCTGGTGCTTCCGTCCTGGGTCTGGATATTGATCCGACCAAAGTCGAGGCACTCAATGCCGGCCGCAGCTACATCAAGCACATCACGGGGGCCGATATCAAAGCGATGGTGGACAAAAAAGCGTTCTCAGCCTCCACCGAATTTTCCCTGATTCGTGGAGTTTCGGCCGTAATCATCTGCGTGCCGACACCCCTGAACAAAAACCGCGAACCCGATATTTCCTACATCACCGAAACCGGCAAAGCGATGGGACCGCATCTGCAAAAGGGCACGCTGGTCGTCTTGGAATCCACGACCTACCCGGGCACGACCGACGAAGACTTGCGCGAAGTTCTCGAAGAAGGCTCCGGTTTGAAAGCGGGGACTGACTTTCATCTCGCATTCTCGCCCGAGCGTGAAGATCCGGGTAATCCTCAAAGCGTTGTTGCCACCATTCCAAAAGTCGTCGGCGGTTTCTCACCCGCCTGCCTTGAGAAGGCCGTGGCCCTTTATTCAATCGCGATCAAGACGCTCGTTCCCGTCTCCTCCTGCCGCGTGGCCGAAGCCACCAAGCTGCTCGAAAACACTTTCCGTGGCGTCAACATCGCCTTGGTGAATGAACTGAAGGTGGTGTACGACGCCATGGGGATTGATGTCTGGGAGGTGATCAATGCGGCCAAGACCAAGCCTTTTGGTTTTATGGCTTTCTATCCCGGTCCCGGTTTGGGCGGACACTGTATCCCCATTGATCCTTTCTATCTTACTTGGAAAGCCCGCGAGTATGGCCAACACACCCGTTTCATCGAGCTCTCGGGGGAAATCAACACCGCCATGCCCGAGCACGTCATTCATCGGGTGGCTGACGCGCTCAACGAACGCAGCAAATCGGTCAAAGGCAGCAAAGTTCTGGTGCTCGGACTGGCCTACAAACCGAATGTCGATGATGACCGTGAATCCCCAAGTTATGTGCTGATGGACAAGCTCCAGCAGCGCGGCGCCAGCGTGTCCTACTACGATCCGTATGTGCCGGTCGTGCGCCCGACCCGCGAACACCCGCATTGGGCCGGAACCAAGTCCATCGCTTGGAACCGCGAATCCATCCAGGGATTCGACGCCGTCCTGCTCGCCACCAATCATGCCTCGGTAAATTATCAGGAGCTCGCCGACTGGGCCCCCTGCATCATTGATACCCGCAACGCGATGGTCGCCATCAAGACCAAGCCCGGGCAGGTACGGAAAGCGTAACAACCCAAAGCACGAAATTCATTGGTCCGAATAAAGCCCATCAACCCGTTGATGGGCTTTTTGCTTCGAACCGGAAACCGGGCAGAAAGATCCAATGACCCTCCGCCTCTTTCAACGCCGGTCGATATGGTGGCCCACCCTGCCCGGTTGGGCGTTTTTTTTTATCACCTTGGGCATGCCTTTTTTGATTTGGTGTTTTCAAGGCGAGTCGTTCCTTTCCCAGACTGAACGGCAACCAGCAGACACTTTGGTGGTGGAAGGTTGGATAGGCATTGAAGGAATAAGGGCGGCGAAACTCGAATTTGAGCATGGCGGATATCGTTACATTGTTGCCACCGGCGGGATGAGCGGTAATCCGTGGGACACACGCCAATGGAGCCTTGCGATCGAGGCGGAAGAACTGCTTTTACGTTTGGGCTTGGCGCGAGACCAGGTGATTCTTGCCAAGCCACCAGACGTGCAAAGCCACCGGACTTTTGCCTCTGCCGTTGCTGTCTGGCGAAATCTGCATGCGCGAGGCATACAAACCAAGGCGGTCAATCTGTTTACCCGGGGGGCACATGCCCGGCGCAGCCGTCTGGTCTTTGCCAAGGTCCTGCAGCCTGAAACCAAGGTCGGTGTTATTTCCTGGAATCCTCCCGGATATGATGCGGGGCCATGGTGGAAATCGAGCGATCGAGCTTTGGAATTGCTCAAGGAAACTGTAGGGGTGCTCTACGAGTCGGTGTTCAATTCTGGTCGCACCTCAAATTCACCGGTCCAAGCAGCACCCTGAAGCCTGCGCTTTTCAGAAGGCGGCTGCGGACCCGCAGGATTTTGGCTTTGCGCCGCCCACAAAATGCAAGTTGGCGGACCTTCCCCCGAAAATTGCACCTGTCGAGAACGTTGACAGTCTGTTGGCCGCAAGGCAGGTTTAGTCACCTCTATTGCCCGGATCTTTTTGAAATGAACGACTGCCAACAACCGCCGCCATCATGAGCAACCACCCCTCACACTTGCCCACGTTGAAACAATCGCGCCACGCCACCCTGCGCAGGTTTTGCGCGGGCGCCTCGCTCATCCTGACGCTGAATACCATGGCCCAGTCGGTCACGGTATCGGCGCCCGCGCCGCCATTAGCCCCAGGCGTCATCCGGCAAACGGCCCCGGCCGATTCACCCTTTGCACCCGACTATCAGGAGGCCGTGAGCGGCACTCCGATCGAGTTTGGCCAATTTCGCATTCATCCCTTTTTTTCCACCAGCTATATGCAGGCCAATGGGCTGCCCTCGGGCTTGGGAGTTAATGTTGACACCAATATCTTCACCTTTTCCCCGGGTTTAACCGCCGATGTTGGCGAACACTGGATTTTGAACTTCAATCCCTCTTGGGTGAACTATTCAGCGGCAAGCATGCAGGACTCGGTCAACCAAGACGTCAAACTCATCGGTGCCGCCACGATCGACGCCTGGGGCCTGCAATTCTCCGAGGGTTTCCAATCAACGCGCGATGTATTGGCTGAAACCGCCCAGCAAACGAAGCAGCACACCTGGGCGACCCTCCTTTCGGCTACACGCAGCATAGGCGTCCGAACCTCTTACCAAGGTTCAGTCAGCCTGAACGAACGCTACGCCGACAAAGCTCCCGACGTCCTGACCTGGTCGACCCAACATTGGCTCACGATGCAGGTTTCTCCCAAAGTGAACACCGGCGTTGGACTGAACCTCAGTTACATCGATTTTCCCCATTCCAACCAAGCCGACATGAAATCGATCCAATACTTGGGCCAACTGACTTGGAAGCCGACCAACAAGCTGAATCTCTCCGCTCAAGGAGGACTGGAAACCCGCCGCTCCCAGGCCGCCGGCACTGAATCGATGAACAGCCCGACCCTGCAAGTTTCTCTGGGTTATCAACCGTTCGACCATACCACTCTGACACTTTCTGATTTTCGCAATGTTTCTAATTCCTATTTCGATGACACCCTGACCAAAAACAAAGGCTGGAGCGTGTCCCTGAGCCAACGTTTGCTGGAGAAATTGAACCTAGCCATCACTTATAGCGATCAGTCCAGCGACTACACCACATTTGGCGGCAGCCCGGCACCCGCCAGCTCCATCCTTGGTCGATCCGATGATCTGACCTCCTTCAACGCAACCCTGTCCGTCAAGTTATTCCAACGCTGGACCCTCGCCGCCATCTACCAACGATCGAAAAACATTTCGGAACGAGCGGGCTTGGCTTTAACGAACTTCAACTTCGCCACCACCCAGTACGGCCTCCAACTCAGCGCGAGATTCTAGAGTGCCCCCACGCCGAAAACCTCAGCAGTCCTTCGAAAGTTTCAAGGGATTGTTAAAGAAAACGGTTCCCGAACCGGTGCCGGACGCGCACTCGACCGGTGCGGCAGCGCCAATATACCACTCTGGTTTTCACTCTTGATCTCCGTTTAATAAACAGGCGCCGAGCAGTTCCAATCCATGCAAGATCATCCTCCAGCCCCCGCCCGGGCGAATACTCTTTCGGGGAATGCGCCGGTCGATTGCAGGCCTGTGCGCACTTTGCCCGTCACCGTCGCGGCACTGCTGCTCTGTTTCTCGGTGCAGATTTTTCAGTTGGTACGTTTTGCCTTGGGCAGCGACTTGTATTCCCACGTCATCCTGATTCCCTTCGTCAGTGCTTATCTTGTGTGGCTGAAGCGCGATCAGTTGACGGCGCAAGGGACTTATCTCGCTCGAATTTGGCCGGCAGTTTTCATCTCGGCGGGCGCCGGACTGCTGATATTATTTTTCCAGCCGTCACCGACCCCGCAGGATTCACTGGCCCTCGCCATGTATTCGCTGGTCCTGATGCTCGCTGGAATCTGCTACTGGTTGCTCAATCGTCCCGCTCTGCGCGCCATCGCATTCCCGCTGGTCTTCCTCCTTTTGATGGCACCTCTGCCGACCAGTGTGGAAGTCGGGTTTGAGACTTTCCTGCAACACGGCTCCTCCATCGTCGCCCAGTCGTTCTTTCAAATCATCGGCACCCCGGTTTTCCGGGAAGGCACACTTTTTCATCTGCCAGGCTTTAACATGCAAGTTGCTCCCGAATGCAGCGGCATTCACTCCACCGTCGCGTTGTTCATCACCAGTCTGGTCGCCGGCCAGGTCCTGTTGCGTTCCAACTGGAGCCGCACGATCCTCGCCTTGATCGTGATCCCCATCGCCCTGCTCCGAAACGGACTGCGGGTCACGGTCATCGGCGAATTGTGCGTTCACCTCGGACCGGAAATGATCAACTCCTTCATTCATGTGCACGGCGGACCGATATTTTTTGTCCTTTCCCTCATCCCCTTCGCCTTCGTGTTGTTTTTCCTCCTCAAGATCGACCGCAAAAATAAGCGCCCGATCAAGCCAGCCACTTAAGCATCATGTCACACCGCCATCATCGTTTTTTCAGTTGCTTCATTCTCGCGCTAGTCGCCCTGCTCGGCGCCAGTTGCTCCCGTCAGGCCGGCAAGGATCGCGCCCTGGCGCAGGCCGATGCCTATTACACTTCCGGTGCTTACGACAAAGCCGAGATCGAATACCTAAACACCCTCAAAATAGATCCCGAAAATGCCCGGGCCATCGCCCAATTGGGCCTGATTTATGCCGAGCAAGGCCGGGTCGGAAAGTCCGTCGACTATTTGCGCAAGGCGCGGCAGCTCCAACCGGAAAACCTCGAGGTTCGGACCAAGCTTGCCGAGTTTTATCTGGCGGCCAGGAAAACGGCCGAAGCCCGGGCCGAGGCGAATTATATTCTGGCGCAACAGCCAAATAACTCCGAAGCCCCTCTCCTCCTCGCAGAATGTGCGCAATCACCGCAGGACATCGCGGAAATCTCCGAGATTCTTAAAAAACTTTCCTCCGCCCGAAGCGCTCCCGTGCTCGCCGCCCTGGCCAGTCTGGAATACCGACAGCACAAAATTCCCGAGGCCGAAGCGCTGCTGCAACAAGCCCTGCAGCTTGATCCGGAATCACCCACGATCAACGCCTCCCTTGGCAGTGTTTATCTGGCCCGGAAAAATCTCCCATCAGCCGAAGCGGCTTTTGCCAAAGCCTGGAAAAACTTTCCAGCCCGCTCCTCCAAAAAACTCAGTTACGTCCAGTTCAAGCTGCAGACCGGCGATGTCGAAGGAGCCAAACACCTGCTGCTTGAACTCACCACCCAGGCGCCGGACACATTGCCGCCGCTGGTGCTGCTGGCCGAGCTCTATGCGAAAGAAAAAAAATATGACGAAGCCATGGCGCTCAACGAGCGGGTTCTGGCACGCGATCCCTATCATTACCCGGCGATGATGCTCCACGCCCGGTTGCGACTGGCGAAAGGTGAAACGGGCAAAGCTCTGTCCGAACTGGAGAAGTTGAAAAAAATTCAACCGAAAAATCCGGAAATCTTGCATCAATTCGCCCTGACCTACGTCGCCCAGGGTGACATCGCCAATGCCCTGACCAGCCTCAACCAGGCGGTGGAGCTTGCTCCGGACTACCCGGAGGCGATTTTGCTGCTGGCCGATTTGCAGTTGCGAAAGGCCGACGCCAAAGCCGCCCTCAGCGCCCTGAAACCGCTCGTTGCCCGGCACCCTGATTTGCTGCCAGCCAAATTCCTGCTGGCCCGGGCCCTGGTCGGTCAGGGCGCGCTCGACGATGCGCTCGCGGTTTTCCAGGAAGTTGCCACAGCCTCGCCCAAGGATGCCAGTCTGCTGCTCCCCATCGCGCTGATCTATCGGCAGCAAAAAAAGAACGATGAAGCCCGAAAAGTCCTGACCCAAATCCTGGAAATTGAACCCGATACCGTGCCCGCCATCGAACAGCTCGTCGACCTGGATTTGTCTTCCGGAGATTTCAAATCCGCGCGCCAGCGGGCGGAGGCGCTGCAGACCAGGCAACCCGACAAAGCCGGCGCCTATCTGCTGTTCGCAAAGATTCATCTGATGGAAAAAAACCTGCCCCAGGCCGAGACCGCACTGTTGAAAGCGATCGAACTGCAACCCGATGCTTTCGCCGCCTATTATTTGCTGGCCGGAATCTACAGCCAGACCGATCAGGATAAAAAAGCCCTGGACCAGCTCGAAGCGGTGGTCCGCCAGAGCCAGGCGAATGTCCCGCTCCTGATGCGGATCGCCCTCTTGCAGGAAAAGCTGAAAAATTATCCCGCCGCGCGCGATACCTACGAAAAAATTCTCGCCCTCAAACCCGATTTTGTCGCGGCGCTTAACAACCTCGCATTTCTCCTCGCGGAAAAATTCAACGACCTGAATCGCAGCCAGACGCTCGCGCAGAAAGCGCGCGAGCTCACCCCGTTTGAGCCCACCGTCGCCGATACGCTCGGCTGGGTCCTCTTCAAAGAGGGTCATTATCAACAGGCGCAAACCCTCCTGTCCGAAAGCGCGGCAAAACTGGCCAACGATCCCGTGGTGCAGCACCACCTTGGCCAGGCTTACTACATGATGGGAGAGGCGGAGCCCGCCCGGTCCGCCTTGCAACGGGCATTGCAACTCAATCCTGAACTGCCGGAGAAAGATTTGATCAAGCAACGACTGGCGATCCTTGGGGCCGATGACATCGCATCCGAACCGGCACGGCGCACGATGCTGGAAAAGGCCCTGGCAGAAAACAAAAACGACCCGATGGCCCTCACCTTTTTGGGCGCCATGCTCGAGAAGTCCGGAGAACTCGACCAAGCCCAACGCAGCCTGCAGGCCGCTTTGGCCATCAACCCGCACAATGTGAATGCCGCGCTTGTCATGGTCCGGGTCCATATGGCCCGCCATGAAACCAGCCAGGCACTTGAATTGGCCCAAGCCACCCGCAAACAGGCACCAAATGATCCGACCGTCGGCCACCAATTGGGCCGCCTAGCCTTCCAATTGGGCGAATACCAATGGGCCGCCAGCCTGCTGCAGGAGAGTGCCGGCAAATTGCCGGACAATCTCGAGGTGCAGTTCGATTCGGCAAAAGCCGCCTACAGCGTCGGCCGGGTGTCAGATGCTGAAGAGACCATGCGGCACATTCGGCAAACCCAGCCGCTCTTCGCCAACATGGCGGAAATCTCCCAATATCTGGAGATGTTTGCACTGGCAAACCAGCCCGTCCCAGACGGCCAGGTCAAAATCGACCAAGTCCTGAAAACCAATCCTTCCTTTGTCCCCGCGCTCATGGCCCAGGGGGCAAACGCCGAGAAGCAATCGAACGTTGCCGCAGCCCAGCAAGCCTACCAAAAAGCGCTGGCCCAGTATCCCGATTTCACACCCGCGAAGAGAAACCTGGCGTTGCTGGCCGCAGCCGCCGATGCAAGCGACCCCAAAGCCTATGAGCTAGCCGTTCAGGCGCGGGAGGCATTCTCCGCCGATCCTGAAGTGGCCGGGGCACTCGGCATCCTCACCTATCGGAAAGGGGATTTTAGCCGGGCCGCCGACCTTCTGAAAGAAAGCATCGCCCGGCTGGGGGAGGACGCCCGGAGAACATTTTATCTGGGCATGGCCCGATATCGCCTCAAAGACCAGGCGGCACGGGCCAGCTTGCAGCGCGCCCTTGAGCTCGGACTCAAAGGCGATGCAGCCGCCGAAGCCCGGAAAATTATCGCCGAGCTAAAATGAAAAATGGGCGCGCAAACCGGCGACGACAGAGGAGCGTCGAAACCCGATGCATCTGGAGCGCATGCCCTGCGGTGCGAAGGTCAGCCGGCTTGCACTTGACGACGAATCATCCGCTTCAAGATCGGTGATGCCACTTTAACCCCATGAGCGTGGATGCGATCCTAGCCTTTGCGAGTGCCACGTTATGCGCCACTTTAGCCATAAGTACGGCTTTCCGGGCCCGCGGTTCGCCGTCCCGGTGGGCATTTGTCGCCGGCATGGCTTTGCTCGCTCTGGAACGAAGCCTGAACGGATTCCAGTCCCATTCGGCCAATCCCGTTGAAATGCTCCGATGGGAGATCTGGCAACTGACTGTGGCTGCCTTTCTCCCTGGCGTCTGGCTTTTTTTCAGCCTGAGTTACGCCCGTGGAAATGCCGGCCATTTTTTCAAAAACTGGTGGTGGATTCTATGCTTGATTCTGGGCTTGCCCCTGCTGCTGGTGAGTCTCTTCAGGTCCAGGCTTGTGCTGTCCGTCAGCCATGTGGAAAACAGCTCGGCCATCGCCTTCAATCTCGGCGCGGCGGGCCTCTTGTTGCAGCTTCTGCTGCTGATTTCCGCCCTGATGGTGTTGATGAACATTGAGCGCACCTACCGGACATCGGTGGGAACCGTGCGCTGGCGCATCAAGTTCATGCTGATGGGCGTCAGCCTGCTGTTTATTGTCCAGCTTTTCACCGCCAGCCAGGCGCTGCTCTTCAGCAGTGTCTTGTCTTCCCTGGATGGTTTGCGTTCAGGCGCCGCCATTTTGGCCGGGTTGCTGATGCTGCGATCACTGTTCCGCACCGGTCATTTCGAACTCGATGTCTATCCCTCCCATTCGGTGCTGCAGGGTTCCGCCACCATTTTTCTGGCGGGGATCTATTTGATCATCGTCGGCGTGTTCGCCAAAATCGCCGCCTATCTGGGAGGAGACTCGACCTTTTCGCTCAAAGCCCTGCTGGTACTCGTGTCGGTGGTTGGCCTGGCCGTGTTGCTGCAATCCGACCGCGTGCAATTGAATCTGCGGCATTTTATCAGCCGGCATTTTGAACGCCCCTTGCATGACTATCAATCGATCTGGCACCGGTTCGCGGCCGGCACGGCATCGCAGGTCGGCCAGACGGAATACTGCCGGGCCGTGGTTAAATTGCTGGCCGAAATTTTCCAGGCTCTGTCCATCACCATCTGGGTGGTGGATCAGCAGCGGGAAGAACTCTCGCTGGCGGCATCGACCTCAATATCCGGCAATCAGGCGCGCGAAGCCGGCCCCACCGCAGCCGAAGCCAGTTCGCTGATCCGACACCTCCGGCTCAATCCCGATCCCGTGGAGATTGAGTTCCTCCCGGATGACTGGGCGGTGGCATTGCGCCGCTGCCATCCCGATGAATTTCACAAAGGCAGCCGGCGGATCTGCCTGCCGATCATTGCCACCGGCGAGCTGCAGGCCGTGGTTATTTTGGGCGACCGGGTTGCGGGCGCCAAGTTCACCCCGCAGGATATCGATCTCCTCAAATCAATCGGCGGCCACATTTCCTCGGGCCTGATGAATATGCGCCTTTCCCAGCGACTGCTCCAGGCCCGGGAGCATGAGGCGTTCCAGGCGATGGCGACTTTTTTCGTGCATGACCTGAAAAATGCCGCGACCACCCTCAACCTGATGCTGAGGAATCTGCCGGAACATTTCGATGATCCCGCGTTCCGGGAAGATGCCCTGCGTGGTGTCACCAAATCGGTCGCGCACATCAACAATCTGATCAGCCGTCTCAGTCAGCTCAGACATGAATCAAAAATTCAGCGCCTCCCGGCCGATCTGAACTCAATCGTCAACGGCGTGTTGGCCGGTCTGGAAAACGTCGAGGGCATTCAGGTTGAAAAGCAACTCGCCGAGCTGCCGCCCGTCGCCCTGGATCAGGCGCAAATCAGCAAAGTGATCACCAACCTCATGCTCAATGCCCGCGAAGCGATGGGAACAAGCGGTTGCCTGCGCATCACCACCAGCCTGACCGGTTCCTGGGCGGTGCTGGCCGTAACCGACACGGGGTGCGGCATGACCCCTGATTTCATCGCCCAATCACTTTTCCGTCCGTTTCAAACCACCAAAAAAAATGGCCTCGGCATCGGCATGTTTCAGAGCAAGATGATCGTTGAAGCGCATGGCGGCAGGTTTTCCGTTGAAAGCACCCCCGGAGCCGGCACCACTTTTCGTGTCCATTTGCCCCTACCACCCACCCCCCATTGATGAAACCCAAACTGTTAATCATAGACGACGACGAGGAAATCCGCACGCAGATGAAGTGGGCTCTCACCAAGGAGCACGAAATCCTGATGGCGGGAGACCGCACTCAGGCGCGCGAGCAATTTCAAGCCCACCGTCCCGCCGTGGTGCTGCTTGATTTGGGTCTGCCGCCCAATCCTGCCACCCCGGATGAGGGTCTGGCCACGCTCTCCGATTTGCTCGCGCTCGATCAACAGACTAAAATCGTCATCATAACCGGCCAGGCGGAAAAGAGCACCGCCCTGCAAGCGGTCGGTGCGGGGGCTTATGATATCATTGGCAAACCCGCCGACATGGACGAGCTCAAGGCCCTGCTCAAGCGCTGCTACCATGTGACCGAACTTGAGCGGGAATACCGGAAGATTCAGCAGCAATTGAACAATGACTCTTTCGAGGGGATACTTGGCACCAATGCCCGCATGCAGGCGGTTTTTGATTCCATCAAAAAGGTCGCGCTTTCCAACGCCCCGGTGCTGATTCTGGGCGAAAGCGGGACCGGCAAAGAAATGGTGGCCCGGGCGATTCACCAAAGAAGTCCGCGCAAGGATGAACCCTTTATTGCCATCAATTGCAGCGCGATTCCCGAAAGCCTCATGGAAAGCGAACTGTTTGGGCACGAAAAGGGAGCCTTTACCGGGGCTCACCAGATGCGCAAAGGCCGGATTGAAACAGCCAATGGCGGCACCCTGTTTCTCGACGAGATTGGGGAAATTCCTCTTCCCATCCAGGTGAAGCTGCTGCGTTTTCTTCAGGATCAGAAGCTGGAACGGGTCGGCGGGCGGCAGGAAATCACGGTGGACGTACGCGTCGTCTCCGCGACCAACGCCAACTTGAAAAAAGCGATGCAGCAGGGAACCTTCCGGGAGGATTTGTTTTATCGCATCGCGGTAGTACAATTACTCCTGCCCCCCTTGCGCGAGCGGGATGAAGACATCAATTTTCTCGCCCAGACTTTTCTCCAGAGGATCAGCACCGAAATAGGAAAGACCGGCCTCACCTTTGGTCCCGATGCCTTGCGCGCCATTCGGCAGTATCCGTGGCCGGGCAATGTCCGCGAACTGCAAAATCGGGTGCGGCGGGCGGCCATTATGTCGGAGGGCAAACGCGTCACACCCCAAGACTTGGAATTGAGCCAGTCCAATCTTCCGCCACAGGGAATGACTCTCAAAGAGGCCCGTGAAACCGTGGAGCGCGAGATGCTGACCCAGGCGCTGAAAAGAAATTCCAGCAAAATTTCCGGCGCGGCGACCGAACTCGGGATCAGCCGCCCCACCTTTTACGAACTGATGGAAAAACTCGGCATCCAAAAGCCCGATCACAAAGAATAAAAAAGAGGCCGAACTTTCGTTCGGCCTCTTTGCTGAAATGATTTAAGCCTTTTTAAGCAGCACGCTTCCTGCGATTAACCAGAGCGCAGCCAAACAAGCCGAGCCCAAGCAACATCGCCGTGGCACCGCCGTCTGGAACACCAACGTAGATCAGTTGGTCTTGGTTAAGCGTCTGCCCGTCGTTTGAGGTGAGATTCATCACTTTAACATCCGTCCCAGTATAATCAGCCTTGGCATCAACCATCCAGTTACTGCCAAACTGGGCGAGCAAAATGTCATTGTAGGTACCAATACCCCATGAATCCTGTTCACCTTCCAAATACCAGATCAGATCTTGTAGTACCATGGCATTCCATTCACTTCCATAGTAGGACGCAGGTAGTGCGCCTTTGGCAAACTGCGTGTACAAAAAAGCTGTTCCTTGCGAAATGACATCATAACCAGGGGTAGGCGAGCTAACCCCGCCCGCGATGGCGCGATCATTCAAAACGACATCATAGGTATCGCCTTTGGTGAACTCTTCATTCTTTTCGATACAGAATGTACCAAACCAAGTGCCATCCGTTGCACCCGCAGCATAATTGCCGATGACCCAGTCGAGTTCGGCATTAGGATTAGCACGATAATTTCCGCCAGAACCGGCATCATAGACGTTCATCTCCACTTGCAGGTTCGCAAAGACCGGAGAAACTCCTGCAGCACATGAGGCCAGCGTGATAAGTAATGTTTTTAGATTCATATTTGTTTTTCGATATGTAAATTGAGAAATCTCAAATACACAGAATGTATTGCAAACATCATGCCATATTGAAAAATCAGGGTATAATATATCATTAGTAATTAATTATCATTATATTAAAAATACATTATTTTAAAGACACCCTAGAAATATAATCATTTTGTAACTATTAATGTAAGCTTTTATTACACAAAATACAGCCTCAACTTTACATAATTTTCAATATTCTAACCACAAGCATCTTAGGAGAATGAGACTGATTGTAATACTTTCCGTCAATTTTTATTGATTCCTATCAGCTTCAATTGAATCAATTTATGAATCGATTGATCCATAAAATTCGCGCCATTCCCAACAAATTATCCTCGATCAAAAATAATCGGGAGTTTCTGCAATGATACAGAAAAACCTACTTAATCGCATGACTTGATGCGTGCTTCAGAGTTTTTGATGAAACTCACTCACTCCCGAAGGAGATTTCCTCTAAAAAATAGTCATCTTTTTGGATACTTGGATTGTATCCGAAGGCTTGAGATAAAATGGCTGTGTCTCCTTTCCATCCAAAACCAACTGCAAATTGAGAGTGAGATAAATATACTTCGAGTGGGCTTCTTCACGAATTATCGTTACGCTTTGAAGATTGGAGACTGCAGGATCGAATCCAGCTTCCATGACGGCTTGAAATGCCGTGATAGGTTTGGATGTCGTAATTTTCCCAGGACGCGTTACCGCCCCGGTCACAAAAACATCGAACGATGATGAAGTGACCGCCACCGTCACCTCGTTCGACACAAGTTGGGTGGCATACAGTTGCGCCAGTTTTTTTTCCAATTCCTTCGGACTCAAGCCCACGACCTTCACTTCACCAACAATATCAAGGGTGATAACCCCGTCGGCCCGCACCTGTTGCGCCGAATCAAGATTCGGCGCACCGGGAAAAGTAATTTTCAATCCGTCACCTTCCCGAATCGTGAGAACCTCGGACAATTTGCTGGCCTCCTGCCATTTTGCAATTTCCGAGGGCGTCGAGGCCGGGGTGGGCGAGGCCGTAGCGGTGGCTGGCCGCGTCTCGCAACCAGTAACGAGCAATAGACACATTCCGGCCAGACAGGCCGCGAGCGCATGATACTTCAACTTGGTCCAGAGGACGCATTGCGATTGTACGCCTGAGCGTTGGAGGGCATTAATCATGATATAACATTTGGCCGATCTAATTTCATATCCGCACCAAGTTGAACCCGAGTATTCCTAGGGCAATTGACCTCGCAAGATAAAAGCTTTTTAGCCTCACAATAACAAATCTCGGATACATGAGACTCTCTCGTCCAAGAGTGATTGGAATGACCAGGCAGCCCGCTACCCGACGCTGGCCAAAGCTTTTCTCGCGCACGGGCCGCACTCTGTGACCTTGTGTTTCTGTATTATGCGAGACTCAGTAGGCTTTGTTGTTTGCAGCTTGTTGCCGCATTGCGTGGCGTACATGTAATCTTTCCTCGCTCCACCTGTTTTATAATCTCGAGCCCACATCATATGCCGCAGGCCCTATGCGGCTAAAAATCCTGCAGCCTTCCTTCCCCGCTCCCACGCGCCGGTTCGATCCGGGCGAGCAGTTCGCCGAGCAGGTAGATCGAACCGGTGACCACGATCGTGTCGTCTTTCCCGCCGACCGTGCAGGTGTGGGCATTTGGGAATATCTGCTCCAACGTCGCTCGTCGCAGCAGCGTGCGCGCCTCCGGCGGCACCACGGCTTCCAGTTCCTCATAGGTGCTGGCGCGTTCCATGTGCGGGGGCACGAGATAAACTTCCCTCGCGTAACGGAAGATCACATCGAGCAGCGCCCGAGCGCGAAATTCGCCGAGGATCCCGGTGATTATGACCGGTTTTCGGCCGGTCGCGGCCAGGAGTTTGTAAAGATTGTTTTCCAGCACCTGCGCGCCCTCAGGATTGTGCGAGGCATCGAGGATCAGGGGCCGGCCGTCGATCGCCGTGCGCTGCCAGCGTCCCGGCCACGTCACCTGCCGCAATCCACGCGCAATCGTGGCCTCATCGCAGGCCAAACGCGGGTTGGTCAACACTCGCACCACCAATGTCGCCGTCGCGGCGTTCCAGCGCTGGTAATCGCCTTCAAGGCTCGTTTGGGGATAATCAGCGAGGTTCTCGCCAAAAACCTCGCGGACCGAATGCACCGGCGCATGACGCTCCCGGGCCACTTCACGGATCACCTGCTCGGCCTCGGCGGGCAAACGCCCGATCACCACGGGGCGTCCGTCCTTGATGATACCCGCTTTCTCCCGGGCAATCTTGGCAACATTGTCGCCGAGGAACTCCAGGTGATCGAGTCCGATGGACGTGATCACGCTCACTTCGGGTTGAACAACATTAGTCGCATCCAGCCGTCCGCCCATGCCGACCTCGATCACGGCCACATCCACTTTCCGCCGCATAAATTGCATAAAGGCCATCGCGGTCATGAACTCGAAAAAAGTCGGGTGTTCATCGGGTCCGCGTTCCGCCATGCGTTGCGCCACCGGCCGCAGCTCCGCCACGTACGCGACAATCTCGGTTTCGGTGAGGAGCGCGCGATCCACCTGCACCCGCTCGCCCAGCTTGACCAGATGCGGCGAAGTATAGAGTCCGGTACGATAACCCGCAGCGCGGAAAATCGCCTCCAGCATCGCAGAAACCGATCCCTTGCCATTCGTGCCAGCGATATGGATCACCGGATAATTGCACTCGGGATGTCGGAGTGCTTCGACCAAGTGGATCATCCGATCAATCCCAAACCGCACCCCGATGCTCTTGAGCGAGTAAAGATACTCGGTGCCGGAAGCGTAAGCCGTGCGATGCGATTCGACGATAGCCATAAAACGAAAACCTAACGGAAATTAACCAGGGAAGACACGGAACACACAGAAAAAAGAAATTCAGGGAATACCATCCGGGATTCTTCCGTGTATTCTGTGTGTTCTGTGGCGATCCTTTGCTTGGTCTTGCGCTTAGGCTTCCGCCGCTATGGCAATCGCAAACGTCACCGTTTCATTCTGTGGTTTGCGGTGCGAGTGGAGGGCGGCGAGGATGTCGCGCAGCCGGTCGCGCATTTCGTTGCGCGTCACAATCTGGTCGATCAACCCGTGTTTGAGCAGAAACTCCGAGGTCTGGAAACCCGCCGGCAGCGTCTGCTTCGTCGTCTCCTTGATCACGCGCGCGCCGGCAAACCCGATCAGCGCGCCGGGCTCGGCAATGATGACATCGCCCAGCGTGGCAAAGCTCGCGGTGACACCGCCCGTGGTCGGATGCGTCAGGATGGAGATGTAGGGCAGCTTGGCTTCGCTCAGCCGGCCGAGCGCCGCACTGGTCTTGGCCATCTGCATGAGACTATAAATGCCTTCCTGCATCCGCGCGCCGCCGGAGGAACTGACAATGATGCACGGCGTCTTTTTCTTGAGCGCGCGCTCGATGGCCCGGGTGATCTTTTCGCCGACCGCAGCACCCATGGCACCGCCGCAGAAACGAAAATCCATCACGGCCAGCGAAACCGGCATACCATGAATTTTCCCCATGCCGCAAATCACCGCTTCAGGCAGACCGCTTTCCTTTTCGTATTTCCTGATGCGGTCGGGATACGCCGCGGAATCGACGAACTTGAGCGGATCCGTCGACTTCACGCCGGCGTCGTGCTCCTCGAAGGTATCCGCGTCGACCAAGGACGCGATGCGTTGCCGCGAACCGATGGGGAAATGGTAACCGCTCTTCGGCACCACCATCAGGTTCGCCTCCAAATCCTTGGCGAAAACAATCTCGTCGGAGATCGGACACTTGGTCCAGAGCCCTTCCGGGATGTTTTTCCGCTTCTTGGGCGTGGATAGCTTCGGTTTGGTGAAATGTGACATGGAAATCGATTTTAGCCGTGTCCGAAAGTGATTACGTCGAGGTTTTGGCAGCCCGCCCGGCGCAAAATGGCTGCGCAGGCGTTAAGAGTGGAACCCGTGGTAAACACATCATCTACGAGGAGGTAGTGCTGGCCCGGAGTTATGGCGGCGCCGGAGGCCAAGGCAAAGGCATTTTTCAGGTTTTCCTGGCGGGTTGCCCGGTCAAAATGGGTCTGCGAAACGGTGTCAACCACCCGGCGAATCAGTTCCTCAATCCGCGCCTGTCCGTCAGCCGCTTGCACGCAGCACTCGGCGAGCAAGCGGCTCTGATTGTAGCCACGTTCGCGCAGTTTTCTCGGGTGCAAGGGCACCGGCACGAGCACGGTGCCACGCAGATAATCCGCATAACCCGGCACCAGGCGCATGATGGCCGTGATATCTTCCAGCACATGCAGCCCGTGGTGATACTTCAGCGCATGGATCAGCGAGCGCGCCGAGCCCTTGAGCAACACGGCCGTCTTGCCCGCGCCAAACACCGGCACGAGCAGTTCGCAGTGCGGGCAAATGCGGTTGTCCAGCATTTCGCCGTAGTACGGATGCCCGCACGTCGAGCAATGCGGCGCTTGGACGATGCGCAGAGATTGCTCGCAACCCATACACAGGTGTCGCAACCGCCCGCCCTCGACGAGTCCGGCGCAGTTGACACAGCTCCGCGGAAAAACCACGTCAAGGGTATCGCGCCACGCATGCTGCAGGAGGGGGTTCATATCAGAAGGAAATGCCTTGAAGTAGGGCGCGACCGCTGGGCGCGCCGCAAAGCCATTCGCGGACGGCCCAGCGGTCCGTCCCTACCCTCGGACGAAACGCGACACGCCTCGCTCATGGGATTGTCCGCATTCATCAGTAAAGATCCCCGGGGCAAGCCCCGGGGCATTTGATCAAGACAGCTCTAAATCCAACTGACCCTTGTGCAGCACTCGATATTCTCCCTTTCCACCCTGCCCCTGCACATACGCAGCTATTACCTT
>Ga0265318_10000009_pt1 | contig 258975 bp, 424 predicted proteins | sample 4821metaG_FD_192431 | JGI IMG/M metagenome (GOLD analysis project Ga0265318, IMG submission 192431) | Rhizosphere microbial communities from Carex aquatilis grown in University of Washington, Seatle, WA, United States - 4-8-21 metaG | ecosystem: Host-associated > Plants > Roots > Rhizosphere...
GTTCGTCGTTTGCCCCTTGCTTTGGCGGCGTAACGACATACTGTCCGACAGCCGTGGGAGCGAAGTTCAGATGGTAGAACAGCGTATTCTAAATACGCATGATGCGGGTTCGACTCCCGTGGCTCCCGGATCGACATGACATTACCGCGGGTAGCTCAGTTGGCAGAGCAACGGCAGAACATGCCGGAGGTCGGAGGTTCGATCCCTCAACCGCGGATTCGCTTCACGCACGAGAAGCTCGGCCTGTCCGAGTGTCCGTACATGCATCGGTGGGTGCTCGACTTCGGCGTGTTCGCGATCCGTCTGCATCGGTGGTTCTCGTCCGATGACGCTCGCGCGTTCCACGATCACCCTTGGTGGTTCCTGACGCTTGTGCTCTGGGGCGGCTACACGGACGTGTCACCCGAGGGTCGCGATGCGCTTGGCGTGGGTTCGGTGCGCTTCAGGCCGGCGCACCACAAGCACACGGTCGAGATCTCGCGGCCAACGTGGACGCTGCTTGTCACCGGCCCTCCGGCACGCCGCTGGGGCTTCTGGATCGACGGCAAGCTCCGCAAGCGCGACAAGTACTTCGCGACGCACGGCCATCACCCGTGCGTTCCTGCGGGACTGCCGGTGCGCATGCGGCCCAGTGGCGAGCGAATCGAAGGTGGCAACTAAAAGTTCAGTTGCCACCTCAAGAGCGGTAGCTTCCGCGGTCGGTGCGGACGCGAAGCCGTTCTTCTCGCTCCGCACGTGCTCGCATCGCAGCGAGAGAGAGCCATGCACGAAGCAGCCACTCGGGCGGCATCGGCACGTGCGTCCACTTCCCGGTTGCCAGGTCAACGAAGCCGGCATCGACGTACTGGCGCGCAAGAAAGACGGCGTGCGCCGCGTTCTGCTCTGGTTTCAGCCGCGCCCAGTTCACGTACGACGGATCCCAACGCGCCGGATCGCCGCCCCACTCTTCTTCGCCGGGGATGTCTTCAGCGCGCATACTTCAGCGCGGAGCGAACACGGTGATCTGCGTGCGCATGTTGGACAGCGCACTGTCGATGCACGGCTTCACCTCGTCCCAGTCGAGGCCGCCGAGGCCACAGCCAAGCGCCGGCACCGCGACCGACTTCACGCCGGTGCTGACGATCTCGGTCCGCAGAGCAAGCAAGCCCTTCTGGATGTCGACGAGCTTGCTGCGGTCGCGCCAGTGCCGCTTGGTCGGGAAGTGGAAGAGCGTGATGCCGTCTTCGACGAACGTGTAGATCGAGCCCGAGCGTACGAGGCCATCAGCACACGCGTGGCTGTAGGCCTTGAACGCCGCAGGGAACCTGCGCTTGAAGACGAGCGCGAGGCCCGCGCCCATCGTGCCCACGCAGTTGACGGGGTTCACCAGCGCGTCGGCGCCGATCGCGAACATGTCGCCGTTGCTGTGCGTGATCACAAGTTGCTCCAGTCGCAGAGCTTGCAGCGCTCTCGTTTTGGTACGGCGTGCGCATCGCGCCAGCCATGGCCTGGTAGAACTTCGGCGCCGCAGTAGGCGAGGTAGTACGCGAGCACGGCTGGCGCAGGAGCGGGCTCGGCGCTGATCCCGCACCGAGAGTGGTGCCACGTTCCGTGTTCATCACGCACGGCGTCGTTGACGAGGACGCCTGTTTGCGGACCCAACAGCTGGTCTACGTGGTCAGCGCCGTGCCACTCGGCCGCCAGCGTCGCATCTCGCATGTGGTCTCGTACCGCTCTAATCGCGGCAATCTCTCGTCGCATGATTGCTCGGTGAACGGTTCCGGTTCGTCGGATTCTCCGTAGCGAGATATGCGTTCGCAGTTCGCTGAGAAGCCAGGCTTCGGCGTCCACCAGCGCCTTCGCGACCGACTCGTTCCTCGTTGACCGTGTCATTTCTTCCCGTAGGTCGCTGCAATGTGCGCCTCGACCGCGGCCCAGGCGTCCTTGGTGTAGCCGGGCGGCGGCAGAGCTTCGCCGCCGGAGAAGCGCTTGGCGACTGCGGCACGGATCTCGTCCGGCAGCACGGCCACGACAAGCATCGCGACGCGTTCGGTCGTGTGCTTCCCGTCGACCCACCCATCGAACTCGTCCTGGAGGCCTTTGCCGATCTCTTCTACCGCTCTGGCCCGCGCGAGCTTCTTGGGGTCTCGGGCCAGCTCCTCGTCAGACCACTTCGGCCTCTCTGGCTCGGCCCACGCGAAGAGCTTGGCAAGCCGGACGTAGCACCACAGGTTGCCCTTCGCCGGCAATCCGTCGTCGTCGTCCTTCATCTCGACATCAGCAGCGGCCCAGCTGATGTTGTGAACGACGTACGGATTACCGAGGACGTTGATCGCGTCGCCACGCGTAGGCACGACCGGCAACGAATAGCGCGCGACCCTGCGATCCGAATCTTTCGTCGATCCACAGATGACGCGGAACTCGCACGGAACCATCGTCATGATGGCGTAGCAACGCGCGACGTCTGCGTCTTCGGACCTTCTTCGACCTTGTTACCGCCGACGATGTGCTTGCGAAGCACGTTGTAGATGATTGCCGTGTCTTCCGGCGTCAGCGTCGCATCTTGAACGATGACCTGGAGCGCTGGCAGATCGAACTTCAGGCGGTCAGGCGTTCCGATGTTCCGCATGTCTAGATCGAGGTGCATGCGACCGGTCCGACCGTCCATTGCGTTGCGTTCGTAGTGGGCTTCAGCCTTTTTTCCGCGGAACTTTCTCATCACATCGCTCCTTCTGTGTTCATCACCAGGCTCTCGACTTCGTCATCGGGATCTTGAACGCTCGCACGAAGCGGTCGTAGCAAGATTCACAGAGATCCCACTCGTTTGTTTCACCGTCTTTCGGCGAGCCAAACCACCATGCGCATTCCACATGAAGCGCGGCTTGCTTGGGCCGTATGCCACTAGGTGACGACCCAGTCTCACACGCCTTGCCGCACTTGTTGCAGACGACGCTCGTCACGACCTCAACCGTCGTGAAGACCTTCTTCCTGCGGATCTTCCTCATCGCGCCTTCCGTTCCGCGCTTCGTGGTTCGATCTGAGGCTTGCGTACGATTGGCTTTTTTTAGCTCCGCACGAACCAGTCTGCCTTCGGCAAGTGCTGTCTTGACCTGGGCTCTCGTCAGCGGCTCGCTCTGGCTCACGCCGTGCGTCAGTGGAGCGCCATCGTCCTTCAGGTCGTCGACCGCGTCTTCGATCAGCTGCACCTGGTCATCGATCGGCAGCGCCGCGAAGCTCTTGGCCGCCGCAAGAAGAATGTGCCCAGCGCTCGTGCCGGTCGACAGCGCCGCGTCTTCGAGCACCTCAGGGAGCCGAATCAGGACCGTGCGCGGCACCGTCACGGGCGCCCTCGGAGCGCAACGCGGGCAGTCTGGATCGTGACGTCGGCAGACGCTTCGCTGACGACGGCGTCCGAGTCGTGATGGAGGCGTACGGTCTGCCGAACGACCTCGCGTAGCAGGGCGACGTCTTCGGCGCCGATCAGACGCAGTTCGCCGTGGGCCGTCACGCCGACGCGAACGTCGATGCGCTGCACACGATGCGATGCGTACGCCGCTTCCGTGTGAACTGGCTCCGGAAGCTCGCCTGCATCGAGTACGGCCTTGCCCGCGTGGTGCAGGTTCAGCGCTACGTTCATGGCCGTTCGGTCTTGCCGTGGCACATGAAGATCGATCGTCTGCGTGAACTCGTAGACGTACGCGGTCACGCCCGCCCCGGCTGCGTCAAAATGTAGAGCCGGAGTCCAAGCAGCTGAAGCGAGTATCCCGTCGCCCCCGTCAGCGTGTCCTCGACACCGCCCAGACGAAAGCGCCACCAGGCAAGCCGCAGCGGATCGCGCTGCATGGTGATGTACTCGCCGTAGTCGGCGGCATCCCAGGCCGGAAGCTCCCACGGCCACCGAAAATCCGCGTCTACCCGTCGGCCCAGCACGTTCATGGTCGTTCGCTTGTACATGCTGTCCGACAGAGCGTCAAGAGCTTGCGACACACCCCGCCGTGCGGTACAGAGTGCTGTGGCTGACACGAGGTTCGAGTGCGGGAGGCACGGTCCAATCACGCGTCCGGCGTGCTGGACGTGCTCGGCGTCGGGTGAGACGACGTCGGCCGTTCAGGTCGACATGTCGAAGCCAGTGTTCGTGCCGCCGCTGCCGACCGCAGAGCGCATCGCGGAAATCCGAGCCGAGTACAAGGCCAACGAAGCCGCGGCAGAGACGTACGGATGTAACATGAACGCGAAGTACATCCGTGACCTGCTGGCCGCACTCGACGCTGCCCAGGCCGCGCGTCGTGACGCAGAGGCGCTGCTGCGCGCGTCATCGCGCCCGCTCACGATCGAAACGCCCTGGTGTGAGGCGTGCAAGATGCCGCACGTTCCGTTCAAGAGCACGAGTAGCCTGTGAACATTTCGACCGTAGAAGACGATGCCACCGCGCGAACGTGCACCACGTGCACCGTGCAACGCGCGGAGAACCTCGCGACGATGGGCGTACGCCGCGTGATGGAGCTGTGCGTCGGCCCTTCACTGCGCGCGCTCGAAGCTGCGTACGCCACGGTCGGCATCGCGGTCGTCGGCAACGACATCGATCCGCGGTGGCAGAAGTACTATCCGCGCGGCTCGTGGGTGATCGGCGATGCGCGGAAGGTCTCGCTGGCCGGCTTCGACGCAGTCGTTGTGGCGCCGCCGCTGAGCCGAGGCTGCTCGGGCCGCCGCGAAGACTCGCTCTCGCTGGAGCAGGTGACGCCGAGCTACTACGACTTCGTCGACCTCGCGGTGCCGCTGCTCGTGTTCGTTCTGCCGGGCCGCACGCTGTCGTTGCGGGGAGATCGCGCGCAGCTGCATCGGTTCCTCGCGCGACTTCAAGGACGCATCGACGTCGTGCCGTTGCGCGAGAAGGTCGTGAAGTACGTGGATGTCTACTACTCTCCGGAGCGCACTCGTGAAGAAGACTGACGAAGAGAATCGCCGATGGGCACAACAGTTGATGGCGCGCGACCGACTGGCCGGTCATGTCGTCGAACTCGGCTTCGGTCAGCAGCGGCTCCTGGCCTTCGCTGTCGGGGCAGTCGTGGCCGGAGTGCTCTCGGTTGCCAGCGGCCGAGGCGCGTCCGTGTATACGGTGGCGGCACTGCTGTGCTGTGTGGGCTGGCACAACCAGGCAGCACGCTTCGCGAAGCAACGTGCGACGTTGTACAACGCTGGCACGATTGCTTGGCGTCGGCAGAACGTGTTCATCTACTGGTGGTGCAACACCCACCTGCCGGCGGCCGTGTCCATCGCGACGATCTGGTGGATGCATGACGTCGCCACCGCGCTGATCGCTTGGATGCGGTCATGACCAGCGTTACGAGGATGCCGCGCGTTCTCAGTCATGCTCAGGTCCGTGCTCTGCGCACGCTGGCTCACCGCGCTCATCATGACGGTGACGGCGGCCACGGCGGCGGCGGCGGCGACGAGATCATCCCATGGGCAGCCGCCGCGATTCTTGCGCGGATGAAGCGCTTCTGGGGCGCGCCGTTTGCAGTCTCGCCCTCGATGAAGGTGTACCGCTTGCGTGGCGCATCGAGCGCGGTACCGCTGCACGTGGACACGGACTTCGTGGACGCCCACGGTCACCGCGCGCTTTACAGCGTGCTGGTGCGGCTGAACGACGACTACCGCGGCGGCGAGACGCTGTTCGGCGGCGCGCCTGGGCCGCGCTGGTCAGTCGGGGACGCGCTGGTGTTCAAGCACGATGTGCCGCACGAGGGGCGCCTAGTGACGCGGGGCGAGAAGCTCGTGCTCAAGACGGACTTGATGTTCGCGACGGAGTGATGAGGACGAATCGCGTGCTGAAAGATATGCAGCGAGTGTGTGAGTTTGGGATAGTCGGCGCCCTCTTCGGCGGAGCCATCGCTCCCGGCGGCACGGGCGATCTCGTTGGAGGCATTCTCGGAGCGGTGTTTGGTGCCTACTCGCTTTGGCGAGCTACGGAAGGAGCTGGACGATGACGCCCACGGTTGGACGAGCAGTGCACTTCTACGGCATCAAGACGCTTTGGCACGAGCAGATGGAACTCGGCCGGCATTCCGATCTTGCGAAGTACAACGGCTTCAACGGCCCTTTTCACGCCACGATCGTGTTCGTGCATGCCGATGGCACCGTGAACCTGAGCATCGGTCATCCGGTGCCTGCGAGCCGCGGGTATGACGTCCACTACGTGACGTCGTCGATCGTGTGCGACGTGCCGTTCTCGGAGCGGGCATTGAACGAGCACTGGACCTGGCCGCCGCGTGTCTGATGACACGCTTGACGCCGCATAGCATCGTGTCATACTGTCCGACAGTCAGCGGACATGCTGACGTGGAGGACAAGATGCCCATGCTTCCGTCGGATCTATCGCGCCGCTTTTTCCTCGACGTGACCGCCTCTGGCCACGTCTTCATCCGCGAGCGCGGATCCCCCCGCCGCGATGGCTCGCTGCCGTCCTTTTCGACCGACACCTACGGCGAGGCCGAGATGCTCGTGATGCGGTTCTGCCGTCGCGCGAACGACGGAAGCGGCTTGTACTTCCTCAACGAGCCGCCCGCCGACATCGTCGCGCTCGGCGACGTGTCGCATATGTTCCGCGTGGAGTACGAGTGCCGTGTTGCGCGGAAGGCGGGCTGAGCCGTGGCTGCGATCGACGAGCTGGTCACGGGCGGGTCAAGCACCGGCGTGATCGATCCGCTCGGCATCGGCGACTTCATGGCCCCGGAGCGGGAGTACATTGCCAAGGTATCGGACGCGATCGAAGAGGTGATCTGCCGGACTGAGCGGCACGACCACGGCATCGTCTACAGCGTCGTGATGGTGCTCGCTCCGTCGGTCCCCTATGACGACCAGCCGGACTGCGATAGAGGGCACGAGATCTGGCAACGTTTCGTGCGCTTCGGAGTGACGGCAGGCACACAGGCAGGCGGCCACCACTTCGTTGTCGCCGCGCAGGACCAGGAAGCGATCGGTGCGTACGCGTGGCGTGCGATGGAGGCCGCCAACCCACCGCTCGAAGGTCCGGCCGAGACCTACCCTCACGATGGCGGAAGGTACTGAGCCGCATGCTACCTGAACGAGGGCCGATTACTGAAGGGCGGTACGGGTGCCAGCACCGGCACGCTGACGGTCGCTTCTGCGATGGCAAGGAAGCCGGGTACGCAGGTGTCAAGGGTTGGTGCTGGACGCATCGCCCTCGCGAGGCTGGCGCGAAGGCGCAAGAGCGAAAGGCGCGCGCCGCGAGGAAGCTTGCCCGCCAAGTGCTCCAAGAAGCGAGCGTTGCGTGCAAGGCGGCTCGCGATGAGTACGAGAAGATCGAGGGTGCTCTGGTGACCGCTGCGCTTGAGGCAGAGGAGGTGCTTCCGAAGAAACTGCGCAACCTATGCGCGCGCCTTCGCGCTGCTGGCGATGCATGGACAGAAGCGGACAAGGTCGCCGATGCGCGATGGATCGCTGCTACCGAAATGGCCGATGCGTACGAACGGGCGAGGACGACATGACCCGTCCGACGCTGGATGGAAGTGGCAATGCCGATGTGGAAGCACCGAGGCTAAGAAGTATCTGAACGCGTGGTGGTGTCCAGGTTGCGGCCGTGAAAAGGGAGCGGTGCTCCGGTGATGCCCAAAGGATACGGAGCACGAAGCGATGAGTGACCGCGGGTACCGCGTCAAGAAGATGCCACCGGGCCTGGAACACCTGTTTCACAGCCCTTCACATGGGCTTCCGTTCTTCCGACCGGCGCTCAGCCCAGAGAGCGACGTGGCGATGCGAGAGTTGCTTTGGACTGTCCTTCCGCGACTTCCAGACGGGGTCGTTGCCGAAGAAGTGAGGTGGCTGCTTGCGTCGCCCAACGCCGCTGGCGTGCGCGTGAGTGCGATTTGTCGCCGGACAGCCGAAATCATTGCTGCAAGCGTCAACGCGAGCGTACAGGGCGCATGGGCGGCCGGCGATCTTGTGGATACGACACAGCGCCTTCGTACTTTTGCGGAAGAAGCACGGCGCCTATGGGTGACAATCGGATAGGCGATCGTCTTCTGGACCTGGCCGCCTCGCGCCTGATCAGAACGAGCCGCTGCGCTGTCGCATTCTGAACACGATCGTTCCGCGGGTTTGTTCGAGCAACGTGTTCGAGAGATCGACACGTCCAGCGTGGTGGGGCATGCATCGTTCACGGAAGCAGTAGATTTCGTCGCCGTCGCGAATCGTGTACTCGATGTTCACGCACGGTCGCATCTGAATGGACGCGTCGTTCTTCACGGCAATCTGCGCGCTCGTGCGTAGAGCGCACGGCTCTTCCGGCGCCAGCCGCGCAACGTGTCCCAGGAAATCTTCGCGAGAGACGTGTTGCATCAGACGTACGTTGGCTCGCCTGTGCCCCAGCGCCGCGCGAACTTGATGCCCGCGATTGCGCGCTCTCGGCCGAGATCGGTCACCACGTACAGCGGCATGCCGCCGGTGATTGCGTTGCCGAGGCTGGTGCGCTTGGCGAGCCCCTCTTCCACGAGCGCATCCCAGATCTCGACGTCGGATGCGCCCGCGACGTAGTGGTTCCGGAACGGCTTCGTCCAGCGGCGTCGCTTTCCACCGTCTTCCTGGATACCGAGCGCGTGGCGCATCATCTCGTACTTCACAATCGGCTCTCCTGTTCCTTCTTGTCCTTGGTCGCACACGCCGCGATCAGCTCTTCGGGATGCTCACGTGAACGCAGTGCCCGCGTGAGCACGTCTCGCAGCTCTTTGACTTGGTCCCATTCGAGAAGTTCGCCGATCTCCGCGTCCTGCTCGAAGCTGTTGATCTGCCGAGACCACGGCCACAGCCCTCGCCGCCGACCGTCTGCGAGAATCTGGAAGTCGCCGTCGAAGGAAACGCTGCACTGTGTGCGGTAGATCGCCATCTCTTTCAGCGAGCGATCTGGAGGCCTATTCCACCGCCTCTTGCCGCACACGCCGCAGAACTTCACTGTCTCGTAGAAGTCGCCTACCGCGTGCGTGCCGCCCGGCATCACGTGTCCACATGGGCATCGCCATCGCATTGCCGCCTCGCGCGCCGTGTGCTCGGCGCCAGGCCCGTCAAGTTGCGTGAGCATGTACGCGCGGAACTCTTCGTCGACCCACGACTCGGGGCTCTTCATGTGTCTGACAGTACGAGAGGCGCGATCCGGAGGCAAGCGTCACTCGCCGCTGGCGGTGGTCTTGCTCGGGGCCACCAGCCTGAAGGTGGCGTGCACGTGGATCTTGCCGACGTACATGCGCGGACCACGGATTATGATCAGCCCAGGCACGCGGGCGGGCAACTGGATCGCGCCACCCACGCCCGACTGCAAGTTGATGGACACCGTGGGCGCGAGGCCGTTGCACAGATCGACGTACGGCGCCGGCTGGCTTGTTCGCACGTCCGTCTGCACATCGAGCCGCACGAGCAAGTCCTTGCTCTTGTCGTTGCTCACGAACTCGAACTGGTGACGCAGCTCTTCTCGTCCGGCGTGGTTGACCGCACGGCAGTGCTCTGTCCAGTCACTCGGCGCACCGCGCTCCGACTCGACCTTGCCGAACGTCATGTTCAGCGTGAAGCGGAAGGCCGGTACCGGTGGCGGCCGACCGAGCAGGCGAGCTTCGGCCGCGGCGTTCTGGTCGTAGATCGAGAGCAGCCAGTCCGGGCTCCTCGCAACCTCGTCGGCGGTTCGTTCCATCGAACGGCGCAGGGCAGAGATCTCTTCGTCGTCCATCCGGTCGAGGCTACATGATGCAGACGCGACGCGCTAGACACGTGTCTGACAGTGGGCTACAAAACGCAGCGCATGGATCTGCGACCATACCAGGCGGCGGCTGTTACGGCGATTGCTGGTAGGATGCGGAAACACCGCCGCGTGCTCGCCGTTGCTCCGACCGGATCAGGCAAGAGCGTGATCGCAGCCGCCTTCGTAGCGTCTAGACCGCGCGCCCGTGTGCTGTGGGTGGCTCACCGCATCGAGCTGCTTCGCCAGGCGCTCTCCCAGTTGTCTGCTGCCGGAATCCATGGCGCTGGGATGCTTAGCGGAACGGAGCGGTTCGACGAGACGGCTCGCGTGGTGGTCGCAAGCATCGACATGCTCAGAGAGAATGCGACCGGGGCTCGCGACCTGGTCGTGATCGACGAGGCGCACCGGATCGAAGCCAAGAGCTACCAGGATCTGCTTCTCGCGCTTCCAGACGCGAAGACGCTGGGGCTCACCGCGACTCCTTGGCGGCTGGACGGTCGTGGCTTGGCCAACACGTTCGACAACATGCTCGTGATGGCCTCGATGGAAGAGCTGATGGTCGACGGGCACATCGCGCGCCCGCTGACGTACGGCATCACGCTCAACAAGGCGCGCGAGATGGTACGCGGCATCGAATCGCGAAAGGGCGACTATGCCGTTGGGGCGCTCGGCGAGGCGTTGATGAAAGCGCCTCTGCTTGCAGATGTCGTGTCGGAAACGCAACGTCTCGCGCCTGGTTTGCCGACGCTTGTTTTCGCCGTCTCCCGCACGCACGGTCACGCGTTGCACGACAGGTTTGTCCAGGATGGACGCCGATGCGCTTATGTAGATGGAGAGACACCGGCCGCAGAACGAACACGGGTGCTGGCCAGCCTGCGTAGTGGCGCTGTTGATGTGCTCGTAAACATCGACGTCCTTACGGAGGGCTTCGACTGTCCGCCTGTGAAGTGCGTCGCGATCGTGAGGCCAACGCGTAGCCTGACGCGTTTCCTACAGTACGTCGGCCGCGCATCGCGCCCGTACATGGGCAAGCGGCCGATCATCTTGGATCATGCTGGTAACTGCTATCGACACGGATTGCCGGACGCCGTGCGAGAGTGGTCGCTAGACGATGCCCAGCCTTCCGACGCCACCGGCGTTGCCCCCGTCAGGCAATGCCATGCGTGCGGAGCGATGATGCACGCAGGCGTTCTCATGTGCCCAGAGTGTGGAGCAGAGCAGCGGCAATCAGAACGCAGCATGGAAGAGGAACGCGGCAGACTTGAGCGCCTCCGCCTGGACGCCGATCACCGGTCGGCTCTGCTTGCGCGACTGAACGCTCTGGCACGGCGACGAGGCCTTAGCGATCGGTGGGTCGAGAAGACCATGCAGCGTTTGACGGCATAGTCATGCACCCTGTCCATCCGCGCCAGGTACGTATCGAGAAGGCCTGCCTCGTATGCGCGAAGGTGATGCGTGTCATCCGCAGTCAGGCTGGCCGCAGCTATTGTTCGAAAGAGTGCGCAAAGCAAGCGTCGTCGTTACGCTACGCCGTGGGCGAGGTGCCGATGACCGTGGCAGAGATCGCAGAGATCGCTGGATGCGAACTGACGGCGATGCGGAAGCGTATATACGCAGCTCGTCTAACGCCTGGTAGCGAAGTGCCGGTGCGGTTGTTTGGCATGTCGAAAGCGAACATGGAGCGTGTGCAGCGGCAGCCTCGTGTGCAGCTCACGTGTGAGCGGTGTGCTGTTGCATTCGAGTGGAGGGCTAAGCAGGGAAGGCGCTTCTGTAGTCGTGCGTGCTATCTGGAGACGGTGACAGGGCGCGCCCACGTTCTCCCCTCGTAGAGCGTGTTATCCTTTGGGCCGTGGACATCCTGCCCAAGCAAGCGGCGCTGTCCCGGAAGACGGCGGCCGACGACGAGAACGAACGCGCGGCCCAGATCCGGGATGCCGTGCGCGCGTACCTGATCGACAAGCCCAAGCGTACGCGCGACACGTACCTCGTCGGGCTCAAGCAGTTCTTCGTGCTCGTCGCAGGTAAGCGGCTCGACGAGATCACCATGACCGACGCGGCCTCTTTCAAGCGCTGGCTCGTGGAGCAGGGGTACGCCAAGAACACGATCTGCGTTCGCCTCGCCGCGGTAGACGGTCTGTTCACGTTCCTCACGCGCCAACTGCGAGACGACGGCACGCAGATGCTGGCTCGCAACCCGTTCGACGTCGTGACGCGCAAGGACGTGCTGCCGACGCCGTTCATCAACGCGGTGCCCGTGGAGAAGAGCGCGTTCCGTTCAATGCTCGATGCGCTGCCCGCGGACCGCGTTGGTGTCCGAGATCGCGCGGTGCTGATCTTCTTCGGTCACACCGGCCGTCGCCGGTCAGAAGTCGCGCGCCTGAAGCTTGGTGATCTGGACCTGAGCAAGAAGCCGTACACGTACAAGGTCGAGGTGAAGGGCGGTCGCGTGAAGCGCTTCGAGCTTCCTGACGAAGCGTACGTAGCGATGCGTGAGCACTGGGTCAGCGCTCGACGTCTCTCCCGCCTGACCGCAGACAGCGCGGTGTTCGGCGACGCAGGTCCGTCCGGCGACGAAGAGTCAGAACGCGCACTGCATCACCGTACGATGTGGGAGATCGTGAAGCGCGCGGCGCGGCGGGCTGGGCTCGACGAGACGAAGATCAAGCCGCACGGCCTGAGGCACATGTACGCGCGGATGCTCGACGAAGAAGGGGTCCGACTTCAGGACATCCAGGGCGCCCTCGGCCACGGCTCTTCTTCTACGACCGACGGCTACCTCGGCCAGCTGCGCGCGCCGCCGTCCGTACAACAGACGGTCCGCCAGGCCCTCGAAAAGGCATAGGCGTAAGTATCCGGAATCTCCGGGTTTTTAGCCTGGCATACACGCCCCCTGAATGTATGTTTCAGGATTGTCCAGAGGACATTCATATTGTCCCGTGGACAATCCGGTTCGTTTCGGCTACGCCCGACGCATGCAGTTCCGCATTCAGCTCTCGTCCAACACCGTCTTTCTCATCTGCGCGATCGTGGTGCTGTTCTGCCTGTTCATGGTTCGCGAGACGACGCGCTCGCGCGAAGCGCCGCCGACGTCAGCACAGGACGCTGGGCAGTAGGATGCCGAAGATCATCGGGACGCGCGGCGATGCGTTTGGTGGCGGCACCGCGGTCGCTCGTCACAGCGCGTTCATCTCCCTTCTTCGCGAGATCGCGCTCCTCTACTTCGTGATGTTCGCTTTCTCTGCGCCGTTCGTCTGCTGCTGCGTCATGGTGATGTGGGTGATGCATGCGCTGCGATGAAAGGCGGCGCGACTGATGGCTGGCAAGCCACGCGTACTGCATCAAGAGCCGCCGACGGACGCAGAGACAAGGTCCGGCGACGTGTTCGACTGCCCCGGCTGCGTCGCGACATGGGCGCTGCGCTACAAGCATCCGCGCGAGAAGCTCTGCCTCGCCTGTGGTCGAGAGCTTGGTCGAGAGCGCAAGCGTGCGCAGCGTGCACGTGCGCGTGGCGAAGACGCGCCGCCGCCGCCAGTGCCGCAGCACCGCGCGGAAGACGTTGCAGGCGAAGAGGTGGATCGAGTGGTCGCGCAGGCGACGCGAAAGCGCGGCACCAAGAAGTCGCAGACGGGACTGATGCGGCGATGAAGACGACAACGAGCGACGACGGTACGGTCACGGCCACCTTCACGTTCATCGATCACTACATCTTCGAGCTGAAGCGCGTTCGCGATCTCGTTGATGAAGCGATCACGCGTCTCGAACACGTCGACAGAGACATCCGGTCAGACGGCAAGATCGAGGGGCGCGCGTACGTGCCGTTCAACGCAGCGCAGGCAGGCGGAGCGATGCAGGCGGCAATCACGATGCTGGTTGAGCTGAGCGTCGACTTCGCTGGCGTACGCGCCAGGTTCTCTCCTGTCGGTTCTTCCGACGGTGGGCGACATGTGTACGCAGAAGAGCTACGCCCGCGAATCGTGGAAGCAAAACAGCACGAGCGTGCACAGCCGCTTCAATGGGTGCGGCGATGAACGAGATCCCGAATAGATCATACGTCGAGGCGGTGCAGCACTCGATGCACTGTTCAATCGATGGTGTCATCTGCTTGGTGCGTGATGTGTACCAGTACCGCGTGATCTCGCGACCATGCGCCGGTGGCTACCGCGCGATGATCTGGGACCTGGACGGGCCGCCGAACGAACGGCGGCTCGTTTTCAAGTCCAGCGCGTTACTCGACTCATACGCCGAGGGCGTCTGGTACGGCACGGAGGTCGTGTGCGCGCACGTCGAGGGCTGGGGCCCGTCGGTCGAACAGGGCAGCACTGTGCCCGTGGAGTTGCCGTGAAGATTCGCCGCCAACGCGAGATCACGATCGGCTCGACGACCGTGCGCGTGGACGAACCATCCGCAGCACAGGTCCGGCGTGGCGTTGAGCAATCGACCAAGGCGCTTGATGCGCTCGTACGTGCGGTGGCCCGTCCTGGCGTGAAGCTTGGGCCCGAGCATGGCACGCGCGTACCGCTGTACCGCGCCGATCCAGAGCACGCTGGCGGCCTCATCCGGAAGTTGAACGGCGTCGAAGAGCGCGGCGTGATCAAGAACGGGAAGTTCAAGGTGCGCACGTGACGCCGGCAGAACGCGACAATGACTTGCTCATCCTCCAGATGATGCGTCGCCGCGAGGTGATGCATGTCGTCTGCAACAACAAGCCTGTGCGCATCCCCGTGCTCGTCACGCTCGCCGCCAGGACGTGGCGCGACCAGAAGCTCGCCGGGCGCCTGCTCAAGAGGACTGTGCTTCAGATGGTGGACGAGGGCGCGCTGTTGGTGGGCGACGACTATCTCGTGCGCTTGGGTCCGATGCCCGCGACCGAGCAAGAGCGCGTGCTCCGCTTCGTTCGGGATGTCTGGGGCCACGACTCACTGCACGAGCAGATCGTGCACACGACCTCACGGATGCGGCGCGCCGAGTTCACCCCCCGTGCGGTCATCACGCGCATGCGCGGACGAAAGCCGCGCCCGACGGCTGGCGACGTCATGGGCGCGATGATGTGGCTGACGACGATGGCCAAGGCATACGAGATGACGTTCATCTTTCGTGGCGAGCAAGACCACGTCCTCGACATGCACACGGGCATCGCGGCACTCGCGCCCGGCTTCGTGTACACGGATCCGAGCGGCAAGATTTTCAGCGGCCACGATCTCGCCGAGCGGCTGTACCCCGTCTTCAAGAAGAAGAACGCGCCGTGAACCGTGACCGTGACGATCGCCGCGCCGAGCATGAACAACATGCCGCCTTCAGCAGCGTGATGATGCTGGTGCTTGCCGTTGCGTTCCTATGCTTGGACGCGCCCGGTTGGACGCTCTTCTGCGGCATCCTCGGCTTGGCGTGGCTCGCGTCCTCGGTCACCGAGCGCGGCGCGCGCGACTAGGCTCGATTTCCCGGAGCCTGCGGCGAGCATCGCGGAGTTCTTTTTGCAGCTCCGTGATTCTCTCCTTCAGCGATTCAGATGCTAGCGTCATCTTCGCAAGAGGCTTCCAGCCAATCGAACGCTCCGATCCGTCGATCTCGACAAGAAGTCCAACAAGACGCTGCTTGGCGGCGATGCGGAAGAAGCGCCCGCGTCCTTCGCCAGACTCCTCGACGATGTCGTCGATGCGAAAGCCACGCGCCGTCATCGGCCATCGCCCTCTCGGGCAACGAACTCGCCGTAGAGCACCAGTTCGACGTCGCGAGGCTCATCGCTCGCGTTGAGCAGAGAAACGGCGACGGTCGTGCCCCACTCCAGCCGTCGGGCGATCACGTTGCGCCACGGCGCCACCACGTTGCGATCCGACGGCGGCAGATACGGAAAGGCTCGCCCTTCTACGCCCTCGTCAGGCAGCCGGCCCATCATCATCATGTCGCTTCCAGAGTCGGTGAGCACCAGCAGACGGAAGTACGGCGCGCACTCCTCGCCGACGCAGATCCGGTAAGGCATCACCGCCTGCCGCCCCAGCTGCTGGATTATCTGCACCCGCGCGCGAGCAGGAGTCGCGCGAGCAAAGAACGTCATGACCGGGACCCCGCCTTCGAAGATGTGCGCTGTGCCGCGGAGAACAGCCATACGATACGGATCGGCCACCGCGCTCTTCGTCATCGGCCACCGCGCTTCGAGTCGACGTAGACCATCACGCCGATCAGCGAGACCGCGCCGAGGATCGTATAGAGCGCGATGTGCCACATGCTCATCATCGGCGTGCTTTGAGCAGGTCGTGCACAGCCAGGAAGAGCGGCGCGTGCGTTGGCACCCGGTTCTTGCCAGCCCAGTCGACAGAGTCGACTACCAGCTGCAACAGCGTTTCCAGTTCCTCGGCCGCCTGCGCACGAGCTTCTTCCTTCGCGAGCAGCGGCACCCTCGGTGATCGAGGAGAAGATGGGCTTGGACGGATCGTAGCGCGTGCTCATGCGGCCGATGGTACGCGGCGGCTCTTTGTCCGACAAGTCACGCTGGACAAGATTCGGACGGCCGTGTAGCTTACGACACACCAAGCCGGCGAACATGCCGGTGGCGAGGGCGTGATGGGCGGACCGACGGAGAAGAGGATTGCGACGTGGCGGGCGCACGCGAAGGCCGGCGCGCACTGCGTCGCGACGCTCGCCGACGTCGAAGGCATGCTCGCCGAGATCGATCGGCTCTCCGCGCTCGTGCCGAGCATGATGCTCATCGCGTGCGAAGCGGGTCTCGCAGCTGGGCTCCAACACGCCGCCGAAGTGACGAAGGTGGACATCGAGCTTGCTGGTGACGTACAGGAACGTCTGGTGAGCGCGGCTCTTGGCGCGATCGCGCCGGTCGAAGGCGTACAGGTGAAGACATGACGAAGGACTGGACCGTCGGCCCTGATGGGCGCTCGAACACGTCGCCGGAGTTCGTGAAGATCTGCGGGGTGATCGAAGGGATCATCCGCAACAGTGCGTTCGACTTGATGGGAGGTCGTGCGGGCACGACAGCTGGCGTCATCGCCGCGCAGTTGGCGCACGTGCATGGGTTCGCTCCGAGAGGGAAGCTGCCAGGCACGCTTGTGGAGGCGCTTCGCTTCGCCAAGTACGAGTTCGAGAAAGCTGGCGATCGGCAAAGCACCTCCGTGACGACGCTGGCGCTCGCCGAGTACGATGAAGTCGGCGGCACGACCGAACGCGTGCACGATGCGGCGACGGCACTGCTGGAGAGCGTGCGCGACCTTCTTCGTCGTCTCGAACCTGATGACGCAGAGTCGGAGCAAGGCATTGCGCTCGTGGAACATGCCGCAGCGCTCAAGGCCGCGCTTGCCGGCGCTCCCGAGACGATGCAGCGACTGCATCAGCGCGCAGAACACGAAAAAGATCTCCGTCTCCAGGCCGAGGCCCGCGAGCGTACGGCGCTGAACAGCGCTCGTGGGGTTCGCGTCGCTGCTCTACACGAAGCGGCGAAGTTGCTGGAGGCGCCGGGCTACGACGACCGCTGCGCCGAGATGGCAGATCGCATCCGAGACTTGGCAGCGCAGGCGGAGACGCAGCGAGTGCCGAAGTGCAAGATCTGCCACGCAGAGCCCAACGGCGCGGGCAGGGTCGAACATGGCCGTGGCTGCCGCGCGCTGCGCCCAGGGGGCGGGGGAGTCGAGTACGTCGACATGCCGCATCGCAGCTTCTCTTCTTCCGTGCTCTCGGGCACGGCCACGAAGGCCGATCTGCGTCCCGCGAGCATCGCGATGGGCATGATGCACACGCATCACGCCCTCTGCGAGGCCTGGAACTCGATGGAGCCCTCGGAGCGTACGCAGACTGCGCGCGAGTTCGCCGAGATCTTGGCCGACAAGACGCCGAGCATCGAACAGCCATCGCTGCGTGCGTGGGGGGAGAGATGCGCCCGCATCGGCCTCTCGTGCGGCACCTCTGCTGCGATCGCAAAGTCGATCGACTACGAACGCGATCTGCCGAGCGTCATGACGGCTGCCGGCGATCTGCCGAGCGGCGACAGCGACGGCAAGCACATCGCCGCTCTCATCCTTCGCCAGGTCGCCGACGAGTACAACCACACGTACGTCACCGGCACGGCGGACTGGTTGCGTTTGCAAGCGGCGCGTTTGAGCGAACGCGTGGACGCGAGCGAAGAGACGCGCGACTACGACAAGCTGAACAGCGAGGAGTGGGCCGCGCTCGAAGACATCTTGCGTAACCCGCCGGTGATCCCATCGTGGTTCCGCGCAGCCGTCCGTGGACGGCGAGGTGCACAGTGATCCGAGAGGCTGCCAACCGGCTCCTGGACGCGCTCACCAACGGGCTCGTCGACAGCCGCGTGCAGCACTCCGCGTTCATCACGGAAGAGATGGGTCTGCGCGATGCGTTGGCAGCAGCGCCGCCGTTGCCGTCAAAGCGACCGTCTGATGACCTGACGCACCAGAGCGCCTCTGTGCTTGGCGTGAAGGTCGCTACCGACGATGGCGACTTCAAAGACCTCGCGTACTGCGACTCTCCGCTCGGCCGCGTGAGCTTCACCCGCGCCCGGATGGATCGCTGGGAGTGGTACCTGGAGACCATCCATCGAGAGGCGGATGATTTCGACACGATCTCGTGCAGCGGCCAGTTCCATGGCCTGGAAGCAGCCGCAAGCGACTGCGACAAGCAGTTGCGCGCACTCGTGAAGAAGGCACAGGCGTTGCCGTGAGCGACGAATCTCCCGCGCGACAACTCGTCGGCATCGTCTGGCGAGGCGCTCCACGGCGCTCGTGGCGTCATCTGAACGGCACGCTGAAGAGCGCGGTGCACCTCGCGATCTCCGCGGGCTTGAAGTTCGCGGCCGATGACTTCGAGCACTTCTTCAACAGCAAGCACGGACGCTTCTGGTTCAGCGAAGATCACGAGAGCTTCTACGCGGCAGCTGTCCAGCACAACAACACAGCCGCGTGCCGGTCGTGGGAGAAGTTCGTGGGGCGACCGCCAGTGATCTTGGACGGAAACCGTCTGTACATTGGAGCACAGATGGACCCCAAGTATCTCCCCCAAGACAAGGTCGACGGGCGGTTCGCGGTGGTTACCTCGTTTTCGCTCACAGACCGGGCATCGCTCATCGTCTGCCAGTACGGCAAAGGAGTGCATGCGCCTGGGCAGCTGCTCGCAGCCGCGATCGGCACAGCGCTTGCGCCCGCAAAGCCGACGCGGAAGTTCCGGCTGACGTTCGACGAGATCCGTGCAGGGGAACGTGCTCGCGTGAAGGCGGCAAAGGCCGAGAAGGAAGTGGCTCATGTCCGGTGAGAAGCTCGTTCGTGCAGTTGTCGCGGCGTGCAAAGACTACTTCACCGATCATGCTCGATGGCCAGATCTCGCTGACGCCAACGAAATCCTTGCCATGCTCGGCAGTGCTCAGCCCACCGCGTACCAGGAGCTGCACAGCATCGCCGAGCTTCGCAAGCGTCTGGACGAGCGCCGCGAAACGGCGGAGGCGGCGATCTCTGCTCGTGACCGCGCCGTAGAACAGCAGCGGATGGCGGAAGCTCTGGCGCGTAAAGCCGAAGCTCAGCGTGACGCCGCACATCGCGAGGTAGGCAAGCGCGACGCTCGCGTTGGGCTTTTGGAGGACGCCCTCAAGGCCGCTGGGCACGGCAAGCTGCTGGCTCGATACGACGAGCTTGCTGCGGCGAAGGAGGCTGCGGAGCAGGCCGGCGGCGAGAACCTGGATCGCGCCATCAAGGCCGAGAACAACGCGTGGGAGGTCGCCCAGGATACGCACCTCGGCACGATCGAGGGCATGCAGGAAGCGCTCGCTGAGCGCGATCGACAGCTGGCGAACGCCAAGCAGGACATCGTCTCGATGGAGACGATGTTCGATGTGCTCGATTCAGATCGGCATGCAGCCGTTGCGGCGCTGTTCAAGACGCTGAGCGAGCTGAGAGGCAGCCCGTCGAAGCCGTCGAAGGAAGACTGGGAGGCGGCGGCGAAAGCCGGCGGCGTGGACTGGAAAGAGGTGCCCGCGGGCGCCGCGTACATGGAAATGGTCTATCGCCTGATCGAAGAGCAGCGTAACTGTGCCGCGGTGAAAGACGCGAAAACGACGCGTGACGGAAGCCGATTGGCACGCAAACTTGCCGAGCTACAGGCCACCATCGATCGACAGAAGCTGGCGCTCGATGGCATCGCGTCCCAGTGCATGTGCGACGGCTGTGAGAGCTGTGAACACCGGGCGTCGAACTCGTATGCCATCGCCGATGCGTGCGATCGCGATGCGATGCTCGGCGACAAGACCTGTCGCGCATGCATGCGTGCGCAGCGTACGGCGGCGCCGCCAACAGCCGTCGTGTACGTCCAGGAAGGGCAGAGCGTTGCCGAGGCGATCGCAGCAGCGCCGGATGGCGCGGAGGTAGTGCTCGCTCCGGGCAAGTACGGCGACGGTGATGATGACGAAGAGGCGGACGACACCGACGAGTACCACGTCGAAGTGCAGTGGACGTACCGCGTCACAGTCGAGGCAGACAACGAAGAAGATGCCAAGGAGAAGGCGCTCGAAGAGGCTATCGAACGCAACTACGCGGGCGGGGCACCGGACACGGAAGACGTGGAAATCGTCGGGTAGAAAGGGGCCGATCGTGAATCTCAGTGCTTTGCGTGATGCATACGAGCGCGCTGCGCGGATGGAAGCGCTGAAAGAGCGCTACGTGACCGCAGTGCTCATCGAGGTCTCGTCTGGCCTGTCGACTGGTGCGATCGCACCCGATGCGCTGGAAGGAATCGTCAGCGCCGATGCGCTGATCGAGCTGATCTTGCGGTTGGGACTCGCCGATGACTTGCCCGAGCACGCGCCGGAGCAGCTTCGTGAAATCACCGAGCGCTGGCGCCTGCGCATGTTGAATCCGGCATTCAGGCCGCAGCCGTTGTTCGAGGAGACTGGCACGTGATCTGGGTCATCGCTTTCGTTCTGCTTCTCGCCGCCGCTACGTCCGCAGGCCTCTGTGTCGCCATGTGGCGCACTCTGATCGCCTCGGATCGTCAGTGGATACTTCGCATCCTAGCGGGCGGGCGTGAGATGACCGGGCTTCAGATCATGGAAGCGAGCGACGACGTGCTGACGGCGCGCATCTACGGCACGTTGCGGTCGATGGAACACCAAGGGCTGCTCGTGTCGAGGGTCGACTACATGTGCATCGAAGCCAGAAACGGCCGGCCGCGCATCTACTACAAACGGGCGGAACTGTGACCATCGACTGGCTTCATGAACTAATCGACCAGCGCACCCGCGAGCGTGATGAGCGCGACCGCATCATCGCCGACGTGCGTCACATGGCTGACGAGGTCGTGGATGGCGTTCAGCACAGACCGGCGATGTGGGGCACGCCTCTTTCGTGCGAGCTGATGTTCCTGCTCGCGCTGGAGTTCAAGCTCGTCGCCGCGGATCGGTACCCTGGCTTCGTGCTGTCCGAGTGGCAGGCATTCGCAAACAAGCGTCTCGGGAGGGCGGAGGCGCATCCCATGTCTGCGCGGGTCTCTCCCGAAGAGTTGTGCGCGGCAATGCGTGACTTCGTCGCAGGGCCGTTTGCTGCGATGCTCACCCTACAGGAGACGCCGTGAAGCTGCTCGAAGAACCTACGGACGCCACGCGGTGGTCGGGCGCGTTTCAGACGGGCGCGGCTGCCTGCGGCAGCGTAGCGATGTTTGTCGGCATGGTTGGTGTTTTCAGCCTGGGCAACCTGAGCTTCATCGGATGGTGTCTCGCTGGCGTCACCATGCTGAGCCTGGCCGTCTCCGTCGGCAGGCTGCGGGATCGCGAGATGAAGATGCTGCGAAAGCTAGCGCGCCTTCAGGACGCGCAGCTATGCGCCGCAGATGACGCGTTTGGACGGGACAATGTCCTCGCCGCCTGGCAGGCCCGCAAGGGCGCGTACGCGGAGTGGCGTGATGAGCCCTGACGTTTTCGCCCGCGCTTGGTCGATCGCCTACGCCATCACGTACGGGCACGATTCTCGGCCGCTGGATCTAGCGTGGGCCGGCTGCAACCGTTTCGAGCTGGACAGAGACGGGCCAGAGATCTCTCGGATGGCACGCTACGTCGCTGCGATGGACAAGGCGGTCGCCGACGCAGACGCCGAGGGGCTTGCGCCGTGGGACGCAGCAAGGAAGATCGCTCGCGTCGAGGCCGAGGCGCTGGGCTATTCGAAGCACGCGACCTGGCGCATGATGCTGGACCTGACGCTCATGGAGCACGCGCAGAAGGATGCAAAGTTCATCCAGATCGGCCCGGTGACGCACGGCACGATCGAAGAATGCATGCTTATCCGGTTGACACCCAAGGCACCCATCGCTAGTGTACGCCCAGATCCGACGAACATGTCGGACAGAAGGACGAAGAAATGCGCAACGCGTTGATTTTGTTTGGTATTGTCTGCTTTTCTAGCGTCGCGGTAGTGCCGCCCTTGTTGGGGTGCGGCGGCGGAGCTTTCCTTTCGCTCGCGCAGGATGAGCAGCACGCGTTCATCGAGTGTCGTGCCGCGCTGCGGCGCGAGCACCACGACGACCTGTTGTTTCTCGACTACGACTCGTATGCTCGCGCGGGCTCGTCATCGCGTCGGCGCGCCTGGTTGGGTGCCACCGGCTGCTTTGTTCGCCCGGACGCCGCTCCGTCGGCGCCGCCTGTGGCCGTGGAACCGCCGCTGCGCCCAGCCGACTATTCAGCTGGTGGCTACGTCCACGAAGTGGACGAGTTCAACGGACGCGAACGGTTCATCGTCCGAGCTTTCATTCGTCCAGAGGCGAGCGCGACCCACAGCGAAATGCATGACACCGGCGGAGTTGCCACGTTTCTAATGCTCGGCGGAAGCATGCGCGGGGGCGCCGCCCTGTTGATGACCTTTTCGTTTCAAGGGTGGCAGTATCTCGATTGCCATAGCGTCGACATACTGGCTGACGGCATCCCAGTGGAGACACTCGCGGCAACCCACGACGGGCAGGTTGGATACGCCGGTAGCGTTACGGAGACCGTGGGAACAGGCCTCACGCGCTCATCGCTGATGCTCATGTCGGCTGCCACAGAGAATCGCGTTCGCATCTGCAATACCGTCTACCGACTCGATGCGTCAACGGCACACGACCTGGGCAGGTTGTTGGACGCGAGCGAGCCTGCTCCCTCCGAAGCTTTTGTTCCTGATGCGAGCGACGATTCGTCTGACACAGATCAGGTTCATTGACCGTGGATCGGTCGTTTCCGCAGAGCCTTCCGGACTTCCAGCGCATGTTCCCCACGGACGATGCGTGCGCGAAATATCTGGAAGGCGTCCGCTGGCCAAGCGGTTTCGTGTGCCCGTGGTGCCGCGTGGCCGAGCAGCCATATCGTTTCGAGAACAGGCCCGGCGTGCTGCGCTGCCGTGCCTGCAAGAAGGACGTGGGGCTGATGGCTGGCACCGTGATGGAGCGCTCGCACACGCCGCTCTCGACGTGGTTCTGGGCAGCCTACCTCGTGTCGTCACTGACGCCCGGCATGAGCGCCGTGCAGTTCCAGCGCCAGCTTGGTCTCACGCGCTACGAGACGGCGTTCTCGATCTTGCACAAGCTTCGCGCAGGAATGGTGCGCCCCAACCGCGACATGATCGGCGGCGAACATCCGGTCGAGCTTGACGAGACCTGGGTCGGCGGCCGGACGCGTGGTGAGGGCAAGGGCACGCATCACAAGACGCTGGTGATCGGCGCAGTCGAAGTGCGTCACCGAGTAGCCGGCGATGCCGTGGATGTGCTCCAGAACAAGGCCAAGCCACGACGCGGGAACAAGTACGCAGGCCGCCTACGACTCGCGATCGTGCCGAACCGTACGGCCAAGACGCTGGTTGGATGGGCCAACGCGAACATCGTCGGCCGATCCACGGTGACCACGGATGACTGGGCCGGATACGACCGGCTCTGCGACCAGGGCTACCACCACATCCAGGTCGCCGAGCGCGGTGATCCGTCGGTCACCGAAGAGCACCTTCCGCTCGTCCATCTGATCTACAGCAACCTGAAGGCGTGGCTCAACGGCGTGCACCACGGCGTGGCACCTCAGCATCTGCAAGCGTACCTGAACGAGTTCACGTTCCGCTTCAACCGGCGCTTCTACCCGTTCTCATCGTTTCGATCGCTTCTTGGCATCAGCGGCGGTTCGGAGAGCCCCACGCTCGACGAGCTTTACTCTGGCGAGTGGAAGCATCCAGGCGAGGCTGCGTGATGGACACGATTCCATGCCGCGTGCGTACTTTTGCGCGCTAGTGTGTGAACAGAGGTGAGTATGGATCTGTCCCCTTCACGCGTACTGGTCTGGTTCTCGTGCGGCGCGGCGTCAGCTGTGGCCGCTGCGCTTGCCGTGAAGAAATACGGCGAGCGGTGTGAGGTCGTGACGTGTGACACGCGTTCGACCGAGCACCCCGACAACGAGCGGTTCCTCCGTGATGTGGAGCGGTGGATCGGACGTTCGATACGCGACCTGCGCTCCGTGGAGTTTGCCTCGATCGACGAGGTGTACGAGAAGGCGCGTTACATGTCCGGCCATGCCGGCGCGCGCTGCACGGTCGAGATGAAGAAGGTGCCGCGCCTCGCCTTCCAGCGTGCCGACGACTTGCACGTCTTCGGCTTTACGTTCGACGAGGCGAAGCGCGCCGCCGACTTCGAGAAGAACAACGCCGAGATCGACGTGGAGCACATCCTCATCGATGAGCGCGTCACGAAAGAGGACTGCTACACCCTGCTCACCGATGCTGGAATCCGTCTGCCAGAAATGTACGCTCTCGGGTTCGACCACAACAACTGCATCGGATGCGTGAAGGCCACGAGCCCGGACTACTGGAACCTCGTCCGCAAGCACTTTCCCGAGGTGTACGCGCGTCGCGCGGCACAGTCCGAGGCCCTCGGGGTTCGTCTCGCGCGCGTCTCCCGGAAGCTCGGCGAGACGCTTCCGCGCGCGCTCCCTGAGCGTCGCAAGGGCAAGATCGTCAGCTACCGTGTGTTCCTCTCGGTCCTGCCGCCCGACGCGGCGGGGGGCGGTATGGAAGCGATCGAGTGCGGTCCTGTTTGTCAGACACCGGCGACTCTTGGTGAGAACGGCTTCGATGGCATGGAGGATCTACATAACCACGTCGCACGGGTGGACCTGTCCACGCCGGAGAAACGCCACGCGTTTGATATGTGGAAAGACAAGGACGGTACGAAGCCAGGGCTTGTGCCGTTGCTGGCAACGCGCGACCGCTGTCCGTTATGTGGCGCAGCGAGCTGCTGGGGCTCTGAGGGCCAAGGCTGTGCGCCGAGGATTTCTTAAACCATGGATTACGCAGAAGTACAGCAGGCGGCGCAGTGGCTACTCGACCGCCCCTCGCCTGAACAACATCGGCTCGCACTGAGGTTCAACGACCGAACCAATGACGGTGATGTGCTCATCATTTCTGTTGCGATGGCACTTGGCTGGAGGCCGCAAGAGACGCAAGGTCCGTATCGATGACCAAGGACGAAAGAACATGGCGACGATTCGAATAGGAAACTACGAAGTGGACGTAGCGCGATGTGATTCCGACAACAGCTGGAAAGCCGACGTTGTCATTGATTGCGGCAGCTTCATTGGACGACGGCCGTTCTGCTCGTTCAACGGATACGGCTCTGAGGCCGAGGTTACGACTGCCGCACGCGTTGCCGTCGTTAACGACATGGAGCGCATCGCCTCCAATCTAGAAAAGGCGCTTGGAGAAGAGCTTGCGAGGCAGCGAAGAAGCTAGACTTTGGGTCTTCGGAGGCTAACGCTGTGAATACACTACCGATGGTGATGTTGGGTGTTAACCGGATAAGCATGGCTCGTTCGACCAGCCGTACTACTTGTTCGGCATCGCACGAAGAACGACGGCTCTCGACGGGCGCTACGACGGCATCTTGCTGCCCGAGAGTCTGCTGACCGACTGCCCGGCGTTCATGCAAGGCGCGCACTACAGCGTCGTGATCGATGGTACACACGGAAAGTCCCCGCTCTACTGGGGATGGCGAGAATGGAAGTACGTCGGCATGCCGCTCGACGAGAACGTGAGGACGTGATGGGACTGAAGTACTGGCGCTGCTATTCGTGTGATCACGCCGAGCCCTGCGAACCGCAGCGGGACTTCGACGTTGGCGATTCGGAAGCCTGTGCGCGTTGCGGCGCGAATGCTGTCGTCGAGCAGGGCGCACCCGTCGTCGATGTCGTGGGCTCTTCGCCACCTCCGTGCGTCCACGGCGAGGTGTACGTGTGCACGCAGTGCCCCGACCAGCGTTGGCGTTCCGCGAGCCTCTGATGCCACGTCTGGTTTTCGTCAGCGATACGCACACGATGCACGCTCAGACGACGCAGCACATCGTTGCCGCATCGGCCGACATCCTTGTGCACGCAGGCGACTTCAGCAGCACAGGCAAGCGCTCGGAGATTGCCGACTTCGCCGACTGGTGCTCGATGCTGCTCAAGAAGGGCTACGTCAAGCACGTGGTCGTTGTCGCCGGCAACCACGACATCCTGCTGGACTCGACGTGTGCGCCATACAGCCGTCGAGACGATCCGGACGGCCAGCGCCAGTGCATCGAGCGGATCCGCGCGGCAGGCGTGGTCTATCTTTGCGATTCAGGCGCAACGGTTGCGGGCCTGCGCTTCTACGGCATTCCGTGGACGCCGCGGTTTTTCGACTGGGCGTTCCAGATCGACTCGCCAGGACAGGACGAAGACGTCTTCGGGAAGGTGCCGGCAGATCTCGACGTGCTCGTCACGCACGGCCCGCCCTACGGCATCGGAGACCTGGTGCCGCGCGGCGAGCGCACAGGCTCTCGCGCCCACCTGCGGACGATCGAGCGTCTCAAGCCACGCGTCAACGTTTTCGGTCACATCCACGAAGGTTACGGCATGACGATGACGCCATGGGGAACACTCTGCATCAACGCGAGCACGTGCACCGGCGACTACAAGCCACGCAACAAGCCGATCGTGCTGGACCTGTCCATGGAGAACGAATGATGCCGCTGTGGGTCAAGCTGGAAGACGTGGAGGACGCCTTGGTGGCGCCCGTCGGCAACGCTGAAGTAGTGAAGATGCTCGCGGCCGGCGCTGTGAGCGCTCCGGTTGGCGGAGTCCATCAGGACGAGCGACTCCGAGTAGCGGCGATGCGGGCGTCCTACGCGTGGCGAAATCTGCACGGCGTGCAGGGTGTTCCGACCGAAGAGCCAGACGCTGAGGCCGAGTATCTGGAGGCGATGGAGATGCTCCAGGTTGTCCTCGTCGAGTCCGAGCCGCCCAAAGGACGGCGCCCCTCGGGTCGGTGTTCGGAATGCAGCGCGCCGTTCGAATGGCGCAGTGGCAAAGGACTGCCGTGGTCCATACGCATTGGCGCTGACATCGTCCCGTGCGCAATAGCAGAGGATATCTACCTGTGGCGTTGCGTGGGCTGCGACAACCACATGATGGATCGCAAGAAGGTCGAAGAGGTTGAGGCCGCCGCGCACGCGTGGCATCTGGAGCGCAGCGCGCCATGAAGCACGGTCCAAAGAACCCGCGCAACGTCATGAAGTTCAGCATTCACCTCGCGAATCCGGAATACGGGATCTTCGAGGGCTGGATGTGGCACGCGACCCATGGTCGCGAGATCGTCGAGTTCCGTGCAAAGCTGAAGCGTGGTACCGAGCCCATGTCACGCGGCACGCTGTGCTTCTACATGACCGGCTTCACGCTCGTCACACTCAACAGCAAGACGCTCACGCGCGGCGTGAAGATCCCGTTCACTGGATGCCCGCTTCCGAGTGGCGAGAACATCTACACGACGTTCGAGTCGCGCTACAGCGATCCGACGAACAAGCAGTGCATCGTCGAGTGCGAAGTGCACACCAGAAAGAGCGACAAGTCGTGAGCTATCATCTGCACGAGTTCGAGCTTGGCGGCCCAGAGGACGGAGGCTGGGAAAGCGGTCGATGCCGTTACTGCGGCGAAGACGAAGCACACTGGCACCACCGCGACGACTCTGGCTTCCCGTGGCAGGACATGAACAGCGTCTTCAATCGCATGCGTGCAGACGGAAGCCTATCGCCGTACATGGACGGCCTGACGCATGACGAGAAGGTTCGCGAAGAGCGTGTCGAGCGCGAGCGTGCTGGCGGTGCGACGTGAAGAAGATGCCGCACATGTACCTCCGGGCGCTCTCCAGGCCGCACGAGCCGGGCGATCCACCACGCCGTTGGCGTTGCGAGTACTGCAAGACCGAGGGGGTGATGGACGAAATCTGCAAGGTCTCGTGCCCGTACGACTATCCGCCATGCAAGCACTGTGGTCTGCGAGGTGAGTGCGCGCGCGACTGCTCCGGCATGATGGGTCTTCTCGGCGGACTCGCCGCTGGCGAGAATCCGAAGGTGCACGTCATCGGCATGCCGAATCCCGATTTGACCGCCTGCAAGTCGTGCCTCGGTCGCGGCTTCTACCCCACCAAGAACAAGCGGAAGTGGCCGAAGGGCGCCAAGCCTGACGAGATCGGGTACGTGTTCGTGAAGTGCGAGAAGTGCGGCGCCACTGGCAAGCGCGCGGATGCGGCAGAAGCATGAGTGACCGCGAGGACTACGTGTCAACGGTCAACGGCCAATGGGTTCGGCAGGACGAGGCCCGGAGTGCTTTGCTGCGCGCGCTCTACGAGGCGCAGTCGATCGCCGCGTCCATCGGACAGCAGACGGATCGTGAAGAAGCCAAACGAGGCGACGACATGGCGCATGAGATCGATCGCCTTGCGCGTTCCGTGGAGCAGTGGCGGCGATGACCTCCGTGCGTACGCCGCTGCCGCCAGACGGCTGGGTACTCTACGATCCGAGCTTCGTGCCCGGTCAGCGAGATCTGATGGCCACGCTCGTCGAGGCGCTTCCGCTGCGTCAAGAAGTGCTGCACATCTATGGCGCGCCGCGCAAAACGCCACGCCTCGTCAGCTGGCACGGGGATCCTGGCGCGACCTACGGCTACTCCGGCACATCGCACACGGCACACGGATGGACGCCGCAGCTGCTGGAGCTTAGGGAGCGGCTGCGGCCGGTCGGCGTCTTCAACTCGGTGCTCGTGAACTACTACCGCGATGGTGACGACAGCGTTGGCTTCCACGCGGACAACGAGCCCGAGCTTGGACCCGACTCTCCGAACGACGTGCTGATCGCGTCGATCTCGCTCGGCGGCAAACGTCGCTTCGTGCTCAAGCACACGGGCACGAAAGAGACGCGTGACTTCATGCTGGGTGGTGGTGACCTGTTCGTCATGGGCGGCGCGACGCAGAAGCACTGGATCCACAGCGTGCCGAAGACGACGTTGCCGGTGCTGCCGAGGATGAATCTCACGTTCAGACAGGTGAAGACATGAGGCTCTGCTTTTTGGCCATGGCGCTCTGCGCATGCTCTACGCCAACCGCACCACGGCGCGCGACGATGCCGCTCGCCCAGTTCAACGCGGACCCGTGGAATCGCTGCCAAGCGCACATACGCGAGATCGCGTGTGCCGGCGGCACGACGAATCTGTCGGAAGACATCGAATGCATCCAGTCGCTGCACATGGAGTACGCCCGCGCGTACGATCGGCTGGCATGGCTGGAGCAGTACGACTGCGAGTTTTGAACGATGACGTTTCCAATCCTCTACACGAGCGCACGTGATTGGCACCTGAACGCCGAGCCGCCCGACGGGCATGCCCGCCTTCGCGTCGCGACCGAAGTTCTCCCCGGAGACCTGGTTCGCTTTCGTGGATGCGCCGAGTGGGAAGAGGTGCTTGCCGTCGATCACGCTCGAAAAGCCGTCATGATCGAGTGGCGTGGCTTCAAACGAGAGAGCGGAACACACAACCTCATTGATGCGTGTCGCACGCAGCGTTAACACGTGCTTGCGGCTGACATGGCGACCAAGTAGTGTCGGACAACATGGTCACATCCGATCCGCTTCGGCGCTGGAGCTTTCGACTAATCTGCTTCGCCCGCGACAACCAGGAGCTTCCGATGGAAAGCGTGCTCTTTCAGTGTGCACAGGCGAATCCCGAAGAGTGGAATGCCGCGCTCAACGCCGCCGCCGACGGGCCGGTCGCATTCATCGATGGCGGCGACACCTCCCAACGGTTTTTCACGGAGGGCGAGCTGGAGCGCAACTTGTCCGACGAAGAGAAGGCTTGGTGGGCCACAGCAAAGCCTGGCGACACGCGTCGCGTTGCGAACGGCGGCTACTACCCTGGAACGGACGCGATCGTGATCAAGCTCGGAGCCGTTCAGCAGACGGAGCGCTCGCGATGAGTACCTCGATGGAAGCGCGGCTCGCTGAGATCCGCGAGATGAACAAGCATCGCAAGTGCCCGTACGTTGAGCGCTGCAACAGCCGTCGGTGTCCTCTGCATGGGCAAGAGGCGCGCGCGATGAACGACCTCATCGAGATGGTCGAGACGTTGCAGTCGCAGGTCGAGGCGGCGTTCGCGCTCGACGAGGTGTCCATGCGCACGCCGATCCGCGAGTTCAAGAACAACGTCGCGCGTGCGGAGAAGGCAGAAGCAGCGCTCGCAGACATCGAGACCAGGCTGAAGGCTTTTCTAGTGGGATGACCCCACTTGCGTCGCGCAGCGAATCACAGTAGTGTCGGACATTCGGTAGAGGTTTCTGACGATGATGGCGATTGTGTTTGCTCTGGGGATGGCGACCGGTGGGCTCCTGCTCTCTCTGGTTTGGTGGATGCTCGGCGAGCGCGCTATGCGCGTCATCGACGTAAAGCCCACCGGCCCGCGCAAGCACCGCAACCTCTCCGTGAGAGTCGACATCGGCGGCGAAAAGCGCCTGTACATGGGCAGCGTGACCGTCTGGCACCTGGTGACGGATGCTGGCTTGGTCCGAGCGCCGACTTCGATCGAAGAGAGGCTCGCCGACGTCTGGGAGACGTACGACCAGGAAAACCCCGACTGGGGCTCCAATAGCTGAAGACGGCGTCCCGTTGGACGGCGTTGGTGTCTGGATTCGAAGGAGAAGAGTGAGATGGGAAAGAAGCTGTTCGTGGGCGGTCTTCCGTGGTCGACCGATGATGCTGCACTCGCAGCCGCTTTCGCGCCGTTCGGTACGGTGACGGAGGCCAAGGTCATCACCGATCGTGAGACCGGCAAGTCGCGTGGGTTCGGGTTCGTGACGTACTCGTCGGATGCCGAGGCGGCGAAGGCGATCCCGGCGATGGACGGAGCCACGATCGGCATCCGGGTGATCAACGTCAACGAGGCGCAGGAGCGCTCGGGCGGCGGGGGCGGCGGAGGACGTGGAGGCGGCGGCGCAGGTCGCTTCGACGACCGTGGTGGCGGCGGGGGTGGCGGACGCAGCGGTGATCGCGGCGACGACCAGCGTGGACGACGCGGCGACCGCGGCGACCGCTGGTGAACTGACTTCGGTCTCGTTCCGGCAGCACGGGCGTCTGGGCGCCGTCCGTGCTGTGCATTCCTATGCCCGGAACGAGATCTCGATGGCGAAGAAGAGCGAGAGAAAGGGACGAGTCCGCTGGGACTCCGAACTGGGCGGCTACTACGGCTGGGTGCAGATCTTCAGCACGCGGTGGCAGCGCAAAACGATCGGCTGCTCTACCCCCGAGCGCGCGGTCGAGTTCTTGGTCAAGGCCGGACTGCTCAAGACGAACATCGAGATCGGTCCGGAAGCTCCGGCGCATGAGCGCCCTCTGCTCGTCCGATGAGCCGCGCATACATCGTGCCGCCGCCGTCGCCTCACGCAAAGCACACGCGTGGGGACCCTGACGAGGACTACGAAATCTACCAGCTTGGCAACGGCAAGGCAGGGCGCACGCTCGACGAGCATGGGCCTGCGGCGCTTCGGGGTTGCCGGCGAGGGCCTAAGATCATGAGCGCAAACCAGAACGACTTCTCCACCACGTACAAGAACGCGCTCGACAGGGCGCACGGATTCACTCGTGGCGCAGAGGCATTCGACCAGCTGGCGCGCGCGTACACGTTCGCACTCGGCCACACCGCGCCAGTGATGATCGGCTACGCGGGCGGACAGCGACCGTTCACGCAGCAAGCCTGCGACGAGCTTCTCGCGCTGCTCGACAAGGACGGCTTCACGCTCGTGTCTCGCGAGTTCTCTCCTCCGAGCCGCACCTGCGTCTTGTTCGATCAGACGGTCTGGCGCGCCCCCCACGGCGCCGTCGCGCTCGTGCAGGCGCGATCGGGACGCGTCGACCAAGGCGACAACATCACCGTGCTCAGTACCGACGTCGAGATGATCGAGCGGTACACGGCGTGGTGGGAGAGCGGCAAGGTCCAAGAGTCGCCGGTCGCGAAGATCAGTGGCGTCTTTTCCGGGCAGAACGGTATCGAGATTCGCGAGTTCTCGACTCCCATCGGCTGGCCGCTGGAGCGCGGCAACTACACCAAGGACGTGCTCTCGTTCTACGACACGCTCTGCACCGAGCTGATCTCGCCAACACCATCCGGTCGCTTGGCCATCCTCGACGGCAAGCCAGGTGGAGGGAAAACGTATCTGTTGCGCGGACTCGTTCAAGACCTGTCCGACCGCGCGCACTTCATCTACCTGCCGGCGTCGATGGTCGCGAGCCTCGACGGGCCACAGATGCTCTCGCTCCTAAACGAAGAGCAGCGCTACTCGTATCGCGACGAGGGAGCGGACGCGCCGAAGCCGAAGATCTTCGTGGTCGAAGACGCTGACGACTGCCTCGTGTCACGAGGGTCAGACAACATGAGTTCGATTCGCAACCTGCTGAACTTCTGCGACGGCTTCCTCGGCATGATGCTCGACGTGCGCATCGTCGCGACGACGAACAGCGGCCACATCGGTCGGACCGACAAAGTCGACGCCGCGCTTCTGCGTCCCGGTCGCCTGATCGCGCGCTCCACGGTGCCGCCTCTTTCGGCGGACGACCTACGCGCTTGGTTCGATCGACGTGCGCTGTCGCCGGAGAAGCTGGCCGACGGAATGACGCTCGCCGAAGCCTACGCCAAAGCGCGTGAGATGGGATGGAAGCCGTCGTGAGCAAGCTTCCGATCTCGTCGTTCGAAGCGCTCTTCGAGAGCATCGTTCCCAAGATGGACGAGCGCTCCCGCGTGCGTGCGGCCCTCAGCTTTCACAACGCGAACCGACGCGAGCGGCGGCGGCGAATGGCGTGGGCCATGAGATTCATGGACGAGTACCGGCGCGTGTGTTCGATCAACACGTTTGGCACAGCGTTCATGCTCACCGACATCGAGCACGTGATAGAGGCTGACATCCTGGCGCTTCAAGAAGATCTGCCGATGTGGTCGTACGCGGACGACGAAACCCTGTTGCGCAACGTTGGACCTCTACACGCGCCGTGGAAGGCGCTGCTCGAAGAGTATCTGGCCGAGACAGACGCGATGGTTGCTGGCCTGGGAGAAGCCTGACGTGACAACGAGCTACGACGAGATCTACAAGAACTGGGCCTCCTTCCCTGACTGCCGCATTCGCGTCGACATCGGTGGCGACGGCGGCGAGAACATGTGGGGCAAGGAGCTTCCCGGCGGCCTCTACGGCATCAACAACGACCCGCTGCACCTGGAATACCGGTGGCAGGACATCGTGTCGAGGCGCGAGATCCGAGACGACAAGGCAGTCGTCCATCGTCGCTGGAAGACGAAAACGCACTTCACCTTCGATGATCCGAAGGACAAGGAGCAGTCGAAGGCTCTGCGTGAGAAGATGCTCGCGGCATTCAAGGCGACGGCGCGGACCGCGCTAGGCTTCTGGGCACCTGGAGTCTGCTACGCCCACTTCGAAGACCGGCTGACGATGCCTGGCGCGCTCCTCACCGGCGTCTGCGTTCTTTCGCTGCACGAATCCAATGTCGAAGAGTGAGCGAACCGTCACGTTCTCGGAGCACGAAGTGCTGGGGACGCTCGCTGGTCGCAAGACGTCGTTTCGGCGACCTGTAAATCGCAACGACTTCGTCATGGGCCCTGAGCGTGGCATGTACCTTCGCGAAGACGCATCTGCGTGGTACATCGGTGGCTCTTACGTCATCTCTGGGGCAACGAAGCTCGCCAACGGGAAGTACACGCTCTCTGGCGCAGAGGCGCCGCCGGAGTACAGAGCACGCGGCATCTACGGTCGTCCTGGCACCATCCTGCGTGTGCGTGAGACCTGGAGTCCGGACTTGGCGACCGTCTACCCCTTCGACAAGATCGTGTACCGCGCTGGCATGATCGACGATCCTGTCGACGACTCCAAGCGACACGAGGTCGTCTGCAAGTACGAGAAGACCGGTGTGCGCTGGGGCGACTGCCTGCGATGCGCAACCAACGAGCGCGGCTTCCGCTGGCGCTCGGCGACCACGATGCGACCAGGAGCATCGCGGCTGACGCTCAAGGTCACCGCCACGCGGATCGAGCGGCTTCACGCGATCACCGAAGCCGCCGCGCGCGCAGAAGGCATCGAAGGCTCGCGACCGGTCGACGGTGAGCCATTCACTTGGCGTGACTACGACATGTTTCCAAACAATCTGCGCGGCGTACTGCGTCATGATTCGACCGAGTGGTTCGGCTCGCCGCTCGACAGCTACAAGACGTACTGGAAGCTGATGCACGGCGCGAAGGCGTCGTGGGAGAGCAACCCGCTCGTGTGGGTCATCACCTTCGAGCGCATGCCGAGCAGTCTCTGGGACCACGTGGTTCCGGCAAGCGCTGTGGTCCACTGATGCGCAAGCGTCACGAGCGGGCGCTGACGCTTCACGCGGCCGACGTGCGGGCGCTTGCCGCCGGCAAGACGCAGATCTGCGTGCCCATCACGCTCACCGAGTTCAAGCGCTCCCAGACGAAAGGCTACGACTGGACGTTCCGATACGCGCCGGGCTATCGCGTCCAGAAGCCAGGGTCCGGACTGTGGCAGGACTTTCGTGAGGCCAACCTGATCGCGCACGATCGCTTCTGCCCGTTTGCCTGCAAGCGCCTCTGGGTGCGCGAGACGTGGGGCGCGGTCTCGCCGCGCGAAGACTTCGCGCCGATCGCAGAGTGCCGCTACGAGTACCGAGCGGACAAGCCGGCGGGGCATTTTCCGGGCGACTGGCACCACGCTCCAGACGACGCGGAAGCCTGCCGGTGGCGCTCGGCGACGCAGATGCCGCGGTACGCGTCCAGGTTCGATCTGGAGGTTCAGAGCGTCACCGTGGGGCGCCTGGACGCGGAAAGCCCGTGGACCTGGATCGTCGACTTCAAAGTCGTCGCGCATCAGTCCCACAACTAGAAAGCACCGCGGCGGATGCGACGCCAGCCTTGTGCGCGCAGGGCTTGCGTCGTCGTCATTCTCTCGTCGGAGGCGGCGCTCATCCCGATCCACTCATGACCCTGTGCCATGTCCGAGACATGGAGCCGCACGACCAACTGTTCCTCGTTCATCCGCATCCACACGTCGCCGATTCTGGATGGGCCCGTACCGTCGTCGGAAAGCCGTTTCACCTCTTCGCGCAGACGGTGAAGCTCGGCAACCATTTCGCCAGCAGCCTGCACGGAACAGTCGCCGAGGTCGTGGCAGTTGGACCACTCGTCGTCGCAGTGCCCGAGGAACGCGTGGATGTCCTCGATCTGCTTGACGCGCTCTTCGTGGATGTCGAGTTCACGTTCCGCGTGGTGTTCCAGCTCGTCGTACTCCTTCTGCATCTGGCGGCGGCCTGCTTCAACGGCGGCCTCGATGACCTCGTCGGCACCGGGGCCAGGCCCGAGGCGCACTGCACATCGGTCGCATCGCACGTAGCCAGGCTCCGAAAGCGCAACCAGTGTGCCCAGGCAGCGGTTGTGGCCGCACCGATCGCCCGGCAGCGGAACCGCGGACCAGGAGACGGCGTTGCTTTGGCGCCACGCCTGCTCTTCATCGCGGCCTTGCTGCACTGCCGTCTTCACCTCTTCGCCGAGGCGCTTCATCTGCCAGCGCGCGTTGCTCACGCGGGCGTGCAGCGCATCGACGTAGCCGAGCAGCCACATCACGTCTTCCTGCCATGGCGTACGCCAGCTGGCTTCCGGCGTCACGAGCGCGCGCAGGCGGCGGAGCTTCTGCTCGGTGGGCGAATCGACGATCTTCTCGACGGGCTCTGGACGATCGAGACCCATCACGCGGGCGAGCGTCTCCAGGTTTTCTTCGGTCGGGTTCACGGCGAAGACGCGGAGCGCCTCTTCCGACCCGGGCCGCACGGGCGTCATCATCTGCGGCACGCACGTCGGATCTGGATTCACGAACGGCGGCTTCAGCTCACGGCAGATCTGCTGCCAGGCGTACTCGGGGCCGACCGTGTCCGTAGTGATGCTCAGCACGCTCGGCAGCACAACTCCAAAAGCGCTGACTGCGTAGATGTGGTACGAAATCTTGTCTGGGGCAGAGGAGTCCGAGCCCATAAAACGGAACCCAAGCACAAGACCGTCGCTGTTTGGGGTTCGATTCGCCGCCATCAGCGCTTTGATGCGACGATGCAGCGTCAACCAAGCCACATGGTCGAGCCCATCCTGAACGGCGGCGTCCAGGTCGCGTGACCACGCCGGGCTGAGCGCAAGCTCTTCGTGCAGTTCTCTGCTCATCGGTTTCTCCCAGTCGGACCCAGCGATGTCTCCGGATCGGCGAAGTCTTCCTCGCACACGATGCTGCTCCCGATGATCGTCGCATCGGGCGGCATGCGCTTGTCCTTGTAGCGCAGATCTGCTGCGAACTTCTTCGCCTGTTCCAGCGCTTCGAGTCTCGTGGAGGTGTCAACGAAGGCGCGCGTCGAGCCGCTCGCAACCGAGCCCTCCGGTGTGTGCTTCATCCACACGAGGGTCACGAAGTACTTGGTCACGTTCTTGTCTGACACTGGACCTCGACGATGTCACGTACCTGCTGCCAGGTGAGCTTGCTTCCGCGCGCGCGGTTGGATCCGCCGATCAGATCGGAGCCGCCCCAGGGCGCGTCGTCGGCCGCACTGAGCGCGGCGTACAGCTCTGGCACCGGAAAGTCGACGTACCGCGACCGTCGGCCGATGGTGTAGACCATTCGGCCGTCGGGGCGACGTGCGACGATGCTGATGTACCCAGAGAGAGCGCCCTGCGAGAAGAGAGCGTAGCGTGCCTCGTTGCCGCCGATCTCGTCAACGATCTTGAAACGCGCCCCTTCGTGCAGCACGGTCGCGCGCGTATCGAGTTCCTTCTCCTTCGCGACGCCCATGAAGCACGCGTCGAGATTCGCCATCACGGCGCGCAGGCAGTTCAGCATCGTCGCCGAGCCCGCCGTCGCAAGCTCGCCGGACTTCCGCAGGTCGGTGTACGGAGCGAAGGCCCAACAGTGCTGCCGCACCAGCTGGTCGTCGAGGCTCATCGGAAACGCGCCGCCAGTGATGTCCCAGCGATCGTTCAGCGCGAGTAACCTGTTGATGACGGGATGGCTCTGCACGCCGCTGAACTGCTTGTGGCGCATGATCAGCCAGAGCGCGAACGCGGTGTCCTGGTCTGGATCGTTCACGTAGACGCGCGCTCGGCCGCCGAAGCGCTCCATGAGACCGCCCTTGAGCGCGAAGAGCACCTGCATCGCCGTGCTCATCGTCGCCTCGCGCACGACCCCGTCATGGTGGTCGAAGTTGACGTGCAGCGTCTTCTCGTCCCACGCAGGGCCACCAGAGACCATCCCGTCGAGCGCGATGCCGCGGGCCGGCGTCTGCAAGAACTCGCTCCAGGTCATCGTCTGCCGCGGCAGCACCGCGATTTCGATCGGCTGTTCCATCGAACCCCCTCTACCACGTCACACGGTAACCACGAGGCGGGCGGTTGCTACCCGATTTTCGTCGGCCTACCCGCGCTGAAAACAGGCTCGTACTCGATGTACACTGGGACCTGGTAGAGGCTGCCGTCGGGCGCGCGAACGTTCACGTCAATACCGCAGTCGGGGAATGGATCGCCGGAGTACATGCCATCACGCCGCCATTGCTCGACCGCTTTCCTGGCAGCGTGCTCGTAGTCCATGTCCGTGCCCCACGGCAGGCTGTCCGTGATCGCCGTGGCGTCTTCCTCATCGCACGCGTCAGGGTCCCAGACCATGAGCTTCATCGCCCAAGCCTCCTGTCGACGTATCTGCCAAGGAAGAAACCGCAACCGAGGGTTCCAAGCATTCCCATCATGAACACGATCATCAGCCAGACGCTCTGCGTCGGTGACCCGATGAAACGCCAGATGCTGCCATACAGCATGCCGAGCACGAGGCAGCAGAGGTCTGATGCGCTGAACTTCACGTCGAAGTGCTCTCGTCGATCTTCTCGCCCAAGAAGAACAAGAAGAGCTTGCGGGCGGCCTCGTGCGGCAGACACGGGTCGCCATACTCGACGCCGTAGCGCTTGAACTGAACGCAGCCGCCGATCACGCGCGAGAAGGATACTTGGCACCAGTGATCTTTCGGCGACGGGAGCGTCATCGTCGTGCCATCGACTGGCAGGCACGCCAGGAGCCAGCCGTACTGCGTGACGAAGGTTTCCTCGTCCATGGACGGCGGATACGCGATCGGCTTCCAGTCCGCTGCCGGCGCCAACCGACCGGCGCCACTTTGTGGCGCGGCGAGCCCTGTGTGCATGACGTCCCAAGCCGGCAACGAGGTGTTATCCGTGAACCGCACGTGCGAGACGCCGAATAGCGTAAGCATGGAGTCCACGACCCTGTGCACGCTGACGCCGTGTTGCTGAAGATCGCTCCAGCGAGCGACGATCGTCCCACGCGGATAGTCCTCTTGCCGCCACTTGGTGTGCGCGATGAAGCGCACCAGTCCTTCGCCGACCCACCTCACGCCCCCGCGGGGCCGGTTGAGTCTGATCAGCACTCTGCGACACGCAACCGGCGCGCCGAAGGCTCTGTAGCTGTCGCGCGCCACAACGATGCCGGTGTCGTCCGGACAGTCACGAACGACGACCTCATCGCCGATTTCGTACAGCGGATCTCCGTGATCCACGGTGATGGGCGTGACGTGCATGGGTCGCCACGGCGCGTCCACCCACTCTCCGCGGATGGGCGCTGCAATGCGCACGTCCGGATGCTGAATGCCGGTCACGTAGCCCTCGGCCCGAGGAGATCCCTGGCCGAACTGCACTCGGTCTCCGATCTTGAACTCGTGCGTGGCTGCCATGAGCTGATTCCTGTCGCCGCTGAGCATCATCGTCATGTGGACTCCGTGAGCTTGACGTCGTTCTTCGTCTCGATGCGCTCGATGACCGCGCGCTGAAGGTCGATCACGTGCCCTGGACACGTGTTGGCCATCCGCAGCGCACACACGACCAGGTCGGCCACGTAGCGGTCGACTTCCTCTGGCTTGAAGTCGCAGCCGCCGTGCTCGGCGTCGTTGACGAGCGCCGCCAGCTTGCCTGCGGCCTTCTGCACGTGCAGCAGTGCGTGCCCGAAATCTTTGTGCGCCATCGGAGACGAGCGGAAATCTCGATGGTAGTGGATCGTCCACGGCAGGCTCGTTTGCAACTCGCGGATCGTCTTGTCGGTCATCGCTTGGCTCCCAGCTTGCGCGCCACGCGGCGCAGTTCAGACGGCTTCGTGCCCATCTTGGAGCAGATGCCCTCAAGCCCCTCGAAGGCGTCGGTCAGGCGTCGCGGATACGCGTTGTACTTCGTGCGGCCCTTGAGGACGACGCGCTCTTCGCCGTACATCTCGACCGCGGTGCGCCACTCGCGTCGATGAGCGCGATAGAGGTAGTCCTCGGCCTCTTTCAGGCGCTTCCAAGCGGCTTCGATCTCGTCGGCTTGCTTGCGAATCCATTCGGCGAGCCCCTCATGGTCGACGGTCACGCCCAGCTTCATGTGCTTCTTCTTCATCGCTTCCTCATGATGCGCTCGGCAATCGATACGTCTTCCAGGAGCGTTTGAAGTGCCGCCTCCAGCTCGCTCGTCGTCTGGCACACGATCTGTGGCGCAAGACGAGGAGCGGCGCATGGCGCGATTTTCACTGGGTACCCGCCATGACGGATCGCGATGTGCTGCACCATGTCCCGTACTGCCATAGGCAGACCCATGCTTTCCACACTCGCGAGCAGTACGCCTTCATCCTCTTTGCCGCGGCGCGCCTCGATGTCCCATGCGCGCTCACGCGCGCGATGTGCATCGATACGGACCGCACCGTTCGTGATCGAGAGGCATGCAGCGTTCATCGCATCAACGAACTTCTCGATGTCCTTGCGCAAGAGATCGATCTCATCGGCGGCGCGAACGCCGCGCATGAGCGCCTCAGAAAAGAGCGCCTCAGAAAAGAGTTTCTTTGTCACTCTTGAACCCTCCCTTCTTGCGCGGCAGCGACTTCATGTCTTCCTTGAGCTTTTCGGCGATCGCGCTCGTGCGTGGATGCGTTGCGATCTGCTCACGCAGCTTCGTGCGGACGATCTCGACCGCCTCCGTCTGTGCGGTGGAGGCGGCGCCTGCATGCAGCGGCACGTAGTCATGCATTCCGAGATCGCCGCAGATCATGAACCACACGTCTTCGCCGCGGCGTACGACCGAGATGCCAAGGCGCCCCGTGTTGAGGTACCAGGAGATCGGCTCGATGCGCCCGCGTGACCCCGGCGGATACGTCGTGTTGTCGAACCAGGTGTTCACATCAATCGTCCAGCGGACGCATGACTTCGACTTCGACTACCGGACTGGACTCCGTGACCGGTTCTGCCGTGGGCGCTATCCAGTGCAGCGTCGCGCTATCCGCCTCGCCCTGGCTGATCGTTTCGTTGTCGAGCAGCATCTTGACGAGCGCTTGCTGCACTTCTGGACCCGTCACCTGGAATCGAATCTTCATGGCCTTCTCGTTCTTTCGGCAGTCGGTCATCGCGGACCTTCGTACAGCTTGGCGAGCTTGCTGATCGCCTCATGCAGCCTCTCGAAGTCGGCCCTATCGCTGGCGCTGTCGATGTGCCGACTGAGGTTCAACAGGACGTTGCAGAGGCCTCCGCGCACGTTGGGCGCACCATCGACATACGCAGCCACGACCTCGGCAACGGCGGCCTCTTTCTCTGTCTCGTAGCTGGGCGTGGACGCCATCAGCGCTCCAGATAGCGATTGCTGACGAGCTTGAGCTGGAGGTAGCCGATCTCCGGATCTGTTCGCTCGTTCTCTGGTGTGATCACGATGCCCTCGGCGAGATGCTTGGCGATGGCACTGTCGCCCATCGAAAGCTCCTCCATCTTCGCCTCCGAGTACGGACCGACGTAGAGCAACGGCACTCGGAGCGCCGATTCCTCCACGCCGTCGACCCTGAAGTCCCAGAAGTCGGCCATCTTCTCCCACGCGTTGCCGCGCAGCACCGCGAAGGCTGCGAACTTGATCTGTCCACGATCCGTGTCGTAGCGAAGATCTTGGACCTGGCCGAAGACTTCTCCGTAGAGCACGGCGTCGGGATTCGCACGGCACCACGTCTCGATCCACGGGTTCTGCCTGAGGCCCTGCCACCACGGATCTCCAGGCTGCCGACCCTCTGCCGGCGGGCGCTTCCACTGCGTCCGTGAGCCGCACCACATGCGGTCTTCGCGAAATGCGTAGCGAGCGTTGGCGCCATGCAGCTTCTCGGTGACGCACACGATCTCGCCTTCGACGAGAAGGTGCTTGTAGCGTCGCCAGTTCTCGACGTCGAACTTCGGCACGTGTGCGAGGGCATCGCACGGCCGCTCTGCGTCGCCGTCAGTGCCGAACTGGATCGGCGGCTCCCAGCGCTTGATGCCGAGCTTCTCCATCACGTCTTCGCCCTCGGCTGCGCCCTCTGGCGCACGCACGAGCAGGCCCTGCGACCAGGTGCCACGCAGACGCTTGGCCTTGATGCGCCGCTTGTCGCCAAGGAACGCGAACAGCGCGCCGGCCGGATGCTCTTCAGGCGACGGCACGATGTAGTCGGGCTCGATGTACGCGCAGAGGTCTCCGGGCTGGAAGTCGCCCAGGCGCACCGCGCAGGTCCATCCGTGGATGAGCACCAGGCCGAGCGAATCGGCGTTGGGGTGCTTCTGGATCTCTTTGATGCGAACGACGTCGACTCGATGCGTGCTCACGTTCGACTCCTTCAGCCGCGGTACGGCGGCGGCGTTTCCCAGTCGGGCGGTGGAACCCAGCCCATCGCCTTCGCCGCGTCGGCCCACGGCGCCGAACGGGCCCGAAGCACGGCCGCCATGATCGTGTCCGCTGCCGCCTGCGCATCTTCACGTGCGAACCAGTAGTAGTAGAGCGGATCGCCGTCATCGTCTTTCTTCACGCAGACCGCAGCTGACGCGCAGTACTGGTGCACGCACTTCATGTCGCGCGCGTCAGCCTCGCTCTCTTCGTCCGTGTCGTCATCATCCTCGTCGTCGGCGTCGGCGTCCGGCCCGAGGGCCCCGCCGAGAAACGACGTCACATCTCCACTGCGCTCGTCGTCGTACTCGTGCGGCTGATCGCAATCGGGTATGTACCAGCGCAGCGTCCAGCCCGCAGGTGCAGGCATCACGATCAGCATGTCGCCCTTGGCCTCGTGCACGTTCTCGTCGATCACGGCTTCCATCCCTTCGGCGGCTTCCATCCGGCCGCAGTCGCTTGCTTCGCCCACTCCGGCCACGGCACGCCGGTGTCGTACTCGGCGTCCGCCGCCTTCAACGCCGCGCGCATCGCGGCACAGAACTTCTTCGCAGACGCCTCCGACTCGAACTCGTATCCGTCGTGACCACGGGAAGCCGACGGATGCGTGCTGACCCACTCGCGCGCAGCGATTTCCACCGCGTAGAACTGGAAGTCGCTTCGTGCCGTATCTGATGCGCGGTCATTCTTCGAGACGTTCATCGCATCCCGCAGCTCGGCGAGAGGCCTCTTGTGCTCCTGGCCAATATGCGCGCCTTCCTCCCCGTCCACGTCGATCCATGCGACGTACGCCTGATAACGATCGATCGACACGGCAAACGGCGACTTCATGAACGCTCCATGATGTAGGCAACGAAATCAGCGGGAAGACGCACGCCGTGCTCTTCGATGTAGTGAGGCAAGGCCTCGGGCCAGACCCAAACCTCGTCGGTCATGTCAGCCGAGCCGGGCAGCGCCATCTTGCATCCGCATCGGCAGTGCGAGAGACCCATCCAGCGCGACTTCACGCGGCCCGTCTGCAAGTACTTCAGAACACGACGGCGCTCTTTCGCGTTCCAGGCGCGATCGATCATCGTGTTCGGGTGAGGCAACAGTGAGCCTGGCCCAGTCGACCAGAACCCCACTGGCTTCAGACGACGCGGTGGTGCTGTGAACGACACGATGTCGAGCACCGTGCCGTATCCGACCTCAAGCTCCAGCGGACTGCATGTCTTCTTGAGGTCATCGAAGAAGACCAGCATCGGATGGCTGGCAACAGGACACTCGTCGCTCGGCTCTTCGCCGGCCGCGTCTTCGTTCTCGTTCGACATGCCACGCTACTCGCGGTTGATCTTCTTCGACGTGAAGTCGTGGAACGCGAAGGTCGGCCGCAGAGGCACGACACCGATGGCCGGATGCGCGATGCAGTTGTGGACGAACCACCAGAAGTGATGCGGCAGGGCCGAGCCCGTCTCCTTCTTCCACTTCTCGATTCGCCAGCCGAAGCGGCCGTACGACGTCGAGAGGCGCTTTCTGAGCGCCCGGGACTCGCGGGCTTCGTGATCCAGCTGGTCGAGGAACTCTCGGTTCATACTGCCCCCGTCATCAGGTGTGTCGTACGTGCTTGCGACATACTTGTCAAGAACGAACACCCGGCGGCGCCTCAGAAGAGAGGAAGGTGGCCGAGGGAAATCACGTCCGGGCGGCGCGAGCCTTCGGTGAAAACGGCGAGTGTCGCAACGTGCTCGGCTCCGGCCTTGCGGGCCAGGGCCTTCAGCGCTTCAAGCGTTCCGCCTGAGGACACCACGTCATCCACGAAAGCCGCGCGCTTCCCGAAAAGATCGAGCGCGTCATCCTCCGAGAGGTAAAGCGCTTGGACTCGGTTCGTGGTGATGCTCTTCACTTCTACCGAGAGCACGTTCTCGCCCATGTATGGCTTCCGCTCCTTGCGAGCGACGTACGTTGGAAGACCGCTCTGGCGACCGAGAACATGGAGCAGAGCCTGGGCCTTCCCGTCGGGCATGATGAGCGCTTCGACCCCTTCGGGGATCTGCGGCGCAAGCTCCAGGCCGGCGGCCTCCGACAGCTCCCAGTCCCCCAGGATGTTGAAGAGGGCTACGCGAACGCCCGGAGCGACTTCGCGGATCGGAAGCCGACGGGTCGTCGCGCCGATGTGAATCACGTGGCTCGTTGTGTCGGTATTCATGACGCCTTACAGATACGTGGGCTTCTCCAGCATCGCAATGAGTAGCTCGATGTGCTCATCGAGAAGGCCATGCTCCCAGGTGGTGCGGATCAAACGTGGGTACAAGACGTCGGTCATGTCGTCGGAGTCGTCCAAGATCGCGAAGCGCCGCGGATCGTGACTGTCGAGCCATTCTTGGATCTGCGGGCCACGGAAGCCGCCGCCACCTGGCGTTTTGCCGATCACGCGTGCACGCGTCACTCCGCGACGACGAAGCGTGCGCTGTATCCACTTGCAGCTGTGCGTGATGCGCCAGGTCGACGAGATCACCAGCTCGCACGAGGTCGCCTTGATGACGCGATTCAGCCGAGCGCCGGCCGCAGGGTTGAAGTGCCGCGTAGCTCCGATGTCGTCCATGTCCGCCATCCAACCGCGATGCAGCCAATCGGCGCTGTTCAAGACGCCGTCGATATCGAGGAAGATGACTGGATTCATCCGAAGACTCCGGCGGCGATCCTCATCGCGCGAGCTGGCGACGGGCCGCGTCCAAAGCGCTTGTCCCACTTCGCCCAGTTGCGATCGGTCGGAGTGTATTCGCCAGCACGCCTGTTACAGCATGACCGACAGGCGTACTCGTTTATGAACGGCGACACCCGCTTGCCATCGATCGCCACGACCCTCCAGCCCGTGCGCCAGTGAACCGACTTTTCGCAGAAGTGACAGCGCGCCGTGACGACCGTGGCAACTACCACGCGGCGCCACCGTGTCTTCTCCAGATGACGCTGATGGGCAACCCAGCGCACCGCGCGCTCCCAGAGCGAAGGCTCGCTCTTGGACGGCGCCGGTTCACGATACGGAGACATCGACAACCTCGGGCGGGTTCGCTTCGAGCCAGTCCATGACCACGCGGATGTGGCGGCCGGCGGAGACCTGGTTGGTAGTCTGTAACAAATCTACCGCATCGAGCACGGTGGCTGCGAGCGTCCGAAGCTGCTTCTTCGACAGCAGTAGTACGCGCGTGTCCACGACGTCGATCACTGCCTCCAAATCGATGTCGCGGATCCCAAGCGACCTGTTCGGATGCTCGCCATCCCACTTCGCGCGTTCGCGGTAGATCTTCTCGCAGAGCACCTCGCGCGTGAGCAGCGCGGTGGCCGATGCGATCTCCGACAGGCTGCTACCACGGCTCACGGTGCCTCCGGATCTGCCTGGCGCCGGGCGGCGTCGAACGCATCGAGAAGATCGAGCAACATCCAGGCGCGCTCGTTCAGCACGTTGCCTTCGTCGATGGTGCGTACGTCAGGATCGCGCGAGGTGTTGCCGCAGCGAAGGTCGTGCTCCACGCGTGCCCGGATCTCGTCCTCTCGCTCCGGCAACAACTGAAACGACAGAAGCGCAGCGTTGCTCTCGTGATGAGCTTGTTCGAGCCTGAGCTGCACCACGGTCTCCGTGTCGCGCCCTTGCGACTCGATCCAATCGGCGATGCGCTTGAGCACCTGCGCGCGAGCGAGCGCCAGCAACGCCTCGCCCCTACGCATGACGCTCTCGGCGTGCTCGGCGACGCTTCTTCGGCATGGTGTCTTCGAGACGCTCGTGCTGCGGCCCGTCCAGCGTCATCTTGCCGACAGCCTCGCGAAAGCTCGGGTCCGACATCGCGCGCATTCGCAGGGCCAGGTTGTTGCCGGGCCCCAGCTGATGCAGCGTCCAGCCAACGCAGTGACGCTCTTTGCCTGGCGTGGTCTCGTGGCACGCCATCACATGCATCGCTCGACCGACGCCCGACATGTCGCCGGGGCGTGCGATCGTGCATGAGAGCGCTTCATGCTGCTCCTCACTGTAGCCTCCTGGGATGTCCTTCTCCGGACGCGTGCTCTTCTTCCACGGGCATGCCTTGCACTGCTTCATCAGCGCCCTCCATCATCGAGGGCGGGCGGCCTGCGCGCTTCGGCGTCAAGCAGTGCGCGAGACCACTTCGCTGAAGACGATGCCGCAGCGGCAGACTGAGAGTCCGCTAGCGCGGCGGCTCGCATTCTTTCTCGGTGCTGCCGCTCGTGCGTGAGATCCATGAGGCGCCCCTCAAGATCGTGGGCGTACCGGCGCAGACGTTCGCCTTCCTTGATCATCTGCTCCAGCGGCCTGGCCGTTCGCGCCACGATCTCTGGCACCGTGACGGCGCGGATCTCCGCAACCCTGTCCGACAGCAGCTCCAGCGGCTCACCGCCGCTCTCCCGCGCAGCGCGATCGTAGCCTTCACGAAAAGCAGCCTCGACGATCGAGTTCAGAAGCGCATCGTTCATCACGGCCTCCCCAGCTGGCTCGCAGCTGCATCCAGACAGTCGGCACGATCCAGAAGCGTGAAGCGCGCCTGATCTTGAAGGCGCTCGGCACATTCGCGAAAGGCCGATGCGCGTGCGCGCAGAGCCACGCGCATCGTCTCGATGCCCTGCGTCCTGCCTTGCTGCCGGAGAGCTTCGACCGCGTCCACGACATCGTCGATCGGCGTCGCCGTCCGCGTGATGCTGCCGTAGGTACCGGCACCGGCTGCAAGCCGCGCGATCACCGAGAGCACGTTCGAGACCATGTGCATGCCGCCGTCGCGACGGCCACGCTTCTCGGCTGCCTCTATCTCGGCAGCGAACTCGGCGGCAATCTTCAGGCCCTCTTCATACAGACGGGGCGCAGGAACACTGGTCATGAGTTTTTCTCCGATGCCTTCTCGACCTCGACCAGCGCCATGATGCGCTCTTCGAGCGCGCCAAGCGGGAAGCCGGCCGCCCGCGCCGCGGTGATGCCGAGCAACACGCTCTTCGCTTCACGCGCTACATCGTTTCTGCGGTGCGTCATCGGCAGCCAGCGCTCGTGCCACTCCGGGATGCGCGTAAGCAGCCTCTCGGGGGGCGCTACCGGATCGCGTGGGGCGATCGTATAGTTGCTGGGTGGACGTCGCCCTCCCGACCACGTGCGAGCCTCCGAAGCCGGTCGATCTCCTAGAGGAGATGACGCCAGCGGCTTGGGCGACGTACTACCGTTCGGTCTGGGATGCGCGCCTGGACATGACGCTGGCCACCGAATACTTCGGTCGCGCTTCGCGGTACATGGGTGGCGCCGAGACGTTCCTTCAATGGATCGTGACGCTTGGTTCGGCCGGCGCGGTCGCTTCATTGGTTGCTCACGCAACGCTTCCGGCCGGGATCGTCGCTGGTCTCGCGGCGAGCTGTTCGGCGGCGATCCAGGTGATGCAGCTGAAGTCGCGTGCCGCCAACGTTGCGATGATCGCGGAGGCGGCTGCGGCTCGCGCGGCTTACTGGAACGAAGCGTTCGTGATGGTTCGAGACGGTAAGTACCTCGGACCGTTCTCGAAGCTTCACGAGCCGGATCGCGCGATCGCGAGCGCAGCCCTCGCGCAGCGAGTTCCCGACGTTGCATGGGTTCAGCGGCGAATCATGAACGCGATCACGAAGACCGACTCGATCGTCCTCGAAACGCGCTCGACGACGTGAGCGGCGATAAGCGTCCACCGCCCCGTCCGGGCCCTCTTCATACAGACGGGGCGCAGGAACACTGGTCATGAGTTTTTCTCCGATGCCTTCTCGACCTCGACCAGCGCCATGATGCGCTCTTCGAGCGCGCCAAGCGGGAAGCCGGCCGCCCGCGCCGCGGTGATGCCGAGCAACACGCTCTTCGCTTCACGCGCTACGTCGTTTCTGCGGTGCGTCATCGGCAGCCAGCGCTCGTGCCACTCCGGGATGCGCGTAAGCAGCCTCTCGTACGCCTCCACCCTGCTTCGGTAGTGGGGGTCAGCCTCGATGCGCTCGTTCATCACAGCAACACGGGCGCCGAACTCGCGAAGCGTGGCGGCGGCGAGCGATGCAATGTCCTTGTTCTCTTCGGCATCGTGCGCAGTCGTTTCGCCGCTGATCGCGTGCAGCAAGATGTCGAGCACTCGATCGTGCTCTTTCTTGAGCCTCGCGTACCTCTCATCGTCTTCTGCGTCCAGCTCCTTCAGCTCCTCCAACGAGCGACGGAAGCCCTCGTCCGCCTGGCGGGCCCAGTCGCGCGCGATGGACTGTACGATGCCCGAGAGCGGCATGGCGCCGCCCGTGCCGGATGCGTGGCCGTACCTGTCGAGCGCGTCGACCATCGCCTCGCGCTCCGCAAGCAGCGCCTTCACGAGAGCATCCTGCGCACACAATCGGTCGTTGACCGTTGCTGCCGCCTCGGTGCGTGCGACCAGGCGGCGGATCTCTTCGTCGCCGTCACTCACTGTCGCCCCACGGCTCCTGATGGCCGATGAGAAACGGAATCCCGCTCTCGGCGCACGCGCACCCGTAGTCCGTCACGCCGCGATACTCGGCATCAAGCAGGTGGCACGTGCGCTCGCACTGCTCCGCACGATGCACCTCCGGCGCCGTGTGCACGTAGCGCCAGAAGAAGAAACCGCCGGCCACAACCAGCCCCAGCAAGATCATCCAGAGCACGTTGTTCGCCCAGTAGGACCAGCCGCCGCGCGTAGCCGTCGCGTTCTCACTCTCGTCACGACTCATGCGACGGGCGTAGCATTTCGCGCCCTGTCGGACAAGTGCTTACGACACACTCTCGCGTCAAGCGAGGCGTGTGTGCATCGGCACCACGTGGGGGTAGAATGCACGCATGGGCGTCGGTGCTGGAATCTTGTTCGTGGCGGAATCGACTGGGCGCGTGCTTCTCGCGCTACGGTGCCGCGACACGACCTTTCCTGGCACCTGGTGCGTCGTGGGCGGCATGGTCGAGCACGGCGAGACGCCGGTCGAGGCTGCTCTCCGCGAGGCCGAGGAAGAGGTTGGGTACACTGGCGACGTTGATCTGTACCGCGGGCACGTCTTCAAGTCGCCGACGTTCACGTACCACAACTTCGTCGGCTTCGTGCCCACGCAGTTCCGGCCGATCTTGAACGACGAGTCGCTCGAAGCCACGTGGTTCGATCCACGAAGGCTGCCAGAGCCGCTTCATCCGGGAACCGAGGAGTTCCTGGTCTCGATCGACAAGGCGATGCGCCGGTCCGGCACGACGATGCTCAAGCGTCGGAAGCGGTGATTTTCTTCTTGTCGCGCGCAGCCTTGCGCCGAGCGGCCTCTTCAGCCTTTGCCGCGTCGGCGGCGGCCTGCTTCGCCTTCGCGGCGCCCAGACACCTCGCGCATGAAGGGTGCTCCGACTGTCCGCCCCACTCGGTCGTCCCGTAGCCCCATCCTTCAGGCCACTCGTGGACCGTGAACGGCGCAGACATGCCGAACGGGATGTAGCTGATGTCCGTCTCGCCGCTCTCGAACATGAGAGTTGTGGTCGCGGGCTCGCCACACTCCGAGCAATGCACGCGGGCGCTGACGAAGAACTGCATGGTCAGATCTCCGAGCAGGCGACGTAGCGGCGGCGTGGATCACGCTGCATCTCGTGCAACATGGTGCGCTCCGCTCCGTCGTCATCGTGGAACGTTAGTGACTGGAGGCGCGCGGTGCTCTCCGGGAGCGCCTCGACCTCGTGCCACGCATCATGCGGCTCGCCGCCGTACTGGTCGTCCAGAACGACGCGCTTGGCGTCCTCTGCGTCCACAGCGATGACCCAGTGGTCCGCGCCCTCGTCGACTCGAAACGCGAACAGCCCAGGACCGATCTCCGCTGCATGATCCACATCTCACCTCATTTCGTACAGATTCAGGACCGACGCCCATCCGCTCGGCAAGAGCGACGGGGCTTCCTCAAGCTCGGAACCGTACTTCACGACCATCTCCAGAAAGTACTTCGCGTGAAAGAAGGCCTCGACGATGGGGCGCGTGGCCTGAAGCCACTCCGCGTTAGAAGCGTGATCGAACTTCTTGTTCGTGCCCTCTTCGACGATCTGCACGAACCACGGGTTGAGCGGTCCCGAATGCAGCGCTGCGAGCGTGTTGAAGATCGTCAGCGTCTGGCTCTGAAGGCTGTAGACCTTGAAGCTCTGATGGTAGAAGCGGTAGATCGCGTCCTCGTAGTACCACTCCGCGCTCATCTGCGCGAGAAGCTCGCGGAGCTTCGGCAGAGCACGCTTGATAGACGAAAGCAGTAGAGCGTTTTGCGCGCCGCGTCTATCAATGTATGAGACCGTCCAGTCCGGTCGATCGTCCGTGTTGTCGCAGAGCCCCGAATGCCCGTGCTCACGGATGCACGTCAGCTGCGGACAGGTGCCGTCGTTGTCGCCCAGGTACCGTCCACACAGCTGTTTCATGCGCTTCGGGCCACGTTCCAGAGGCGCTCGCCGCGTTCGGTGCGTGCGAGTTCACGGATGCTTGGATCACGTGCATCGACTGCGATGCGGCTGACCTCGGCGTTGGGGAGACTGCGAAGCCACTGGGCGATGGTGATGTCGCTCTTGGCGACCTTGTCGACGATGACGCGGGTCATAAGGCCGACTGTGGTAGCACAGGAAAACGTCACGGCACGTCTTCGACCTTGTACTGCTTCTGGGCTTCCGCGATTTGTTCTGCGAACACGGACAGCACGCGCGCTCGGCGCACGGAAAGCTCATCGTGTGCGGCTTCCAGGCGCTCCTGCATCTCGACTGGCGCGGAGCCGCCGAGCCGCTCGATCGCAGCGATCTTCTCGCGAGCGTCCTTGATCGCGTGGGCTGCTTCGATGAAGCACACCTTCGCCATTCGAGCGCGGGATGCTTGCCACCAGAGAGCCATCTCTTTCGTCATGTCGAAGGCGCTGCCGGCGGCGCTGCGATATCCTGGCGATTGTTGCTGCTGCTTGGCCGTCTGTTCGGCTTCCAGGCCTTCGCAGATCTCAGCGAGCAAGCGCGCGCCGCGCTCGGCAAGATCCTCGGCAGAACCGTAGGACGCGTAGCTCCTGCTGCCGCTGCCAAGCGTCATGCGATAGGGCACCGAGACGCGGCCAACGATCGTGCAGTTCTTGCTGTCCTCGCCGAGGATGACGTGACGATCATCGCCACGCCCCGACTGCTGCCCGATGTAGATGCCAGCGGCGCCGCTGTGGTAGCCGTCGCCGTCCACCACGTCGCCGATCGTGGGCATGTACTTCTCTTCGCTCATGTCGTCGGACCTTTCGGATGGACCTCAGGGTTCTTCGGGATCTGCGACTGCGCTTCGGACTGCGAGAGGAACGCAAGCGCGGCAACCTCGGGCGGCGGATCGCCGTCGTGATCTTCGCCCCACACGTGTCCGCAGTTCAGGTCTTCATCAGGCCACTCGTCACGGCCTGCGAGCTTGTCCACAAGCAGCTGGAAGATGTGCTCGCACCGCACACAGCGCTTGTACACGTCCACGGTGCCCTCGAAGACCGCCGTGACGTACACGTAGCGATGGCCCCGCTCGATCGTCTCCTTGCACGCACAGCATCTGTGCTCCTTGCGCGCCTTGCGCTCGGTGCGCGTGTACGCAGCATAGTGCTCGTCGACCGAGTGGCTCATCAGCTTGCGCTCCTGGTCTCTTCGGCGGCCAGCTGCTTGAGGTACGCCTGCACGGCAGGGATGCAGACGTCGCGTACCTGGCGCATGCAGCCGGAGTCGGTCCTCTTGATCAGATTCCACCACTCGTCACAATGCCCCGCGAGGGGGCTTGGGCGCTGCCCCTCCGCGACCTCGTTCCAGTCGCCGACGTCCTCGATCTCCCACCGCAGGAACTTCTCGTCCTCCGGATCGAGACACAGCGCATCGAGCTTTCGCAGATGCGCCTGCAATGTCTCTTCCTCGTCGGTCGTGTGCCAGCAATCTGCCGGCACCATCTTGCCTGCGAGGTAGTCGGCGCCGGACGTGCGCACGAACTCGTGCATCGTCTGCCCGCCGCCGAGGCACTCCGGGTTCCAGCGGAAGCCCCACGTGCCGTCGTACTCGCGGATCACGAAGAGACCCAGCTCGTCATCGATGAGCGCGACCATCGAGTCGCCGTTAGGCAGCTTGAGGCAGTAGTGCGGCGTCGTGCCGGTGCGCGGCACACGATCAGTCACAGCCGGGCTCGTTGAGGATGGCCCAGATACGCATGACCTTGTCGTCGGTGATTCTCTCGTCGAACCAACTGCCATCTTCGAACATCCTCTCGATACGATCGGCGACGTGATCAGCCCGCGGCGGCCACGAGGGCCAGCATTCGACGGAGTTCACTGGACCATCGACGACCGCCACGTCGGTGTGCGGCGACGGATCGAATCCTTCGGGCGCGCGATCGATACGGACGTCGAGCTTGCCAGACTTCTCGACGTGTTCGACCACCCACACTGCGTCCGTGCCGCGCCCGTACGTGACCGTGAAAACATCCTTGGTCGGATGCAGCACGACGAACATGGACTCATTTCCACCAGGAAACTCGTCCGACACGATTTCCGCCCTGCTGCCGGTGCCGTTGATCTCGATGAGATCGTCGCCGTGGCCGTAGATCTTGACGCTCATGGACGCCGCGCCTCCAGGCCGAGCTTGGCCTGATGCGCGTAGCCGGCGTCACCGTCGAGCCGCACCGGGCCGCTCGGTAGAATCGCATAGAGCGGCACCCCAAGATGCGCAGCGTCGTGATGTGCCTGTGCGCCGCCTCGAAGCGGCAAGTACGGCACGCCACGCAGCGGTCCTTCCCACGGCTCCTTGCCGACGCTGTTGCTCGTGACGGTGCGCGAAAACGGAGCGGCCACGAGAATCTGCTCCAGGTGCATATAGACGAGGCGACAGACAACTTCGTACTCGCCCCAGTCGCCATCCCTGCGCAGCGTGTTCCAGACGAACTCCAAGCGCGGCACGGGCAACGCCGGCTCGTCGGCACACTTCGTATGCCGCCACCAGCCATTACGGCTACACTCAAGCTCGTCTTCGAGACGTTCGATCTGCTTTTCCAGTTCGGCAACACGAGCATCGCGTGCAACGATGATCTTGTTCAGCTGGTCAGCGACACTCGGCTCTTCCATCTGCGCCCCCACGATAGACAGTCTCGGAACGGCACCGCGGCCCGCGGGGGGACACGGGTATGCAGGTGCCGTTCCGAGGCTGAGGAGGCTGCACGGGAGTCGAACCCGCCTTGTGCCCGTCACGGTCTACCGTGCTCCGGGGCGTGCCCACGCACGCTGCCTCATAGGCGGCCGAAGTGAGAGTAACCTTCTCACCCCGGCCTAGTCGGTTATCAAAAGGCCCGCTCTTGCAAGCAGATTTTGAATGCATTAGCGCTACCCACGCCCGGCATTGGGCACCCTTAGATCTGAGTTCCGGCGCTCTGCTGCTGAGCTACCCCTCGGTAGAGTCGAGGAGATCGGATTTGCACCGATGCCTCCGGATGGTGAGTGCCGTGGTGATGGCGTATCGAGCAATGCGGTTCAGCTTGTCCACTAGAAGCTGAGTCTGAGGTATTACCTTTATCCAGCGAACGCTTTGCCTCTGCTATTCGGCTACTCCCCGGTAGAATCGGGGAGGTTGGACTTGCACCAACAGATTTGGGCGTACGCCTTCTTGAGTTTGAGATTGGTGGACCTTGAACCGAGCCGGCACTAGTGCCGACCGGATCGCTTTGGTGAATGGGCGTCAGCCCATGATGTAGCCGAAGAGCTTCTCGCCGATGCGGCGCTCCTCGACCTCGAACATGTTCGCGCGCTCACGCGCTTCCTTCACGGCACGCTGGAGCAGCGACACGCGCCGGACCAGGCCGCGCCGGACGTCGTCCGGGATGGCTCCCGAGTGCTTGATCGACGTCCAGTGACCGATGGTCATGTCCTCGTCGATCAGCTGCGTCTGCGCCGGATGCTTGTCCGTCGCCGGGTACATCACCAGCGCCTTCTTGACCTTCTTCGTCTTCACCGTCTCGGACGGCGCCGTGACGTAGTAGCCCTTCGCCGCGTCGAGCGTCCACGTCTCGGCCGGATCGAGCGTCGGCAGCTTCTCGCAGAAGGTGTGCAGGTCCGTCAGCTGCTTTTCCAGGAAGAGGAGCGTCGGCGCTGGGACCTCCGTCGCGATCACGGTGCCGTCGTCGAGCGTGATGTCCGCCGACGTGCCGCGGTTGCCGTGGTCCTTCGTGAAGGTGGCGTCGAAGAACTCGCGCATGTCGTCGCCGAACAGCTGGCGAAGCGCGTCCATCACGCGCACCTGCACGACCTTGCCCTCGGCCGGGAACTGCTCGCCGTCCTCGTCCTTGGCCTTGTACGTCTTCGAGAAACCCGTGACGACGTCCGGCTTCTGGAGGAGGTGATGCTCCTTCGTCAGATCCGTGTACATCCGCTGCTTGATGTCGCGCTCGTTCGCAACGATCGCGTTCAGCCTCTTCTTGCCCATGACCCAGCCTCCAGAAATGCCCAGTGAGATTTGAGACCCAGTCCTAACACACGCGTCTCAGGACGCAACAACAAATCGCAGCGTGTCAGACGTTTCTATCAGACCCTCGTGCGAACCACTCGACCAGATGCGCGCAAAGGCGGGCAACGTCGGCGCGGCTCTGCATTGATGCTCCGAACGGACCGGTGTCGTCGAACGACGTGATCAGACGACCAGAAGGACTGTCGGTGTCCATGTCGTAAACGGTTATCGTCCATCTCATCTTGACCGGGTGCAGATATGCGAACGCGCAAACCGAATCCGCGGCCGCCATCACCGGCGTGAACGTGAACGTGGTGCACGAGGAGGTTACTGGCCCTTCGTAGCGATCGTCTTCGCCACCGCTCTTAGGAGGCACTGGGGCATCCCCTCTCGACGAGCAGGCGCTGGCAGTCGACGCAGGTGATCTCGTTCGGCTTCTCGTCGCCCTCCGGCCACGCGTAGTCTTCGCCCTGGCCGAACCAGAGGCGCGGCGATCGGCAGAGTGCGACGAAGTGCGAGCGCGGCTGCGTCGGGCGATGCTTCATGCCGGCCTGCGCGCGACGCTCCTGGTCTCGCCCTGCTGCACCGCTGATGCAGCAGTCTCGGCAGTACGCGAGGTCGCGCCAGCCGTGCCGCTGCCGCACGCTCGTGGACATGTGCACGCCGTAGCGTCCGAGACGGTTCGTGCAAGCGGCACATGCCCGACCGCGCTGCTGGTTCGGCAAACGATCCTCTTCGTGATCAGTCCACCGCAGACGCGCGTGGTGTGCACTGTCGGCGGGCGTCTTGTGGATGATGTGCGTGGAGAAGACGCCATCATGTCCGCGTGCGGCAATCGGCATCCCGCGCCTTGAGACAGATCTGGAGAACAGCCGGGCGTACGCATTTCGAGAGCGCCGCTCGCGCACGAGCTTGCGGCGCGTACGTGTGCCAACTTCCAGTGCTGCCGGCTTGGTGCCGCCGCGGAGCGTTTCGCACACGTGCACGTACTGCACCTTGTCCTCGTCGTCATCGTCGTAGCCGATGCCGAGAAGATGTTCGGCGCACCAGCGCATCTGTTCGTCACTCAAGATCATGCGTACTTCCCCAGTCGGATATCTCGGCGTACGCGCCACGACCGTTGCCCTTGTTCCCGATGGAGCCAGCGCGTAGCAGCCCCGAACGCGTCCGACAGCGACAGGCAGTGCACGATCGTGATCAGTCTGCGCGGAGCGTCGTCCGAGTCTTCGTCGAAGACGATGGCCTTGTAGTCGTCCTGGGCGACGCGCTCCACGCGGATCACGTGTTGCCCCTCGCGCCGAGTGGCGACGCTGTATAGCTGACGCTGGAGAGCCTTCTTTATCTTGTGCAGGTTCACGTGTTCGTCCCTATCAACAGCGTGTAGATGTCGTCCGCGCGTCCGTCGAAGAGGGCCTTGCGGTAGTGCAGTAGCTCACTGCGCGACCAGAGACAGTCGGCCATCGCACGGTGCTCGATCACGCCCTGCGGCCCGCCGTACTCGGCGTCGACCCAGCGCTGGATCAGCGAGCGCACGGCGCTCACGTCGACCGTGCGATGGCTCAGGAACGTGTTGAGCGTCGGCATCTGCGTGGCGAGCCAGATCCGATCTTGCCCGATGCTGTTGCCCACGATCAGCGCAGTCTCTGCTTCGAAACCGTGCCCTTCGAGGAACGACAGGAAATCAAGTTCGACCTGCGCCATCAGCGACGACTTCGTTGGATCGAGACTCTCTGCCATCAGCCCCGAGGCTGCGTGCTGCTCGCGTGCAAAGCTGCTGGCGCCATCCCACGTGCGCTTGGTATGCGTCACGGCTGCGCTGCGCTTGGCGACGATCTCCAAGTCCTTCGTACACACCACCATGGCGACCTCGACGATAGGCGAGTCGTTTCTCAGCCCCATCGTCTCCAGGTCAGTGAACACCAGTCGCGGATCGTCTCTCATCGCTCAAGCCTTCCACACTCATCCTCGCGGCACTACCCGCTTCCACACCGGGCGCGCTCCAGCTGGATCGGCCGTCACGCGATGCACATCGCCAAGAAAGACCTGCTGGCGCCCGCCTTGCTCCATGTAGAGCGAGTACCCGTGCGAGTCGGCGCCCCATTCGATCGTGCCTGGCCTGCCGTCGTAGAGCACCGGCTCTCCGCGGCGCGCCTTCCGGTCCTCAGGAAGCATCGGCATCGTCGTCCTCCGGCTGCCACATCAACGACAGCTGCTCCGCCACGTACGTCGAGTCGTGTCCGTTCGCGTTCATCCACTCGATCAGCTGCTCAGTGCGCGCGCGTAGCGATGCGATGGTGCGCTCTTTGTCTTCCGGTGTTGAAAGCACCCATCGCTGCTCCCACTCGGGATGCTTCCAGTACTTGCACCAGTCCATCGGGCACAGAAGAAGCTGTGGCGCACTGAGCGATGGTCCGAGAAGAACGAGCGAGTCGTAGATCATGCCGAGCGCTTTGCGGAACGGCTCGGCCTCCGGCAGCTGCTCTCGGGCGCGCGTTTCGGCCGCCATCTCCATGTAGACCTCTTCGAGATCGTTCCGAGCATCGTTGCGCTCGTCAACAAGCTGCTCCAGCGCCGCAAGCGTCGTCTTCGCCGTCGCAAGCTCCGCTGGCACCAGCAACGCGTCGGCCAGCAGATCGAACGCGGCGGCCTTCTCTTCGAGAGTCGGCATCAGAACGGCGGCGCGATCATCGGAAGACTCTGCTCGGGCGCAGGGGCGCCTTCGCCATAGCGCTGCGGCATGATCACGACCGACCACGCGACGCTGTGCCAGTGGTCGGATGGACGAAAGCCGATCGGATCACACGGCCCAGGGCCGAAGCTCACCGCGAACAGCGCGTCGGGATCGAGACGCGGCACGAAGCGCTCGACCAGCTCCGGGTCGACGCGTGTCTGGGGACCAACGCCGATCGGATCGCACTGGCCCAACACAGCACGCTCGGGCGCATCTCCGAGGGCTGCGGCCAGGACGACCGACAGGTCTCGCTGTGACACCAGCATCGCCGTGTTCCAGTCGACCTCCGAGATCACCCGAGCCGCTGGGCCCGTACCGTCGCTGTGGTTTGGTGGACGACCACGCTCCACGACATGCACGTCCCGCATCGCGAGCAAAGCATGGCCATCCGTCACGATCGCGAGGTTGCCCTCCATCCAGAGGCGCATCGCCTTGCCTTCGGGACCGGGCCATTCGCCGAGCCACCGCGGAACATCCTCCGGGCGCATGGGGCGATGCGCTCGCCAACCCGCGAGATCGGCGCCGAACACTGCCTTGCGCAGCTCGTCCAGTCCGTCCGAAGGCTCGTCGTCGTCGCGCTTCGGACGACCGGCCAACAGACGCTTGGCGGCGGCACGAACCTCACGCAGACGTTCCAGTTCGCTGGCAACCCATGCTGCCGTCTCTTCCGCTTCCGTCTCGCTCATCGCAAGCGGCCCTGCGTACTTTACGAAGTTAGCCATCACTTTACTCCCTCGCGGCGCTGGCCAGACGCCAACATCGCGTTGACCTGCCTAGCCGTGAGCATCGAAGCATCCCGTTTCTGCCGGAAGACGTTCACGCCCAACGTCTTGAGATAGCGCTGCGTTTGCTCGACCATCTCCAGGAGCGCGCTCTCTTGCCAGTCAAGACACTCCGCAATACGCGCCAAGTGCACCACGGTGATCGAGAGCGCCCCCGCTTCGATTCGGCTGAGATGCGACTGTGCGAAACCAACTTTCTTGGCGAAGGCGTTCTGAGAGATGCGGCGCTCTTCACGCGCGCACGAGACCGCGGCTCCGACCAGCGTATCGTACGACGTCACGAGCACCTTACTCATCGGTATGCCCCAGCACGTTCAGAAGCTGATGCGCTAACGAGTCGATCGGCCGGCCAGGGTGCTGCTCGCGCCATCGCGCCAGCACCCTGGCCACGTCGGCCACGTTAGCGTTCGATTTCGAGAGCCGAGCCATCTGCACCATCGCCTCGCTCTCCACGAGCATGCCCGCAAGGGTCCTGGCATCGTAGTCACGCGCGTAGCGCTCTACGCGATCATACTCTTCTTTAGTCACGGCCGGCCTCCTGGGGTGTCACCAGAGCCCCAAATCAGACCACACGAGCACAGGCTGCCGTCGCTCCGGACATGACAAGTGCCCCACGGCCCCGGCGACGCTGCGTGGAGACGCGCGCGGATCGCGCTCAGACGCGTCGGGATGTCGGCGTTGCGTGCGGCCTCTTTCTCTGCCCGCAGCCAAGCCAGCCACGGCGCGGGATCTCGCCTGCCGTCCGGCTCTGGCGCCCGGCTCGCCTCGACGCTGAGCTTGCCGTCGGTCCGGGCAACGACGCCGAAGTTCGGACCGCGCCAGGCGAGCGAACCCTCCGCTCGCTCGTCATGGGACTGGTCGTTGGGCGCTTTGTCAGACATGAGTGTGTCGCAAGCTACCAGACGAAAGCAGCGATCGTCAACCCTAGTCTCGCTTGCTCTTGAGGTACGCTCGCACTTCTTCGATCTGCTCGCGCGCCGGGATGCTGAGCGTCGACATGTCGAACGGCTGAAGCTGCATCTTGTTGTCGTACGTGCCGAGGGCGAGGCACCGGATACACATCGCGTAGTCGCCGGGCTGAGGCCCGCGCTCGCGGATTTTTCCAGGATCCATTCCAGCGTGCGACACCGGCTGCCCACACGATGGGCATTGCGTCTCCGGCATCTTGAACGCGCGGAGCGTCACGGATCTACGCCGCCGCCAGCCGTGTAGAGCAAGCCGCACTTGTCGCACCACGTCTCCTCAAGACACAGCGGCGCCTTGCCACCAGGTCCCGCAGGACGCGAGCCCCACTCCGGGTTCCACCTATAGTCCCAGCTCTGCGAGAGAGGCGTCCGACACACCGCGCAGACCTTGTCGTCCACCACGCGCACGCCCGCTTTGGCCGGCTTCTCCATCGACTACACGCGTAGCATGCGCGTGGCGCGACGCAACAGATCGCAGCGGTGTCTGACTCTCATCGATGCCACGACGGGCGCTTGAAGCCGCCGCACGTCTCACAGACGGCGTCCTCGTCACCCCATGCATGCGTGAGGTTGCCGCACGTTCCGCACGGCTTGAACACGTGCCGCCGCCATGTACTGTCGAGCTTCACGCCGCCTGTTTCGTAGCAGTCGTCGCAGAGAAACGCGTACTCACGTACGAAAATGATCTTGCCGCCCTGGAACGTGACCTCACCGGTGTCGGCGGCCGGGCCGCTATTATCGCCAGGACGGGCGTCGACTTCGCGGCGTGCTCGCCAGTCTGTCTGGCCGCGGCGCAGACGGATGTACACGCGGCCAGCAACTGCTTTCGGCGGTCGTGGATCCTCCGGGTTGTCCGGATTGCCGAGGGTGGCGTCGTCGCTGGCGACCATGCACACGGCGCTGCACGCGGTGCAGCTGATGACCCTGGTTCCGTTCTCCAGCTTCTCGTACATCCACACGTCGTACCGTGCTCGCGCACGCGATGTCAAGAGTGTGTCGCAAGCGCTTGACGAGCAGGCGCGCGCGAGCGTATTGCTGGGCAATGACGGCAGAAGCAGTCGAAGAGGCGGAGCGCGCGTTCGACCAGGCCAGAGTCGCGCTCGAAGATGCACGCAAGCGGATGCGTGAGGCGCGGACGAAGTACGACGACGAGCAGGCGCGGAAGCTGATGGCCATCGAGCGCGAGATCGGTTCGATGCAGCAGTCGTCGCAAGACTTGGGCGAGCGCATCGCTGACGCTGCGCGCTCGCACGGGAATCTCTGCGTGGAGAACGGCGAGGCCTACACGTCGCCGCAGTGGAGACGCTTCCGAACGCTTCTCGCCGCACTCGTCAAGCGCGCGAGCGAAGCGGAAGCCCGTGTGTCGGAAGCCAGTGTCGGACAATCTTGACGCACAGAAACGTGCGGCGTACTGTCGCGCTTCGCTGGGCACTCACGGAGGAATCGCATGACGGAGTTCGGAGATCGGATCAAGGCGTATCGAGCAAACAAGCAGCTGACGCAGCCCGAGGCGTGTCTGCGGCTCTTTCCGATCAAGCACAAGGACTCGAACTACAACTCCCGCAACGTCTGGATCTCGCAGATCGAGAACGGTCACAGCGTGATGTCCGAGAGCGCACCGGACTTCATCAACGTCATGCGTGAGCTTCGTCTCGAAGAGACCGAGCTGCTGAAGATGCTGCACGCTGGTCAGAAGGAAATCCGGGCAGCCAAGGAAGCGACCAAGGAAGCCAGGAGCAAGTCGAGCAGCGCGAGCGCGACGCTCCAGGCGAACAAGGCCATCGACGATGCTCTCGCGGGGCTGGCGCCGCTCGCTCCGGCGGCCGACCTGGCCAGCAGGACCGGTGAGAAGAGGCCCGTCGGTCGACCACCCGGCCGAAAGACCACGCGTCGGCCTTTCGTCGCTGTGGCGAAGAACGATGCCCCGCGGCTGCCGACGGTGGGCGAGAGCAGCGCGGCCAGCGCGGTCGAGGCGCTCGTCGGAGACCTCAGCGTCGTGATGCAGAAGCGCTCGGCATCGACACAGGTGCGCGCGATTCATCACCAGACGCTTGGCGAGTTCGTGAAGCGCGTCGCTTCCGTCACGCTCATCGTGAGTCGCGGCGACACCAGCGATATCGGCGCGCTTGCGGAAGACCTCAGCCACGTCATGCAGAAGCGAGCCGCCTCGGAACACATCCGGAGGCTACCGCACCAGGCGCTCGGCGACTTCGCCAAGCAGATGGTCACAGCCGCCGTGAAGCTCCAGGAGCGCGCGTGAGCGAGACGCCAGCCCGGGGCAAGGTCTACATCGCAGGATCGTCGAAGGAGATCTCACGTGTTCGGAAATGGATCGCAGCGCTGCGCGCCGCTGGATACGAGATCACCTGCGACTGGACGATCGACGTCGAAGCGGCCCAGAAGCTCGGGCGGCTGCCGACGGACGAAGAGGCCATCCCGCTCGCCATCATGGACATGAACGGCGTCCTCAACGCCACGATCCTATGGATGCTGCGACCCGACACCGAGAGCACTGGCGTACACTCGGAGATCGGCATCGCCCTCGGGTGGAACGAGGCGATCAAGCGCTTCGGCGTGGGCGAAGAGCGTCTCGTCACGATCGCCAGCGGCGGCAACTCCAAGAACATCTTCTCGCTGCTCGCCGACCGCGTCTTCGCAACCGACGAAGAAGCCTTCGAACACCTCACGAACTGGTGACCAAGATGGCCGTGCCTCCCAACAAGACCTCGCGACGACGACGCGTCCCGAAGTGCGGGCGCTTCTGGGTTTGGGTCGAGTACCGTCACTCGTCCGACGACCTGGACACATGGATCCACCACGTCGCCGGACACGGCTCCAGCGGCGGTGGACACGGACTCGATGACGACATGCGCGACCTGTCGTGGGACATCTCGTCGAAGCCTTCCGCGATTGCGATGGGCCGCCGCATCGCGAAGGTCATGGCGCTCGCACGCTCGAAGGGCGACTGGCACGCGTACGTCACGGACACGCAGTCCTACGACGAGAAGAACGAGCGGAAGACGCGCGTCTGGTCTGCGGGAGGCATTCAGGACCCGGCCCGCTGGACCATGACGATCTCCGAAGGCTTCCTGAAGCCTTTCCTCAAACACAAGAACAAGCGCGTGCGAGCGCGTGCGAAGGCGATGATCGAGCAGCAGAGGACCGCGAAGGCGCTGCTCAAGAAGAAGAGGAAGAAGTGACGAACGCATACGCGATCGCCTGGCTCGGTGAGCTTGGCGGCGTCCAGTACATCCAGATCGCGAGCGAGTCGCCAGACTGCATCGAGCGCCACGGCGTCTACCCGTTCCCGGTGCTCATCCTGAGCACCCAGGGCAAGACGTTCGCGGACGCTTCGCGCGGCTGCAAGGAGATGCTCGCGCAGCGCGTGCCGTCGTGGCTCCGCTTCATGCGAAACCCATCGCACCTCCAACAGCTGAGCAAGAGTGCTGCCGTGATCAAGGCCTCGGGGCGTCTCCTCAAGACGCGTTGACTACGAAAGCGAGAACCACATGGGTGATCAAAACGAGACGATGAACTGTTCGGACGCGATGAAGCTCGTGCTGGAGCACGGCGCGCGCGTCACACGGCGTGGATGGCGTGAGGCCCACAGGGCCGGCTGGTCCTCATGGGTGTCATCCATGCACATGAGCCACTTTCCCGGCGTCCGTTCCGAGTTCGTGCGATTCCACAATGGGAGCACATCCCTCGGCTTCGGCACGCCGTCCGTGTATCAAGCGTCTACCGGCCCGTCTGAATCAGACCCGACTTCTTTTCGTAGCAACGTCACCTTCGAGTGGACGCCAAGCATGGACGACATCGTCGCTACGGACTGGTACGTCATCGAGGGCGACTCGGCAGCGTGGGAGACCAAGGCCGAATGACCGGAAACTTCCGGGACAAGATCCAGCCGCTCGTCAACCAGCTGCTCGACGCCTGCGCTGAGGCCGACTTGGACTGCGTGACGGTGATTCGACCAGATCCATACGAAGGACACGACGGACAATCGCTCCACGCGATCAACCTGGACGTGACCATGAAGGGCAACGTCGACAATGGCCGGCCCAACCTACGACTGTCCCGCAGCTACATGAACGTCGGCGACAAACCTTTCACGCTAAACATGCCGCCTCGGGGCGGAGCGGAACGACTTTCTGTGGGCGGCGTCAACAAGAAGGACAGCGACATGAATAGCATCGATGGGCCGATGGATGCGATGAGCTTTTCGCAGGCGCTGAGCCTCGCTGCGAACGAAAGCGCACGGATCACACGACCGTTCTGGTCCTCGAATGGCGAGCTTGTGTGGGTCGGCATCCTACGCGCCGAGTGTATTGGCGCCGTCAGTCCCCACGTCACCAGTTACGCCGTGTGGCATGTCGCGGCGATGCCAGATACTCGACCAGACATCGGCGATTCAGGCATGCTGTTCTACATGGCGGAGCAGACCATGCACAAGACGACCGATCGCGACGCCGCTCCGATCGTCTACCACAGAACCAACGTCACCTTGGGCTGGAAGCCTTCGGCTGACGACATGCTCGCGGTGGACTGGACGATCATCGACAACGGGATGGCCGAGTGAACTTCTCCGAAGCGCTCCACCTCGTCGTGCACGAGAACGAGAAGGTCACGCGCGCCATCTGGCAAACCGAAGGGTGGGCACGTTCCGCTCAGGCGTCGTGCGACGTTGGCTCCAAGCTCTGGATCATGACGCTGCTCCCAGGCATGTTCGGCCTGTCGTCCAGTGACGATGACTATTTCTCTGCATTCGGTGGATACGGCCGGCGCCCGGTCGACAATCAGCCACGGCTTCTTCGCGTCACGTTCGGGCCACTGCGACAGCACAGCGACCCGCCGTCGCGGTTCAATCGCGTGGCGGAATGGATGCCCGACATGGAGGACATGCTCGCGACGGACTGGATGACCGCGGCAGCCATCCCATGACCCGCATGTCGATCGAGCCGCACGGGCCGGCCCAGCGTTACGACACGATTCGGATCGAGAACGACCGAGAGCGCTCGGCTGCCGAAGCCAGGCAGTTCGCGGTCAGGCTGCACCCGGACGTCGACCGGATCGTCATCACCGGTCGCAACGGCTACTTCTTGTACGAAGAGTACGTTCTGCGCGGTGATGGCGTCTGGATCGACAAGCATCCGCCGCGCGAAGGAGAAGGCTCCTCCATGCACCGCGTGATCAGCTACATCGTCCGACGCCTGTTCCCGTGACTGTCTGACGATGCTGCGTTTTGCGGTTGCACAGACGCGTTCTGGCGCGTAGAAGTGTGTCGTATGCACCTGACCGCAACGAAGCCCAGCGATCTGCGCCCGGAGTTGCTGCGATTCGCGCTCGCCATGGAGAACCAGCTTCGGGAGAACGACTGGAAGCGCCACTGGCGAGGCGACGGCGGGCGTGGTGGTGGATGGGGTGCGATGCGCTGGTCAGACATCGCGAACCGCATTCGAGGCGAGCTGACCGAGCTTCGTACGCTCATGAAGAGCACGCGTCTGCGAAGCCGCGATGACTTCAAGGAACGCGTCACGAAAGAAGCGGCCGACGTCGCCAACTTCGCGATGATGATGTCCGACATCTACGGAGAGTGATCGTGGCCTACCGAGATCACGATCCGGAGATGGCTTCTGTCCTGATTGCTCGGGCGGAGCGCGCAAGCCGCAGGTCGACGAGGATGATCCGCAACGCGTTGCTACGTGAACGGCGACTTGCTGTGATCGCAAGCGGCTGCGCAATCTTCTTCGCTGGCTGGGCAGGGATGCTCATCGCTTGGTCAAGCGACCTGGCCTCCATGCGGAGCGCCGACCCGGCGCTGTGTGAAGCGGCGCGCGACGAACAACGAGCAAGCGACGAAGAAGAAGCGAACGCCGCTGCCTTCGCGGCTTCGTCACTGGCAGATCGGAACCTCTACGACACCGCCATCGACATGGCGGAAGACTGCGAGAGGATCCGCAACCGCGCCGTCGCCGCCGAGCACGAGCGCGCCATCCACATGGTCGACGAGTGCGCAGCGGAGCGAGAGACGCTGCGTCATGCGATGATCGGACGCGGACCGATCACGGTGGGCCAGTGAGCACCGTGGAGACGCCGGCCGACCTGCTCTTGGTACTGAGCACGCTGGGCTTCAAGACCTGGGGCGTGTACGGCTGGCTGGAGCGCGCACGCACCGAACATCCGGTGAACCGCTTCGTCGACCGCTACGACACTGCGCCGGCAGACATCTGCCGCACGCTCGCGATCCACGTTGCGCGCCTGCCGAAAACGCGCCCCTACATCCCGCGCGATGCCGACTCGGTGCGGTCCGCGTATCCCGCTGTGGAAGTCGAGCGCGCGATCTTCAACGCATACTGCCGCTCGCTCGCAACCGGAGTGCCGCTTCAGCAGGTTCGACAAGGCGCGTTCGCACACATCTACCTGCCGGGCAAGGCCCAGTACGCTGACGACAAGCAGCGCTGACCATGGCCTACGTGAAGAAACGGTGGACGGTCGAGCACAGCTGGTTCTGTTCGGCGTGCAAGACGCAGGTCCAAGGCCGGCACCTCACGTGCCCGAAGTGCGGCAAACCGAAGAGCGACGAGAACTACGACGAGCGCAACGCTACGAGGCTGCCGGCGGTCACAGATCCAAAGCTCATCGCGATCGCCAGCGGAGGGCCCAACTGGGACTGCGCGTTCTGTCGCTTCGAGAACCGTAACCGCGCGGCGGTGTGCGCCCAGTGCGGCGCTGCGAGCCGTACCGTCAACGACATCCGCGCAGCCGTAGGATTCGCCCCCATAGCGATGTCGAATGCCGTCTACCCAGCGATTCCGAAGATCGTGCCGGGGGCGCGCGAGTCGATCGAGACCCAACCCGGCGTGCACGCCGTATCTTCATCGACATCGATCTTTGCGCCAGGGCCCGGAGACAAGCGTACCGCGACGCCGTCTGCCGGCGGCTACCGCGATGCTCCCGTGAAGCGGATCGACGAAGAGGCCGTCCCCTCTCCGCCGACAGAAACGCCGAAACCTCGCCGGAGTCGGTTCGATCCCGGAGCAAATCGCGCCGCGGTGCTGGTACTCGCTTGCGCCGGATCAATCGCCGCCTTCATCGCGCTGTTCGTGTGGCTCCTGACGCCATGGCACGAGCACGTGCACATCGTCGGCGCCACCTGGGCGCGATGGTGCGAACTTCAGCATCGAGAGACGCGTCATGATCAGGACTGGGGATCGCCACCAGGAGCGTTCAACATCTCGTGCGTATCGCGGCAACATGGAACACACGAGTGCAACCCCTACGATTGCCGCCCGCACGACGTCGACTGCCGCTGTCATCAAGTCGCAGACGGCGAATCGTGCGACACACAGTGCAGCTCCGGTGGCAACGGCTTCAGTGATTGCGAAGAGGTCTGCGAGACCGAGTACACAACCGAGTGCGACACGTGTACGGAGTACGACACGTGCTACGAGCAGTGCCCGACATACGACGACTGGTGCGACTACGACTACTACGCGTGGCCAGCGGTCGCGCACGCAGCAGCGGCAGGAACTGACCGCGACGAGGTCATCTGGCCCGCCGTGCCAGCGACCGACCTGAACTCGGGCATGTACCGCGTCGTTCGCGACGAGGAGTACCACGTCACGTTCAGCAACCAGAACGGCACGTGGAACGCAGAACCAGGCTCCGAAAGCGATTTCCATCGCTTCCACACCGGCGCCGCGTGGGACATTCAGGTGACGCACGCAGGCGCCGTCACGCCCATCCACGAGGAACATCCATGAGCTTCAGAGGCATCATCCGGCAGCTGCGCAAGCAGAGCGAGGACGAGAAGATCGCACAGGAGCTTCGCGACTCCGCGGATGCGATGTGGACCAACGTCATCCAGCGCTCTCCAGTCGCAAGTTACGCCGTGCGTGAGCAAGCCGAACGCGAACTCGACAAGATTCTCGGGCGTGTGCACAAAGCCATCCGCGCGTACGACGAGAGGCAGAGGTAGATCATGAAGAAGTGCCAGAGGTGTTCATCGGTCCGCGTCGCAAACATCGGCGGTAAGTGCAGCGACATGTGCGGCTACTCGGTCGGCGACGGAGACGCGCTCGACGGGTACGTCCCTGGCGACATGGGCATCGGCGGCGGCGACTACATCGAGTTCGATTTCTGCCTGGACTGCGGCCAGATCCAGGGCCAGAAGAGGAAGACGGCGATGACTGATGACAAGCAGCCGATCGGCTACACGCTCGGCGACGACTACTCGAAGGTCAATGACTTCTCCAGGTCACAGCCGGTGTACGAGATCACTCCGGAACAGGAGGCGCTGAAGCTCCGGATCCAGGAGAACGCCGAGGCGCTCAAGGCAATCCAGGAAGAGGCGCGCGCGCTTGCGAACGCGTGCAAGCATCCAATCTGGAACGACACGGGCGGCTTCCTCTACTACGAGCGCCGCTGCTTCATCTGCGACCAGCACATCGACGACATCTGATGCTGATCCCGGAAGAAGATCGAGATGCGCTCGCGCTCGGCCGAGGCATCCTGACCGTCACGAAGGCGCTCGGAGCGCTCGCTCGCGGCGTGCTATCCGCCAGCAGCGCGGCGGCCGATGACATGCAGCAGAGCGGCGTGCGCGGCGCGATCGCCAGCTCGCTTCGTCGCGCAGCAGAAAAGCTCGATCGCAACAGCTACGTAAACGATCCGCCCTTTCCGCCGCCGAGCTTCGCGACCCCCGCGCCGCGTTCGGCGTGGAGTGATCCGGCAGCAGCGCCGTGGAGTCCAACTGAAGAGGACATCGACCAGATCGACGCGGCGTTCTTCGGTGGAAGCGACGATCGGGTGATGCCCGATCTCCGAGCAGCGCCTCAAGCCATACAGACGGCTGCGGTTACGAACCCGCTGTTCGATCAGCCTGGCCACGTCGGAGTGATTGCCCACGTTCTCGCCGACCATCTTCACGCATCACTAACCAACAACGAGAACGAGCGCGACTGCGCACGAGACATCGCCAAGTCGCTCGGCGGCGAAGACATGGCGACCGTGCTGGCGTGCACGGACAGGCAGGTATACATCGCGGTCCGCAAGGCCGCGCATATGAGCCTCGGTGCCGTGAACGAGAAATACGTCGTTGGCGTCATGCGCGCGCTGCGGTCGATGTACGTGAGCGGCGCCTCAAATACATACCGCGGGAATGGGAACGGATACGCGCCGTTCAGTTCCGCGATCGGTCCGACGCCCGCCGACGACGATATGATCGAGTCGATCGTCACGCCGAGACCGGACGCTCAGATGGCAGAAGCACGCATCGAGCCTTGGCCTGCGCGGAACATGGACGACGCTGATGACGATCACGACCGTCTGGGCGGCGGCGTCGAAATACGAGACGACGAGTCCGAAGAGCGTGAGCTGAGTGTCGATGCCGAAGAGCAGGCGATGCGCGACCTCGACGAGTCTGTCGGCGTCTAGCGCTCGTCCTCCGGATCTGTCTCTCCAGGCCGAGCCCCAACCGCGCCGCCAAGCGCATCCAGCGACTTCTGCGCGTGATCGCGCGCGGCGGCGGCGTGCTGAGCCGCCTCTCCCATCGCCGGCAACGTTGTCGACGAGATTCTGCGTCCGCGTCGTGCCGCCGCGCGAACAACACGCCATGCGTATCGTTCGGTCTCGGTCAGCATGACAGCGGTTGCATCGAGAAGTCCGATCGCCGCATCAAGGTCCATGCCGTATCGTAGCAGACAGACCAGTGGAGTCGCGGCGAGTCAGCAACGAGTCAGCGGCGCTTCACCCCTACGGGTGAACGCTTTGCTGCCGCCTTGCGCGCGGCGACGATCGGATCTTCGCTCGAAGCGGGTGACGCTCCCGCCACACCACCGAGCATCGAGACATCGCCAGTCGCCATCGCGTTGACCTCGGCCGCGTTGAAGAGCGAAGCGCCGGCAGCGCCACGCACGACGCTGCCATACTGCGTGTGCGACATCTGGCGGCTGCGCAGCACAGCCTGACTCGTGGCGCCGTAGAGAGCTTCGGTGCCCATCTTGCTGCCCTGATATCCCGCCGTTGCGCCCTTGCTGACGCCAAGCGAGTCCCCAGCAGCGAAGGCGTCGATGTTCGCGGCAGCGAACACGAAGAGCCAGCCGCCCTCCTCTTGGTGCTCCTTCACCATGGCCCGAAGCTGGGCGGACGTGAACTCCTTCGAAGCGTTCTCGGCGCCATCCGTGTGCACGACGACGATCACGCGCTCGGGACGTTCTGCCACGGCCATCGCGTCGATCTTCGTGCCGAGCGAAGTGACAGATCGCCCCAGAGCGTCGTTCAACGCCGTGTTGCCTCGCGGCACGTACGTCAGCGCCGTGAGGTCAGGCACATCCGCAAGCGGCATGTGCATGAAGTCTTCCTGGTACTCGTGGTCGAACTGAACGAGTGACACGAAGCATGGCGTCGGGAGCACGCGCTGCTCCGCGATCAGCTTGTTGAACCCGTCGATGACCTGCTGTCGCACGCCCGACATCGACATCGATCGATCGAGCACGAACATGATCTCCGTGGAACCCGCAACATCCGTCATCGCTTCCTCGCCTTCTTCGTCTTCTTCGCCACCTTCGACACGTACTGAACCAGAGCTTCGACCGGAAGCCTGATCGACTCGCAGCGATCTTCCATTCGCTTGATCGAGTAACCGCCCTTGAAGTTCACGTTGGGTGCCTTCCGCTGCGGCGCTCGTCGAGCGCGGACTGGGCGCTCTTGCCGCACGTATCGCAGTAGCTTTCTGTCTCCGACGTGCCCGCCCCGCAGAAGCGGCACTGCTCATCTCGCATCGGAACGATCCGCAACTGTGGCGGCTCCCCTCCGTACTCCATCTTGAACTGTTCACGCGCCTCCTGAAGGCTGAAGGCCTCGACGCCCGTGTGCAGACGCTCGCGCTCGGTTGGGAAAGCGCGCTGCATGCGATTCGCCATATACGAATCCCGCTCGTGCCAGCTGACGTCGTACCAGCGAGTACGCTCGGCGTTGCGATTGGCGGCGTCTCCGAGACGCGTCAACTGCCGCTCGATCAACAGAAGAACGGTGCTCGCGTTCGGACGCTTCGGACCTGCCATGAGCTAGGACCCTACCGACTGTCAGACAGCACGTCAACGGCTTCCGACTCACCTGCCGTCCCAGCCTTCGACGCGTGCCAGTTCGAGAAGGTCGACCGGCTCGGGGCCCGTGCCGGCCTGTCGCCACATCATCACGTGCGCCTCGGCAACGTCAACGAAGCGCACCGGCTCTGACACGTGACCCACGAGCGTCATCCAGCCGCCCGCTGGCTTCCACTCCCAGATCGGCGCACAGAGCACGCGCCCGTCCTTCATGTTCACGGTCGCGTCACGCATAGAGCGTTCCGTGGGGGATTCGTCGCCTGGTCCGATACTTCGATCTCACAGGGCGCACAACGCGGCAACAAGATCTTGTTCCGCGGTCCCAGTGACCTCCAGCGTCCACGGCGTCGGCGGCCCGAGCCACGATGCTGGATCAATGCGCACGAGCGGCGTGGCGCGCTGCGCTGCACGCGTCGGCAGATCGTTCGCTGGGTACACCGAGCCGGACGTGCCGCAGACGACCACGAGATCTGCTGCCTCCACCGCCGCGTAAGCGCGCCGCATGTCGACTGGCTCGCCGAATAGGACCACGTCAGGCCGCGCAGGACGGCCGCACTTCGGACAATCCGGCGCCACGGTGCGCGGCTCGGCGTCCGGCCACGACGGGTGCTTGCGGCGCTCCTTGGCGCAACGCGTACGAAAGAGCGAGCCATGAAGCTCCACTACGTCTTCGGTGCCGGCCAAGCGGTCGAGACCGTCGATGTTCTGCGTCACGACCGTCAGTGCCTCGACGCGCCTCGACCAGGCAGCAACCGCACGGTGCGCGGCGTTCGGTCCGTTCGCGAGCACGGCGCCGCGGATTGGTCCCCATAGCTCCCAGAGGTCGTTCCACCATGCCCGACGCTCGGCCGGATCGCTCATCTTGGCCGGCGGCGGCTTCGATCGCTTCTCCCGCTCGGGATGGTCGGTCCAGAGACCACCGGAGCCGCGGTACGTCGGCAGCCCCGACGCCACCGAGAAGCCGGCGCCGGTGACGAGCACGGGCCTGCGAGCGCGGCGCACGAGCGCTTCGAGATCACTCATTCGGGGGCCAGGAATCGAACCTGGATTCGCGGTGCCAAAAACCGATGTCCTGCCATTAGACGAACCCCGAGCATCACGCCGCGGGGGCTCGTTGCTGCTCGGCCTGAGCCTTCGCGGCGAGCTTCTGCTGGCGGCGCTCAGCGGCACGCGCCTTCACGAGCGCGCGCTGCTTGGCGTTCTTCTTCGTGTTCGCACGACAGAGCTTGCAGTTGGTCGCGAGCATCGACAGCACCAAACGCGTGCCGTCTTCCGGCCACCCGCCGTCCGACTCCTGCTCCACCGACACCTTCGACGGCTTCATGCCGGCGGCCTCGGCCATCTGCACGAGATCGACCAAGCTGCCGCCGCAGTCATCGATGTTGATCGTACACGTGTCCTGAACGCGATTGCGCCAGTCGGCGGAAACGCCGTGGCTCACGTACGGAACGATCTTCTTCTTGGCCACACACACCGTGGGAGAATCGAACTCCCGTAGACTGATGGAAAGTCAGTCGTCCTACCACTGGACGAACGGTGCAAAATCTTCGAGCAAGGGTCGCGCACGGGTATGGGCCTCGCGGCCCGATCTTTTGCAAAAAGGGATAACCGTGTTGCATCGGCTCGAAGATCAGAAACAAAACAGAGCAAGGTTTTGAACGCGGGCGGTTGGGTCGGGTTATTAGCCCGATGCATGATTGCGGTAACCCGTGATCGTCGGCTCTGTCGAAAATCCTTTCAGAGATAGTAGCGGACGGTGATAACACAGGCAAGGTGGTGCTGGACGGGTCAAATGATAGATAACCGTCCAGCTTCGGCCTGTGCGTTAGATCAACCTCGGATGAAGTCGGCGATGACCGCCGGAGCCGCAGCGTCCATGCCCACGACGTCGAGCATGCCCGCGTCGGTCGGATCTGCGATGGTGAACGGCGAGGCTGCCGTGGCCACGACCACGAGCTTCGCCGGGATGTTCGTCTTCTGACGATAGCGCTGGAGCGCGATGTGCGGGTGCACCTTGCCCGCGTACGTCTCGTTGTCGGTGTAAACGCAGAACGCTTCGAAGGTCTTGTCGCCTTCCAACGCGTAAAGCATCGGCTGCGAACAGTCGGTCGAGCCCATCGGCAGAGCGCGCATGATCTGCAACGCCTGTTCGAGCTTCGTGGACTTGGTGATGTTGATGGGAGTCGTGCCCGCGCCCGCGCCCGCGCCACGGCCGCCGCCGGACGTGAAGCCGATCATGTGCGTGCTCTCTTCCACCCGTGCGGTCACCATGGCCATGACGGCCACTGCCTCACGGTGGGTGATGCACGAGTTCATGATCGGCGAGTCCATCGAGCCGGAGATGTCCAACGCGAGCAGGTGCGACTTGCCCGTCGACTCCACCGACTCGAACGCCGTGTAGAAGACGCTGTCGAGCGCATCGACGATCGGCTTCACCGCCGACCAGGTCAACGTACCCTTCTCGCCATGGCCCTGTGCATACGTACGCAGCGCCAGAAGCACTGCGAACGGGTGCAGCCGCGACTTCTTGATCGCGTCGTAGTTGGTGAGCTTGTCGATCACGCGCTTCGACGCATCCGACTTCGGCGTGAGGAGACCGTTCGCCGTCATGCGGCCGAGGTTGCGCACGAGCGCATGCATCGGCATCGAGTCGAGCAGCGCATCCCAGGTCTCCGGCTTGCCGAGGAACTGCGACGGCACCATCTCGTGCGTCAGGCGATGCTCACGGATGAGCTTGAGCAGCGTCGTGTAGTCGACGTCCGGCTTCCGGATCGTCTCGAATGCGCCGATGAGTCCCGGCATGCCGTCTCGCGACAACGCCGGCTGACGCTCGGTGAGCGAAGCTGCGAAGTCCTTCGCGGACAGCGAGTCCACGCCAGCAGCATGACGACGGTGCGCACGCGCTGCCTGATCCTTGCGCTGGATGGAGCGCTCGTCGAGTGAGCCTGCCACGACCCAGCGGAAGAGCGCCGACATGACCGTGTCGTCACTCTTCGGGTGAGCCTGACGCATCACGTCGCGGTGCGACCGTCCGTTGCGCTGCTGGTACTTCACCAGCTGGTATGCGAGCGAACCCGGATCACGCGACGTGTACCACGCCGCGACCGCGCGCTTCAGCGCCGAGCCCCAGCCGCGAAGCTGCTCGACCTGGTCGATGAACTCGAACAGGTGCGCGCCGGTGCGGCAGACACGCGGCAACGCCGCGAGCGCAAGGCGACGCACGACCACATCCCCGTGGGACGCAGCGATTGCCAGCGCGAAGATCGCCGGGCTGTTCTTCGGCGCTCGGCCGGACTCGCTCACCGCAGCGATCTGCTCGATCGCCGCCGCCGCGTCATCCGCCAGACACTCCGTGAGCGCCTTCGCGTTCTCGCGCACGAGCTTCTTCTCCGTCGAGTGGTACGTGCCACCCTCGGCGCCGAGCACGAGGAATCGATCCAGCTGCTTCCAGCGATCGACCTCGAACGTGAAGCCGCCAGCGTTGTTCTTCACCTGGCGCGGATCGGCCTTCGCCATCTGCGTCGCGTTGGCGTTGACGCCGGACTTCTTGCCCGACTTGGTAACGTGCTGTGCGTAGTTGGACATGACGGAACCTCCCAGAACGAATACCCAGAAAACCAGAACAACGTCTCGTGCGAGAATCGAACTCGCGTCATCTGTTCGAGAAACAGAGGGCCTGGGCCACTAGCCGAACGAGACACAGACAGAATAGAAAACCGAAGAAGCGCTACTGCTTACGCCGACCGATTCGTTTTCGCGCAATACCATAAGCATCAAGCCATTTTCTGATCGTTACGTCAGACACGCCATATTCGCGAGCCAGCGCCAGCGCAGGCTTGTCAGCAACGGCTTCCAACTGCGCTCGCGATGGCTTTGCCACGCGCTCGGCGCTGTGGGAGCGCTGCCGCGCGCGACCCAAGCGCTCGCTGCTGCAAGCAACACACCGCCGCTTCGCGCCTCCAGCCTTCGTAACTTCGATCCACACGTTCGCCGGATCTTCCAAACTGTGTCCGGACTTGCACTCCGTTTTTCGAGAGTTGAGACCAACGAAGCCCTCTCCGCGCCGCAGATTTATTCCGTCGGTTACCGGCTCTAGGTGAGAGGGCTTCACGCACAGGTGCACGCGACACAGGTGGTCAAGCACTTGCCACTCTTCCAGCGGCAGGCCCGAAGCGATGTACGCGATCCGGTGCGCGTACCGCGTTTCGTGTGGAGCCAGAATAAACACACCGTACGGCTCCGGGTTCAACCGGTTTTCCTTGCTGCGTGAACTGCCACGCCACAGCCAGCAGCCGTTGTCAGCTAACTTCTCGACGAGAGACCAAAAGGCCGCCTTCTGGCCTTCGTCCATGTCACGAATCAGCTGGTCTTTTGCTACCATATATGAACGGAGAGCAGAGGACTCGAACCTCAGAGCCTAAGCTCGACGCGGTTTTCAAAACCGCCGCTGCACCTTGCAGACCGTTACTCTCCAGGAGCCTGCCACAGCATTTCGCAGCAGGCAAGAACTTCTGTCAGACACTCGTTCCGGCACGTTTTGCGGCGCGACGGATGCGCTTCCTGACGAACTCGGCGACCTCCTTGGTGTCCGCCAGATCGAGCATGCCGCCGCGGTTCACGCAGCTGTTGTATGGGTGCCAGAACTGGCCGTACTGCAAGAAGTCTTCGGCGTCTGACATCACGCAACCACAGCGGCGGCAAACGGCTTTGCGATGCCAGTTCTCGCCGTTCATCTTTCGCATCTTCTCGCTGAGCATGGCGATCACTCCTTCAGCAGGCCGTCCCAGTTCCCGCGAATGTAGTCCTTGTACCGGATCTGATTTCCGGAACGGTGGTCGGTGACCTGCCCGTCCTGAGCGCGGATCGTACGCACCTTATCGGCACTCGCCACTGCCTACCTGCTGCCGGCGACTGTCGGACCGGGCCTGCAAGCTCGCAGCGTCTCGTTGCTCCTGGATGCGCGCTCGGAGGATCTTGTACGCGATGTCTCTGTTCGCGTGCTGCGAGCGCTCGTTCTCGACGCGCACCTTCAGCCCGGTTGGCTTGTGCGTCATCTGAACAGCAGAGTTCGTCACGTTGCGATGCTGGCCACCAGCGCCAGAGCCACGACACGTGATCCACTCGATGTCGCGATCGTCGATGTGGATCTGCGGGCCCTTCGGCTCGTCGAGCACCGCGACCGTCACCGTCGAGGTCTGCACGCGCCCGCGCTTGTCGTTCGGCGGCACACGCTGCCACCGATGACCACCAGACTCTTGCGCGAAGGCCGCGCTCGCTCCCTTGCCGCTCGCCTGGAACGACAAGAAGCCGGAACGCTCTTCGACTAGAGCGTAGTCAAAGACCCCTCCGCTCCATCATCCGCGCGTACACGCCGAACTGCTCGACCACGAGGGCCTTCGCATCGTCGCCACCTTCGCCAGCACGAATCTCTACGATCACCGTTTCCATCACGACCTCCTCAGAGAACCACACGGGCGCGAAGCCCGTCCAACATGTACTTGATGTCGCGCTCCACCAAGCGTCGAAGCCCCTCGCACTCGGTGCACACGGTACGCGTCCGAAGATCTTCGCCGTGTTCGCAGTACGGCGGCACACGTCTGATCGAGAAGTCATCGTCGAGACTGAGCCTCAGCGTCGCGCCGTCGAAGTCGTGTCCGATCAAACGATGTCGAAAGACAGCGCTTTGAACGTCTACATGCTCGACCACGTGACACTTCGGCGTGCTGGCACTGCCCTTCTGACGGATCTCCACGAACGCACCAGGCCGGAGCGACTGCCACGTCAGCCGCTTCTCCTCGGCCGCTTCCCGCTTTCGACGACTCTCCTCTTCTTCGTACTCCAGAGCTTCGCGCGCCCATTCAGCGCGCTCCTCCGGCGTGTTCTCGTCGGGGAACTCCTTCAGCATCTCCGGCGCGCAACGCTGCGCGACCTTCTCGTTCTCACTCTTCTCGTGCTGCGTGCGCTTGCCGCGCTTGTAGACCTCGCGGTAGCTGTAGACGCCCGTCTTCGAATCGCATGACCAGGAGTGGCCGACGATCTCGACCTTGATGTCGAGCCCGTCGAAGAGCGCGCGTCCCTTCCGGAAGTCGTCGGTGAACTTGCTCTTCTTCTCGAAGAACAACCCCGGAGTGCCGCTGAAGTTGCCGAGTAGCTCGACGTACTTGTCCGTCTCGCGCAGCGCGACGTTGTACCAGATGCCACCCGATCCGTACGCGTGGTTGCCGAGCTTGCTCACCATCGGCCACGAGTAGTAGCCATCGCGTCGTCCGCCAAAGGCTGGCTTAGTGGCCTTCTTCTTCCACTTCGCGCGATCTGGTCCGCTGACCCGAACTCGGTACTGCCACGTGTCGCCCATTCACTACCTCACATGGAAAGCGGAGGAGTCGAACCCCTGCGCCGAAGCGCCGCTGGTTTTCGAGGCCAGTCCTACACCGCGTAGGTTCACCTTCCAAAGACACACGGAGAGAGCAGGAATCGAACCTAAACGCCGAAGCGTCAACCGGGTTCCAACCGGTCCTCAGACCATCCGAGATCACCCTCCATCACGCCGGCACTGTTGCTCAATCAACCGTTTCTCTCGCTTCTTGAAGCGACGCTTGACTCGTCGCTTCTCCGCGGCGGGCGCGGTCTCCCACCACTCAGGATTCTCATGCTTTGGATTGTGCAGAAGATGCTTCTTCATGACTGTGCCAGCGGAAATCGGAGGTCTCGAACCCCACGGCCGTAACCGCGACATCGTGTAGCACACGAGCCCAGCACCTCGCTGGTTCGACTTCCAAAGGAACTACTTCTTGCCGGCGAGCTTCCGCAGCCGAGGCAGCAGAGGCTTCACCAGCACATCGAACGTGGTCCAGTACGCGACAAGCAGCTTGCGCCGCTTGAACGACGGAAACCACAGCGCGATACCGATCGCCTCCACGTCGCGCAGCGTGGTCGCGGTGTCGTCGCTGGTATGCTCGAAAATATGGTTGAGACAGAGCGCGTGGCCACCGAGCACGGCCTGACGCGCGAAGCGCAGGTGCACGCTACTGCTGCACACGCCATGTCCCGCATCGACACCAGGCCCCTTGCGCACCGAGGCCCACAGCCTCCCGTCGCATCGAGGACCAGCGCCGTGCCCGTCGCACCAGGGGACATGACAGACTTCCCGTCGTAGGCGTCGCAGGACTTGCCGTCGCCTGATGCGCCCGAGCGCCTCGTGGGCGACGCTTCGGATTGGACTCGCCGGCAAGCCGGCCCCACGCACCTTCACGAGCAGCTGAAGCCCTCGCGTTCGAGCCCAACGGAGGGCTCACCAGTACCAACCCGCGTCTCGTCGAGGCGGGCCGATCCGTTCGTACTTCTTCGTGCGCAGCAGATGCTTGGTGCGCGCGCGGTAGCGCTGGTTCAGCCAGCGGCGATACCAAGACGGCGAGCCGTCAGGGAAGCGGCTGTGATCGTAGCCGCGATGATGAAACGTTCGAGCCATCGTGTCCTCCGGCCCGGAGAAAAAACTCCGGATACCTAGAACACGGCACCCTTTCTGTCGTGCTGCGTCATACGCTGCTTTCCCTTCGCTCCAGAAGCTCTGCGCTCGGAACGATGAGCCCGGCCTTCTCCGCCTCTTCGCGGAGCACGCCCATCGCACAGTGACACGGGTTGCCGTCGCACCAGCCGCCGGAAGAGATCCCAGTGTCTTCACAGATCGTGCACTCGATGCCCTTCTCTTCGCGCTGCTTCGCGCGCCACTCGTCGGTGTGACCCGTGTCGATGTCGCGGATCCCAGCGCTTGCGGCTTCGAGCATCTCGATGGCCTGGTCGAACGCGGCCGAAAACCGAGCGCGGGCACGCACGAGCCTCAGCGCCGTGTCGCTGAACGCGTTCGAGACCCGCTCCGCTGCTCTGCGCTGCGTCATGTTCCTCCGACGGTGTCAGACACTGTTGCGCACGTCAAGATCGGGGTGACAGGAGTCGAACCTGCCGGATCCAGTCCCCCAGACTGGCGGTCTGCCTCTGACCAACACCCCGATGAGCTACCAGTAGTAGCCGTACCTCTTCTTCAGCAACGGCAGCACGTCGAAGCGGCCGGTGCGGATCATGTGCTTGCAGCGCGCTCGATGGAGCCGCGCCTTCATGCGACGATACGACGACGGTTCGAGACCGCGCTCCGCGCGCGCTCGGTTGTGGTGATGATGCGTGTGGGCCATGGCTTTCTCCGGCCCGGAGGAGATCTCCGGGTCATAAGCGCATGACGCTGCTCTTCTTCTCCATGACGACCTCTCAGTGCTAGCATCGGACATGGCCGACGAAGATCTCTACGTGGACGAGACGCCGACCCGAGAAACGCATGCTTGCGCGTTCTGCGAGCAGCACATCGACGGCGATGAAGTGGTGCGACGGCACGCGCGTCGCGGCTGGCTGCCGTACCATCCGGCCTGCGCGCCCGATGTCGAGGAAGGCTTCCAGTTCGGCTTCCGCATTCGCTGTGGCACGTTCTCCTACGACAGTGGCAGCCGGAACCAGTTCCACCCGATGCGGTGGCGTCCGCCGAAGATCCTCTGAGTCACGTCGGCGGCACCGGCTTCCGCCGTGTCCGACCCATGCCGAAGTAGCCGCCGAACGACTCGCCGTCCGTACGACGCTCCGCGCGAGCGCCGATGCGCTTCCACTTCGAGCGCGAGCGCGCGATGTGCGGCGCGTCGTTGTCGCGACCGGGCATCCGCTTCCACTTGGGACCGTGTTCAGTCCGCTTCTCTTCGTCGCGCCGGTAGTTGTCGTGGTTGCTCATGCTGCTCTCCGTAGTTCACGCCGCCGCCGCAAGATACGGACGCCACGTCTCGGGCACCGTGTTCAGGTCGAACTTCTTGCTGACGATCGGAAGCCAGTCGGGCTTCCTCGGAACACGGAGAAGCGTCATGCCAGCTTCGGCCGGCGTGCGGTTCGCCTTCTTCGCGTTGCACACGTAGCAGGCCATCACGATGTTCTCCCACTCGGTCTTGCCACCACGCGAACGCGGAAGCACGTGGTCGTAGTTCAGGCCGCGCGGCTCGAACGAGACGCGACAGTACTGGCACGTGTGACCGTCACGCAGCAGGACGTTCTGCCGCGAGAACTTGATCGAGACCTTGCGGACCCGACCCTTGCGCAGCTTCCGGATCACCGACGGCATCTGCATGATGACGCTCGGCGAGCGAAGCACTTCCGCAAGCTCCTCGACGACCTCGGCCTTGCTGTCGTAGAGCATGCACACGGCACGCTCCCAGCTGATGATCCGCTCCGGTCTGTAGAACATGTCCAGCACCAGTACTCTGTTTTCCATTGGACCCTGGCCTGTCTTGCGCGCAGCAGGAGTCGAACCTGCAAGTGCCGAAGCACGGCGGTGTTTGAAGCCGCTACGTTAGCCGTTCCGTCATGCGCGCATGTTGGTGTTTCGGTTCGAAGAGTATGTCGTAAGCGTCTGGGATGCAAGCCTTTCTGACCTCGTGCTAGCATCACGAGCATCATGCCGATTCTCTACGCCACCGACCCTCGTCGCCTCGGCTACGTGTGCGACGACTACGACATGCCAGTCCGCGATCTGCTCACGGACAAGTGCTACCCGAACTACTGCGTGGCCGAAGCGGCCGGCGTGAAGAACTGGGACTACGAATGCAACATCGACATTCGTTTCCCGGCCCCGATCGACGAAGCGCAGGCGGCCCCTGCGGGCACGTTCGTCTACGGCGGCGGCGATGATGGCAGTGGATGGGATGGCGGCAGCAGCTGGATCGGCGGTTCTCCGTGGCGCCGCCGTCGACCGGGCGCGCCGCCAAGCGGCGGGGGCCGCAGCGGTGGCGGCGGACCGGGCGGCACTGACCCGTCAGCATCCCCACCCAGCACGCCGCCTGGGCGCTCTGTCGACTGGAGACCCAGTCCCGGTCGCACGATCTTCCGGGGCGCCAGCACGCCAAGCAGTGGCAGCGGGATCCACACGAACCCCGCCGGCACCACCGGCGGCGGAGTCACGCTGGTCGGGGACGGAACACAGAGCACCAACTCCACGCTCGCAACGACACCGGGCCGTGGCGGAGCAACGCTCATCGGCGACGGGACCCAGGCCGGCGGCAGCACGCTCGCGCGCGCGATGCAGCAGATGCAGCTCGTACCGCAGCTCCAGCGTGCGGCACCCATGCGGGAGACCACGCAGTACCAGGCCGCGCCTCAGCACTCCACCGCCGTCACCACGCGGCGCGACGACCGGCAATACCAGGCAAGCTCGCGCCCGTCGCAGACCGCGCTCACGACCTCGTCGGGCAAGGCCACCCTCACGACCGCACAACGCAGCGGGCTGACCAGCCGTGGAGGCGGAGGGCGAGTCTCGCGAGCAATGCACGGCCTCGGCGACTTCACGACGCAGACGCTTCCGGGCGCCGTGTTGCTGTTCGGCGGAGCGCTGATCGTCGGCAGCTACCTCGCGACGCGCTGAGCTTGGCTTCGCAGCGCGGCGTTCATCTGCGCGTGAGCAGCCGTACACTCGGCGCACCGACAGCCGCACGTGTACTTCGAATGCGTACCACACTTGGCTCGTCGATCGGGACTCGCTGCCCAGGCCTTTTTTGCTGACGATGCTCCAGCGCACCGTTTTCCGCAGAACGCATCGGCAGTGGCGCCTCGCTTCTTGGCGGCAGCGCGTGCAGCGCGCCGTTCGCGCAGGAACACCACACCACACTCTGCGCACGTAGTGGCGCAATACTTGTCCTCTTCCGGAAGACGTTTGTGATCTGCTGTGTGCTGAGCGGTAGACTTTATTTCCAGGTTGTCCGGCCTGTTATCACCTTTGTTCTCGTTTTGATGGTGCACTTCCTCGTCGCGGCGCAGCGCTCGGCCTAAGTGCGCTTCCATGACGAGACGATGTACGTACAGGGTGGCGCGCGATCCGTCCGACCTTTTCACCGAAAAGTATCGGTAACCGTTTGGCATGGTGTACGGTCCGTAACGCTTTTCTTCCGTCATTTTGCGCGTATACCATGTCACCACGTTTCTGTAAACTGGGATCGACAGGAGTTGCACCTGCACGGGCTTTCGCCCACACGGCCCTCAACCGTGCGTGTCTGCTAGTTCCACCACGATCCCGCGAACTGCCGAGAGGGGGAATCGAACCCCCACGGGATTTCTCCCACACGATTCTGAATCGTGCGCGTCTACCAGATCCGCCACCTCGGCCAAGGCACCATGCACGACCAGAGGATCGAACTCTGCAAGGGCGGTATGTGACACCGCTGCCGTCTCCAGCTGGCTCGTCGTGCAGACAAAACGATCGTCAGCGACACGCTGAAGCAAACGAACGGCAGGCTCACAGCGCTCCGGCGTCCTCTCCACTGTCCTCATGCTGACGATCTAGTCGGGGTGGGGTGAATCGAACACCCGGTTTCCTGTACCCGAAACAGGCGGAATACCACTTTCCTACACCCCGAAGAACACTGCGGTTCTGATCTCTCCTGAACGGATGCCTGAGCACGTAGCCTTCCAGGTCAGAACCATCGCTACGGACGGAGTCGAACCGCCTTCTGCCACCCGTATGAGAGGTGTGCCTGACCGTCAGGTACGTAGCGTCATTGCGGCCCCGAGAGTCGCACTCGGTTGTCCTGGGTTATGAGCCCTGGCTGGCATCTCCACCTGCACCGCACAAGCTCTGCTCTTCAGACACGAAGATCGGTCCGTGATGGCCTAGCCTCGCGCCACACGACCTTGAACACGCCACTGTCATCGTCTTGTTTCTACCGGCCCTAAGACGCAGTACGTACTCCTTTATTTCGAAGGGCTTCTTGCACCAGGCACAAAACCTGGTCACGGAAGGCTGTTCCTGGTGATGGCGCGAATGCTCGCCACGCATGACGACTTCCAGATTGCTTTCGTCGTTGTTCGTCTTGTCGTGATCAGCGTGGTGCACCACTTCACCCGGAAGCAGGAGCCGGCCAAGGCAGTTCTCGGCGATGACGCGGTGCAGCGGGTACAACCCCTTCGCGTTGCGTTTTGGATGCGGCGGATCGGTCCGCGCATACTTGTACCCGCCACCCTTGCACGTCGATGTGATCTCGAAGAGCATTTTGCCACCACGCTCTCGGAAGGAATCGAACCTTCGTTCCTGGCTTCGGAAACCAGTGCCCTATCCGCTGGACGACGAGAGCAAGACAGCGTCCTCACAAGGATTCGAACCTTGAATGCAGCGTCCGTAGCGCTGAGTGATATCCGTTTCACCATGAGGACAAAGGCACACGCTCCGGGCGGGACTCGAACCCGCGACCAGCCGCTTAGAAGGCGGCTGCTCTGATCCACTGAGCTACCGGAACAAGGTTTCTAGCAAGGTTCGTAAGATGGCATGATGACGGCTGCTCTGCCACCTGAGCTACATCCGCACGGGCGGAAGGTTGGACTCGAACCAACGACATGCTGTTTGGGTAACCATCTGACTTCGGCTAGAAGAGGGGCGACACAGAGTTGCACTGTGCTTCATCGGGTTGCAGCCGATGTCCTTCGCTGGAAGCTCGCCCCAAGTTCTCTGGCAAGGGTCGTCGTTGGATATTACGGCGTTCTACTCTTGAACTACGCCCTCCATAGAAAGGGAAGGCGGCTGGAGTCGCACCAGCGTTACCGGCTCCATATGCGGTAACCAACAACATCGGCCAGAGAAGCGATCGGCGAGAATCGAACTCGCGTCTCCTGGGTGGAAGCCAGGGGCCAAGCCACTTGACCACAATCGCATTGGAACCAGAGCCGACGATAGGACTTGCACCTACACCCTCCTCCTTACCAAGGAGGCGCACCAGCTACTTGTGCTACGTCGGCGAAAGAGCCGGCCACCAGAATCGAACTGGCCTCTAACGGCGTACAAAGCCGCTGCATCCCTTGATGCTAAACCGGCACCAAGCCACCAGCGGGAGTCGAACCCGCACCTTCGGTTTACGAAACCGGTGCTCTGCCTCTGAGCTATGGTGGCGACATGGACCTCCCGGGAATCGAACCCGGATCAGCAGCTTGCAAAGCTACTAGTCTCCCATTGACGTAGAGGCCCATCAAAGCGGCTCGGGGGAATCGAACCCCAGTGGTCAGTGTGGCACACTGACTGCGGACCACCCGCTACGAGCCGCAAACAAAACTTGGGTGGATAGACCGGATTTTCACCGGCGCGCGCCGAGCTTACTGACTCGCCGCTCTGAACTGGGTCTCGTTTCCGGGCCGTTCCTCTCCCGTACTCCTCGTCCCAGCCGGATGCTGAACATCGCCTGAGCTACTATCCACTGGACCTGAGCGGGATCGAACCGCTGACCTCCTGCATGCCATGCAAGCGCTCTCCCAGCTGAGCTACAGGCCCGTTGCACTTCTGTCCGACACTCGCTACGCTCGCCGGCATGGAACTTCCCGACAAGATGCAGAAGGAACTCGCTGACGGCCTCCTGATCGCGTATCGCGTGAAGGAAAGCAAGCTCGACTACTCGCTGATGAACCGGCCCGAGCCGAACCTGACCAGTCTCGACGACCACGCTCTGGCCACCGCCATCGTCCTCGCCGGGCGCGAGTTCAAGATCGTGGTCGACGACACCATCATGAAGAGCGAGCGGATCGCCCGAGACGACGGTCGGACCGTGACGTACAACGAGGCGATCGACATCAACTGGGAAGACCGCATCATCCGATCCACCCGTCGCAAGGACATGACGCTCGACGTTCTCGCCGGCATCGTGACCCAGCTGGTGCGCGATGCCGCCGCGCCCACCGGCAGCCCCAGGCCGAGCCCGGGCAAAGCGAACTAGATCGTCGAGCGGAGAATCGAACTCCGGTACGTCACGAGTCGGGTGACTGCCTTACCACTGGGCTACTCGACGTTGGTTCCGCTGGTTGAATGGCCATCCCGCGTCGGCCCATGGAACCAACGCGCGCGCAGCGGATGGGCACGGTGAGACTCGAACTCACAGTCGCTCCCGTATCAGGGGAGTGCACTAACCATTGTGCTACGTGCCCGAAGCGTCCTTGGCAAGAGTCGAACTTGCGACCGACCACTTAGGAAGTGGTTGCTCTGTCCAGCTGAGCTACAAGGACGTAGGGCGAGTGACGGGAATCGAACCCGCTAATAGTAGGACCACAACCTACCGCCTATCCATTTGGCTTCACCCGCCATAAAAACCAAGACACTTGGAGCTAGCCGGAATCGAACCGGCGGCCTTCTGGCTGCGAGTCAGACGCTCTCCCAACTGAGCTATAGCCCCAGACACATCGGGGTGACAGGACTCGAACCTGCGTTGACGTGCACCCAAAGCACGTGCCCGACCACTGGGCGACACCCCGTTACAAGTAGGCAAGGGTTGAAGGTCGGAAATGGGCCTTTCGGCCCAGTCTTTGGTATTGGTAAAGAGATAACCAACCTTCTTCGGCCTACACGCCTCTGGCGGGAGTTGAACCCGCCTCGACCCTGCTTGACAAGCAGGCGTCCACGCCGGTGGACTTCAGAGGCAAAGACACATGCCCTTCCCTGGTATCGCTCCAGGCCCTTCTCCTTTTCAGAGAGACGCTTCCACTTGGTTAGCTTGAAGGGCGAATCACGGTACCGGTTGCCGACGCACGCGTGCTTAGTGCGTTTTCCGCGTCAGCCGCAAGCTTGATCACTGCCTGCCGCACCGACGTAGCGCGCCACCAACAACTTGGCCTGGTACCGTGAACAGGTCGTGCAGGAGTCGAACCTGCTCGACACGAGATTTGGAATCTCGCCGGCTGCCTCAGCCTACGACCTATACTGACCCTGAAGGAATCGAACCTCCGCATGCCTTATGAGGGCCTCTCGGTTAACAGCCGAGCGCTCTGGCCAACTGAGCTAAGGGTCAATACGTGGCTGGCGCCAAGATCGGCGCCAGCCTTCTTCTTCGGTTCTTATTCAGTTTTCAAGGCTGCACTAAGCAGCACGAACCATTCCGGGGCGAGGAATCGAACCTCGATTAGCAGAGCCAGAACCTGCCGTCCTGCCATTAGACGAACCCGGATGGGTTGTGGGGGAATCGAACCCCCGTCGGCCGGGTAAGAACCGGCTGCTCGACCACTGAGCTAACAACCCGCTTCACATCAACACGCTGCCACTGGGAGCGACGGGACTTGAACCCGCATCGTGCGGATTAAAAGTCCGCTGTTCTGACCGTTGAACTACGCTCCCGCTTCTACGCGGCAGCGCGTTTCTCCTCTCGCCCTTCGACGCCAAGGACCGTGCGACGGTCCACCGAGGACATGCCCGACCAGAGCGCGTCGAGTTCGTCCTGAAGCCGATCGGCTTCACTTTCCGCGCCCACATGCGTACGCGCGAGCTTCAGCTTCTCGCGGGTCCGTCGGTAACGCTCGATGATGTGGAAGCTCATGACCATGTTCTCTCTGATGCCGGCTACTGGAATCGAACCAATGCACCCCGAAGGGAAGCGCGGTTACAGCGCGCAGAACGTCCATCGTTCACAACCGGCAGAAACGAAAAAGGGCACTCGGTTTCCCGGGTGCCCTCGTGGTTGCTGGACCTTTGTCCGTGCGTCCTACGAGGGCTTCCTGGGCTTCTCCTGATTCTGATGCGCGTAGAAGCCCGACCACGCGCACACGACTCCGCGATCGCTACCGAGTCGCGGCAGCGTCGTGGAAATCATGGTAGCGAAGGTCGTTGTCACGGAGGGTGGTTTCTCGTTCGGTGGAGCGTCGGCCCCGGTCTCATGTGTCTGACACATCGAAGGATGGCGGGTCAAGAAGAAAAAGCAGAGCAGGAAAAAATCGTGCGGAGACCTGCCTACATCGAAACCGAGGCCCGACGTGGTGAACGCCGGGCCTCGTGGGAACGCGGCGAACCTCGCCGCTGGAGATGATCATGCGCCGAAAACGACCGGCGCGCTACCGGCGCAGGTGATTGCGGGACCACCACCGTTCTGACGGGAACTGCTCCTCGCAGATCTTCCACTGCTCCACGGCGTCGGTAATCCAGGCCTTCTTCTGCACGTCGTACAGAAAAAGTGGCTTCCGATTTCCGCGTGTGCACTTCGCCGCGAAGAGCACGTCCCGCCCTCGGCCGGCGTCTTCCGTGTCGAAGATGACGACGAGCTGATCGACAGACTTCACGAAGGCGCGCGTCGGTTCACGACCTTCTTCCATCCACGTGTGCGCCTCTTCCCAAGGCGCGCGGAGAATCTCCGGCGGAGATTTGCAGAAGCGGCGCGCAGCATGCTCAACCAAGCGACCCGTCCCCCGCTGTCCGCGACTCACGATCGTGAGTGCCTCTCCGTGACGCTCTACCAGCCGCTGCACGCAGCGATCGAGCAGCGGCGCATCGTCGAACAGGCGCGATCCGATGACTCCGACGCGCATCAGCCCCGACTTGCCGCGATCGGCTCGCTACACCTGACCACGGAACACCACGCTGTACTTGGGCACGATGCGCTCGTCACCGATCTCCGCCGCGCTCGCGTGAGGCAGCCGAGTCGCCTCCAGAAACCGCACGCGGTAGTACTTGTTCGTCTCCCCAGTCACCTCGACTGAAACCGAACTTCGCCCCGACCATCCATCGAGACACATGCGAGCCGCCTTCGGCTCCATCTGCTTCACTTCCGACTTCTTCACCTACGCCTCCACCTTCACCAAGCGTCCGTAGACCTGGGACCGATTCACCCAGCCGTTGAGCCTGCCATGATTGTTTCCAATCAGGAAGCCTCGGTTGAGGTCCACGGACTTCACGAGGTGGAGATAGTAGGACGAGCGGACGAAACAGAGAACGACGTCGTCGACCTCTGGATCGGCCACGAGAGGTTCGACCGTACACAGCTGCCCAGACTTGATCCGGGGCGTCATCGAGTTGCCTCTGGGCCGGAACGAAACCGTCTCGCCGGCCACGAGCTTCTCGGCGTACGGCTTGGCCCAGCCATCCCTCACGCTCAGCCCTTCACGCACATGATCTGCTTGAGCTTCTCGTGGATCGTCACGAGGTCAGCCTGGTTGGCCATGACCTGGTCGATGTCCTTGTACGACATGGGGATCTCGTCGAGCACGCTGCTGTCCTTGCGGCACTCGACGCCCGCTGTCGCTGACGCAAGATCGTCGAGCGTGAACGTTCGCTTCGCTTCGCCGCGCGACATGCGGCGGCCGGCGCCGTGTGATGCCGAATGGAACGACTCCGGGTTGCCGAGGCCCTTCACGATGTACGAGCACGTTCCCATCGAGCCCGGGATGATGCCCCACTCGCCTGCGCGCGCCGAGATCGCGCCCTTGCGTGTGACGATAACGTCCTCGCCGAAGTGGCACTCGTGGCTGACGTAGTTGTGGTGACAGGAGATCGGCTCGAAGAATGCCACTCCGGGTACCATCGAACGCAAAACATCCTGGTAGATGACAAGCATCACCTGACGATTCTCCTTCGCGTATCGCTGCGCCCATTCCAAATCGTGAACGTAGGCCGCCATCTCTGGCGTCTTCGAAAGAAACACGGCGAGATCACGGTCCGGAAGAAGGGCGTTGTGTGCGAGCTTCTTCGCTCGCTTGATGTGGATCTCGGCCAGGCACTTTCCGATGTTGCGTGAGCCCGAATGCAGCATCATCCACACGTGATCGTGTGAATCCAGGCACAGCTCGATGAAGTGGTTCCCGCCGCCGAGCGAGCCCATCTGCTTCATCGCCGTGCCGTACTTGTCCGCCACGCTCTCGTCAAGATCCTTGAAGCTCGCCCAGAGTGCCGACTTACGCGCGCTCTTGTGCATCGAGTCGTGTCCGTTCGGACCAAGCGGAATCACCTCTTCGATCTTCGACCGAAGATCTTTCAGCGAATCCGGAAGATGGTGCGACGTCATGTTGGTCTCGACCGCCAGCATGCCGCAGCCGATGTCAACTCCCACGGCAGCGGGCGAGAGCGCGTCCTTCATCGCGATCACCGAGCCGACGGTCGCGCCCTTCCCGAGGTGCACGTCTGGCATGACCGCGACGTGCTTGAACGCCCACGGAAGCGCAGCGATGCCCTTCAGCTGATCGATCGCAGCCGACTCTACCTCGTGTCGGTTCGCCCACATCTTGATGGGAACCACCTTGCCCTGAAGCTCGTCGATCATGACTCTCTCCCGCCTTCGTCGCCTCAGTTCGGATCGTTCGCTATCAACCAGTTCGCAAAACGCACGCCGTGCCCTTCCGTGCCACCGATTTCATCCACGATCTGCATGAAGCGCTGCGCTATTTCGTTGTGACGAACGACGTCTTCGATCGTCTGACCTTCCGCCATCAGCCAGCGCAGATACTGACCCAGCGAAACCTTGTCTGCCAAGTCCATCGTTACGTGCAGTGATTCCTTGTCTGCGCCTACGTCAATCTTAGCCCTCATGCTGCCACCTTTCACGTCGACCTCCAAAAGATCTCCTGCGCCTCCACGCAAAGCTCGTTGAGCTTCGCCACGTCTGGCGCGTGCCGCAACGTTGACTCCTTGTACAGCGTCTGCATCTCTGCGTCCTGCTGTTCGGCCCACTCGACCAGCCTCTCGTACGGCCACTCGCCTGCGCGGATCGCGAGAAGCTCCTTCGCGTCCGGACGCCGCACGATGACACCTTGGCCCTCCAAGATCTCGCGACACATGCGCAAGAGTCTGACGAGGTGCATACCGTGTTTGGTGTTGCCGTGGATCGCGATCTTGCCTTCGCGCCGTGTCACCAGGATCTCGTTAGGCACCGTGAAGCAAACGATTCTTGCGCCAGTCATCCGCAACAAGTCTAGTGACTGGCTGTCCGGAGCCAGACGCACGTGCGCCGCTATACGTCGGTCACCAACGTAGACCTGATACATGGGCCCTTTACCACCCTCGTAAACGTACGGCCCCCATACCTGCGACACGATGCCCGACGACACGCACATCACCTGGACATCATCAGCCAGTTGCTTCGACGAGGTGTAGTACACGCGGCTGTGTTCGCGTTCCGTGCCATCCCCGGCGACCATCACTTCCAGCAGCAAATCGACCTGTCGCCTGGAAAGCTCGCGCGTCCAGTCAGGCAACCGCAACGATGCAGATCCAACGCCACAGCACCGCTCGACCCAACCAGCCCGAGTGCGGTCAGCAATCGTCCACACGTGCTCATCGCACGCAGCCGAACGGTGCTCGTCGGCTTGGTGCGTGTACGCGTACCTCCGGATGGCATCCGGAAACTTCACCATCAACCCGTCCATGTACGGCTGCTGACGGCCTCCGACCTTCTGCGAGATCCGCAGCACAGATGCGCTTCCGTCCGCCAGACGCTTACCCACGCACCCTTCGGTGACGTAACAGCCCAATAGAACAAGATCGTCGTCTGACACCGGATACTCGACTTCGGTCGCATCAGCAGTCAGCCGCGTATGAAACCCGGACCGCCGATCGGCCAAGAGATCACGCAACGGCCGCAGCGTCCAATCGGCACGGTCCGCGGCGAACTCCCAAGAAAACCCGTTGGTTTTGCTGCGGTGTGCCGGCGACACCAACATTCGATGGTTCATGGTCACGGCACAGTTGGAGTGCTGCGGATGCAAAACGGCGATCTCCCCGTCGAACGGCTTGGCCACGCGCTCGGTGAAGCCCTGGTACTCGATGCGACCCGTACGCGGATTCAACGTTCCCACGCGCGCGTCGTCGGGGATGTCGTCATACCGCTTCCAGCCGCTTTCGGTCAGGAACTCGGTGTCGTCCAAGTAGCAGTCGTAGCCATGCTGCGCTTCGAGCGCCGCGCGCTTCTGGTTCCGATCCGTCTTCCATCGCTCGTGCGAGTTCCACGCATCGAGCGCGGCCTTGTACTTCTTCTCCTTCGCCACGAGGTCCATGACGTTGGCGTCGCCGGCCATGCCTTCGGCGGCCATCTTGTCGAAGGCGCCCATCATGTCGGGCGTGATCTTCATCTCGGTGGAGAGGCCGTACTCCTTGCGCGTCGGCTTGTGGTCTGGCGGGTTGAGCAGGTAGCCACGATGCGTGCGGATCCGCTTCAGTTGGCTGACCGCATACCCGCTGAACGTGTGCCGCGCCTTCTTCGACAAGAAGAGGTCGCGGTTCTCACGGATCAGTCGTCCTGCCGGATGCTGGAAGAGCACGTCCGAGTCATCGACGAAGAGCACCTCGATGATGTTCGGGTTGCAGTCGGCAGCCAGGTTGCAGAACTTCCGGATGTCGTAAACGACCTTGTCTTCCGGCTCCATCTGCTGGTGCTGCTCGAAGCTGTACGCGAAGCCCAGCACGAAGTTCTTCGGCGAGACCGCGAAACCCTTCGTGTCGATGTCCGACGTCGGCAAGCTGGTGCCGTACGCGTGGCTGCCGTGCCGCGCGAGGAAGACGGTGTGCTTGGCGATGTCGAAGTGCATGGCTCTAGCTCCAGTCGACTTGTAGGCCCCAGCAGGTCTTGACATCGTAGACCTTGCGAAGAGCAGAGAGTTCTTCGGGGAACTGCCCCTCGAACAACGCCATCTCCGCCTCACGGTCCACGCCGGCCAGATCTACGTGATGGCTCGCGCCTCTATCTCCGTTCAGCCTCAAGCCGACCGAGCCTCGGATGTTCGGTACGAAGTAGACGACGTCCTCGTCCTCGTCATCACGGATCGACGACAGGCGCTCGCTCTCGCCGAGCGCTTCGTGCGGCGACGGTCGACCCTTCACCAGCTTCGTCGTCTTGCCTGTCGCAGTGCCACACGTGGCGCAGAACGACGAGAGCGCAGCCTGCATCCAGGTCTCGCGCTTCTTCCACTGCGCACACTTCGAGTTCGTGCACCCGTACACATCTACCTCGCGCTCGCTTGGCTCTGCGGTCGCCTCGGCATACGGCCCGACGTACATGCTCATGTAGAGACCCATGTCACTCCACCTCCGTGAGCTGGGCACGACGTCGTGCCTGCTTCACCCTCTCGACCGCCTGTGCCAACTGTCGCTGCGTCGCTGCGTCTTTCACCGGGAGCGGTCCCGCAGACAGCGCCTTCGCCTCCGATGGACCGTAGCCCTTGTAGCGCACGCCCCGGCCACGCACGCGATGACCCTTCTGCTCTGGAAGCTGCGTGAACCACGCCGGCTTCACCATGCCGAGCTTGTGGGCAACCGCGAGAGCGCGCTTCGGGCTGATGCCGTGTAGCTCCAAGAGCTTGCTCGAAGCCTCTTGATACGCCTCGGTCGCCGCTCGTTCCTCGGGCGTCTGACGCGTCAGCCACCAGTTCGCCGGAGGGCATGCCGCATCGAGAGCGTCCGCGTGCGCATAGAGTCGCTCGACCTCCTGCTGGAGGCCGGCCACTCTCTGCGCGCCGCGTAGCTTCCGTACGAGCGGCTTCATCACTACTGGCTCGGACTGTCGGTGGGCAACACCACTCGGATCTGCTGTGCCGCAGAGGTCGGCACGAAGATCGTACGCGTCGTCGTGCTCGACACCACCGCTCTGAACGCATCGATGCGGCGCGCTTCGAGGACCGCCGGAGACAACGAAGCCGTCTGTAGACGTGCCGCATCAGCTTCGCCTTGTGCTCGAATGCGCAGAGCGTCGGCCTCGCCCTGCGCTCGGATGATCGCCTGCTGCGCGACGTCACGCGCTTCGGTCTGAGCGCGCTCTGACTCGGCCTGCGCCGTCAGCAGCTGCTGCTGGCGCTGCGCAGTCTCCTGTCGCTGCTGCTGCACGGCTGCGATGGACTGATCGAGAGACGCCGGAAGATCGATCGCCTGAAGCAAGATGTTCTCGACGATGACAGCGCCAGGAGAGATGGAGCGGCTTCGCAACGCATCCTCCACGCGCGCGAGAACAAGGAACTCCATCCGATGCTGAAGATCTGCGCGCTGATCGATGAGGTTCACGGCGGTGAACTCGCTCGCGGCGTCGCGCACAGCGGTTCTCACGATCGGATGAATGATCGTGTCCGCATACGCTGAGCCGTAGGCCGAAAAGACCTGCGGCGCGAAAGCCGGCGCCAGGTGGTACTGCACCGTGCAGCTGAGCGTCACCGCAAGCTGGTCGCGTGCGAGCACTTCGACTGCGGCGCCACGTTCGACCGTGCTCTCCACGCCGCCCTGCGCATCCGGCGTTCCGGAGTTGCCCATCTCGTAGGCCTGCGTGCGCGTGGACATGGTCTCCACGTGCATCCCGAACATGGGCGTCCAGTGGAAGCCGGGCGGATAGATCCAGTCGTGCACCTGCCCCCACTCGACCGCGACGCCCACTTCACCAGGATCGACCTGGCTCGTGCATCCGCATCCGACCGCCAAGCTGGACAGCACAACCACGAACAGAACCAGAACGGAAAATCTCATCTTCATGATCTCGACTACCTCTTGGTGTTCACACGCAGGTCATCACGAGTGGAAAGCTCGTTCAGAAGTTCTTCCGTCGGCGCCTTTTCCAGCGCCTCGGCGACACGCGTGTTCACGAGCGCCTGCTTCACGCTGGCATCACGCATGGCGAGGTACCTCCGCCAGAGCCAGCTCGCGACGAGTGCGACCAGGGCTCCGGCGAGCATGCCGGCGAAGAAGATCGATTCGATTCGAATCATGGGGCCTTACCTTCTGATGCGAGAACCTCGCGCAGGCGCTCTACAGCGAGATCCCAGTTCATATCCGCGTAGTCCGGCACGCCGCCCGTGGGTGACCGGCTGCGGTTGATGATGTCGTCGGCTTCGACAACACCGCGACATGCGAGTACGAGAGCATCTGCCTGCTCTTGCGTCATGACGAGCCCGCCAGACGCAGGTCGGCCAGCTTCGTACGACACTCCACTTCGTACTCGTGCAGACCGTCACGCTGCGCGCAGCGGATGTCGACTTCGAGATCTGCGATCTCCGCCGCCAACAGCTCCGCAGCCGTGTACCGATGCGGTCGCACGTACCGCTTCCTCGTCGCCATGACCACCACTCCACTCTGCGCGCTTGATGGCGCGCTTCACCCAGCGGGCAGGAGTGTGTCGCAAGCGCCGCAGATCGTCAAGTCAGTCGTCGTTGACGCGCTGCTTGATGGCCCAGTCGACGACGTACTTCTGCGCTTCGGCAAGCGTCGGCATTTTCTTGCTCGGTGGACCGCCGCCTCGCGTCATCACGTAGAAACCGGGCTGGTCCTTCTCGATGCGCACGTCGAGCGCTCCGGAGCGTCCGGCGTTGTACTGCGAGTCGGACTCGTCCGACTGCTTCACGCGCCAGGACGATGGCTCCAAGATCAACTCGCTGCCGAACGGGAACCACACGAGGTTGTCGGAGTAGCGGCGGTGGATGTTGTTGGCGCGCTCGTACGCGCCGATCGCGCTCGGCGTTTTGTCGTCGAGCCTGCGTGACGTGTAGTACGCGCTGTTGTCGCCTTCTTCGTCGACAGCGAAGCGGAACACTTCAGCGCCGCGCTGGCCAGAGTAGCCCACGCGCAGAACGTACTCGACGCCTTCGTCCGTCTTGCCGCCCTTGACCCACGTGTACACGCCGATGCTGCTCGGCGCCTCCACCTTCGCGCGCGGATCGAGCGGCAGCTGCTTCCATGCCAACCGCGCCGCCTCGCGCGCCTGCTCGTCAGTGATGTCTCTGAACACGTCCTTCTCGGCGAGCGCGTCGTGAAGCTTGATCGTGTTTTTCGGCGAGATGATGAACTCGGAGCGCAGGTGCGGATGGGCTCGCATGTCCGTGAGCGCCGACTCCGGGGAGACGTAGTGGTACGTCAGGTCTTTCGCGATCTGCTCGGCGGTCGCGTTGCCCTCTTCGGCCGAGCGCAGGCCGCTGTAGTAGAAGCCGTCCCACGCTTCCATCGCGTACGCGACGCGCCCCACGATCACGTCCCACGGAAGCCGTCCTGGCTTCGAACCTGCTGCCGCTTTCTTCGCGGCTCCTTCCTCACGCGCCTGCACGTTGACGGCCTTCAAGATCTTCTTCGCCGCCGACTTCATGCCGAACGCGATCTTGATGTTCTTCGTCAGCGCGTACGCGTACGCCTGATCGTGCACGCCGAAGCCCTGCATGTGCGTCACCTCGTGGATGACCGATGCGCAAAGCTCTTCGAGGTCGCTGTCGCTGCCGAGGTCGTAGCGATCGTCCTCTTCCTCGTACTTGAAGTCGCCGAGCGACTTGAGCGAGATCGGATTCAGCAGCAGCCAGTGCACGCCGCCGTGATTGAGCGCGGCGGCGGCCATGGCCATCTCGCGGCCTTCCGGATCGGTCTCCGTGTCGAAGACCCAGCCCACGCCGAACGGCTTGAACAGGCCCAGCTGGATGAGCGCGTACTTGCAGAGTTCGGCCCACAGTCGGATCAGGCGCAGGTACTTCGGCTGCATCGACGCTGGTTCGAGCTTCTTCGGCACCTTGTAGCCTGGCAGCGTCTGCTCGATCAGGAAGTCGGGCTTCCATGCTGCCATGCGGATCGCGCCAGCGACCTGCTCGATCTTCAGCAGCTCCACGCCGCCGAGCACCGCGCGCACAGCCTCCGCGTGCGGCGCGAGATCGACTTCGTCCGCTTCCGATCCCTCCTCCGACTGGAACGAGATGCGCTGATCGATGATGACCTGCACGGCCGCTTCGAGAACGTTGTCGCTGATGGAGAACGTCTTGCCCACCTTCTTGGGCTCCATCTCCTTCAGATCGAACTTCTCCAACGTACGCGCGGCGACTTCCGACGCGATGCCTTCACGCGTCGTCAGAGGTCCAGTGCCCTGGATCACCTTGCGGAAGCAAAGATCGTTCGCTCGCTGCGCCTTCAGCGCGCTCATCGGATCGACCGACAGCTTCCTCACGAACTGCTTAACCGTGTCGCGCGCCGACGACTCCCACGAGAGCGCGTCGCGCTTCTTCGTGAACACAGAGCGTGGCGGCGCCATGATGTCGACGTAGACGATGCCCTTGAAGCCGCCGTCGCCCGAGTCGTTGCCCGACTCCTCGAACATGAAGACGCCGTTGCCGCGGATGTAGACGCCGTGCCGGCGCGCCCGCGGCTGGTGATAGATCTCGATCGTGCCGACCTCGTTTCCGGAGTCCAGCTTGATCGGACCCTTGTGCACGAGCGTGCCACCGCGCAGATCGGCATCCACGCGCTTTCCATTCACCGTCGTGACGATGCCAGGCAGGTAGCTTCGTTCAAGAAGCGACATCGCGAAGTCGCCGCTAGTCGTGCGGTTCATCGGCATCCACACCTTGACCTCGGTGCCCTGCATCGGCGGCTGACCCGCCTCGATGCCCGGCATGAAGAGATCTTCGTGTCGACCACGGGCGACGAGATCCCGCGTACGCACTTCGTACCCGAGCCACGGCGTGAGGATCAGCTCCTTCGCATCGCCGAAGCCGCCCACCGAGCCGGCTTCCTTCACCGAACCGCCGCGCGTGAAGAAGGCCGCGCGTAGCGTCGTCTCATCCATGCCGGTACCGTTGTCGCGCGCGGACACGAGCATCGCCGGGGTCGACTCCTTCGTGTCCGGATCGACGAACGTGTCTTCGCGGCAGACCCAGTCGAAGCGCGTAGCGCGCGCATCGCGGCTGTTCTGCGCGACTTCGCGCCACCAAGCGAGTTCCCACTTGTCGTAGCTCTCGATGCGCCGAGCGTAGTAGTCGCCCGTCGTGCCCCAGCCGATCGTCGGCGGGTTTCGCTCCATCGCTGCGCGGACTTCGAAGTGCAGCACGCTGCCTTCGACGAAGAACGTCTCTTCGCCCATGCGCATGAGCGGATGCCACTCCAGCGCCTTCACAACGCCGTACGCCTGCTGTCCGGTCGTCGTGTAGTACTTGCCTGGCGTGGTCAGGAACTCGTCGATCGACGCGATCTTCTCGACCAGCTCCGGCTCGCCGTTGTTGACGAGCTTCGGATTGCGAGACGAACGCTTCGGCATCCGCGAGGTGCGCTTGGGCCTACGTGATGTTCGCTTCATGACTCTCTCCTTCGCCCGACGAAGACGTCCAGCTCCTTCACGCCGGAATCGCGCGCAGCGTACAGTCGGTGCGCACCGTCAAACATCTCCATGCGTCCGCGGCGCAAGATCTCGCCCGTGATCGAGTCATACTCCGGCTTGCCTTCCGTCATCACCAGCGCGGGGATGTCGAGACCACCGCTGCGCATGATCGTCGTGTACTCGCCCGCCTTGCGCTTCGACATGGGCGAGACCGACGGCAGGTCGGACACGCTCCAACGTTCCAGCGTCCAGTCGTACCTGTCGCCCTTCGGGATGTGCAGCGACCGGCCGCCAATGGCGTCCGGATCTGTCCAATCCAAATGGCTCTGCACCTGCCTAAGCGTCGCAGGCAGGAGCGCCGTCGGATTGCGACGGCTCATTTGCCGTATCCGTCTCGGTACCAGCCTGTCCCCTTGAGCACGAAGCCTCCGGCGTGGATGAGACGCTTCACGTCGCCGCCACAGCTTTCACGCACGCACTTCTTCAGCGGCGCATCGGTGATCTTCTGCTCGGCCTCGAAGCCGTACCCACACGTCTTACATTCGTAGTCGTACGTCACATGCGGCTCCACGATGCGTCCAGCGGACGCGGAAAAACATGACGCATCGTACCATCCGGATGAGCGGCCGGCGAGTGTCAGACAGTGCCGCCGTGCTGCCGATGTCTGACGGTTGCTCCGATGCCTGCGTCCTGGTACCGTCGGGAGGTATGCGTCGAACGAGTCGGAGACGGGCGACGGCGCCGAAAACCATCACGCTGGTCGTTCAGCGTGCGCCGGAAGGCGGATGGTGGGGGTTCGTTCCGTCTCTTCGCGGCGTGTACGGGCAGGGTGAGACGCGGGCGAGTGCTCGTCGTGAACTCGTGACCGCGCTCGACGAGGCGCTCGCGACGTACCGAAGTCTCCGGCAGAAGCCGCCGTTCGAGAGCGTGCTGATCGAAGACGTAACTCGCGCGGCTTCGTGACGCCGTGAACAGACGAGAGCTTCTTCAGGCTATGCAGGCGTACGGCGCGGTCTTTGTGCGCGAAGGCGGCAAGCACAGCGTCTACAGAAACCCGCGTACCGGGACGCTTATGTACGTGCCGCGTCACAAGCAGATCAAAAAGCCGCTGGCGGAGTCATTGGTTCGCGACGCGCAGGCGTCTGTCTGACCGCGCTTGCGCGCCACAGGGCCGCGCGCTACACGCCAATAGATGTCCGACGACGAGACTCCGCGCCTTCGCCGTGAAAACACCGTCCTCCGCGAGGAGCCAGGGCACTCATGAGGGCGGCGATGGTCGGTACGTCTGGGGGCGCAATCGTGCATTGCGATCTCGCCGAAACGCCGGAGCAGCAGCAGATTGGGCTGTCGCGCGCACGCTTCGCGCCGAAGGCGATGCTCTTCGACTTCCGTGTGCCACGGATCGCGAGCATGACGATGCACGAGACAGCCGTTCCGCTCGGTATGATGTTCATCGACGAGAACGGCACCGTGCGGCAGATCGTGCGGCGTGCAGGGCCTGGCAATCCCGTGCCGTACACGTGTCCGATCCCAGTCCGGTGGGTGCTCGAAGCGACACCCGCAGAAATCGAGCGACTCGAACGCGCTGGCGCACGCGCTGGGATGGATGTCACGATGTACTTGCCCCACAGCCGGACGATCGCCGCGTGATGGACGTCCGCGTCGATGCGCTGCGAAGAATCGTCGGCAAGGCGAAACGCGCTGCTCGCGTCTGCGAACTAGACCCACACGCGTGGGCTCGTGGTGTGCGCGCCGAGTGTCCGGCAGACGTGGCGGTGATTGGTCATCGCGATTTCCAACACCTCGTGCGATGGGCCTGGCGCTTGCCATGACCGACGACCGACGCGTTCTCCCCGATGGTGTGCACGTCTACCGATCGAAGTGGGATCGGCCCGGAATCGGCTTCTATTCGGGCTCGAACGTCGCGGACGAGGGGCCGGACCCGATCCCGGGAGTGGTCGAGCGCGACTTCGTTCGACGCGTCCACGAAATGACTGTGATGTCTGAACGTGTACGCCAGCACATCCGTGAGGCGACGGAGCGACGACGAGCGCTCAACGATCGGCTTCGCGCGCTGCTGAAGCGCCTAGATCCCTGACCACGCGAAGCCGAGCATGCGCAACGCGAAGGTCACGACCTCGCGCGCTTGCTGGTCGCCATCGTTTGCACGGCGAGCCAGTAGGCGCAGGAACGTATGCAGCACTTCGAGATCGCGGAAGGTCACTCGAATCTGACCGCGCTCCCTCACCGCGATGATGCGGTCGTCGTCGTACGCGAACTCGCGAATGCAGCGAGTCGCCTCTTGCCCCACGATCGCGGCGTCATCGTCATCGTCGAGCGGCAGCGTGAACATGTCCGGCGGCGGACACAGCGCGCTGTCGCCGTGCTCCATGAATCGCCACACGTGTCTGACGAATCGGTCGTAGGAGGGGACTTCTCCCGGCCGAAGCGGGAAGAAGACGAGGGCACGAGACATCAGCCAGCGGCTTTCCGGACGCTCAGCATCGCATCACGGGCACGCCCGATCTCCTCGAACTGTGCGCGAGCCGCTTCCTTCACGCCCGACGGGGCATCGGCGGGAACCATGTCCGGATGGCACTTGAAGGCCATCGTCTTGTAGGCCTTCTTGATCTCGGCCTCGGTCGCGTCGATCGAGACACCCAGGATTTCGTACGGCGTACGGCTGCTCGTGAAGCCTGACGTCGCCTGACTCGCCGCTTGCTGCGCCTTGCGAGCCGCCGCCTGTGCTGCTGCCTGCGCGGCAGCACGCGCCTGCGCGGCGGCACGCTCACGGAGCTTCGCGGCTCCGGCGTCCCAGAGAAACTTGTAGCAAGTCTTGCAGGTGCCGTAGCCGTTGTTCGGATGAACCTGCTCCATGCCGCCCACCTGAAACGACTTCGTACACGCCGCGCACGTGAAGATCTTGGCCGTGTAGTCGGCAGGCAACGCAGCCGTTGCGGCCTGATTCACCCGCTGAGCAGCGCGGAAGCCGCCCTGCTGAGCCACCTCGAACCCCCGCTCGACTGCACGCACGGCGGCGTCGCTGAGGGCCTCTCCGAAGACGTCCTGCACGTCTCCCAGAATGTCTTCGATCCCGAGCTTGCGCGGTCGCGGCATCCGTTGAATGTCGCTGATTTAGCGTCCCAAATCAAGCCGAACTAGATGCCGGTGAGGAGGCCCAGGCCGAGGCTGGCCATCTCGCCCTTCTCGTCGCCGAGGCTCTCCCTGAGCTTCCTGCGCTTCCACGATGAGAGCCAGAAGAGGCCGCCCAAGACAGCGATGCCGCCGCCAACGAGGACCACCATCTCCGTCGTGATGCCGCTTCCGCCGATGCCGCCCGACGGATACGATTGACCAAGCGGTCGCGTCTGACGTGGCTCGCGAGGGTATCGGTAGCTCATCTCGGCGTCCTCAAATCACAGGCGCTGCATTCGGAACGCAGACAAAGCGGCTGTCGGTCGGACGAAATGCCGAACGCAGTCCCGCAGGACACGAGTAGCAACCCACGCCGGTGGTTCCTGCCGCGATGCCCTGCTGGCACGCAGCGTCAGTACGTGGCGTCGCAGGCGTGCCGGCTGCCAGCGCCGCTGTCACGGCCTGCTGGTGAGACGCGAGCGCAGCGATTCCAGCTCGTGACTGTTGCTCGTTCCGGTACTGATGGTACTCGTAGTACGCGCCAGCCAGGACGATCTCGCCGACTGCGACACCAAGCGCGACTCGCTTCCCCGTCTGCTTCGAACCGGTCGCCCCGCGCGCGAGCGCACCAGCTACCGTAGCCACGCCAAGACCGCCAAGCGCCAAGGCGCCGAAGTAGATCACCAGTTCCGCGCCCAAGCCTTCGCCAGCGCCAAGGGCGCGCGGCGATCTGCGACGGTCGAGTCGACGGCGGTAGCTCATCTATTTCTCCAAAGACGAACGGCGCCATCACGCATGAAGCGCGTGGCGACGCTCATCTGCTCTGGTGCGCCTCAGACAACCACGAGCGTGCCGAGACCCGAGACCGCCGGTGGCGGCGTCGGCTGCACGACGGTCGGCATCGGAGCAGGCAGCGCGACGGCGGTCGGGGCTGCTGCTGCATGGTGGTTCATCCACCAGCGGTACGCGAGGTAGCCGCCGCCAGCGAGCAAGATCCAACCGATCGTGTCCGGGTTGCGACGCATGCGACGATGACCGCGGTTGCGACGGACGCGGCGACGAACGTTCTTCTTCGAGTGTCTCTTCTTTGCCATGACGATTCTCCTTCTAGCTAGAGACCACCCAGGCCGTCGCCAGAGTCGCCCATTCCATCACGCCGCCGCTGAGGGAGAACGCCATTCGACGCGTTCGCCGGATCTACTTCGTAGCTACCAAGCGACTGCGAGTCGCCCTCGTACGGTCCCGACTCGTAGCAACCCATGCCGAGCGTGTCGCGCATCGGTCCGATCGGACGAGCGCCTGGCACCGCACGATTCGCGTTCGCACGATCGGCACGCTGCGCCTCTGCCATCTGCTGCTTCCAGATCGCGCACGACTCGTTCGCATGCCTGAACAGGCCGGGCGAGTGACACGGGGACTCGGTCCATTGCTGCGCAACCTGCTGCTCATGCGTGCCGCTGAAGCCAGGCTCCGTCACGTAGTCGATGTGGTGCGTGTAGTTGAGCGGCATGCCGATCATGAAGTCGGGCCCCCATCCATACGGCGCGTACACCGCACCAGCAGGACCAGAGCGCGCAGCGTACGGCGCGATCCCGCCCGCGAAGTACGTCGTAGGAGCGACGCCCGGTATCCCCAGGCCTGAACGACGGTAGCTCATCGGACCCCCTGCGCTCGAAGCTGATCGCCGATCTCGTCCATCACCATGGCCATCTCCTTGGAGATCGCCGCCCATTCGCGTGCCAGCACCGGGCTGAACTCCGTACCGGTGAGCGTGCACGCCAGATCGCGCGCCATCATGTACGCGGCCAGGGCCGGCAACACACGCGAGTTCTCCAGCTCGTCTTCGGCCTTCGTCAGAAGATGGTCGATGTCGCGCAGCGTTGCTGTCGCGGAGAAGTTTCGGCGGGAACGACGCTTCGGTCGCCGCGATGTGCGGCGGCGTTTCATTCCTCGCTCTCGTCCATCTCTTGGTCGACCAGCTCATCTTCTTGCGTGGTAGTCCAGTCGTCCGCGTTGCTGACGCCGTCGAAGGTGCCCTTCCTGATCGTTTCGCCGAGATTCTCGATCTCGACGCGCACGTTCCGGCCGTGACCTCCGCTTTCGGCAAACACTGCCGCCTGGTCGTACAAGACTGCATCGCACGGTTTCTCGGTGCCGAGCGGCTTCGTCCAGACCCCGGGCTTCGCCTTGAGCCTTCCCCAGCCGAGTCGTTCGAGTTCCGGAGCCTCCTCGACCGCCAGCGTCTCGGCTCGCATGCGCTGCTTGGCCTCACCATGGATCTCGGTGCCGCCCCACTCCCACGACGGAATGCAGACGATACCGGGCTCCTTCACGCAGCGGATCGTCGTGTGACCGATGATGGTCATGTCGACCGTGGCAGCGTCGTACACCTTGTTCTGCTTGGCCTCCGACAGCTCGTCCCAGCCGCCAGCCGGCCACTCGATGCCTTCGTCCTTGGCGGCGGCCTTCATGTCGGCGTCGCTGATGACCGAGAAGATTCCACAGGTCTTCGGGTCGTCGAGATGGTCAACCGCGTACTCGAACGCGTCTTCGAAGTGATCGGCCCACACGAGCAGCTTCGTGTCCCCGTACGCGCCGAAGTGCATGAGGAACAAGCCGCCACGATCGGCATCGCTCGTGTTCACCACGTCTAGGCCCTTGAACTCGTCGCCTGGATTTTTGCGCGATCGCTTCGTCATAACGACCCCTCAATAGTTGAACACGACCTGATGGAGCGTGTTCGTGCCGCCGCCTGCGCGGTTCAACGACTGACCAGTGCCGCCGTTTGGCAACACGCCAGGTGCCGCCGGCTCGACCGCCGTAGCGCTCCACAGGTCTGTCATGCCCGGCGCCGCGACCACCTGCTGCTGCTGCTTCACATTCGCGAACCAGTCCTGGATGTCGCTCTGGGTGAGATGCCCGGTGCCGCCCACCAAGCCGTTGAAGATGCCCTGGATCGTCAACGGCCTCGTCGCAGCCACGTAGGTCGGACCGCTGAGCGATGAGTACGGATTATTCTGAAGTGGCAGTCCATCGATCCACACCTGGAACACGGAGCCAGGGGCGCTCGGATTTGGGTACACGGACACGAGGCCCACGGTCACCGTGACGCCCGGAAGATACGGCTGGAGCACGCCAACAGAGCGAGCGCTCGGATTCGCCGGGTCGGTGAGCAAGAGCCCATCGATTGCATTCGTCGGGTTGACGTTGACGATCGTAAACTCGTTGTCGATGTCAATCGACTGGTCTTCGTACTCGATGAAGATGCCGCTCGTGTTCACGACCTGAGCGTCGACTGACGAAGGCCCGCTGCCGAGGGCAACGAAGCCGAACCAGAACGGTGGCGGACCGTGCGTGAACGACGGAGATGCCGCAGTGGCGTTGTACGTCGCGTTCAAGAACCACATGCCGACAGGAGGCTGCTGGGCGAATCCGCCGGAACGGCGTTTCCATCCAGATTTCCAGAGCATTCCTTTCGATGCGGTCATGTTGTTTGGTCTATGCTGGCAACTAGAAGGTGAGGCTGGGGTCGCTACGGGGCTGGGCGCCTCGACGTACGGAGATCCTCTGGGTTGGATTCGTCGTCAGACCCCAGCCCCACCTTCTAGTTGCCAATCACGTACCACCCTTGCTCAAACGGTTGAGGATCCTGTCCATCTGCAACTCGGGAATCAAGAACCCGTTGATCTCGACCGACAGCAGCTTGGTCTCGAACGGGGGGGCGCGCAGCGCCGTAACCGTCGCCTCGATCGTCTGGCCTGGCCGCACGTACGATGCGAACGACTGTAGGCCAAGCTGCGACGGGCCTGCGAACGGGTAGAAGCTGCCCTGTCCTGGCGTCGGAGGATAGACCGTCTGCGCGCCCTTGCCAGCGTTGACGACAACAGGGTCGCCGTTCGACGTGAGATTCGTAGAGAAGTCCGTTGTGCCGCGGCCACCGACCTTGAGCGAGAAGCCGAATACGGTGGTCAGGCGCGAAAGAGGAACTTCCTCGACGTCTTTTGGATCGATGCCCGTGTTCTGGTAGACGCGAAACGTCGAGTTCTGAAGAACGATGACGGCCTCTTGTGGAGCCTGGATCTTGAGCACGGGGATCGCGCGCGGATACGGCGGCGCACCCTGGATCGCCACCGGGATCGGATAGTTGGCGAAGAACGCGCGCTGGAAGAACGTCAGCTGCTGCGACGGCAGGAACTGGAAGTACGCGTCCTGCACCTGGACGGGCGTCACCGCGATCGCGATTTCTTCCTGCGGAAGCGGCGAGCTTCCCTGACTGTTCAAGAGCGCTGGACGGCCACGCATCAGCCACCTCCGCTCAGAACAGGCACGCCACGCGTGTACGCATCGACCGCCGCCAAGACCTCACCCGTCACAAACGGATGCAGAAGATCGCCATTGGCACCGATCGGAATGTGGCCTCGCGATGCCGCCCAAAGCGTGCCTGCGACCGTACCGGTGGCTGCCAACGTCTTCGCGAGGGCTGGATGCGTCGGCATGGCCAACGTCAGTGTGTTGCCGATGATGCGCGTGGCATAGAAGCCGAGCGCGCTGTTGACGCAGAACAGCGCGTACCACTGGGCATCGCGGAAGGCTCCGCGCATGGTCACTGGCTTGCGTCCGTTGCGGCGTGCCTTCGGACGTCGCGATGTGCGACGACGCGTCATGACGTCAGACCGCCGGGCTCTCGGCCTGGAGGATCTTGTAGCCACACATGGTGAAGTAGATCGTACCACCGATGGCGACGGGCACGCGACCCACGTCTCCGGTTGCTGCCGGATCTGGCGCTGGCGTCTGATCGCCCTCGGCGAAGCCGTTCGGCAGCGTTGCGTAGTTGACCTCGGCGAACCCGAGGTCATGCATCAGCGTCATCTTCCACGTCACCGTGGAGCCGCGCTCGAAGAAGTCGCCCACCGGAAGGTAGAGCGGCCGATCGAACTCGGAGAAGATGTAGCGCGAAGGCATCGGGATCTGGTTCTGACGGTTTCGGTTCGAACCGTTGTCCTGGATCTCGAAGAGATAGTCGATCTCACCAGGCCGGAACGTCTGCACCGCCTGTGCGCCAGCGATCGAGATCGGACCGACCTGCGCGCCGATGTACGCGCCCGAGAATGGATCTGCCGTCGAAGCGACTGGACGAAAGCGTCCCGACAGCGGCGTGATGACCTCGGTACCGGCCGGCGGATCGTTCGGGCGACCGCCGGTGTCTCCGATCGTGTACGGGCCGATCGAGTACGTGCGCATGAGGAACGCGCTCATGTAGCTCGTGCAGACGAACGGGCCATCCATCGAGATCTGCTTGTTGTCGACGAGCACGGACCCGGCGAGGGTGAAGTTCGGGTCCGTGGGCCCCGGGATATCGATGCTGAAGTTGAGGAAGTACGGGACACGCTTGCCCGGGATGTCCTCGATGTATCTGATGCGCTTGGCCGCCTTCGAGACGGAACCGCGCAGCGACTCCAACTCAGCCTTCTGAGACTCGTAGTCTCCAGTCAGCTTGTTGTAGCGCTCGTTCAGGAGCTTCTGTCGCGCGAACAGACGCTGATGCGTCTCTTCCATGGCGCGAAGTGTCTTCGTCAGCTCGGGATCGTAGTTCGGCACTGTGAACCTTCCTTTGGCCGGCGGATTTCTCCCTGTGGCCTCGGCTGGTTATGCGCCCGCACCATGCGGGACTTCATCAGGCTCCGAATGAGCCATCGGGTCGATCGCAGATCGCCCTACATCAAACAGGAAGAAGCGCCGGCCGCGTCACCACGACCGGCGCCTTCCTCATCCATCAGCAGCACTCTCGGATCCGAATCACGCTTGCGCGTGAAGCAAGATCAGAGAACGTCGCGCGAGTGGATGCCGTCGAGGACATACTTGATGTCCTTCTCGATGTCGTCCTCACCAGCGACCGAGAGGCCGGTGCCCGTCGCGGTGCCGGTCGTGAGACCGGAGCCGCTGATGATCGCGTTCGGGCTGTTGTCCGGCACGAGGCCGTTCAGCTGCTCGATTGCCGACGCGCCGGTCGTCTGACCGATCGGCGAGGCGATCGCGATCACCTGGAAGCCCTGACGGGGCGGGATGAGGATCGGACGCGCCAGGCGCATGAGCGCGCTCGACGTCGGCACGCCGTTGTTCGCGCGCGGGAGGCGCGAGTCGGCGAAGAAGCCGTCGAGACCACCGGCCATCGGGGTGTACGCGGTGAACGTCGTGAGCTGCGGCTTGTCACCAGCGACCATCTGCCAGAAGAACTGGTTCTGGGTCTGGTGGTAGAGCTTGTGCACGCGCATGACGCGGTCCGGATACACGCCGTTCACGTTGCCGATCGGCTGGGGCGCGCCCTGCGTCACGACGACCGGCGCTTCCGGGTTGAACCGGAAGTACGTCCAGACGCGCACCGCGAGGGTGATGTACGTCTGATCCGACGGGAAGAAGCCGCCCGTGGTCAGGTTCGACACCGAGATGTCGGCGCCCTGACGGACGAACAGCTGCGCGCGGTTCGGGACTGCTCCGAACACGCCCTGGTTGGTGGATCGAAGATCCACCGAACCATCGACGCGGATGAGGCTGTCGTAGAACGGCTGATGAACACGCTCGCGGGTACCAACGATCTTCGGCATTGTCTTGTCTCCGAGTTTCCGGGGCCACCCTAGGGTTTATTCCCCCGGAAACGACAGCACTCCACTCGGTGCCTATCCACTGGTTTGTTGCGACGACCCTCCCTTGCGGGTTTAGATCGTCTCTGCGTTCCGAAACCTCTCAGCGGTAAGAGGCTTTCACCCGTCAGCTACCGGAACGCAGAGAATCTTGTTGCGACTACAGGACATCCCTCGAATGGATGCCGTCCAGGATGTACTTGACGTCCTTCTCGATGTCGTCTTCACCGGGGACCGAGAGACCGGTGCCGGTGCCGAACCCGGTCGTGAGACCGGAGCCGCTGATGATCGCGTTCGGGCTGTTGTTCGGCACAAGGCCGTTCAGCTGCTCGATGACCGACGAGCCAGTCGTCTGGCCGGTGGGCGAGGCGATGGCGACAACTTGGAAGCCCTGACGGGGCGGGATGAGGATCGGACGCGCCAAGCGCATGAGCGCGCTCGACGTCGGCACGCCGTTGTTCGCGCGCGGGAGGCTGTTGCCATTCGCGCCGCCGAACCCGGAATCCGTCGCCGCGCCAGGCGCAGCCGGATCGAACGGATCGAGCTGAAGCTGGTTGTCGTCGAACGTCACCGACGCGGACTGAGCGAACGCGCGACCAGTCAGCGTTGCTGCATGGGCGAAAGTGACAGTCGTAGCGGCGATGAGGTTGCCCTGCATCGACGCAGTCGTGTTGACCGTGATGGCACCGGTCGACGTGAAGTAGACGTTGTGTGCGCGTGCTCCGTTGACCAGAACGATTTGTGCAGCGGGGCCGACCGTGAATGCACCGAGCTGGAAGACGAACGTGGCATTCGGATTGCCACCGCCATTCAGCGTGAGAACACCTGCGCCAGCAGTCAAAGAGCTGGCGCCGTGGAAGTATACGCCTGGTGCGAACGTGAGTCCACCAAGTTCCGCAGCGCCAGTGTTGGTTCCAGACAGGGCGTTGAGCGCTGGCACCGCGACCGCGGACAGGTAGGTCTGTGCCGCCGTGGCAAGGCCATCGGCATCAACGAAGCCAGTCACGACACCGGGCGGGAATCCGGTGATCGTCGGGCTGGTTGGTCCGACACCAATGTTGCCACCAATCGTGGTTCCAGCAGCAACGACGTTTGTGACGCCGGCCGATCCTAGCACGATGAACTGTGCTGCGGGGCCCAAAAATGGATCGTTCTGAATCGCTCCGGCCGCACCTGGCCTCGCAACACCGTTGCCGGCGAAGTAGCCATCGAGACCACCAGCCATCGGGGTGTACGCGGTGAACGTCGTGAGCTGCGGCTTGTCACCAGCGACCATCTGCCAGAAGAACTGGTTCTGGGTCTGGTGGTAGAGCTTGTGAACGCGCATGACACGATCACGCGGCGCGCCCGGGATCGTGCCAATCGGCTCTGGCAATCCCCGCTGCACCGTGACCGGCGCTTCCGGGTTGAACCGGAAGTACGTCCAGACGCGCACCGCGAGGGTGATGTACGTCTGATCCGACGGGAAGAAGCCGCCCGTGGTCAGGTTCGACACCGAGATGTCGGCGCCCTGACGGACGAACAGCTGCGCGCGGTTCGGGACTGCTCCGAACATGCCCTGATTGGTGGATCGAAGATCCACCGAACCATCGGTGCGGATGAGGCTGTCGTAGAACGGCTGATGAACACGCTCGCGGGTACCAACGATCTTCGGCATCAGCCACCACCCATCTGGCCTGAGAACAGCTGACGCGCGAACACGCCACCCGCGTAGCCGTGATCGGCCGCCGCGAACGGCGTCGTCACCTGCTTGATCTGAGCTTCGTTCTTCGCGCGGAACGCCAGGTCCCTCGGGATGATCGTCGAGACGCCTGGCGGCTGGGGAAGGTATCCCAATCCGAGCATACCCTGATACGGAGCACCGTAGTGAGCGACATCGACCAGCGGGTCAGAAAGCCCAGACACGTTGCTGGGAGTGAGCGTGGGCGACGAGGTCATCGTCGCAGACGACGGAGCCGTCTGAACGACATTCGGCAAGAACGGCGTGATCGCCGCGATGCCCATGCCGGTCGCGAGTGCCTGGCTGATCTCGTCGGACATGCCGACGCCACCGCCCATGGTCACGGCAACCGCACCACCAGCCGCGCCGGTGATGAGCAGAAGCATCTTCGGGTCCAGAGTCGGAAGTAGACGCTGGGTGACGTTGGAGGTCAGCCACGAGGTAAGCAGAATGCCGCCTGCGCCAACGAGTGCAGGCACGACGAGACGCTCGATGACGCCGAATCCGGCACCTTCTGCGTTCCGACGAAGCCTGTTGCGGCGTGAGCGACGGTTCTGCTTCCTCATGACCTACTCCAGTGTTCGGACGGGTCGCTCAGAACATGCCGGCGAAGAGGTTGCGGGCGAAGAGGCCGCCTGCGAATCCCTTGCCTTCCGGCGTGACGAGCGAGGTCGGGATCGCGACGTCGCGGGGCATGATCTTCGAAACCGGGACGGCTCCGTCGGTCGGCGTCTGGGTCGAAACCCATGGCGGCTGGTTCTTCGCGTAGAACTTCGAGAGGGTGGAGTCGGCTTCCTGGCCGAGACCCGCCGCTGCGTAGTACGACGCGTCGCCGAGACCCGACATCGGCTGATCGACGTACTCGCCGACGCCAGCGGCTGCTTCCATCGGAGTGCCGGCCGCGGCCTCCATCACGTCCATGAGGCCATCGACGCCCTCCTGGTTGGCAGGGTCGATGCCCTCCTGGTAGCCGGCCGCCGCGTAGAACGTCTGGCCCATGCCAGCCGCCGCGTAGTACGTGTCAGATCCCATGCCGTGCGTGGGATCGTTGACGTACGCGCCGAGGCCGCTCATCGGCTGGTCGACGTACTCGCCGAAGCCGCTCATCGGCTGATCGACGTACTCGCCGAGGTACGGCAAGAGCGCCGTACCGCGAAGCAGACGTGCGAAGAGCGCGAGGCCCATGCCCGTCAGGATCGGCGCGACGTTGTCCGTGACGATGTTCTTGTGACCCGCGCGGCTCGCCCACGTGGCGACTCCGAGGGCACCCGCGACAAGCGCGGCGTTCACGACGCTCTTCGTGGCGAGCGCCTGGTCCGCCGTCTGGCCGGTGTTCAGGACGCCACGAACCTGATCGTTCATCGCGGCTGCGTTCGAGAGACCGTTCGCCGCGAGGAAGCCCGCCGTCGCCCAGCCTGCCGGCATGGCGATGTCCGTGAGCAAGTCCTTGCCGTAGAGCTTGAAGAAGTTCCGGCGGAGCCGGCCCTTCCGCGCGCCCTTGCGGTTCGGCTTGAGGATCACGTAGTTCGGGTTCTTCTTGCTGTGACGGCTCTTCTTGCTGTGACGACGCTTGTGCTTGCGGCCCATCGACTGCCTCCTGTTCATTTTTCCTGGCGGACTTGTTCGCGAACCGCCGACTACTTCGCCTTGCGCGACGTGCGCTTGTGCTTTGCCTGGAGCGACCGAGCGAGTTCAGGACCCCACTTGCCTCGCTTGGAGTGAGCGCGACGAGCAACCCCACCGAAGGTGAAGTGACGCGTGTAGCCCGGGAGACGCTTGCCACCGACGAGAACCGTCGACTTCCTGGACGTGCCCGGCCTGTAGAGGACGGTCTGCGTGGATCCGGTCAGGAAGTTCGGGCGCGAGCGACGACGACGCGAGCTGCGACGCGAAGCGCGCTTGCGGCGGCTGTTGCGGCGCGACCGGCGCTTGCGGCTGTTGCGACGTGCGCGGCGCGACGTGCGACGACGGCTGTTCCGGCGCGAAGCACGCTTCGAGCCACGGCGACGCGAGTTGCGACGTGCGCGGCGCGACGTGCGCTTGCGGTTCGGGATGATGAAGTAGTTCGGGTTCCGGCGCGACGTGCGACGACGGCTGTTCCGGCGCGAGTGACGACGAGCATTCGCGGCCATCTCACCAGCGAGCGGTGAGCCGTACATGTGGAACGCAGACCGGAAGGTCGGCGATCCAGACACGTGCTTCTTGGAAGCGCGCTTCTTGGAGCGGCGCTTCTTGGAAGCCTTCTTGGAGGCGCCCTTCTTCGAAGCCCGGGCTCGGGCCTTGCTACCCTTCTTGGAGGCGTTGCGGCGCGAGGTGCGCTTGCGGCTGTTGCGGCGGGCGCGGCGCGACGTGCGACGACGGCTGTTGCGACGAACGCGGCGGCGCGGGTTGCGCGACGCACGCTTGCGGCGGCTGTTCCGGCGAACGCGACGGCGCGGACGATTGCGGCGCGAGGTGCGCTTGCTGCGGCGGCTGTTCCGACGCGACGCTCGGCGACGCGATGCTCGGCGACTGTTCCGGCGCGACGTGCGACGACGGCTGTTGCGGCGCGAAGCGCCCTTGCTGCGGTGGCTGTTGCGACGGGCGCGGCGCGACGTGCGACGACGGCTGTTGCGACGAACGCGGCGGGCGCGGCGGCTGTTGCGACGGGCGCGGCGCGACGTGCGACGACGGCTGTTGCGACGAACGCGGCGGGCGCGGCGACGCGGGTTGCGGCGCGAGGCGCGCCTCGAACCACGACGACGACGCGAGTTGCGACGAGCCCGGCGACTTCCGCGGCGGCGACTGTTCCGACGCGACGTACGACGACTCCGGCGGCTGTTCCGACGAACGCGGCGATGCGCGTTGCGGCGCGAGACCCGGCGACGCGATGCTGGACGCGAGTTCTTGCGCGAGCGACGGCGACGGCGACCACCGATGCCGTTCGCGACGATCGCCATCAGACCGCCGCGCTTGCGACGAATCTTCGCAGTACCGGGAGCCGGGCGCGACGTACGCTTGTGCTTCCGGCGACGACGACCAGCGTTGCTGCGCATCGCAGCACGCATACCGGGGAGATTGTATGCCATCGAACTCTTCCTCCGCCTTGGGTTCTGACCAGGGTGTTGCTGCGATCGGGAACGTGCCCTGACCGCGGACGTGAACAGGCCCGCTCGTCGAGAAGGACGACCCGGATTGAGAACCGCCAGAGTCGTCACGCCACCGGGATTCGGTGCCATGCCAGGCGTACGGTCGTATGACCGCGCTGCCTTCTCTGTCGATCTCCGATATACAAGGGTCATTTCAGACGCACGTCTCCCGTGCGACCGACCCCGTAGCGGAGAGAGAGCAAGCGCCCTCGGTCTTCGAGAGAGAAGTTACTGGTGGTCATAGAGCGGGTCAAGACTTTTTTTCGGATCCGATGTCGATTTCTGATGCTGCCTGTCAGCAGACTCCGAATCTCACGCCGGGATGAGTGTCTTCTTGGTTGTGTCGTCCGTATGCGCTTCCTCTGCGTCGGGGGCGACTCGATTGAGGCGCGTGCTGATGCGCGGAAAACCAGGATGAGACTTCTTCACGCCCCGCGCAGCCTTGCGGAAGGCGATCAGCGCTTCCCTCATCTCGACGACTTCCTTCGGATCACGACTGTCGGACATAGCCACTCACCTCCGTCCAACCGGGCGCTCGCCGCGCTGGTTGTTGATCTCGTGCAATCGATGATCCATGTTTTCGAGCATGTGAACCACACGCTCAAGCGTCTTGATGATGTTTTCCGACGCGCCCTCTGTCTCCGTAGCGAGGCGCACCTGCTCTTGCAGCGTGGCAGAGAAATCACGCGTGGCAGTGAGCAGCACGTCGCGGACGTCCTTCGCATCTTGGACGCGCGCCGCCTGCACCTCGTTCAGCTTCTGCGTCTGAAGCCAAGCGTAGCGAGCCATCGGCACCAGGACGAGCAGGAATACGGCGCCAAACGCCCCCCACTGCTGCACGATCGTATCGGTTCCGGGAGGCATGGCTCAGCCGTCGATCCCGTCCTTGAGGACGCGCAAGTCGCCACCGCACATGATCGCGAGGAAGCCTTCGCTCCCGTCGTCCTGCGGCTTCGGCGAGTAGATGGCGAGCATCTTCCCGTCCGGAGCGCACAGCAACCAGCAGTCGCGCGCGGACTGCTTGGCATCAACCTCTTCCCATTCGCCGTTGTTGCGACGAAGGTCTGCACCCTGGAACTTGCCGAGGCGTGTCCACGCCTTCGGATACGCGCGCGGCGAGCGCATGGTTCCGTTCTCTCGAATCGTAGCCGGATCTGCGAAGGCTGCGTTCTCGTAGAACATCGTGCCCTTGCCGTGCTCGTACTGCACCTTCTCGCTCTTGCCGTGAAGATGCTTGTAGTCGATGTCGTTGCCGTCCTTGTACCACTTGTCTGTCTTGTAGCTGACGGCGGACGCGTCGCCGATGCAGACCAGACGCGCTGGCGGCTCGTGATCAACGTCAACCACGTCGAGTGGGGCCTTCGCGTGGAACAGCTCGTACTTGTCCATCGCGGCGTCGACATCGCCGCCGCGTCGACCGCTGAATCGATCTGGATCGACTGGGCGGCCGAAGAACCGGCCCATCACGCCAGGGCCTTGACGATGCTCTGGCATTGACTCGGTACCGTTGCGGCGCGCTGACCGGCTCGTACGCTTGGCACCCGGATGACCAGAAGTACGCTTCTGGCGGCTGTTGCGCTTCGGATTCCGCACCTGGAGACGGTCGCCATCCGATGCATCTCGACCTTCAACGCGACGCATCGCCTCGGCCTGCTGAGGACTCGCATCCTCGCCCACCGTGATATTCGCTCGCATCGATGCGCGCAGATCGGAAAGCGGATCGCCCACATTCTCCTCCATCTTCTTCTTCGAACGACTCGTTCGCTTGGGCCTTGACTCTTCGGGGCCCACTGGCGCGACGCGGCTCAACTCGGTCTCTTGCTGACCTCGGAACTCGCCGTGCTTCTTGATTGTAGCCTTGACCCTGACCTTCTTGCCAGCTGCTTCGTGCACGGTGAAGTCGAATGGCCACGAAGAGCCGAACCACTTGAAGGCGTACCCCTTCTCCGGGCCGTCAACGCCACGGAACGTGCACAGGTACGAAGTCCCGTACGTCGTCTGAAGAGGGCGCGCGTCGATGAAGTCCAGATTCAGCGTGATGCGCTCGTTCAACGCGCCGTAGTGGCCCGCGACGCGGCTACCATCTTCGGCTCCAGCAAGGCGCGCCATCGAACGCTGGTACGCTCCCGGGATCGATGCGACTACGCCTGCGCTACGCGCCGTGACCACGCCGGAGATGAGAGCGGTACGGCAGTTGTAGCCGTAGTCGGTCAGCTTCGACGGATCGGAATCGGCAAACTCCTTCATCGCCCAGTCGACGATTTTTTTCGCGGTAGCCCTATCTTCCGACGTCGGCTGGTTCTGCTTGGCAATCTCGTGAGCAGTCGTGCCGCGCGGGAAGCAGAGATCCCAGATCTGATCTGCTGTCGCCGTACCCACGCGCCCCTGCTCGTACGCCTGCGTGCGCGAGATCCATCCGTGCTTCGCCACGACGTGGACAGTGAGTGCGATGAACTCTTCGATGTCGACCGCAAGCGCCATGCGAGCGCCGCCGCCCTCGCCCCACTCTTCCATGCCGCGCGCAACGTCGAAGATTGCGAAGAGCGTCTCGGCCTGGTTTGCCATCGAGAGCGGATCACCATGGCCGCCGAGGAAGTCGAGCAAACACGTACGACCGACGACCGAGTGCCGGCCGTCGTCATGCACGAGCACGAAGACGGTCGATCGATCCCGCTTCGTCATGCAGTGATCGCAGCGCGTGGGGTCAACGGTGCGATACTCGGTCGGCAACGTCTCGCCCGGCACAACGCGCAGCCACGGGCCGCCACCACTGTCGGACTCTTCGCCGTAGTCGATGCATGCGATCAGGCGCCAACCACGAAGACGTGGCTCGGCACCGGCCACCAGTACCGGCGTCACTTCGCCACGCAGTGTCTTCGTGCGCTCGACATACTCTCTGCCGCCGTGCGCGCTCTCGACCGCGCTCACCGTCGTGGACGGGATCGTCGTGTAGTACGACGTGCCCTTCTCCAAGATCAGCGGCCTCATATTGAGGCGACGTGTGCGCTTCTGGAGACGATCGATCTCTCGCTCCAACAGCGGGAGCTTCTGCTGCGGGATCCAGAACAAACCGACTCTGTAGCCGTCCGCTTCGAGCGTAGCTTTGCGCGCGGTCAGACCGGAGTCAGCGCGCTTCTCCATGCCGGAACCACTCTCCGAGTTCGGACGGAGCTTCGAGGACACGTACGTCACTCGTGGTCCTGCGTCAGGAAAAAGACGACCGCGCCGCCTGCAAGCGCCGCAAGCACGTACTTGAATGTGTTGCTGTCCGTAGCGTCGTCGAGGCCGAGCGGAAGACCGCCGACGCGGCGGATCTCGCCATGGGCCATTTGGTCGTAGCCCATGAACTTCGTACCGCCGGGCAGAGTCTTGATCTGCGTGTCGGGGTCAGCGCCGATCGGACCGACGCCCGTGGGCTTCGGCGGCTTCGGATCATCGCCGACGGACACGGGGGTGCTGTCCGCGTAGATCTTGTACGCGTTCTTGTCCCAGTCCCATACGCTGTAGAGAGCCACCTTCAATCTCCGTCCGTGCCTTCTGTGGTTTACCAGATACGACTCAGATAATCATGGACTTCGTCGCGCTCTGGCACAGAAAGATGATGACCCAAGTATGCACCTTCCAGGTGCGCTATCGCTCGGCGATAGAAGGTGGAGCTATCGTCGAACTGGCCAACTTCGCGTAGGTACGAACGGCGGTCAGCAACATCCGGAAGCAGTCGAACGAGCACAGAACCTGGCTTCTTTGTATTGCGGCGGCTTCTGCGTTTACGGCGACTCGTACGCTTTGGGCGACGGCTATTCCTCTTCGACTTCCTGCTCGTACGCTTCATCGCGCTCTCCTGCTCGTTCGGTTCTTGCGGCGACTGGTGCGCTTGCGCCCGTTCGCGTGCGTGTACTTCCCGGGGACCTCAGCTGCGACCTTCGAGATGAAGTCGGCGACGTACTTCGCCATCGCCTCTGGCGACCCGCTCTTGCCGCGCAGCTTCGAGAGCGCAGGCGGAGCACCATACAGAGAGATCCTCGTCTCGACCTTCACCTTGCCGCCCGGCGGAGGCTCGCCAAGCGCATCGGCGAAACCGTATACCGTGATGAGCATGCGGTTGTTCGAGCCTTCGGCGCCGCCGCCGCGCTTCTCGCGCACGCGCTCGACCGGCAGGTTGATGAAGTCGACGAAGACCTGCGAGTGACTGCCCATCATGCCGGAATGGCACGAGAGCGCCTTACCGTGCGTGTCGACCATGGACTTCACCGCTTCGCAGAACTGCGCGGCGTCCATGCTGCCGACGTTCGCCATCAGGCGCGCGCGGTCTTTCGGCTCCAGCGTCAGGTACGAGTTGCCCTTCGCGTCGAGCACGTAGGCGCTCTTCAGGCTGCGGTCGCCCATCCACTGCGCCATCGTAGACGAGCGCATGTCAGACAGCGGGCCAGTGCCGAGCGGGACCTTGCGGCCCGAGCCATCGATGCCGACGCCGCGGTACAACGGCGGTGGGTTGCGTCTCGACCGGCCGCGATTGCGCGCCATCGTCTTGCCGAACACGCGGCTCCACGAGACTGGGTTTTTTCCATGTGCCCAGGCCGCGTGTGCGCCAGGTGTCGAGCGAGCCCCGAGGCCCGCGTCAGCGGCCCACTGATCGAACGTCAGGCCTTCACGGTTGCGCGAAGCGAAGTTCTTGCGACTGCGACGACGCATGGCTCAGTTCGCCGCCTTTCGATGGGCGCGGTGATGAGCGATGCCCCTGCGCTTCGACGACTGCGTCGCGAGCCAGGTGGACTGCATCCCGTACTTCTTCCACACCGCTGGGTAGTGCCTCAGGATGAACGTTCGGATCGCCATGTAGTCGCTCGCGTTGCGCACGCGGCCCATCTTCATGTACGAGATCGCATCGCGAGCGCCCTTCGCGCTCTCGATCGGCCAAGCGCGGTCCTTCGGGAAGACGAACTTCGAGTTGGGAAGCTTCGATCGACGCTTGCCGGAGAGACGCGGATTGCGTGCGATGCCGTTATGACGGGCAAGGCCGCGACGCGCACGGCTCCGGACCGGACCGCCCTTCGAGACCCAGACTCGATTTGACGACTTGAACCATCGCTCCAAACCATGGTCGACCATGACCGAGTCGCCGTTGCCGTTCTTCTTCTTGAACTCCTGCCAACCGAACACGCCATCGCGCTGCCAAAAGCGACTTCCAACCCCAACCGATCCAAAGCCGGTCTCTTTCCACGGCGCACCGCGCTGCCAATCCGGCGGCGGGTTTCTCCGACTGGCGCGCTTGCGCGAACTGCGTCGAGCACGGCGCGCACGACGTGACGTGCGCTTGCGCGACGAGCGCTTGCTCTTCCGGCTCGTGCGCTTGGCGCGGCTGCGACCGTTGCGCGCCGGGCCCGGCGACTTGATGTAGAACGTCTGGTTCGGGCGGCTCGACCGACGACGACGGTTCTTCGAGATGGGCGGGATCGGGATGTAGAACGTCTGGTTCGCGCGCGAGCGGCGGCGCGCGCGATTCGCCACGACCTTCACGACCTTCTCCTTCAGGTCGCGATCGACCTCGGTCACCTTCACTGGGCTACGGCCCTTGTGGAGATCTTGATGATGCTTCGCCACACGCATCGCCACAGCCTTGCCGAACGGCCCGCGCACGACGCCACCCGCATGCACGTAGAAGCGCTGAGCGCTGCCCGCGCGAATCTGCTGCGTCCAGTAGTCCTCCGGGTTGCGGCGACTGCTCCGACGCGGCCGGCCGCGCGAGTCGTACGACCCAGGGTGCGACATGCCGTAGTCGTAGTTCGTGTTCCGGCGTGACGTGCGCTTCGAACGCGACCGGCGCTTGCCCTTCAAGCCTCGCGATGCGCGACGGCTGTAGCCGTTCTTCCTCGACGTCCTCTTGCGTGAGTGACGCTTCTTCCTGCTGGTTCGCTTCGCCATGATGATCTCCTTCAGCGCTTGGAGCGCGAACGACGCTTGCCCTTGAGACCGCGCGACGCCTTGCGACGCCAGCCGTTCTTGCGTGACCGGCGATTCGCCGTCGACTTTGCTGCGGACTTCGAGGCCGCCGTCTTCGGCTTCCTCGTCACCATGTAGATGATGCCGCCGACGGTGACGACGCCAACCGCCGCCATCACCGGCCAGTACCAGCTGGTGGTCGTGTCGGTGTACGCCGTGGCGGGCACGGCCGCGGTCGTTGCTGCCGGGGTCGTCGCTGCCGACTGGCCCTGCGTGCCCGCGATGATGCTTCCGGCAACACTGCCCGCGGTCGTGAGCGCGGTACCCCAGTCCTGCGCCGTGTGATCAGGCTGCGATACCGTCTTGGTCACCTGACCAAGCCCGATGCGAGCGTCGCGCCTGCCAGCGAAGTAGCTTCCTGGATTCGACGCGATCAGAGCCCGCAGCGCCGCAGGGCTCATTCCCGGATCTGCGCCCATGCCGACCATCCGGCCAGCGAAGTAGCTGCTCGGGTGCTTCGCGATGATCGAGCGGAGACGTGAGGCGTCGATGCTTGGTGCTGCGCCGAGGCCTGCCATCGTTCCCCTGCCGGCGAAGTAGCTGCCCGGGTGCTTCGCGATGTGCGCACGCAGCGCTTCAGCGCTCATGCCGCTCAGGCCTGCCATCGTTCCCCTGCCGGCGAAGTAGCTGCCCGGGTGCTTCGCGATGTGAGCGCGGAGCGCTTCAGCGCTCATGCCAGAACCTGTCGGTGCCCTGTAACTCATAGCGTTCTCCCTGCCGAGACCCGTGTACCCACCGAGACCAACAACGGCGGCCTTCGGAATCGTGACGCTCTGCGCCGCCGCGCGGATTGCCGCCGCTTGACGCTGCGCCGCCAAGGCCACGTTGTCCGTTGCTGCGCCGGTTGCATCAACGAAACTGCCAGCGTTCCGAAGCGCCGTGCCCCATGGCGTGATCCCCAACGACGTGAGACCGTAGTTCCGCACCGTGTCACGCTGAAGCGGAATCGGGACGCCCTCTGGACGGGGCGCCGTGAGACCGTAGTTCCGCACCGTGTCACGCTGAAGCGGGATCGGAAGGCCCTCGGGACGGGGCGCCATGAGGCCGACGAGCGTGTCGCGCACAATGCGCTCCTGCGTCCTGCCGGCGGCTCGGCCCCTGCGCTCCGGCTCGTCATCCGGTCGGCACTGATAGACACTGACGGTCGTGTAGGCGCCCGCGCCTGCGCCGCCGGTCACGGTGACGTTGCCACGCGTGTACGCGTCCGTGGAAGTGCTCGTTGGTGAGCGAACTTCGGTGCTGGTCGACGTCGATGTCGGGCTTCGGACCTCGGTGCTGGTCGACGTCGATGTCGGGCTTCGGACCTCGGTGCGCGTCGGGCTGCTGTCGTTCGAGTTGCCGCGCGTCGGGCTGCTGTCGTTCGAGTTGCCGCGCGTTGGGACGAGCGGCAGCACGGCTGGCACTGCACGCACGGTCGGCACCGCCGGAACTGCTGGCACGGCCGGTACCGCCGGAACCTGGCCGAGCCCCAGCATTCCGAAGAACCGACGGACGGCATCGCCGCGCTGCGGTTGACGCACGATGACAGTTCGCGCTGGACGCTGGATCGGTGCCCTGTAGCTCATGACCTTCTCCCTGCCCGGCGGCGCCGGCCATTCTTCTTGCTTCGATTGCTGGTCACCGCTCGGCGACGATAGAAGTAAAACGCGACGCCACCCAGAAGCAGCGCGCCTGCGGCAACGCCGCTCGCGACCAGTACCGTCTGCATCGTCGCGGCGGCGGCGGCCGTCTGCTCTGACGGCTGCGCGCCGGTACTCGACTGCACTGCGACGCCTGCCGGCGGCGCGGGCGGCGGCGGAACCGAGCCGGTCGGGTACACGTACAGATCTGTGCGACCCATCGGCATGTTCACGCGGAACCGTCGCATGATGATCTGCGACTGCGGACTGATGCGCAGCGCACCCTGAAGCAGCGCATCGCGCAGCTGCGTCGCGTACGAGATCGCAGGCGCATTCGCATTCGGACGCCACTTCGCGTAGACGTAGCCGCCGGTAACCCAGCGCACGTCGTCGACCGAGTTGCCGAGCGCCGTGAGCGTGTTGCGCACGTTGTCGAGCACGCTCAACGCGGCCTGTTCCGCGGTGATGTTGACCACCGAAAGCGTCGCATCGAGCCACGGCACCGTCGCCGCGAGCGGAGGCATGTACACGTACGAGCCAACGACGAATGCGTTCACGTCGCTGTTGTTGACAGACGGCACCGGGCTCGGCGTCGTGCCGGCCAGCGCGAGTGGAGCGCGGTAGCTCATCGTGTCCTCTGACGGCGGCGACGCGCACGGCGACGGCGTGAGCGTGGGTTGTTGAGCAACGCTGCCGGACTGAAGGCGCGCGCGGTGCGTCCTACCGACGAGATCATCCAGGCTCCGAGTCCGAGCACAACGATGCCGCCAGCTCCGACCACGCCCCATACCCACATCGGCTGGCCGAAAAGCAGCCGATCTGGATGCGTCTGATCGACGGGGGCGATTCCAGAAGCGCGCGGCTGCTGTCCGGTGATCGCCGTGTAGCGCTGTTCGAAGGCGTTGTATCGACCGGCATCTTCGCGAGCGGTCGTGACCGGCGTGGCGCTCGACCCCGACGGCCACGCGTCGTGGTACGTCTGCCAGTGCGCGAGGAACGACGTCTTGAACGGGGCGTATTCCTGCCGCAGCTGTGCGCCAGCGCCGGAGTTCGGCACATTCGCGTTGATGTCCTGATCCAGCTGCGAGACCGCGTTCAAGATCGAGTTGTAGAACGTCGAGATGTCACCACTCGACCAGATCGTGTAGTCGGGAATCGTGAGCGCACCCATGCCCGACGTTGGCGTCTGATCGACTCCAACGGTGTCCCAACGGCGTGGACCCGACACAGGCAAGATCCGAGTCCTGCTGGTCAAGAACCCGCTGCCGTTGATCTGCGGCGCGCGGTAGCTCATGCCCGTCTCGCGATCTTAGACCGTCGGTGGCGCCGAGTCGACTTCTTGCCGTTCATTCGAATCGTCTTGGCAGCGAGTCGCGACTTCACAGGCTGAGACGGAGCCATGTCGCCTGGAAGGAAGTCTGACCAGACCATCATGCCGTCGATGCCGTCGTGAACCGCAGCCTCTTGCCAGTCACGGCTCCACACGGTCGGAGCCGGCTTCCAACGCTTGTGATCGTAAGCGATGGCCACGAGCACTCCTGGAACGTGCTCGTAGCCGAAGTACGCGACGGCTTTCGCCTCTTCGCGTGTGTGATCTGCGGTCGTGCCGCGCAGCATCTGGCGGCCGGCCTTGTCGTAGAACGCGTAGCCCCAATCATCGCGCCCGAACATCGACTCGAAAAAGCCGCCGTTGCGACGCACCTTGCGGTGGCCGCGACTGGTCCTCTTCCTGCTCGTTCGCTTCGTCATGATCAGCGCTTTCGCTTTCCGGCGAGCGTCCGTCCCCACGGACGCTTCTTCACGCCCTTCTTCCAGACGGTCTCTTCGAGCATAGACATGAAGTTCTTGCCGACGTACCCGCTGCCGGCATAACGCGCGATCTCCAGGTGATCGACCGTCATCTCCGGATCATCCAGGTACGACTTCGCGACCTTGCGTGCCTCTGCGAGTGTCATGTGCTCGCTGACCTTCATGTCGCGCGGCGCATGCATCACGAACTCGCCGCCGTTGGTCGGGACGCCGTAGAGATTCCAAGCGTCTTCCGGATCGAGCCGCACGTAGTACGTCTGTTCGTACGAGGCGCGATGGTTCGCGCGAGAGCGACGCGGGTTCGATGCGTACGGCGTCCCCCCGTCATCGCCCTTCTCCGAGAGGAAGCGGCGCCATGCGGCGTCAGCCTTCTCGCCACTCTGCACGCGACGAAGGCTCGGCCAGTAGAGCACGCGGTCGCCCTTGCGGACCTTGCGTCCCTCGTCGTCGTGGCTGTCGTACTTCGCGGTGATCCACATCGGATCGCCGCCGTACGTCTGCCGACGAGGGCGCGGGTTCGCGCGACTCGTACGCCTGCGCGTGACGAGCGCCGACTTCTTGCTGGTCCGCTTGCTCATGTTCAGCGCTTGTTGCGACGCTTGCCGCGATTTCTGGCCATGCGACGCGTCATGCGAGTCGACGGGCGTGCCATGGTGCGCGATGCGCGAGAGGGCGACGTGCTCACGGTGGTGGTGCGCGGAGCAGGCGTACGACGCTTCCAGATCATGTAGCCAACACCGCCGGCAATCACCACGCCTCCCGCGATGAGCGCAGGGATCAGCCACGCTGGCTGCGTCGAAGATCCTTCGTCCACGAGCACGGCCTGGCCATTCGGGTCGACACCGACCACAGCGGACGTGTCCGTAGATGCAGCGCCAGGCTTGCTACCGGTCGATGGCGACGTGCTCGTTGACCGAGCAAGCGTCGTAGACGTAGTGGTCGAGCTGGACGGGCGCGACGGGTCCGACACCGCCGGAAGCGCGGCGAGCTGCTGAGCCAGTGTCTTCGAGACAGCAACCCAGCCTGACACGCGTGCAGTCGGAGGAACGTTTGCCGCAGCCGGCAAGCCCGGACTGATGGCGTTGAGGGCCGCGAGCGTGATCGGACCAGACTGGCCGTCCACCAAGATCAACGCGCCACGACTCGCGTTCTGTGCGCGCCAGGCGTTGATCGCGCGCTGTACCCAGTGCGCATCGATCTGCCAGTACCTGGCGTCGGAATCGGTGCGAAACGAAGCCGCGGGCATACCCAGCGGTGCTCCGCCGGTTTGACCAAGGCCAGCCATCTGGAACGTCACGGGCACGTGGCGTGCGACGCGAGCGAGACACGCGCCCTCGTCCGCCATCTGCGTGCAAGCGCGCGCCATGCCATCCCAGTACTTCTTCATCTGTGCGGGCGTCGACAGCTGGCCAAGACCAGCCGTCGCGGACGCGCGCGCGCCATCGCCGTAGCTGGGGCCCACCGTCCTGAAAGGAGTTCCTCCTGCTCGGTAGCTCATCGCGAACTCCTCTTCCTGCGTGATGTGCGCTTGTTTCGCCGGCTCGTGCGCTTGCGGCCACGGTTCGCTGCGATCGCCCGCTGCTCGGCGTACAGACCATTCGTGATGATCTTGTACGCTTCGCTCGCGGGCCGACCCGCCCGGATCAGGTTCAGCATCGTGTCGGCCACGTCGTCGCCGAAGTGCGCGAAGGCAAGCGGCGGAACGCCGTATTTGGTGGCGTACTCACTGCGCCAACGCGTGATCTTGGATGTAGCGTCCCCACTCATCGGCTCTTCCTCCTGCTGCGACGGCGGCTGCGGTTCGGAACCGGTGCTTCCACGCCGAGGCGCGTGGCGATGACTGCCTTCTCCGCGGTGAACCCATGGTCGCGCACCAGCAGATAGAACTGGTGCGCGACGTCGTCGCCGAAGTTGGCGACGGGTTCAGGATCCTTGGAGAAGATGGCGACCGTCTCCTCGTACGCCTTCTTCAGCGGCACACCCTCATCGAGCAGCGTGTGCATGCGAGCGATCGCGTCTTCGCCAGCGTGCTTCAGGTCAGACGCCTTCACGCCGTACTTCTCGGCGTAGCTACGCTTCCACATGGCGATCAGATTGCCCGCGCGCACGCCGGGCGTGCCGCCGTTGCGGCGCGAGGTCCGCTTGCGACTATTGCGCTTGGACTTCCTGCTGGTTCGACGCTTCGCCATCTTCATCTCCTCAGATCGACTGGCCCTCGTCACGGAGGGCATCGACGTACTCTTCCCATTCCTTGCCGCGCTTGCCGTTGGGGCGCGGATAGAAACCAACGACGCCGCTGCCGTGATCGGTAGCCGTGAGACCTTCCTTCGAAGCGAACTTCTCCAGATCGGCCATCGGCAGCGTGACGCCTGTCGAGCACTTCACGGTGACGAGCGGCGAGCACGGCTTGCAGTACTTCTTCGCCTCGTCGGCGTCCGTGTAGATCTTGATGTCCTTCATCGGCAGGCCACGGCGACTGACGAACTTCGTCAGCTGCTCGCCGAAGGCGCTGCGACTCGGACTCCACCCGCTCGACTCGGTCGAAGCCGGCAGCGCACGCGATGCACGGTCATCATCGCCGTCGTCATCTTCGCCGCCGTCGTTCTTCTTCGACTTGCTGCCGTTCTTGAAGAGTAGGTAGCCGCCGCCGAGCACGCCGATGCCGATGAGACCCCAGCCCCACACGGGCACGCCAGCGTACCGGTTGGTCAGCATGTTGCCCGCCGTCTCTGGCGTTGCGACTGCCGCCGGTGTCGCACCCGGGATCACGCCCTGCGCGAGCGACAGCGGGTAGAACTGCTGCGGCTGAGCCATCGCAGGCTCCGCGTCGGAGTAGTAGTCCTGCGGCATCCCATCGTGTCCTTCGACCTGCATGGGGTGTCCTTCGGCACGAAGCTGCTGCTCCTGTGCCGCCTGCCGCTCGAAGTACTGCTGTTCCATCTCGTCGAACTCGTCGTCCATGTGCCCAGCTTTCTGTGAGGTGCCCAGAGAAACAGAAGATGATCAGCGACGGCTACGGCGCGAGCGCCGCTTGCCATTGCGGCGTGCGCGCCGACGATTCGCGGTTGCCTTCGCTGGCGCCCGCTTGCTCGACATGACGACGAACCCGACCGTGAGCAGAACGGCGCCACCGATGAGCGCGATCGGCACCCACGGGATGTCGCTGCTCGTCGAAGCGCCGTAGTCCACCGGCATCGTTGCCGTCGCGTACGGTGAATACGCCGACTGGCTCGGATCGACCTGCGGCGATGTGCCGCTCTTGTCGATCGGAGACGCGGTCGCGGTCTTGCCGCCGGACGTTGCCAACTGCGAGATCAACGTGTCCGAAGCTGGCGAGACATCGGGCGTCGTCTGGCCGAGCGGCTCACCGTCGAACAAGTTCTTGCGGAAGATGCCGCGACTGCCCTCGGGGCCGCCGCTCAGGGCCTCTCCGTTGAACAGGTCATTGACGAACAATCCGTTGCTGTGACTCATGACTTTTCCTTCACCGAGCCCTACGGCTCGTCCTCTTGTTGCGACGACTCGTGCGCTTCGCTCGGCGTGAGCCGCGCTTGTTCTTCCTGACCTTCATCCACGAGCGATACTCACCAGGCGTCACGTTGATGCGCGTGTACGTCCTGGCGATCGTCGGGAATCCGCCCTGTGCCAGTGCAGCCTTGCCGAGATACCCTTCATCGACGAACGTCGAAGAGTGGCCCGTGTCGTCAAAGATGATCCAGCCGCGGCGAGGGTTGCCGCTCGTGTCGTTCGTCGTCGAGATGTAGACGGCGAGCATCAACGGCTCCGACGGCTGTGACGGCGGCGCGAGTTGCGGCGCGTCTTCTTGCGATTCTTGCGAGCGCGACGTCGGTTCGGAGTCGAAGGCTCGCTCGACTCTTCCTCGTAGCTGCTGCTGCCGCTGCTGCCGCGGTTCGCGAAGACGAGGGCAGCGATGCTGCCGCCAACGAGCCAGGTCGTCCACGACATGCCCAGCGGACCCGTGACCGTGCCGTCCGCCTTCGTGGTCTCCAGGAACGAGTACCACTTCTTCGGAGCGCTCGTGACCGGCGCTGGTGTGGTCCAGATCGGCGTCGGTGCCATCGAGCCGTCCGACTGCTGCGTCGGGACGGTCGCGATCGAGATCGGCGCTTGGACCGGCGCGGGCGTCGTGACTGGTACCGCCGTCATGATCGGGTTCGAAGTGTCCGCCGGAGCGATCACGCTGTTCGGATCGACATAGCCGCCCGGGTCGGCAACGTCGGTGCCGAGACCAAGCAGGCCCATGAGACCGCGGGCAGCCCGAATGGCGGGCGTCGCGCGCAGGTCACCCGGCGCGTACCACATCGGCACCGCGCGCATACCACGCATCGCACGGATGCCACGCGACTCGATCGCCGTCGCGCCCATGCCGCTCATCGCGCGCGAAGCACGCATCGCGCGAATCGCCTCTGGCGTCCGCCACACGCCAGGCCGTGTCGGGTTCGGGTATAGGATGGTCGGCCGACTGGCAGCGAGACCGCCGCGATTCGCGGCAAGACCAACGGACGATGGACGGTACGACATGGATCAGGCCTTCCTGGCGGCGCGACGAACGCGCTTCGAGTGACGACGATTCTTCCTGGACTTCCGCGACCGATTCGGAGTGGACTTCCGACTCATCAACACCCAGCCAACAGCCGCAAGAGCGGCAGCTCCAACGCCGACATACACCCATGTCATGTACGATCCAGACGCCGCTGACGACGTGACCGGCATCGCCTGGGTCGTCGAACCAACCAAATCGGACGGGCCGACACCTGGGTCTCCAGTCTGCGCGGTAGCCATCGCTGCATTTGCCGCATCCTGCGCTGCCTGCGCTGCTGCCGCTGCCGCGTCTGCATTGGCCTGCGCCTGCTGAGCGGCGGCGGCATCAGACGCTGCCTGCGTCGCAGCCGCCTGCTGCGCAGCCTGATTGGCGACCGCCTGCTGCGTCTGTGCAGTGACCAAGGCACTCGTCGCCGCCTGTGTCTTGAGCGCCGCCAACGCGTTCAGCTTCACAGACACGGTCGGCAGCGTTCCGTCATACTTGCCAGCTGCGATATCAGACAGAAGACCTGTGATCGAAAGAACGCCAAGCTGTCGTAGCGCAGCCGCCGCGTCAGCGTACGGAGCACCCGCTAGCAGCGATGCGTTCATACTCAGTGCGTTTGCTGCATACGCTTGCAAAGCCGGCGACATGATGTTCAGCGCCTGTGTCACAGCCGCCGGATCGATCTTGCCGAACGAGTTAGGCTTGAGCGCCTTCAGCAGCACACCAGAGGTGATCATCGGCGTTCGGTTCGTGTCGGATGACCCGAAGCTGCCACCGAGTGCGGTCAGATACGTGCCGAGCGCAGCGATGATCGCTGGATCGATGCCGACGTTCGTGCGCGCGGTTGGCGCTGGCGCGCTCGTGTTCAGATTCAACGCCGGGAAAGCGAGTCCGAGTCCTCCGAAACCTGCCTGCCCTTCCTCATAATAGCTCATCTGGCTCTCCTACTCGTGCGACGGCGACGGGTGTTCTTGCGTGAGCGCGGATGCTCATGACTCGACACCGCGATCAGCGCGCCTGCGACTGCGACGGCCAATAGTAGCGGAACAGCGACGCTGTTGTCGACCTGACCGAGCCCAGACATACCGCCTGCCCTCTTCCACTGAGCGAGCAGGTCATCCATTCCTGCCGGATACGACTTGTACTCGGTCTTCCAGGCCTGGATTGTGTTCGCAACCAGCTGGGCGCCGGCCTGACTGGTGGGGCTCAAAGCACGCAGACACGCTAGCACATCCTGCTCGATCTGCCTTGCATGTGCGTCCGCATTTCCCTTACGGATGGGATCGGCGTTGATCGAGTTGACCTCAGCCCACTTCGAAACCGCCAGCTGATGGCCGGCGATGCATCGACTGAGCTTTGCCGTCGTCAAATCGCGGTCTGCATTCGCATCGCCGTGAGCGCCCAGCCAGGCATATCCCACTGCGAGCGCAGCCAGCAGAGGGTTGATGACGTTGGACAGCTCCCAGGCAGCCTTGTCGAAGTTGCTGGCCTCGGAAGTCCCCGACTGGTCACAGCCGGCACCCTTGATCTCGAAACACGACCAGCGCGCATTCGCCGAGGCGAGCGCCGTGTTGATCACCACGATCACTTGGCGAATGAGCGTGCCGTTCTTGTCGATCTGTGTCGCAACCGCAGGCGCAGGCGCAGGCGTAGCAGCGGCGCCGAGACCGCTGGTTGGCGTTGCGCTGAATGTCGTGGGGCCAAGAAGGTTCGCAACTCTCTTGACGGTCGCCGCTGTGACCAGAAGCGGCACAGAGATCTGCGTCTGCGCAGCGTTCGATGCGTCCACCGCGATCGACATCGTCCCTGCCAAGAAGCCGGCGAGCTGCTGGCCAGCGGACATGAAGACGCTGCGGATGTTGTTGCGTCTGACCGGATCGGAGTAATCGACGCTCTTGTACTCGTTGAACTTCGCGTTCACGTAGTCGTTGAGCGACGTCGCGGTGCGAACGCGCAGCGCGATGTACGGCTTGTACCCGTCATCGCCAAAGCGAGCGAGCGAAGCAGAGACCTGCGCATACAGGTTCTGAAGCGGCACGACTGTCTGCGTCCACTCCTGCCCAGCCTTCGCGTCGCTTGCGTCCTCGTTCACGCCAAAACGATCGCAGCCAGATGCCGCCGTCAGAAAGCAGACCCAGCGCGAGTACGCCCGATCCAGCGCCGTCAAGATGATCGCCTCGGCCTTCTGCAAGCCGCTCAGCGTCGCGTAAATCGGTGCTGTCAGATCTGGAATGATGGCATTCAGATCGTTGACCGACTCAACCGCGCTGCCCCTCATGTCGGAGCGCGTGTTGTTCCTGTTCAGCGCGTCCGAGTAGTCGATCGTCTTGTACTGCGCGAACTTCTGATTCGCCCAGTCGCTGGCGGCGGCTGCGGGGGCGAGCGTGATGCGCGCATAGTTGATGTTGTCCGCCTGAAGCGGGCTACTTCCAAAGCTTCCGATCTTTTGGACAGACAGTCCGTGAGCGTCCAACAGCGGCTGGATGGTGCGGGACTGCTCCTGCGCAGCCTTGTCGTTGCCGTGGTCTTCGTTCGCGCCGAATCGGCCACAGCCCGATGCATCGTACTGGTAACAGATGCGGCGTGAGACCGCAGAATCGAGGGCTCGCAAGATCGACTGCCTGACAGCGTTTGCAGTCGCCACGTCCGTCGCCGCGCCCGCCGCAGACGCGTACTTCCCGGCCATCGCCTGGCCAGTGTCCAACATGTTCTTGCGGATGTTGTTCCGCTTCAACGCGTCAGAGTAGTCGGTGCTCTTGTACTCGTTGAACCAGTTCTCGATCTGCTCGAAGTCCTGGTCTGCATCAGACATGTTCGACATCGCGTTGTCGACGTTGCCGCCAGCCGCGCGCGTCTGCTGAATGCACTGAGCCACCTGCGTCTCGATGCGCGAGATGGACGGCTGATCTGGCGACGCTGCCGCCTTCATCTGAACCAGCTGCTGCTGCAACTGCGCACACTGCGCTGCCAGTGCGGCAGGGTCAGGTCCGGCCGCTGCACCACTACCAGTAGCGCCGCCGCCTGCGGCTGCCCCGCTGCCGACGAGTGCGTACGCGGCCACGCCGCCAACGACTGCAAGGCCGCCGACCGCAAGCAGCTTCTGCTTGGTCGAGAGCGGATTGCGTCGCATCCGGCGCCTTCTCGTCTTCATTCGGCGGGCCATTCGTCGTTCTCCCTCAGAGCCAGGACTGCGTGGCGCACATGTCCATGCATCGGCTGTACGCGCCCTCGGTCAGTGCACCTGAGCATCGGTCTTCGCAGACCGGAGCCGTGTCGTAGTAGTAGCCGTACCCGTAGTAGCCAGGGCCCCAGCCCCACGACGGATAGCCCCAGCCGCTGCGACCGCGGCGCAGGCGTGGTCGACCGCGCCCGCCATGACCGCCGTGCCCATGACCGCCGTGCCCATGGCCACCGCCGCCGCCCTTGCCGAGGCCGCTGGCGATTCTCATCGGCTGTCGATAGCTCACGAACGCCTACCCTTCCGTCGCTTCTTGCGCGTGCTCTTGTTCGCTGTTGGCCTCGGATGAGTCATGCGGTCGTAGAAGAACCACAGTGACCATGCCGAGAGCGCCAAGCTCGCGTAGGCGACGTACTCCATGCGAACGGCCCGCGAGCGGTCTTCATCCACGGTCGTGGTCTGTCCGAGGTGGTCGTTCATCAGACGCGGCGGATGCGTCTGGAAAACCATCGGAGAGACGGTGCCACGCTGACGCTGGGGCTGCCCATAGTCGGCGAACACCCAGGGGTTCGTGACGCCCCAGTTCTGGTACCCGAGCGCTCGGTTGACCTTGTACGTCATGATTCAGCGCTTCTTCCTGCTCGTGCGCTTGGCGCGGCGACTGCCGCGCTTCTTCGGACGACTGTTGCGCTTCACGCGACGACGATTGGCACGCAGAGGGTGGCCGCCGATCTTGACCTCCACCTCGTCACCGTCCTCGTCGGTCCGATCCATGTCGGGCGTCCAGTCGGGATGCGACGGCGAGTACAGCGAGAGATCGAACGAGCCGAACTTCTTCGCCGCTGCTGTGAGCTTCTTGCCAGCCGCTTCTTCCCAATCATCGTCCTCCCAGAATCCGACGCCATGATCGTTGCGCGTCATCCAGAAGTCGTAGCCGGCCTGCTCGTCCTCGTCGCCACGGCCGAGAAACGCACCGCTCCAGATCGGCTCGTTGTCGGCGTAGAACTTCTCGCAGTCACGCTTCATCGCTGCGAGTGTCTCTGCGTCGATGTCGCTCGGCTCGTAGTTCTTGTCGAGCGGATAGCCGCCGCTGTCCGTGCTCTCGTCGTTCGAGGCAAAGAGCGCAGCTTCGATGTACGCATCCGTGAAATCCTTGAGACTCATCGTGCTCTCCTGCTCGTGCGGCGCGCACGACGACTCGTGCGGCGATTCTTCTTCATCGGACCCAGCGTCGTCAGGCCTTCGCGCTTGCGGTCAGCGTCGATCTTCATCCGCTTCGCAACCACAGCGCTCATCGCGGCGTGGAAGTCCGGACTCGTCGAAGTCAGCGACAGGGCGCCGCTTTCCAAGATGAGCTTCACGTGCCAGCGAACGCCGTCGTAGCGACAGTCGATCGCACGCTCGCCGCGGGGGCGAGCCCGCACCCAACGTTCCGCCTGCATACGCGCCTTCGTGGTCACCGGCGGCCTCGGCTCGTGCGCCTCTTCGTGCGGCTGGTACGCTTCAGATTCTCTGTGACGCGCCAAACGGAGCGGACAAGAGCACGGCGCTCTGCGGCCGTCAGCTCAAACTTCTTCTGAACACGCGTGAGCGCCGCCTCACGCTTGGTGCCCAGATTTCGCAGCTTCAGCGCCATCACACGTGCTGCTGTGAACCTGTCCGGACCATTCCTCTTCGATGCGTTCTGGACGCGATACTCGTTCGCCCACTCCTCTGCCATTTCCTTCGCGACCTGCTTGCGGGTCGCCGGAGTGAACAGACGGTTCCACGTTCCGCCAACATCCTTGGCGTACTTCTTCGCGCCTTCATCCACGATCCAGCCGAAGCCCTTCGCGGCGAGAGCGAGATCGAACTTGCCCTGCTGCATGCGCCTGACGAGCGCTTCGCGATACGCCGCGCCCTTCTGGTACGTCGGGTAGTCGTTGTCGATGAAGAGCTTCAACTCGTCCGCTTGCTCTTGGTCGAGCGAGCCGCCGCGTGCATTTGATGTGAGTGGCTGCGAGTCCCAAACAATCCACACCCAGCCGCGCTTGGGCGCGTCCGTGTACAGGCGCTGGGGGTAGGTCTCCCGACGAAGCCACGCGAGCTGGCCACTTGGCATCTGCACGCGCACCTCACGTCCCCAATCAGGAAGCTTGACGCCCGTGGCGCGTGCGAGCTTGCCCGCGTCCGCGTCAGAGATGCGGTAGTGCGTGCCGCCAGAGATGGACTTCAGCTTCATGATCAGTCCTCGTTGCCAGCCTTCATGTTCCGGCGAGCGAAGCGCTTGTTGCGCTCACTCTTCTTCTTGCGCGCGTGGCGCGGGCGCCACCATCCGAAGTACGCCCAGATCGCGCCCATGCCGACTGCGCCGACCGCGAGTCCGAACGTCATCGTGCGGTAGAACGGGACCGTGTCCGTTGCCGTCGTCGCAGGCGTCTGCCCGATACCGTACAGCGGATACGGCGCCATGCCGGCTGCCTGACGGGCGCCGCCACTCGCTCGCTGCGCCTCCGCCGCGTACATGACGGGCCCTGGGCTGCCGTCCTGATCGACCACGTAGTCCGCTGCGCTCATCTTTCGCGGTGCCATGACTCAGTTCTTCCTTCCACGGCGCGACGAGCGCCGGCTGTTCCGCTTCATCTGACGCATCATCTTCCGGAAGCTGTTCTTGACGTTCGCGGTCATCTTCTTGCCCGTGTCCGTCTGCGTCGCGGCGAGATAGCCGACTCCGAGCACGCCCACGCCGATCGCGATGTTCCTCGGCGTCAGAAGACCGAGCCCAGAAGAAGAAGTCGCAGGCGCCGGTGCAGGGGCCACAAGCGAGTCCGGCGCAGTCTGCGTGACCTCGCCCATGCCCGCTGCTGCCGGCGAGTGATAGAAGCTGCCCAGGTCGGCCTGAAGCTTCTTCTGATCGGCAACGAGCGGACCGATGTGGTCGGCTGCCGCCTTCGAGAGCGCCGGCTTGTTCGCGCGAATCGACGAGGCCATCCGATCGAGTCGCGGCAGACCGCCGCCAGCCTTGGCCCGATCCGACAGGTCGCGCATCGTCGCATGCATCACGCAGTGCGCGAGCGTGTCTTCGAGCGCTGCGTCGGGCTTGTAGCCCATCTGCACGAGACGATCGGCGACGAGCTTCGCCTTGCGCGCCATCTGCGGACCGAGCGCATCCGTCGCCGACGCGAGGAACTGCGAGCGCGTCGCCTGGCTCGGCATCAGCTTCGCCTCGGAGATGAGGCAGCTGGCCGCCTTTCGCCCGAACGCCTCGATGTGCGAGGACGGCCCGAGACGATCCGACTGCATCTTCGGCATCGGCCGACGACCCTGCGCGTTTCCGTTCATGAACGGGCTGAACGCCTTCGGCGGCGGCGCGAGCGCCGGCACGCGCTTGCTGAGTGGAACGCCACTCGCGTTGACCTGCGTGACGGTCCAGTTGTCAGCGGTGGAATCCCACATCGCCGACTGCTGCATGCCGTCTGGATCTTCCTCTGCGATGTACGCCGGCTGCGCGAACTGGTTGGCAAAGATGCCGTCTCGCGCGCGGAACGTGACACCCTCTTCGACGTCGAAGATTCCAGAGCCGATGACGTTCTGTTCGCTGTCGTCGTACTCGTAGGACGAGCGATCGTACTCGGTGAGCGGATCGATGCCCTCGTGCGATGGCATCTCGTTCTCTTGCGACGGAACGAACGCCGCCTGGCGCGCGATCGAGTCGGGCGTCGCGTAGCGCGGCATCAGGCCGTTCGACGACTGACGAGCGTCCGAGTCGCCGAGATCCGACATGTCCGTGCCCTGCTGCGAGTACGGACGATAGCCGGAGTTGTCCGCGATCTGCCACGGGTTCTCGCCGTACGTCGTCTGATTCATGCCAGGACCGTTGTCCATGTCATCCATCATGACGAAGCTCGACGTGCCCTCGACATCCGTCGCCGGAGCAGGACCACCGCCGCGCTTCGGGAGTTCCTCCTGAAGCTCATCGGTCAGGAAGTCGTCATCCACGGACGAGCCCTGGTAGTCCTGCACGTCGAGGTTGGCATTGCCGCGCATCGTCGGCAGCTCCATCTCGTCATCTGCAAAAAGGTCTTCGCTCATGTCCGTCTCTTCCCGCTTGTTGTAGGCGCCCAGCCTGTTTCGGTATCGATCAACTAAGAAGAATCCACGCAAGGGCGGCGACACCCAGAATCCCGCCGCCAGTCATGATCAATCTGTTACGCGCCACCGTCGCACTGGCCGCTGACTGCTGAGCAAGAAGCAGCTGCTGCTGCGCTTGCTGAGCCTGAGTGGCGGCGAGTGTCGCCTGAGCTTCGCGCTGTTCCCGAGAACAGTCCATCGCTCCACCGGCGATTTGTGAACCAACTCCGATGAGGCCACCGATGATTGTACCGTAGACCGGTACGATGCTGACGATCCCGCCAGCAGTTGCTGCACCGCCAGCGATTGTGCAGCCTGCGGCACGATCGTTCTCGGAAAGCTGACCCAGCGGGGTGTCGAGGAGTCGGTCCCAGCCGAGCTTGTTGCCGACTTCGTTCCGGACCGCCTGCGCGCCGCGCTTGTAGACGCGCTCCGCAAGCGTGCCGCGAATCGCGTCGAACATCGCTTGGTCCTTGTTGCGATCCTTGAGATTCGTCGCGTACCGAACAGTGACCGACGGCCACAAGCCCGGCTGAAGCTCGTCGAGCTTCGCGCGAAGGACGGCGTACCGATCGGCGACAGGCGCCCTGGCGACCGCCAACATGATGCTGCTCGCATCGAGAGACGCGCGCGCGAAGATCGGATTCGAGGACGCAGCCGCCCCGACAGAGATGCCTGTGGCTTCTCCGAGACCTCGACGCCTGCGTGCTGCTCGATACGACACACGTTACTTCTTCAGAACGCCGTAGAGGATGGTCGCGATCACCAGCCCGCCGCCGCCGAGCAGTAGGTACTGGAAGGTCATCTGCTCTTGGTGCTGTTGCAGCTGAAGCTGCTGGAGCCCACTGCTCTGCGCTGCCTGTGCCTGCGCCTGCGCGGTCTGAGCCTGAAGCGCCAGCTGACCCGCGTTGCATCCGGCGATCTGCCCGCCAGCCTGAGCACCCGTGATGCCAGATGTCGAACTACTGCCACCGGTGTTGAACTGCGCGAGCAATCCGCTGACGAGACCGGTGGTGCCAGCGCCGTACGAGCAAAACAGCGCGTTCGCATCGTTGACGCCCTGACTCGTGTGGCCTGCGACCTCCGCGACTGTCTGCCCGAGACCGGACACCCCCTTGGCAGCGGCGAGCGTCCGCGCTGTCAGGACGTTGGCAACGGCAGCAGTGATGACGTCGAACATCGCCTGGTCCTTCGCCGTCGTCGGCTTGCCAGCCGAAAGACGGTGGAAGTTCAGCTTGGCAGTCTCTCCAAGGCCAGGCTGCGCTGCGTTCAGGATGGAGACCATCTCTCCAAGACGCTTGGCAGGCGGAACCGAAGCCATACGGAGCATGATCTGCGATGCGAGGACGGACGCCGAAGAGACGATCGGGTTCGTCTGCGTCAGAGCGCTCGCAACAACCGGAGCCTGCTCTGGCTCCACGGCACCCAGCCCGAGAAGGCCGCGACGCGACATCCCTCGGAGCCTGGAGACTCGGCCTCGGTAGCTCATGACCTTCTCCTGCGACGACGACGACCGTTTGCGGTCGACGGCGCTCTTTTGGGAGAGCGCATGGCCAGCATGATGATTCCGAAGAGCACTACCGCGCCTCCGATCGCCAGATACACCGGCGCATTGCTCGACTGCGACATCGGCACCTGGGACGCCTGAAACCATCCGGGCTGCGTGCTTGCAGCAAACGATGCGTTGATGTCCTTCTGTGGAGTGATCGACGCCGATGGGATGCCGCTCTTCGTTCCAGACGCAGGGGCGCCACTCGTCGTCGGCTGAGCCAGCTGCGAGATCGCTCCGTCGATGTCCAGCTGCTGCGCGGGCGTAGACGAGATCGTGACCTGGCCAAAGCCATGCCCGCCATGATGCTGGGCGCGCAGAGATCCAGCGCGCGCTGTCGGCTTGTAGCTCACCTGGACCTCTTCCTGCGACGACCGTTGCGCCTCGCAGCAGCGGGCTTGCCGAAGCCTTGTGCGAGCGCGATGGGGAGACCGAGCGGCCAGAACGCGCCGCCGACGATGCCCCAAACGAGCGCCCAGCCGATGGACTGATTGCGCTTGTAACCGTGGTACGCGAGAGCAACGACCGAAGCCGTACCCGCAACGTACATCGCGGTGCGCACCGGCTGCGAGATGGTCAGAGCCGTGCTCGTGGACGTCGTCGCCACCGGCGTAGCCGGTGCCGCCTGCTGTCCAAGGCCTGCCGCCGCGAAGAGCCCGCCGCCCGGCCCGTAATAACCCATGCCCTGCATGTCGATTGCTCGCTTTCTTCTCTCAGAAGGATTGGACGTCGAAGTTCGAGTACTGCTTGACGCGCTTCAGCATGCTCGCCGTGCGACGTCCGGCGACCGGATCGAGTACCCACCAGGTCTTGGTGCGCGGGTCCTGTGCCGTCGCGAACACGTGCGTGTGTACCTTCGGCTCACCGGGCCAGCGCGGCGAAAATCCGACTGTCACGAAGCGGACTGGCGCACCGATGCAAAGACACGTCGTGCCGATCGCGAGAGCAAGGTCGTCGCAATCGAACGCACCACGACCCGAAAGCGCGTCATCGAGAAGGCGCTCTGGATCGCGAATCATCTCGACGTGTACGGGGTCGCGCGTGTACCTGCCGGCGTTTCCCCACCAACGACAGATCGAGACGACCTCCGAAACGTAGTCCTTCGGTCGTACGTTGCAGATGATCTGCTCAGCGTGGCGGCGCACCTTGAACGAGCGCTCGCCACGATCACCCAGTGCAAGCTGGATCATCTTCGCAACCGTGTGGTCAGTGCCACGATACGGTTCGAGAGTGCCTACGGCGTTGTTGTACGCCGGTGAATAAACGCTTGCGCGGAGCATCGGCTGTTTTTTTAGCCGTACCCGAAGCGCCCGGAAGGAGTCTCGCACGACATGTGGGCTCCGTGCAAGTGCTCGGGCGCTATCGTCGGGTCGACAGCTTCAGGCCATTGCGGACCATGACCTTCGGCAACGCATCTCTGGATACAATCGCGGGCCGGGCACTCGTACGCTCCACGCGCACGTCGACCACTTCGCGACCACGCACGACCTTCACAAGGGCAAATGCGTCTCCGGGGACAACGCCGACGCGCTGAAACGCCGCCACCGCACCGGGTGGCAGCGTTCCAAGCTCTCCGTCGATCCAGCGCACGTTCAACCTTGGCTGCAAGGTGAGCAGCTGGCCTACTCGGCGCTCCATCGTCTCCCTTTTGGGCTGCGGTAGAGTCCTGTAGTTGCCGATGTTCTTCGGATTCACGGAACCGAAGACTACTCGCTCTCGTCTTCGCGCGCGAGTTCCTCACGGAGCAGTGCCATCGACGCACGCACGAACTGCTGGCCGCCGGGCGAGACTCCGGCGCTTCGCGGCTCGACGGCTGCGATGCCCGCCAAGATCTCCTGATCGCTCTTGGCGGCCAGGCCCTCCAAGATCGCAGTCGGATAGTCGCCGTCCATGATCTTGTCCACGAAGTCCTCGGGCTCATCGCCCGACACCACTGCTTCGTGAATCATCTTGGCGACCATCTGCGCGATCTGCTTCTCGATGGCGTTCATCGGGACCTTCTCCGGGCGTGCGGCGCCTGCGGCCTGCGGCGCCTGCGGCTGTTGTGGTGCGCCCTGCGGCAGTTGCTGCTGAGGCGGCTGCTGCTGAGCAGGCGCTTGTGGTTTAGCCTGTGAGGGCTTTCCCGCAAAGGGACCAGGCTTCTTCTCCCACGGCGGGATCGGATGCGGAAGTCCTTCGGCGAGATTCGGAAGCGGATCGAAGTTGGCTGAGCCGCCGCGCTTGCGACGAACGGGCGCCGGGCGCGGATCGCCATGCACCATGCCACCCGGTGGCATCGGCTGGCGCGGAGCTGGCGCCGGCTGCCTTGGCTTCGGTTCGCCCGCCGGAAGCAGACGAGCTGGCGCTGGAGCCGCGCCGACCGGCGTCAGCCGGGGGCCGTGCTCGGTCTGCACAACCATCATCGGTCCCATGGGCGTTTCGACCATCTGACCCGGAACCATGCCGCCGCCCTGCTGCTGTGGCGCGGCCGGTCCGCGCACGAGGCTGCCCAAGGCGGTCAGAAGCTCTGGACCGCGCTCTGCGATCGTCTGCACGACTTCGTTCACGTCCAGGCCGGACCCAGAGAGGCCGATTCCAGACGACGAACTCGAAGACGAGGAAGACGCGACGGGCGTGTTCTCGACCAGGCCCAGGCCGTGTTGCGCCGCTTCACGGAACTCGCGGAAGCGAGCCATCTGCGCAACCGGATCGTGCGTGTCCTGGAGCTTGCTGCGGACTTCGCCGATCTCACGCACCTTGGTGTCGATCTCCTGTTGAAGCCAACGCACGCGCTCGGCGTGATTGGTCTCGATCATGGAGATGCGCGCCTCGTACTGCTGCTTGATGCGCTCTTCGGCCTGATCTTGCCTGTCCTTCGCTGCCTGATCGCGCTCGTTCTGCTGATCGCGAGCACGATCTTGATCGCGCCGACGCTCGTCGCGCTCGTTCTTGATCTGCTCTTCGAAGCGCTGCTCTCGGTGCTTCCAAGACTCCCGCTCCGACTGAAGCTCTCGCGCACCAGCCTCACGAAGAGACGCGATCTCGCGATCGTGTGCAGCGCGTTCCATTCGCAGCTGCTCTTCCTGGCGAGCATCACGCGTCGTCTGTTGCTCGCGAAGCGCGGCGATCTCCCGCGAGTTGGCTTCGCGCGTCGCCGCGATTTCCCGCTCGTGCCCCGAGCGAAGGCTTTCGATCATCGACTGCTGCTGCTGACGCATGGCGTCCATCTCAGCACGATGCTTCTCCGCCGACTGATCGATCACCTTGCCCGCAAGCTCCAGCTCGCCCCGCTGTGGCGGCTGCGGAGGAGGAGGCGGCGGCGGCTGAGGCATCGCCGACATGAGTTCGCGGAACTCGGACGCCAGGCTGGGACGATTGTTCTCCATCTCGTGAACCTTCCGCAGCTGCTCTTCCAAACTTCGCCGCTGATCTTCGACCGACTTCTCCAGCAGGCGGTAGCGCTCTTCGGCTCGCTCACGCTCCATCGCCAGGCGATCTTCCATCGCCTTCTTCTCCGCATCGAAGCGCTCTTGCGTGAGGCGCGTGACGTCGTTGGCCCGACGCTGCTCTGCCTCGATGATCGGCTGCGCAAGCTGTCGCGCTTCCTGGATGCCGACGTCAGCGCGGTCTTCTGCGCGCTCCGTCCGAGCACGCTCCGACACGATGACCTCTTTGAGCGCGCCCAGCGTGCTCTCGACGATCTTCGGGTCTTCTCGTGGCGACGAAGGAGGCATCATCATCGTGGGGAAAGACGCTGCGGCAGATGCTCCGCCATCCTTGGCGTCCATCGTCTGCTGCGCGCGCGAAACACGATGCATCTTTGGCTCGCCCTGGATGTTCACGCGCACCGACTCGTAGTGCTGCGTGCCGATGTTCGTGCCGGACTTGGGCCCCACAACGCGCACGAGATATTCGCCGCCGCCGTACTCGTTCGAGATGAACGCTTCGTCGATCGGCTGGTCGTAGTCGTCGAGAAACCCGTCAGCCTTTCGTCCTCCGAAGAAGATCTTCGGCCACGTGCGATGGACCTGAAGCCTGAACTCGGGCCGCTGACCGATGCTGTACTTCGAGACCAGGTCTCCAAGCATCTTGACGTTCTCGACCGGCTTCGGCAGGTCTGGAACCACCGTGTGAAGCGCTTCCAGCTGCTCCAGCGTGATCGGCTTCAGGTCGTTCCTGTCCGCCTTCTCGGTCCGCGCTGACGCCATAGGAGACGGCATCTCGGCATCGTCGACCTTGGACTCTTCGCCGTCGCCGTCGCTGTCGATGGCACGGGCCGCCGGCTTCTTCTTGCCGGCGCCACGCCTGTTCACGACGTTCTCGACGATCTTGTCGACCTCGTCCTCAGCCGCCTCAGACACTCGGCGTACCGTCGGGCTTCTTGTCCGCCGCCGACGCCTCCGTCTCTGCCGCCTCCGACGCCGCGCCTTCTTCAGGCTCCTCGTCTTCGTCGCCGTCCTCGTCCTCGTCCTCGTCGTCCTCGTCGTCCTCGTAGTCGTCGTCTTCGTCCTCGTACGTGGTCATCTCTTCGAGGAGGATGTCGATCTGTTGCGAGACCGCTCCGTAGGCCTTCATGACCTCCTGATCCTCTGGCAGCTTCTTGGTCAGCAGAGCGCCGAGCGCGTGCATCGCGGCCACGATGGCCTGCACGGTTTCCATGGAGGCGCCGCCATCGTCGCCCTCGTCGTCGCCGATGTAGTCGTTCACCGTGCGACGGAGGCGATGGATGTCTTCGGCGTTGCTCGCTGCGAGCGCGTACGTGTCGTTGAGCGCTGGCCCGAAGATCTCGATGATCTGCACCATCTGCGGATACAGGAACTGCGCCACGAACTGCCGCAGCTGTTCCGGATCTGCGAACACCGGCTTGCCGCCGTTGCCCTTGTCCTTCAGCAGCTTCTTGCGCGAGCCCTGAAGGTCGCTCCGGAACTTCGCCAACATGGGCGCAAGCGGAACTTCGGTGGGCTGCTCGATCGACGTGCTCTCGTTTTCGCTCATGTGCTCTCCTGCTGGTTCAACGCCTCTTCGACGTCGATCTCGCCATAGTCACGGGCAGCTTCACGGGACTGCTGCTCCTGCCTGTTCTCGAAGTCGTCGATCATCTTCACCGACGCCGGATCCCGGCGCGCGTGCTCCTCGTCGCTGACCGACTCGCGCAAGTAGCAGGCGAAGATGGACGTCTCACCGATCTTCATCAGCTCGCTCTGGGACGCGAGACGCAGGCAGAATCGGTGGATCTGCTGCGGTGCCGTGAAGCCCGCGATCTTGCCCTCGGCCTCGGTGAGCATCGGCGCGTAGTAGCGGCACGGCCGGCGGCCGGTCGCAACATCGCCCTTGCACACCAGCGTACGAGGGCTCACCCAAGACTTGGGACCGGGGTCTTCAGTCACGATTTGAACTCCCTGCCCAGGCGGCCCTTCCACCACGGCGAGCGCTCCGAACTCCACGTGTGCACCAAGCGGATCCGCAGGCATCGGTACCTGAAAATCACGCTCGGACACGCCAACCGTAGGTTTGCCGTCGTCCCCGGTAACGGGGATCTCGTCTGAAGCGCCCATGGACCGGACGCTAACTACCCAGCTTTCCCACTACAAGAGTCTGGAAGCCTAAATCGATTTATCATGCCTTGGAGTACAGCGAAGCTTCGTTCGGTCCTGGAAGTCGCGCCTGCCGAGGCCAGACCACGTCCCCGGACAGGTGCCATACGGGCCTCTCGGATGCAGGGACCTGTCGCCGGAGACAGCGTGAGCCGAGCCGACCACCGATCAATCCGAGCCGCACTCGCGCCAACCAGGTTTCACCTACCGAAAAACACAAGCGTTTTTCATTACTTACGCACTAGTCGGTTGACGCCTGTATGGTCGCTGTTAGAGTGTCTTTCGAGCCGGCAAACAAGCCTGGCCGCTGGGAGATAGACCCGTGAGCAAGATCGAATCGGACATGGCCCTGGCAGCCGTCTTGGCCCGCTACATCCCGAAGAATCACAGCCCCCTGTTCATCGCGAACCTGGCGCTCCTCGTGTCCAGGGACGCGGACGGCCTGCATCGGCTCGCCGAACACGAGTGCAGCCGCGGCCTCATCGATCGGGAGAAATCACGCGTCGCGCTCCTGGAGACACGCATCTCGGCCTCGCTTCATCCCTACGGCGTGACGGCCACCTTCGGCGGCGACCCCCGCGGCAGCGTGGTCAAGCTCAAGTTTCCCAACGGGGAGACGTTCGGCGACTTCGGTGGCGAAGGCCTGTGGTGCCTCTGATGCGCCGCAACCTCCACCAAATCGCCAAGGCGATCAACGAAACGCCGAAGCTCGGCCTCATCGCGACGTCAGCCAAAAGCTCGTCGAGCACCGACAGCAAGGTCGCCGGCACACGCTTCCGGCGCCAAGGCAAGGGCCGCAAGGGCGTGCGGCTTGTGGTCAAGCTCGTGAAGACGGGCGAGGTCGTCTGTGATCACGACTCGTCGCAGACGTACCGCACCAACGACGAGGTGGAGCGCTGGCTCGAAAAGTGGGCCAAGGGCGATCGGTGGCACAAGAACTACAGCCGGAAGATCGGCAAGTGACCACCGCCGCCAAGGTCGTCCGCGAAGCCAACAGGCAGATCGAATCCGCGCGCAAGCGCTTCGACCACGACATCGCAGAGCTTGCCGCCCACGTGCGCACCGAGCACATCGTCCCGCTTTGCCGCGAGTTTGACTGCGAGTTCTTTTCTGGCAACGGCACCTTCTTCTTCTCGTTCGGCAAGCGCGATCGGCATGGGCTGGCCGACCTCTGCATCGGCAACGCCGCCGACGAGGTGCACCTGGCCCCGAAGAAGATGCAGAAGCGTCTTCGGATGATCATGTAGATCCTCGACATCGAGACGGAGCACAACGGCTGTGTCGGCTACGCCGTGGCCGACGTCCTTCGAGAGACCGCCGAGGAAGAAGCAGCTCGCTGGTTGACACGTCGTAAGCCGTAGCTATAGTGTCTGACACACGAGTCGCCTCACACGGCGGCCGGGAGGAACGGAAGATGAGTGAACGGAGTCACAGGCAGTTGCTCGGCGGCATGCGCGATCTCGCGCTGGTGAAACTTCGCAAAGCGCACCAGGTCATGACCGACAACGCTGGCATGAGCGAAGGCATGCGAGCGCACCTTCGAGCCGAGTACGAGGGCGTGCGCGGCTACGTAGACGCGCTCAACGACGCGATCAACAAGATCGATGGCGTCGATGGCGGTGGTCAGCGTGACGCGGAGCGGCGCGAGATCGAACGCCAGGTGCTGGCGCTCGGCGACACACCGGAGCAGCGCGTCGAAGCTGCCCACCTCGCGCTCGGCGACGCCGTGCTGGCATGCCTCGACGAGTGCCCGCGCGACGTTCAGGACGCAGTCAAGGTCTGGCGCGCGGCCAGTGAAGCGCTCGCGAGGGCAGCATGAAGACCAGCGTCAAGTCGCAGGCGCTGAGCAAGCTCGTGCAGAGCGCTGCGTTCCTTGCGGCGCTCGACAACCCCGTGCTGCGCGCCATTGCGCAGAGTCACGAGCACTATGTCGTCACGGCCAATGGTCTGGCCATGACCGAGTTCAGACTCACGCCGACCGGCTTCTGCTTCTTCGTCGCGGGCAAGCATGCGCGCGGACACGTCGTGTGGGACATCGAACGGTGGCAGCGGGAGAGCTTCGTACACACGGCCGTGGAAACGCGCATCTTCGAATCTGCGGGGCGCGTGGACTACGCGAGTGCCCAAGAGGCCGGCCACGAGATCGCACACGTCGGCGAGGTGCTCCAGTACATCAGAAGCGTCATCCACACGACGCTTGACATCGACGACGACGGGGTGCTTGCCGAGTGGCTGCGCCAGGCACATGCAGAATGGGCTCGGGTCTGGATCGATGCGTCGAGGGGGGTATCGTGAGCCGGGCGGAGAGACGAGCGCCGCTCAAGATCGAACACATCGATCTGACCGGCGTCACTCGCGACGCGGACGACTTCTACTGCCAGATCATGATCGACACTGGCAACTACTCGGGCGGCGGCTCGCGCAAACCGTGGATCACCTGCGGTCGCATCAAGCTCCAGTTCCCCGACAGCCGCGGTGCTCGTCCGGCGATCTTGTCGGCCCGCGCCGGCTACGGGATCACGGACTTCGAGCATGACTCGGCGTACATCTTTCAGATCCCCGTCGTCGGCTTCGAAGTCTCGTTCGTGGAAAACGGGATGGTCTACGCCGAGTGTGTGATCGGCGGCGAGCCGGACGACCTGCGTGTGCCCACGAAGGCTGGCTACGATCCCACCAAGCTCGAAGGCGCCGACGTGTGCACCAGCGAGAGCTGCAAGAAGCCACACGGCATCGTCCCCGAAGGGTACTACGCAGGTCCGCCAACCAGCGAAGAGATCTGGCGAAGTCTGGTGAGCCGCAAGCTGGAGATCGTCTTCGGACCGAAGAGCAAAGACAAAGAGTCATGAGCGAACGTCGCGTCTGCCCCGATGGCGGCACCTGCCATCACGAGTGCCCTGGTGAGTCCCCCGCCTCGTGCTCCAGAGTTCACGGGTGCTCGCCGATCAGCGGTGTCTTTCCCGGCAACGTGTGGCCAAGGGAAATCTCGCTAGCCGCGATGATTCTCGCCGTCGAAGCCCAGCAGGACCGCTCCAACCACGTCAAGGTCCACTGCAACAACCTCGGGCCGTATACGCCCACGAATCCGATGCACTGCATCCACTGCGGCAAGCTCGGCACGTTCTGGAAGCGTAGAGACGAGCCCTGCCCCGGAAACGGATGAATCATGCTTCCCGTCACGCTCGGCAACACGAAGATCGCGGACAAGCCGTCGGTCACCGTTCGCGACTACCTCGCACTCTGGTCAGAGCGAGAATCGGAGTGGGACGACGCCTGGCTCTACACGCAGGCGATGCGTGCAGCGATCCCGCCGGACTTCGAGGACGATGGCAGCGGAGAGCAGTACGACCGCTTCAAAGCTGTCGTACGCAAGGGCTTCGAGATCGACGATCTGATACTCGCCGCCAGGGCGAAGCGCATCCGACCGGTCGTGCGGCACAGCTTCTGGCTGCACCACATCAAGCCTGTCGACCTGCGCAGCACGGCGTTCACGTGGGACCCCAAGCTCACGAAGAAGGCAGACGAACGCCTGACGACTGCGTTCTCGATGCCTACGCTTCACGGCTACGGCTACTACGGCATGTTCAAGCCGTCGATCGCCGAAGTCCTCGCGCAGCTTCCGCGCGCTCTGGCTGGAAACGTGGTCGCGTTCGAGACGAACGGACCGGACTCCGCCGACGACCTCAACGGCGAGAAGATCGCCCTGAACGCCGGCTACCACGTCGCCACGACCACGTTCTACGTGCTCGGCGATTGACTGTCCGACACCTCGTGTTAGAGTAAACGCGAGTCGGCCAACACGTCGACCTGGACGGACCAATGCTCAAGACGATCACGAAAGAAGATCTCGAACAGTCGCTCGTGCCGCCGGCCCGGAAGGGCGACGTGGTCGTGCGCGGAAAGGACCGCTGGGTCCTGCCGTACGACCTCATCTGGCGGCGCAACATTCGATGGCCGGCGCACCAGGGCTACTGGAGCCTGGCACTCCCGCACTACCGCTACGGCGTCGTGCACGAAGGTGACACGGTCGAGGTCGCTGACGACGTCGCGTCGATCTACTTCCCGTACCCCGAGAAGACCGAGTGGCATCACCGGCTCGAAACGCCAGACTACGACAGCCACAAGGGCGACTGGCACGTCTACCTCCTCGGAGCTGACGGCGCTCCGCAAAGAGCCGATAAGGCCGGCGGCGTGCATCGGTTCGCCACGCATGCAGCCGCTTCCGAACACGCGTGGTGGCTGAACAAGAAGCACTGCGGAGCCAAGAGTGCGTGAAGACATCGAGAAGGTCATCTGCGAGCGCCCGCGCCTTCAGCAGGATGGCGGAGTGCACACTCGCACCCATCGACGGCGTCTGAATCGCATCAACGGCGAGTCTGACGTCAAGCACGAGTCGATGCGGCGGCCCTTCAAAGCGATGGGACGCTCGAAAGAGTTCAGCGACTTCTTGGAGCCCATCAAGGGCTTCCTGAAGAAGAGCGTTGGGCGGCCGTGGAACAAGGTCCACTCGGAGCTTGCGACGTTGCTTTCGAAGAGCACAACCACGGGGCGGCACGTCTGGACGCACATCGACCAGTACGTCGAGAAGAGCCCGATCTTCATCGACGGCAGGGTGTACCGCGGTGAGGTCGGCACGAAGCGCTACGGCGGCGGCGGTCTGAGCGAGCTTCCGAAAGGCTCGTACTACGTGAGTGCGCATGGCCTCATGCTCGCGTACCGCAAGAAGCCGCTTCCGTACGGGCACGGAAAGCCGAAGGTCACGGCCGTGCAGCTCCTGAGCCCGGTCGAGGGCTACGTGCGCGTCGACAAGACGTGGTGGCACGTGACGTTCAAGATGGAGATGTCCGTCAATCCTTACGGCGGTGAGCCCGACGTGCTCGGCGTCTACCTGGCGCATGCACGAGAGACGTACGGCCACGTGAAGGGCGACCCCGTGGCCCAGTCGATGATGTTCCGACGGGCGGTCTCTCGCCGACGCATGTCCAAGAAGGACATCAAGAACTACGTCGTGAACCCCTAGCGTCAGTCCGACACCGAGCCCGCCGTCTACGGAGCATGACCGTCGAAATGTCGAAGAAGAACACACCGCCACTTCCTGGGCAGACCGCCCTGTTTCCCGCGCCGCCGGCTCCTCAGCCGATCGCCGTGCCTGCACGGCCGACCACGGCCGAGGTGCTGGCTGCTCGCGTCATCAAGCCGCGTCGGCGGCGCGGAGCGCCGGGACCGGCTGACGTCGAGGGCGCGATGCGTGACGACGCGCTCGATGCTCTCGAAGCAGCGCGCGCGGCGCTCGTCGCTGAGGCGCACAAGATTGCCGTCCAGCTGGCCCGCCAGCGGGGGCGCGTGACCAGCGTCGAGGTCTGGCACTCTCTGCTCGCCTACGGCTACGAAGAGCAGATGAAGGGGTATGACGCTCGCTGGTTGGGGTGCGTATTTCGCCGTGGATGGCGACGCATTGGCATCGAGCCAACCGGCAGCCACAAGCGCATGGTCAGCGTCTGGACGCTGGCGTGACGCTTCGCGTGCCCACCGAAGTCGACGTCACATACGGGCGCCTGACGGTCATAGGTGACGCTCCGAGCCGCAACGGAGAGCGGTTCTTGCTGTGCCGCTGTTCGTGCGGCACGGAGAAGGAACTCGACCGCAACTCTGTCCGGCGAGGTCGAACCAAGTCGTGTACCTTCACGCGCAACGTTACTGAGCTTGGCTGCCCGGACTGCCTCGAAGAGGACGACTGCGAGCCGCTGGCCGAGACCCCGGTGCCGGAGAAGAAGGGCAAGCAGAGACGCTGATCGAGCTTGCATGTTCCTGAATAGTGGGTAGCTTACGACATACCAGCCGCCGGACATGGCGGAGGACAGGAGGTTCCTGATGGCTCGTTCGACTGCACAAGGCGCCACTGCGCCGATCACGGAGGAGCCGTGATCAACGTGACGTACATCGCGGCAGGCTCGGATACCACGATCCCGCTGCCGTTCCCCGCAGACCTCGATGCGTGGCGCAAGCTGCTCGGCGGTCCGATCGATGTCGTCGACTGCGATGACACCGCCTGCCCGGTCGCGCTCGTCACCCTCTTCCAGGGCGGCCCGGTCGTGGGGCGCCACCGGCCAAATCCTTTCGCAGCCGAGTTCGCTGGCGTCTGCGTGCATGGGCCGGTCGTGCTCGTAGCGGGCGTGAGCGCGGTCTACTTCTTGGACGATCAGTTCGAAGGATGGGAGGGCGACGAGCCCGAGGAAGCGAGAGCACGATGAGCGACGAGATGACGGGCATGAACGAGGCCGATCGCGCGGAGCTGGAAGCGGACCCGGTCGCTTACGCGGAGCACTTGCTGATGCAGTGCCTCTTCGCGAAGACCAAGCGCGAGGCAGAAGACCGACTCGACGGCCAGGCCTTCGCGATCATCAGCACGCTGAAGGACGCTCTGAAGGAGGCGCGACAGAAGCTCGACATCGCGCATCGCGCTGAGCAAACGCTGGCCATGGTCGACGAGCGCCTTCGCGAGCACATCGTCGAGCCGCGCTCGCACGGCATCACGACGCTTCACCTTCTCGGCGACGTGCTCGGGCTCGCCAAGCTCAACGAGAACGCCTCCTTCGAGATGATGCGCGAGTGCGTCATCGCCGGGATCATGGAAGGCGGCGATCGCGAGATGCGGTCCGACTACCAGTCGCGCGCGCCACACGAGATCGTCAACCACCTGCTCTACATGAAGGAGCTGCACGCGAAAGAGAACGCTGCGCGCGCCGCGAAGAAGGCGAGCGAGTCATGAGCACCGCACAGAGCGTGTCCGACGAGACCGGTGTGCAGGCCGGACCAGACGCGACCGTAGAAGAGGCCATGCGCTACGTGCGCGCCTGGGCGAAGGTTCAGCGCGCAGCGGACGAGAGTCACGCGTCGGACGAGAACGACGACGGGATGAAGGGCATGCGCGCTCGCTTCGGTCTGCACCGCGCGATCGAAAATGCCAAGGCGGCCGTCGAGCGCGCGGCTGCACGCACGCTCTCGGGAGGCGCCGATGTCTGAGACAATCGCGCTCGACGTCGCGATTCTGACCGTCGTCGGTTGCAAGCGAATCTACGGGAACGGACGCAGCGACCTTCGCGCGTATTTCGAAAGCGATCGGATGCTACCGACCGCCAAGCTCGTCAGTGACGCGCGCTACCCGCCACGAGACGCTGAGCCCGTATCTCGACGAGAACGAGACGCGCGCGCTCGCCGTCGCCGCCAACCGCTGGCCCATCGATCCGCCGGTCGGTCTGGTCGGCGCGCGCGTGCTCGCCACCATCGAGGCGAGCATCACGGTCGACGAGAAGTGGCCGAACGATCCTCCGCGCTACTCGATGCGCATCATCAGCTACCGCGCCGTCCACGAAAGCGATGAACTGAAGGAAGCGAGCCCGTCATGAGCGCGACCAAGTCACTCGAAGATCGCATCGCCGACCTCGAAGCGAAGGTCGCGCAGCTGGCCGATGTCGCCGAGCGCGCGCTCACGCCAGTCACGATCTCGTGCAGCACCAACCTCGACGCGTTTCGCATGGTGCGCTGGCCCGTGATCGCCGCGTACCCGCCGCGCATCGGCGAGCGCATCGACGGACGCGAATGGAACAGCAACAAGGTCGTCGCAACCCTGCGCGTCTGCGGCATCACGCACTCGCTCGATCGCGACGGGCTGCCGTACCTCAGCATCGATCTGCACAAGTAATCGTCATCCGCGTAGTACCCCAAGGAACCGTTGCCCGTGTCCGACAAAAAGCCGCACCCGATCACCACGATGGCCGCTCCAACAGAGCGGCGCGTCAGAGAAGCGCTCGTCACCCTGTCGTACTTCCTGCGCGAGAACGCAGGATCGAGCGAGCGTCTGCTCGATGACTCGGACATTCCCGACGTCAGATTCGACCAGGTCTTGCACCCGGCGCAGCTGGCGGCCATGGCAATCACATGCTCGGTCCTGGCCGAGAGTCTTCACGATCAGGAGAGCAGCAAGCTCTTCGTCGTGGCATCGACGGACCTGAACTGCGCGGCAGCACACCTCGTCAGTCAGATAGCGCACGAGCCTCTCGTCAACGACTACGAGCACACCTCACGCGAGGAGCGCTTCATCGATCTCCAGCAAGCACAGCGGCGCTTCGCGGCGCGCGCGACCAAGTCTGGGCGCCAGCTGACGCACCTCGGCCTCAGCCGGCTCTCCGAGATCTGGCCCGAGGCCTACGAGAAGGACGACGAGGCCCGGGACCACGGAGGACACGAATGACCGTCGATACCACCACGCTCATGATCGCTGCGCAGCTGAAGGCGCTGAAAGCGAACCTGGATGTCACCAACCCGATGGGCGATATCAAGAAGGCCATCGTCGTTCTCGTCGAGAACATCCAGAACGTGCGCGGTCAAAACGCGACGCGCGCCAACAACGACGCGCGCGTCATGCTGATGCACGTGCTCAACAACGGCGGGCTCGGCAATCCGGGCGACCTCGGCATCAACGCCACAGGCTTGAGCCGAGAAGCGGCCGACGAGCTTCGTAGGCATCTCGTGCAGGTCGATCGCGTCCGCGGTCAGCAGATGGAACTCTACGGCCACCTGAGCGACGCACTCGCGCGTCTCCAGGAAGCGCGCGCTCACGTCGCGCTCGCGAACGTGGCCATGGCGAAGCTGATCGCCACGGTCACCGAGGATGTCGAAGCCGAGGTGAAGCATGCGGCCGAGAAGACGCCGGAGCCGGTGCCGGCGTCACGCGCGCTCCGACTTCAGATCCATGTGCCCGGCGTTGCCGTGCGCGAGGAGACATTCGATCAGGACATCGTGAAGGTCGGCAGGCTGCCGACGAGTCACCTCCGGTTCGAGGACGACAACGTCTCGCGCATGCACGCCGTGATCGAGCGCGACAAGAACGAGGGATGGTTCGTGATCGACCTCGGCTCGGCCGGCCGTACGATCGTGAACGATCGCAGCGTCAACAAGGCCAAGCTCAACGTCGGCGACACGATGCTCTTCGGACGCGTCAGCGTGAAGGTACTCGGATGAGCGAGCCGTGCCGGTGCGGATGGCTAGGCGTTGGCGACCATCCGTGTCACGGGCTGGCGTACACGTGCCGCAAGGCCTCGACGCCTCGCTACTACCCGCAGACGATGAACTTCTCCCTCGCAGGAGCGCAGATGAAGCTCAGCGTGACGGAGACGCACGCCTGCGACGAGTGCTGGCGAGCGTTCAAGAGCGGAGAGAGACAATGAAGAGCATGCCCGAGGGGCGCGTCGTCCACATGCGGATGCTGAACGGCCGCAAGCGCTACCGCGTCTTCAACGCCATCGCCGAGGAGTACATCACCGAGGAGTACTCGGAGCAGCAGATGCGGCGCTACATGCTCTGCGAGATCATGAAGAACGTGCAAGACGAGATCGATGGCGCGATTAGCGGCGCCAACACAAGCAGCACATCGGTCGGCCCGTGGCAGACCGAGCGCTGCCGCAAGCATGGTGTCTGTCACCACGATTTCCGTCCGGGGCCTCACCTTGCCTTCATGGGCGTGCCCAGTCGCTGTCTGACGTGCGGCAGAGAAGAGGACACGGCCGCTCACCGCAAGACATCAGCATCGGGCTGCCGATGACCGACGAAGCGCAGGCGCTGTCATTCGGCGATGTAGTCTCAGTGACGCGGGGCTCCGAGCAGATCTCGCCAGGCATGCCCGGATGCCTGCGCACGGTCGTCGGCGTCTATCTGCGCCAGATCGGCGAACACCAACACTTCGTGCGCCTGCTCGAAGACGACAAGCTCGCGACGAACGGCTACTGCACGCATCGCGGCGACAAGGGTACGTGGACGCGCGTGCGCGCTCTCGGCACCCACTGCGATCCGCCGTTCTGCATGCGATGCGATGGCGATGGCTTCGTGATGCGCGACTGCGGCAACGGCGGCGACTACGAAGCTGTCGAGTGTCCGGTGTGCAAGGGCTCTGGCCGAGGAGGGACGACGTGAACCAGCTTTGGGCGATCCAGACGAAGCTGACCCAGGAGGACAGCACGCGTCATCTCGTGCGCGCCTTCCAAGACTTCGGTCTGAACTGGGCTGCCTTCCCATTCCCGCCGTTCGTAGGCAACGTGCCTGACTTCAGATGGGACGGCCCGATCATCTACTACGGCTCGACCGCACTCGTGAAGCGAGTGTACGAGACGTACAACCTGCACAAGAGCGCGCGTCTCTGGTACGACGAGTTCACGCACCAGCCGACGTGGTACGGACCGCGCTTCGGCGCAGCGTACCTGAACCGCAAGGGGCGCTTCGTGCGGCTCGGCGACTTCCTGAACGAAGACCATCCGTTCGACTTCCGCTTCTTCGCGCGCCCGAACAGCGGCCTGAAGCTCTTCGCCGGCAAGGTCTACGACTTCGTCGACTTCCAGCAGTTCGTCGACATGAGCCAGAACAACGTGCTCATGACGCTCGATGCGCAGATCATGGTCAACGAAGAGGTCCGTCAGATCGAACGCGAGTTCCGCACGTGGATCGTGGACGGCGAGGTCGCTGCCGCTGTGCAGTACAAGGTCGGCACCAAGATGTGGCCGAGCCAGGAAGTTCCCGAAGAGGTCGTCGCCTTCGCACGGGCGAACGCGCGCGAGTGCTCGCCATCGCCCGTCTTCGTGCTCGACGTCGCACAGACGCCTGACGGACTCGCAGTCATCGAGATCAACAGCTTCCACTCATCCGGCTTCTACATGACCGAGCACATCAGCGACGTCGTAGCCGAAGTCTCGAACTACGTGAAGAGGACAATGTGATCGTCGCAAACGAATACCCGGAGCCCACGAATACCGACAGGCCTCGTCTCACGCCACGCGAGCTTCAGGTGCTGAAGGTCATCGCCACCGGTGCGTCGAACCGCAAGACGAGCAAGCTGCTGAAGTGTTCGCAGCACACGATCAAGTTTCACGTGAACTCGATCTTGTTCAAGTTCGACGCGAACACGCGCACGCAGGCGGTCGTGAAGGCGATGCGCGCGGGGATGCTCGATGAGGACGGGAAGCTTCCGGAGATCGAGCAAACCAACCGCGGCTTCAACAAGTACGCGACGATCGTCGACTCGTACGGCGGGTCCATCCGCGTGCAGCAGTCCTCTGCCTTCGGCATGGCCCACGTCTGGCTGTTCGTGAAGGACCACGAAGGACACGAGGGATCGGCGCACCTGACCCCGCAGAACTGCCGCGACATGATCGCGGCGCTGGAGCTTCACCTGAAGGTCGTCGCGCGCGAGGGGCTCGACGCAGAGGGCGACGCTGCGTAAACGCGCTACCATTTGCGGCGATGACCATGGCCTGGATAGAGACCAGTCGAAACGTTTGGGGCATGACGCTCGGCGACCTACGCGTCGTCGTTCAACGCGAAGAAGGCGACTACTACCTCGTCTGCCCACAGGTCGGCATCCGCGATCGGCTCATAGTCGTGCACAATGACACGAGCATGCCATGGGTCGCGCAACGCGAGGCCCTGCGCATCGTGCGCAAGCGGCTGGAAATGTGGCTCGCCGCGTTTCCGCCGCCCGAAGAATAGGTTGACTCATACTGCTTCGTTGTTATAGTGTCTGACAGCGGAGACACATGGCGGCGCGACTCATCGGCGTGATTCTAAAAGATGCGGTGTCCTTCAAAGAGGACGAGAGCCCGCACCCGCAGTGCCTTGTAGGAAGGCTCGATCGCTTCGACCCGGCGAAAGACACCTTCTTCATGCAGGGCCTGTGCGCCCTGCACATTGGGCTTAGGGCATGCGCGGCGATCGTGTCGGTCGTCGACAACGTTCACCTGTTGCCACTGCTCATCACTCATCCAAACGACGCGCGCTTCACCGACTACGCGTACGAGTGCATCCCGCCATCCGCTGAGGACGTCAGCCTTCTGCCGTTTCAGGAAGTGCTTGAGCGTGACCTGTTCACGATCGTGGCCACGTCCCACCATGCGACACGCGTTGTCATCGCCGAGCGCAGGCACAGGAAGGTGCACCCACAGAAGCGTGAACTGACGCCGCAGGAGCAGCGTGACCGCGACGTGTGGAACGAGGTCATGACGGAGATGAAGGCTCGCATCGCCGCGCGCGCTGGCAGCAGATTCATCGGCGACGCGGACAGTCGTGCGTGGTGGCAGCGAGTAGAAGAGCGGCGAGAACACGAGCGCAGGTGCGACGCCGCGCTCATCGAGGCGCAGGTGCGCCTTGCAGAACTTCAGTCAGAGCGTGTCGTTGTTCAGTGCGAGTCGGAAATCGAGCGAGAGCTTCGTGGGGCTCTCGGACAGCAGACGGCGTGCGTGGCGTTGACGGACGAAGAGCGCGCAAGCATCCGCTTCGGCGCCGTCACCAAGATCGTGCGTCCCGGCAGATCTGAATGCTGGAGTCGGCTCGTGTGGCCTGGCTTCAAGACGGGCCAGTTCGTGTTTGGCACCGCGCCTGCGGACCGTGCCCAATACCTCATCCGTTACAACTACGACAACGAACGCCTGCCCGTCGACACCGGCGGCGTGATGGAGTTGGACGAGCGGACAAGCGGCAGAGTATGCCTGTCGTCTAGCGGCTACTCGCTGCGAGTGCCGCGCCTCGATGACTACGAGCGCACCTGGCTGCCGAGCGGCGCCGTGCCGCCGCCAGGCTACCCGGTCACCACGCCGTACGAGAACCAGATCCGCAATATCAACACACGCCCCACCGCTACCTTGAGCCGCTCGCAAGCTGGCGCTCGCTACGCGCGCACGCTCAAAGAACGCGCCGACGCGAAGTCGCTCCTCTGGCAGAAGCACAACGCTCAGAAGGCGGCGTTCGCAGCAAAGCGCGCCGAGGAAGAGCGCATCCGAGAGGCAGAAGAGCGCGTCCGCAACTTCGGCACCTGAGAGCTTGCGACACACTTCGGTTCGCGCTACACAGGCTGCGGTGTCGTCATGCGTCCCAAGCTCCTCACCCGAGATCAGTTCCGCGAAAGCGTCTTCGCGCGCGATGGACACCGGTGCGTCGTGCAGGATGTTGCGGGGCGCTGGCGCTGCTCCAACAAGGCCGACGATGCCCATCACATCCTCGATCGGTCCCTCTGGACATCGAAGGCCGAAGCCGGCGGATACCTGATCGACAACGGGGCGAGCGTTTGTGAGCGACACCATCTAGAGTGCGAGCAGACGACGATCTCGTGCGACGAGCTGCGCGCATGGTGCGGCATCAAGAACGTCGTGCTGCCGGAACACCTCGATGCCGACACGTCTTACGACAAGTGGGCGAATCCGGTCTTGCCCAACGGTCAGCGCATGCGTGGTGAGACGTTCGATGGCGATAGCGTGCAGAAAATGCTCGCGCCTGTGCTGCATCTCTTCACGAATCGCGTGAAGTACCCGCGTACGTACCACGTGCCCGGCTCGCCGGGCGCCACAGATGACGATCGCGTCATGTCGAGCGTCGACTTCATCCGGAACTTCCGCGGCCAAGACGTCGTGATCACCGAGAAGTTGGACGGAGAGTGCACGACGCTCTACCGCGACTACCTGCATGCACGATCGCTGGAGTACCAGGCGCACGAATCACGTGATTGGATTCGTGCGCTGCATGCACGCATCGCGCACGAGATCCCCGAGACGTGGCGCATCTGCGGCGAGAACCTCTACGCGAGGCACTCGATCGCGTACCAGAACCTGCCCAGCTACTTCATGGTCTTCTCGATCTGGGACGGGCTTCGCTGCCTGTCGTGGGACGAGACGGTCGAGTGGTGCAAGATGCTCGACCTTCACTGCGTGCCAACGCTCTATCGTGGCACGGAGCCGCCGCTCCAAGGTTCGCTTCATGGTCGACGCACCAACCGAGGCGAAGAAATCGAGGGCTGGGTCATGCGTCTGGCTGGCGACTTTCACTACGGCGCGTTTCGACGCTCGGCAGCGAAATACGTGCGTGCTGGGCACGTCACGACCGACACGCACTGGATGCATGGACGTGTGGTACCCAACGGACTGGCAATAGGAGAAAGCGCCTCATGAACACGTCACGCTCGATGATCGCAGTCTTGGCTCTTCTCGCACTCATCTTCGCCAGCTGCGCCGGAACGCAGCGCGGCTGTGCGTCGATCAACGCAACGCAGTTCGGTGCCGACTGGATCGTCGTGCAGATGGACATGAACGGCGTTCCGTATCGCTGCTGGGAACTGCACGACACGTCCATCGCGAACGAAGGCAGCAGCGACGGCGTCTACTGGCTTAGTCCGCAGGGTCACCTCGTGCACATCTCGGGACACTACAACCGCGTGCAGGTGCAGGGTCGACGATGGGACGAGGCCTTCGCTGAGGTTGGTCTGACGCAAGAGACGTGTCGGGCCGCCCAAGAGGCGCGCATCGTCTTCACCGAAGCCGGCGGTCACTACGAGCACGAGAGCACAGAGCGAATGAGCCGGTGACCAAAGGCGTACGCAAGGACACCGGCAGAAGCGCCAACTGGAAGGGCGGAAGAACCGTCACCTCCCACGGCTACGTTCTGCTCTGGGTCGGTAAGGGGCATCCTCTTGCTGATTGCAGAGGATACGCGTACGAGCATCGCGTGATCATAGCGCGCAAGCTGAAGCGGAAGCTCAAGCGAAAGGAGCAGGTGCACCACGAAGACGAGCAGCCGAGCAACAACGTCGAAAGCAATCTGACGCTCAAGTCGAGCATGGCCGTGCACAAACTTGCGCATCGTTCTGCGGAGAACGCGGATCGGCTGCGTAAGCCGGGTCAGCGGAATCCGGTTGTGAAATGCGCGTGTGGTTGCGGATCCTCCTTTCGCCGCTTCGATACCAGCGGCAGGCCACGCATATACGTTTCCGGACACAACAGGCAGAACAATGGGCGACTCAAGTAATATACAATGGACGGCCAGGACTTGGAATCCATTTGTCGGATGCCAGAAGGTTTCCGCCGGCTGTGCAAACTGTTTTATGTTTCGCGACATGCGCCGCTTCGGGCTCAACCCTGATGTCGTACGACGCACTTCGCCCCGCACGTTCAACGGTCCGCTTCGCTGGCAGCGTGAACAAGACAGGCTGCTTGCCAAGCGCGGCATCCCGCTGCTCGATGGGCGCGAGGTCACCAGCGAGACTTTTGAGGGGCAGCCGATCCCCGGCTCGCTCGTGTTCCTCGCCAGCTGGACGGACTTCTTCGTCGCCGAGGCTGACGAGTGGCGCCCCGAGGCGTGGGAGATCATCAAGAAGTGTCCGAATCTGATCTTCCAGATTCTGACGAAGCGCCATGGCCGCATCGAGAAGTGCCTGCCGCCCGATTGGGGCGACGGATACCCTAACGTGTGGCTCGGCGTGAGCGCAGAAGATCGCGAGTGGTGGGACCGACGCGTCGGCGTGCTGCGTAACATCCCTGCGCGCGTACGTTTCGTGAGCTACGAGCCTGCGATCGGCAGCATCGAAGGTGCGAGCGCCGAAGGCATTCACTGGGTGATCATCGGTGGAGAGAGCGCGCCGGGCCGTCAGTTTCAGGTGAAGTGGGCGCACGAGGCGATCAAGATCTGCCGACGCGATGGTGCTGCGCCGTTCGTGAAGCAGATGGGCTCGTTCCCGATGATCGAAAACTACCCGCTGTACGACCCCGTCAACGAAGTGTGGCCACCATCCACAGGCCTCGTCCAGCTCGGTCTCAAAGACCGGCACGGCGGCAACATGAACGAGTGGCCACAAGAGTCACTGCGTGTTCGCGAATGGCCGAAGCAGCTGTTCGCGGCGTGACCTGTCAGACACTTGGTGCTACACGTCCGTCGTGCGAACGATAGCCGTCGGAGACGTTCACGGATGCATCGAGGAGTTCGACGAACTTCTCGACAAGACCTCGTTCCGTCCCGGCGTCGATCGTCTTGTGCTGCTTGGCGATCTGATGGACAGGGGCCCCGATGCGCCTGCCGTCGTGCGTCGCGCGCGCGAGCTGGGTGCGCTCTGCGTGATCGGCAACCACGACGACAAGCATCTGCGCTGGCGCAAGCACGAGCAGAAACGCGCGGCGACCGGCAAGGCAAACCCGATGCGCGCGATGCGTCACCCCGACGCTGACGCGCACGAGAAGCTCACAGAGGCGGACTTCGCCTGGCTCGCATCGCTGCCCACGGTGCTCGATCTCGGTCCAGTCGGCGGGCGCGAAGGGCGCTGGCTCGCTGTGCACGCTGGCTTCGAGCCGAAGTGGCCGCTCGCTCAACCCGCCGCGCACACAGGCTTCGCGCCGAAGTGGCTCGGCGAGCAGCGCCCGGACAAGATGCTGCGCGTTCGCTACGTCACCGCAGACGGCGAGATGGTGTCGATCAGCAACGACGTCGACCAGCCTGCTGGAACGGCACGCTGGGGATCGGTCTGGACGGGCAAGTACCACGTCGTGTATGGACACCACGCGACGTCTCTGACGCAGCCTCAGCATGACATGTTCGTCGAAGTCGACGACACCGTCGGCAACATCTGGCACCGCTTCGGACTGGACACGGGCTGTTGTTTCGGTGGCTGTCTGACGGCAATGGACATTGGCACGTTCCAAACGGTGAGCGTGCCTGCCAAGCGGCAATATGCCGACCTGTGGCATGGCGACGACCAACCAAGAAGTGAGAACAGCGGATGACGACAAAACGAGTTTCGACGAGCTTCAACAAAGATCAGATCTATCTGATGCACGAGATCCTCACCCAGCTGACGCGAGGCGGTGATCCGAAGCTGCTGGTCCGCAACAAGGCCTACGGAGGTCTCGTGAAGTCGGTTCAGCAGCTTCGCGACCGCGCCGACAACCCCAACCCGCCACGCCCCAAGACCGTCTCGGAACCGCCGACCGTCGGCAACGGCACGGCCGTCTTCGAGGCGCCGGAGACGGCGGCACAGGAGCACGCGGCCAGCTGACACATCACGCCGTAGCTTTCGACGCACCTTCCCAAGAAGCGCAACGATTTCAAGTCGTTGCGCTTTTTGTTTGATCTTGCGCATGTGACACACTAGGGTCGCTCCTCCGTCCTGGCCATCGCTGGGAACCCAAGGAGGAGCGGGCCGTTGACCGTACCCAAAACGTTCGTGGACCAGAAGCTCTTGTCGACCGGGGAGGTCGCCAAGCTCATGAAGGTACACAGAGGCACAGTCTGGCATTGGATCCGGATTGGTCTTCTCCGATCGGAGAAGGTTACCGACCGGTACTCAGGTGTCAGTCGCAAGTCGCTGGCGGACTTCAAGAAGACGTATCACCAGCAGACGACTCCTGTCGTTCCGGCTGCCGTGTCCGTCAGTCCGAAGAAGCCGCCAGCGTCTCCGCCAACCAAGACAACGCGTAGGAGGCCGAAGTGAGCGAAGACGACGACAACGACAACGAGGCGACGAGTGGGACCCTGGTGCCAACGATGGATGGCGACCTGATCAACCTTCACGAAGACAGCCCGGATGAGCCGGAGATGTCGAAGTACACGCTGGCCCAGCTCGATGAGCTTGGACTGCCGGCGCCGCTCGCGTCGCCAGAGGTCATGCGCGGTCTCTACGCGTATCGCCGCAAGATCGTTGCGTCGATGCTCGATCGTGAGCACGACTTCCTGTACACGATCTCGTACGAGGAGCAGGGCAAGAAGCGCGACAAGCTCACGACGAGCTACGCCGAGGCCATCAAGTACGCCAACACGTACAAGGTGCCGTACAAGGCCACGCCGAAGAAGAGCGGCATCGCCAAGCTCGCCACCGCCTTCGGCGTGGAGGAGAAGCTCATCCAGCAGCTGGGCCTGCCGGTCGAGCCGACTGCGAACTACGCGTACGCGAAGTACGAGGTCACCGCGAAGAAGAGCGGCAAGAAGGCGATCGGCGTCGGCTTCGCTCGCATCAACGAGCGCGGCTTCCCGATGCCCGAACACCACATGATCGCGCTTGCCGACACGCGCGCATGGGGCCGTGCGGTCCTGCGTCTCGCCGGTTTCGGCGAAGCGGGCGCAGAAGAGATCGACGGCGAGGTCATGCCCGTCCAGACCATCCGCATCGTTCAGGGCGACCCGGCGCCAGCGAAGAAGCTCTCCGAGAGCGCACAGGCGGAAGTGCTCACCGTCGAAAAGGCGCCCGAGCCGACTCGGGTCCCGGTTCAGCAGGCAGCACCGGCGGCGGCCCAGCAAGCGGCGCCGCAGACCGTCGCCGCAGCACAGGGCATCCCGATGCCGTCGATCACGACGATCACCGAGGCGCAGGTGGGCAAGCTCTCCTCGCTGCTGAAGGCGAAGTTGGGATCCAAGGACCGCGCCGTTGCGTGGCTCACGGCCGAAGCGCACGTGAGCACTACGCGCCAGGTCCCGGAATCGATGTACGCAAACCTCGTCAAGAAGCTCGAAGCCATCCAGGAGGCCCAGTAACATGCCGTCGGTAAAGGTCACCCACGATCTCAGCAAGGCTGACAAGCCGCCGGTCCGCACTCCACTGACGCCCGGACAGTACGACGCTCTCATCGCCAACTCGACGCTCGGCGTCACCCAGAACGGGTTGGCGAAGTTTACGGTCGAGTACCGCATCGTGAAGACCGCGGACGGTGACCAGACGAGCGCTGGGCGGCGCGTGTACCAGGACTACGTCGTCGAGGCGAGCGCCGACACCGAGATGGCAGCACGCGAAGCGTTCCGCATTCGTCAGCTACTCGATGCGACCGCGATCTCGTACACGGCTGACGGAGGCGGCTTCGACTTCAACACCGATCACCTTCACAACAAGGCCGTGCGCATCACGGTCACGCAGCGACCGGGCAAGAAGCCGAATCAGGATGGCATCATCCCGATCTTCAACAACGTCGAGCGCGTCGACATGGCCGGACAGCTCAACGAACAGGACGTCATCTGATGGAGGAGTCCAACATCATGGCGACGATCGAGAAGGCGGCAGAGCTGGGTGACGCGGAACTCGCTGCGGCAATCGAGGCGGACAAGAGGCTCGGCGCAGAGCTGTGCGCTCCATCCGACTTCCCAGACCTCACCACCGTCGAAGACTGGCAGAAGGCGATGTACCTCATCGCCAAGAGCAAGGGATGGTGGACGAACCAGGAGACGGGCGCTCCCATCGACCCGATGGCTCGTCTGCCCGAGACGATCGCGCTCATCCACAGCGAAGCCAGCGAGGCTCTCGAAGAGTTTCGCGGCGACCGCATGGAGGTCTGGTACTCGGAGTCGAAGACCGGCCCCAAGCCGGAAGGCTTCGGCGTCGAGCTTGCTGACGTGGTGATCCGATGCATGGACACCGCCGAATCGCTCGGCATCGACCTGCACGCGATGATGCGGTTGAAGGCGAACTATAACCGTCGTCGACCATATCGACATGGCAATAAACGCGCCTAAACAAACCGGCTACAAAACGTGCAACAAGTGCCAACGCACGCTTCAAATCACGCAGTTCACACCTTACGCCGCCAACCGCGACGGAAGAAAGCACACGTGCCGTGCCTGTGTGAATGAGCGCATCAAGGAACTTCAGCGCCAAGACCCTAGTCGGCTCGTAAAACAGCGCGAAAAATCTCTTGCCTGGATACGTGCGAACAAAGATGCATACCTAGCCTCGAAGAAGAAAAGCGTCGCTAAAAATCGGCACAAGATACGCGTATACCGGCGGCGTGCAAATCTTCGAGCGTTTGGCCTAACTACAGAGATGTACGATGCGATGCTGCAAGCTCAAGGCGGTCACTGTGCGTGCTGTCCTCAGCGGCCGGGAGTTGAAAACAACGGAAAGCATTTCCCGGTCGACCATTGCCATGCTACCGGTCGTGTTCGTGGCATCCTGTGCGTCAACTGCAACCGTGTTATCGGCTGGGCAGGCGATGATCCCGCGCGTCTTCGGCGACTTGCTGACTATCTTTCTTTGAGCGTTTCCGGATCGTCGAGCTGATCTTCCTTCGCCTGGACGCTGCGCAGCCCGGCGAATATCACCTATCGTCGGCGCGCACCATCCCGGTCTTCTTCATGCCTCACGTCCACGTTCCGGAAATCGTCTACGCGATCAACACCGTGCAGCCTCCTCTGGAGCGCGCGTGGACGGAACAGCCAGGCTCGTTTGGTGACGAGTGGACGTGCGTCGACATCATTGGCAGTCTCGATGCCGATGGGTTCGTGTCGAAGAATGCGCTTGCTGCTCAGGCGGCCACCGAGAACATCGCTTCCACGACGTTTGCGGTGCCGCCTAGTGGCTCTCCGATCGGCCTTCGTTACTACCAGAAGGAAGCCGTCGAGGCTGTCTTCAAGCTCTGGCAAGAAGGGAAAAACGCACCGGTCATCATCCTTCCTTGCGGATCTGGCAAGACGATTGTCGCAGCGGAAATAATGCGTTGCGCACATGAATCCCGACTGATGCTGCGACCCGTGTTCCTCGCGCACCGTCAGGAACTACTAGAGCAGACGATGGCGAAGGTGCGCATCATGGCGCCGAAGTGCACGGTCGGGCTCGTGCAAGCCGAACACAACGAGACCGCGCGCGACTTTGTGGTCGCGAGTGTCCAGACACTTGCTGGCAAAAACGGAGATCGCATCAAGCAGATCCTGGATCACGGCGCGCCGAACTTGCTTATCATCGACGAAGCTCATCACAGTACGTCGCCGTCGTTCCAGCGCGTGATCGCGGCCTTCCAACAGGCCAACCCGAACATCTACATACTCGGCCTGACCGCGACCCCGGGCCGAGCCGACGGCACTAGTCTCGATCGCGTCTTCAACTGCGTCGCGTATCAGAAGTCGATCTACGACATGATCAGCGAGGGATTCCTCGTGCCGCCCGTTGGCGAGCGACTCGTGCTCGACATCAAAATCGATGAGATCGATTCCGAGAGCGGCGACTTCGTCACAAAGCAGCTCGCGAAAATCGTCGACAAGCCTGCGGTCAACAAGCAGATCGTCAAGGAATGGATTCACCGCGGCCAAGACCGCAAGACGATCGCGTTCTGCATCACCAAGCAGCACGCGCAGAACATCGCTGACGAGTTCGTCGCATCAGGCGTCCCATCCGCCGTCGTCAACGAACAGACGAAAAGCGCGCAGCGCAGAGAGCTGTTCCAGAAGTTCCGTGAAGGACACATCAAGGTGCTGTGTTCAGTCGAGGTGCTCACCGAGGGCTTCGATGAGCCGAGCGTCGAATGCGTGCTCATGGCGCGACCGACGCAGAGCCAGGCACTGCATGTGCAGTGTTTGGATGCACAAACACAGGTTCTGACCCGTCGAGGCTGGCGCGGCCCTGACGACATTCGCGACGACGACATCGTTGCGACGATGGATGAGCACACCGAACGTACCGTCTGGTCACCGATTCTTTCACGCGTGGACAGGCCGCTACATCCGCAAGAGCGCATGTTCGCGTTGGATCTGCCAGGCCTAGACATCCGCGTGACTGGCAACCATCGAATGCTGTACAGGCAGCGTCGCAACAAGAAGCCAATCTGGACGGTAGCGTCGCAGATGCCCAAGTGCTTCAGCGCAATCGTTTCGGCACTGGAGCCGTCTGACACGGCTGACTGCCAAAACATATCGGACGCTGATCTTACGCTGCTTGGGTGGTGGTACGCGGAGGGGTCATACACCAAGAGCAGAGCGATCTGTATCTACCAGGGCGTGAAGTCTAGATTTGCTCAAGAGATCGAAGACGCCATTCAGGCGTGCGGCATCAAGTTCGGCCGTGGGGAGCGCACTTACGACACGCGGTACAAGAAAAACCATACGATGATCCGATGGACTATGTCGTATGGGGCGCCCCGTGGAAGGGACAAGCACAAGCGTGGGTGGGGATACATGGATGGCTGGGTACAGACTGATGGAACCAAGCGGCCAACGCCGCTGTTTCACAATCTCTCCGCCAGACAGTGGCGCCTGTTCTTGGAGGCGTTCAATAAAGGCGACGGCGCAAGACTAGACGGTCCTGCGCACGACTGGGAGGCTCATACGTGGTCCATCTATCAAAAACCCGGAACTGGGTTGCACGATGAGTTTCAGGCGCTGTGTCTGACACGCGGCATGCGCTGCAACCTTGGAGAACACGGAAACATGTCTGGCCAAGGCTTCGCCAGGCTGTACATCAGCCCTGACAAGCGCTACCACACGATCAACGGTGGCCGGCCGGAGTTGACCATGCGCGAAGTGCCCGCCATCGCTGGCGAGCGTGTGTGGTGCGTGGAGACGGTTACAGGCACGCTCATCACCCGTCGCAACGGTAAGGCCGCTATCGTAGGCAACTGCATCGGACGAGGTCTCCGGCTCTACCCAGGCAAGCAGGACTGTCTCGTCATCGACTGCACCGCGAACTCTTCGAAGTACACGCTCGCACAGCTCGCAAACCTCACGGGTCTGGAACCGCCGCGTCCGCCGGGCGAAGGCGTGCCGCAGCCCGAGGGCGAAGACGAAGTGGCGATCGAGGGCGAGACGCGCGTGGACGGCGTGTTCGCACAAGCGCTCGACTTCAAGCTCCGCAAGCGCGAGTCGAAGTACGTGTGGCGCGAGATCCCCGCGTGCGGCTGGGCGCTCCAGATTCCCAAGATCGGCTACTTCCTCGTCGCGTGGCACGGAGGCGACAAGAGCCTCGCGACCGTCCGATTCCACGACCTGCGTGACGGACGCCGTGACACCAAGCCGATCGAGGTCACGCCAAACGCCATCGACTTCGAAATGGCCTACGGCCTCGTCGAAGCCGAGGTGCAACGCCTGCTCGAAGCGAAGTCTTCGCGCGCACGCCTCCGCGACAAGGAAGACGTGGATGCCGGTCCGGAGCCATTCGCGTTCCTCGAAGATGGCCTTGAAGACGATCTCGTGATCTCCGAGACGACGCTGAAGAACGACGCCGGCTGGCGCACGCGGCCGATGACGAGCAAGCAGCGCGACTTCCTTTTGAGCATGGGCGTGAAGCCCACCGCGATGCCGGACACCTCCGGAGAAGCGGCGGACCTGATCACGATCATGGACGTCGAGCGGGACATGAAGAAGCGCGAGCCCGCAACCTCGAAGCAGCTGTACTATCTGAGGATGAACAGCGTGCCGTACGAGAAGGGCATCACGAAAAACGCTGCCAAGAAGCTGATTCTTTCACACAGGCTCGGGAGGTAAGTGATGCCGAAGATCCACGCAGAAAGCCATGACCGCGTCGGACACTGCGTTCAGTGCGATGCCGCGTGCTGCCGCGCCTGCCACTTTTGTAGTGGCGACAAAACGCTCGTCGGTCGGCTTCTCGAACAGCGCGACCACGAGTCGTGGATGCACGCGGCGTGTCTCTCGATCGCCGATGGCGTTCCGGGCTGGGACAACGACTTCCCGGACGGCTCGTTCTCGCTCGCGATGCAGACGGTGCAGCAGCTGCGCGTGAAGTTCGAGGAGGCGATGGCCACCAACGAGCATCTCGCTGCCGAGATCGCCAGTCTCCGCGGCAAGAACGAGGCGCTGAAGCTACAGGTGTCCAGGCTTCGCTACGGTCCGAGCAGCGAAGGTGACCGAGCGATCCAGCGACTGATGGACGACAGCAAGTCGCTCGGCGCCTTGGCGCGCTCATATCCCGACAGTGACATGATGTTCGACGTTCACAGGGTGTGGCCGAAGATCGCCCCGGGCGGCGTCAAGATGGACGGGTTCCTGGTGAGCGTGGCGCAGGTCGACGAAGGCTGGATCGCGACCCGGTTTGGCGGCGGCGACTACCGCGTCATCGCCAAGGAGTTTGTCCCAGATCATGGCTGGATCCGCCGTGGAGTGGCACGGGTGGACATCGCTGGCGAACCCAAGCACACGCTGAAAGTGACTGGCTATGCAGAAGCTCGCTGACCTCTGCAAAGAGCACCGTGTCGGACAGCCCGACTCGGAGACGACGGTGATGGTCTATCGAGCCACTGACGGCTTCAATGAACACGTCGGCAGCTACAACGAGTGCATCGACGAGAACTTCGTCGGTCGCCATCACGGCAACGGTAGGTACATCGGCGAGATCATCTCGGACAGCGGGCTCGGGCAGGGCTACGAACTCGTCAGTGAAGAGGGCGAGTGCGTATTCACACTCACCGGCTGGAACTGGCACGTGAACGAAGATCCGCACAATGCGAGCGAGCGAGCCAGTCGGGCCGGCTACGAGCGCGGCATGCGCGATGCCGCAGTGCAGGTGCTGGAACAGACGAAGCACAGCGCCGAGGGCCAGCTGCTCGCGCGCTCTCTCTTCTCGACCGCGGACGAAAAGGCTCCGGTCGACTGGCTCGATCCGGAAATCGAGCGCCTCGAAGACCTAGTCGGCGGCGTGCACGACGTCCTCTGGAGCGAGTCGCATCGCGGCGAAGACATCGAAGCCATGGCGCGGCGCGTGAAGAAGGAACGAGACACGTTCTTGCGCCAGGCGCGAGACGCGATGCAGGAAACACGTATCGCACTCGTCACGCACGAACTTCTGAAGTCGCAGCTGCGGAAACGTGTGCGCGAAATGGCGTACTCGCCGGAGAGCCTGCTGGGCGCAGAGATCGCCGGGATGATCAAAGACGATCGCGAACAACCACAGAGCGAGCCGGAGATCGCCAAAGCAGCGTCCGACGCTGTCCGACAGGAGGTGGACCGCGTGTTCATCGCCGACATGAGCGCCGTGCAAGCCCGCGAGACGCGTATCCGCGAGACGGAGATCCGAGCGCGCGTGGCCGCCACCGGCGCCAGCTCGTACCGTGTCACGTCGCGGCGATCGCACACCGACGAGTACGACTCGTTTCTCATCTGCGGCGAGGTCGAGTGGTATGTGGACGAGCGCTTGTGTGACGAAGACGTCGCCCTGATCGCGAACGCGCCAACAGATCTGCACTTCCTGCTGCGCGTGCTCGGCGAGGAGCGTGAAAAGACGCGCGAGCTTGGACCGCTGCGTCAGGCGCTTCAGTCGATCGCACACGACACCACCGAGAAGGCGATCTGGATGACGGCTGCACATGCGCTGGCGCCGCATGCGATCGCGCACGAGATGCCACGCCACTCGATGTTCGCGGATGGACCACTACCCGGAGGACGCACGCGACACCTGTCGCGGCCAGTCATCATTCCGCCGCGTCAAGGCTTCATCGTCCAGGTCGCTGCCGACCCGAAGAGGCGCTGATGTACCCCGGACTCTACGACCGACCGAAGCTCGCCGCCTACAGGTCATACGCACCGAAGCCGGAACTTCAGTGGTGCGCACCACCGCCAACGTTCGACAAGACGACGTTCCACGTGGACACGAACTGGCCGCCGTTCAGCGTGAAGGCGCTGCGTGAGGCGTACACGATCGACTACGAGAAGGTGGAGCTTCATCTCGCGCTAGCGGTGCCGATGAACGAGCCGCATCACTGCACGCACGAAGGACCATGGACGCTTCACTCGTGCGAGACGTGTGATATCCGCGAGGCAAAGCTCATCACGGGTTTGTTCGCGTGGCTCCTGGACGACAAGACTGCGCTCGACCAGGTCCGGCCACAGCCATACGTCGCGTGCATGCATCCGGGCGCGACGGTCTACGAGCAGTGCAAGACGTGCCGCGAGCTGCACTACAAGTTCGGGCTCAACGAGCGTGACTCGATGTTCGCCAAGTACAACAAGTACAAGAGGTACAGACAGCAGGCGAAGCAGGCGAGCTTCGCCATGGCCCTCGGACCGTACGGTGGCGTGAGATGAACAACGCGCGCGCCGTGCTGTAGGACTTGCAGCCGGCCCAAGCTTACGACACACTCGGAGGCTCATGAACCCGCTGCCGGTGCTGCTCGGGCTACTCGTCGGCGCTCTGGCGATGGTCGTCATGGCGATCGGCATCGTGCTGTTCTCGGTGCTCAGGCTCGTGGCGTGGATGCGAAAGAAGAGGAGAAGCGACGATGATTGACCCGCGACTCGCTACGGCGATCCACGAAGGCGCTGCCGCCCGCAAACAGGTCGAAGATGCGGCGAGAACGTCGGCCACGGAACAGGCCGACACGAAGGCGAAGGCCGAGCGTGAACATCGCGCGCGGCTGAAGAAGACGTGGGTCGACGACGGAAAGATCTTCTCGCTCATTCGCGACGTCGCCGCTACCGGCGGGGATTCCGTCAACATCGCGGATGGCGGCGCCGCTCTCGCGGGCGTGCTCAACGCGGTGCCCGGACTGAAGGCGGAACATCAAACCTTTCGGTATCGTCCTTCCGACGATCACGGCGAGATCGACGGCGAGTCGATCAAGGTCACGTGGAAGACGCCATGAGCGAGCCGATCCGCTACTTCAGGGGCGAGTACCGCTGGCTCTCTAACTTCTGGTCGTGCTTCGTAGTGCTCGATGGGCAGACCTATCCCTCGACGGAAAACGCCTACCAGGCCGCCAAGACGCTCGGTCACGACGCGCGCGTTCCGTTCCGCAGCTGCTTCGCGACTAAGGCGAAGAGGGCCGGGCGCGCACTGAAGATCCGCGGCGACTGGGAAGAGGTGAAGCTCTCGGTCATGGAAGACCTACTGCGCCAGAAGTTCGCCACGGCAGAGCTGCGTGAGCGACTGCTCGCCACCGGTGACGTCGAACTGATCGAGGGAAACGATTGGTCTGACACGTATTGGGGGGTCGACGACAAGCTCGGCGGCCAGAACAACCTCGGCAAGCTCCTCATGCGCATCAGGGAAGATCTGCGGCGATGAAGCAGACGGCATTCGACATCGAAGAAGAAGTGGCGCGCACCAAGCTGTCTCTCGATGACGACGTGGTGCCGATGGGTCCATACGACGGCCTCGTACTCGCGGGCACTGGTCATCGGCCCGAGAAGCTCGGCGGTCACACCGAGGTCGCTCGACAGAAGCTTGTCGCGTTCGCGCGTGACCAGCTCGCTCACTACAACCGCAACGGGAGCATCGGCAAGGTCGTCTCGGGCATGGCGCTCGGATGGGACCAGGCTCTCGCCGAAGCTGCCGTCGCGCTCGACATCCCCGTGCTCGCTGCGGTCCCATGCGAAGGACAGGACTCGACGTGGCCGCCGCACGCGCGCAGACGCTATCGAGAGTTCCTGGAGCAGCGCGGCGTCACCGTACACGTCGTCTGCCCTGGCCCGTACAAGCCGTGGAAGATGCAGGTGCGCAACGAGTGGATGTGCGATCGAGCGCAGTATCTCCTCGGGCTATGGGACGGCACCGACGGCGGAACTGCGAACTGCATGCGCTACGCGTTCAAGAAGATGGAGCGCGGGCCTGGGCCCGTGCCACGTATCGCGAACTGCTGGGCCGAGTGGGAAGACTGGAATCGGAGTCGACGATGAGCGCCAGCATCGACGAAGCGGATGAAGCGACCGAGTGGGCGGTACGCAAGCTGAAGAAGGCGCGTACGAAGACGGCGCACAGCGGCCCGTTTCCGTCGGTTACGCTCACCAAAACGGGCGCATGGATCAAGGACCAGTACGACCGCATGGTCAACGAACTCGAACAGGCCGAGCGCGCGCAGAGCAATCTCATGGAGCAAGCGCGCGAGAGACGCAGCGGCTTCGGATCCCACTACGACGAGACGTCCCGCCGGCTGAACTTGAAGTACGCCGACGAGTTCTGGACCTGGCACCGGCGCATGAGCCGATTGCTGGACCACGTTCAGGTGCTCGCCGAGAGCCTCGCCGACGACGACGAGGTCACGCTCAGCGTCGCCGAGGTGAAGAAGCTGTCTACGTCGATGGAGAAGCCGCGTGAGTGAAGAACGACAGAGCAAACAGGTGATCGTGATCCGCAAGGATTTGGGCATGCGTCGTGAAAGCAGATTGCGCAAGGCGCGCATGCGAGCATGAAGGTGTTGCTCGACTTGATGCCTCGAAACCGAGATCTGCCCACCGACGGGCGTCCGGTTCTGCTCCACCGCACGCTGATGACGCCAGGGCTCGCCGAGAACTCCATCTCGACCGGGTACTGGTCTGACACCGCTCTCTCGGACTGGCTCGATGGCATCTTCACCAAGATCACCGTCTCGGTCGACGGCGAAGAGGCGTTGCACGCGATCTACCAGCAGGCGCTTCGCGCGAAGCTGCCGGCGGCGATCATCCAGGATGCGGGCAAGACCGAGTTCAACGGCGTGCCGACGTTCACCGCCGTCGCGATCGGGCCGGCATGGGCCGACGAGATCGACCCCATCACCGGAAAGCTTCCGTTGCTGTGACCTTCAAGGCCATCCAGCTGCCAGATGGTCGCTACCTTCCACCGTGGGCCTTCGGTGGCGCATGGTGGACGTTGTGACCGAACGGCCGCACAAAATCGGCGATCGCTGGCGCGTGCCCGATCCGCTGCCGGAGTCCCTCGGCCACCTCTTTCGCAACCACGTAATGGTCGTGACCTACATCCACCACACGAGCGAGAACGGCCGACAGCAGGTCGTCTTCTACCGCGACACCGAGCACCCATGGGGCGCACTCGGCGACGAGCATCCGATCGATTCCTATCTTCTCCACGAGGAGATGGGCTGGACGCGTGTGGAGAACGAATGATGGGCCCACAGATCAAGCTGAAGCTGGGCGACAACCCGCTTCCGATCCACGACGCCGTCGCTCGCGTGGAAATGGGACCATCGCGCCCGCACAACCCGTTCGGTTCCACGTACGTGATGGTGATCATCGGCGGCCGTGATGCCGGCAGCTGGGCGGGCACTCACGAAGAGTGCGAAGTGTGGCTCGAAGGATTTCTGATCGGGCGCCTCGGAACTGTCGGACGCTGATGATCGATCACTTCGCGTGCTGGCTCGATCTTCCGTGGGCCGTGCTCGACGTCGAGACGACCGGCTTCGCGCCGAGCTACGCCAAGATCGTCGAACTTGCGATCGTCCGCATGCGCGGCGGCAAGGTCGAGCGAAAGTGGTCATCACTACTAAACCCCGGCATAGACATCCCGCGCGAGGTCTCACGCGTGCACGGCATCGACAACTTCGACGTACGCCACGCGCCGAGGTTCATCGACACGCTCACGACCATCGTGCCGCTGCTCGACGGAGCGCTGCCCGTCGCCTTCAACGCGCCGTTCGACAGACGCTTCGTCATGGCAGAGTTGAACGCGAACGGCTTCGATGGTATCGCCGTGCCTGCGCTCTCCGCTGAATGGGAGCGATGGGCGGACCCGTGCAGCTGGGTGCGCAGTCTGGATCGGTTCGTACAGGAAGGGAAAGCCAGCAACACGCTCGAAGCGGCATGCCGCCGCTGGGGCATCACCTTCGAAGGTGATTCACACCGCGCCATGCCGGACGCGGTCGCTACCGGAGAACTGCTATGGGCGATGGCGCCAGAGATCGGACGCATGACCGCAAGCGAGCTACTGCGAAGACAGGCGCTCCTGACCGACCGCAAGCCGCGGGATTCGTCGACTTCGAAGTCCTAGCCGACCAGCTCAACGCCACGATCGAAGAGATCGAAGACGCGCTCTCGCAGCGCTACCAGATCAACATCACCACACGCATCCCGCTCATCGTCGAGATGGGCGGCGAGACGTACACGGGCGGCCTGACGTGGAAGAAGGCTGGCTCACCAGCGATGATGAGCATCGTCATCGACTTCATGCAGCCCAAGACAGGCGTCGCACAGAGCGATCACTTCAGCCGCTCACCAGGTCACTGGCGCTACGCTGCGGTGAAGGCGCTGCCGCATCTGATGGCGGCCATCGACGTCGAGCAAGCTGCTGCTCGGGAACGCATGCAGGACGCGGTACAGAACGCCGCGGCATTCCTGGAGAGCTTGCGATGACGACGAAAGGCTGCCAGGCGATCTACGAGGACGACAAGCTCGACAACTTCGGCGATCCGCAGTTCTGGAAGTGCGGGCGCGACGTCGTGACGAACACCGAGCACTGCCCAAAGCACCTTGCTGAGGAAGTTGCAGAGAAGCGACGTAGCTACGAGGCGACGGTGGCAGGCCTGCCGCGCATGCACGCGCAGATCGTCGCTCTCGAAGAAGCTCTCGAAGCGTACGAGCACGCGGCGTCGACATGACGGCGTACTCGGTAGAAGACAAGGTTCGCTTCCTACGTGAAGCGACGATCGGCGCGCCCGACGTGAGCGCTTTGCGCAGCGACACGCGCGACGGGCTCGGCCCGCCGTGGTCGCCCGTGTGGGGCACGCTGTCGGACAGGGTCGTGCAGATGCATCTCGCGGGCGAGATCGAGATCGGCTCCTATCCGCTCATCCCGGTCGACGGCGGCTTTCCCGTCACGTGGTGGGTCGCTGCCGACTTCGACGGCAAGATCCCAGGCGTGCAGTGGGAGCGCGACGTGCGGCGCTTCACGCGCTACCTGCTCGACGTCGGCGCGAACGTCATGGTGAACCTCTCGCGCTCGGCCAAGGGCGCACACGTGCGCGTGCTGTTCAAGGAAGCGGTGCCGGCGTGGATGGCTCGGCGATGGATGTTCGCGTGGCTCGAAGAGGCGGGCGTCGCGGCTGACTCCGACTTCGACGGCAACACGAGCTTCGATCGATTCATCCCGCCGCAAGACACGCTACAGAGCGGGCTCAACGAGAAGGGCAAGCGCGAGATCGGCAACCTCATCGGCTCGCCGATGAACGGACGACTCGCCCGCGCATACAACGGGACGCTCGTACTCGACCCGATCGCCGCCAGCCTCGATCGATGGGAGCCGGACGGTAAGCACTGGGATCATCTCGTCGCCGCACTCGAAGGTCGCGCGTGGGGAGTCGACGAGCTGCGCAAGGCGCTTGCCGACACACCGGGCACGCCGGACCTGAACCCACCTGCTTGGCGCAACATCGTGCACTACGACGGACAGCGGCGGCGACTGAACGTGGTACCCGCTGACTCGACACTCATCCAGTTCACGCTCCACTTCTGCGAGTTCTTCCGACACGCAAGCAGCCTTGGACAGATGAGCTACACGATGTGGCTCGCGCTCTCGACTCAGTTGCACCACTTCGGAGACGAGGGGCACAGTATCTTCCACGAGATCTCCTCGGGTGATCCTCGGTACAAGTACGAGGACACAGAGAAGATGTGGATGACCACGCGCGACCTGCCGCAGAAGTGCACGACGATCGCGCGCGAGTGGCGGTGTCCGCATCTCGACACCGTGCGCTGCGCCGGTGCGAAGGCGCCTGCGTACTTCCACGAGCACGCGTACTACGAACCGTACGAGCCGCCGACGTGAACGCCTGGACTTTTGACTAAAAGTGTGTCGTAATCTACGGCCGCAATGAGCGCCATCAACGTCGATCCGAAGGTCTACGAACTGCTCGAAGTGGTTCACGAGACGGTCGATCCGCTTGGCGTCGAGTACGCGATCGGCGGAGCACTGGCCATGGCCGCCGCTGGCTACGCACGGCACACGAAGGACGTCGACTTGTTCGTCGTGGAGAAGGATCGCTTCAAGGTGCTTCGCGCGCTCCGTCGCGCGGGACTCGACGTGATCTCCGTGTTCGAACCGCATCACTACGCCGCGTACTTGCCGGGTCATCACGACGACCTGGAGGTACGCATCGACGTGATGGTGCCTGCTGACGAGCCAGACCTGTCTGCGATCGAGTACCCGGAGCGAAAGGCGCTGACCAAGGGCGGGCACGAGTTCAACGTCGTCATCCCAGACTTGCTCGCGGTCATGAAGTACCACTCGGACCGAGAAAAGGATGAAGACGACTTCAGGGCGATGTATCGGCACGCGACTTTCGATCCGGAGCAGGTGCGCGCGATCGTCGTGTATCTAGCAGGCGAAGAAGACGCAGATGAGGCTGGGCGCGAATGGGACAAGCTGATCGCCTCGTTCCAGAGGCGCAAGATGACTTCCAGGCCAAAGGCCAAGCGCAAGTACACGCCGCCCGGGCGGTGACGGTGTCCGACGAGATGACGCCGGCCGAGAAGCTCGTCATCGTCGAACAGGAGCACGCGCGGCTGCGAGCCGAGTACGAGGCGTTCCGTCAGACGCTGCGCGATCCTGCCATCGCGCCGTGGCTCGACGGCCAGGAGGAGCGACCACTCCGCGCGTTGACGCAGATGGAAGTGGCCGCTGTTCGGCACATCAACAAGCTGGCGCCGCAGGTCAACAAGCTCGCACGCGCCGAGGCCTTCCTCATCGTACGCACACTCGACGAGACTGCCGGACGGCCGAGCGACGGTGGCCTCGAAGACCCGGAGGCGCTTTTGCGCGCGGCTCTCGTGTGCCTTGCAAGAGCCTGGAAGGACGGGCAGCGGGACGTCGAGAGCCGGGTGGTGCTGAAAGCGATCGCGGCCTACTTGCAGAGCTTGGATGACGACGTGTAGCATCACGTGTCGGACGTCGGACACGGAGAAAAGCAACGCGCATCTACGATCACGCGATTCGAGTTCTCGGCGGGATGGACATGCAGGGCGACCTGCGAGGCGCCGGACCTTTCGGCGCTCTGTGGACGCGCGCTCAGCTGTTCATTCGCAAAGGCGCGCACCCGTCCATTTCCAATGCGGATCTATGCGGCTCTCTTGGAAAGCAGACGCTGTCCAACTTTGTCGTCACGCTGTGGCTCGACCCCAACGCCGAAAGTACGCGAACGCTCTCGGCGCGCGAGATGGAGGCGAAGTGTCTGGAACACCTGCGTGTAGAAGCGAACGGGGTCGCCGTTAGGACCACCGTCATCTGCCCGGCCAGCGAAACCGTCGTGACGCTGCCGGGTGCCGAAAGCGTCGTCATGGGCGAGGGCGATCCGGGCGCCACGATGTTCTTCGGAGGCGATTTGGTAGAGCATCTGAACGGCCTCGTGCGCGATGAATCTGGCGCGTGGGCTCCAGGCGACCCGAACATGACGCGCATCATCAAGCTGTCGTGCGACGTGGGAACGAGTGAAAGCGCATCGGTACTTCATGCGGCCATGGCCGAGGAGGCACAAGAAACGGCCGAATGGATCGCAAACGAACTGGCGCTGCTCCATGAAGTCATCAGGCGCGGTTGTACCGATCTCCGGCGCGCGCGGCAGACGGCCATGGAAGCGTTTTCGTTGACGGCTGCGGCGATCGGACGGACGGCTGCCGTTCACTGCTTCTCGAACCACGAAGTGGTCATGAAGGAGCTGTTCGGCCAATGTACGCGCGGCTATCGGTACGAAACACATGGCATGGCAGAGGCGTGGCCAAAAGCGACCGGGTCCGACGTCGCCGCTGGCATCCATGAAGCGACGATATCGGATGCGCGGTATGATGCCGCCTCTCGCATCGTGACGGTGTGCTTCGATGTGATCGGCGGCGGAGCCGTCTTGCAGCAATACTGCCTTGGCCGCATCGCTGCGGGCGAGGTGCCTGATCGCGAAAAAGGCCATTATATGGCGTGCTTCGCTGTGAGCCACATGTTTGAGATTGCCGAACATCCGGACCACGATGGCGGCATCTTCTTCGAAGACCGTCCCGCGCCGAAGATGAGCAAGCTGGTTGGTAAGCGAGTTCTGGTCTGCGTCGAACAGCCTGCCTGGCTAGCGACTGGCGTCGCTGTAACCGGGGTGGCAGCGGCAGCCGGGAGAGTCGTGCAGCTCGCACCAGGAACATACAACGTCACAATGCCGTTGCGCGTTCCCCCAGGCGTGTGCGTGCGGGCTCCTGCGGACGTACGCATCGAGAAGACTCGGTGAGAGAAGGCTTCGCGAGGTCGTATGTGTCGCTGTGGAAAGCCGCGGATGCCTATCCGGTCACGGTCGCTAGGCTCGATGCCTATGTCGACAGGACGATCTGGATCGAACAGATAGACGTGTTTGCCAGCGCGCAGATTTCGGATCTCATTGTTCTCATAGACATCGACGGTCGGAGACACGTTTGGACCGGGAAGCAGCAGGTACGGCTTGCTCCAGGGAGCCTGCTCATAGTCAGCGCCGAGGCGCCGCGTCTGCGCATCGACCGTGACGCGCACTTCTGGGCGTCGATTCGTGGACCGGCGGAACGCGTGGCGTGCCAGGTGGCACGTGAACACGTCGCCAGGAAAGTGTACTCGTAACCGCAAGCGCAGAGGAGTGTAGCAATGGAACTAATCTACATCGAACGACTATCCGAAGAGACCAGGCGCGAAGCCTTCGTCGCCGATGGCGTGGCGCATCGCACGGACAACCAGCGCAGGGTTTCTATCGAGAAGCTGTCGCCGTGGCTTCGAGAGCGCCTTCTCGATGACGCCGCCATCGTCTGGCGCTGTCGACTACGACGCTGGACCGGACGCCTACGCAGAGCTTGTGATGAACGACGCGGACGGTGTCAGGCGCTACCAGATCGGCGAGACGCTTCGCGTTCCGAGCGAGTTCTTCGTCCGCGACGTCGAGAACCTCAGCTCGGAAGAGGAGAAACTGCGGTACGTGGAGGAGGCGCTGGAGAAGGCGCTGAAGGCTGGACACGACATCTGGTTGACATACGAAGCCAACCAGGCCGAGGACGAGCCGCGGCCGAGTCGCACGTACTAGGCGCCTAGAACCTGGCTCCACTGTTTGCTGTAGACAGCGTGCGGCGCACGCGGACAGCCGACTGGCAACAATCCCTCCCGTGCCAGACTCACGTAGTCTTCGCTGGTAAAGCGTTCTAACGGCCAAAGAGCACGTATGCGTGGCAGCTCTCGCCTAAACCGCTTCCAAGACCACAACTGGGCGCGCGGCGCGATAGCGTCGCACTCTTGACGAAGACTCGACCCTAGGCTTTTTAGCCTCACGTCCAGGCCTTGTCCAGTAAGCCCAGGATACCCTTTCATGTTTTTAGTATGGGACGATGGGCGGCCGGCACGGGCACATACGGTTCGTAGCACACGTCGGATCTGAGCCAGGCTCATGTCTCTTGGGAAGAATCTGGCTGGCGCAAACAGGCGCTCGAACCCGTATCCAAGATTTATCAGGCACCACGAGTATGCCGCCGCCCACTTCCGACCGTCACCCACAATGACGCCAGATCGAGGCGTTGGCCAGCGCCCGTGTCGCTCGTAATGAGTGCGTGCCATTTTAACGATCAGTTTTCTTGACCACACGCCCCGATGTGCACCGAATAGGCGCGCAGGATTATGCCCGTTAACGCGTATCCACGTGAAGGCATTCATCCAACTATGCGCGGCCGGAAGACCAAGCGAACCGCTGCGCTTGTGTGGCGGCTTACCCGTTATCCGTCTCACGACCTCCGCGCCATCCAGCATCATGCGTAACGTGTACGGAGCTGGTGGGCGCGATGGATAGTACCCCTGATACTTCCAGTTTGGATGACCAGGTCGGCAGCTGTTCAACAAGAACGGTTCGTGTAGATCGCGCTCTGCTCGATCACGAGCGTCAAGCTCGACGATCTTTTTTGACTCGGCAGCTTTCACGCGGCGACGCGTCGGACACGAGGCGTCACACGAGCCTACGCACCTATTGCATTCAAGGCGCAGCGTCACCCGCAGGAAGGGTGCCAGTCCACGGGCAGACAGTGCGCGCAGCCAGGCGTTCTTGGGACGCTCCTCTTTCTCTTTCAGATGCTGCCTTAGGCGTTCAGCGCTTCCGCATTGAGTAATGCCGACGTACCGTATTTCGTTCAGAACAGGACAGACCTGCTCGTACAGCTCGTGTACGCTGCCCATGCTCAGTAACCTTCAGCGCCAGCGGCGAGCGAGCGCGACGACGATCGCGAGCTTCATCCGATCGAACGGCTTCAAGCCTGGCCCAGGGCGACACGCCACGAAAGGCCACTTCGCCAACGAGGCGTCGTCGACCAGATACCGCTCCTTGCTCGGCCTTCGCGGACCGTCGATCGCGATCGACATCGCATCGAGCACGCGGCCGATCGGTTCGCGGTCGCGCAGAAGGATCAGATCCGCCATGACCCTGCTGCGACGATCGCCCTCTACGAGACGAATGTGATCGAGGATCGCCATGTGAGCGCCCGGTTCGAGATCGACCACACGAAGATCGTCGCCGCGTTGCATCACGACCTTCGGCAACACGTCCTTGGGCAGCTTCATGACATGGGGACGTTGATCGGGAACACCATGGAGAACGCATGCGACGGCGCAGACGTCACGCATCGCACCGTAGGCGAGCCGGACGCGCCAGTCGTCATGGCGACGTGCCAGTTGCCACCAGTTCCCAGCCCATCACAATCCGTAGAGCTGGCGAGCGGACTTGCCCACGGGATGTCAGCGCCGCTCACGGTGGGGCACACGATGGTCGTTTGGTTGCACCAGGCGCGAACAGGCGCCGTGCTCCAGTACCCGGGAGTCCACGAATATGCGTTGGGACCACCGACGAGCCCGATCTGTCCAACCCAGCCGCCGACTGGCGATGAACCCAAGGTACGAACTGCCGCGACCTGCGCCGCAAGCTCGGCGCTGTCCTGCCAGGACAAGGCCATCGCCTGGCCGCCACTGACGGGCGGCGCGGCGTAGTAGACACAGTAATGGTGGCCATTGACCACGGCCCCACCGGGACACGCGATGCGTCCACAGTCCGAATCGGGACACATCGCCAGATCGGCCGCATCCACATGCACCGCCCGGACACCGCCATCAGACGCCGGACCAACGAAGTGACCCGGATCACACGCCTCGCCCGGATCGAGGACAGCGTTGCCACACGTCGCGGACACCACGGCCGCATCGTCGGGAGACGTGCCAGCATCCTGACCGCCCGAAGCGTCTTCGCCGACCACGCCGGTATCCGGAGTCACGACGCCGGTGTCCACACCCGGACCCGCGTCGACCGTCAGGATGCCCGTGTCGCCCATGAACATCGGGCCGCCGTCACCAAGGGGCATGCCCGAATCGGGCGCCTGGGCGCCGTCCACGACGAAGTCGATCTCGCCGCAGCCGATCATGCCCAGCGATGCCACCGCGAAGAAGAGTGCGACAAAAAAGCGCATAGGAACCTCCCACCAAGCTGCTTCAGGCAGCCCGCCAAGTCCAACACGCGAAGCTTGAGCGCTTCGTCGATGGGAGGGAAGGCGGTTTCCCTCGTCTGCACCAAACGTAAACCCGGACCGCGCAGAGTCAACGGGCACAAAGACCAATGGTTTCGCGCCTGCCACACCTGGTGGTGGATCTGGCCGATGTGTCCCACCTGTAGCGTCTTGACCGCCACGGATGGGAGAGGCCACAGTCGACGTCCCCAAACACAAAAGCCCCCGGATTTCTCCGAAGGCTTCGTGCGGGCGACCTCGCAGCGCTAACTGCCGGTCGTCCTGTTCCCCGCGCCAGTTCCAGGTGGTACGGATGACTGATCGCGAATCTAACTGCCGCTCCCGACCGCGTCAAGCGCGAGTTGTCGGACAGTGCTGCGGTCAGGTGACAGCGTGACGTCAAACCTGCGCTGGCTGTACGAGCGCTTCCGCACCGCTTCCAAGGCCGCGTTGATCGCGCCCAAGGGCAAGCCGGGCGAATGGATGGAACTTCACGCACACACGCCCGAGGCCGGCTTTGTGGGCGAGGCGGCCGGCAACATGCCCACCGACTCGACCTCTGCGCTGATCTTGGCGCTCAAGCAGCTGGAAGGCGGCGTAGCTCTCAACGCCCTCGTCGGCGTCACAAGCGACCTGGAAGTGCGTCTTGGACACTTCCGGAACGGCACCTCCAAGACGATCTACATCCGGTTTTTCCTCGCTGCCCCAGGCAAAAAGCAGGGGCGGAAGGGCATGACGCGAGCCGAGTTTCCGGCCTCGCACTCGAACGTCCAGACTGAACTTTTTGGCCCGGATCCGGGGGCAACAAACCCCGAAAGTGTGAGTTCGTCAGGTGGAGTCCGTCGGACCGAATCGACAGCCGGAACGGAAAATCGACCCGACGGACTCCACCTGGAGAACTCACACTTTTCGGACGTAGAGCCGGTTTATTTCGACGAGGAAAAGGCGACGGATGGCCAGTCTGTGCCGGCCTTCGATCACCTCATCGATGTCGAAGATTTCGAGCGGTTTCTGGCCGAAGGCGGCGCCGAAGAAGACAGTGAAATCGGTAGGTTCGTTAAGGAAGCTGTCGAAGAAGCAAGGGCGATGATTGAGGCGGACGAGACGCCCGACTTCGCCGAAATCGCGCGCTCAATGCGAGCAACGCTCGATCTGGCACATGGGCCTCCAGCTGTCGTTGATGTCGAAGCACCAGAACCGCAAGACTGGCACAACGCCGCGGGACAAGTTGGCGAGTTTACAATGTCGATTTGTCAAAAATACCGTCGTGAGAAGGGCAAACTGGCAATCCTGTGTCCGTCGCCGTCCGGCGGGAAACCACTTCATGAGGACACGCTGGTCACGATGGGCGACGGCTCGCTGCGACCGATCAAAGAACTCGTTGTTGGCGATCTGGTCGTCTCTGGCGCTGGCCGCATCACGAGCGTCAGTGCCGTCTACGACCAGGGCCCCCTCGACGTGCTGAAGGTCACCACACGCTCTGGCCGCGCGGTGATCGCAGAGAGCACCCATCGTTTTCTGACGCAGCGGGGATGGGTCGAAGCAGGGTCGCTCCGACAGTACGACCGCCGTGGTAGCGGAAGCACACTCGGGGAAAACGGCGAAAAACTCGGTCGTGGCGATGCGCTTCAGCTGGGACACGGCATGGAACGCCAGCCCACCAGCACCATGTCCGAAGTCGAAGCCAGATTCCTGGGATACATGACTGGCGACGGTGGTGCCACGCAGCCACGAAGCCTGCGATTCAGCAACATCGATCCACATGTTTTGGCTAAGTTTTTCAGAACATGCGAGACGCTCGGGATGTGGGTCAGGCAACTGAACCGCGCTGACTGGCAGATTGGATACGCGGATCGAGTAGATCTGTCCGCACTGTCCGCAGACGAAAAGCACCAGCGTCGCCTCGCGATGGCAAAGGCCGCGTATCGTCAGCGAAAGGTGACTCAGTCTCACAAAAAGGCTGTCCACCATCCAGGACGACTTCTTCTCCAAGAACACGGCATTATTGGCAAAAAATCTACCGAAAAGCGCGTGCCGTCGGCCATCTTCGGTGCAACAGACCGCGCGATCGTCGAGTTCATCGGGGCCTATTTCGAGTGCGATGGTACCCGTCGTGAGAGGCCAGCCGGCGGCACCTGGCGTGACGGAAGCGGGCCGCCGGGGGCATCGTTCTCCTCCACATCACGAGGGCTTCTCGCCGATGTTCAGACCCTGCTTGGACGCCTTGGCATCCGGACCTCGCTCCGTCTAAAGAACGGAACTTACAAAGAAAAAAGGCATATTTCATGGCGCCTGGCGGTTCTTGATCTAGGGCGATTTTTCGATCTGATCCCGATCGAAGGCGCGAAATCCGGGCAGTCCGGTGCGTCAAGACGGCGTGAACCAAGCGGGCATCTCGCCCCAGATCCGGTGATGAAAATCGAGCCAGCCGGACAAGCTCGCTGCCTGTGCATCACTGTGGCCGACGACGACTCGTTCCTGGCCAACGACTTCGTCACCCACAACACGCACGCGATGGTTGAGGCCGCTCGGGCCGACCGAGCAGCTGGCAAGCGCGTCGGCTACGCCGTCCTTTCCCGTGGACTGATCGAGGAGGCCAAGGAGCGTCTGACGGGCGGCAGCCAGCGGCTGGTGCAGCTGCACGTGATCGAAGGGCGACACGCCGGGAACTGCGTCGAGTTCGAATCCGTCGAGCAGGCCGCCGCGCTCGGCTACGCGCCTGGCACGCAGGTCTGTCCGAAGTGCGACAAATATCCTAGTCTTTACAACCCATTCTCCAGCCTCGACCGGAACCTCACCTGCGAGTACTACGCCTCGCGGCTGCGGGCGCTTCGCGAAATCGCCCACGCGAATCGCTACCAAAACACGCTCGTGCACCCGTACCCGCTGATCTTGACCACGCACGCAGGCATGGCGATCGGCACCGCGATGCACGCCCGTGGCCAGAAGACGTTCCGATCGCAGCCGAGCCTTTGGCAGTTCGACACGATTTTCATCGATGAGGACCCCACCGGCGCCCTTGAACAACAGCTGGAAATCAAAGAAGAACAGCTGGTGTACAAGTGGCTGGACCCCGTCTCCAAGCGTCCGGACGCGCACACGCAGATGACCAGGGTTCTGCGCGGCATGTTCACCCTCGCGCGCGCCGAGCGACACGTCGCCTGGACCAGCGGATTTCGGGACAACATCCACGCTCGCGATCACGGGAGCACCTACGCCAGCAACGATCTGATCGGCCTACTACAGCGGGCCGCTCGGCTGCTGGGCTACGACCTCGAAGAGGTGCTTGCACAGGTCGAGAACGAGTCGTCCGTGAAATCGCCGAAGCGAGGTGAACTCCTCAGCATGAGCGGCGAAGATGCCGCCGAGCGATACCCCCACCGATTCCTGGTGACGATCAGTCAGGCGATCCGCCACGAGATCAACACGCGCAAAAACGCTCCGGAAAGCGGCGCCGGCCTCGACCTCGCATACCGCGTCCACGCCGACCTGACCCTCACGCCAGAGTCGGACCCGCAGACCTCGGGGACCACCGTCGGCGCCATCAGCCTGACGATCGCGACGCCCTTCATCGCCCCCGAGTCCAACGTCATCATCGGCGACGCGTACGCCTCGGTCGAACACTACGAAGCGCTCTTCCGCCGCTACAGGCTCTACAACGACGTCGACATCGTGAACCACCGCGTACAGTGGCCAAAATCGTCACTCCTCATCCGCATCCCCACCCGCTGCACCAGCGGCGATTTCCCCACTGACGCGAGCTTTCTCCAGCACTGCGACCAGGCGATCCTGCCCCTGTTGGGCATGGAAGAGGGCCGGCGAGTCCTGCTGTACACGCACAAGCAGTCCCGCGAACTACTGGAGGGCTGGCTGAACGAAAAGGCCAGAGATATCGGCATCGAAGAGTACAAGGTCGAGCACTGGGGATCGGGGCGCGGCAAGGACATCTACCGTGACTTCGACACGTTCATCGCCGCGACCGAGTACCTGCCGAACATCTACGGACTGGTACACGAGGCGAACATGCGCGTGGCTCAGGCGAACCCGATGACCCCTCGGATCTACTTCTGGAGCCCGGGCGAAAAGCGCAAAGCGGGCGCAAGCCTGACCGACGCGATCACCGGCGGCGACCCGACGCTCGCCAACGCGTTCCAACGTCGAGCCATCGACGAGCTTGCCCAGGCCGTCCACCGCATCCGCCCCGCGAAGCCTCGTCCCTGCGAGTTTTGCGGCAAGTTGCTCGGCAAGGACCCACGCGTCTGCCCATCCTGCAAGGCAGATCAGCCGTACATGCGATGGCAGAAGCGCTGCTGGATTCTGGGCTACCACGTCCCGATGTCCGCTGAGCTTCTTGCGGCAACGAGCACGGCCGTTCTCGACGAGAAGACCATGGAACTCAAGCGAGACGGCCTGGACCACTGGGGCCGTGGAGCCCGCGTGAAGGTCCATGCAGACCTTGGCCTGCTCAGCTTCGTCTCCGACCGGGAGATCGCCACCGCGATGGGAGACGTTTTCCGGAGCGTGGGGTGTTGGTCCCCAGCCTTCTGCCACCTGCTGATGGGTGTGCCACTCGGTGACGCTCTGAGCCGCGTTCTCGGCCGGGTCTCGGAGGACTCGGAATGGGAAGCTCATGGTCAACCCATTAGAGAACATGTCTCTATAGGGTCAACCATCGGCTCTGCTCTCAAAGTCGTGTCAAACCCCTTCTCCGAGCCACATCGGCTCACCGACCGGATCTACACACCCACAGCGGCCTGGAAAGAGGATGCGGTCAAGATCCCCCAGCTGCCGGTGTATCGGTCCGCCCGGCGGCTTTTCATCGACGCCCTGTCCCAGGTCAGCCGTCCGCCGGAGACCTGGCGCGTAAAGAGGGACTGGATGCCCAAGACGTCCCCAGGCTACGAATGCATCGGCGATCCGCGTCGCCTGGAAGCGATCATCGACTACTACGGGCCCAACCCGCCCCAGGTCCCGTTCTGAGGAGCATCATGGCCTTTCGTTCCACCCGAGCCCGACATGAGCCTCCGCCCCCGCCCCGCGGCGAGTCGACGCTGACGATCCCAGACGCTTTGCTCGCCTGGGGCCGCGACGCGGCACGCGCGGTGACCTGGGCGCGCGACTGGGCACAGGAGGTGACCGAGCTTGCCGCCCGGTCCGAGCAGGCCCCGTTGGACGAGAAGGCCACCGAGGAGCTGCTGTCACGCCTGGAGGGTCTCGTCGTAGAGGCGATCCGGTTCGAGCGCTCCGACCTACTCGAAGGTCTCGACATCCAGACGATGGAGTGGCTGGGGCTGGCGGTGACGTTCGACATGAACGGTGAGCCCGTGTCCGTCGGCCGCGAAGGAACCTTCACCTGGTCCGAGGTCCGTGTTCTTCATCAGGCGTGGGAGCAAGCGCTTCTCGCCAAGCGTCTTCGCGAGGAAGGCTCAGGCGGCGAGGGCTATCCGCCGCCAGAGCCGTTGGGCGCGATGGCACTTCGTTCGTTGAAGCTGCTTCGCAGTGAATGGCCCGACGCGCGGATTGGTGACGTCGCGCCGAGCGAGGAACACGTGTGCATCTCATGTGCGAAGCCGCTGACGGCCCTCGCCATCGAGCTTGATGGCGATCTGCACTACTGCGGCGCGTGCTGGTCCGAGAACATCGGCGAGCCCGCGCGACGTGGTCAGGAGGCGATCTTGGCGGCTCGTCGCAAAGCGCAGTCGCGGATGTCCAAGCGCTCGACGTCGAACTGACCTTGCCCAGCGGCGTGTGTGCGGAGTAGGCTTGCTCGATTCGGGTCCCAGACCAACGAGGCGGAGAAGATGTCCGGAACAAGAGCAACCCAGATGTCGCGCGCGTTGCCGCGCTCTCCGACGAACAACGACCTGCTTCGTGTGTCTTGGGGCAACAACGTCGATCCGCTCGATCTGGGCGCCACCCCGAACACGCTCGAAAACGGCGCCATCGTTCAGGTGTCGGACTTCGACGCGTTTCGTCCTGGTCAGCAGATCTACTTCTACCTGACCGTCTTCAACGCGGACGATTCGTTCGCTCCGGGTGATCCGTACATCTCACGTGTGCGTCTGAAGCCGTGGTGGCTTCGGACGAGTGACGACTTCCGGCCACCGGGCGGCAACGTGCCGCCTGCGCCCGGCAACGCGCAGGGCGGTCCGATCTGGACGCCCAACGACTATCGGCAGTTCGGAGGCCTCGCGGCGAACCCGTATCCGCCGCCAACGCCGTCCACGCCGCTGGTGCTTGGCGCCAACAACAATCGGGCATGCTGGTTTCCGCACCCCAAGATGATCGACGTGAGCGAGTGGCAGGCAGTGAATCCGCCGCCGGCATCGCTGCCGCGAACGTCTGACTCGATCATCGTCGATGAGGTGTTCGCGATCGATCTCCAGAATCCTGGCGATGCGGCGTACCAGAACATCCGGATCGGAAACCAGACGAAGGTGGGGCGATGCGTCGTGTTCCAGTTGATTGCTCACGGCTGGGCACTCGGCTTCACGCATCAGTTCAACACGGTTGGTGAAGGCAGTCCGCATCTGCTCATCGATCTGACCTGGCAGACGGGAACGCTCTGATGTCCAGCAGCCGTCCAGAGACACACTTCGCGTTGACCAGCGCCTCGGCGACGGCGCAGTTCATGTCGCAGCTTCGCACCGCGCTCGGCTTGGCGGCGGACGCAACGACGCAGCAGATCTTGGATCGCATCGCGCAGCTGACTGGGCCACAGCTCGGGCAGTGAGCCCAGTTGCGCACGGCCGGACAACCGTGCCATGCTTCCGGCGGGCGCTTCGGGTACGGCTACATCAGCCGATGCCGCGTGCCAGCCATGTTTGCGTGACCTTCTGCTTGGCAGTCGTCGAAGCAGCTTCGAGGGATACCCATGGCTGACGCTCGTCCGGAAGTTCACTTTTCGATCACGAGCGCGGTTGGGTCGGCGCCGCCGCCCGCTTCGCTCGATCGGTTCGCGCCGAAGTACCTGATCGGCAACGTGCCGAACGGCGACAGTGCGACGCCGTACTCGTCGAACGGTTTTGTCTACATTCCAGATCCAGGAGACGGATCTGGAATCGCGGCGGCGCTCGCAAACGACGACGGCGATGTCTGGATGCGTCCCGGTGTTTACGACCTGGCCGGCAACCGACTCATCGTGCAAGCAGCTACGCGACTCTGGGGCTCGGGTGATAGCACCACGATCCAGACGTCCGGCACCACCGACAACTGCGCCGTCGAGGTGCAAGCCGGTGGCGAGTTCGCATGGTGTCGACTCTTCCACACCGCTGCCACCGCCGGAGCTGTTGGACATGGGATCGTCGAGATCACCGAAGTCGGCGCGTACGCCCACGACCTGACGATCGTACTCGGCACGCGCGTCACCAGGCTCAACGGTGGCATCTACGTCTCCGGTGCCGGCTCGACCACAGTCTCTCGCGTCGAGAACGTGACGGTCATCCTGCCTCTCGGGGCTGGCGGCGCCGTAAGCACGTGGTTGGCTGGCATCTACGCCTCCGCCGTCACGCACATCGTGCAGGTCCGCAACGTGACGGTCACCGGAGGCGACGCCGCACTCCTGTCGCTTCGCGCCGAGCTGCACGTCGATGCGCTGTTCGCCACCGGGCAGTCGGGAGTACCCGTCTACGCACCGGCGGCCTTCTTCACGATCAGTGGCAGTCGGACGATCATCCAGATTACCCAGGCGAGCGTGACGTCCGGCATCTTCCTCCAGGCCGGCGCGTACGAGATCAGCTCGGTGCGGTTCGTCAACATTTCCGGCGGAGCGGCGATCCCCGCGATCCTCTCCAGTGGTACCGACATCTCGGGTGTCTGCACGATCCACGCTTGTGAGATCACAAGCGGGTTCGGTCCGGCGATCAGCTTGGACTTCATGCAGGACTCTCTGATCTACGGAAACCGGATCGCCTCTGCGGCTGGCGTGGTTCCCGTTGCGCTCGGCAGCACGACCGAGAACTGCATCGTGAGCGGCAACGTGAGCCGTGGCTCTGGCGGCACCTTGCCGACGAACGCCGGTATCACCAACAGCTTCGCCAACAACATCTGGGGCGCTTGAACTATGGCGACCAGGCAGCCTGGAGCATCGACGTCGTTCCCCAACGGTCAGGCCCGAGAGCAGTTCGGGCGCGACTGGGGTAACTACGCGAGCGCTGCGACGCTGCCGAACGCGGCGGGCAACGTCCTGCCGGCCAGTCAGTTCACGCTCGAAGCGGGTGACCGCGCGTATCTGATCGTCAGCGGCACGAGCGGGCTGGAGTACCTCTGCGTCAGCGCCGGCACTGCGGGTGGTGGCGATGCTGTCTGGATCGTGAACTCGGGCGGTCTCGGCCCGTGGTCGAGCGTGCTCTACGTCGACAACGTGCGTGGCAACGACACGACTGGGACCCGAGGCGATGACAATCTCCCGTTCGCGACGGTGCAGGCTGCGCTCAATGCGATGCAGACGAACGACGCAGTGCTTCTTGCGCCGCAGACGTTCACGTTGACCGCGCCGCTCACCGTCCCAGCGCCGGTCGTTCGAGGGTCGTGTACTGGATTTGGCGGCAACGCACCGCGTCTGTCCAACAACCTGGTGGGCACCACGCGAATCGTCAACAGTGGCGTGTTCCTGGCGCTGTGGAACTTCGCGACGCTCGGCATTACGGATTTTCGCATGTCGCAGATGGAGTGCGTCGCTACCGGCGGCACGCTCGGGATCAGCGCAGACGGAAGCGCGTACGCGAAAGACACGTTTTTCAGCGGCGGCCTGTTTCTTCAGAACATGGTTCTGTTCAGCGGCGGCATCACAATCAAGTACGCAAGCGTCATGGCGCTGGATAACGTCGTGTCGTTCCCAGTGACAGTTGTCTCTTGTGCTGCCGTGGCGATTGCCAATCTCACCACGTTGATCTCCAGCGCGTTCTCGTACGATGCGACCGATCCGCTGGCACCTACGGCGCAGTTGAGCGTTGCGATCACAAACTGTTCGAGCCCCGGAGGGATTACGTTCGGGCCCGGACAGCCGCAGTTGAGCTGCGATGCGACGAGCGCACTCGCTTCCGACATCACCGGAACCGGCCTGTCTGTGGTCGGCGCGAAGCTGCCGAAGCTCTCGGTCTTGGGGGTCATGCGCGGCAACGTCTTTCTGAACGCGGCCGGTCAAGAACTTCCTGACACAGCAAGCGTGCTCACGATGGACTTTCGAGGCGCGAAGCTGGTTGCCGCGGTACCGGCGATCTCACTCGTGTATCGGTTCAAGGTCGCAGGCGTGGCCGCGAACTTCCAGACCGTACGCATGGATTCGGCGACGGCGCAGCCAGGCACGACGTTTCTGGCTGACGTTGGCATTCATCTTACGATGCGTGGCACTGTTGCACCGTTGGCCGTGTACTCCACTCCAGGCGTGACCGGCGACATCCTTCCGCCGAGTCCGCTGATCATCGCCCCCACGGCCGTCGCATCGAATCCGCAGCCGATCGCCTACCCATGCCGCATCCCCGCTGGCTCGACTGCGGTCACGGCCTTCGTAGCGTCCGACAACGCCGCCGCGGTCCCGACGCAGGTGATCAGCTCGACAAGCACCACCGGCTTCTCGGCTGGCCTGAACGCGCTGCCGTTCGACGTCCCGCACCTGTCCGGCCTCCTCACCGGCGCTGCCGGCGCTGTCGTGGCCTACGCAGGCGACGAGCCGACATCCGTCGCGCTCGTCCCGGTGAACTATCCGATCGGCCGCGCGTGCCGCGTCGGCGTGCTGAAGGTGTACGTCTCGACGAATGGCCTCGCGACGGCAACGACGTTCACGCTCTACAAGAACAACGTCGCCACGGCCATCACGCTGAGCGTCGGCGCAGGCGCGACAGGCATCTTCTCCGACACGACGCATACGGTCGACTTCGCGCTGAACGATCGGTACGACCTGCGCCTCGACAACACCGCCGGCCTCGTCAGCACGATGGTCTTTGGCGCTTCGTTCGAGATGTTCATCAACCCTCTAGCAGGAAACCTGTATGCATCGGTTTCCTTCCCGGGATGAGGTGCTCTGATGAGTGCTGATGGACCCGCGCTGACAGTCGCCGAGTTTTCTGACAACACCCTCTGGGCGTTGCATGGAACGACCTGGGTGCAGGTACCCACGCCGATCGGTCCGGGACCTGGCCCAGGCACGTCGACCGACAAGGCGCTCGTGCGCTGGAACGGTACGACCGGTACTGCGATCCAGAACGGCATCACGGTCGAGTCGGACACGGGCGAGCTTCAGGCGGGTCTCGGCGCCGTCACGACCCCGTCGCACACTTTCCTTGGTCGCTTGACGGATGGCATGTACTCGGTCGCTGCGGGTTCGCTGGGCCTGACGTCCAACGGCGTTCTCGGCGTGACGCTTGCTTCGCAGACCAGCGGCAACACGCCGAATCTCGCGATCACGGACAGCACACGTACGGGTGCGGCCGGCGCGCTTCAGATCGGCGCGAGCATCTCGCACACGCTGAACCAGACCGGAACGGCCGCGTTCACGTCGCTCGACATCGTTCAGACCGTCACCGCCGCGGGTTCTGGCGCACAGTATCTGATCAACGGCAAGGCCGGAGCAGCGGGCACGACGCAGGTCTTCTCTGTTACCAGCGCCGGGATCATCACCGGCTCCAAGCTCGTGTTGGGTCTCGGCGCGACAGGTGCCGGCAACCTCGCGCTACAGATCGGTTCCACCGCGCAGTGGGGTGCGTACGCCGACGCGTCGAACCTCTTCTGGACGCAGAATAGCGCGAAGTTGCTCGCGTTCACGTCGAGCGCAACAACCGACTACTTCTTCAGTTGGACGTCGCGGAACCTCGTCGCCGGCACGAACCAGGTCATCCAGTCGTGGGTGGTCAACACCGCTCTGACGGGCGTCACCATCAACAACGCGGTCGCGTTCACCGGTGCAGCCGGAATCTCGCAGATCGGCGTGCAGCTCGCGCACACGATCAATCAGACGAGCACGGCAGCCTTCACGTCGCTGGACATGGTGCGCACGGAGACGGGCGTCGGGTCGGGCGCACAGTATTTTATCAACGCCAAGGCGGGAGCGGCGGGCACGACTCAGGTGTTCGTGGTCACGAACGCCGGGCGCGTCCTCACAGGCGACGGCACGAGCGCGCTTCCGGCGAATGCGTTCGTCTCCGACGCGACGATGGGGTTCTACCGAATCTCGGCGTCGCAGCTCGGCGTGTCGTTCGCCGGTACGAACTACCTCGCCCTCACCGGCACTGGCTCGACCGCGGGCATCATCTCTCTCCAGGGCGGCGTCTCGCTCATCATCTACGGCGGCGCATCGAACACGGCGACCCCCTCGTCGATCTTCCGCAACGGGTCTTCTGGCAACACGCAGTTCACCGGCGGCGCGGGCATCTTGCAGATCGGGACGCAGTTCGACTTCCGCCTGAACCAGACCTCGACCGCCGCGTTCACCGCGATCGACATCCTCATCACCGAGGCGTCGGTCGGCACTGGCGTGCAGTACCTGATCAACGCCAAGGCGGGAGCGGCGGGCACGACACAGGTTTTTTCAGTGTCGAACAAGGGCGGCATCGCGTGTACGGCGGTGAGCCCTGCGGCGCTAGCTGCTGGCGCTACGGCCGATTACTCCGGGCTCGGACAGAGTACATATGCACGGCTGACACCAGATGCGGGCGGCACGTCTTCGATCAGCGGTTTCCTCGCGACCAACGTCCCCGACGGTCGCATGGTCGTGATCGTGAACATCGGCGCTGCCAATCTGTCGATCACGAATCAGGACGCCGGGTCGACGGCGGCAAACAGGGTGATCACCATCGGTGGTGGCACGATCGTCGTTGCCGCGAACGGCATCTTCAAGATGATCTACGATCTAACCACGGCGCGCTGGCGCCAGATCTGAGGAAAACATGTCCACTGCCACACTACTTTCTACGTCTGCTACGCTGCGTGCACAGCTTCACGCCGAGCTACCACCGGGGAGCCAGCAGTCTGACGCCGCCTTGGCCGCGCTCGATCTGGTGGATGCGAACATCCGATTCAACGACATCGAAGAGCACAAGGCGCGAGCCAGTGCTCTGGCACAGAAAGACATCGCGACGCTTTCGCCGGCCGAACAGTCCGCTTGGCTGAACGTCGTACGGGCTCAAGACGCAGAGGCAGAACGTCTCTCGAACAAGGCAGAAGCAGGGGCAGATGAAACACCAGAAAAAAACGGATAGTCGTTCCGTGACCGCGTCCACCACCGTCGCCGCCTCTACACCGGAGGAAGAGAGCGTCACGCTCAACCAGGAGCAGCTGGCGAACGTGCGTATGCTCTATGCGCAGCTCCGCGCTTCCCGCGCCGAGCTTGCGCTCGCACAACAGAACGAGAAGCTCGCCGAGCGAGAAGCGAATACGTACTTCGCGCAGATCGATGCCGCGGCCAGAGCCGACGGCGCCTTCGAGCTGGTCGGTTCGCTCGACCTGTCGACGGGAGTGCAGAAGCGAAAGCGACTCGTTCCACCGAGTGAGAAGTGAAGATGGACCAAGAGCACGACAAGCTTCTGAACTCCCACTGGTGGGCCATCGCGCTCAAGCAGCGCCGAGAACTCGACGTCGCGGCGCACGAGGAGAAACGCGCACAGCAGTCAGTCGATCCGCACGCGGTGCACGAGCCCGACCCGAACTTCGTCGTCGATCCGGCAAACCCCAGCGCCGAGGTGCCGATGGTCAAGCGACCGATGCACGGCAGCGATGACTACACGCTGACCGCGTGGGAGCGCAGCTGGCTGACAGAGCGCATCAACGACGCGCATCAGATGCACCTGACACAGCGCGACGAAGGGCGTGCGGTGCTTCAGGAGTCGCACGAAGAGCACGAGGCGCGCGAGCTGCGCGACCGAGCGCTCTCGTACTTCGGCGCGTCGCACGACGACACGCGAGCCAACTTCCGCAAGCAGAAGACGCAGCACGAGAATCACTGTGCGAAGGTCAAGGCGCGTCTCGACAAGACAGATCCGAACACGCAGCCGATCGAGTTCGCAGGGCTGACGGATACGGCAAAGGCACACGAGCAGACGATCAAGCAGCTCGCCGAGTACGACACGCTGATCGACCGCCACGTCGCGACGGTGAAGATCGACGTCGCGGAAGCGCGCCGTGTCGCGCAGGAGAAAGTCAACAAGTGCGAGAAGCTCTTGTCCGTCCCGCATCCCGAGCAGGTCGCCGCTCATCACCAGCGCGTCGAGGCCGAGCTTCGGTCGCGCAAGGGCTGAGCCGTGGCGACCAGGCAGCCCGGCGTCTCGACGTCGTTCCCGAGCGGTCAGGCCCGACAGCAGTTCGGCCGCGACTGGGGTAACTACGCGAGCGCTGCCACGCTGCCGAACGCGGCAGGCAACGTCCTGCCGGCCAATCAGTTCACGCTCGAAGCCGGTGATCGCGCGTATCTGATCGTCAGCGGCACGAGCGGCATCGAGTACCTGTGCGTGAGTGCGGGCACCGCTGGCGGCGGTAACGCTGTTTGGATCGTGAACTCGGGCGGTCTTGGTCCGTGGTCGAGCGTGCTCTACGTCGACAACGTGCGCGGCAGCGATGCGACCGGCACGCGCGGCGACAACAACTTGCCCTTCGCGACGCCGCAGGCCGCCATCAACGCGATGCAGACGGCGGATGTCGTTCAGCTGGCTCCGCAGCTGTTCCTGCTCACCGCAACGCTGACGGTTCCCGCGACTGTCGTTCGCGGCGGCATCGTCGGCGCGACGCCCCAGACAAACATCATCGCGTCGACCGCGATGCCGGGGACGGTGCTTCAGGTGAACGCACCGGCGACGGCGGCGTTCGACTTCGGCGTGAACCTCGGGCTCACGTTCTTCGAGATCGCGCAGCTCGCAGTGCGCGCGTCCGGGTTGACGGCCATCCGAGCGCTCGGCACCGCCTACGCCGCTGGGACGTTCCTGTCTAACGGGTTGCTGCTGCGTCGGGTTCAGCTCGCGGCAACGACGGCGATCGATGCGAAGTATGCGGGCGGCGTCTTGGCGCAATACTCGCTGTTCAACGGCGTCATCAGCTTGGTGGGCTGCGGCTTCAACGCGCTCTACGGGTGCGGTTCGACGGTGGGAAATCCGGGCGGTCCGAACATCACCAACACCTACGACGCGACGGACCCGCTGAGCGTCCCTGGCGCGGGCTCAGGGCAGCTCACGGTGATGGCTGCGTCGTTCGTGGGCCTGGTGACGCTGGGCGTATCCGCGTCGATCGTGCTGGACACGACGAGTTTCGGCGCTGGCATCAAGGGCAACCCTGCGGCACCGCTCGCCGTGACCGGCGGATTTGTCCCGAACGTCACGTGGGCCGGAGGGCTCGGGGCGAGCAACATCGATTTCTTCTCGGCTGGGAGCGAGCTGCCCGACACGGCGTCCGTGTGCATCGTCCACTTCAAGGGCGCGAAGGGCTACTCCGTTCCCTTCCTCGCCGGTAACGGCGTGCAGTCACTCGCGAGCGCGCGTTTCAAGATCGCAGGCGCGGCGGCCAACCCGCAAACCATCAATCTCGACTCGACGACCTTTGTGACAGGTGTCGTGGTGACCGCATCGGCCAACTGCGTGCTCACGGGGCGCGGCGGGAGCTGGCCGAATGCGGTGCTCTCAACGCCTGATGCCACCGGATCGATCTTGCCGCCGCAGTTCACCACCGGCCCGACCGCGCTCGCGAGTATCGCGCAGGCGATCACGTTCGGCTTCCGCATGCCCGGCAGCACGTACATGGTTGCGCCCGATCTGGACGACTCGACCGCTGTTTACCAGTCCGTCAGCCCGCGCACAGCGACGGGCTTCACGGTCAACGTCGCGATCGCCGCTGGCAACTTCCGCGGTCTCGTCACGTACATGGGCTGAACAATGGCTGCACCAACCACACCAGTTCTGTATGGCCTCGCTCTAGGCGCCTCCGCGTGGAAACCGATGGTGCCGGCGTCGTACGCGAACGTGCTGTACGTGGACGGTACGTACGGCAACGACGCAACGGCGCAGCGTGGCTGTGCGGCGCTGCCTTTCCAGACGATCCAGGCCGCGCTCAACGCGATGACGACGGACGACACGGTCGAGCTGGCGCCACAGCTTTTCACGATCGGGACAACGCTCGTCGTTCCGGCGACGGTCGTGCGCGGCGCATGTGTCGGCTCCGGTTTCGGTGCGAACCCCAATAACCCAGCCACGAGCGGTCCCGCCACCTCACTCTTCTCCGCAACAACCGACATCTGGAACTTCGGAACCAACCTCGGAATCGGCACGTGGTGCATGGCCGATCTTTCAATGCGGACGAATCTGGCGGGCCGCTCGTGCATCCTTGCTGACGGTTCGTCATACGCGAAGGGAACGTTTTTCGCGGTGCAGAACGGTCTCGTTCTGCGCAACACGTTTATCCGCAGTGTGAACCCAGCGGCAGCGATTAGCGCGAAGTATGCGGCCAGCGCGGCCTTGTATAACGTGACATCTAATGGCGGAACGCTTCTCTTCACCACGTGCGGAAGCGTATCGCTGAACACCTACAACGGACCAGGCGCCACGATCACGGCGACAAACGATTCCTCCGACGCGCTGTGCCCGTTCAGCGGCGTGATGTCCTTCAGCGTGATCCACGAGACGCATGTCGGGACATCAGCGTTCGGCTCCGGCCTCGTCATTGGTGGGCAGACAAGTCTCAACCAAGATGAAACCTCCACCATCGGCCTACTCAGTGGCGCCGCTCTATCAGTAAATGGCGCTGTGGTTCCCGCATGCGTCTGCTCCGGGTGGATCGGCGCGATCGACTTCGACACCGCGGGCAAGGAGATCCCCGACACCGCGCTCGTGCTCTCGTTCATCTTTCAGGGCGTGCGCCTTTACCAGAACGGTTTCACTACGATCACAGCCGCCGTCGTCAAGGCGAAGGTCGCGGGTGCAGCAGCCAACTTTCAATCGGTGAATCTCGACTCGACCACCACGGTGCCCCTGGCAGCGATCACGGCCAATACCGGCATCCACATCACCGGCCGCGGCGCTCGCTGGCCGAACTCCACGCTTTCGACGCCGGGTGTGACCGGTGACATCAATCCGCCGTCGCTGTACGGAGTGATCGACCTGTCAGCCGGAGGCACCGTTGCAAAGACGTGGAGTCAGCTCGGCTTCGCGGCCCTCGTGCGCACTGGCGTTGCCCCGACCGCCGCGCTTGCAACAGCGAGCGCACAGCTATCGGATGTCGCCATCACCGCGCGCAACACAACGGGCCTGACGTTCGCCAGCAACAACATCATCGCTGACAACGCGGCGGACTGGGGCTCGTTCTGGCCATGAGTGACGCGGCGGTTGTTCAGCGCGCCGACGGGCGCATGTGGGCTCTGCGTGGCTCGACGTGGGCGCAGACGTTGCACGTCGGTACGGCTGTCGTCGACTTCGGCGCTCTGCCGGGTTCGGACAGCGCGTCGTTCGTCATCACGACCGAGACAGACATCCTGTCGACATCGCTCGTGCGGGCCAACATCAGCTTGTTGCCCACGGTCGATCACACGGCCGACGAAGCTCGCGTCGAGACGCTCAAGGTCACCGCAGGCGCGATCGTTCCTGGCGTCGGATTCACGGTCTACGCCGACTGTCTTGAGGGCCTGGCGAACGGAACGTTCAACATCGACTGGTCGTGGGTCTAAGGAGTTGAGCTATGGGTATCTCGATCAACAACGTCACGCCGGTCAACGGCGCACTTCCGGCGCTGCTCTACGACGCGTCGGGCAATCCGCTCGTGCTCGCGGACCACGCGCTCGCGAAGGCGATGCAGCCTGGTCTGCCGCAGATCTTGCTTGATGACGGCGTCGCCCGTGCAGCTCGCGCTGACGCCACTGGCGCGCAGGGCATCGCGCGCTACGCGCAGCTGTTCCAGGACATGGCCGACGGCGCTGCTGTCAACACGCAGCTGTGGACGCAGTCGGCCGCGACGATGACCATCGTGCAGGCGATGCGTCAGGTGACGATGAACGCCGGCCTGTCGGTGACCGTGAGCGTGAACGCGATCCACACGTCGCTGCGCCAGTTCATCCGCACGCCCGGCTCTGAGCTGCACTTTCAGACACGTGCGCGCTTCAACTGGTTGGCTGCGAACGCAGTGATGGAATGCGGCTTCGGCAACCCAGCCACGACGGTGGCCGCAGTGCCGACCGGCGCGTTCCTGCGCGTGACCGCTACAGGTGACGTGAAGGCGGTGCTGGCCTACTCGTCGAGCGAGACGTCGAGCGCGGCGATCTGCACGGTCGGCACGGGCGCGACGCAGCTCAACCCCAGTCTCTGGTACTCGGTCGACATCTTCCTCGGCGACGACAACGTGCGTTTCGTTGTCCAGCTCTCGGACGACTCGACAACTGGTCAGATCGCCACGCTGCCGATCGTCGACTACACGCTGCGTTTCCCGATCGCTCAGATCGCCGAGTGGTCGGCGATCAGCTCGCCGGCCTTCTTCCGCATCTACAACACCGCCTCGGTCCCGAGCACCGCATCGACGTTGCTCTACTCGTCGGTCGAAGTGAACTTGCACGACGCGGACACCTGCAAGCCGTGGGCGGAGCAGCGTGCGACAGCCGGCGGCGGTCTCGTCCTGAACCCGGCCTCGGGCGTGCAGCTCGCGAACTACGCGAACAGCGCAGCGCCCGCGTCCGGCGTGCTCTCGAACACGGCCGGCAGCTACACGACGCTGGGCGGACAGTGGCAGCTCGCCGCCGTGGCGGGGGCCGAAACCGACTACGCACTGTTCGCGTTCGTGGTGCCGACGGGACGCACGCTCGTCGTAAAGGCGATTCGCATCTCGGCGTACAACATGGTCGTCCCGGTCGCGACCACGCCGACGCTCTTGCAGTGGGGTGTCGGCCGCGCAGCGGCGGCGACGCTCGCCGCGAACTCGTTCCGCCAGGCGATCGGCTCGCAGTCGTTGCCGATCGGCACCGTGGTCGGCGGCATGGCCGATCGCGACGTCTTCTTCACCTGGGAAGGCGGCTTCGTCGTAGACTCGGCTCAGACGTTCCACATCATCCTCAAGATGCCCGTGGCGACGGCGACGGCGACCGAGATCATCCGCGGCACGGCGGTGGTCGACGGCTACTTCGAGTAGGAGATTTCCGATGGCAGACAAGACGGTGGTTCTCTCTGGCGGCGACTTCGGCGGCACGCAGGTCTCGGTCCCGGACGACGATGCCGAGATCCGCATGCCCGACGAGCGCGGGAACGTGTGGGTCTACGACCACAAGATTCACGACGGCGACGGCACGGCTCACTTCGTTCGCATGGAGACGGCACAGTGAACAAGTCGACCGTGATCATGATCGTCATCTTCGTCGTCATCCTCGTGGCTGCGCTCGTCGGCGTCATCTACGGCGTGACCACGCACACCGAGGCGGGCTTCGCGACTGCGAGCACGCCGCTCACGGATGGCTTCGTGGCGCCTGCGTACCCGCATCGCCCGATCGCCGTGTGTGGCCGTTCGTATCCGCAGGACACCGCGACCGACGCCGATCGCCGTGCGCTCGACGGTGCCATCGGCACGATCAACGATCGTCTCGGGTTCACGCTTCTCGAAAACAACTACCACGGGTGCGTCATGAGCGTCACGCTCGGTGCCCCCCAGGACGTCAGCACCGCCAGCCGACATACCGATCCGGGCGGCACCTCTGGCGTCTGCCCGACGGGATGCTGCATCGAGACGATCAACACCGGGACGTCGGAGCTGACCTCGCTCTCGCTCGAACACGAGATCGGGCACTGCCTGGGCCTGGCGCATGATGACTACCCCATGAGCATCATGTACCCGGCACTCGCGCCTACTCCGGAGGGCGCGTACCCTCCGCGTATCAGCGATTCGGATCGTGATCTGCTGCGCTCGACGTACTCGTCTCGGTGACGTTCACGGCAACGACATACGTAGCGCAGCCGTTCCGCCGATGAAGTTGTTCACGCCACCGCCGTCCGTCTGAAGAAGAAGACCGAATACATCTGGCTTGGTGACCGTGATGGACGTCGGGATGGCCTCTGCGAAGAACCCGGTAGCGCCGGCAGGCACGTGAATGGTGATGCCGGTGGGCGCGCCGTTCTTGATGACCGTGAAGACGCCTTCGGTGAGCGACGTGTTCGCGATGATGTTCAGGACCAGCTTGTCGATTGTGACAGTCTCATCATGAGAGACTGGGTACTGAATCAGAGCAGTGGCAGCATCCTGGCTCGTTGTAGGCGTTCCGTCGGAGAATGTGACGGAAGAGGTGCCGGCCGTGGTCATCACGGAGCCGCTGAACTTCCACTCCCAGCTGGCTGCGTTGCCCGATCCGCCTGATGACACCGCAGCCCATGTGGCTGCACCCGGAGTCGGGTCCACACACACGTAGAGCTTGCTGTCGGCGGTGACCCAGGCAAGATCACCAGCTTGAATCTCGGCGTTGTACTGGGCAGCCGATCCGGCAACGTTCGGAAGCTGGCCGACGGAGTTCCACTGGCCCCACCAGTGATGGAATCGCCATGGCGCAACCGGCCGCTGGCCAGGGATGAAGGTCATGGCGAGATAGTAGCAGGCCGCGGGTCGACTCGCGGTCGGGCGTTGGTATGTTGCGCCCGATGAAACGCTTTCTGTTGCTCGCCTTGCTCCTGACCGGATGCTCATCAGCGTGTCCAAGCTGGTCTTCCGCGACGGTTGCTGGCCATCGAGTAGAGTGGTGCCGGTGAGCCGCGTCTGGCGTGATAGAAGCCGCTGAGCCTGGAAATATTCCGAATATGCCAATGCTTACGTGTTAGGCAACACGTGTGCCACGCGACGCTTGTGACACACTTTTTTCGCTCCGCGCTTGCTTTGGCCGGAGGGCTCGTCTAAGACGACCGGCTATGTCGAACAAGAACATGGTGGTCGGCCTGCTTCTCTCGTGCGGATCGGTGGCGCTCTGCGCTGTTGGCACGGGCGAGGCTCAGGACGACCGGTTGTTGGCGGTCGCAGCGCAGGTCCCGGTGGTCGTGGTCGAAGCGGCTGGCGAGCTGCATCTGGCGCTCGATGATGGTCAGGTTGCCCCGCGCCTGCCCCATGTGACCCGGGACGACGCTCTGATGGCCTCGCGCGCATGCGCACACGAGAGCACCTTCCGTGGCGGTCGCGGCGGGACGTTCGACTGTGGCGCCCAGATCCAGGTCATCCAGACGCGCCGTGGCGAGCACGAGACCTTCACCCACGCCCTGCTCCGCACGATGCCGCGTTTCGCCGCGCACACGACGGATCGGTCTTGGGTCCATGCTCTTCCGGCGGGTCCGATCCGCGGCGACATCCCTGGCTGGCCGTACGCGTACCCTGCGCGTCACGACTCGGATGCCTGGCACTCCGTCTATCAGCGCGTCAGCGATTTCATGCTCGGCCGTGAAGCCTTGCCGTGTGCGCAGCCACCTGAGCAGTGGTTTGGCCGCCGGGTCGATCACGAGGCGCTTCAGGCGCGCCTGGACAGTGGCCGATGGATGGAGGCCGACTGCAATCCGGGTGGCGCCCACGAGACGCAGACGCTGAACGCGTACCTCACGCGAGTTCGCATCGCGCGCCGTGATGTGTCGTTGGACGAAGCGACCCGGTGATCGTCTGGGTCACCGGCGGCGCCGGGTTCATCGGATCGGCGTTCCTGCTGCGCTCGCTTCAGCGGTATCCAGATCGCCGATTCGTCAATGTCGACAAGCTCACGTACGCCGCGAATCTCTCGTCGCTCGTGAGCATCGCGCACGAACCGCGTTACAGGCTAGCCCGCCTGGATCTGGCGGATGACTCGGCCGCGCTCGACGAGCTGGCGGCACAGGAGCCGCCGGACATCATCGTGCACTTGGCCGCCGAGAGCCACGTTGATCGCAGCATCCACGGCCCACGCGAGTTTCTGCGCTCGAACATCGAGGGGACGTTCAAGCTGCTTGAACTGGCACGCCGGCACTGGGGCAAGCGCAGGGATGTGCGTTTTCATCACGTGAGCACGGATGAGGTCTACGGATCTCTCGGAGAGACCGGCCTGTTCCACGAGACGAGTCGGTACGATCCGTCCAGCCCGTACTCGGCCACGAAGGCGGCGAGCGATCATCTCGTTCGGGCGTGGCATCGCACGTACGACCTTCCTATCAGCATCACGAACTGCTCGAACAACTACGGGCCCAGGCAGTTTCCAGAGAAGCTGATCCCGCTGATCATCCACAACCTGCTCGCACGCAAGCCGCTGCCGATCTACGGCAAGGGCACGCACGTTCGCGACTGGCTCTACGTCGATGATCATGTCGATGCCATCTGGTCGGCCATCGAGCGTGGTGCGCCAGGCGCCACGTACAACGTCGGCGGCAATCAGGAGAAGCAGAACATCGAGATCGTCGATGCACTCTGTCGCATGGTCGCTGAAGAGACGGGCGCCGCCGAGGCGGAGCTTCTGGGCCTCAAGACCTTCGTGACAGATCGCCCCGGGCACGACCAGCGGTACGCGATCGATGCGAGCCGTATCCGGGAGACGTGCGGGTGGACGCCGGCCGAGACGTTCGAGACCGGGCTTCGGAAGACCGTCCGTTGGTACCTGGCGAACCAGGCTTGGCTGGAATCTGCGATGCCTGCGCGTCCGTAGCCGACTGTCGGACAGTGGCATGAGCCTACAGCGCCGAGGTATGCTCAGTCGTCCATGGCTCGATGTGTGTACACCGAAGAGGAACGTGCTGCGGCGGCGATAGCGTCGCAAGCGCGCAGGCGTGCCAAGTACGCGCAGAACATCGACGGTAGCCGAGACAAGGCGCATGCGTGGAATCGCGCATACGCGTTCAAGAACAAGAGGCCACGCAAGGTCTACACGCCGGAAGAGCGCAAGGAGGCCGAGAAGCGGTGGCAGAAAAAGTACCGGGCATCAGCGAAGGGCCGCGCCACGGTTTCCGCTGCACAGAAGGCGTACTTGCAAACGGAAGCCGGCAAGGCTAGCCAGGCCCGTGGTTACCAGAATAGCAAAAAGCTGACTCCGGAGAAAAAGGCGGCGAAGGACGCCCGTCTCGCTCGTTGGTATGCAACGCCGAAGGGTAAGGCCCGTGTCGCCGCCAACAATCTCCGTCGTAGGACAGATGGCAAAATCGACCCGTCCGACTTGGCAGAGGTTCAAAAGGCACGCGTCTGTTACTACTGCGGAGTTGGCATCTCCCTCCTGACTGAAGCGAAGGGTAAGCGGTACCATCCGTACCGGCTCACCATCGATCACATGATGCCGATCGCACGTGGCGGATCTAGCAAGCTAGACAATCTGGTGGCAGCTTGTGGCGAATGCAACAGCTCCAAGTGTGCCATGACCGCAGATGAGTTCTTTGCGGCTGGCCTGAGACTCAACGGAGGTATCTGAATGTCTGCCGCGCCGCCCATTAATCCATCCACCGCCAGGGTCGTGAGCCATTTCGGCGTGAGGCCGAGCCGTCGATCCGGTGCTCCTCACTTCCACGCAGGACTTGACCTGTCGACCGTGCGCGGTCGTGGTGAGCCCGTGTTCGCTGTTGATGACGGCACCGTGTTCATGATCGGTCACAACGAATCGCCAGGACAGCTTTCTGGCTACGGAAACGCTGTTATTCTGCGACTCGCCGATGGAGTCACGTACCCACTGTACGGACACTTGGACTCCGTGGCAGTGACTCAAGGTCAGCAGGTCCGAGCTGGTCAGTTGGTTGGCAGAATGGGTAGCACGACCAACGGGCAGTTCAGTCCGATGCCTGGGCAGTCGGTTGCGGACTGGACGGCCCGTGCGCGCTCACGCGGGTACAATAGCGGTCCAATGGTACCACATTTGCATTTTGAGGTTCGCACGCGTTCTGACGCGCCGCCATGGCCAGGCCCATATCCGCAGAGCCAAGCGCAAGCGATTTACTCGATCGATCCGATGCCATGGCTACGCGCCAAGGGCATTGTCTTCACTTCGCGTGGCGGGGTGTCGATTCAGCCAGGTAGCGAGGCTGCCGCGAGTCAGGCTCAGTGGGGTCCGCTCATCCAAGCGAGCGAGTCAATGGCAGGACTCGGCGTGCTGGATACGACATCGAGCAAGGACACGAGTTCGTCGCTGACGACATCGTCCTCGGTCGCCGATCCGGTGGATCCTGGCAAGTACGATCCGAACGGCTACGAGCCAGTCACGTTCGAGCGCGATGTTCGCTTCGGCTTCACGCCGATCGAATGGGGCGCTCTGGGACTCGGAACAGTGACGCTCGCTGGCGGTCTCGCCTACTACGCGCTCTACCGCGGTCGCACTGGACCGCTAACCGTGACCGCGAATCGTCGTCGCGTGAAGCACAAGAAGAGGACGCGATGAGGAACGTCATCCTGCGCTCGCTGACATGGCCGCTCTTCATCGGTACCCTGCTCGCCTGGATCATCAAGCTGATCTGGGGTGAGAGCGGCGCGTGGAACGGCAATGGCGTGTACATCGTGCGCTTGCGCGAGGGCACGTGGTTCGCGAAGAAGTACGCCGGCTGGGGCGGAACGACGTTCGGTTTCGGCATCATCGTGACGAAGACCGCTGACGACGCGATCATCGCGCACGAGATGGTTCACGTGGAGCAGTTCGAAGACGCAACCGTTGGCGGCTTCTTCCTCGGTCTCATCGCGCTCGCCATCGTGCACAGCTGGTGGGGCATCGGAGCGCTGTTTGCGTGCTGGATGCTCGCTGTGTGGGCCGTTTACTTCTCCGGTACTCTGGTTGCGTGGCTTCGGTCTGAGCCGAACGCCTATCGCGGCAACGCCTGGGAAGAGGCCGCCCGCGCAATCACGCAGGTGACGTGTACGCCTAACAAGGCCTCATGAACTGGCCGCTCGTCGCGTTGGTTGCTGCGATCGCGGCGCTTACGCTCGCCTTCTGGTTGAAGCACCAGGGCGACATGCTGTACGGCCGTGTGATTGACGCCGTCGCTCAGCGCAACAAGATCGTCTTGAAGGCTGATGAGCGCGAATGGTGCGTGAAAGAAGCATGTGGCCGCTGGGTGTTGATGATGTTCCTCGGGTTCATCACTATCTCTATGGGCGCACTCTTCCCCGACGGCGACGGCGAAGAGGCGATGCTCGATGCGGCGGCAGCGCGCTGCGAAGACACGGTCGTGCACGCCTTGATGCACTATCGGCAAGATCATTCGGAGCCGTAACGTGTATCGGGTCACGATGCTCCTGGATGCCGACTCGCAGCACGTGTTTCACACCTGCGATACGCTTGATGATGCGACCCGCGAAGCGCTCGTCCTTTCGCAGGCAGCTCGTCGCCGGACAGAAGATCCCAGCCTGTGCTGGGTCGACATCCGCGATGTCAGGAACGTCGTTCTGAAGCAGGTGAACTTCTGGTTCCCGAACAAAGCTCATCCGTAGCGCTGGGGTCCTGAACAGCCGTACATGCTAGGCTTGTGGCATGGGCAGGCTCGAAGCGGCAGGCTTTGACGGCGACGTACTTGACTTCGGCACACCAGCCAGGCGGTCGGCGGTGCTGCTGCGTCCGACTGCTGATGGCGCTCGGGTAGAGGCGCCCAGCGACAGGTGGACTGCGTTCGATCGGCCCGTGCTGTTCCCGAACGAGTCGTGTGGTTGTTTGGTGCTTGGCCTCGACGACGTCGCGCTGCTTCGCGATGGCGAACTACCGACGCCTCGTCTACGGACGTTTGCCCGCGCACTCGCGTCTCCTTCGGCGCAGCGTGCTCAGGGGATCGTGATGGTCGACGGCGTCTTGGTGTGGGTGACGCAGGAGGCAGACGCCTACGCGCTCTTGGCGGTGCTCCATACGCTTCTCTTCGAGAAGACGATCGAAGCCTTGGTCGACGGCCGCCTCGACGCCGCGAATGCGCTTGCCTGGCGCCTGCTGCGCGCTTCCGTTTCCGTGGAGGAGAAGGCCATGGCAATCGCCAGTCTGGAGCGCTCCCAGTATCCAGAGCATGCTCAGCTGGCTCTCGGCAGACCCTCATCCCTTACGGCGCCAGAGCGATCGGTTCTGGAAGGGTTGCTTTTCCACGCGCGTCAGGGGCTTGCCGGCGCGCTCTGTATCTACGGTCCGAGACGCGCTTCCTGATGTCGGACAGATTCGGATCCTAGGCTCTTGCGTCTTGCGCGGGTCATGCGTACCGTCAGCCGGATGAACAACGGCAACCCCCGCAACATCTGGACCGAAGACAAGGGGCAGGTGCTCGACGCCGTTGCCTCGATCGAAGGCGGCGATCGCCTGGTCCCCGACGAGACGAAGGTCAGCGAGACGGCGGTCAAGCAGGGCGTGCTCTGTACCAGCGACTGCCCGTACTGTTCGTCGCAGATCAAGCACATCATTCTCTGGGGCGAGTTCGCCGCGTACGCGCTCGGCCAGCCGCTTCCGGACACGCGGGCCACGACGGGGGGCGTCGACTACGGCGCGAAGTGCGGCGGATGCCACCGCAAGACGACGGTCCGGCTCACATGGCCGGAAGTTACGAAGTACGTGGAGGATGGGGTTCGGCGCGGCGCGCTGAAGCCGGAGATCCTCCGCACGCTCTACGGGAAGTGATCAGAGGGCTGGGCGCCACGACGCACAAGACGGAGGGTCTGATGGACGAGCAGAACGAGAGAGTCATCGCGGCCGAAGAGCGAGCAGAGGCGGAAGCCGAAGCGCGGCGGGCGGCCGAAGAGGCTAACCGCGTCGAATGCGTGCGCATGCACGAGTTCCGCAAGAAGCTTTCCCGACGGCAGACGGAGGCGCTGGCAGCCTGTGCTTCGGTGCTGGCCGCGCTCGATGAAGGCTCGACGTTCGAAGACGAGCCGGAGGTCGAGACCGCACGTCGCCGAGTGTTGAACGCCCTCACCGAGAGCTTCTTCGATCCGCCGGTTCCAGCGCCGTCGCCGTGGCTCACGATCGCCGAGACGCTGCGCGATAGTTTGCCCGACATCGCCGAGGCACTCGCGAATGCGCGCAGCGTCTCTGATCAAGTTGCCAACCCCGGCCCGGGCTTCGGCTCCGGGTACACCTCGGCGCAGCAGACGCCGCCCGCTTCGTCGGTCACGGTCACGCCGGGCGTGAAGTCGCTTCTCGTCGGTCACATCGTGTCGACGCCATTCGGAGTCATGAAAGTCATCGAGACGCAGTTCGGCGTTCTTGGCCTGATTCCGGTGACGCCGGAGCGCGCGGCGCAGGCGGTCAAGGTTGATTCGGGACCTGTCTCCGGTGAGTTCGTCCAGTACGCCGAAGAACAGCGCTCCATGCTCATGCGCGCGGCGCAGATGGTTCACACATCGATCGTGAACGGCGACAGCCCGGCGTCGTTCGTCGGTGATCTCGTCGAGACGGTGCCGTCGTCGATCTGGCGTCAGTTCTGCGAGAGGCAGGATGACGAGATCTGCGCGGCCGTCCGGTCGTACGCGCCGAGCACTGCGGGCGCCACGCCGGCCGGCCAGGCGTTCATCCGCACGGCACTGGCCCTCCTTCGCGAGGAAAACGAGGACTTCTAGCGTTCGCTGCGCGCAACCGGCGGCCACTTCCCGCCGAGCTTCTTGAGCTTCTTCTCGGCGACCTCGCGGAACCCATCGACAGCAGCGCGAAAGCGCACGAGCGTCGAGCGGGCCGCGAGGTCGTAGCCGGCGTCGATCATCGCGACATCGATCTGGTCGAGCCGGAACAGCCAGCCGATGAAGAACGCGACGTCGCCGATGACCATCGCGCGCATCGCGGTGTTCTCGCTCGTGTCCCAGAGCAGGCGAAGATGCTTCTGAACGAACTTCGGCAGCTTCGTGTACGGGACGCGTTGCTGCATGAAGAGTTCTTCGCGCATCTGCTTCCACGCCAGGATGAACGGCGCCGCCAGAAGTTCCTTGCCACCCCGGTCGCGCATGGTCGGCGAGCGAGGAAGCCCGGTCACGCGATGCGCGAGCGGGTCTTCGTAGTCGACGTGCGCCTCTACCTGGGACAGGTACGGATCGCTGTCGGTCATCGGATCGCGTACGTGTTCCGCAGGAACTGTTCGAACATCGGGTTCGAGAGAGCTTCCTGCTCGCTGCTGGTACGCCGCTGCTTGATGAGGGCGACGGCGTTGGCGCCGCTCATGCCATTCAGGCGCATGAGTGTGAGGCCCATGAGCAGCCCCGAGCGGTTCGCGCCCATGTAGCAGGTGATCAGCACGCGGTGACCGCGGCGCACGTGATCGGCGCACGTGCCTGCCAGCTGCCAGAGGTTGCGCGCGATCTCTTGCGAGACGGGACGGTAGATGTCGTCGTCCAGCTGCGCGTAGTAGGCCTGCTTGCCGCGCGGCAGGTTGCGGAACTTCGGCTGGCACTCTTCGGCCGTGTACACGACGACGTCGAAGTGCTCGAAGATCTTCGGCGTGTTCCCCGGGAACGCGCCCTGGGCGAGCCGGTTGGGAATGATAAAATCGTGGTTGTACGAACCGCTACTCATCTACGTCGTCTCCTGTTCGGTGTTTGATGGTGACGCGTCGTCCACCACACCGCTCCTAGCGTAAGGATCGCTGCTCCACCCACGGCCACGCCGACCCCGATCCAAGGGTCAGACGTGACCGCCGACAAGAGGGTGGGCGAGTCTCCGCTGCACCTCGTTGGCCATCGCATCGCCCCAGGGCTCTGCGCCCGTGAGCGTGAAGTGCGGGTTGATCGGGAAGGTGGCCGTTGGCGGCTGATGTGGAAGTGACGTGCTGGTGAACGGGTACGCGTCGATGAAGTCGCCGCCGAAGACCTGCTGGTGGATTGCCTTGACCTGATCGCCGATCGCTTGCTGTGCCGGATCGGCGTACTGCGGCGGCCCTGACAGTAGCACCTTGGGCCGCACCGACTGCTTCATCCGCGTGAGCGCGCTGCGCAGGTTGTCGTTCGGCGCATCGTTGTGGCCGAAGATCAAGAGGATGATGTCTGGTCGGAACGAGTTCACCGCGCCGACGTACGAGTTCCACAGGTCGGAGAGGCGTACGTAGTCGTACGGACCTTTGCCGTCGTTCTCGATCTTCTGGACGGAGTGTCCAAGCGCTTCGAGCTTGCGCTGGGCGACAATGCCCGGGTTGCCGCTTTGGCTGTCACCCACAATCAGGATCCTAGACATGCGGCACATCGTACCAGGTGGACATGTCTGACGCGACCGTGTTAGCTTGCGACACACCATGACCAACTGGTTCACGCTCAACGGGTACTCGGGGATCCTTCTGCCGGGCGCGGTGCCGATCTCGCTCGCTGACTTCGCGCCGCTGGTCGGTGCGGCACCGGTCGCGCACATGGACCGCGCCGTCTGGCTCACCTCGCAGGTCGAGGCTCCGAAGTGGGGCACCGTGCAGGGCTACGACGGCGCGGCGATGTCGGGCGGTCTTCTGCACAACGTGTCGGTGCTGCCCAAGACAGTGGCGCAGGGAGACCTGTTCGGGTTGCTTGCGAAGATCTTCGAGTACGTCGATGCGAAGGGTGCCGCGAACGTGCCCGTCACGAACATGCGCCAGGCGCTTCAGGCCAAGGGCTGGACCGTGGCGCGCGACGGAGTGCTGCGGAACGCCAGCGGCCTGAAGGTGTCGGGGCAGGACATCCGCAACGAGTTCACGCCGCCCGACGGCAAGGTGCCGAGGCAGGGGCCGCAGTTCGACCAGGCGATGCGCTGGGCGATGCTTTTCCACAACCTCTTCTCGGATCCTGGAACGCGCCGCGCGCAGATCGACTACGCCGCGCTCTGGCTTGCCCGCGGCAAGTCGGACCTGGAGATGTCCGTCTACCGCAAGTTCGCGGTCGGCCTGGACACTCCGGTCCATCTGCCGAGCACGATGCTTCCTGTTCCGGTCGACCTGGCCATGTGCGTCTATCACAGCTTCTCGGTCAACGCGCCTGCGACCGCGGCCGAGTGTCTGGAGCAGGCGATGGCACTCGTTGACCCGAGCGCGACTGCCGAGAAGTTTGCGACCGCGCTTCTTCGTCGCCTCGGCAAGCGCGAGTTCGGCAAGTGGACGGACAAGCCGGGCGATGGCGACGACCGCTACGACCGTACGCGCAAGGCTGTGTGGGCTTCTGGTATCTGGGACACAACTCTCACGCATCAGCTGATGCCGACGGACCTCTGATCATGACCACCAAGCGCATCTACGATCACATCCTTCGCATTCACCACGACGCCGGCTTCGATCTCCGCAAGGAGATGTTTGGCCTGACGTCGGTGATGCCAATCTTTGCGCGCGGCGACAGCGACATTGCCGTCAGCAACCATCAGGCTCACATCCCGCTGCGGCGCATCGAGAACATCGTCGTGAGCATGATGTTCTTCACGAAGTTCCTTCACGCTGGTATGGAAACGGAAGCCGAAGACGCCTGCCTGGATGGCCTTCGCGTATGCGCGCACATCAACGGCGGCGAGCACGTCGCTCTCGCAACTCGATTCGTCTGTGGGTCGAGCGGACGCGTTGTGGAAGTTCCAGGTGCAACCTCGGTCTCGGCTACGCCCATCGAGAGGCTGAACCTGGTCGTGCACTCGACGTCTTCAGCGCTGGATCACATGTTGGGAATGGTCCCAGATGGGCGCACCATGAAGCCCGGAGTGTCCAGCATGAATCGCGCGGTGCGCATCACATGCGACGCAACGCTGCCCTGAAGGAGACACGATGAAGATCAAGCTCACCCGTCCCGACGGAACCGTGATCGAGGCCGAAGGCACCGTTGAAGAGTGTCAGACATTCGCGCTGGCGCTGAGCCCGTCTCCGACAGTAGCGCCGCAGCCGCTGACGATCTCGCCGCGCCCGATCCAGCAACAGTTCCCCTGGGAGCCGTGGCAAGTCGTCCCGTGGGTGCCGACCAACCCGCAGGATTGCCCTTGGGTGAACCCGACCACTCCGCAAACATGGCCAGGTACACATCCATGGGACCTGACGCCACACGTGTGGTGGGGTTCACCCCTGGGGGTGAATGCACCGACCGTCACGACCGACAGGATCTACATGACCGGACCGCTTGTCACTTCTGGCTTCACAGGATATGCCGGCGTGCCAGGTGCCAGTACATCGTTCACGATGTGTTGATGAACAACACGCGTGGCATGTCGGAGCGATCCGGAGCGATCTCGGCTCGCCCCCTCGTGGAGGCAAGCAAGGAGCGCAGAGCGCCGTCGCAGGCCGAGCACAACGCAGCAGTCGACGCGCTTCAGGACGCTCGTCTGGGCGTGTGCCGCATGGATGGTCCGAACGGTCCCGAGTGTTGGTGTGGCTCGCCATCGACGTACGAGTCCGGCGAGTGCGAGTACCACGGCGCGCAGGCCCAGCGCGCGCTCCAGTGCGATCGCGCGGAGAGAGAGCGCGACGAGGCTCTTGGCGCCCGTCTGCTCGCGGAGCAGCGTCTGGAAGCGACTGAGGAGCGAGGCAGGTTGATCGGCGAATGGAACGGCGCGCTGGTGCACACGGACGGCATGGTGGCGCTATTTGAACGGCTGGCGCGTGTGAGCGCATCGCCCGACATGCTTCGCAAAGAAGCCGCGCTTCTTCGTTCGCATGCGACCTACCTGCGCTCACGTCCCCCGCGTCCGTCTCCGTTCTCGGACAGCGACGAGCTGAGAGAGCTGCGTCGAACCGAGGCCGACGCAGCGGTCGCTCTGTTGCGCCACCGTGAATCACATCCCTTCGACGACGATGGCATCAAGCGTCTGCATCAGCTGTGGGCCAACGCCGCTGCGCGCGTGAACTCGATGGAAGCGAAGGCTCGCGGTGTCTGAGCCCGGACGAGATTGCCGAAGCTCGGCGGCCAAAATGAAGATCGCGGACATCACGAAGCCGGAACAGCTCCGTGCGGCCCTCTCCGCGAAGAAGCTTTCGCACGGCGAGGCGATGTTGGTGGTCTTGCATCGGCGCAGGCGTCGGCTCACCGGAGCGATAAGTGACCAACTCTGAAATCTTCCGCGCCGTTGCGACGCGTGAGCTTTCGCCGGAGCAGGCAGTCGAGCTGATGATGGAGAGCGACGCGCGCGAACGCGATCGACTTCGTCCATCATGGCTGCCTGTTCTCGTGTGGCGGCTGCTTACGGCTTTCGCTTCGTAGTTCGCGCTCGGATCAGATTCGCCATGCGCGTGGTGTCCGGTCCGTCGACCACGCAGGTGATGGTGTCCTGGCCCAGCAAGACGTGCAGCATGTCGTCGCCGTTGTCGCCGTTGGCACCGTCGCTTTGCCACGAGAGAAACGCTTTGGCGTTGCGGTAGGCGAGGATCTCCTTCGTGCCCTCCCAGAGCGGGCCGCCATCAGCGTCTTCGATGATGGCTGCCTCGCCCCAGAGGCCGCGGATGATCGCGACGACGGTCGGTCGGTGGCTGATCGGATCTGCGGCCTTGAAGAAGATGTCCTCGCCCCCGGGCAGCATCAGTTCGAGGTCTCTTCCTCGATCTCGCCCTCGATGATGTCGTCCTTGCCGCCCTTCTTCGGCGCGTCGTCGGTGGGCGTGGTGTTGCTGTACACCATGTTCGCGATCTCGCTCATCAGCTGCTCCACGTCGGCCATCCCCTGCTTGATGTCGCCGTGGTTGCGCTCGTCGATCGCCTTGCGGAGCGACGCGACCTTCTGTTCGACCGCAGCGATCTTGTCGGCCGGCAGCTTGTCCTTCACGTCCGCCAGCGACTTCTCGACGCCGTAGCAGAGCTGGTCCGCCTTGTTGCGTGTCTCGACCTCGGCGCGCCGCTGCGAGTCTTCTGCCTCGTTCTCGGCGCCCTCACGCACCATGCGCTCGACCTCGTCCTTCGAGAGGCCGCTGCCGGCGGTGATCGTGATGCGCTGGTCCTTGCCGGTCGCCTCGTCCTTCGCGGTGACCGAGAGGATGCCGTTGGCGTCGATGTCGAAGATGACCTTGATCTTCGGCACGCCGCGCGGCGCGGGCATGATGCCTTCGAGGTGAAAGCGTCCGAGCGAGCGGTTGTTCCGTGCCTCGGCGCGCTCGCCCTGAAGGGCGTGGATCTCGACCTTCGGCTGCCGGTCTTCGGCGGTAGAGAACGTCTCGGACTTGCTCACGGGGATCGTGGTGTTGCGTGGGATGAGCACGGTCATCACGCCGCCGAGTGTCTCGACTCCGAGAGAGAGCGGCGTGACGTCGAGCAGGACGACATCCTTCACTTCACCGCTGAGCACGCCACCCTGGATGGCGGCGCCGATCGCCACGACCTCGTCCGGGTTCACGCCCTTGTGCGGCTCCTTGCCGAAATACTTCTTCACGCACTCCTGCACGAGCGGGATGCGGGTCGAGCCGCCGACCAGCACGACTTCGTCGATCTGCGACGGCTCCTTCTTCGCGTCCGCGAGCGCGCGCTTGGTGGCCTGCATGGCGCGATCGACGAGCGGACCGATCATCGCTTCGAGCTTCGCGCGCGAGAGCTTCATGTTCAGGTGCTTTGGACCTGACGCGTCGGCGCTGAGGAACGGCATGTTCAGCGTCGTCTCCAGCTTGCTGGAAAGCTCGATCTTGGCCTTCTCGGCCTCGGTCTTCAGACGCTGGACGGCGGTCTTGTCCTTCGTGACGTCGATGCCGGTGTCCTTCTTGAACTGCTGCACGAGGAAGTCGACGATCTGATGATCGACGTCGTCGCCGCCGAGATGCGTGTCGCCGTTCGTGCTGATGACCTGCACGACCTTGCCGCCCACTTCGAGCACGCTGATGTCGAACGTGCCGCCGCCGAAGTCGAACACGGCGATGACCTTGTCGCCCGTCTCGTCGAGGCCGTACGCGAGCGCCGCCGCAGTCGGCTCGTTGACGATGCGCTTGACGTCGAGGCCGGCGATCTTGCCAGCGTCCTTCGTCGCCTGGCGCTGCGCGTCGTTGAAGTACGCAGGCACGGTGATGACCGCCTCGGTCACTTCGACGCCCAGGTGATCTTCCGCCGCCTTCTTCAGCTTGCGCAGGACGTGAGCGCTCACTTCGGGCGGCGACATCTCCTTGCCGTTGACGTTGAAGCCGCTGTCGCCGTTGCTGCGGCGCACGACCTTGTACGGCACGCGCTTGCTCTCTTCGGTCACTTCCTCGAACTTGCGGCCGACGAAGCGCTTGGCCGAGTAGATCGTGCCCTCGGGGTTCGTCACCGCCTGGCGCTTGGCGACGTTGCCGACGAAGACTTCGCCGCTGTCGTCCCAGCCGACGACCGAGGGCGTCACGCGATCGCCCTCCTCGTTCACGATGACGATGGCGGTCTTGCCGTCCATGACGGCGACCACCGAGTTCGTGGTCCCCAGATCGATGCCGATGATTTTGCCCATTCCTAGACCTTTCGGATGTCCGACAGTACGCATCTGGACGGATTCGTCAAGATGCGCGCGCCCTTGCGAGAGGAGTGTGTCGTAAGCTATTGACGGCCGGTTGTCCATCCCCTAGTACAGCGATGGGCCCGCCGACGGGAGCAGACGTGTCGTGTCGGACGATCGTAAGGGCACCGTCACTGATTATCAGCCGAGCTTCTTCGGCCTGCTTTGCTTGCCCTGGCATCGGACGCACTGGATGTCGAGCTTGCCGTAGCGGATGGGATTGGCGAAGACGTACTCGCCGATCTTGTCGGCCCGTCGCTCTGCGCTCTTCGGCAGGCGCTTGCCGAGCCGCCGCTGCGCTTCGCGCGTGCCGTATCGGTGATCGATCGCGTGTCCCATCTCGTGGACGACAAGTCCCTCGATGTATGCATCGGGCAGTTCCTCGATCTTCTGCGCAAAGGCGATCTTGATGGGCAAGTCCACCGTGCAGTAGCCGAACTGCCGTTCGGAGCCGTGTCCGTTGTCGCCGCCGGCCGCTTCATCGTGATGAAGCTCGATGACGCCGAAGTCCGGGAACTGCTCTTCGAGAGTGTCGAACAGGCGATCGAAGATGACGCGCGTGCGCTTGAGCATGCCTCAAGTCTAGCGTCGAACGTTCCGAACGCCGAGCGGGCGGTTCGCTTTGAAGCTCACGACGAACGGCTGCCCATCAACCTGGCTCACGACGACCCAGGCGAGCACCCCGCACTCGCACCCGTACGGATCACCCACTGGCGGCTCATCGTCTGTGGCGGCGGCCTCTCTGAGGCTGAGCGGCGCATTGCACGCGGGACACCGCGCGCGCAGTCGGCGAGCGGAGCCCCGCGGCTTCACGTTCTGACACCAACGAAGTTGCCGTCGCCGTCGACTACGACTCCGGCGCCGGGGTTGATGTTGTGCAGGCCGCACTGGTCGAGCACGGCACGGCCTTGCTCTCCACCCAGCTGGAGGTCGATGGCAGCGGCATCCATCTGCATCGAGACCATCAGGCGTAGGATGAGTTCGGGCCAGGTCTTCGGGTCCCAGCCGTCACGCATGTCGGCTTTGATCTGTGTCCGGATGCGGTCGAGCAGGTCTGGGCTCTGCGCGCGATCTTCCCCACGTTCGATCGCCGCTGCTTCTTCCGCGGCGATCTCGTCGTTCATGGCGAACAGCTGCTGCACGTCGACCATCGAGCCGGTCGTTGGCTCCTCTGGCAGATCAAGATCGTCTTGCGCTTCTTGCGCTTCGACGGGTGCCGGTATCCGAATGTTGCGTGTCGGCACCCCAGCGAGAGGCTTGCTCGGATCGAGCGTGGGGCCGTAAGCGGCGATCGCTTCGGCAAGTGTCTGTGGTGGGAACTGTACACGCTCTGCCCGTACCCAAGGATGCGCCTCGCTCATCACCGGCGGCATCGCCGCTTCCTCCACACGTGCGAGCGGCGTAGCGGCGTCGCCGTAGAATGACGCGTGCTGTGCGATCGCCGGCATGTTTGCGGCGGAGAGGGCCGCAACCGCCATGCCCTGCTTGATGCCTTCGCCGTAGGACATGGCCTCCAGCTTCTGCATGTTGCGCATGACCTCGCTCAACGTCGTCTTGGGCAACGACGGCAGCAAGCGCAGGTAGATCTCCGCTCGAAGCGTCTCGTAGAGACGTTCGTCTTCTCCTAGGCGAAAGCGCATGGCGTCAGTCGCTGTCGAGGTCGTCGAAGAGGTCCGGCACGCCGCCCTCGGCATCGCCGAATGCGCTGTCGATGCCCTCGTCGTCTTCGTGCCCATGCTCGGACGCCGTCATCGCCGTCGCCTTGCTGAACGCGATGATCCAGTTGCCGAGGCTGCGGGGCCGCTGATCGAGACAGTCCATGATGTCGTCGCGGTGCGCGTCGAACCATTCTTCGAACTCTTCTCGGATCAGCGTCGCGGTCTTCGTGTTTGCCATGCGGGGAGGATGAGCACGAAGTGTCCGTCGTTGCAAGCCTCAGCCGCCGTTCTGTTCCTTCATCCATGACCGCATCGTCTGAAGACGCGGTGGCATCTGACCCTTCGGAGTCGTCGCTGCCTCTTCGCGCGTCCAGCCGTTGGCGATGCGGGCGTGGATGCCCTGTCGCGATACGCCCGTTTCGGCGATCACGAGGGGGTTCGCGACGATGTCGCAGCGCCTGCACTTCTTGTTGCCGCGCTTGCTTCGAACATAGGCAAGGCACGCGACCGATTTTCTGTTGCACTTGGTGCACCGGAGCACGACCTGTTGGCCATCGACTTCGAGAATCTCGTGCGAGCCGAATACCGTTCCGACCAGCTTCTGCGCCCCGTTGAGCTTGCAGCGCAGGCACTTCTTCGTGTGTCCGTACATCAGCGCGCCACGCATCACCATCTTCTCGGTACCGCAGTCGCAGCGACAGAACGCGTCCTGCCCACCGGGATACGCATCAACGACGGTCCATGAGCCGAAGCGCTGACCGTTGACCATCCGCCGGTCGGCTTTGCTCCAGCACGCCCGGCAGGACTTGGCTGTGTCGAGGCTGCCGCGCGCGACGTGTTTCACGACGCCGCAGTCACAGCGACATAGCGAGCGCAGGTTGTCTCCGGGCGGGTAGGCGACCAGGACGGTCCAGGCGCCGAAGCGATCGCCGTCAGCGTATTTGCGAGCTGTCGTCATGAGCCTCTGATCTTTGCGAGCCACCACTCACGCACCTGGTCGTCGTCGAAGTGCAGCACCGAGCGAAGGTAGCGATGAAGGAGCAGTAGGCCGGTTGGCGCCACCGCGCCAATCACTGCGCCCCAGCCAGCACAGTGCACGCTGGCCAGCACCTGACGACCGAGCAGGGAGTTGATGCCATCACTCGTGAAGCCGCACGCCATGAAGCCGACGACGAGCATGGCGACGGTGGCGAACCAAAACAGGCAACCAGACGAGCCTTCGATGACAGCTTCTGTAGCCGGCTGCTCGGCCATCGTGTCCGCCGCGAAGTGACGCAGTGGTCGCAGCGGAGAGAAGACCTCCGTTTTGGGACGAGGCGGCGCCTGCGAGGCGCGATAGGTATCGTCGCTCACGGCTTCTTGCCCGGGCCCACGATGGTGAGACGGGTGATCGTCTGCGGCACGACGATCGGGCTGCTTATGGTATGGAGGCCTCCGGAGAGCCTGATCTCGTCGCCCGACCGCGCAGCGAGAACGGCACGGTCGAGCGTGGCGAAGGGCTTGCGGTCGTTGCCACGGATTCCGGTGGCATCGTCGCCCTCGATCGGGTTGACGTGCAGCACGCGCGGGCGCGAGAGCGCCGCCATGACTGTGCCGAACAGGAAAAGAGCGAGTCCAATCGCTAGGAAGAGCCAACCGACCGTGCCGAGCATGCGACACACTCGCACGACTGTCAGACAGTGGCAAGCCCATAGGCGGTTGCGGTAGCCTTCGTGCATGTCCTACCGTGGCCCTGGATTGCCGTTGCACGACCTGCGCCTCGGGCCAGGATCGAGCTTTCGGACGGTCAACGCGTTTCCGATTCCAGCGTGGCACGTGGACCCGATGTCGCTCGGCGCCGCGCCCGCGCCGTCTTGGACGTCGATCTACAAGCTGGCCCCACAGCCCGGCGCTTTCGTCCGTACAGAGCGCGCCTTCCCCATCAAGACGTCCCTGCTTCCACGTGAGGCGTACGCCTTCGGCTTGGGTCAGACGGGGGTGTCGGCCTTGGACATCGCTGACGCTCACCTCGCGACCGACGCTGGAATCCCTGTCCCCGTCCTTCGCGCGATCCGGAGCGTCGAGAGCGGCACGAGTCCCGCTGCCGTGCGCTTCGAGCCGCACCTCTACTGGCGCGCGAAGCTCAACATGAGCACGGGTGCGACCGGTCCGCAGATCGCAGCGCGCATTCCATCCGGAGGTCAGGCGCAGGTGCCGTACACGCCGGGACCCACGCGCGCCGCATCAGCGGTCGCGGCCGAGACGAATCGCGCGGCGTTCAACCGAGCCTTCGCGCTTTCGCCGACGATCGCGGTGCAGTCGACGAGCTGGGGCAGCTATCAGGTGCTCGGCAACCGCCTGCTGCCGATGTTCAGCAACGACGCGCAGCGTGCAGTGCAGGCCTTCGACGCGAATCCGGCTCAGATCAGCGAGCGCCTCTTGGTGTCGTGGATGAACGCGAGCCCAATCGCGCGCATGTACGCTCGCTCGCTCGACTTCGCGAACTTCGCGCATCGCTACAACGGCTGCGCGATGCCGTGCGATCTGTACGCTGGACGCTTGCAGGCGGCGTATAACGTTGCGCTGCCGGCGTGGCGCGCAGTGCAGTCGCAGGTCGAGAGCGCGACCGGCACTTCGACTCCGGCTGCGTGGCCGACATGGGCGCCTTGGGCGATCGGCGGCGGCGCCGGAGCGCTTGGTCTCGGCGCGATCGGCCTTGGCGTCTGGGCGTACATGCGCCGCCGCCGTGCGTCATGAGCGTAGCCCCGGTTGAAGAATGGGCTCGCCTCTACAAGGCCGAGCGCGAGATTGCCGTTGGCGCTGCTGTCTGCCGGTGGATGGACGATGCGATGCGGGCCGGCGACATGGATGACATCGATCGCGTGCTGTCGACGATCGACATGTCGACGATCGGCCCAGCGGCCTCGCTCGGCCTGGCCGTGTGGTCTGTGCCGGTGCGCGCGCAGCTGCGCGAGCGGACGATGTACATCATCAGGCTCACGACGTATCTGCGCGGCGAAGTCGGCAACGAGCGCGCGTGGAGCCTCATGCGCTTCGCTCGCGAGGAAGAGAAGCCGTGAAGGAAAAGCTGAACCGCGTCTGGAGTGCGCTCATCGCTCTTGGCGCGAAGGGCGTCGAAATCACGCATCTCGAAGACGAAGACGTGATGCGCGTGAAGGCGCTTCTCTCTAGGGGCAAGATGCAGTCGAACTTCTGGTTCTATCTGCCGGGCGCGTACGTACGTGCACGAGAGCCGGCGGAGATCGCCGCCGAAGCCTTCTCGGCGTTGCGCGCGGAAGCGGAGTCCGTGTTCGATCAGCTGTGTGTGCGCTGATTAAACTGGGCGCGCTTCCGATCGACGTCGGCCCAGCACTCTTCTTCCGTCTTTGCGAAGTAGGCGAGCGTCGCCTTGTGGCTGGCCCACGCGTCGGTGTTCGGTCGTGTCTGGTAGCGCATCGCGTACGTGCCGGTCAGGAAGTCGTACGGGAGCAGTCCGGCGTCGTGGCATTCGTCGCACCAGAAGTCCGACACTGGCGCCGGGAGGCAGCATAGCGGTGCCTCGCGCTTGCACACGCAGCACGGCCCGATGATTTCGTTCCCGTCGTGGTCGAGGTGTCCGCGGTTCATGCGGACACGTCCTCGGCAAGCGTCCAGCCTTCGTCGAGCGCGAGAAGCTCGACGCGCCACACGAAGAAGCGCTCGCCCGGCTTCACGGTCTCGCGCATCTCATCGGCCTCGTCCCAGAACGCATCGAGCGCCAGGCGCATGTTCACGTCGTCGAAGTCGTCGTCATCCCACGCGGGAACGTGGACTTCTTCCAGGTACGGCTCGAAGGTCATCACTTGCTCGCGCCGCCCGTCTTCGTCTTGCTCATGAAGACATGGTGGCCACGACACACCCCGAGCGTCAAGGAGCGACGAGCGAAGCGACGGGGATGCCCAGCTCGGCGTTGAGCGCACGGATCATCGCAAGCGTGAGTGGCCGTTTCCCGTTCATGATCTCCCAGACCCTGGCCCGGGTGCCGAGCAGGCCTTCGAGATCTCGTTCTGTTTTTCCAGACTGCTCAAGTCGGAAGCGGATAGCTTCGATCGGGTTTGGAGGCCCGACCGGGAACTTTTCGCGCTCGTAGGCCACGACCAGTGTCGCAAGGATGTCGAGAGCTTCCCCCTTGGCAGTGCCCGGCTCTGCGCCCCACAGGCGTTCGATCTGGGCAAGCGCTTCGCGGTGGTCACGGGCGCAGTGAATCGGGCGCAGTTCGAGATCGTTTCGAACCGAGCGCGACGTGCGCTTCCTAGACGTGCGCTTCTGAGAAACGGCAACTCTTGCGGCGTACATGATCAGACCTCGTCGGCGTTGATGTTGTCGTACTGCTTGTGTGTTCCAACGAAACGTACGAATACCAGCGAAAAACCGTAGTCAACGCGAACAATGACGCGATACTTGTTGCCCGCGATGTTGAAGACGACTCGCCCGCCTTTCAGGACGCTGGCCGACCCGTACTGCTTCTTGATGTCCGTTGGCGATCGCCACGCGGCCTTTTCCACTTCTCGGTACCATGCCTTCAGCGGCTCGGCCGCGTCGGCGTAGTCCGGCTTTGCGCTGAAGTCTCGCAGCGTGCTCCACGAGAGGATGCGCATCGAAGCGGAACGTAGCACGCTCCCGTGGTGGGAGCAATGTCGAACACGCTCGGCCTCAGTCGACGATGGGCTGGGCGATCACGATCGCTGCTTCTTGGATGCCGCGCAGCTCCTTGAGCATCGGCTTGGGCGGCTCTCGCAGCGCGTTCAGGTAGCGCATCGACGCCGGCCACGCGTGACCCAGGAAGTGCTCGATGTCTTGGAGGCGCGCGCCTGCTGCATCGAGATCTCGCGGCCCGAGGTTGCGCAGTCCGACGACCTTCACCTTCGACACGTCGAGCCCAGCGCGCTTCGCCGCCGACTTCACGATCTTCGCGATGATGTCGTGGTGGAGCGGGCGCTCCGGATCGAGCGTCGCCGTCAATGGGCACGACTTCACCGGGCCGAAGACGCCGCTGTCGGGTCGAAGGCGGTCGAGCCGCCCTGCGCTGATCCAGTGCGCTCTGATGTACTGGTAGACCAGATCGGGCAGAGGCACCTCGTGCTCACCGGCGCTCTTGGTGCTCACGCGATAGCGCCTCGGCGAGGCGCTCATGTTCAGGTCGGCGATCGTCAGCTTCGCGATCTGCGATCGCCGGAGCTTCGTGCAAGCGAGCGTGAGCAGGACGGCGCGGTCACGGATTCCAATCGGATCCGTCGGCGTCGCTTTCAGCATCTTGTCGAAGTCGACCCACTCGATCGGATGCTCATGCACGAATGGCGTGGGCGCGACGTCCTTGCGGTCGATGAGCGCGAACGGGTTTCGAGCGATGATCGCAGCGTCTTCGCTCGTCTTGGTCAGTGACGCGAAGAAGCTCGTGATGGCGGCCAGGCGCGTGGAGATGGTGCTGTTGCTGTAGCTGTTGTTGACGAGGTACTGCTTGTACGCAGTGGCGTCATCGACGGTCACCTCTCGCAGATCTTTCCAGCGGGTCAGATCGAGGAACTGTCGGATGCCAGTTCGGTACACGCGCCGAGTGTTCACGGGCTTGTTCGCCAGGAACGCGTACATCGCCAGCACGATCTGCCTGGTGCGCGTGGGGTCGTCGCCGCCGAGGCTCAGGACCAGTCCCTGGTCCATCGGCAGACCGATCATGTCGTTTTCGGCCATCGGCCCGAGTCTGCCCTGGCTGTTGACTTGCTTACAAGTGTCAGACAGAGTCTCGGTTCGACATGAAGATCTCCGACTTCACGACGGAAGGTAGCCCCCGCGTCGGCCTCAAGGTGAAGGTTCAGGTCCCCGCTGCGCAACGCGCTCAGCTCAAGGGGGTAGCCGTGGATCCGAAGGGCGTGCTCGTCGGTGAGTTTCTTCGCTTCAGCGCGAAGGGTCGAAAGGTGCTACTCGTTCTGCGTGTCGGTCGTCGTCTGGTGGAAGTTCGCCCCCAGGATGCGATCGAGACAGTGGCAGCGTGAGTCGGTAGACCTTTCGGTGCGGGCTGGGCGTCCGCCGGGAGAGCGCGTGTGTCCGGACCTCTGGGCGACAGCATCTTCAAGGTGAGGCCCGTGTACTTCCTCTACCGGGTTTGCGGCGAAAGGGGCGCGGCCGAGCTTCGGTTCCTCGAAGAGAGTCGCCTCTTCACCGAAGATGCGGAGCCGCACCTGGAGGCTGTTCTCCGAGAGAAGTACGGGCCCGGGCGCTACCAGGTCATGTCGGCCGTGGACGGCGGCCCGCAGCGTTATGTGAAACGCATCGATGTCGCTGCGCCACAGGCAGTCGCTGCGCCGTCGTCGGTCGTTCCACCGCTGCCTCTTCAGTCCGTCGTCGTCGAGACGATGCCGCTCCACATGTTGGCGCCGATGTTGTTGGGCGCTGCGGAGTCAGACGGGACGTTGGCACCGGGACTTGCGCGCTCGATCATCGGCGGATGGTTGTCGACGCTCACCATCACCACCGAACGTGAGACATTCGCGCATCCGTGGATGCCGCTGATGCCGATGTTCGACGAGCACTCGGATTCGCAGATCTACGCCACCTTCGTCACGCACGGCTTCCTCGAAGATCGAGCGGTCTTGAAGGAGCACATCCTCGATGGCATCTCGATGGTGCGCGTCTGTTGCGAGCGCGAGTCGGCGAAGAGCTGGCTGAGCCAAGATCAGAACCGTGGCACGTGGTATCTGTGGCTCGACGACGAGCGCGATCCGGCCGTCGTGCTCGCAGCCGACAACGGCGAAGCGATGCTCGGCGCGCGCTACCAGCAGTACGTCGATGCGGGACTTCTCGACGTCAGCTGGCGCTGGGCGAAGTCGGCGCAGCAGGCGATGGACTTCGTCGAGGAGTTCGGTCATCCGAAGATCATGGCGCTCGACCACGACCTCGGGCCGGGTCCAAACACGATGGCCTTCATCCGATGGATGAGCGACGGCGGCTGGCACCAGCCGAAGTGGTACGTGCATTCGGCGAACCCCGTCGGAGCCGAGAACATCAACGCCTTCATGCGCTCGTGGGAGAAGTACATGAAGGGTGAGGGGCCGATGACCGCCTCGGCACATGAGGCGGCAGAAGCGCCGCCGGGAGAGGCGAGCGAGGCGGCCGAGCGTACGCCAGCCTGGTACTACGCGAATGTGATCCGAGCGGTGCCGTACACGGCCGACCCGCTCGGAAACGATGCGATCGACGAGAGCGACGACGAGAGCGACGACGAAGCTGACGATCCGCAGGCCATGTTCGACAACTGCGCCGCATCGGTAGACGAGCTGGAGGCGCAGGAAGCCCGCGAGCATTTGCGTCACCACGGCGAATGATGTCCCGCGTCGTCCACTGCAAGAAGGCGCGCTACGACGTCTACATCGGCCGCAGCAAGGAAGCGCTCGGCTGGGGCAACCCGTTCAGCCACAAGGCCGGCACGCTCGCCGAGTATCGAGTCGCAACGCGCGAAGAGGCGATCTCGAAGTACGAAGCGTGGTTGCTGGCGCAGCCCGAACTCGTTGCGCGCGTGAAGCGTGAGCTGCGGGGTCGCGTTCTCGGGTGTTGGTGTTCGCCGCTTGCGTGTCATGGCGACGTTCTCGCTCGGATCGCGAACGAGGACTAGTTCACCTCGGCACGCGCGCTCTTGCTCCCCACCGACATCACGTAGCCGCGCTCGTACGGAGCGCACGGGATCACGAACACCTCGAACGGTGCGTACTCTTCGCCACGGGGCACCTCCAGGGGCCCCAAGACGCTGCTGCCTGTGATCCTCTCCCCGAGCCAGACCGGCCCGTCGGTCAGGTCGGTGCCAGATCGCAGCGCGTCGGCGACCGTCCCTTCGATGATCTCGATGAGCCCGCGGCTACGGTGAAAGATCGCGAAAGTCGACATGCCGGCGAGCATACACCAGCCGCCGGGCCGGCCAGAGTGTGTCGGAAGCTCTTGACGAAGTGTCTGACAGCGTGCCAGGGTCGACCGTCTGGAGGATCGCATGGCCATCACACTCGAACGTCGTTTCGTTCCCGGTACCCACAAGGTGGTCCGCGCGCCCGAGGTCGAGTCCCTCACAAGCGCTGGCTGGCGCATCGTGCGCGTGATGGAAACGGCCGTTCCGATCAGGTACACGGTCAAGGGCGCCGAGCAGGGCAATCAAGCCAACGGCTGGATAAACACGCCTGCCGAAGTGCTCGAAGAGATCGGTACCGTACCGGTGTTCCTGGTGGCCCAGGATCGCGATACGGAAATGGCCACCTTGCGCGAACAGCTGCAAAAGTCTCAGGAGTCCGAAGAGTCGGCGAAGCACAGCGCGGCGTCAGGGGCCGCCTTCGTCAAGAAGCTCTCGGCGGATTGCGCTCAAGAGAAGACGGGGCACGACGCGGCAAAGGCGTCCCTGGCCGAGGCGCGCGCGCAGCTTCAGAAGTCGCGAGAGCACGCGCGCAAGGTCGAAGCCGACATCGGCAAGCTGCGCTCGGCGCTCGGCGAGCTGCGCATGAAGGAAATACTGGATCCCAAATAGCATCTTGCGTAGACGCGTATCGGCATTACTATCGCCGAGCGTGCAACTAGCACTATGAGAAAGAGGAACCAAATGGCAACGTCCAACGAGATTCGTGAAGCGATCGATCAGTTCGTTTCGAAGATGTCGGACATCTTCCGCCGGCAGAGCCTGGAGCAGATGACGCGCGTCCTGTCGGGCGAGATGCAGACCCGGGGACCAGGACGTCCGCGCAAGACGGCGCTGGCCGTGACGCACGGCGTGACGGGCAGGCCCGGCATTCGGCGCGATCCGGAAGCGCTCGCCGCGACGGTCAAGGATGTCGGCGCGTACATCCATGCCCATCCGGGCCAGGGCGTCGAGCAGATCAAGGTCGCGCTCGGCCGCACCAGCAAGGAGCTGGCGCTCCCGATCAAGAAGCTTCTCGCGGCCAAGGTCGTCTCGACGAAGGGCCAGAAGCGCGCGACGAAGTACTTCCCCGCTGGCAAGGGCGTGAAGGGCTGAACCATGACGGTCGCCGAGATGGACGAGTGGATAGCGTCGCTGAGGGACAAGCTCCTCAGCGGCGAAGTGTATGTGCAAGCCATCGGGCCGGCGCCGCACGAGGCCGACATCTCGGGGCCGGTCGTCACGCTCATGCAGCGCTACGAAGAGATGCGCGCGTCCTCTCACGCGCTCACGCAGCAGGAACGCATCGACGAACGTATCCGCGCGTTTCGCGAGGCGCAGTCTGCAATACTGGCGGCCAACATCCTGCCGGGTGGTAACGGCGGCATCGCTCGCGATTCCATGCAGAACGTCTTCAATCGTCTCGTGGACTCGTATCAGTTCGACGCCATGCGCAAGGAAGCGGCGGAGTATCGTGCTCAGGCCGAGGCCGAGTGGGCTCGCGACAACAAGTCGTATTCGCAGCAGCTGCACAATCGGGCGGCAGTCGTCGAAGGGCGCATCGCCGACGCTTTGAGCTACGAAGCGAGCCGGGCGAAGACCGAGCGCGCGCACAAGGGGTAGGCGATGGGGCTTCCGATCTATCTGTTCGATATCGCCGCGTATCTGCACCGCGCGATGTACGTGGTGTACGGCGACAAGACGGCGGAGACGTCGCCGGACGACCGGCGCTTCATCGAGCACGCCTGCGGCATGCTGGCGAACACGATGGAGAAGCTGGACGTCAGGCGCATGGCCGTCGTCTGCGACTCGACGGAGTCGTCGCTGCGCTGTGCGATCTATCCGCAGTACAAGGCAGATCGGAAGCCTCACACGCCCGTCTTCGCGGCCCAGGCGCCGCGCTTCTTCGATGCTCTGCGCGACATCAGCGTCGCCGTTGTTCATGTGCCGTGTTACGAGGCGGACGATCTGATCGCGACGTTGAACGGCCAGGAGCCGAACACGCCGTACGTGATCGTGTCGTCGGACAAAGACCTTCTCGGTTGCCTTGGCGAGTGGACACGGTACTTCGATCCGATGAAGGGCATCGAGGTTACCCGCGAGGACGTCGTGGCCAAGTTCGGCATCAAGCCGAGCGAGATGTACGACTACCTCGGCCTCGTCGGCGACACGTCAGACGGCATTCCTGGCGTGCCTTCGATCGGGGCCAAGTCGGCAGCTGCGATCCTCCACGACTTCGGGACGCTCGACGATCTCTACGATCCGCAGCGGGCGACCGCATTCGAGGAGTCGATCGGCAAGGCCAAGCGCGCGAAGCTGCTGGAGTACAAGGACCAGGCTTTCCTGTCGCGCCAGCTCGCTCGTCCGTGGCTCTGCAAGGAACTCGCGCTCACCGGCGATGCGTTCAATGCGCCGCCGCCGAGCGCGGTGAGGAGTGCGCTCTCATGAAGAAGTTTCTTGTCGTCGAGCATCAGGCCGGCGAGGGCTGCGACTATTCGATTGGCTGTGGCGTTCTCACGTACGAGGTCGAGGCAGAGTCGATGGATGCTGTGCTGGCGCAGCTGAAGAGCGCTGCGTTCTCGGAGGGAGAGTCTTCGGACGAAGAGGGCGGAGGCCTGCTCGCTACACAAGAGCGCAAGCGAGGCGTGGCTTGTGTGTACGAAATCGTAGCCGCGAAGCCGCTTCCGCTCGCCGAGTGGCGCAAAGAGCTTCGCGCGGCTGGAGAGAAGGAAGCGCAGGAGGCCAAGGAGCGCGACGAGCGCGAGACGTTGGCCAAGCTCCAGAAGAAGTACGGAGCAAAAGCATGAGGGCCGCATGAAGCGTCTGTTGCGCAAGAAGCGTCATCTCGGCGAGTACGCCCAATACGGATTCTCGGTGGCCGGCATCGGTCCCGTGATGACGGACGACGAGCAGAACAAGCTCCTCGACGACTGCATCAGCTTCGTCCAGTCGATGAACATCGGCATCGGCGGTGCGGTCGGCTCCAAGATCGACTTCTTCGCCGCGCGTCTGTGCATCCGCCGCAACTGCGTGAACTGCAATCGCCGCTTCGGTCGTGATCGTCCCATGAAGGCGATCTCGGATGCGGAGCGCGAGGCGATCGTCTCCTGGTTCGTGCAGCGCGGTGTGACAGTGGCTGCCGGAGCGCTTGTGGACGTCTGGCATCACACCGAGGCCGAGTTCGACGCGGCGGAGCCGAAGCTGTGAAGCGAGCTGGAGATCACGTGAAGAAAGTTGGTCGCACATTCCGGGTGGATGACGCGGGCGCGCTCTGGTGCGACGTGGACACGCTCGTTGACACTCGGCTGCTGATTCAGGCGAATAGTGGAGGCGGAAAGTCTGTCACGATTCGCCGTATCCTGGAGCAGACGCACGGCTTCGTGCAGCAAATCGTGCTCGACCTGGAAGGCGACTTCGCGACGCTGCGTGAGAAGTTCGACTACGTGTACGCCGCGAAGTCCGGCGCAGACACCGTTGCGCAGCCTCGGTCGGCAGCACTACTGGCGACTCGACTTCTGGAGCTTCGCGTATCGGCGATCATCGATCTGTACGAGCTTCAGGCCCATGAGCGTATCCGCTTCGTACGGCTCTTCCTGGAGTCGATGATGAACGCGCCGAAGTCGCTGTGGCATCCGGTGCTCGTCGTCGTGGACGAAGCGCATCTGCTCTGTCCGCAGACGGGCAGCGCAGAGAGCGCGGCGGCCGTGATCGACCTCGCGTGTCGCGGACGCAAGCGCGGGTTCTGCGCGGTGCTCGCGACGCAGCGCTTGCAGAAGCTGCACAAGGATGCTGCTGCCGAGTGCAACAACAAGCTCATCGGTCGCACGAACCTCGACCTCGACCTCGCGCGCGCCTGCGACGAGCTTGGGTTCCCGAAGGCTCGGTGGAACGAGCTTCGCGGCCTGCCACCAGGGCAGTTCTTCGCAACGGGACCCGCATTCAGCGTGCCGGGCGTCGTGCCCGTGAAGGTCGGCAAGGTGCTGACGACGCATCCCAGCGCGGGCGTGCGCAAGCACGCGAAAGCGCCGCCTCCGCCAACGTCGGCGATCCGAGCGCTGTTGCCGAAGCTCGCCGATCTGCCGGCGGAAGCCGAGGAACAGACGCGGACGATGGATGCCCTTCAGAAAGAGAACGCCACGCTCAAGCGCGAGCTTGCGGCGCAGAAGAAGGTCGTCCCACCGCCGCCGAAGCCATTGCCGCCGGTGCGCGTGGAGGTGCCTGTCATCGATCCGAAGACTCGGACCTTGATGACCGATCTCCGCACGTCACTCGATGGGCTCATGAAGAAGGTCTCCGTGTCTCCGCGCTCGATGGAGCGATGGGCGCAGCCTCCCAAGGCGACGGCTACGGAGATTCGAGCGGCTGCCGGTATCACACGAGCGCAGGAGCGCGTGGCGCTCGGTGCGATGCGGGACGAGGGCTTGTTGCCGAAGCGCGGCAAGGGCGAGCCGCCGTACGTGGTCATCTCGAAGCCTGATGTGCTGCCGAAGGGGCAGCGCGCGATCTTGACTGTGCTCGCGCAGAGCGATGGCGGATCGTCCAAATCACGCACGGCCATTCTTGCTGGCTACTCGCCCGGCGGCGGCGGCTTCAACAACTATCTCGGCGAGATGCGGAAGTTCGGCTACATCACAGGCACCGACCCGCTGGAGATCACCGATGATGGTCGTCACGCCCTCGGCGACTATCAGCAGTTGCCCACCGGCCGCGATCTCGTCGACTTCTGGCTCGCGAAGTGCGACAAGGCCGAACGCGCGATCATCAGCGTCCTCGTGGACGTGTACCCGGATTCGCTCGTGAAGGCGGACCTCGCCGAGCGCGCTGGCTACGCGCCCGATGGCGGCGGCTTCAACAATGCTCTTGGGCGCCTGCGTACGATGGAGCTGATTCAGGGCAGGGGCGAGCTTCGTGTGGTCGACGCTCTCGGAGGTTAGGACATGACGCTCGACGACGCAGTGAGACACGCAGCGAAGATGCAGCTGACGGGACAGGACGCCATCGCGGTGCATGTTCTGGCCGAGGCCAGCAAGCGCATCCTGAAGATGAAGCGGCCGATTCGAGATCTCGCCGAAGCGATCTCGCCCGCGGCCAATCTGAATCAGGTCGACCTGCTCGGCGCCGAACAGAAGGAAGAGTGATGCATCACGCAGACCCGGCGATCGAGTGCGACGAAGACGCGTCGACAGAAGTTGTCACCATGGATATGCGCGACATGTGGAAAAAGGTCGCGGATCGCCGCCGCCCGTCGGCGCTCGCGGCACACGGGCGTGGAAGAAGGCGCTTCATGCTTGATTTTTGGCTTCATCAGGGCGACGCGACCGAGTGGCTGAAGACGCTGCCGGGCGACTGCGCCGATTTGATTGACACAGATTGCGCGTACGAGTCGCTGGAGAAGCACAGGAAAGTCGGCACGACGACGCGCCTGAAGCAGAGCGATGGCTCTTCCAACGAGTGGTTTGAGATCTTCCGCAACGAGCGATTTCCAGAGTTCTTCTCGGAGGCCTATCGCGTCCTGAAGAAAGATCGTCACTTCTACTTCTTCTGCGACAGCGAGACTGCACGCATCGCAACACCCATCGCCGAGCGCGCGGGCTTCAAGTTCTGGAATGACATCATCTGGGTGAAGACGAAGACCGAGGCGGCGGCCGATGATCTGACGGAAGATGACATCAAGATCGGCCTCGGCTACCACTACCGTCGCTCGAAGGAGATCATCCTCTTCTTCGAGAAGGGCAAGCGTAGGGTTGCGGACCTGTCGATCGCCGATGTTCTGCCGTTCCCGCCGGTGCATCGACGTTACCCGACAGAGAAGCCCGTGCCGCTGCACAAGGTGCTTATCGAGCAGAGCACGCAGCCGGGCGAGATCGTCGTCGATCCGTTCATGGGCTCGGCGAGCGCAGGCGCAGCAGCTATTGAGCTTGGCCGTTCGTTCTGGGGCAACGACCTGTCGGACAAGTCGCTGGCGGTTGCGCGCGACCGTCTTTCGCGTTACGAACAGGCGAGGTGTCTGACAGCACCACCGTTCGCGTCGGGCCCGGCGCAGACGCGGCTTTCTCTGTAGGCGGGTTCCACATGGACGACTTGCCCATTCCGGACGACGACCTGCTTCTGGCGCTCGATCGCGACGATTGGCAGCGGAGGCGGGATCGCAAAAAGTTCGAGGGACTTGACCTGCACGACCTGCCGCCATCCGGTCACGCGCTGGCGCTGGCGCACGATATGGTCGCGGCGCTTGCGGCCGGCGATGCGACTCGTGCGCTGGAGAGCGCGGCTGCTCTCTCGCGAGCTGCGGCTCTCGTCGTAGATCTCCTTGATGACGACGTGACCGATTACAACGATCTCGTTGTGCGCGCCCATGCACGCGTGGGGGCGGCGTGATGGCTTTCCGCCGCACGATTCCGAGGCCATCGCCGTCGCCTGCCGCCCCCGCAGCGAAGCCAGCACCCATGCGCTCGGCGGGCAGCGCTGCCGCGGTTCTGGTCGATACGTGCGAGGTTTGCTGCGACCTGCTCTTCGTGGGCGCACACGTTGCGAAGGACGACAAGCTCTTCTGCAACGAGACCTGTCGTCGTCAGTGGCATCGCATGAAGCGGCGCGTGCTCTGGGAAACGCACACGCCGTGGTGCATGTGTGTAGACTGCTACTCGTAGCCAAGGAGCAGTCATGTCGGACGAAGCCAAGACGAACGAAGAGGTATTCGAGGAAATGGACCTAGCCGTCGCCCGCGTGAAGGAGACCAAGAACCTCACGCTGGTCCTGGTGCTCGCGCTGGGCCACGACGGCTACATTACGAGCCTACGTCCGCTGGGCAACTGCGAGTCGCGCGACCTGCGTGAGGCCGCGGGCTTCATGCTCGGGTTCGCGAACAGGCTCGCGAAGGCCGCTGACGTGCTCGATGGTGATGACGAGGACGACGAGGACGACATGTCGTACGCCGCACCGCGCCAGAACCCCGGGGAGAAGCCGTCATGAAGGGCGATCCGCCGAAGGTGGTGCTCTGCCTGGAGGACACCGAATCGCGCATCAGGTGGCTGCGCGAGATCGCCAAGTCCTACGACGCCACCGTGCATTCGACGGCGCTCGTGAAGGAGTTTCTGACGCTGTGTCAGATGCACTCGAAGAGCGACGTGCGTGCCATCGTGCTCGATCACGACCTGGGAGGCTACTCGATGCCGGTGAGTCTTCAGGACTCGGACGGGCTCGATGGCATCGACGCGGTCGAGCGGATGCCGTTCATCAACGCGCCGGTGTTTGTCTGGTCGTCGAACGATCAGGAAGCGCCGCGCATGCACCAGCTGCTTCGCGGTCGTGGCTTCGATCCGGTCGAGCAGAAGCCGTGGTACGGCGATCGTGAAGAGATCGCAGCAACGCTGCGGGCGTGGTTCTCTCGGGCATAGGAGGCGAAGGTGGCGAAGAAGACGAAGAAGACCGGGACGAGCGAGCGGAAGTTCTGGGTGGTGCAGAAGCGGGACTTCGTCGCCGACAGCGGCAGCGACTACGTGGGCACGTGGTGCGATTGGCAGACGATCGCGGTGCTCGACAGCCCCCGCGAGTGTGGGCCCGCGACGCCGAAGCGGAAGCTTCAGTCGGGCATCCGTCGCGTGTTCGTGACGACCGATGCTGCGTCGGCCTGGAAGTACGACGGCAAGCGCGATGCGCCGAAGAGTCGCCGAGGTCGGATCAGCGACCCACACATGGCCGTCTGAACCATGCGTAGGTGGACATGGACGGCCGAGCAGGATCAAGTGCTGACGGCGCTTGATCTGTCTGGGCTCAGCTATCAGGAGGCGGCGCTTGAGTTCAAAGAGCACGAACCTCTTGTCCCGTCGATCTCGGACGTCATCGATCGCATGCGATGGCTACGACTCGCGCGCGAAAAGCGAGCCAACGATCCGCTCCGGCGGGTCGTAGAGAAGTACCAAGACGCGGCGGGCGACGTGATGGTGTCCGAAGAGGATCTTGCTCGTCTGATCGAAGCCCGCACCGTGATCGCCAGCAACCGGAGGTGAGTGATGGCCCTGTTCTATCCTTCGATGATCGCACACGTCGCTGAAGAGGCTGGCATGAAGGTGCCCAACTTCAGCAAGAAGCGTCCGAAAGCCAAGCGCATCGACGACTTCGATCCCAACGCGTATCCGCACTTCTTCGTGTTCTGCGAAGTCACGCTCGGACGCGCGATCCGGTGGGCGTCGTGGCACGGATGGGCGCGTGGAAACGCGGAGGTCATCGCCAAGCTCGACGAGGACACGGTGAAGAAAGTCACCCTCGGGAACCTGGTCGACCTGGGCGTCGAACTGAACTGTCTCTAGGAGAACATCGTGGGATACGCGCACATCGATAACTTGTATCGAGAGCAGACCATTCTGCTCTTCCGTGAATGCTGGGCGATGGAGAAGATCCATGGGACCAGCACAAGCGTTCGCTGGTCCGACGGCAGGGTCTGGCTCTCGTCCGGCGGCGAGAGCGCGAATCGCTTCAAAGCGCTGTTCGACGAAGCGGCGCTCGTCGAGGCGTTCACGAAGACGGGCCACGACTCCGTCACTGTCTACGGCGAGGCCTACGGCGGCAGCCAGCAGAAGCAGGCTTGGCGCTATGGCCCCACCCTGAAGTTCATCGGCTTCGACGTGCAGATCGGCGACCTCTGGTTGCCGGTGCCGGAAGCAGATGAGTTCGTCACGAAGCTCGGACTCGACTTCGTCCACTACGAAAAGACGTCGACCGACCTGGTGGCGCTGGACGCGTTGCGCGACGCGCCGAGCGTGCAGGCCAAGCGCAATGGCGTCGAAGGCGACCGGCCGCGCGAAGGCCTGGTGCTGCGTCCGCTCGTTGGCATGCGCTTCGAGACCGGCGAGCGGATCGTGTGCAAGCACAAACGCGATGATGAACGCGAGACGGCAACGCCGCGCAAGGTCGTCGATCCGGCGCAGCTGGAGGTGCTCACGAAGGCCTCGGCAATCGCAGTCGAGTGGGTTACCGACACGCGCCTGGAGCACGTGCTCGACAAGCTGCCGCCGGGCATCGGCGTCGAGAAGACGGGCGACGTCATCAAGGCGATGACCGAAGACATCGTGCGTGAAGGCGCAGGAGAGTTCGTCGACAGCAAGGAAGCCCGTCAGGCGATCGGCCAGCGCGCACGGGAACTTTTCCATGTGCGAGTGAAGAAGCAGGCGTTGGGGCAGCGGGAGGCGTGATGCACTATGTGACCAAGTGGGCGCTCACGCAGGGCATCCTGCGCGTGGTCGACGGGGAAGAGGACGGCGGGTATCTGACGAGTGGCACTGGTGCCTGGAAGCTGTTTGTTCCGAAACGGGACTACTTCACATCGCTTGCGGAGGCCGAGCAGCGAGTCGAGCAGATGAAAAAAAAGCGCCGCTCGGCGCTCGGCAAAGCGCTGAAAAAGCTGTCTGAGCCGGTGGTCATCGTAGACTACTCGCAGGCTGTGAAACGCTAGCTGTCAGCAGTAGAGCGGTCGTGCGTCTCCTTGGCATATGCATCACCTCGACCACCCCGTCCGTCACGAACTGGAAGCTCGCCTCACGCATGGCTGTGAAGAGGACTGGCCGCTCGTGCGCAGCATGCTGCGCGTCTGCGAGCTAGCCGCTGCCACGCATCACCTGTCTCTGTACGAAGTCGTCTACACCACGCGCTCTCGCCTTCTCGTTCTGCATCAGCTGGATCTGTGCGAGTGGCGCCGGGCCTGTGACGCGTGCGACATGCACGACATCGAGCGCTTCACCGGCCGCCCCGGCACGTTGCTGTCGCTGCTCTGGAACATCGACATTGCGCTCGGCATGGTGGAGATGTTCTTCGCGCGCGACACGGATCTGCTCCCGCCTGATGCGCGCCGCGCACGAGCGGAAGCGTGGGACCGCGAGAATGTCCAGCAAGCGCTCGCCGACTGTGGCGTGGACTGTTTCCGCGTTCTCGCGGAGGCGTAGCCGCGGTCAGACAGTGCTGCGATTTGTTGTTGCGCGCTGACAGCTCCGGAGCTACACACGGCGTGAGGGTTCATGCAGCAGCCGGGTGTCGGGGTCATCATCGCGCGGTTTCAGACGACCGAGCTTCACGCAGGTCACCGCGCACTCCTCGATGAAGTTACTTCGAGGCATCGGCTCGTGGTCGTGGTGTTGGGCGTCGCGCGCACGTACGTGCCGACGTTCAGCAACCCGCTCGACGTCGAGCGCCGCAAGGAGATGGTGCTGCACCACTATCCGAACGTGAAGGTGCTGACCCAGCGCGACTGCCGGTCGAACACGATGTGGTCGCAGAACCTCGACAAGCTCGTCGCTGGCGCCTTCCCGGGTCAGACCGAGGCGACGCTCTACGGTTCGCGAGCGAGCTTCATCGGGAGCTACAAGGGTCGCTATCCGTGTGTCGAGCTGCCGGAGACGACGCCGATCTCGGCCACCGAACTTCGTCGTGACGCCGTAGAGCATCCGGCACTCACGCGCGAGTTTCGAGCAGGCGTGGTGTACACGGCGACGACGCGTCCTCCGCTCGTGTTCCAGACGGTCGACGTAGCGGTCGTCGATGCCGAGCATGAGCGCGTGTTGCTCGGCGGCAAACGAGAAGACGATGGCAAGCTGCGCTTCATCGGTGGCTTCGTCGATGGTGCAGATCCGAGTCTCGAAGTCGCCGCCCGGCGTGAGTGCTTCGAAGAGAGCGGCGGCATCGAGGTCGCGGACTTTCGGTACGTCGGCTCGATGAAAATCGACGACTGGCGCTACCGTGGCGCTCGCGATTCGATCATGACCGCCTTCTTCGTTGCGACGCACGTCTACGGCTTGCCGCGTGCGACGGACGATCTCGACGGGACGCTCGGCTGGCTTCCGCTGGTCGAGAAGACGGCGGCAGACATGGTCGAAGAGCATCAGGGGCTCTTCGCGATGCTCCTCAAGCACGGGCAGGACAACAAGTGGTGGCGGACGTGAAGAAGAAGACCAAGGCGAAGGTGACGGAGCACGCGGCGCAGAAAAGCTTTCCGCCGTTCATCCGCGCGAGCGACTACAGCGATCGCCGGGTGGGCTTCCCGAACATGCACATCACGGTCGCCGTGGAGGCGATGACGCACGCGGAGCGCGCGAAAGGGCATCGAACGTCGCTGCGTCTTCTCTTCGGAGATCTGCATCGCGTCGTCACCGATGGTGAGCAGGCAGCGGGGACCGGACATCGGAACGACTGCATGGTTGCCGCGCTGAACTACGCGTCGCAGATCATGCAGCACGGCGCTCAGGCAGATGCTGAGCAGGCGCAGGCGCAGAAGAAGATCGACGAGGTCACCCACTTCGTCGACATGAAGCTGGCGACGCCTGCATTCTACTCGCGCTTCAAGCACGCGATCGCGCGCACGATGTCGACGTCGAAGCGCGCTCGTCGCAGACGGTCAAGACCGTGACCGGCGCACCGCATCACACGCACTGCGTGCGCATGATTCGTCACGAGGATCTCGGCGAAGGCTCCGTGATGACCACTGGCTCGCAGGCGGAATGCGAGGCTTACGTGCTCGCGTATTCGGTCCATCCGCATTGCTCGGCTTTCGTGGAGCCATACATCGATCCGTGGTGGGAAGCGTTCCAGGTCGGGGATGCTTACGGAAGCGGCTTCGAGATGCGCGACGAAGCTTTCGCCGAGGCGAACAACGACGGCCTGACCTATCGCCCGCATGGTCTGGGCCCGCCACACGAAGCAGGGCAGACCACAGACGACACGCAGATGGCGGCCGCGGTGTGGGATGTGGTGTATCGGAACGAGACCGATGGAATGTGGACGCCGACGCTCATGGACTTCTCCCAAGCGTTCTGCGACGAGTTCGCTTTCGCTCCGGCCGCGGGCTACGGCAGCCGCATGCAAGGCTGGCTGAGGGCGCTCGCGACGGAGAAGGGCGTTGGCGGCCGAGGCCTCATCTTCGCCTCGCGCCAAGGCATCTATGGCAAGGAGTGGGGCTTCACCGAAGACCGACTGCGCGACTCGTGCGGTGCATGCATGCGTGCGATCCCATGCGGCTTTGCTTCGAGTGCCGAGAACGTGGTTGCGTACGCCACGACGCAGGCTCGCGTCACGCATCACCACCCGGATTCGATCGATGCCGCGGTGCTCATCGGACTGGCTGCGTACGATCCAGACCGGCTCGATGACGCGTGCGACTTCGTCGACTGGCAGCGCGGGGATGCGTGGCATCCGTCGGAATGGAAGCGCCAGTCGACGTCCGGCAAGATGATCGCGCTCGCGGCGATGGGGCTCCTGCATCGGCACCAGTCGCTGCACGAGCTTCTGATCGAGAGCGTCAAGCTTGGCGGCGACGTCGACACGCTTGCGGCGCTTACGCTCGGGATCGGCGCGCTCGATCCGGGTCGATGGAAGAACGACTTGCCCGATGCGCTTCGCACGGGCCTCCGCAGGTACACGCCGAGTCCAGCATGAACATCCTTCTTGTGCGGCACGGCGAGTCGGAAGCGAACGTCGACAAGACGATTCTTCTCGCTCGTCCCGATCACAACATTGGCCTCTCCGAGCAGGGCAAGCGGGACGCGCAGCGCTGCGGCGAGTTCCTCAAGAGCTGGTGTCCGAGGGAGCGGCCTATGGCCTCGTGGCGGATGTGGCACAGTCCGTACAAGCGTGCGGTGCAGACCGCTAAGCTGGTGGAGGTGAACTCTCTGCCGGTGGTGCGCGATCGCAAGGAGCACATCCTGCTCGGAGAGCAACAGTTCGGCCTCTTCGACGGCATCCCGGATGACGAGCTACCCAGCCGTTTCCCACTGGAGGATGCTCACTACAAGAAACATGAGAGATTCGAGGGACGTTTCTACGCGCGATTTCCTCTCGGAGAAAGCCGCTTCGACGTTGCCGCCCGTGTTCACCAGGCGTTCGGAACGTTCCATCGCGACGCCGAACGGCACGGCATTCACGACATCATCATTGTTGGCCATGGCGTGACGCTGCGCGCCTTCGTGATGATGTGGTGCCACAAGAACGTGCCGTGGTTCGAGACAGAGCCCAACCCGTTGAACTGCTCTGTGCGGTGGATCGACGGTGACGGTGAAGACCGCGGCTACATCTACAGCGGGAAGCGCTGATGGGTCTCTTCAGCAAGCAGCCGTGGTTCTGCAACGCGTGCGGCAAGGAGCAGAACTCGATCCCGTTCCCACCGGGCGCTGTGTATGGCGGCGGCAAGTACACGTGTTGTTCGCGTGATTGTGCTGACGAGATGAACTGGCGCTACACGTTGGCCATCATGGGGCACGAGTATCAGCCGCGAACGAAGAAGGCGGAGACGGGGAACGAGACATGAACATCGCCAAGGCCACCGATAGCTACAAGGCGTCCCACGCACAGCAGCTGCCTGCGAACACCAAGCACATCTACTCGTTCTTCGAGAGCCGCGGCGGCGTGCACCCGTACACGGTGTTCTTCGGCCTTCAGTACTATCTGCTGAAGTACCTGCAAGGCGTGGTGATCACGCAGCCGCAGTTGGAGGAGGCCAAGCGCATGTGGGCCAAGCACCTCGGCTCGGAGAAGATCTTCGCGCTCGCCGAGCGCGGCTGGCAGCACATCATCGACAAGCACGGGGGGCGTCTGCCTGTCGAGATCTGCGCCGTTCCAGAAGGCATGGTCGTCCCGACGCGCAACGTGCTCATGACGATCGAGAACACCGACCCAGAGGTGCCCTGGCTCACCAACTGGCTTGAGACTGTGCTATCGATGGTGTGGTACCCCATGTCCGTTTGCACGGGCAGCCACGCGATGCGCAAGATGCTGCTCGCGTCGCTGGAACGCACCGGCGATCCCGGGCTCATCGATTTCAAGCTGCACGACTTCGGCTTTCGCGGCAGCACGTCATTCGAGTCAGCAGCCATCGGCGGTGCCGCGCACCTCGTGAACTTCAAGGGCACCGACACGACACCCGCGCTCGACATGCTCGAAGAGTTCTATGGCTGCTACTCCCGGGCTGTCGATCCGGACGGGATGGCTGGCTTCTCGATCCCGGCGAGCGAGCATTCCACGATCACGTCATGGGGCCGTGAGCACGAGGTCGACGCGTACGCAAACATCCTCGCGCAGTTTCCGACCGGGCTAGTTGCGTGCGTGTCGGACAGCTACGACATCTACAACGCATGCGCGAACCTCTGGGGCGACAAGCTCCGCGACCAGGTGCTAGCGCGCGACGGCTGCCTCGTTGTTCGCCCGGACAGCGGCGAGCCCACGGAGGTCGTGCCGAAGGTGCTGGAGATCCTCGGCGCTCGCTTCGGCTTCACGGTCAACGCCAAGGGCTTCAAGGTGCTCGATCCGCACGTGCGGATGATCCAGGGTGACGGCATCGACCTCCAGATGCTCGACAAGCTCATCGAGGCCATCGAGGCCACGGGCTGGTCGCTGGACAACATCGCGTTCGGCTCGGGTGGTGGTCTGCTTCAGAAGGTGAACCGCGATACGCAGAAGTGCGCCATCAAGTGCTCGGCCGTGAAGATCGGCGACACGTGGCGCTACGTATCGAAGGACCCGATCACCGATCCGGGCAAGAAGTCGAAGGCAGGACGCTTGGCGCTGGTGCTTGGAAGCGAGATCGGATTTTTTACGGCGCTACAGGACGCGGTGGTTGGTGGCGCGGGCGAGACGGCGCTGAGCCAGACGCTGCTCGTTCCCGTCTTCCGCAACGGAGAGGTGCTCGTCACGTACACGCTCGATGCTGTGCGCAAGCGCGCGCTGGATGGCTGACCATGGAATCGTCGCAGATGCCGCTTCTGTTCTTGCCGCTTCTGTTCTTGTTGCTCATTTCCGTAGGGCTTTGGTTCGCGAGCATGAACAACCTCATCGAAGCTCGCTATCAGCGCCGCCGCGCTCGAATCGAGATCGACTATGTTCGCAGGGGCAAGCAGAGCGAGAAGAAGCTCAAGCAGATCGCAGACGAGGCATGGGAGAAGCTTCAGGCAGAAGCCAAGGCGCTCGACGAGCGCCAGCGCTCCAGACACGAGAAGTTCTGGAGTGAGTTTGCTGCCGCGTATGGGAAAGCAACCGGGCAGACCTTTCCACGACAACCGCCGGAGATCTTCGTGTCAAAGATTCCCCCAAAGGGGTCAGCGTGAGCGAGCGAAAGAAGCTCGCCGAGCAGATCGTGGATGCGCTCGAAGCAGACATCAACGACCGGAGCGGCATGGATCTCGCGCAGTTCGACGACGAGGTTCGTGCCGAGATCCGCGAAGCGTGGGTCTCTCTCGTGGTCAAGCAGCTAGGCAAGTGCCCCGAGTGCAAGCGCGCGAAGCTGGGGCAGCCCAAGTGCGACATCTGCGACAACGACGAATGACGCCCGAGCGCCTCGCGATCGGAATCGTGTTGAACGCCGCCGAGCAAGCGTTGGTGGCAGACAGGCTGCCGACGGGCTTCATCCAGCACATCGCGAACCTGGCGAGGTACTGGGAACGCCTCACACGATGCCCATCGTTCACGAATGCACCGGCAGAGGTGCAAGCGCAGTACGACTACGGAGCGCCATCGTGCAACGGGCTGCGCGTCCGAGGCTCCGGCGGACACCGCATGCACGCGGGCTGTGGTCGCCCGGCCACGTGGTGGCACCCAGACGATTGTTTTTCGTACTGCGACGAGCACTGTCCCGAGGGCGACAAGATCTGGTACTTGAGGGACTGGTCAGACACCTGGGAGAAGCTCAAATGACCTTGATGCATGTGCCGAGCGAGGAGGAGAAGCTCGCATTCGAAGTTGCCGACGCTGCGCACGCAGAGTCTGTGCGTCTCGATTTTCTGGTGGAGGCTTCCCAGAATCTTCTGGTGGCACTTCATGCAGACGAGGTGCGGGATCCGGGCGACGCCGACACCGAGCGCCTGTGCGCTGTGCGCGTGCACCACTGCCGCGAGGCGCTCCACGAGATGCTCGTCCACATCAAGGATTCCAGAGCAAAAGCACGCTCCTGAGCCCGCCTGGGACGCGCCCGCCACGCGTGATACGCTTGTGGGCATGGATGCCGTCTCGTCGGGGAAAGATTTCACCTGGTTCTTCTCGCAGGGCTGGTCCACGATCGTCGTGGCGTTGGTCATCTACGGCGGAGGCCTGACGGCTGAACAGATCGTCTTGGCGCTTTGGCCGCAGACCAGCGATTTGGTTTCGGGCAAGACGAAGGTCATGGACCCGAAGCTGCCTGTCCTGTTCCGGCTGTGGTGGTTGACGCGTCTCGCACATCCGTTTCTGGTCGGCGCCGCGATCAGCTTCGTTCCTGGCTTGCCGGCACCCGACTTCGTCACGAGTCACACGTCGGGCGCTCTGTGGTTTGGATTTTCTGGCATGCTCAATGGGCAACTGCATCAGATCGCCGAGGCTGTCGCGAATCAGACACGGAAGGTGATCGAGCTGGCGGTGCCGTGGGCCCGCAGCAAGATCGGTCTGCCGGCCGCATCAGCAACGGTGCCGCCTCCGGCAGCTTCGATCGCTCACGACCCAAATCCGTCCACGTCGACCGCGCTTCCTGCTGAAGACGAAGAGCGGACGCATTCAGATCCACCGCCTCCGCCGGAGGCCGCGTGACGTTCACGCGTACGCAGCTGATCTTGGGAGCGCTTGCTCTGGTCGGCGTCATTGCGATCGTCTTCTTCACCGGTCGTGGGTGCAGTCGCGGTACGCCTGTGGGACCCGATCCGATCATCCAGGGCATCGACGCCGGCCCGGGTGAGCAGCAGATCGCCGCGCAGGAAGACGCCGCCGTGCAGGCGCAGGAAGCGCACATGCAGGAAATCGAGCACAAGTTCGATTCGGACATGGCGCAGTTTGACGAGCAGCAACGTGCCCAGTACCAGCAGCTTCGCGACAGCAGCCTCGAAGACGCCGCATCGTTTCTGAGCGAGTGGGCCCGCACCCACCGTGACGCGGGAGCCGGTGCATGACGCGAACGACCGAAGAGGACCGCGTCGGCGATCTGTGGCTCAATCATGACGTCGATGACGATCGGCAGCTTACCGTGACCGGCAAGTTCAACGATTGGTGCCTAGAGATGACGCCCGCGCCCGGGGACACGCTCGTCGGCGTGTACCCGCTGTGGTACCTGGAAGAGCACGGATGGAAACGCGCGCCGAGGTCAGCATGACGGAAGAGCAGCGCCGCCGAGACTGGGAACGTCAGAGCCCGCTTCGAGCGGGCCGTCTCATCGCACGCTCGCCGAATGGATGGAACGTCTTCGACACGAACGAGCCGGAAGGGTGGTTCAACCGCACCGTGCGCGCGGTGCTCGTTGCCGGCGAGCAGCCGTACCGCGGCCCGGCGAAGGACATCGTTCTTCAGACGGTGACGACGCAGTTCAGCAGCCCAGATGAATGCTTCGACGGGCCGACCGTCGGCCGTCGTCACCAGCCGTACGTCGGTGACCTGACGACAGCGGACACGAACGAGCGTGTGATGCGTTGTGAGAAGTGCGGCGCGCTCATGCGTACCGTATGGAAGGAACAACCTTCTGCTTGGCATGTCGCTGCCGGTGTTCGGTGAGCGATCTCGTTGGCAGAAGCGGTCGCGACGCTGCGCACAGGGCGCACTACGCTCGCTGGTGTTCCAGTGCGACCCATCTGATCTTGCCGGCCGAGGTCACGCACACCGTGACGCACCAAGGTGTCAGCTTCCGGGCGTGTACCACGTGCGCTGAGCGATGGCGCGACGGCGAAGGCAAGGCGAAGATCAAGCCACTCGTGGAGGTCTGATGGCTACCAAGCGTTTCCGCGAGGGGCAGCCTGTCGAAGTCCACGTCCCGGACATCGACGCTGTTCGCGGAGTGAGCCCGCATTGGGTTGAAGCGACGTACGTCGAGATCACGATGAGTGGCTTCGTCCGCGTGCAGATGGAAGGTCGCAAGCCAGGCACGAAGGTCTTTCGCGCGTTCTCTCCGGAGGATGTACGCTTGCCGCTCCCGAAGACGGAGAACGATAGATGACGCGCCTTCTTGCCACCGTGCTCGCCTTCTCCATCGCGCTGTTGCCTGCACGCGCGAACGCTCAGGACACCGCGCCGCCCACCGCAGCGCCTTCGGCAGCCTTCCAGCTGCCAGACGTCGGCGACTTCTTGCCGCTGCACCGCGGCACGGCGGCGCCGCGCGACGGCCTGCTCGTTGACCAGGCCGAGATGCTTTCGATCGTGCAGGGCTACGATCGGCTTCAGCATCTTCTGGACGCCACGGTCACGCGTGACGGCGAGTCGTGCGACGTGCGTGTCGCAATCGAGCACGCGCACACGTTGGCGTCGGAGGAGCGTGTTTCGTTGCGCGACTCGCTCTGGACGGAACGGCAGGCGGAGCTTGTGGCGCAGATCCAGGCCGTGCAGGTGCAGCTGGTGCAGGCGCAGCGCTCGGCCGAGCGCCAGTGGTTCGAAAGCCCCGCACTTTGGGGGGTCGTTGGAGCGCTGATCGCGACGGCAGTGTTCCTCGCGGTGACCGTGCGATGACAGCGTTCTCGATGGCGGGAGATCCGTGGTGCCCGGTTCATGGGCAGCTGCTCTGCCGCTGCACACCATACTCCGTGCCGTGGGCCGTGCGCCCGTTCGAGCGCGACGGTGCGATCTACGAGACGCTCGGCAAGCAGTGGAAGCCGCCACCTCCGCCGCTCGCGGACAATCGCAAACGTCGCCGTGCTCGGACGGCGCTTGCACGACGCAGGATGGCCACGTGACGTCTTGACCCGAGCACCGTTGTCGCACTACTGTCTGACACATGGCTGGCGCACGACGAAAGCGTACCGACGAAGAGCAGAAGATCTACGACGAGATCGAAGCGATCAAGCGTGCCCGAACGGACAAGGCCGCCGAGATCACCAAGCACCTCGATGCCATGTGGCTCGTGCCGCCGACCAACGTGACCGACGTCGTGCTCGGCGGCTACGCACGTCACGCGCTCACTGCTCGCCATGAGCTGGATGCGCTCACCGCGCGCCTCGAAGCGCTCATGGCGCACTATCAGGCGCTTCGGGCTCGGCCGACCGAAGACGTTCCGCTGTGAAGAAGCGTGTGAGCAGGCCGCGCAGCCGCGCGGACTGGCTGATGCCGTACGCGGAGCGGTACATCTCGCTCGTGATCGAGCGGCGGTGGCGCGGGCAGCGATTGCACCCGCGCGATCTGTCGAAGCTCGATGCGGACATCGAAACGGCGCTCGTCGACTACGAGGCCGCGTGGGCGCGCGAGGCGCGTATCGAAGCCCAGGCGGCCGAGGAGCCGGTTGCGAAGAAGCGTCGCACGCGTGTGTTGCTGCGTCCGCTGCCGGAGCCAGCTGGTCGTCAGCGGCCAGATCCGAAGCATCCGTGGAACCAGCGTGCCGTGATGCCGAAGAAGGCCTAGTCAGCGATTCTTGTCCGCGAGGTCACGTGACCTGCATCGTTCACAATCGTTGGCAGGCTCGCTCGGATGCCAGTTGCAGGCCTGGCGTTTCTTTTCCTTTTGTGCCGCCTCGTACTCACGCAGGTACTTTCGGCGCTCACGTGCTTCACGTCGTACTCCGGGGTACGACTCCTGGCGCTTCTTGATCTTCTTCAACACGTCGATGAGTCCATCGACATGGTTGGGGTACAGGAAAAACGGCACCGGCTTGTCGCCGGAGCACTGCGCCACGTAGTAGACCGTCGTGCCCATCCAGTACGGCTCTGTCTTGCTCTGGTCCTTGAACGGATCTGGCGGATGCTTCGGATCTTCGTTGGTGAGGAATACGAGCGAGCTACTGGAGAAGTGCGAGTCGTCGACCCGGGCGACCATGATCCGGTCTGGATGCTTTTTCTCCCACCTCTCGGCGGCGAGCATCATGTCGTATCCGGTGAGGCCACGCGTCTTGTCAGCGAATGCGCGCCCGAGCGTGTGCAGGTTGTCGCGCGCCCGAGCGTGCTGCTTGTAGTTCTTCCTCTCGGCAGAGGTGAGCGCCCGCTCTCGCTGTTCGTCGCATCGCCCACAGTACTCGTGAACCTTCTTGCTGCTGAACGAAGAGATCTTCCAGAGGTGTCCGCGTTTTGGGCAGAGAGCTTTGTTGAGCTTACGCGGCATCACTTCACCGCGTTGCGCTTGGTGCGCGCGTCAGAGGTTTCGGCGAATGTGGGGCGGATGCCGCGCCGAAGGTCGGCGACCACGACCCGCGAGAGTCCGGCGCGCTCACGTTCGATTGCGCGATCGAAGGCAGCGAGTACTTCCGCGTGACCCATGTCGTTGAGACCCGTCCATCCTGGATGTCCAAGCGCCATTGCCTCGTAGAGCAGATATTCGGATGCTGCGATCGTCGCCGGATGGTTCATGAACGACGTTGCGCGCGGCTCGGGCGCTTCGGGTCCCATTGTCCCGACGTAGTAGACGCCGTCGAGTGCGCAGAAGCGATATGCTTCAGGATCGGCGTAGTGGCATCCGATGCCGTCAGCCGTGACCGAAGAGAACTGGATGGTACCGAATCCGGGCTTCGTGCCGCCCAGCGTCCACCGGTCTGGGTCGGACAGAAGCTTTTTAGCGTTGCGGAGGATGTCACCAGGGATGCTCACGTCTTCCTCGTTCATGCCATCGTCCGTTCCCATGCTTATCCGGTTTTCACCCATGACTATACCCAGTTAGCTAGGACGCGCAGCGCATCTCTATGCGCGTCCTCGGCGGCTTGCACACGGCGTTCTATCTCTGCGATTTCAGCCAGCAACAGAGGTCGCCGCACGTCTCTCTCACGGCGTGCTTTCGTGAGTGTGTCGGCCGTTTTCGCCGCTTTGAAGTTCTGCGCCACGAGTTCTACCTTCTGTAATGGTTGGGTGAGAACCTGATAAGCAAGGTCCGTTCGTCTCGAAGTACTCGCGCCAGGTGCACATCGGCTTCTCTTCGGCTGCGCGGATCTCGGCGAGGCGAGCGCGCCGTTCGTTGCGGTACGCCTCTCGTTGTTCTTCAGGCAGCGCCGCGATCAGTGCGGCGATGCTCGGGGCACCAGCAAGCTCGTGGTCGCCGAACTCGTCGAGATCAGCTTGGCTCGCGCGCTTGTCCGGATTCTTCGCCATGCCGCTTCTCCTTCTTCGCCTCCTTTTCGGAAAGCTCGCTGATGCGCTCGCCCCACTTGCGGTACGAGCGACCTTTCCAGGCGCGCTTCTCCGGGTTGTACTTCTTGCGCCGCGCCATCGTGTTTACTCGACCGGGGCCTTCGACGTCTTGACGGCGTCGGCCTGGACGACCTCGGTGCCCTCCGGCGGCCGACACGCGCGCAGGGCCATCGTCACGACTTCATGCGACGGTTTGCCGATCGCCTGATCGCGGATCTGATCGACCGCCGCGCGCGCCTGCTTTTTGTCGTAGCCGAGGTGCACCAGCGTCTGCTCCGTCGTGCGAAGCTGGGTGTCGCGTTCATCCACCGCGCACTGATCGGTGACCTCGACGGCGATGCGCGTCGGGATCTTGCGATCCCGCGCCGGATGCGCGAGCGCCACGAGGGCTCGCCTGCCGATTGCCGCCACGCCGTCGAAGATCTCGTCGAGCGGCAGGCTCAGACTGATGAACTTGTTGATGTGGATGTGAGCGCGGCTGCGGAGCTTCGGCGTGGCCATAGTGTGTCGTATGCTAGCAGAGGTTGCGGTTGAGGTCGCCCTAGAACTTGAACGCGTCGCGCATCTCGTTGACGAAGTCGGAGGGGAAGACGTCTTCTTCACCGTAGCCGCCGGCCACCTGGTTAAACACGCGCCACGCCATGTTGTTGAACGTGTGCGTCGAGCCGCGCGCTTGCATCTCGCTACACGCGGCCAGGCCGCCGATCCAGTAGAGCGGCGTGCCGTCGCAGTCGCGCCCGCAGTGCAGGATGAAGGCGACGTGTGACGCGCATTGGTCATCATGCACGTGATCGATCGTGCCAGGCGGATCGTCTTCGCCGTCGCAGGTGTACACGCGTACCTCTTGTCCTTCCTGAAGACGATGCTGCTTCTCCAGGTTGTTCTGGCGAATCGTCTTGCCGTTGGCCTCGACGAGGCTGTGGGCCAGGACGATATCGATCTGCGGCTTGTCGCTCATTGGCCTGCCTTCTCCATCTTTCGGATCACGGCGACGAAGTACATGTAGCTCGTCTTTTCTCCGAACATCTCCATCAGCGTCGCGAGCGCCGCCGTCATCTTCGGCGCGCATGACGGGCAGACGTATTCCATGGTGAGCCCGTTCGCCTGGTTCATCACGCAGGTGTAGCCGGCGTCTTGGACCGCGACGTGTGGGTTCGAGCGTGACGCCATGATCGGAGGCGTAGAGCATCCGATCACGGGGCACTTCACCGCCCGCACTTCGTCGTCGCTCATCGGGCGAACGCCGGGTTGTGCTTCTGCATGTACTCGCCCCGCGCCTCTTTGGCGTCCTTCTCGGACTCGACCGCGAGCTTGCGGTAGAGGTTCGCCTCGGCGTCCTTGCCGGCGGCGAAGGCTTCGCCAGAGCGTTGGCGCCAGATTTTCGCCTGATCTTCCTTCTCGACGACTTGCCCGAGCTGGAAGCCCTTGTTGCGGTCAGCTTCGAGAGGGTCAGGCGCGTCTTCGACGTCACCATGGCTCATCGAGGCGCAGTTGTGGTAGCCGACGATGCACGCGATGTTCGTGCAGCCGCGATCGCCGTGATCCCGCTCGCACACCGAGCAGTTGTACTTGCCCTTGCTCACAGCGTCTCCTTTGTTCGCTTGGCCGCCAGTGTTCGCAGCTGCTCCGATCGTTCGTAGAGCTTCTCGCAAGAGTGGCAAAACGAGTGCCCGCCGCTTCGCTCGATGCAACCGCACTTGCCCGCTTTGGCATCGAGCGCATCGGCTCGTTCGAACAGCGACATCGGTTTCATGTCGTCTCCATTGCGCGCTTGATGATGGCGTCGAGATCGAGGCCCTGGAGCTGCCGCGCGTCTGGGATGTCCGGAAGGTTGCGGAACGGGGCATGCGGTCCGCCGATGGCGACCATGACGCTGGTCCCGAGATGGCTGCATTCGATCGCACGCTCATCCATCGCACGGCGCCTCTCGTTGTCGTTCCGCGATTCGGCGGCGCGGGCGAGGCTGTGGCACGACCTCATGCGCCGCTCGATCTGGTCGAGCGCCCGCGATGCGCATGCTTCGCGAACGGCCTCTGCGATGCGCCGCGCGTTACCATCACCGAGAGCTTCGATCTCGGCCGTGATGGCGCGGAGAACACGCGCGGCATGCTCGTGTTTGACGTGCTCCCCGCCAACGCGCTGCGCTGCTTCTTGCGCCGACTGCGTCTCTTGCTTCGCCGCGTCTCGGATAATCTTTGCTACTGACGTCATCGCTCTCTCCGGTGTCGCTCACCTTGCTTCTTGAACGGGAACGCATCGCATCCGACGCAGTTGATCATCTCGCCGTGTTCGTCCGTGTACTGCGCGTGTCCCTCGCATACGTTGCACGGGTTGCAGTCGCAGATGTCGCAGTTGTCGATGTCACCGGTGGTGACACACGTACACCACTCGGCGTGCATGAAGCCGCCGCAGTCGACGCGACTGTCTTCTTTGCTCATCGCGCTCGCGGCTTCCAACCGAGTGCTCGCGCGGTAGCGATGATTGCTTCGGCGAGCGTGGGCGCGATCTCACGGGAGATCATCCACGTGCTCTGGCCGCGCGGCGCCTTCTTGAGCAGCGCGACGAGCTTCTCCGGTTCCAGGAACGCGCATGCATCGTCCAGTTCGCTCGTCTGCGTCGCCGTGCCTTCCTCACGAGCGGCGTTGATGGCGTCTGATGCGTTGTCGATCATCGCGAGCCGGTCTGCGTTCATGTTGGCGATGCCCTCCGCTCGGCCTTTCTCGCGAGCACGGTGAATGATGCCGCCGACACGCGCCGACAGTGGATTCTCTTCGTGCTCGACAGCGAGATCATCCGCGGTTGCTCGCCCGCGAGACCACGCGTATCGAAGCTGGTCGTACACGTACGAGTACACCTCTCGCTCTTCGTCCTCGGCGGCATCCATCGCACAGGCGGCGCGCTGCGCTAGCTGCCGGAGGAACTCTTCGACTTCTGCGCGACCAGCGCGCCGACCTTCCTCGCGAGCGGCGGCGATGGCAACCAAGACTCGCTCTCGCTCCGCTCTGTTCTCGCTCATCGCTTCCGCCTTTCACTGGCGTTGCGCGCCCGGTCGTGTGGAGTGTCGCCGTCTAGGTACGAGGCACGACACCCCGCGGCATCGAAGCGCATGTAGAGGGCCATGCCATGTGCGCGAGACGCAGCGAAAACGAGCGTAGGAACTCGCGGAGCTAGTCGCTGCGTTTCCTCGACAACGTCGCCCATTAGACGGCCTTCTTCAGACGCTTCCAGCGCGTGACATGGGAGCGCCGCACGGTGACCTCTTCGCCCTCTTCGCGAACGTTGTCACGTCCGAGCGCTTGTGCGACGCCGTCCACGACGATGCCCGTCACCCACTCCTCGTCGTGGCCCGTGATGCGGAACGAGAAGGTGCCCTTGCGGCTGTGCGAGATCTCGAACACGTCATCCACGGCAGGCGGCGACAGATCGAGCGCGAGCGCCGCCTCTCCTCCGACCTGGAAGCGCACCTTGGCTTCGGGGGTCGTCGTCGTCGTCGCCATGGCGATCTCCGCCATGATTTCGACGGGCGGCATGAAGCGCGCAGACGGCAGACTCGCCGCCATGTGCTGACGAAGCAGCGAAGCGACCTTGGCGCCGAGCGGCGTGAGCTTGAAGACCGGATACATGCCCGTGCCTTCCCACAGCAGCAAGCCGCTGACTTCCATGTCAGCCGCGCAGGCCCAGTCGTCGTGCCCGAAGATGTCGTGGCCATCGTTCAGTCGTGTCGGGTAGCGCTTGGACCCGCCATCGTGCGGCGCGAACATCTCCGCGCCGTCAGTGTCGGTTCGGAAGTGTCCGCGGATCGGACGACCAGGCTCGGTGCGCATGTGCGGCGCGTGCGGCTTGCCCTTGTGGTCCACGCACCGCGTCTCGATGTACGCGAGCGTGCTCCAGTGGTCTTTGCCCCAGCGAGGCATCGGGATCGGCTTACCGTCCCACTCGCTCTCGATCTTCTTCACCGTCGTCTCGCTCGTCGTCGTTTCCATCACGTCTCCTTCTCAGAACCCGCCGCTCGAATCGCCGCAGTCGCACCTTCAGGGTCACAGCACAGCGACAGCTCTCGTCCGCCGCCGTCTCGATAGGTCTCCAGCTGCTTCCGAAAACACGCCTCTGGCGTGTCCCCGTCAGTCGGAATGTTCCAGAAGACCGGGAAGCCAGTGTGTCCCCAGACGATGTGTTCCAGTTCGTCGTCTGAAGCGTTCGGGAAGACTTCTCTGGCGATGTCGGCAGGGCTCACGGCTTGCTCTTCTGTTGTTTGTTCCGCGCGTCAGCGCGACGCTTCGCACCCTCGAACGTCCTGAACGTGATGGGGCGCCGTCGCTTGTCACAGACTTCGTAGAGATACCCGTCGCGATTGCGGCAAACCCTGTATCCACTGCCGCATGGAGCGCGCCGCGGGAAGTACTCGCTCACGTCACCCATCGTCAGTCGGCCTCGTCGGTCAGCTGCTCGACGTCCTTCAGGCCGAAGCGCCGATCGACCATCTTCCAGTTGTCGGTCGGGATGTGCGCGTGCATGCCGGCGCGCGCCAGAGCTTCGTAGACCTCGGCGACGTAGAACCACCCGATGACCGCGGGATCCGTGTTCGCAACCCACACTGCGTCCGTGGGGCAGAGGAACGGGTACTCATTGGAGAAGTCGTGGAAGTCGCTGTAGCCCAGTACACGCTTCAGTCGCTGGTAGACCTCATCGCACGAGAGGTTGAGCGTGATGGGCTCGCGTTCGCCGTCATCGTCCGGCGGTCCGTCTGGGTACCGCGAGTGACGCATGTCCATGCGAACGCGGTTGCCGCCCTCGTCGTACGTGCCGTCGTTCTTGCCGCGCCAGATGTACGGCCCCTTCGCTTCGAAGGACCAGCGCGTCGGATCGACGATGGTCTCGCACTCGACGCCGTATCGGCCTTTCTCGTTCGGAAGCACGATCCAGCCGTGCTGCGCGAAGCCGATCTCGCGCTTCTTCTCCCAGAACGTGGCCTTCGGGCTGATCTTGCCGAGCCAGTGGCCGTAGACGGCGATGCCACCGAACGCCGGAGCGAGCTTGCTGGCGACGTAGAAACACTGACCGTGCCACTGCGACGTCGGCAGGCCTACGAGCTTTTCGGCGGCAGTCAGCCTTCGCGCTCGTTCTGCACGCGTCTCTGTATCCGCGTGTCCGAGACGAGCGGAGTCACGCAGGTCGTCGGCAGCGCCAACCTTGACGGCAGCAGCCATGGTCAGTTCGCGCACTCGGGTGCAGCGAGCTGAAGAGCGTCGCTGAGCGCCACGACCGTCAGATCGAGACGAACGGCTTCGGCGAGCAGCGCTCGACGAGCGGCTGAGCGCTCCGCCTGGGGGGCCGTCTTGAACGAGACGTGGAGCTTCCGGAGATGCGAGAACTTGTCGAACATGCGAACCGTCCTTCTCCCCCGCCATGTCCGGCGAGTGGTGTGTCGTAAGCTAACACGACTCACCGCGGTGTCAACCGTCGGTGAGCTTGTAGGTCTTCTCGAACGCCGCCGCGTTCATGAGCCACTTCGTTCTGCCGTTGGTGAGGCCGCAGCGCATGACGAGCACGACCGGCTGCTTCAGCCGGCCCTTCTCGGTGTCCCACCACGCCGGCTTGCCGACGACCACCGTGAAGCCCTTCTTCCGATGCTCGTAGTACGCGTCGAAGTTGATCACGGCTCGACGACGATCGGCTCCGCTCCCTCGAAGAGAACGGCGGCGCGGTTGGTGATGTACGCGAGCGAAGGCAGGTCCAGTTCCTTCAGCGCGTGCCTCGTCACGATCAGGTTCGGATTCTTGCGCGCGTGATGCTTCGGCGGGAGCGTGGCGATCTCCTCGGGCGTGAACGACTTCGTCGCTTCGATGGTGACGCGCGAGATGAACGTGCCGCGCCGGAAGAAGCCGGGGTACGCGTGGAAGTCGGTGCCGTCCTCGCGGAGCATCGCGATCTTCTCGGCGCCCGTCTTGCCGTGGATCTCGGCCACCGAGAAGTAGTGTGACGCGGCCATCGTGATCGCGTTCTTGCGCGCGTCGAGTTCGCGCCAGAGGATCACCGCAGCAGCTTCGACGAGCGACGGGACGCTCCACGCACGCGAGTCGAAGAGAGCGCTGCGGCCCGCGCGCTCCGGGATGCGCGGGTCGACGTTGCGCGCGAACCAGACGCTCGCGAACGCGGCGGTCATCGAAACGATCTTCTGGGCACGCAGGCCGAAGTAGCCCTGCGTCGTCGGGTCGGCGGGCTCGGTGAGCACGAGCGAGATCTCATCGCTTTGCGTGTAGCCGAGTGTGGCGTTGGTCTCGTCGACCAGCGCCTTGGTGAGATCGATCATGAGCGACGAGAGGCGTTCGTCGTAGGGCCGCCGCAGGCCACTCGTGAAGGTGGAGAAGCTGCGCCCATCGAGTCGGATGCAGATCGGATACGTCAGCACGCGTCCGGCTTCGACGCGCTCTAGCTCTTTCATGTGATCGCCGAGGGTGTCTTCTCTCATCGTCCGCCCCAGTACCTCTGTCGTTGGTTCATCTTCGCTCGCCTGATGCGCGCTTCACGCATGCGGCGCTTGCGCGCCCCAAGACCGCGCTCTCGTCTGCGCGCTGCGAGAGGCGACGACTCCTCGATCGATGTGATGTTCCGCGAAGTGCGCTCGCCGACGCCGCGGATGGTCGTGATGCGTCCGGTCTTCTTATCCGGCAGCACGACCGTCCAGCGGCGCGGGTCGCCCCACGATGTTTCGTCGAAGGTCACGTGCTCTTGGTGGCGGCCATCGCCGCGCGCCGAGCGACCCGGGACTGGCGGAGCCGGCGCTTGCGTGCGCCGAGACCGCGGCCGATCTTGCGCGCGGCAAGCGGGTCGGAGACGAAGAAGTTCGTCACGTTGACGCCGACCTGGTTGCCGAGCCCGAACCACGTCGTGTGCTTGCCGTCGGTGCCGAGGTGCGTCGTGCTCCACTTGTTGTGGCGAACACTGGTGCTGATGGGGGTGCTCTCTGCGGGGATCATGTGGTCTGCTTTCTGGGTTGAGGGTCTGTGTGTATCATTTCGCCGGCTGGGTCGGTGGACATCGGCGATCGATTTCGCGCATCGCGACGACGACGAATACGTTCCACGACACGACGTGTCCGTCGATAGACGTGTACGTGTGCATGCCGTCTCGCGTGGCTCGCGCCTCGATGCCTTCAGGGATGTAGTTGTTGTTTGCGAAGAGCATGATCAGTGAGCTAGCGGGCGCGCTTGCTGCCCATTGCTCAGCCGCCTGGAGAGCGGCGGCGCGCTCGGCCGCCCGTGCCTGTTCCGGATCGGGAGTTCGATACGTTGGCTCGCGCTCGCTCGTCATGCGCGACTCGGGACGCGTACGTCGATCTCGTTATCGCAGCATCCTTCGAGCACCGAGCGCTCGACCGTAGCGCGCGGCGGCTTCGGCAGGTGGCTGAAGCGTGCCGGCAGCACGCGCCACATGTCGTCGAGCGTGGTGAGCATGCCGTGCTCCGCGCGTCGGAACGGGAGCGCCGTGACGCGCCCAGACGCAAGACGGATCAGAAAGCTCGTCTCCATCATCCGCGTCCAGGCGAGGATGAGGTGATAGACCTCTTCGGCGGTGGCATGCCTGGCAATGGCAATCTTGTTCATGACGACCGCCAACGCGCAAAGAACTGCGGCTCTTCGAGCGCGAGCTTGCCGAACTTCGCGCCCAGCGAGCAGAGCGCATCGTGGAAGCGTTCGCTCAGGTGATCGCCGCTGGCATCATGCCCGAACTCGTGGATGAGCAGCGAGGTGACGCTGGGATGAAGCGGGTTCTGATCGAACCACGCCTTGCCGAGCCGCCGCACGTTGAAGCTCAGGCGTCCGCTGCCGTAGCAAGCGGCGTAGCTGCGCGGATCGTTCAGAATGCTGACGCGCACCATCTTGCCGAGCAGGCGCGCGCCGAAGACCTCCGAGAACTCGACGATGCGGCGCATGCCCGCCGTCCACTTCTCCTCGGGGTACGTGACGTCCTCACCGTCTGCGGAGAAGATAACCTTGGGCGATGGCGTCACCTGGCCGGCCGGGAGTACAGAGCCCGAGCGTCGAATGGTCTCCCACGCATCGCGCGAGAAGCTGCCGGGCTCGATGATCGTGTAGCCCTTGCTCATCGCGAGCTTGGTGCCCTCGACGTCGCTCGGGTCACGGATGACGCGGTTCTCGCCGTAGCGCGCGGCGATCACGGTCGTGACCGCTTCGTTGCTGACGAGGGCGCTCTCCATGGCGTGGTCGACCCACGCTTCGGTCGCATGGTCGCCGAGCTTCTCGTGCATCGCGTTGACGACGAGCGCGTGCAGACGCTTGAGGTACGAAGGCGTGACGTTGTCTCGATCGCTGTTTAGTGGGCACTTCTGCGCGACGTTGACGTGCCACGCGCAGTCGACGGGCACGACGGGGATGCCCATCTCGTAGAGCATCGGCTTCTCTTCGCCGATGGGCTCGTAGAGTGAGATCGTGGTCTCACGCTTCGTGGGGCGCAGGTAGCCTTCCTCGTCGGCGATCTCGGTCGGCATCGTCTCGATGAACGAGTGGATCGGCATGCGCGTCGGAAGCTGCTCGTAGTTGAACGTGACGGACACGTGCGCAGGCACAAGCACGCTCCGGATCGCGCGCTCTGTTCGGGACACGTCGTCGTGCGTCATCTTCAGGTGGACCGTGATCACGCTGCCCATCGGGACGGTGAGCTTCGAGCGTCGTCGGCCCTTCTCGTCGAAGATGATGCAGCCCGTGGTCGTCAGAACCTCGGCGTACGTGCTCGCCGCGATGACGAGCTTCTCGCCCATGTTGAAGCGACCGCGCTGCTCGGGGTTCGCCTTCTTCGCCGACTCCGCGAAGAGCGTGTACGCGTGTCGAAGATCGGCGAAGCCGTCCGGGTTGTCGTCCACGACTCGTAGCTGCCGCGTGCCGCGCGTCTCCGTGTCCGAGAGCGTGATGCCGATGCTCGTCGACTTCTCGTCGAGGCTATTCTGGAGCAGCTCCAGTGCGGCGAACTCGACGCCACGGCGTGCGAGCAGTTTGCGCAGGCCGACGCGATCGACTTCGAAATGCGAAGTGGTCATCGCGAGGCCATGTACGCTGCGCGTCGAAGCTCTTGAGCGAGTGCGCGCATGACGATCGCGTCGAACTCGTGCTGGTCGCGTGCAAGACCGCTGATCGCTGTGCACAGATGAACGAGTGTGGCGTTTCCGGAGACGGCGCGAACGAGCGCCTTCGCGCGAATGAGCGCGTCGGCGGCTTCGTCGAGAGACTTGGCGGTTTCCAGAAGTTCCGTTGTGGTCATCGTGCACCTCCGATCGGCGTCACCGCGACGCGGACCATCACCGCTTGTTCGGCGAGCGCCATGCCGTTGACGCTGGCTTCCGTGGACGACTCGAAGATGAGGGCACTGCCGTTCTCGTTGAAGAGCAGCCGGTCTTCGAGCATCTTGAAGCCTGCGTCCTTCGGCAGAGCGAGCGCATACATGACCTTCGCCCGCTCGGCCTGGCGAAGCATGCGTACGACGGCAATCGCTTCGAGGATTTCGAGGGTGTAGTCGGCGCGCGGCCAGACGTGTCGGGGGATCTCCATCAAGGCGTTCCGCGCCCGAAGAAGCTCTCGGAGGGTGGACACCGCCTTCGAGAGAGCCAGCTGCTTGACCCACTTTTTCTTGCTTTCCAGGTTCATCGCTGCACCACGCCCTTGTCGATCGCGGCGACGATCTCCGCCGCCAGTTGCCGCACGTAGGCGACCGCCTCCATCTTGGCGACCTCCACGTCCTCCGCCGCCAGGGCGCGTTTCGAGATCCCCAGCTGCCCGCGGGTCGACATCACCCACGTCTGCGGGGGGAAGTCGACGTGACGCGTGACGCAGATGCTGACCGAGTTCAGGTCCAGCTCCCAGGAGCGCGACTCACGCGACTCGCTCAAACGCCCGTAGTGTGTGACATCTTTCCACTTCGTCGCCATCAGATCCTCCCGGCCCGCTTGTTCGCGCGCTCGACGACAGACACTCTAACATCGATAGCAGGCACGTCAACTGGCAAAAACACGAGCAGTGTCAGACGGTTGCGCGCTTGCTCTTTTGGTCCTTCTTCTGCGCCGCCTTCTTGGCCTTCCGCTGCGGGCCGAGCTTGCCCAGTCGCTCGTCCACGATGGCTTCCCAGTTCGCATGCGTGCCGTGCGCGATCGTAAGCTCTTCGCCGGCTGCGATCGCTTCCGCGCGGTCCTGGCTCGTGCCGACGATACGCTCAAGCTCTTCGTACGAGCGCATCTTCGGTCCAAGGACGCCATCGATCCGCGGGAACTTCTTCGCGTCCTGCTCCCGCTGCGTCTTGTCCCATGCGTTCTTGCGCTTGTACTCGTCGTCCTTGTGCTTCTTCAGCGCATCGGCGACCTGCGCGAGAGTCATTTTGCCGATCTCCTCGATCAGCGCGTAGCCGGGAAACGGCCTGTGGCGCAGGACCTTGTTGTGGTCGGCCCCTGCGCGCTGTTTCTTCGTGAGCTTCTTCCACGGGTCGTCTTGTTCGAGACGGATGTGGAAGAGCTTCCACTTCGAGAGCACGGCCTGTTCGACGAGAAGCTCGTCACGCACGTCGTCCTTCTGGTGGCCGCCCTCGATGATCTCGTAGCGCCGATTCGCGATCTCTCCGAAGAGAGTGCAGAGTTCGTCATGGAACGACGCTGGGAACAGTCCGTCGTCGTAGCGGTACACGGGGTAGAGGAGCGCATCGATGTGCTGCCATGCCGTCCACCAGGCCGCGACAACACGCGCTCGGTCGCGCACCGGCGATTCGAAATGCGTGCCTTCGCTCAGGCGTCTCACGAACTCGACGATGTCCATGTTCTCGAACGCATGGTGCGAGTTGTACTCGGCGCGTTTTTCCTGCGGCTCGTTGAAGACCTCCAGCACGTCGAAGTGCGATCGGTAGTTGTCGTCGCTGGAGCCCAAGATCCAATACGCGCCGTTGGCGTCGCGCTTCGCGATGAGCCGCCCCGTAATGAGGTCGACGCGTCCGATCCAGCTGTTGACCACGGTGCGTGCCGTGCGCTGGTGCGACCACTCATTCGGCATCGCCTCGTGCAACGCCACCAGTGACCGGCGCCACCACATCAGCTGCCAGTACGTCTTGCTCACACGCTCTTCGCTGCTCAGACCCATATCTTCCTCAGTTCGTCTCGTCCAGCTGCTGGAGCGCGCCGTCGAACGCGCGCGCGAGCGAAGGCTCCGTGTATCCGGGTGCGTGCCAGTCGGATCCGAGCTTGTACGCGTACAAGCGCCGGTCGTCTGGATTGTCGATCGGCGCAACCTCGATGCGAGGGCACTCGTGCCGACTGGTTCCGACGTGAAGCTCGACGGTCCAGGAGCGACCGTCTGCGATGATGGTTGTCGAACGCGTCACGTGATGTCCTTGAGCGCGCCGGGGAAGCAGGTCTGAGCATCGCGCATCAGCTCATCGTACAGCGCCTGATCACCGCTGGTGAAGTCAGACCGCGACTTGAACGCACCGTACTTGTTCGGGATGTCGAGCAGAGTCGCCATCGCAGTGACCTCCATCTCGACGATCCGGCGGTACTCGTCGTCGAGCACAGTCGACTTGCCGCGCGCTCGCACACGCTGTTTCCAGTTGTTCAGGTTCGGACCCGGCACGAGCAGGTCGAGCGGCGTGAGCGCTTGGTCGAGCGTCACGTTCGAGCGCCGATCAGACACGGGATCGCCTTCGACGAGCGCGTAGAAGAACGGGTCGTGGTACTCCATGATGCTGGGCCCGTCGCCGTCTTCTCCGAGGCCGAACACGGTCCAGGTCAGGATGTGGCCGAGCTTGATGCGGCCCATGATCAGCGACGCGATGTATTGCGCTCGTCGGCGATCACCCAGGTCGGACTCGTCCCAGCCCTCGCCGCTGCCATCAGGGCAGATGCTGATGTGGTCGCTGAAGTTGAAGTTGATGTTTCCGAGGAGAACCTGAGAGACGGAGCGCGGTCCGAAGATTTCGATCGCGATCTTGCGAGCCCACTCGATCGCGCGCGGCGTCTTGAGGAGAGTCTCTGCTGCCGGAATCTCGCCCCGGCAGGTACCGTCGATACCGTTCACCAGTACCCAGTGGTTGATCGTGTAGCTCATCGGATCCTCCAGACACGCGCCATCATGCGCTTCGCGAAGCCGTGCATTCGTGCGCGGCAGAACTGGAGGACGACGCCGATGAACGGCAGCGCCATCACGACCGCCATGATTTCATCACCACAGATATGGGGCATCGCTCATTTCCTCTACACGCCTGTCCAAAGCGTGCTCTCGTTCCAGGCTGTCTTTTCTCGTCGAAGCTTCTTCATGAACTTCTCTTCGTCCTTCTGAAACTCTTTGAAGAGATCGATGTGCTCGCGGTCGCCGGCCCTGTAGGCCTCCTGCACGAGCTTCTGGTAGATCGACACGCGCGCTTCGGTGCGCGCGATCATCTTGCCCAGGACACGGCCCCAGTCGTCAGTCTCACTCATGGCACAGGCTCGAAGCAGACTTCGAGATTGGGGCGAAGCCACTCGTCAGGCGGGCTGTTGATCTCTTCCCACGGGATGCACCAAGCCATGGGCCCGTGTCCGTTGAGCGAGGCTCGGTACTCTACGTGGCGAATGCTCACGCTGGCCGAATCGAATGAAGTGACCTGGAATCGCTTCCGAGTCGCCTTCTCGATGAGCATCATGCCCACGCTGAGCTTCATGCTCCCTCCAGGGCTTCCAGCGCGCGCTCCATGTCGAAGCGCTTCTTGTGGGCCTCCATGGACGGATCGACCCAGGGCCAGATCCAGGCGAACGTCGGGAAGTCGCGGACGACTTCGATCAGACGGTTACGCGCCTTGTCGTACGTGTCCGCTTCCGTCTGATAGTAGATGGTGAGGAAACGCCGGCCGCTGGCGGTCACGTTCCACGGCGGGGTGGAGTAGATCTCGAAGCCGCGAAAGCGCGGCACGCGATCGGCGCCCATCACGTGCACCATGCACAGGTAGCAGGTGTGCTTCACGACTCGCCGTCCGTCGGCGTGAAGCCATCAGGGATCTTCGCCATCTGGAACGCGAGGAATGCCGCGCTCGCCGCCTTCAGCGCATCCCGCTGCTCCACGCTGAGGTAGCGCCCGTGGCTGCTGTTGATCTCGGCGATCATGTTGCTCGCCCAGCGCGCCCCGTTGGCGGCTACGTGCTGCGCTTCGGCAACGCGCTCGGCAAGAACGAACTTGGCACCCATCACTCACTCCTCACGTTCGGCATGTGCGCCGACTCGTCAGCGGATAGTAACCGGACACCGCACGCTGTCAAGTGTCGGGCGCAGCGTTTCGCAGCATGGTCAGACATCCTCGTCGCCACCTGGCAGCTGAACTCTTTCGTGGTAAAGGTGTCTGGGCCGCCCGATCGGCCCTGACGCGAGCGCCTTGGTGCTCGCGAAGGTCTGCGCCGGGAAACCGGAAATCCGGCCTAGAGCGCTGAGCAGTAGCGCCTAGGGCTTTACGAGGCTCGGGATGCTGTACTTCGTCGGCTTGGTCCAGCTGCGCTCGATGTGCGTCGGGCTGTTTCGGTCGTAGCGATCGGCCTTGTCGTAGGCCGCGTTGAAGCGCTTGGCGTCCCAGCCAAGACCTTTCTTGATCTCGGCGACGGTGACCGGCTTGCCGATCGTCCGAAGCCACTCGACGAGTGCGAGGCCATCGTCGGCCTTCGCCTTCTGTGCCGCCGCGTAGGCCGCTTGCGAGTCGAGTGACTTCTTGCAGCGCGTGCATGTTGTCTTGGCCTCGTCGCCCGTCTTGTAGATGCCACGGCTTCGCGACCCGCAGTATGGAAGACGGGCGCCGCTTGCCTGGAAGTGGACCGTGGGAACGCGCTCCTCGTCACGAAGCTCGCCGAGAGTCCACGCCGCGATGCGCTTGTAGCAGTCCGCGCCCTCGTGGCGGATCGCCGAGAGTTCTCCCCTGATCAGGATGGTGCGATTTTCCATCGCCTGGTCGTACGACGGCGTGCGGGGAATCGTGACGCCGGTGGCATAGTCGTACGACGACTTCACTTCGCGCGCGCCCAGCTCCAGGCATGTCTCGTACGGATACTCGTCGTACTTGCGCGTCTCGCGGTCGTATCCGCCGCGGATCGTGGTCTTCTCGAAGAGGGCAGGACACGTCGCGTAGTACGCCAGCGTGGTTTCCCGCGACAGTGCTGCCGGGAACAGTCGGTCTGTGAGGTAGGCCTCGGTGCCTTCGACGCTGATCTCGAACGGCAGCCAGCCGACGCCGAAGCAAGCGCCCGCGTGCCACGCCTTGTTGTAGACGCCGACCTGACGGCCGCCCTCTTCCTGCCAGCCATGACGACCCATGCTGATCTGCATCGAAGGCTGCGCGAAGCCGTGCTCACGGCCCTGAACGACGGGCATGTCACGGAAGCAGGCGGGGCATGTGCCACGGAGGGTCATCGTCTTGTTCCTTTGCGCCGGCTTGTCTGCCAGCTGCGGAGAGCACTATAACAAGCAGCTTCAGAGTGTCAACAGACCCTCTTCACGTTCCCACCATTCGAGGTACTGGAGAGCTTCCCTGTCGATGACGCGCTCGGGGTACGACGGATCTTCGTACCAGGCCGTCTCAAGCTCGTGCTGGGCCGCCGCCTGCTCACGCTCGTATCCCGGCACGACCGTCTCGCGCGGCTCCGGCGGCGCCTTGGGTTGGGCGCGCAGCTGCCGCTGAAGTCGCTTCGAGCGCGGCATCAGCCTTCGAGGATCTGGCGGACGTAGTCCTTCGCCGCCGCCAGCGCCGCACGCGCATCGATCCGAGCAGTGACGCGGAACTCACGCGCAAGCACGCGATCGTAGAAGTCGACGGTGTAGCCGCCGGTGATGTAGCTGCGGCTCATGCCCGACCATACCGTATCGTCGAAGCGCTCGATTTCTCCCACGCTTTCGCCGCCCTTCAGGGTTTCGATCGAGCCGCCGTTGCCGGGGCCATTCGAGTTCATCTTGCCGAAGGTGATCTTGCTCTTGCCCATGACGTCGCTCTCTTCCGGACGGCTTGTTCGCCGCCTCGAACAATACTCTAACGACGGCCGGCATGCTGTCAACGGTGGCGCCTGAAGTTGCTTGGCACGAGACTTGTCCGACATGTTGCGCTTTGTCGTAGTTGACAGGTCACCGGTCGCAGTTAGAGTGTCGTGGCAGCCGGCGGACAAGCTGGCGCGAGGGACCGAGAGACGTGATCGACGAGGAGAAGTTCAAGGCTGCGATGTGGGCCGGCGACGTGGACATGCTCCACGAGCTTGCGCCGTGCGGCTGCTGCTGCGGTGAGCACACGCACTTGTACTGTCAGGCGCGTGAGTGGGGCGGCTGTCGCAGCGGCCTCATGCCCGGCGAGAGCGCAGACGAGGATGCGTACGAATGGCAGCGGTGGTACGCGGAGATTCGCGGCATGACCGAGGCAGAGTTTTTCGGCATCTACGGAGCAGACGATGGCCAAGCAGAACGAGAGTGACGACGACCTGCGCTACCATCACCACGTGCGTGGCGACGGCTCGTGGTGGGAGAACGACGCGCAGGGCATTCCGCTCGCGCGCGTGTGCGATCGGTGCAGGAAGGTCAAGCTCAGCCGGTACCGTCCGGAGATCTTGACCGGCTACACCCAGGCCGACGTCAACGAACCGATCGAACCAGAGGAGTAGATGCTATGTCCTGGACGCTGATCTGGATCATCGCTGGCGCATTCGCGCTCGGCCTGCTGACGCTGCCGATCTTCATGTTCGGCCTACGCGGCACGTGGAGCTTCATCGCGCTCGTGGCGCTGGCCACGTTCAACAAAATGCGAGGCCGTCCCTGGGATAGTTGACACGTCGCTGACCGATGTTATTGTGTCTTGCGAGTCGCCCGACACGGCGGCCGGAAGGATTGCGAAATGCGTTTCACGTGGAAGAAGCTGGAGCTGTTCGACGCTTTGTCTGAGGCGTGGCAGGGGACGTGCGCCGATGCGACGCAACGCATTCGCCTTACGAAGGGCGTCGACGGTTTGTGGCGCGGGCGCCTCGACTGCGGCGTCACGCAGGCGTCTCATTCCGTTCCGCCGACGCCCGACTTCGCGGTGGCCAAGCGCCGTGCGGCAGCTATGGCGCGCGCTGCGCGCGAAGGCCGCCTGACCGTACAGGCCGAGAGGTAGTCATGGCGTTCATGATCCCCCAGTACACGAGCGAAGATTTCTTCTGCGGTCCGAGCGAGCCGGACATCGGCGTCACCATCTACAGTCCGGTGGAGGCGCACGGTACGGTCGAGCGCTTCGCGTCGGACTGCGGCGCCGACGCCGAGTTCGTCGATCGCATTACGGGGAAGTGGTGGTGTCGTCTGTCGGCGCCAGGTTACATGGACGCGACCGAGTGGAACGGCCCGTTCGACACCGAGGCCGAAGCGCGTGAGGAGATCGAGCGCGTGTACGAGGTCGACGCCGACACCGGACGATGGCTGGAGGGGGCATGAGCAAGCTCTGCGGCCGTCCGACGCCGAAGGGAGCATGCAAGGCGCCTCTCTCCTCTGGCTCCATCCGATGCCATCGGCACATGCCGAAGACGGAGGAGGAGAAAGCGGAGTACCGCGCCGAGATGCGCGCGCTTCGGCGCGACGACAGCGTCCGCGACGAGGCGCGCTTCACGCGAATCGAGTTCTCCGCGGTCGCTCTACAGCACGGCCTTGCCGACGAGCGCACGCGGGTCGCCTTCGATAAGGCACGCGCCGCCGACGTTGCCTTGAAAGAGCAGATCGAGAGACACAAGGCCGAGCTTGTTGCTGCGGCGAAGGGAGAGATCCGGTGAGAGCATCGTCCATGCTGGCGTTCCTCCTGAGCATGGGGAGCCAGCACGAAGCGGAGCGTTTCCTCGACAAGAAGTTCGGCAACGTCGATCTCTCGACGACGCGGTACCAGCCGCCGTCGCAGGAATCGCAGGAGAAGACGATCGCAGCTGCGGCGGCGAAACGCGCGCGCAAGGCAGCCAAGAGGCTGGCGCCATGAAGCGTACTCGGCGTGGTGCTGCGAGCGAGTGGAGCGAGACGGCGCGCGGCGATGCCTCGCGCGACGCGAAGCAGAGGATCTTGGAAGCGTTCGACGAGCATGGCGAGTGTCCGATGCTCGGCGATCCGTTCCGCGGTGACTCCGAGATCAGCAAGCTCATGTTCAGTGACGACGGCAACTTGACGTCCGCCGGCAAGGCTGCGCTCGAAGCAATCGTCGCGCAGCGGCCCGTACGCCCAATGTGCACCGCGGTCCGAATCCTCGTGGCCGAAGAGTTCGCAGGCAGTACCGGTGGCAACTACTCAACGATCTATCTGTGGAGGTGACCTGTGTTTGACGATGACGACATGGACGATGACGAGATGTTCGAGGAAACGATGCTGACGCCGATCGAGCGTGCGATCGCAGAGGAGCGCGTGCTTCTGCGTACGATCCGATCGCAGCAGCTGGAGATCGCCGATCTTCGCAAGGAGCTTGCCGCGCTCAGTGCCCAGGCGATGAGCCATGCGCAGTCGTCTTCGGCATGGATGCTTCACGCGGCCCTGAACGGCGCGTTCACCGACAAGTCGGTCAAGGCGATGGGCGACATGCCCGCAGACACCGTCGGTGCCGCGCTCGTGGCCGCCGCTGCGAATCAGCCCAACAAGGAGTGACAGTGACCGCCGCGTCCGACGACGTCCTGACAAAGATTCGGGATCTGCTCGCTCTCGCCGATGGCAACGCCAACGAGCACGAGGCCGCTGCCGCGATGGCCGCTGCCACCACGCTCATGGCTCGCCACAACATCGAGCGCGCCGAGGTCTTGGCGCACGAGCCTGCGTCCGACGAAGAAGTCGAAGTCGTCACCGAGACGCTCGACAACGACTTCAGTAGTCGGATGCCCAGGTGGCGCAGCTTGCTCGCGACCGGGATCGCTGCCGGGAATGGATGCTCAGCGTTCACGAACGTCGGCCATGGCCGCGTGCTCACGCTCGAAATCATCGGGACTCGCCTGGCCGTCGGAGCTTCTCGGTACCTGTATCTGTATGCCGCTCGTCAGATCGACCGCTTCACGGCAGAAGCACTCGAAGCCGCAGGCAAGCCAGGCAAGACCTGGGCAACGAACTTCCGCATCGCATGTGCGAGCCGCGTCGTCGTGCGGTACACAGAAGCCGTCGAGAGCAGCCGCATCGTCGCGCAGAGCACCGCATCGTCGTCAGCGCTCGTGCACGTGTCGACCGCCGACGCGCAGATCAAAGCTGGTGTCGAAGATGAGGAGACCCGGCTCAGGCTGAAGACTGCCCGTCACGCGCCACTCCGTCCGGACCTCGAAGCCCTGGAGGCGGGGCGTGCTGCCGGCGACATGGTCGACATCGGGCCGGCGTCAGCGTCGCTCGGGTCCGGCACAACCGGAGACCTGTCAGAAGCGGTCGAAGCGGTCGCCGAGGCTGCCGTTCGAACTCTTACTGAAGAGCAGCTGCGCACGCTGACGTTCATGCTGGTGCGCGGCACGATGCCGAACTCCCAGTGGGACCACTTCTGGGAGCGCACGTTTCCGCGAACGAAGCAGGGCAAGCTCGATGGCAACGCGAAGAACGGGCGCGTGCGCACGATGCAGGCGCTGGTCCGCGCCGGCCTGCTGAGGCGCGAGGAGTGGTTCGAGATCACCGATCTCGGTCGCGCGCGCCTGCGTGAGTATGCGCGTGATGGCCGCTGGAAGGCATGCGTGCGCGTTGCGTGGGCGAACTCGCCGATCAACGACGGCGTGTGGGCACTCAAGATGCTGCTGCCAAGTGAGATGCTGACGCGCGCCAAGCTCGGCGCGCTGCTGGATATGTGACGCGTCAGACGGTGCTGCGTTTTGTTGTGCGCGACACTTGACGGCGGTGAGATAGGTTGCTAGTTGTCGGACAGTCGGCGAACAAGCCGATCGCTGGAAGGATGAAGAAATGGTGCAGACGAGTCAGGAGAAGTTGTTGGGCGAAGCGAGTGAGCTTCAGTCGTTGCTCCGCCAGAAGGTGAGCACCGCGTACGGCGTCAAGCGCGGACTGGAGCAGGAGCGCGATGCGGCCACGCAGCTCCTGGTGAAGCTGCGTGCCGAGCACGCTTCGTTCATCGCGCAGGCAGCGATCCGCGACGCCTCGGCGAAGGAGATCGAGGTGCAGGTCGCGCGACTGAGCGAGCAGATCGTCGGACTGGGCGCCGTGTTGCAGTCGGTGCACGACGGCGGTCTGGTCAAGGCTCCCGCCGGCAAGCTCGCTCTTCCGTCGAAGACCGCGCAGCCCATGAAGTCGCCGACGAAGGGGTCGCGGTACGTGGCCACCGGAGCAGCGCGTCGCAGCATGCAGGGCGCTGAAGAGCGTCGCCAAGCGGTCGTCGCCGTGTGTGCGGCGAAGCCTTCGAGCATGGGCGATCTGCGCACGGCGTTCCCGAAGCTGACGGGCAACACGCTCCGGCCGATAGTGTCGCTCATGGTCACCGAGGGTCGCCTCAGGCGGACGGGCGAAGCGGGGTCGTACCTGTACGTGCCCGGTCCGAAGGGTCCGCCGAAGGACTTCGAGAAGCGGCTTCCGCCGCCCGCGCCGGGCCTCGTGGAGAAGACTTCGAAGCCGGCGGCGACGGGTGAGCCGACGTTGCGCGACAACATTCTCCGCGTCTGCGTGGAGAAGGGACCGCTGACGGCGTTGGATCTGTACCCGATCTTCCCGAAGGCGAATCGGCACACGATCCAGTCCGCGCTCAGCGAGCTGGTGTCGCGCGGCAAGCTCTCGCATGCGAAGCAGACGGGAGAGCGCTTCTTCTCGTACGGCCCGCCCTCGATGCGCGTCGTGACGGCCGCGCCGAGCGGATCGGCGCCGAAGC